>Ga0207655_1000015_pt1 | contig 600662 bp, 519 predicted proteins | sample KBSM44metaG_FD_184398 | JGI IMG/M metagenome (GOLD analysis project Ga0207655, IMG submission 184398) | Miscanthus rhizosphere microbial communities from Kellogg Biological Station, Michigan, USA - KBS M4-4 metaG (SPAdes) (version 2) | ecosystem: Host-associated > Plants > Roots > Rhizosphere... | reverse complement strand
TCCTCCCACACTCCGATGATGCAGCAGTACTGGCGCCTGAAGAATCAGCACCCGGACCAGCTGATGTTCTACCGCATGGGCGACTTCTACGAGATCTTCTACGAAGACGCGAAGAAGGCGGCCAAGTTGCTGGACATCACCCTGACCGCCCGCGGGCAGTCGGCAGGGCAGGCAATTCCGATGTGCGGGATTCCGTATCACGCGGCGGAAGGCTATCTGGCGAAACTGGTCAAGCTGGGCGAGTCGGTAGTGATCTGCGAGCAGGTTGGCGACCCGGCCACCAGCAAGGGCCCGGTCGAGCGTCAGGTAGTGCGAATCATCACCCCGGGCACGGTCAGCGATGAGGCATTGCTGGATGAGCGTCGCGACAACCTGATCGCGGCGGTGCTGGGGGACGAGCGCCTGTTCGGCCTCGCGGTACTGGACATCACCAGCGGCAACTTCACCGTGCTGGAAATCAAGGGTTGGGAAAACCTGTTGGCGGAGCTTGAGCGGGTCAACCCGGTCGAGTTGCTGATCCCGGATGACTGGCCAAAGGATCTGCCGGCGGAAAAACGCCGTGGCGTTCGTCGCCGTGCGCCGTGGGACTTCGAGCGCGACTCGGCGCTGAAAAGTCTTTGCCAGCAATTCTCGACCCAGGATCTCAAAGGCTTCGGCTGCGAAACGTTGACCCTGGCCATCGGCGCTGCCGGTTGCCTGCTGGCCTACGCCAAGGAAACCCAGCGCACCGCCCTGCCCCATCTGCGCAGCCTGCGTCACGAGCGGCTGGACGATACCGTGGTGCTGGACGGCGCCAGCCGCCGCAACCTGGAACTCGACACCAACCTGGCCGGTGGCCGCGACAACACCCTGCAATCGGTGGTCGACCGTTGCCAGACCGCCATGGGCAGCCGCTTGCTGACCCGCTGGCTGAACCGCCCACTGCGCGATCTCACCGTGCTGCTGGCGCGCCAGACCTCGATCCGTTGCCTGCTCGACGGTTATCGTTTCGAAAAACTGCAACCACAGTTGAAAGAGATCGGTGACATCGAGCGGATTCTCGCCCGGATCGGTCTGCGCAATGCCCGTCCTCGCGACCTCGCCCGTCTGCGTGACGCACTCGGCGCCCTGCCTGAACTGCAAGTGGCGATGACCGACCTCGAAGCGCCGCACCTGCAACATCTGGCAAGCACCACCAGCACCTACCCGGAACTGGCAGCGCTGCTGGAAAAAGCCATTATCGACAATCCACCGGCGGTGATCCGTGATGGCGGCGTGCTGAAAACCGGTTACGACAGCGAACTAGACGAGCTGCAGTCGCTGAGCGAAAACGCCGGACAATTCCTGATCGATCTGGAAACCCGGGAAAAGGCCCGTACCGGCCTGGCCAACCTGAAAGTCGGTTACAACCGGATTCACGGCTACTTCATCGAATTGCCCAGCAAGCAGGCTGAATCGGCTCCGGCGGACTATATCCGTCGTCAGACCCTGAAGGGCGCAGAGCGCTTCATTACTCCCGAGTTGAAAGAGTTCGAGGACAAGGCACTGTCGGCCAAGAGCCGCGCCCTGGCTCGCGAGAAGATGCTCTATGAGGCGTTGCTGGAAGATCTGATCAGCCAGTTGCCGCCGCTGCAGGACACCGCTGGTGCGCTGGCAGAACTGGATGTGCTGAGCAATCTCGCCGAACGTGCTCTGAATCTCGACCTGAATTGCCCGACCTTCGTCAGCGAACCGTGCATGCGCATCAACCAGGGTCGCCATCCGGTGGTCGAACAAGTGCTGACCACACCGTTCGTGGCCAACGATCTGAGCCTGGACGACAACACCCGGATGCTGGTGATCACCGGTCCGAACATGGGCGGTAAATCCACCTATATGCGCCAGACCGCGTTGATCGTGCTGTTGGCGCACATCGGCAGCTTCGTGCCAGCGGCCAGCTGCGAACTGTCGCTGGTGGACCGGATTTTCACCCGCATCGGTTCCAGCGACGACCTGGCCGGCGGCCGCTCGACCTTCATGGTGGAAATGAGCGAAACCGCCAACATCCTGCACAACGCCACCGAACGCAGCCTGGTGCTGATGGACGAAGTGGGTCGCGGCACCAGCACGTTCGACGGCTTGTCGCTGGCATGGGCGGCGGCCGAGCGACTGGCGCATTTGCGCGCCTATACTCTATTTGCCACGCACTATTTCGAACTGACCGTGTTGCCGGAAGCCGAGCCGCTAGTTGCCAACGTGCATCTCAACGCGACCGAACACAACGAACGTATCGTGTTCCTGCACCATGTCCTGCCGGGGCCGGCGAGCCAGAGCTATGGCCTGGCCGTGGCGCAACTGGCCGGTGTACCCAGCGAAGTGATCGCGCGAGCCCGCGAGCACTTGAGCCGACTGGAAGACACTGCGCTGCCTCATGAAGCGCCAAAGCCGGCCGTCAAAGGCAAGCCGGCCGCCCCGCAACAGAGCGACATGTTCGCCAGCCTGCCGCACCCGGTACTGGACGAACTGGCCAAGCTGGATCTCGATGACGTGACACCGCGCCGGGCACTCGAAATGTTATATGCACTTAAGAACCGGATCTAAGCACTGAAGAACCGGATATAACGCAAACGGCTTCAAGCTGTTAGAATCTCGCGCGGTTCGGGATGCTGCTGGCTATTTAGCCTGGCTGGCAGACATCGCTCCCGAACCTGGCGACCCCAACCGTGAAGGGGCAACGCTGCCGCCGCCTGAGGAGAAAATTAGAAATGACCTTCGTCGTCACCGACAACTGCATCAAGTGCAAGTACACCGACTGCGTAGAAGTCTGTCCGGTGGACTGCTTTTACGAAGGCCCGAACTTCCTGGTGATTCACCCGGATGAGTGCATCGATTGCGCACTGTGCGAGCCAGAATGTCCCGCCGTGGCCATCTTCTCCGAAGATGAAGTCCCAGAGGACATGCAAGAGTTCATTCAACTGAACGTCGAGTTGGCCGAGATTTGGCCGAACATCACCGAGAAAAAGGAATCGCTGCCGGACGCCGAAGAGTGGGATGGCGTCAAGGGCAAGATCAAGGATCTCGAACGCTGACGTTCTGCGTGCTGCCAAAAAAGGCCCGTTGCGGGCCTTTTTGCATTTTCGGGTCAGGGCCGGCACTTTTCTGCAGGCAAAAAAAAGGGGCGGTGTAACCCGCCCACATTTTTTCCCTAGTCCCTTTTTTCCCTTTCATCATCCTGATGAATCGCATCCTGCGATGTTCCTCTCAGCGATCCTCCGTGATCGCCGTGTCTATCCGTCGACACAGGGCTGATATTAATGACTTTCCGGACGTCCGCAAGGGGATCGAGCGGCACACGACGACACTTTGATTTTTAAACAGAAATAAAAAATCATTCTACTTCAAATAGTTAAACAGATCGCTCGATAAACTGTTTCGGTACTGATCTTTGATCGCTTACGTAACGCGTAAGCAAAGACTTACACCGCCAGGCAACCAAAACAGAGCTTCTGGATTTCTGAAGGTCAGAGAAAATCACCGCCCTTGCGTGCCTCAACGAGTCTCAGGAGTAGCCCTGAAAGGTGAAATTTTTTCGGCTCATACGCCTTGTTCAGGGTGTCAGCATGGGTTGTCCTCGACATACAGGGCGCCCTTGATCTTTTCCACCTACTTTTCCACCTACTTTTCCACCGAAGGCCACAATTGCCTACCGCCTATATCATTGGCAACTTTCTGACTTGTGAAATCCAGGGAACCGACACCACCCACAAGTTTCATGTTTTTCCTCTATGCAGATTCGAGTATTTCCAGAACCTACCGCACCAGCGAAAAACAAAAACACGATAAATCACTCCTTGCCAAAACAACTAAAGCTGGGTGTTCCATGAACACTTGAGATAATTAAAAACGCAAACAGCAATAACTCTATTTTCTTGGCGGCCCCAACCCGCCCAGTCACGCACCAGGCAGATTGGCCCTTGACCGGACACGAAGATGATAAATATTATCATTATCACAAAATCGGTCAGGTGTCGTCGTGACGCAATCCCAGTTCAACCAGGTCTTCCTCAGCCAGCGACTCACCTTGCTGCGTACGCTGCAGCGCATGGTGCAAAACCCCAGCACCGCCGAGGACCTGTTACAGGAGACCTACCTGCGAGTCACCCGGGCGCTGAGCGAACGTCCCATCGATCACCTTGAACCTTTCGTCTTCCAGACCGCCCGCAACCTCGCGCTGGACCATCTGCGGGCGCGGCGCATCCAGTCGCGTACGTTGCTGGAAGACGTGCCAGCGGAGGTCGTGGAGAGTGTCGCCGCGCCGCTGAGTCCCCCGGAAGAAGCCACCCATGCCGAACGACTGCTGGAGCACCTGAGTGTGAGCCTTGGCCAATTGACTGCCCGCCAGCAGCAGATCTTCATCCTCAGTCGCCTGCACGGCTGCAGTTACCAAGAGATCGCCAAACGACTCGAAGTGTCCCTGAGCACTGTGCAAAAGGACCTCAAGCTGATCATGGCCATTTGCGTCGGGGTAGCTGACCGCCTGGATCGCCCGTAAGCTTGCCGCCAGACCCAAGACCTATAAGATCCGCCGCCCACTGATCAAGCGGATCACCGAATCGAACCGTGACAGCGATTGCCGAGGAACACCCGTGACGGACAGCCCCAACCAGCCACCTCCTCCCGAGACCGCTCGACAGGTGTTGCCAGACGACGCCATGGATCAGGCACTGGACTGGCTGATCGTGATGGAGTGCCCGACAGCCACGCAACGTGCCGAATTCGACACCTGGCTTGCCGCCGATCCGGCCCATGCCCAGGCTTATGCCCACGCCAGCGGCGCCTGGAACGCCCAGCCGGTGATCGCCGCCGCCCAGGCCCTGCAGGCGACGACCCGCCAGCGTCCCGCGCTGTCACAGCGCCTGCGCCCCCACTGGAAACCCCTGGCGACCGCCGCCGTGCTGCTGGTTGCCGTGGGCATCTACGGCAACCTGCCGCTGCGCCTGCAGGCCGACCACCTGACCGTGGTTGGCGAGCGCCAGCATCTCCAGCTGGAGGATGGCTCGAAGGTCCTGCTCAATACCAATTCAGCGTTTTCCAGCCGTTTCACCGACCAGCAGCACCTGGCCCGACTCTACAGGGGCGAAGCATTTTTCGAGGTGTCCGGCCAACGCGAACAGCCGCTGGAGATCGATGCCGGTCCGGTCCAGGCCAGCGTGCGGGATACCAGCTTCGCCGTGCGCTACCTGGACGGTGAAGCGCAGGTGCAGGTCCAGCGTGGCGACGTCGACCTGCGCACCCGCGATGACAGCACCCATCTGCGCTTGTCCGCCGGCAGCAGTGTGCGGGTCGGCCCCCACGGTTTCGGTCGTCCGGAAAAGCTCGATGCCCAGAAGGACCTGGCCTGGGTCCAGGGCCGCCTGGTGTTCGAAAACTGCCCGATGGGCCAGGTGCTGGCCGAACTGCGACGCTACTACCCGGGCTGGATCGTCAACAACAACGAGCAGTTGGCCAAGGTCACCGTCACCGGCAACTACCGCCTGGACAAGCCGCTGGACGTGGTCCGCTCACTGGCTCACATCACCTCTGCGCGAATCTCGGAATACCCGGCCGTGGTGATTCTCAACTAGTTACAAATATTTTTACTCGATAGCCATCGATCATTCGTCTCGTCATAGCCAATGCAAGTGATTCTCATATCGAATCGCATCGCAACTATAAGTTTCGAATACCGGAGCGCTATCGATGCCCACTCGTTTCACCTCCAAGGCCGGCAGCGGCGGCCTGCAACAGTGCACCCTGTCCCTGCTCACCGTCGCCGTGCTGCTCGCTGGAGCCCAGGCGACGCCGGTACTGGCAGCCACCGGCAACCCCAAACCGGCACACAGTCTGGGTAACTACAACTTTTCCATTGCCCAGCAGCCCCTGGTCTCGGCACTGAACGCCTTCACGTCAGTGACCGGTTGGCAGATCGGCCTGCCCGCCGAACTGGGCCAGGGTGTGGCATCGCCGGGCGTGCGCGGCGCACTGACACCGGAGAAGGCCCTGGAGCAACTGCTGAACGGCACCAACCTGAGCTACCGCAAGCTCGGCGAGAACAATGTCGTGCTGGAAAAACGTACCAGCGGTGCCACCCTCAACCTGCAGCAGGTGACCATCAGTGCCACCCGTCAGGAACAGGACGTGTCCTCGGTCCCCAACACCGTCACCGTGCAGGACCGCCAGCAACTCGATCGGCAGAACGTGAACAACATCAGGCAACTGGTGCGTCATGAACCGGGGGTTTCCGTCAGCGGCGCGGGCCTGCGGGGTGGTGGTATCAGTGGCTACAACATCCGTGGCATCGACGGCGACCGGATCCTGACCCAGGTCGATGGCGTCGAGATCCCGGACAGTTTCTTCAACGGGCCCTACGCGCAAACCCATCGCAACTACGTCGACCCGGAAATCGTCAAGCGCGTGGAAATCCTTCGCGGCCCGGCCTCGGTGCTCTATGGCAGCAACGCCATCGGCGGCGCGGTCAGCTACTACACCCTTGATCCCAGCGACATCATCAAGCCCGGCGAGGACGTGGGTGCCCGCCTGAAGACCGGCTACAGTTCCGCCGACAACAGCTGGCTGACCTCAGGCACCTTCGCCGGCCGCAGCGGTGACTTCGACGGCCTGCTGCACCTGAGCCAACGCAACGGCCGCGAAACCGAATCCTACGGTGACACCGGCGGCACCGGGCTGAAACGCACCGAGGCCAACCCGGAAACCAACCGCACCAGCAACGTCCTGGCCAAGTTGGGCTGGAACTACAACGACGACTCGCGCCTGGGCCTGACCTATGAGCGCTACAAGAGCGATGTCGACACCAACCAGCGCAGCGCCGTGGGTGGACCGTTCAGCAACGGCACGGGAGTGGGCATGTATCGCTCGCGTACCGGCAACGACACCGTCACCCGCGAACGCTTCGGCATCGAGAACAGCTTCGGCCTGGACAGCGCCGTGGCCGATCACGTCAAGCTGAGCCTGAACTATCAGACCGCCAAGACCGACGAGAGCACCCTTGAGGACTACTTCCCCTTCGTGCGTCGTGTGATGCGCAGCCGGGACACGGTCTACAAGGAACAGCAATGGGTACTCGACGCCCAGGCGGACAAGGCCTTCAACCTCGGCGAAACCGATCACCTGTTGACCTACGGCACCACGCTCAAGCAGCAGAAAGTCACGGGCTCGCGTAGCGGCAGCGGCACCTGCCTGGCGGTGAGCAGCGTGCCAGGCCAGGGTTGCACCACGGTTGGCGGCAACAGCCCGCTGGATCGCCTGGTGAAATCCAGCGACTTCCCCGATCCGACCATCAATACCTATTCGCTGTTTGCCCAGGACCAGATCAGCTGGAACAAGTGGACCTTCCTGCCTGGCCTGCGCTACGACTACACCCAGCTCAAGCCACACATCACCCAGGCGTTCATCAACACCATCACCGCAGCGGGCGGTGGCGATATCGATGGTTCGAACAAGACCTGGCACCGCGTATCGCCCAAGTTCGGCCTGACCTACGCCCTGACCGACCAGTACACCTGGTACGGCCAATACGCCGAAGGGTTCCGTACCCCATCCGCCAAGGCGCTGTACGGTCGCTTCCAGAACGGTACCACCGGCTATAACGTCGAACCCAACCCGAACCTGGAACCGGAAAAAAGCAAAAGCTACGAAACCGGCCTGCGCGGTCGATTCGATACCGGCTCTTTCGACGTGGCGCTGTTCTACAACCAGTATCGCGACTTCATCAACGAAGACGCGGTCGCTCCCGGCTACAGCGAGCTGACCTTCCAGACCAACAACATCAAGCACGCCACCATCAAGGGCGCAGAGGTCAAGGGGCGCCTGAACCTGGACGCTTTCGGCGCACCGCAAGGGCTCTACACCCAGGGTTCGCTGGCCTATGCCTATGGTCGCAACAACGACAATGGCGAACCGATCAACAGCGTCAACCCGCTCACCGGCGTATTCGGCCTGGGCTACGATCAGGACCACTACGGCGCGCTGCTCAGTTGGACCCTGGTCAAGCGCAAGGACCGGGTGGACGACACCACCTTCAACGCCCCCGACGGCCTGACCAGCAGCAAGCAATTCAAGACCCCGGGCTATGGCGTGCTCGACCTGACCGGTTTCTACAAGGTCACCGACGACGTGACGGTCAATGCCGGCCTGTACAACCTGACCGACAAGAAATACTGGAACTGGGATGACGTGCGCGGCTACGACGGCGTGGGCGAAGCCGGCGTGCTCAGCCCGGCCAACCTCGACCGCCTGACCGCTCCGGGTCGCAACGTCTCGGTGAACCTGATCTGGGATATCTGAGCCACCCACACCTCACCCGAACCAACAGCAGGGTGAGGTTTTTTTACTGTGGCGCGTCTCCTTGTTCGTCTAGTAACTGAAAGCGCCTCTCATTCCCAAGGACTCCGTGATGACCTCCCAGGACACTACCCAACGCCCAAGCCTGCGCTCCCAGCGCCTGAACCAGATCACCCACGAACCACACAGCCAGCTCGACCAGTTGGTGAAGGCCCACGCGCCCTTCGAGACCCCGGCCAACTTCGCCCGTTTCGTCGTCGCCCAGTACCTGTTCCAGTCGGAACTGGTTGCGCTGTACAACGCTCCTGAACTGATCGCCCTCATCCCCGACCTGCCGGCGCGCTGCCGGGCCGAAGCGGCCAAGGCCGACCTGGCGGACCTGGAAACCGAAGTACCGGAACCCGTGGCCGGCGCCGTGAAGAACCCGAGCAAGGCCGAAGCCCTGGGCTGGATCTTCGTTTCCGAGGGCTCCAAGCTCGGTGCGGCGTTCCTGATCAAGCGGGCCGTCGGCCTGGGCCTGAGCGAAACCTTTGGCGCCCGTCATCTGGGCGAACCGGCCGGAGGCCGTGCCGAGGGCTGGAAAAGCTTCATCAAGACCCTCGACAGTCTGGAGTTCAGCGCCGAAGAGGAAGCGGCGGTGGAAAAAGGCGCCATCGATGCGTTCGTGCGCTTTACCGTGCTGCTGGAACAGGCTTACGCATCGGCGCCTGAGCTGGCCTGAGTGATTCGGGTTTGCCTGGGGGCCTTCGGTGATTTCGGGGGCCTCTACCATGCGAATGAAACACCAGGCTTGAGCCAAATCGCCCAGCGCACCACAATTGAAACCATGACCAGCAAAACGCCCTCGTCGTCCAAACTCGCCCGCATCCTGTTCGGCCTGCTCGCCTATGTCAGCCTCGGCATCGGCCTGATCGCCATCGTCGTGCCCGGCCTGCCGACCACCGAATTCATCCTGCTGGCCGCCTGGGCCGCCACCAAGAGTTCACCGCGGCTGAGCGCCTGGCTGGAGAACCACCGGCTGTTCGGGCCGATCCTCAGCAACTGGCGCAACGGCAAGATCATCGCCCGCCGGGCCAAGGTCAGCGCCACGGTCAGCATGCTGCTGTGCGCGACGCTGATGCTGGTGATGCTCGAACACCACTGGCCGATCTACCTGGCCATTGCCGGGATGACCCTCGGCAACCTGTGGATCTGGTCCCGCCCAGAGCGCCTGCCGAGCACCGAACTGCCCTGAAGCCGGCACTGCCGACACTGACGCCATCGCCAGCAAGCCGGCGTCCACCTCAGTCATCGCACGTGGCCTACAATCATCGGTGGGCTTTCCTGCAAACATCGACAGCCCCGAATATTTGCGCTGCAATGTCCTTTCTCATGGAGGGCCTTTCGATGACCGCTCTGCTGACATCCATTCAAGCCGCACTCGAGCTACCCGCCTCTTCCCCTGACTTCACCGAATCCGGCGCCCTGCCATCGGCCTTCGCCGTCACGGACCTCGCCAGCGCCAGCCTGGCGGCCGTGGGCCAGGCAGTGGCCGAACTGCGCCGACAACAGACCGGAGAGAGTCCGGGGGTTAGTGTCGATCGGCGCCTGGCTTCCTTCTGGTTCGCCAGCTCCCTGCGCCCCATCGGCTGGAGCCTGCCGGCGCCCTGGGACCCGATTGCCGGTGATTACGCCACGGCCGATGGCTGGATTCGCCTGCACACCAACGCCCCCCACCATCGAGCCGCCGCCGAACGGGTGCTGGGGCAGGTCAGCGAGCGGGCGGCGATGGCCAAGCGGGTTGCCCTCTGGAACAAGGGCGAGCTGGAACAGGCGGTCATCGACAGCGGTGGCTGCGCCGCCGAAATGCGTTCCTGGGACGACTGGAAAAGTCATCCCCAGGGCTTGGCGGTGAATGCCGAGGCGCTGATCCAACGCAGCTTCGACGACGATCAGAGAGTCCGCGTCTGGACCGGTTCGGCGGCGCAACCGCTGGCAGGAATCAAGGTCCTCGACCTGACCCGCATCCTTGCCGGTCCGGTTGCCAGCCGCATGCTGGCCGGGCTCGGTGCCGATGTGCTGCGTATCGACCCGCCCGATTGGGAAGAACCGAGCCTGGTGCCGGAAGTCACCCGCGGCAAACGCTGTGCCCGCCTGAACCTGCATGACAGCACCGATCGGCAGACCTTCGAGCAGCTGCTGGGCGAGGCCGATATCCTCCTGCATGGCTATCGGGCCGACGCCCTGGAGCGACTTGGCTACGCCGCGCAACACCGCCGGCAACTGGCGCCGGGGTTGATCGACATCAGCCTGAATGCCTATGGCTGGAACGGCCCGTGGCGCAATCGGCGCGGTTTCGACAGCCTGGTACAGATGAGCTGCGGCATCGCCGAGGCCGGCCAGCGCTGGCAACAGGCGGATGTGCCAACACCCTTGCCTGTACAGGCGCTGGACCATGCCACCGGCTACCTGATGGCGGCCACGGCGATCCGTGCGCTGACCGAACGGCTGCACAGCGGACGCGGCGGTTCAGCCAGGCTGTCGCTGGCACGCACGGCGAAATTGCTGGTGGAGCACGGAACGGTCAACGACGCGCAGCCCCTGCGCCGGGAAACCGCCCGGGACCGTAGCACCTGGATCGAGTACACCGCCTGGGGCGCCGCGCATCGCCTGATACCCCCACTGAACATCGAGGGGACGCCGTTGCACTGGCAATTGCCCGCCGGGAAGCTGGGCATGCAGCCGGCCAAGTGGTGAGAGGGAGGGCTGGCAATGACAGAGCCAGCCCTCTTACTTCCAACTCATTCAAATCCCGGAAACAATTAAACCCGCCATCAACTTTTTCAACTCAAGGCGCCACAAACTTTCAAATTGGCGACACCTATTACTCAAAAACTTCTAATGATTTAAATAAAACCTTAAAAATCAAATACATAAAATAAATTAAATACACCTGCGCAATAAGCTCAAGTTATTCACCCACGATTAAATTCCCCCAATAACCTGATCCATATCATCTCCCTCCTCGACTTACCGCCCTACGCTGAAGCCTCACTTTTCCTGAACTGGAGTCAGGCAATGGCTGAGTCTCCCGGAAAACTACGTTTAGGCGCACTGGTTGCGCTGGTAGTGGGTTCGATGATTGGCGGCGGAATCTTTTCCCTGCCACAAAACATGGCCGCCAGTGCGGATGTCGGTGCGGTGTTGATCGGCTGGGCCATTACCGCCGTGGGCATGCTGACCCTGGCCTTCGTGTTCCAGACCCTGGCCAATCGCAAGCCGGACCTGGACGGTGGGGTCTACGCCTACGCCAAGGCCGGCTTCGGCGACTACATGGGCTTCTCTTCGGCCTGGGGCTACTGGATCAGCGCCTGGCTGGGCAACGTCGGTTACTTCGTTCTGCTGTTCAGTACCCTGGGCTACTTCTTCCCGATCTTCGGCGAGGGCAATACCGTCGCAGCGGTGGTCGGCGCCTCGTTGCTGCTGTGGGCCGTGCATTTCCTCGTGCTGCGCGGCATTCACGAGGCAGCGTTCATCAACCTGGTGACCACCGTCGCCAAGGTAGTCCCACTGCTGCTGTTCGTGCTGATCGCGCTGTTCGCCTTCAAACTGGAGATCTTCACCGCCGATATCTGGGGCGTGAAGAACCCTGGCCTTGGCAGCGTGATGAACCAGGTGCGCAACATGATGCTGGTCACTGTCTGGGTGTTCATCGGCATCGAGGGGGCGAGCATCTTCTCCTCCCGCGCGGGAAAGCGCTCGGATGTGGGCAAGGCCACGGTCATCGGATTCGTCAGCGTGCTGCTGTTGCTGGTACTGGTCAACGTACTGTCGCTGGGGATCATGACCCAGCCCGAACTGGCCAAGCTGCAGAACCCGTCCATGGCCGCGGTGCTGGAGCACGTGGTGGGTCACTGGGGCGCGCTGCTGATCAGCATCGGCCTGATCATCTCGCTGCTCGGCGCCCTGCTGTCGTGGGTGCTGCTATGCGCCGAGATCATGTTCGCCGCCGCCCGCGACCACACCATGCCGGCGTTCCTGCGCCGTGAGAACGCCAACCATGTGCCGGCCAACGCCCTCTGGCTGACCAACGCCATGGTGCAGATCTTCCTGGTCATCACCCTGTTCTCCGCCAGCACCTACCTGTCGCTGATCTACCTGGCCACCTCGATGATTCTGGTGCCCTACCTCTGGTCGGCGGCCTACGCGGTGCTGCTGGCGGTGCGCGGCGAATCCTACGAAAACGCCCTCGGTGAACGCCGCAAGGATCTGCTCATCGCCGCCATCGCCCTCGTCTATGCGATCTGGCTGCTGTACGCCGGCGGCATGAAATACCTGTTGCTGTCCGCCCTGCTCTACGCCCCTGGCGCGGTCCTGTTCGCCAAGGCCAAGCACGAGTTGGGCAAACCCATCTTCACCGGTGTCGAGAAGCTGGTGTTCGCAGCCGTCGTAGCCGGCGCACTGCTCGCCGCCTATGGCCTCTACGCCGGCTTCCTGACGCTGTAACAGCCTGTTTGTTCTATCTGGAGGATCTGCAATGACCACGGAAAAAGTGAAGTACGGCGTTCATTCCGAAGCCGGCAAACTACGCAAGGTGATGGTGTGCTCCCCCGGCCTGGCCCACCAGCGGCTGACCCCGAACAACTGCGACGAACTGCTGTTCGACGATGTGCTCTGGGTCGCCCAGGCCAAGCGTGACCACTTCGATTTCGTCACCAAGATGCGTGAGCGTGATATCGACGTGCTGGAGATGCACAACCTGCTGACCGATATCGTCGGTCAGAAGGAAGCGCTGGACTGGATTCTCGAACGCAAGCTCACTGCCAACCAGGTCGGCCTCGGCCTGGTCCACGAGGTCGGCTCCTGGCTGCGCAGCCTGGAACCGCGCAAGGTCGCCGAATTCCTGATCGGCGGGGTTTCTGCCGATGATCTGCCCGACAGCTTCGGCGGTAAAACCCTCTCGATGTTCCGCGACTTCCTCGGCCACTCCAGCTTCATCCTGCCGCCGCTGCCCAATACCCAGTTCACCCGCGACACCACCTGCTGGATCTACGGCGGAGTGACCCTCAATCCGATGTACTGGCCGGCGCGGCGCCAGGAAACCCTGTTGGCCACCGCCATCTACAAGTTTCACCCGGAGTTCGTCAACGCCGACTTCCAGGTCTGGTACGGCGACCCGGACCAGGACCACGGCAACGCCACTCTCGAAGGTGGCGACGTGATGCCGATCGGCAACGGCGTGGTGTTGATCGGCATGGGCGAGCGCTCCTCGCGCCAGGCCATCGGCCAACTGGCACTGAACCTGTTCAAGCACAAGGCAGTGGAGCGAGTGATCGTCGCCGGCCTGCCGAAATCCCGCGCGGCCATGCACCTGGACACCGTGTTCAGCTTCTGCGACCGCGACCTGGTGACCATCTTCCCGGAAGTGGTGAACCAGATCGTCGCCTTCAGTCTGCGCCCCGACGAAAGCAAACCCGGCGGCATCGACGTGCGTCGCGAGGAAACCGGTTTTCTCGACACCGTCGCCAAGGCCCTCGGCCTCAACGCCCTGCGCGTGGTGGAAACCGGCGGCAACAGCTTCGCCGCCGAGCGTGAACAGTGGGACGACGGCAACAACGTGGTGGCCGTGGAGCCCGGTGTAGTGATCGGCTACGACCGCAACACCTACACCAACACCCAACTGCGCAAGGCCGGCGTCGAGGTCATCACCATCAGTGCCGGTGAACTGGGACGAGGACGCGGCGGCGGCCACTGCATGACCTGTCCGATCGTCCGCGACCCCATCGACTACTGAGCGAGATTCAAAGCCTGTCCCTGCTCCTTGTAGGAGCCGGGCGGGCAAGACCGAACCATCGCGACAACGACCGTTATCGAGGAGATCCACACCATGGCTTTCAACATGCGTAACCGCAGCCTGCTGAGCTTGATGCACCACACCACCCGCGAACTGCACTACCTGCTCGACCTGTCCCGCGACCTCAAGCGCGCCAAGTACACCGGCACCGAACGCCCGCACCTGCAGGGCAAGAACATCGCGCTGATCTTCGAGAAAACCTCGACCCGCACCCGCTGCGCCTTCGAGGTCGCGGCCCACGACCAGGGCGCCCACGTCACCTACATCGACCCGGTGTCGTCGCAGATCGGCCACAAGGAAAGCATGAAGGACACCGCCCGCGTGCTGGGCCGGATGTTCGACGCCATCGAGTACCGTGGCTTTGCCCAGGAGATCGTCGAGGAACTCGCGCAGTTCGCCGGTGTGCCGGTGTTCAACGGCCTGACCGCCGAATTCCATCCAACGCAGATGATCGCCGACGTGCTGACCATGCGCGAGCACAGCGACAAGCCGCTGCATGACATCCGCTACGCCTACCTGGGCGATGCGCGCTACAACATGGGTAACTCGCTGCTGATGATCGGCGCCAAGCTCGGCATGGACGTGCGTGTCGCGGCACCGAAGGCGCTGTGGCCCCACGAAGACTTCATCGCCCAGTGCCAGGCGTTCGCCGAGGAAAGTGGCGCGCGTATCACCCTCACCGAGGACCCGGTAGCGGCGGTCAAGGGCGTGGACTTCATCCACACCGACGTCTGGGTTTCCATGGGTGAGCCGGTGGAAGCCTGGGACGAGCGTATCGAGCAGTTGCTGCCGTACCAGGTCAACAGCCGGCTGATGAAGGCAGCGGGCAATCCACGGGTGAAGTTCATGCACTGCCTGCCGGCCTTCCATAACAGCGACACCAAGGTCGGCAAGGATATCGCCGCGCGTTATCCGCACCTGGCCAATGGCGTGGAAGTGACCGAAGAGGTGTTCGAGTCGCCGGCCAACATCGCCTTCGAACAGGCGGAAAACCGCATGCACACCATCAAGGCAATCCTGGTGGCGGCCCTGGCAGACATCTGACCTGCAGGAGCGGGCTTGCCCGCGAAGCCTTTGGCGGCCCCAAGCCCGCTCCCACGAAAACCGGCCACACTGCTCTCGAAGAAGGACTTGCACCATGCGTATCGTCGTAGCCCTGGGCGGCAATGCCCTTCTGCGTCGTGGTGAACCCATGACCGCAGACAACCAACGCGCCAATATCCGCATCGCCGCCGAGCAGATCGCGAAAATCCATCCCGGCAACCAACTGGTGATCGCCCACGGCAACGGTCCGCAGGTCGGCCTGCTGTCGTTGCAGGCGGCCGCCTACACGCCGGTATCGCCCTACCCGCTGGATGTGCTCGGAGCGGAAACCGAGGGCATGATCGGCTATATCATCGAACAGGAACTGGGCAACCTGCTGGACGTCGACGTGCCCTTCGCCACCCTGCTGACCCAGGTCGAGGTCGATCCTGCCGACCCGGCTTTCCAGCAGCCGAGCAAACCGATCGGCCCGGTCTATACCCAGGCCGAGGCCAAACGGCTGGCGGCGGAAAAAGGCTGGAGCATCGCCCCCGACGGTGAGCATTTTCGTCGGGTGGTCGCCAGCCCGAAACCGCAACGTATCTTCGAGATCCGTCCGATCCAGTGGTTACTGGAAAACGGCAGTATCGTGATCTGCGCAGGCGGCGGGGGGATTCCGACGATGTATGACCAACACCGCAAGTTGCAGGGCGTCGAAGCGGTGATCGACAAGGACCTGTGCTCGGCGCTGCTGGCCCGGCAACTGGAAAGCGACCTGCTGGTGATCGCCACCGACGTCAGCGCGGCCTTTGTCGACTGGGGTAAGCCAAACCAGAAAGCCATCGTCCAGGCGCACCCCGACGAACTCGAAAAACTCGGTTTCGCCGCCGGTTCCATGGGCCCGAAAATCGAGGCCGCCTGCGAGTTCGCACGCCAGACCGGCAAGGTCGCGGTGATCGGTTCACTGGCGGATATCGAAGCGATCGTCCAAGGTAAAGCGGGGACGCGGATCAGTACCGCCCGGCCCGGCATCGTTTATTCATGAGAACCTTCGGGGCAGGCCAGGGTCTGCCCTATTGACACCTGGTAAGGAGACACCGCCATGGCCCAGTTCGAGCCCGGTCACTTGCACACCGAACGACATGCCCTGAACAAGGACGATTTCAGCTACAACCTGTGTATCGACTACGAGCTCGCCCAGGATCCGCGCGAGGGCCAGGGCATGCAATTCAGGTTGCACGGCACCATCGAGGGCAAGCCGCTCGACGAGACATTCTTCCTGGCCAAGGACCAGGCCTTCGACTTCGCCCGTTATGCCAGCCGTATCGCCCAGCAGCATGGCCTGCCCAAGAGCGCCAATATCGCATCGATGCACAAATACTACGACGAGATGTTCGAGGATGTACGCGCGCAGCTTCACGTCAAATCCGGCGACCCGATGAAGCCCGAGCACCTCCAATAGCGCGTGTCCCCACCCACGCCGATCATGCACGTGGGAAGCCTCCGGCAGAGATGGCATAATTGCGCCCTTCTCGCCCGGAACCGTAGCCCGTCCCATGCGTATCCACGTCAGCTTCATCGACCGCGTTGGCATCACCCAGGAGGTCCTGGCGCTGCTCGGTGGGCGCAACCTGAACCTGGATGCGGTGGAGATGGTTCCGCCCAACGTCTACATCGATGCGCCGACCCTCAGCCCGCAAGTGCTGGAGGAACTGCGCGATGCGCTGTTCAGCGTTCGTGGTGTGCAAGCGGTGACGGTGGTCGACATTCTTCCCGGGCAACGCCGGCACCTGCAGCTCGATGCCTTGCTCGCGGCCATGACCGATCCGGTCCTGGCCCTGGACAGCCAAGGTCTGGTACTGCTCGCCAACCCGGCGATGATCGCCCTGTACGGACGCGAGCCGGCGGGCGAAAGCATCGCCGGACTGTTCGCCGACCCCGGCCTGCTGGATGCCCTGCTGGAAAACGGTTTTCGCCTGCCGCTGCGGGAGATCACCGTCAACGGCCAGACCCTGCTGCTCGATGCCACGCCGATCACCGACGCGGGCGCCCTGCTGACGCTGTATCAGCACAATCGGATCGGTGAGCGCCTGTCCGCACTGCATCACGACCATGCCGAAGGTTTCGACTCGTTGCTCGGCGAGTCCGTGCCGATTCGTACCCTCAAGGCCCGGGCGCAAAGGGTCGCGGCGCTGGATGCACCGTTGCTGATCCAGGGCGAAACCGGCACCGGCAAGGAACTGGTCGCGCGTGCCTGTCATGCCATCAGCGCCCGTCACGCGGCACCGTTCCTCGCCCTGAACTGCGCGGCACTGCCCGAAAGCCTCGCCGAAAGCGAGCTGTTCGGCTATGCCCCCGGCGCCTTCACCGGCGCCCAGCGCGGCGGCAAACCGGGACTGATGGAACTGGCCAACCAGGGCACGGTGTTTCTCGACGAAATTGGCGAGATGTCGCCGTATCTGCAGGCCAAGCTGCTGCGGTTTCTCAATGATGGCAGCTTTCGCCGGGTCGGCGGTGACCGCGAGGTCAAGGTCAACGTGCGCATCATCAGCGCCACCCACCGGGACCTGGAGAAGATGGTCAGCGAGGGCAACTTTCGCGAAGACCTGTTCTACCGCCTCAACGTGCTCAACGTCGAAGTACCGCCGCTGCGCGAGCGTGGCCAGGACATCCTGCTGCTGGCGCGCTACTTCATGCAGCAGGCCTGCACGCAGATCCAGCGCCCGGTCTGCCGGCTCGCGCCCGGGACCTACCCGGCGCTGCTCGGCAACCGCTGGCCGGGTAACGTCCGCCAGTTGCAGAACGTGATCTTCCGCGCGGCGGCGATCTGCGAGAGCAGCCTGGTGGATATCGGCGACCTGGACATCGCCGGCACCTCCGTGGCGCGCCAGAGTGACGGCGAAATCGAAAGCCTGGAACAGGCGGTCGAGGATTTCGAACGTGACCTGCTGGAAAAGCTCTACGCCCAGTACCCCTCGACCCGCCAACTGGCCAACCGTCTGCAGACCTCCCATACCGCGATCGCCCATCGCCTGCGTAAGTACGCAATCCCCGGAAAACCCTGAGGAACCTGTAGGAGCCGGGCTTGCCCGCGAAGAGGCCAGTAGGGACACCAAAAGCTTCGTGGGCAAGCCCGGCGCCTACAGCAAACCAGTCCAGAAGCGACACCCATCTGTGCTGAAAACGATACAGCGGAACGATTTCGCTACACACGCACGCGTCCCCTGCCTGACAAGGCTTTGATCCTGTTGCGCTTTTTCCGGCCGCCAAGGCTGTAGCGATTTCGCTACAGCGCATCCCGCCCCATCCCCTCGAAACTTCCGCCAAACCCTTGATTTCAAAGGCTCTGACAAGATTGGCCGCGAACTTGCTAAGGGAGTCCCATTCAAGCGGGGCGCAGTCCTCGCCTTCTATCAGCGTCCACCAGACGAATCTGGCCCTTGAGGAGTTTCCATGAGCGAGTTGCGTTTTACCGAAGACCACGAATGGCTGCGCACCGAAGCCGATGGCAGCGTAACGGTCGGGATCACGGCGTTCGCCCAGAACGCCCTGGGTGATGTGGTATTCGTTCAACTGCCGGAACTGCAGAGCTACGACAAGGGCTCCGAAGCCGCCACCGTGGAATCGGTCAAGGCCGCCAGCGGCGTGTACATGCCCCTGGACGGCGAAGTGCTGGAAATCAACCCGGCACTGGAAGACAGCCCGGAACGGGTCAACGAAGACCCGCTGGGTGATGGCTGGTTCTTCCGCTTCAAACCCGCCGATGCGGCCGCTGTCGAGCAACTGCTGGATCAGGACGCCTACGACCGTCTGATCAAAGCCCAGGCCTGAGGAATCGCCATGACCATCAACCTCGGCACCGCCAACGAATTCATCGCCCGTCACATCGGCCCGCGCCAGGATGACGAGCAGGCCATGCTCGCCACCCTCGGGCTCGACTCCCTGCAAGCCCTGAGCGCCAGCGTGATTCCCGACAGCATCAAGGGCACCAGCGTTCTCGACCTGCCGGCCGGTCAGAGCGAGGCGGATGCCCTGGCCTCGATCAAGGCCATCGCGGCGAAGAACCAGCTGTTCAAGACCTACATCGGCCAGGGCTACTACAACTGCCACACGCCGGCGCCGATCCTGCGCAACCTGCTGGAAAACCCGGCCTGGTACACCGCCTACACGCCGTACCAACCGGAAATTTCCCAGGGCCGCCTGGAAGCGCTGCTGAACTTCCAGACCCTGATCAGCGACCTCAGCGGCCTGCCGATCGCCAACGCCTCACTGCTCGACGAAGCCACCGCCGCCGCCGAAGCCATGACCTTCTGCAAACGCCTGAGCAAGAACAAGGGCAGCCACGCCTTCTTCGCTTCCGTGCACTGCCACCCGCAGACCCTCGACGTATTGCACACCCGTGCCGAACCACTGGGCATCGAGGTGGTGGTGGGCGACGAGCGTGAACTGAGCGATGTCAGCGCCTTCTTCGGTGCCCTGCTGCAATACCCGGCCAGCAACGGCGACCTGTTCGACTACCGCGAGCTGACCGAACGCTTCCATGCCGCCAACGCCCTGGTGGCCGTCGCCGCCGACCTGCTGGCCCTGACCGTACTGACCCCGCCGGGTGAATTCGGTGCCGATGTCGCCCTCGGTAGCGCCCAGCGTTTTGGTGTACCGCTGGGCTTTGGTGGCCCACACGCGGCCTATTTCGCCACCCGCGATGCGTTCAAGCGCGACATGCCCGGCCGACTGGTCGGGGTGTCCGTTGACCGTTTCGGCAAGCCGGCGCTGCGCCTGGCCATGCAGACCCGCGAACAGCACATCCGTCGCGAGAAGGCCACCAGCAACATCTGCACCGCCCAGGTGCTGCTGGCCAACATCGCCAGCATGTACGCCGTCTACCATGGTCCCAAAGGCCTGGTGCAGATCGCCAACCGTATCCATCACCTGACCGCCATTCTGGCCAAGGGCCTGGACGCGCTGGGTCTGTGCGTCGAGCAAAGCGCCTTCTTCGACACCCTGACCCTCAAGACCGGCGCCCACACGGCCGCCCTGCATGACAAGGCACGCGCCCGGCAGATCAACCTGCGGGTCGTCGATGGCGAACGCCTGGGCCTGTCCCTGGACGAAACCACCAGCCAGACCGACGTGGAAACCCTCTGGAGCCTGCTGGCCGAAGGCAAGGCACTGCCGGACTTCGCCGCCCTCGCCGCGTCGGTCTCCAGCGCCATTCCGGCGACCCTGGTGCGCCAGTCGCCGATCCTCAGCCATCCGGTGTTCAACCGCTATCACTCGGAAACCGAGCTGATGCGCTACCTGCGCAAGCTGGCCGACAAGGACCTGGCACTGGATCGCACCATGATCCCGCTGGGCTCGTGCACCATGAAACTCAACGCCGCCAGCGAAATGATCCCGGTGACCTGGGCCGAATTCGGCGCCCTGCACCCGTTCGCCCCGGCCGAACAGAGTGCCGGCTACCAGCAACTGACCGACGAACTGGAAGCGATGCTCTGCGCCGCCACCGGCTATGACGCGGTGTCCCTGCAACCGAACGCCGGCTCCCAGGGCGAATACGCCGGCCTGCTGGCGATCCGCGCTTATCACCAGAGCCGTGGCGAAGGCCGTCGCGATATCTGCCTGATCCCATCGTCGGCCCACGGTACCAACCCGGCCACCGCCAACATGGCGGGCATGCGCGTGGTGGTTACCGCCTGCGATGCCCGTGGCAACGTCGACATCGAAGACCTGCGGGCCAAGGCCATCGAGCACCGCGAACACCTCGCCGCGCTGATGATCACCTACCCGTCGACCCACGGTGTGTTCGAGGAAGGTATCCGCGAAATCTGCGGCATCGTCCATGACAACGGCGGCCAGGTCTACATCGATGGCGCCAACATGAACGCCATGGTCGGCCTCTGCGCCCCGGGCAAGTTCGGCGGCGACGTCTCGCACCTGAACCTGCACAAGACCTTCTGCATTCCCCACGGTGGTGGTGGCCCGGGCGTCGGCCCGATCGGCGTGAAATCGCACCTGGCGCCGTTCCTGCCGGGTCATGGCGTCATGGAGCGCAAGGAAGGCGCGGTCTGCGCGGCACCGTTCGGCAGCGCAAGCATTCTGCCGATCACCTGGATGTACATCCGCATGATGGGCGGTGAAGGCCTCAAGCGCGCCTCGCAACTGGCGATCCTCAATGCCAACTACATCGCCCGGCGTCTGGAGGAGCACTACCCGGTGCTCTACACCGGTAGCAACGGCCTGGTGGCCCACGAATGCATCCTCGACCTGCGTCCGCTGAAGGACAGCAGCGGCATCAGCGTCGATGACGTCGCCAAGCGCCTGATCGACTTCGGCTTCCACGCCCCGACCATGTCGTTCCCGGTCGCCGGCACGCTGATGATCGAGCCGACCGAAAGTGAATCCAGGGAAGAACTGGATCGCTTCTGCGACGCCATGATCCGCATCCGCGAAGAAATCCGCGCGGTGGAAAACGGCAGCCTGGACAAGGACGACAACCCGCTGAAGAACGCCCCGCACACGGCGGCGGAACTGGTCGGCGAATGGTCGCACCCGTACAGCCGCGAACAGGCGGTGTATCCGGTGGCGTCGTTGGTCGAAGGCAAGTACTGGCCACCGGTCGGGCGTGTCGACAACGTGTTCGGCGATCGCAACCTGGTCTGCGCCTGCCCGTCGATCGAGAACTACGCTTAACGTTTCATTGTAGCGAAGGGGCTTGTCGGAACGCCGCATAGCCCCGCTGGGATGCGCAGCGCCGTCGAAACCAACCACTGCGTTGCATCAGAAAGAACGCATTGGCTGTTTTCACGGCGACTTCGCAGCCGAGCGGGGCGCTCCGACAAGCCCGCTCGCCACACACTGTCTCCCGCAAAATGGCCTGTTAAGCGTATCCACGAAGGTTTACGCCAATAATTATTAGAAAAACCGGAGAACCACCATGTCCCTGAGCGTGTTCGACCTGTTCAAGATCGGCATCGGTCCCTCCAGCTCCCACACCGTCGGACCGATGCGCGCCGCCGCACGGTTCGTCGAAGGCTTGCGTCGCGAGCAGTTGCTGGAACAGACCACCTGCGTCAAGGTCGAGTTGTACGGCTCACTCGGCGCCACCGGCAAGGGCCACGGCAGCGACAAGGCCGTATTGCTCGGGCTGGAAGGTGAATACCCCGATACCGTCGATACCGAAACCGTCGACGAGCGCCTGCAAGCCATTCGCAACGAAGGACGCTTGAAGCTGCTCGGCGAGCACACCATCGAATTCAACGAAAAACTTCACCTGGCGATGATCCGCAAGCCCTTGGCCTATCACCCCAACGGCATGATCTTCCGCGCCTTCGACAGCGCCGGTATCCAGATCCGCAGCCGCGAGTACTACTCGGTCGGCGGCGGTTTCGTCGTCGATGAAGACGCCGCCGGTGCCGATCGCATCGTCGAGGACAGCACCCCGCTGACCTTTGCATTCAAGAGCGCCAAGGAACTGCTGGGCCACTGCAGCACCTACGGCCTGTCCATCAGCCAGGTGATGCTGGCCAACGAAAGCGCCTGGCGGCCCGAAGCGGAAACCCGTGCCGGGCTGCTGAAGATCTGGCAGGTGATGCAGGACTGCGTCGCCGCCGGTTGCCGCAACGAAGGCATCCTGCAGGGCGGCCTCAAGGTCAAGCGCCGGGCCGCTGCACTGCATCGGCAACTGTGCAAGAACCCGGAGGCGGCGCTGCGCGATGCCTTGTCGGTACTGGACTGGGTCAATCTCTACGCCCTGGCGGTGAACGAGGAAAACGCCAACGGCGGCCGCGTGGTCACTGCGCCCACCAACGGCGCTGCCGGGATCATCCCCGCCGTGCTGCATTACTACATGCGCTTCATTCCCGGTGCCAATGAGGATGGCGTGGTGCGTTTCCTGCTCACCGCTGCCGCGATCGGCATCCTCTACAAGGAAAACGCCTCGATCTCCGGGGCCGAAGTCGGCTGCCAGGGTGAAGTCGGCGTGGCCTGCTCGATGGCTGCCGGCGCCCTGTGCGAAGTGCTCGGCGGCAGCGTGCAACAGGTCGAGAACGCCGCCGAAATCGGCATGGAACACAACCTCGGACTGACCTGCGACCCGATCGGTGGGCTGGTGCAGGTGCCGTGCATCGAGCGTAACGCGATGGGCTCGGTCAAGGCCATCAATGCCGTTCGGATGGCCTTGCGCGGCGATGGTCAGCACTTCGTCTCCCTCGACAAGGTGATCCGCACCATGCGCCAGACCGGTGCAGACATGAAGAGCAAATACAAGGAGACCGCCCGTGGCGGTCTGGCCGTAAACATTATCGAATGCTGATCGGCGAGGCGGCGCAAGCGGCCTCCCGGCAATTTCCAGGAGTTTGAAGATGTCCACCGATAACCTGCTGAAAACCCCGCTGCATGCCCTGCACCTGCAACTCGGCGCCCGTATGGTGCCGTTCGCCGGTTATGAAATGCCGGTGCAGTACCCGTTGGGCGTACTGAAGGAACACCAGCACACTCGCGAGCAGGCCGGGCTGTTCGATGTTTCGCACATGGGCCAGATCCGCCTGGTCGGTGCCGCAGCCGCCAAGGCCCTGGAAGCCCTGGTGCCGGTGGATATCGTCGACCTGCCGGTAGGCCAGCAGCGCTATGCGATGTTCACTAACGAAAACGGCGGCATTCTCGACGATCTGATGGTCGCCAACCTGGGTAACGACGAACTGTTCCTGGTGGTCAACGCCGCCTGCAAGGAACAGGATCTGGCCCACCTGCAAAAGCATCTGGGGCATCTGTGCGAGGTGCAACCGCTGTTCGAAGAGCGCGCCCTGCTCGCCCTGCAAGGCCCTGCCGCAGTGACCGTGCTGGCGCGCCTGGCACCGGAAGTCAGCCGGATGACCTTCATGCAGTTCGCGCCGTTGCGCCTGCTGGGGGTCGACTGCTACGTCAGCCGTTCCGGTTACACCGGCGAAGACGGTTTCGAAATTTCCGTGCCGGCGGCCAGCGCCGAATGCCTGGCCCGCAGCCTTTTGGCCGAAACCGAAGTCGAGGCCATCGGCCTGGGTGCCCGCGATTCCCTGCGCCTGGAAGCCGGCCTGTGCCTCTATGGGCATGACATGAACGAGCAGACCACTCCGGTCGAAGCCAGCCTGCTCTGGGCCGTGTCCAAGGCCCGGCGTGCCGATGGCGCACGCGCCGGTGGTTTCCCGGGAGCCGAACAGATTTTTGCCCAGCAACAGCACGGGGTGAAACGCAAGCGGGTCGGCCTGCTGCCCCAGGAACGTACACCGGTGCGTGAAGGCGCGGAAATCGTCGACGCCGCCGGGACGGTCATCGGTAACGTCTGTAGCGGCGGCTTCGGCCCGTCCCTCGGCGCACCTCTGGCGATGGGCTACCTGGACAGCGCCTACTGCGCCCTGGATAGCGAGGTCTGGGCCATCGTGCGCGGCAAGCGCATACCGCTGAAAGTCAGCAAAATGCCATTTGTTGCGCAACGTTACTATCGGGGTTGATACCTTCAGTAACAACTAAGGGTAATAAACTGTGCACTGGTTTGTAACGTCATCGCCACAAATCAGTGCATATATTCGCAAATGAACTTGGCTTATAACAATCGGGCCAAGTGTATTTCCGAGACAACCCCGCCGAAGCCCGAAAACTGCGGCAAACCGCCTCAAACCGCGGGCTGGCCGGGGGCTTGTTTTTTCTCCCACAGTTGGCGTAGAGTTTCCCTACTGTGTTTGCATGGGTCGCTTGGAATCGTGACCTGGGCAGTAGCTCTAAGTTTTGCTACAACCCGTTCGACGTCTCTTACTTTCCTGCAACCCAGCCCAGTACTCTTTCAGGTGAAAGGGGCTGTCATTAATTTTAGCGTCAAAGGAAATAAGAAATGTCCACACGTCAGAGCGGTACCGTCAAGTGGTTTAACGACGAGAAAGGTTTTGGTTTTATCACTCCTGAAAGCGGTCCGGATCTGTTCGTCCACTTCCGCGCCATTCAGGGCAACGGCTTCAAAAGCCTGAAAGAAGGCCAGAAAGTGACCTTCGTTGCCGTGCAAGGCCAGAAAGGCATGCAGGCTGACGAAGTCATCGCCGAGAACTGAGTTCAGTTTTCAGCCCATGAAAAGCCCCTGATGGTGACATCAGGGGCTTTTTTGTGTGTGCGGTTTTGTGCATCAGCCCATGTAGCGCTGGTTTTATAGAGGTAGCTTCGTAAAATGGCCTTTTCCTTGAGAGAAAGCCCCCATGACGAAGCACGTACTCAGCCCACAGGGTGACTTCCCAGCCGCCGGCCTGGGCCGTCGCCTGGCGGCAATGTTCTATGACTTCCTGCTGTGCACCGCCCTGCTGATCGTGACCGGCTTCCTCTACAAGCTGGCGCAGATGGCGATCATGGGCGAAGAACGCCTCAGGACCCTGACGGAAGCCGGAGCCCTGGACGGCGATCCGCTGTTCTCGACCTTGATGTTCTGCGTGCTGTTCGGCTTCTTCGCCAAATTCTGGACCTACAAGGGCCAGACCCTGGGCATGCAGGTCTGGGGCATTCGCGTGCAGAACGCCGATGGTTCGGCCATCAGCCTCTGGCAGGCTCTGCTGCGTTTTCTCATCGCCATCGTGTCCTGGATCTTTGCGGGCCTGGGCTTCATCTGGGTGCTCTTCGACAAGAACAAACGCAGTTGGCACGACATCTACTCCGACAGCCAGCTGGTACGAATTCCCAAGCAACGCTGAGACTTTGCGTTCACCCATGAAAAAGCCCGCCTCGGATCGAGGCGGGCTTTTTCATATCTCGGTGCCAGCGCGACAGCGCGGCACCGGCTTCACCGACAAACCGGCGGTGATTACTCAGCCAGCTTGAAGGTGATGAAGCTGGCACGTCCCTGACGCAGAACGCGCATCGACACCGAACGATTCTTCGGCAAGGCCTTGGCAATGTCGGTGAACTGCTTGGCATCGGTGATCGCCTGGTTGTTCAGGTGCGTGATCACATCACCCGGCTGCAGGCCGATCAGTGCCGCTGGACCATCCTGGACTTCCTTGATGACCACGCCGCCCTTGAGCAGGTCATTGGCCTTCTTCTGGTCGTCGCTCAGGTCAGAGACGGAAACACCCAGGCGGTTGCTGCTACGCTCGGCCGTTGCCGACTTGCCGCCGTCCATTTCCTTGCCTTCGTCCGGGATCGCCCCGACCGTCAGTTCGATGGTCTTGCGCTGGCCTTCGCGAACCACTTCCAGCTTGGCTTTCTCGCCCGCCTTCAGCGCACCGACCAGGTGCGGCAGATCAGCCGACAGCTCGATAGGCTGGCCGTTCATGCTGAGGATCACGTCACCGACCTGCAGGCCCCCCTTCGCCGCCGGACCGTCGTCCTGCACCTGGGCGACCAGGGCACCAGCAGGCTTGTCCAGACCGAACGATTCGGCCAGGTCCTTGTTGACCTCCTGGATGACCACGCCCAACCAGCCACGGCTGACCTTGCCACCGGCTTTCAACTGATTGGACACGTCCATGGCCACATCGATCGGGATCGCGAAGGACACGCCCATGAAGCCGCCGGAACGGGTATAGATCTGCGAGTTGATCCCAACCACTTCACCATTGAGGTTGAACAGCGGACCACCGGAGTTGCCCGGGTTGATCGGGACGTCGGTCTGGATGAACGGTACATAGTTCTCGTTCGGCAGACTGCGGCCCACGGCGCTGACGATACCCTGGGTCACGGTATGGTCGAAACCGAACGGCGAACCGATGGCAACCACCCACTGGCCGGGTTTCAGGTCCTTGGACTTGCCCAGTTTGAGGGTCGGCAGGTTCTTGCCGTCGATCTTCAGCAGGGCGACGTCGGAACGCGGGTCAGTGCCGACCAGCTTGGCCTTCAGCTCGCTGCGGTCAGCCAGGCGAACGAGGATCTCGTCGGCATCGGCGACCACGTGGTTGTTGGTCAGGATGTAGCCGTCATTGGAGATGATGAAGCCCGAACCCAGCGACTGGGCCTCGCGCTGCCGACCACCGCCACCCCCTTTGGGGCCACGTGGTTGCGGGAAGCCGCGGAAGAACTGCTGAATCTCCGGAGGCAAGCCCTCGAGCCCCTGGATATCCGAAACCTTGCGGTCCGGCAGCTTCTGGGTGGTACTGATGTTCACCACCGCTGGCGAGGCCTGCTCCACCAACTGGGTGAAATCGGGCAGGTCTGCGGCCTGGGCCGCCACCGCCTGCCCGAGCAGCAGAACGGTGGCGAAAATGGACAGATAGGATTTCAAGCTTGGTATCGACATACGGCTCCCGTGAACAACGAGCATGGTTAAGCGACAGGTACCATCAAACCCAAAGACGATTAAGCCTGGATTACGGACCGGAAATAACAAACAAGGCCAGGACCGAAAGGGTCCTGACCTATAGGAAAATCCAGATTAATTTGCAAGAAAAAATGATCACCAGACATTTCGACCTCGCCGCCAATCAGCGTGCAGTTGAGGGCATGATCGAGTCGGCAGGCGTCATGGTCAGCCTCTCACTGCTTGGCAGTCTGTACATCGCCGGAGCGCATCGACAAGGCAATGCGTTCGGCGGTACCGATGGGAATTTCCCCCACCACCGTGACCATGATTTCCCCGGCCGGGGTGGTCAGGCGCCGGGAAACTGCGACGGTCGGTCCCAGTTGAGTGCGGGTGTCGGTGATATTGGCGCCGTTGAGGGGCTCCAGAAACACCGAGAAACGCGCCAGCCCATCGTCATACATCAGGCTGCTGACCCGGGTCCTGGTCTGCGGATCGAAACGCGAAGTACTGCTCACCAGGTCAAAGCCCGGTGGCAGCCAATCGGAATGCCATTGCTGGGCAACCTTGCCGTCCTGCACCTTCGCCTGTGGCTGGGTGCTGGCCAAGGCCACCGGTTTGCAGTCGGCACCGCCCTGCAACTCGCTTTCCTGGGGGATATCGCGGGTATTGAGGTCGGTGAACTGGAACCGCTCCAGCAATTGCCCTTTATCGTTGATCAACAACGACTTCAATGGCAAGCCGGTCTGGCGGTCCAGGTGCAGTTCGAAACCATAACGGTGCTGGTCGCGAGGCGTCAGCGATACGATCACTGCCGCCCGACCGGCGACACGGGACTTGCCCGCAACGCTGATGTCGTACCAGGCTTTGAGTTTTTGCGGATCGAGGGAATGGGCGTGAGCATCGGGCGATGCGCCAAGCCCTGCGACCAAGGTGCCACTGACACACTCGGTGCGACCATCGACGCGTACCACCTCTTGTGCTGAACCGTCGAGCTGCAGCAGGCGTTCACGAACCTGACCATTCTGGACCAGATGCCAGATGCTGTGGGTCGAGAAACTGCCATTGCGTTCGTAGACAAAAGTGCCTTGGAAGCTTTGCTGCTGCTCGGCTTGCCCAAGACGGCTCAACCAGTCCTGGGCTTCGTCGGCCTGGGCGGTCAGGGCGAACCCACCGGCCAGGACTAGCGATAAAAGAGGGAGTGCGCGCATGATCCTCCTTACTTGGCGGTTTCCAGGCTGGCGGCACGTGCGTAAGGCAATGCGCTTTCGGTGCCTTTCAAGGCAGCTTCCTGAGCATGCTGACGCAGGTAGCCTGGCAGACGCTGATCCCAGCCGGCCTGCCCCTGCTGCAACACACCGCTGGCCATCGGGCCGGTAGGCTCGGAGCCTTCGGTGTAACCGGCCAGTACCGCCGGCCCCTTGGCCGTTGGAGCTGCCAGACCTGGCTGGTTCGCTTGCTGGGCCAGTTGCGCACCGACGATGTCGTCCTGGTTGTAGAAGCGCACACCGGCCAGCACCGCCACGGTCACAGAAGCCGCAACTGCCAGGCGACCGAGGGTGCGCCATGGACCGCGAATGCTCTTGGCAGGTACATCCTCACCCGCAAGGGCCGCCGATACAGCCGATGCGATATCCAGGCGCGGGTCCAACAGATCCTTGTGCATCACTGCCCGGGCAATCTGATAACGAGACCAGGTTGCACGAGTGTCGGCATCATCAAGCGCATTGAGCACTCGACGCAATTCCAATTCGTCCGCTTCGTTATCCATCACCGCGGACAGCGATTCCTGCAGGGCTTCACGACTCATGACGATTCCTCTCTTGGCTGTCGCCGCTGTCTCAGGTTTCCTGCAACAACGGCTGCAGGGCTTTGTCGATGGCCTCCCGAGCGCGGAAAATCCGGGAGCGCACGGTGCCCACCGGACATTGCATGACGGCTGCAATGTCCTCATAACTCAGACCATCGAATTCACGTAAAGTTAACGCCGTACGCAAATCTTCTGGCAGTTGCTGGATGGTCCGATGGACGGTGCCTTCGATCTCATCCCGCAGCAACGCACGTTCCGGAGACTCAAGGTCCTTGAGGCCATGATCGCCGTCGTAGAATTCGGCATCCTCGGAACTCACATCACTGTCTGGTGGCCTGCGACCGCGGGATACCAGATAGTTTTTCGCCGTGTTGATGGCGATGCGGTACAGCCAGGTATAAAACGCACTGTCACCGCGAAAATTTCCCAGCGCACGGTAGGCCTTGATAAACGCTTCCTGTGCAACATCCTGGGCTTCATGGGTGTCGTGCACGAATCGCACGATCAACCCGAGAATTTTGTGCTGGTATTTCAGCACTAGCAGATCAAAAGCCCGCCGATCGCCGCGTTGAACGCGCTCGACCAGCTGCTGATCCTCTTCCTGGGTTAGCATGAACGCTCCTCATAGGACTTGAAGGAGGTTGCCATTGCTAATCGATCAGGCTTGTAAACATAGACTCGGGCTGTTGGCAAAAGTTCTCCCCCTTCAAGCAAGTTTCCTGCGACCCGTCAAACGGACCCACACGAAAAACGCAGTACGGCCCTGGCCGGCTGCGTGAATGATCTTGTCGTCGAATTCTGCTGGCGCATCCCTGGATCAGGCTGCGCAGACAACCGACGCTGTCCCCTTCTTTGGAGCCCGGACCCCGTTAAAAGTTCCCGGACGCCAGGGTAAGTAATAGCATTGTGCCGTGCCATCGGGCAAAGGCTGCATGAACCTTGTTATCGCCGAAAAATCATCGTCTTACCGTGCAAAACCACATGCACGACGATCCGGAGTGGCGCACACTTCCTGCCCGCTGTAATTTCACAATGCCACGAAGGCCCGGCTATTGTGCCGATCCCCTTCAGCACTTACCAGTAGGCTGCGTGGCGAGTTCCGAGCCCTGACTTGACCGGGCCCGCCGCACCGTTCACGCGGTGCCTTTTTCGGATTGATTGAGATGAGCCAACATTTTCAACACGATGTGCTGGTGATTGGCAGTGGTGCCGCCGGCCTGAGCCTCGCGCTGACCTTGCCGGGCCACCTGCGCATTGCCGTGCTGAGCAAGGGCGACCTGGCCAACGGCTCGACCTTCTGGGCCCAGGGCGGGGTCGCGGCGGTACTGGACGATACCGACACGGTGCAATCCCACGTCGAGGATACCCTCAACGCGGGGGGCGGCCTGTGCCATGAGGACGCGGTACGTTTTACCGTCGAGCACAGCCGCGAGGCCATCCAATGGCTGATCGACCAGGGCGTACCCTTTACCCGCGATGAGAATGCCAAGGTCGACGACGGCGGTTTCGAGTTCCACCTGACCCGCGAGGGCGGCCACAGCCATCGGCGCATCATCCACGCCGCCGATGCCACCGGCGCGGCGATCTTCAAGACCCTGCTGGAACAGGCCCGGCAGCGCCCGAATATCGAGCTGCTGGAACAGCGCGTGGCCGTCGACCTGATCACCGAGAAACGCCTGGGCCTGGACGGCGAGCGCTGCCTGGGCGCCTACGTGCTCGATCGCAGCACCGGTGAGGTCGATACCCATGGCGCGCGCTTCACCATTCTGGCCTCGGGCGGCGCGGCCAAGGTCTACCTCTATACCAGCAACCCCGACGGTGCCTGCGGTGACGGCATCGCCATGGCCTGGCGCTCGGGCTGCCGGGTGGCGAACCTGGAGTTCAACCAGTTCCATCCGACCTGCCTGTATCACCCGCAGGCCAAGAGCTTTTTGATCACCGAAGCCCTGCGTGGCGAAGGCGCGCATCTCAAGCTGCCTAACGGCGAACGCTTCATGCCGCGTTTCGATCCGAGGGCGGAACTGGCACCACGGGATATCGTCGCCCGGGCCATCGACCATGAAATGAAGCGCCTGGGGATCGACTGCGTCTACCTGGACATCAGCCATAAACCCGAAGCCTTCATCAAGACGCACTTCCCGACGGTGTACGAACGCTGCCTGGCGTTTTCCATCGACATCACCCGCCAGCCGATCCCGGTGGTGCCTGCCGCGCACTACACCTGCGGTGGCATCCTCGTCGACCAGCAAGGCCGCACCGATGTCCCCGGCCTGTATGCAATCGGCGAAACCAGCTTCACCGGCCTGCACGGCGCCAATCGCATGGCCAGCAACTCGCTGCTCGAGTGCTTCGTCTATGCCCGTTCGGCGGCAGCCGACATCCTCCGGCAACTGCCCGAGATCGCCCAGCCCACGGCCCTGCCCAGCTGGGATGCGAGCCAGGTCACCGACTCCGATGAGGACGTGATCATCGCCCACAACTGGGACGAGTTGCGGCGTTTCATGTGGGACTACGTGGGCATCGTGCGGACCAACAAGCGCCTGCAACGGGCACAGCACCGGGTGCGCCTGCTGCTCGACGAGATCGATGAGTTCTACAGCAACTACAAGGTCAGCCGCGACCTGATCGAACTGCGCAACCTGGCCCAGGTGGCCGAGCTGATGATCCGCTCCGCCATGGAGCGCAAGGAAAGCCGGGGCTTGCACTACACCCTCGACTACCCGGACCTGCTCCCCGAGGCGCTGGATACTATCCTGGTACCGCCCACCTACGTCGGCTGAACTTGAGCCGCACGCGCAGGCGCCGATGCACATCGGGCGCCAGCGCGTCGCGGGGCACGCAGACCGAGCGCGGCAGCCAGTCTGCGCGTCGACGAAAACGCAGCACCACCAACCAGGGCAAGGCCAGGCTGTCGCGGTGCAACTGCACCGGCTGCCAGCCGTCTGCCCGACTCCAGAGTTGCCAGCCCTGCTCGTCACGACGCAGTCCGGTCACCGCCGACGCATGATTCAACAGGATGTGTCGCGGCAGCACCCAGGCAGCCTGCAACAGGCACGCAAACGCCCCGGACAGGCTTGCCCAGAACGGGATATCCAGCAGGAGCAACGACAACAGCGAGAGGCCCAGGGCCCCGAGATAGGCCGCCAGCAACAGCCGTGAGGCCTGCCAGCGGCATTCGAAGCGATTACTTGGGCTGAACACGATCCAGGATCATGCGCACCATGCGCTGCAGCTCAGGGTCCGGCGACTCGGCACGCTCCATGAACCAGCCGAACATGTCCTGATCCTCGCACTCGAGCAGATTGCGATAGCACTCGCGGTCGACGTCATTCAGGTGCGGGTACACCTCCTTGACGAAGGGGACCAGCAGCACGTCCAGCTCCAGCATGCCGCGACGGCTGTGCCAATAGAGGCGGTTGAGTTCTACATCTTCGACCATGGAACACTCCTCGAATTTGCGCGCAAGTATACAGGCCTGATCGTCACCGCACAGTCGGCTTTGGTCGACATGGCCCCGTGCTTTGTAAACTATCCATTTCCAGGGCACCCCTCTATGATGTGTACCAGACCTTTTCATGCTGCGAAGACCCATGGCCGATTCCGCTTTTTTCTGTAGCCTTTCCCACGAAGGCGTTCTCGCCGTTCGCGGTGCCGATGCCAGCAAGTTCCTGCAAGGCCAATTGACCTGCAACCTCAATTACCTCAGCGACACCCATACCAGCCTGGGCGCGCGCTGCACGCAAAAAGGCCGCATGCAATCGAGCTTTCGCATCCTGCTCGAAGGTGATGGGGTGTTGCTGGCCATGGCCAGCGAGCTGCTTGAGCCACAGTTGGCGGACCTGAAAAAGTATGCGGTGTTCTCCAAGTCCAAGCTCACCGATGAAAGCGCCGGCTGGGTCCGTTTCGGCCTCGGCGACGCCGACGCCGTTCTGGCCAGCCTGGGTCTGGAGTTGCCACACGACAACGACAGCGCGATCCGTGCCAATGACCTGATCGCGGTACGCGTATCGCCCGGGCGCAGCGAACTCTGGGTGCCGGTGGCGCAGGCCGAACCGGTACGGGCCCAACTGACCAGCCAACTGCGCGAAGCCGACCTCAATACCTGGCTGCTCGGCCAGGTACGTGCCGGCATCGGCCAGGTCATGCCACAGACCCGCGAGCTGTTCATCCCGCAGATGCTCAACCTGCAGGCCGTCGGCGGCGTCAGCTTCAAGAAAGGCTGCTACACCGGCCAGGAAATCGTCGCGCGCATGCAGTACCTGGGCAAGCTCAAGCGCCGCCTGTATCGCCTGGTGCTGAGCGCCGAGCAACTGCCGCAACCGGGTGCCGAACTGTTTTCGCCGTCTCATAACAGCGCCATCGGTGAGGTGGTGATAGCGGCCAGGGCCGAAGACGGTATCGAACTGCTGGCTGTGCTGCAGGCTGAAGCGGCCGAAGAAGGCACTGTCCACCTGGGCGACCTGCAAGGCCCCGTACTGGCACTGCTGGATCTGCCTTATCAACTGGACCGCGACCGCGAAATCCAGCGTTAATCGCACCGCTGTAGAGACCACGAATGAACAAGCTGGCGGATAAGGTCCTACGGGACTTGGTAGCAGCCATCGATAACGATGACCTGGTGCTGCCCACGCTGCCGGAGGTCGCCCTGAAGATTCGCGAGGCGGCCGAGGATCCGGAGATCAGCGTCAGCACCTTGAGCAAAGTGATCGGCGGCGATACTGCGTTGTCGGCGCGCCTGATCAAGGTGGTCAACAGCCCGTTACTGCGTGCCAGCCATGAAGTGACCGATCTGTATACCGCCATCACCCGATTGGGGGTGAACTACAGCAGTAACCTGGCGATCGGCCTGGTGATGGAGCAGATCTTCCATGCCCGCTCCGAGGTAGTCGAACAGAAGATGCGCGATATCTGGCGCAAGAGCCTGGAAATCGCCGGCATCTGCTACGTACTGTGTCGCGACTTCACCCAGCTCAAGCCGGATCAGGCCGCCCTCGGCGGGTTGGTACACCAGATCGGCGCGCTACCGATCCTGACGTATGCCGAGGATCATTACGAACTGCTGGCCGACCCGCTGAGCCTGGATCATATGATCGACAGCATTCACCCGATACTGGGCGACAAGCTGCTACGGGTGTGGGACTTCCCCAAGCAACTGGCCAAGCTGCCGGGCCAGTATCTGGACCTGCAACGCGACAGCGCGAGCCTGGATTACGTCGACCTGGTGCAGATCGCCACGGTGTTCTGCCACCAGGGCACGACGCAGGCCTTCGCCCATGTCGAGCCGAGCAGTCTGCCGACCTTTCGCAAACTGGGGCTGGACCCGAACAGCGAGGCCTGGATCGAGAAGCTCAATGATGCGCGGATGATGCTCAATTAAATGTTTGGTCCCGGAATGAGGTGGTGCGGGTTAATTGTGAAACGGTCTGGATTTTGGGTCCAGGCCTCACAGATCACTTTGAATGGGGTTCGCCAGCGCAAAGCCTTCAGATGCCTAGCGAAGTTGTAGGCCATCACGAAAGCCAGCACATGGGCCTTTAGAGCATCAATATTGGGGTAGTGGAACGCCTTGACCGTCGCCTCTTTTATCGTTCGATTCATACGCTCGACTTGGCCGTTAGTCCACGGATGATAGGGTTTGGTTAGGCGATGCTTGATGTTGTGTTCGTAGCAAACACGATCAAAGATATGTCCGCCAAATCGGTTGGTAGCACCATTTCGATATCTAGGCTGCTCAGTGAACGCTGCTCCGTTGTCTGTCAGGACCGTATGGATCTGGTATGGAAAGGCTTGAACCACTTGCCGTAAAAACTCCGCACCGTTGCGCTTTGTTGCGGCATCAAAAAATGCGACATAGGTGAATTTCGTCACCCTATCAATGGCCACGAACATATGCTGTTTGCCGCTCTCCAAGCGGAGTTCAGAGCTATCGATATGGAGATAACCCATCTCGGTCTGTGAAAATTTTCCGCGTTTGGTCACGTCGTTGTTTTTGGGGGCCTGACTGATTCCATGGCGCCTCAAACAGCGATGCAAGGCGCTACGACTTAACTGGGGAAGGTACTCATGAAGATGCCCCAGCATGTCATCCAAAGGCAGCATCGTCCGTTGACGGAACTCAACCACCATCGCCTCTTCAGACTCTGTCAGCTTAGCGCTACGAGGTTGAGACGGCCCCATTCGAGAGTCTTGGGTTGTTGATCGCGAGCGCCACTTGGCTACGGTTTTAACGTTCAATCGGTGGCGAGCGGCAAGCTTTCGATTCGACTCTTGCGACGCTTGGAGCTCGGCTCGAATTCGCGGCGTCGTTCGGGCTGAACCATGGATACGTCCTTCCAAAATGCATCCTCCTCCTGGGGTGTTAAGGATGCACCATGACTTTCCGGGACTGAACACCTAGGGCTGCCGGAAATACCTGCATGCCAGCACTAGCGAATAATGATACATTCGCCTCCAACCGCAACACCCACAGCCCGAGCACCGAATTCAGCATTGCCTTGAACAATGCAGGATCGATAATCCGCTATACACAGCGCAGACGAAGCAAACGCACCTCAAATTCCAATTTTTCACCTATCAGCACCAGTGGCAGATAGATGAACTTAAGTACATCCAATGAGACCACTGCATGCCATAACGGGCCATTCGGCATACGGTGAAAAAGCTTCGATGTAAAGGATCCGAGTTTTTGATCATAGCCTTTTCCCGCTACAGGCCGTAGTACCGCAACAGCAAGTTACGATGTCGCCTCAGACAGAATTTGCAGATGTAATATTCGTCGAAAGAACACAGCCACCTTCGCTCGTAAACTCAGAATCAGACCAAGGATCCGAGCCGGAGAGTGTAGAGGGTGCGGTAGCGTAAAGTGACGAAGGCGAGAGCGATGCAACCAAGCTTAAACTATAGAAAAAAATAGCAGTATAGACCCCAAATTAATTAATTCGAGAATTATTTAAAAGCCTAGACTTTTCAGATATTTAAGGAAATGCCCCCAAAAAACCGAATGTCCCCTAACGCCCCTACATCAGACTGCTCTTGATGTAATTTTTTCGTATGAAAATAATTATAGAAAAAATTCATGACTGTAAGACACAGCAGGATTGCTATGTGAGAGCTTTCTTAGGTGTTCGAAGAATTTTTGATAAGCACACGTCACTTAACAATACGACCACCTTCAAGGGGCTTACTAAAAATCTGCCAATCCATGCCGACATCTAGCAAATTCCTCATGAAGGCTTGATTTTTACTTTCTAGCGATTAATATTCAAAGCCTGTGTAAGTATCGGATACAAGGTGAAAAATGAGCGGGTACTGCTTCTACACCCCCGAAGCTCAAGCAATGGCTGAGCAAGCGGGGATAAAAAAACGGATTGACAAATTTGCCGAATCTCAAAAGAGGCAAACTTATATCCTTCATGCCCCACTAGCAAAAAAAGATGCCGACTACGAGTATGATGAAGCGTTTGCGATTTTTTCATCCGGCTTCCGCCCCTGCTTTATCAATGTGGGGAATAATGAAGACGCATTCGACGATTTTGTTAATGACTTTATAGATGACATTGCCTTTCTTTCAGAAAAATTCGATTACCGAGAAAAGATCGGTAGAAAGAAGCATTGGATAAATTTACTAGATAAATTCGAGGCCGACGATCTCAAAATCCCACTTGTGTTCATAGAGCCTGCAAATGAAAGGCGTGTTGCCGACCTGCTGACGTCTCTAGTAGTAGGTAGCATAAACGACATTTCGAAAATAAACTTGCAAGCCGCAGAGCTATTAGACACTATTAAATCAAAGATTATTTTATTCGACACAGACCAAACAAGCTTTGTTTTTAAAAACTCTACCGGCAAGCGATTTGTCATTCAAGGTTTGGCTGGCTCAGGAAAAACAGAGCTACTTTTACACAAAATAAAGGAAATATATTCTAAAGACCATGACGCCAAGGTCGCCTTCACTTGCTTTAACAAAATCCTAGCTTCATCAATGAGGAGCAGGATCCCAAATTTCTTTGACTTTATGCGAGTGGAACGACAGATAGATTGGGACAAAAAACTATTCTGTTTTCACTCTTGGGGGTCAGGCAGAGATCCGTATTCCGGATTATATAGATATATCTGCCACTACTATGGAATACCCTTCAAAAGCCTACAAGCCGGTTCATTTGATTACGTTTGCAAAGAAGCCATCAAAGCAATCACCTCAATTTCAGGTGATAAGAAGTATGCTTTTGACTATGTTTTCATTGATGAAAGCCAGGATTTTGAAAAAAGTTTCGCAGATCTTTGCGAGCTCGTGACAGCAAAAAAAGTTTATGTAGCCGGCGATGTTTTCCAAAACATTTTCAGACCAATAAACGAAGAAGTTAATCGTGCCGACATGATCTTAAAGAAGTGTTACCGCACAGATCCAAAAAACCTAATGTTCTCACATGCACTTGGAATGGGTTTGTTCGAAGAACCAGTATTACGCTGGCTGAAACCCAATGAATGGGATGCGTGCGGCTATGTTTACAAAGAACACAAGGGCCGAGCACAAGTTTCACGTGACCCATTACGCAGATTTGAAGATATTCCAGAAGATTATAAAAGCACAATTATCCATGAGCGCTCCCAAGGAAGCTCTCTTATCGACGATATAGCCAATGTAATCAAGGATATTCGCCGCCGGCATCCCACGGTCAAGCCAGGTGACTTCGCTGTTATTTTTCTTGACAAGAGCGAGTACGTTTACAATCTCGTCCCAAAACTCAAAGACTCCATAGAGGAGAAATTTAAATGGCAAGTAAACGTTTCCTTCGAAACCAAAGAAAGTGACTCAGAAAGATTCTTTATATCTAATGTAAACAATGCAAAGGGATTAGAGTTCCCCTTTGTTATCTGCTACTCAAGAAACCTGCGTAGAGATTTTTCTTTTCGAAATGCTCTTTATACGATGATGGCCCGCTCATTCCTTGAAAGCCACATGATAGTTGGTTCATCAGTTGATACCGACACCCTAACAAAAGTCAAATGCGGCTTAGACGACCTGACGCGAAATTCTTATATGAATTTGAGAATCCCACCACCAGAAGAAGTTGCTCAGCGAGAGTTCATCATCCTGGATGAACTCTCCTCTATTGAAGACGCGGTGAGAAGCTACTGCGATGAACACGGTGGCAGTCCGCGGCTTATTGCGAAACTCATCAGCAGGGTTAATCAGATGTTAGAAAATAGTGAGTATGATGAGGATTACTTATACTCCATCGTAAAAGCTGAGTACGAGAGGCATAAAAAACTATGACTGCCTATTTCTTCAAGGGCGTAGACAAAGGGCGACTCAGAAAGTTCTGCGCTGTCAGGGACTCTCTCGACAATTTAAAAAACGTCTTAAATCTAGTTGAGCTTATCAATACATGCGCACACTGCAAGATCAAAAATTACGACAAGGGGTTTGACTTCGTTATATTCTCTGGAGAATACTCACGAGCCCTGATTAGAAAGACTGATGGTTTTTTCACAATGGCGATCCCATTTCAAATTGTAGATGATGGCCGACTTTATTTCAACTATGATGAATTCGGCATAGAAGTTGATGGACGATTAATATCCATCCTAAGAAATGCCATCTCAACGTCAAAGCTAGGAAAAAACTCCCATGAAGAAATCATCATTTCCTTAGTAGATAGCTTTGGACTAGAAGTACATGAAGCCACGTATTTCTATGATACCTTCGCCAAATTAACCATGGAAGATCACGGATATTTTAGATTTGATGACGACCCCAAAAACCAGAATGGAAAAATTCATCCCAGGTACCATTTTGACTTTTTCTTAAAAGACTCATCTTCTGTAAAAATCGGTAGCGAAAAACTTATCGACATTGAATCTTTTTATGCATTATTCGACGGAACAAGGGAAAAACACTACCTGCGAGAACTTTAATAAATAAAAAAGATCACCAGATGTTTTTTTCTGCGACAATAATAAAACCCCAAGCATCGAAAAACCTTCAACAAAACTAAAATTACAACTGACGATTCTCACATCGAAATATACAGAGACAATTTTCCACCCAACTCGATGACTTCTTCAATATACATATGCCATTTTCCAAACGGGTAAAGACAGGGTCCTTTTTTTATTTTTTTAGTTACTCCTAAGGCATTACAAATTGGGTCAGGCAACAGTAAAACTCACTCGCACCTTCAAGCCACACGGCTCGCCATCATGCAAGCTGATCTGCGCCAGATGCGCCCTGCATATTTCACCGACAATCGCCAGACCCAGACCCGAACCCAGGCCTTGCTGGTTGCGCCGGTAGAAACGCTCGAATACCCGGTCGCGTTCTTCCAGCGGAATGCCCGGACCATCGTCTTCCACTTCCAGCACGGCTGGCGCACTGACCCGCAGGATCACGTTGCCGCCGGCCGGCGTGTGGGCCAGCGCGTTGTCCACCAGGTTGCTGAGCAGTTCGTTGAGCAAGGTCGGCTCCCCCCGCAACCACACCGGGTCGTCCGCTTCCAGCGCCAGGGCCACGCCCCGGGCATGGGCCAGCGGCGCCATGGCCATGCCCAGTTCCCGTGCCAGTTGGCTCAGGTCGAGCCGTTGCGCGCCGCCCTCGGCAATCGCCCGCGCGCCGTTCTCCACCCGCGCCATGGACAGTAACTGATTGGCCAGGTGAGTCAGTCGATCGGTACCCTGGGCTGCGGTTTCCAGGGTGCTGCGCCAGGTGTCGGCGTCCGAGGCGCGCAAGCCCAGTTCCAGCCGCGCTTTCAAGGCCGCCAACGGCGTACGCAGTTCGTGGGCGGCATCGGCGATGAACTGACCCTGGCGCTCGAACTGCCGACGCAGGCGCTCGGTGAAATGGTTGAGCGAGCGCACCAGCGGCCCCAGTTCATGCTGCACCTCCACCAGCGGCAAGGGCCGCAGGTCGTCCGGCTGGCGCTCTTCCACCGCCGTGCGCAAACGCTCCAGCGGTCGCAGCGCCGCACTCACGGCAAACCACACCAGCAGCAGCGCGCCCACCGCCAGCATGCCCAGGCGCAGCAAGGTGTCGGCCATCAGGCTGCGTGCCATGTTGACTCGCGCCTCATCGGTTTCGGCCACGCGGATTTCCGCCATGCCGTTCATGTTCGGCTCGCTGACCGCCTTGAGCAGGCTCACCACCCGCACGTTCTGCCCGCGATACTGGGCGTCGTAGAACCGCGCCAGGGCCGGATAATCATCGGTGCGCGGCGTGCCGGGCGGTGGCGGCGGAAGGTTTTCGTAGCCGGAAATCGGCTGCCGGTGAATGTCGTTGACCTGATAGTAGATCCGCCCGGCGCTGTCGTAGGCGAAGGTGTCGAGCGCCACATAGGGCACGTCGGCGCTGAGGGTGCCATCGCGCTGCGACAGGCCGGCGGCAATGGTCCGGGCCGAGGCCAGCAGGGTTCGGTCATAGGCGGTGTCGGCCGCCTCGCGTCCGTTCCAGTAGGCACTCAGGCCACTGGCGAGCATCAGCAGCACCAACAACAACGCAAGGTTCCACAGCAACCGCCAACGCAGGCTGCTGGGCTTATGCATCACGGGCTTCCAGCAGATAACCGAGGCCACGGAAGGTCACGATAGCCACCGCATGGCCGTCGAGTTTCTTGCGCAAGCGATGCACATAGATTTCGATGGCGTCGGCGCTGGCTTCCTCGTCCAGACCAAAGACCTGGGATGCCAGTTGCTCCTTGCTCATCACCCGGCCTGGGCGGGCGATCAGCGCTTCCAGCACCGCCTGCTCGCGGGAGGTCAGGGTCAGCAGTTCGTCACCGAGGGTGAAACGTCGGGTATCCAGGTCATAGACCAGCACACCGCAGCGTTGCTGGCGCTCGCCACCCAGCACACTACGCCGCAGCAACGCCTTGACCCGCGCTTCAAGTTCGGTGAGTTCGAACGGCTTGGCCAGGTAATCGTCGGCCCCCAGGTTGAGGCCATGGACCCGGTCCTTCACATCGCTGCGGGCGGTCAGCATCAGTACCGGCAGGTTTTTCCCGCGTGCCCGCAAGCGTGCCAGCACCTCGAAGCCATCCATGCGCGGCAGGCCGACATCGAGGATTGCCACCGCGTAGTCCTCGCTGCTCAGGGCCAGGTCAGCAGCGACCCCGTCATGCAGGACGTCCACCGTCAAACCGGTACTCTTGAGGGCCTGGGCAACGCTTTCGGCCAACTGCAGGTGGTCTTCGACCAGAAGCACACGCATGGATTTGCTACCTCGACTGGGGCTGCTGGAGGCCCTTCTGAGCGCGGAGTTTACCCAATAAACCCGCGCCCGCCAGTCACCTTCGCCCTTGTTTGGCGGGCCTTTCCTGCTGAAAGCTTGGTGAAAGGTTAAGTCTTTACAGTCTTGTTACGGACAGTTCCAAGCGCAAGATCCTACGCATTGCAACTGCTTCCAGAATAGTAATACCTCGAGAGACGCCACGATGCGTTTCCATCAAGAATAAGAACAATAACGGAGTCCGACAGCATGCTGTCCCCAAAGCCTCAGGCCTGCCTACCTGGCCCGCTTTCCCCTACCGCTCCCCCCCTTTGCGCCAGCGCAACTACCCTGGCCGCTTCCACGCATCCCGCCAACGCCAGCGCGCACCCGCCGGCACGCCGCTGCGTGGCCCCATGGACATCGAACACCCCATAACAACAACTCCCGTGGAGAGAACAATGGACCTGTCACTACGTAAAATCGCCCTCGCCGCCAGCCTTGCCCTGCTGGCCGGCCAGACCTTCGCCGCCGAGCCCAAGCGCCCGGAATGCATCGCCCCGGCCTCACCCGGCGGCGGCTTCGACCTGACCTGCAAACTGGCGCAAAGCGCCCTGGTCAACGAAAAAGTCCTGAGCAAGCCAATGCGCGTGACCTACATGCCCGGTGGCGTCGGCGCCGTGGCCTACAACGCGGTGGTCGCCCAGCGCCCGGCCGATGCCGGGACCCTGGTGGCCTGGTCCAGCGGCTCGCTGCTGAACCTGGCCCAGGGCAAGTTCGGTCGCTTCGATGAAAGCGCAGTCCGCTGGCTGGCAGCGGTCGGCACCAGCTACGGCGCCATCGCGGTGAAAAGCGATTCGCCGTACAAGAGCCTCGACGACCTGGTCAAGGCTCTGAAAAAAGACCCGGGCAGCGTGGTGATCGGCTCCGGCGGCACCGTCGGCAGCCAGGACTGGATGCAGACCGCACTGATCGCCAAGGCCGCCGGGATCAACCCGCGCGACCTGCGCTACGTGGCCCTCGAAGGCGGCGGCGAAATCGCCACGGCCCTGCTCGGCGGGCACATCCAGGTCGGCAGTACCGATATCTCCGACTCCATGCCGCACATCCTCAGCGGTGACATGCGCCTGCTCGCGGTGTTCTCCGAACAGCGCCTGGACGAGCCGGAAATGAAAAACATCCCTACCGCTCGTGAACAGGGCTACGACATCGTCTGGCCAGTGGTGCGCGGTTTCTACCTGGGGCCGAAGGTCAGCGACGAAGACTACGCCTGGTGGAAAAACGCCTTCGACAAGCTGCTGACCTCCGACGAGTTCGCCAAGCTGCGCGACCAGCGTGAACTCTTCCCGTTCGCCATGACCGGCCCGGAGCTGGACAGCTACGTGAAGAAGCAAGTCGCCGACTACAAAGTGCTGGCCAAGGAATTCGGCCTGATCCAGTGACCACCGTCCTCTAGTCGCGGCCACACCCCGCTGCATGGCGGGGTGTGGCCCAGGAGTCGCTCATGCTCTTGCAACGTCTCTTTGCCTCCGTGCTGCTGCTGGCCTGTGCCGGCCTGGCGCTGATGGCCTGGCCCTATCAGGCCGCCTTTTCCTACGAGCCGGTCGGGCCGCGTGCCTACCCGCTGCTGATGCTCGGCCTGATGAGTCTGGCCCTGCTGTACATGCTGTTTCGCCCGGCGCCGATCAAGCACAGCGACGACGAGCCGCCGCTGGACCGCGAAACCCTGACCAAGATCGCGATCTGCACCGGCCTGCTGCTGGTGTTCGCCGGGACCTTCGAACCCTTGGGCTTCATCCTCAGCAGCATTCTGATCGGTGTGCCGATGGCGCGCCTGTATGGCGGCCGCTGGCTGCCCAGCGTGGTGATTATCAGCCTGATGAGCGTCGGCCTTTATCTGCTGTTCGATAAGGCCATGGACGTACCGCTGCCCCTCGGACTGCTCGACGTTCTGGAGAACTGACATGGATACTTTCAGCTACCTGGGCCAGGGCTTCGGCGTCGCGCTCAGTCCCTACAACCTGGTCACCGCCCTCTGCGGCACCCTGATCGGCACCGTCGTCGGCCTGTTGCCGGGCCTGGGCCCGATCAACGGCGTTGCGCTGCTGATCCCGATCGCCTTCGCCCTCGGTCTGCCGCCGGAGTCGGCGCTGATCCTGCTGGCAGCGGTGTACCTCGGGTGCGAGTACGGCGGACGGATCAGTTCGATCCTGCTCAACATCCCCGGTGAAGCCTCCACCGTGATGACCACCCTCGACGGCTACCCGATGGCCCGCCAGGGCCTGGCCGGCGTTGCCCTCTCGCTGTCGGCCTGGAGTTCGTTCATCGGTGCTTTCATAGCCACCTGCGGCATGGTGTTGTTCGCCCCGCTGCTGGCGAAATGGGCGATCGCCTTCGGCCCGGCGGAATACTTCGTGCTGATGGTCTTCGCCATCGTCTGCCTCGGCGGCATGGCCGGCGACCGCCCGCTCAAGACCTTCATCGCGGCGCTGATCGGGCTGTTCCTGTCGAGTGTCGGTATCGACGCCAACAGTGGCGTGTACCGGTTCACCGGTGACAACATCCACCTGACCGACGGCATCCAGTTCGTCGTGCTGGTACTGGGCCTGTTCTCCATCAGTGAAATCCTCCTGCTGCTGGAAAAGACCCACCATGGCCAGGAAGCGGTGAAGGCCACCGGACGGATGATGTTCAACTTCAAGGAAGCGGCGTCGGTGTTCGTGGTGAACATCCGTTGCGGCCTGCTGGGTTTCATCATGGGCGTACTGCCCGGTGCCGGCGCAACCCTGGCCAGCGCCGTGGCCTACATGGCCGAGAAACGCATGGCCGGTAACAGCGGCACCTTCGGCCAGGGCGACAAGCGCGGCCTGGCGGCACCGGAAACCGCCATCGGCGCCTCGGCCTGTGGTGCCCTGGTGCCGATGCTGACCCTCGGCGTACCCGGCTCGGGCACCACCGCGGTGATGATCGGCGCCCTGTCGCTGTACAACATCACCCCTGGCCCACTGCTGTTCCAACAGCAGCCGGATATCGTCTGGGGCCTGATCGCCTCGCTGTTCATCGCCAACATCATGCTGGTGATCCTGAACATCCCGATGATCCGCATCTTCACCCGCATCCTCTCGGTGCCGAACTGGGCGCTGGTGCCGGTGATCGCCATCATCACCGCGATCGGGGTCTACGCGGTGCACGCCACCACCTTCGACCTGTTCCTGATGATCGGCATCGGCATCTTCGGCTACATCCTGCGTAAGCTCGACTTCCCGCTGTCGCCGGTACTGCTGGGCTTTATCCTCGGCGGGCTGATGGAGTCGAACCTGCGTCGGGCGCTGTCGATTTCCAACGGTGCGCTGGAGATCCTCTGGGCCAGCCCGATCAGCATGGGTGTCTGGGTGCTGACCGTGTTCATGCTGGCCATGCCGTTGCTGCGCATCTGGCGCAAGCGTGCCGCCCAACGGCGTGCGCTGGCCAATGCCTGACACCGGTTGGCGTGGCTGGTGGGGAACACCGCTGGTCGGTCTGGCTGGCGGTTACCTCGCCAGCCAGGTCGGCTGGCCGCTGCCGTGGATGGTCGGCTCGTTGCTGGCGATCATCCTGGTGCGTTGCCTGACCCCCTGGCAACTGGCGGAGATTCCCGGTGGACGCAAGACCGGCCAGTGGGTGGTCGGCATCGGTATCGGCCTGCACTTCACGCCACTGGTGATGGAACAGGTGCTGGCGCATTTCGGCCTGATCCTGTTCGGCGCGCTGGTCACCAGCCTCTCCAGCGTCTTCGGCGTGTGGCTGCTACGGCGCACCGGTGAAGATCGCGCCACGGCATTCTTTTCCAGCATGCCGGGCGGCTCCGGCGAGATGGTCAACCTCGGCGCCCGTAACGGCGCGGTGCTCAGCCGGGTCGCCGCCGGGCAGAGCCTGCGGGTGCTGGTGGTGGTGCTCTGTGTGCCAGCCGCGTTCAAGTACCTGCTCGGCGACGGCGTGCCGCTGAACGGCGCAAGCGTCGTCGACTGGCACTGGCTGGCCGTGCTGTTTCCTCTCGGTGCCCTGCTCGCCTGGCTCTGGCAGCGCCTGCGCCAACCCAACCCGTGGTTGTTCGGCCCCTTGCTGCTGAGCGCGACGGTGAGCATCGCCTGGGACCTGCATATCGGCCTGCCCAACGGTGGCAGCCAGATCGGCCAGTGGCTGATCGGCAGTGGCCTGGGTTGTCATTTCAATCGTGAATTCTTCCGCAGGGCGCCTTCGTTCATGGGCCGAACCCTGCTCGGCACGGCACTGACCATGCTGATCGCCAGCCTGTCGGCCTGGGCCTTGAGCGCCCTGACCCACCTCGACCTGCGTTCGCTGACCCTGGGAATGATGCCCGGTGGCATCGCGGAAATGAGCCTGACCGCGGAAACCCTGCAACTGTCGGTGCCCCTGGTGACGGCCATGCAGGTGATGCGGTTGTTGTTCGTGTTGTTTCTGGCAGAGCCGTTGTTTCGCTGGTGGATGCGCCAGGCTTGAGGATCGTCGGGCGCCCGTCTCCATTCGTCGCCACTGTCATTTCTGACAGCTAGTCAGCACCTCCCTCCCGGCGTTGAATACAGCTTCAGGACCTGGCAGTCGGGCTTTCGGGTCACGCTCATCCGTACCTGTCAGGAACACGACCATGAACCAGCGCCTCGACCCCCTGCTGCCCGCCGGCAACACGCCGCAGGTACGCACCCTCGATCTGACTCAGCCCGAACACTTCACCCCCGTGCCCTTCGATGAGCTGCCGCTCTACATCCCCGGCCTGACCACCCCAGTCGTCGGTGTCGACGGCGGCATCAACCGCGCTGCCCTCGACACCCACAAGGACAAGGGCCTCTTGTGTATCCTGCTGCCCTACGAGCCCATGGCCGAAAACGACTTCATCGAGCTGTTCTGCCGTGACCTCACCACACCGGTCGCCTTCCATACCGTCAGCGATATCGAGGCCGCCAACGGCTCGCTGATACCCCTGTACATTCCCCGCGCGCGCCTGCCCGAGGGCACCGCCGATCCGGTGTTCTTTCGTCTCACCCGCGTGGACGGCAGCACGAATGAAAGCGGGCGCTTTCGCCTCAAGGTCGATACCGTTGCCCCCGCCGGCCGTAATCCCGTCGCCAGTACCTACCAGAACGAAAACCTGCCCATGCCGGTCTTTCCCCAGGACCTGATCGACTTTGGTGTCGGTGAAGGCGATATCGGTACCCCGGTCCCCGTCCTGGTCGATTTTTACCCGGCGATCAGCAACCCCGCACCGGACATCAACCGTACCGTGCGCGACCGCATCCGCCTGAGCATCGGCGGCTATATCATCGAGCACAAAGTCACCGAGGGCGAAGTCGAAGGACAAGAGCCGATCACCCTCTGGATCAATACCGGCGACTGGGCAAAAATCGGCAGCGGCGAGCATGTCTGCGAATACGAGGTCGTCGACGAGGTCGGCAACTACTCCGATGGCTGGTCACCGGCGCAGCAACTGGAGGTTCGCCTCGACGACCAGGCCGAGCCGTTACTCTACGAACCTTATGTGGAAGAGTCCGACGAGCATGATGTGCTCGATGCCGATGCCCTCAAGGGGGCTGACGCCACCCTGGTAGTGGCCTTGCACCGGGCGGATTTCACCGTCGGCGATACCATCCGTGTCAGACTCAACGGCAGAACCTCGGATGGCCTGACCGTTATCCAGTACCTCGATCACCCCGTCCAAACCAGCGAGCTGGGGCGTACCGCACGCATCACCTGGAAGAACGCCGATATCCTGCCTCTGATCAAGGGCCGTGTGCAGATCTCCTATGTCCGTATCCGCGCCTCGGCCCCGGACCGGGGTTCACGCAGCGTGATCGTCTATGTCATCGGTACCCAAACCGGCACCGGCTTTCCTGCGCCCTGGGTCGACGAGGCGCCGGGCAATGTGCTGCCGCCAGACGTGCCATTCCTGATCGTGAACATCAAGGAATATGTGGGCCAGGATCCTTTCGACCGGATCACCCTGGTGCTCGACGGCACCTTTGCCAATAGCCAGCCCTACTACCGGGAAGTCAACGATATGGCCGGCACCGGGGATATCGTCTTCCGTTTGCAAAACGGCGCCAATGGCGACATCGCCCGGCTCGAAGGCGGGACGTTGCGGCTCTACTATTTCGTGGAAAACGACATGGGCAAACGCCCGTCCGAGGATCTGCTGCTCGATGTCGGCGAACCACAGGCCTCGCTTCCGCCCGTGGAAGTGGACGAAGCCCCGCCGCCCGACCAGGTCTTCGACCCCGAGGTGTCGCCGTTCGATGCCAGGGTGGTCATCAAGGCGAACGTCGAGATTATCGAAAACGACATCATCAACCTGTACGCCATGGGCAGCGTGGCCGGTGGTAGCGCGCCGCCCATCAACTTTCGTGTCACCACTACCTGGGTCGGGCGCGACCTGCCCTTCACCCTGCGGCGTCAGTTCATCCTGCCCAACCTGGATCGTTCGATGCGCCTGTACTACACCCTCGCCCGGGCCGGCGAACGGATCCGTTTCTCCCATCCGTTTGTCATGACCGTCGGCAATGCGCGGGACCTGAAGGCGCCCTGGGTACTGGAAACCACCGAACCGGGTGGCAACCTGCTCAATCCGATCAATGGGCGGACTGCCGTCACCTTGCGGGTTCGTTATGACCGCATGAGTGATACCGACGATATCCAGCCCTACTGGAAAGGCGTCGCCGGGATCGGCAGCCCGGACATCCTCCCGAAACAGGGGAATGCGGCCCAGGGATATGTCGACTTCACCCTGTCGGGGGCCACCGCCGTGGGGCCCAATATCGGCAAGACGGTGGCAGTCAGCTATGAGGTCACCCGTGCCGGGGCGACCCAGCCTTCGGACCCACTGAACCTGAACATAGAGTTCCTTCCCGTCTCGGCCTTGCCGCCCTTGCGGATCCTCCAGGCCAACGCGGCCGACCAGGTGGATGTAAACGGCACCGTGACCTTCCGGGTCGATGCCTGGCCGTTCTTTCGCCAGGGTGATCGGGTGTGGTTGACGCTGGAAAGCGATAGGTCGGGCGTCATTAGTTTGCCAATCTGGACCGCATCCGCCATAACCGCCTCGGAGTTCAACCAGGGCTACATGAACCGAATCATTACCAGTAATGCCGACCATGCCGCCTGGCTACGAGCCCTGGCACACGGCAGCACACTGCGCGTGATCTTCAAGGTAGCGTTCGGTGGCAGTAGCAACGAAGCCGAGGCTCAAGTGTTCCCGACGAAGGCCTATATTATTTCCACCCCACTGAGACAACTCACCGACTTCCAGAACAACACCACAGGCCTCTGGACAAGAGGAAATGGAGCCGCCAACAGCACATTTGAAACCGTATCCGGCAGCAGGGTATTACGTTGCCCGACTATCCAGGCCAACAACAGTGGTGCGGTACTGAGCCAAGTCATCAACCTTACTGTCAATGCTCAATATCGCCTGAGCTGCAAAGCCAGACGATACCAAACCCTTGAACTGTCCCCCAAGTTGTCCTTCAGAATGAATAGCGTACGGTTCTTAGATCCCGTAACCATTACAGGCACTGCCTGGCAAACACTCTCAGCGGTTTTCACGCCGACATCATCATCCACAAGATTGGAAATCTGGAGTGAGGAGGCCAGTCCTGCGGGTAATGACTTTGATATTGATGACGTACTGATCGAGCAGATTACTTGAACTTGAAGAATCGACAGGAAACGAAAAGGGGAGCTTTGCTTACCCTTTCGTTTTCCGCGTCAGACTCGCGCCCAGCAATCTCAACCACTCGTCGCCACTGTCATTTCTGACAGCTAGGCAGCCCCTCCCTATCGGCGTTGAATACACCTTCAGGACCTGGCAGTCGGGCTTTCGGGTCACGCTCATCCGTACCTGTCAGGAACACGACCATGAACCTCCGTCTCGATCCCCTGCTACCTGCCGACAACGCCTCGCAGGTACGCACCTTCGACCTGACCCAGCCCGAACACTTCCCCCCGGTGCCCTTCGATGAGCTGCCGCTCTACATCCCCGGTCTGACCACCCCGGTCATCGGTGTCGACGGCGGCATCAACCGCGCTGCCCTCGACACCCACAAGGACAAGGGCCTCTTGTGCATCCTGCTGCCCTACGAGCCCATGGCCGAAAACGACTTCATCGAGCTGTTCTGCCGTGACCTCACCACACCGGTCGCCTTCCATACCGTCAGCGATACCGAGGCCGCCAACGGCTCGCAGATCCCCCTGTACATTCCACGCGCGCGCCTGCCCGACGGTACGGCCGAGCCGGTGTTCTTTCGTCTCACCCGCGTGGGCGGCAACCCAAGTGAAAGCGGGCGCTTTCGCCTCAAGGTCGATACTGTCGCCCCTGCCGGTCGAAACCCTGTCGCCAGCACCTACCAGAACGAAAACCTGCCAATGCCGGTCTTTCCCCAGGACCTGATCGATTTTGGTGTCAGTGAAGGCGATATCGGCACCCCGGTCCCCGTCCTCGTCGATTTTTACCCGGCGATCAGCAACCCCGCACCGGACATCAACCGGGCCGTGCGCGACCGTATCCGCCTGAGCATCGGCGGCCATATCATCGAGCACAAGGTCACCGAGGGCGAAGTCGAAGGACAGGAGCCGATAACCCTCTGGATCAATACCGGCGACTGGGCAAAAATCGGCAGCGGCGAACATGTCTGCGAGTACGAAGTCGTCGACGAGGTTGGCAACTATTCCGATGGCTGGTCACCGGCGCAGCAACTGGAGGTTCGCCTCGACGACCAGGCCGAGCCGTTGCTCTACGAACCTTATGTGGAAGAGTCCGACGAGAATAATGTGCTCGATGCCGATGCCCTCGAGGGGGCTGACGCCACCCTAGTGGTGGCCGTGCACCGGGCGGATTTCACCGTCGGCGATACCATCCGTGTCAGACTCAACGGCAGAACCTCGGATGGCCTGCCCGTTATCCAATACCTCGATCACCCCGTTCAAAGCAGCGAGCTGGGGCGTACCGCACGTATCCCCTGGAAGAACGCCGATATCCTGCCCCTGATCAAGGGCCGTGTGCAGATCTCCTATGTCCGGATCCGCGCCTCGGCGCCGGACCGGGGTTCACGCAGCGTGATCGTCTATGTCATCGGTACCCAAACCGGCACCGGCCTGCCACCGCCCTGGGTCGACGAGGCACCGGACAATGTGCTGCCGCCGGACGTGCCATTCCTGATCGTGAACATCAAGGAGTATGTGGGCCAGGATCCTTCCGACCGGGTCACCCTGGTGCTCGACGGCACCTTTGCCAATGGCCAGCCCTACTACCGGGAAGTCGACGACATGGCCGGCACCGGCGATATCGTCTTCCGTTTGCAGAACGGTGCCAATGGCGACATCGCCCAGCTCGAAGGCGGGACGTTACGGCTCTACTATTTCGTGGAAAACGACACGGGCAAACGCCCGTCCGAGGATCTGCTGCTCGATGTCGGTGAACCACAGGCCTCGCTACCGCCTGTGGAAGTGGACGAAGCCCCGCCACCCGACCAGGTCTTCGACCCCGAGGTGTCGCTGTTTGATGCCAGGGTGGTCATCAAGGCGAACGTCGAGATTATCGAGAACGACCTCATCAAGCTGTATGCCATGGGCAGCGTGGCCGGTGGCAGTGCACCTGTGTTCAGCTTTCCCGTCACCGAGACCTGGGTCGGCCAGGATCTGCCCTTCACCCTGCGGCGCCAGTACATCCTGCCCAACCTGGATCGCTCCATGCGCCTGTACTACACCCTCGCCCGGGCCGGCGAGCGGACCCGTCTTTCCCATCCGTTTGTCATGACCGTCGGCAGTGCGCGGGACCTGAAGGCGCCCTGGGTACTGGAAACCACCGAACCGGGTGGCAACCTGCTCAATCCGATCAATGGGCGGACTGCCGTCACCTTGCGGGTTCGTTATGATCGCATGAGTGATGCCGACGATATCCAGCCCTACTGGAAAGGCGTCGCCGGGATCGGCAGCCCGGACATCATCCCGAAACAGGGGAATGCGGCCCTGGGGTATGTCGACTTCACCCTGTTGGGGGACTCCGCCGTGGGGCCCAATATCGGCAAGACGGTAGAAGTCAGCTATGAGGTGACCCGTGCCGGGGCGACCCAGCCTTCGCGGCCACTGAACCTGACCGTACAAAACCTGCCCGTCTCGGCCTTGCCGCCCTTGCGGATCCTCCAGGCCAACGCCGACGGCCAGGTGGATGCAAACGGCATCGTGACCTTCCGGGTCGATGCCTGGCCGTTCTTTCGCATTGGTGATCGGGTCTGGCTGACACTGGAAAGTGACAATCCGGGCGGAGGCGTCAATCAATTGACGATCTGGACCGCATACCTCATAGGCTACCCGAGTTTCATCCAGGGCTACATGCAACGGGTGATCACCAGCACATCGGATTATGCCGCCTGGCTAAGAGCCCTGGCATACACCAGCACACTGCGCGTGGTCTTCAAGGTAGCGTTCGGTGGCAGTAGCAACGAAGCCGAGGCTCAAGTGTTCCCGACGCAGGCCTATACTATTTCCACCCCACTGAGACAACTCACCGACTTCGAGGACGACACCACAGGCCTCTGGACAAGAGGAAAAGGAGCCGCCGACAGCACCTTTGAAACCGTATCCGGCAGCAGGGTATTACGTTGCCCGACTATCCAGGCCGACAACAGTGGTGTGGTACTGGGCCAAGTCATCAACCTTTTTGCCAATACCCTATATCGCCTGAGCTGCAAAGCCAAACGATACCAAAACCATCAACTGTCCGCCAGGTTGTCCTTCAGAATGAATAACGTAACGTTCTTAAGACCCGTAACAATTTCAGGCACTGCCTGGCACACACTCTCAGCGGTTTTCAGGCCGACATCATCATCCACAAGATTGGACATCCGGAATGAGGAGCCCAGTCTTGTGGGTAATGACTTTGAGATTGATGACGTACTGATCGAAATCGAGCAGATTACTTGAGCTTGAAAATTCAAGAGGGGAGCTTTGCTCCCCTCTTCGTTTTCTAAGTCTGACTCGCGCCCTGTCATTTCAACCACTCGTCGCCCCTGTCATTTCTGACAGCTAGGCAGCCCCTCCCTATCGGCGTTGAATACACCTTCAGGACCTGGCAGTCGGGCTTTCGGGTCACCTCTTCGAGTACTCCAAAGGTGCCTCGTCATGAACGAAGATCCTTCCCTGCCCGCGTCCACCGTCATCGACCCGCTCTTCGTCCCTCCCCAAACCGACCATAGCTTCGAACGTGAACCAAAACCCGAACGCCGTGCCTTCAACGACCTGTTCATCGAAGTCTATGGTCAACGCAAGGTGATCGACGCCGATATTGGCGTCAACAAGGGCGCTCTCGACACCTACTATCCCGAAGGGTTGCTCTGTTACCTGTACCCCTACGACAATCAGGAATCGGGCGACTTCATCGAGCTGTTCTGTGGCAACGTCGATGACCCTGTAGCCTTTACCTCAGTGACCGACGCCCAGGCGGAAAAAGGCGAGAAAATTCCGCTGTTCATTCCCTACCCCCGTCTACCTGAAGGCCTCATCCAACCGCTGTTTTTCCGCCTCACCCGTTTCAGTGGCGGCAACCCGGGAGAGACGCCCCACTACAGCCTGCTGGTCGACACCATTCCGCCCGCCGGCCCTCACGACCCGATCCCCAGCACGCCCTGGCACGAGGAACTGGCCCCGCCGCTACCGCCACAGTTCGTCATCGACTACGGCGTCGACAAGGGCACCGCCGAGCAAGGCGTGCCGGTCACCATCGAACCCTATCCGCTGGATGAATCCGCGCCGGCCAGTTGGAAAATGGCCGAGCATGACAAGGTCCGCCTGTTTATCGGCGGCGTCCCGGTTCCGGTGCACACCGTCACCTGGGACGAGGCCAACAACCGGCGGACGCTGACCCTGACCATCTACTACGAAACCTGGCTCAAGGTCGGCGACGGCCAGAAGGTGCTCGAATACGAAGTCATCGACCAGTGCGGCAACTACTCGGTGAAATGGTCGCCGCAAACCGTGCTCCGGGTCGATATCGGCAACGACTCTCGGCCCCGTCTTCCCTACGCCTATATCGAGGAATCAGCGGAATTTGGTGCCGAATTCGATACGGTCGATTACGACCTTATCGGCGAGGACGACGATGCCACGCTCGTCATCACCACCATCCGCCAGGGTTATCAGATGGGAGACAGTGTGCATGTCGTCCTGGAGGGACGTACTGCGCAAGGCGCCATCATCCGTGAAACCATCGACTATCCCCTTCAGGACGCCGACACCCGCAGAAATATTGAACTGCCCCTGCGCAACGAAATTCTGCGCGAACTGGTTGGCGGCACGGCTGTCTTGAGCTATCAGCGGATTCGCCCCGGCACTGAACCACAACCCTCGGAAGTGACCCGTCTCGTCATTGTCGGCAGCTTCCTCAGTCGCCTGGCAAAGCCCCTGGTGCTCGAAGCGATCGGGGACTTCCTTGACCCCACCTCGTTGCTGGCGACCGTGGAAATCAGCCCCTACATCGGCCAACAATCCAGCGACCGCGTCGACCTGTACTTGCTGGGGACACGCGCCAACAGTGAGCGGGAATTCTGGCATTTCTTCAAGATGGCCGGCAGCACCGATGACCCGGTGATCTTCCGTTTAAAACATGATCTGGACATCGACATTGCCGGGCTCAATGGCGGCAAGCTGGAGGTGCACTACGTGGTCACCAATGCCGAAGGTGAACGTGAGTCCCTGCACACCCCGCTCAATGTCGGTGAAGCCACCGCCACCCTGCCCCTACCGAAGGTCCCCGAAGCCCCGGACGGCGTGCTGGACCCGGAGACCGAGACCGATGGCGCCACCGTCGTGGTGCCCAGGGCCGCCAACTTGGAGGAAGGCGATCTGCTCAGCGTCTACTGGCAAGGCAGCAAGCCCGGTGGCAACTTCTCCTACCGCAAGTTCGAAGTGACCAGTGCCTGGCTCGACAGTGATATTCCGTTTCCGATCGAGCGTGAATATGTCGATGCCAACAAGGGCGGTTCGGTGAAGGTGTTCTACATCGTCGAGCGTGGCCGTGAGCCGGTGCGTTACTCCCATGTGTTTCCACTCACTGTCGGCACCGCCCTGCAGTTGAAAAAGCCCGAAGTACTGGAAACCACAGAGCCGGGCGGCAATCAGCTCAACCCGATCAATGCCGAGACCGCCGTCACCGTGCGTGTGCGTTACGACGGAATGAAAAATACCGACGATATTCGGCTTTACTGGAAAGGCGTCGACGGGATCGGCAGCCCGGATATCCCCCCACAACAGGGGAATGCGGCCCAGGGTTATGTCGATTTCACTCTGTCGGGAGCCACGGCCGTGGGCCCGAATATAGGCAAGACCGTGGAGGTCAGCTATGAAATGACCCGTGCGGGGGCGACCCAGCCCTCGCCGACATTGAACCTGACCGTACAGAGCCTGCCCGTCTCGGCCTTGCCGTCGTTGCAGATCCTCCAGGCAAACTCTGGCCAGGTGGACGTCAACGGCACCGTGACGTTCCGGGTCGATGCCTGGCCGTTCTATCGCCGGGGCGACCGGGTTTGGCTGGCGCTGGAAAGCGATGATCCGGATGGGGGCCTCAATAGATTGCCGATCTGGACCGCATCCGCCATAAACTCCTCGGAATTCAATCAGAAATACCTGCAACGCGTAATCACCAGCAACTCGGTTCATGCGGCATGGCTACGGGCGCTACCAAGCGGTCGAGAAGTGCGGGTCGTGTTCAAGGTGGTGTTCGGTGGGGGATCCGACGAGGCTGATGCCCTGGTGTTCCCAGTACTGAAAATCGGCGTTTTGCCGCAACCTCAATGGCCAAGAAGTAAAATGAGCTACCTGAGTTGGCAGAACATGGCCGCCACCGAAACCCTACATGTGCCGGCATGGGCTTTCAGCGAGCAAGGACAGCAGGTGTGGCTGACGTTGGAGGGACGCACAGCACTGGGAGCTTCTAAAAACCTACCGATCGACGTCGGTACGACGATTACGGCCACAGAAGCACAATCAGGCTTGAATCGCGCCATCGCAAAAAGCTATTTCGATCAACTGGGACATAACACCCCTCTCAGAGTGACCGGCCAGATAAGCCTGGATGGAGGTCGAACACGCGTCAACCTTCCCCCCCTGGAGATAACGTTCACACACTATTTCCTCTTGGCGGCAAACAGGGCAGATGGTTATGAAAGGGGACGATTCGTTCCAGAGGTACCCGGTACGTTTGCATTCATCATGCCCTCGGCGACGATGGGTCCCACCACATTGAAGATGGGAGGAAGTGGATTCACAAGTTTGAGTATTCCGGTGACCAACAACCAGGGGGCATCAAGAAATGTCGTCGTGAGAGGTGAGCGCGCAGTCGGAAGCGGCCCCCGTGTTCAATTCAATAACGCAGGGGATGCACAGGGTGGAGGCTCAACATTCATGCACCTTACCCTTGTGATGCAAGACAACAGCGCTCTACCAACAGGTAGCTATAAGGGAACCTTCAAAACGATCTTGAAAGGCTATACGACTCCTTCGTTCGAGCAGGATGTTTGGGTGCAGGTTCTCATCGAGAAATGACAGACTGATTCTCGGCCCGATAAACCGGAAAGAGGAAGCCAAGGCTTCCTCTTTTTGTATGACACAACCCGCTTACCAGCTATAGCGGATCCCGACATTAGCACCCCAAGGCTGGTCGATCTTCTCGCCCTTGCTGAAGTCCAGGTCGGCATGCACTTGCCACTTATCGCTCAAGGACACCGCGACACCGGTCCCCACTTCCACCCGCGAACCCGAGAGGTCGTTGTGGAACGTGTTGTCGTTGACCTGCACCTTGTTGTTCTTGGCGAACTCCTGCACGAAGGCAGTACGCAGGTACGGCTGGGCCACGCGACCGTCGCCGATGTCGAAGTTGCGCCCGCCAGTCACGCCGACCTTGCCGAGCAGCGACAGGGTACGACCGTTTTCTGCCTTCATGTCGTTACTCAGCTTGTAGTCCTTGGCCCCCACGGCCATGGCCGAAAGCTGTACCGCCGGCTCGACGAAGTAGTCGTTGTCGAGCTTGATGTGACGACCGAACTCGCCGGAAACACCCACACCCATGTTCTTGTGATTGCCCTTGGCTTTCTGGCCGTCGCTGAGCGCCACCGACGATTTGTTGTGGAAGCTGTTGAGCTTGGCCACACCGTCGAAGTAGTAACCGCTCTGCTCGTCCAGCCAGGTGGCGTAACCACCGACATAGGTGCTGTGCACGGTGCCGTGAGTACCACGACCCAGGTTCAGGTCGGACTTGCTGTAGCCACCCATCACACCGGCCAGCCATTGCCCCTCACCGACCGGCAGGCGCCCGTCCGCACCCAGGGCAAAGCCCTGCTGGTTCTGGTCATAGGCGACACCCTTGCCGGCATCGACCTTGTGCTTGTTGCCATAGGTGCGCATCCAGCCGCCACTTTGGCCGCCGTTGAAGCGCAACTCGCCCATGCGCGAACGCAGGGAGGTCAGCTCGCCGTACATCACGGTCGGCGCGACATTGGCCAGGGCCAGTACCGAACGGGTGCCCGGGCTGATGACCTTGGTGTCCGGGTCCAGGTGCCAGTCCTTGCCGTCGTTATCGGCGATCAGGCTGTAGGAGTAGGTCCCGACGTCCACGCGGTCGCCCAGCAGGCTGAAGGTCGCCCGGCCATCGGCCGTGTGCACCACGTGCAGGCGGTCCTCGGACAGCGGGTCGGCACCGCTGCTGTTGATCAGCAGTTGATGCGCGCCTTCGGAGGTGCCGGTGACGTTGAGGAAATCACCCTGCAGATGAGCAAAGTCGGCGCTCATGATAAAGGTACCGTTGCCCGCGAGGTTTTCCACGTCCAGCTGGTAAAACGCGCCCAGGTCGCCGAACTTGACGTTGCCGCCGGCCATGTTCAGGTCACCGATGCTCTGGTCGTCGGTCATCACCCAGGTGGCGTCGCTGTTGAGCGCCAGGCTGTCGACGTTGTCGAGGCGGCCGGTAAGGATCGAGCCATTGTTCAGGGCCACATGGGCGGTGCCATTGGCGTCCTTGACGATGTCGCCGGTCATGCTGGCGCCGTCCAGGCTCAGGTCCAGGGTGCTGGCGCTGCCGACCTGGATATTGCCGGTCAGGGCGCTGTGGTTGACGCGCATGTTGGCGCTGGCGTTGTCTTCCAGTTCCAGCATGTTGCCGTTGCCGCCGGTCAGGGTCGAGCCGTTGTTGACATCGATTTCCGCGACGGCATTACGATCGACCCGCAAGGCTGCGCCGTTCACGCCCACCACATGGGTGTTGTCCAGCGACAGCTGAGGTTCCTGGTCGGCAGCCGTGCCCTCGCGAGCGAGGCGAACACCGTTCGCACCGCCAGTGATGGTGCTGCCACTGGCGTTGACATGACCACCCAGCAGGTTGATGCCCTGGCCTGTCGCGCTGGTGGCGGTGACGTTCGAGCCGATCAGATCCAGTACGCTGAACGCGGTGATATGCACGCCGCTATTGAGGCCGCTGATACGGCTGTTGGTCACGGTGGCCGTCGAGCCCGTGGTCGAGGCCGGAGCCCGCACCAGGTGCAGCCCATCATTTTGACCGCTGGTGATGTTGGCACCGGAAATCGTGCCCTGGCTGTTGCTCAGGCGCAGAGCAATCGTGTTGTTCAACGCGTTGACATTGCCATTGGTGAGGTTGACGGTGGAGCCATTGGCATCAATATCGCGGACATTGGCACCGGTGACGTTCAACGTACCGTTATTGCTCACCCGGTATTGATTGGAATTGGAGGTCGTGACGTTCTGGGTCCGGTTGTCCACCCTGATCACCTCCGCCAGCGCCTGCTCGCTCAACAGCCACAAAGGAGCCAGGGCTGCCACCTTGACGGCCGCCGATAACTTCGAATATTGAACACTCAGTACTTTGCTATTAAACATGTTGCATCACTCTCTGAAGGAATAGCTGTTCGAACCCGGAACTGCGTATCGAACAGCACGCCTTCCGTTTTCTCAGGACGCAGAGGCTACGGACGCAACACCTTTTGATATGTAGGATTTTTCCTTTGCAATGGAAATATTATTCCCATAAAAAAGCGATCCACTCTTCAACTATTTGATAGGAAAAGTCCTGAAGTTTATGAGCGAGAAAGAATTTCTATACGAAAGTCCGGAGCGCAAGGTGCTCCGGACTTTTTTCAGGATGAAGGAAAGAACTCAAGGTCGAGTGGGGTCACATGTCGCACCGGCCTGGTTGACAGTCACCTGAACATCGGTAGTTGGAGAAGAACCGCCGCCGCCGCCGATTGCTTTCTTGATCGTCCAGAAAATCCTGATACCACAACGGTTACTACTGAGGACGAAGTACCTCCAGTCCAGCGTCAGGGAGATGCCCTGGGTCTCATCATTCTTAGTAACCCTGTGCGGGATGATTTGCGGCGGAGGTCCCGACAGTTCGGTAGTGAACGAAAAGTCGTAACCCGATGCATGCAATTCGACTTCATCGTTTTCCGCAAGGCTCGTCGGGGCAAAGATCCTCACCGGAATACCCAGCCACGGCTTTTGGTCACACCTGATACGACCATCTTCGGGATCGACGTTCGTGAAGGTCGCTCGATCCGTGATAGTGAAGTTGTTGACCGATACATCAATGATCTTTTCCTTCGAGACCTTGTAGTTGTTCGCATCACTGATGCGGTACCAGAGGGGAATCTTGCCGTTGCCTACATCGCGGATAATCGGATCCCATGGCAACAGGATAGGAATGACAAAACCGGGGCCTTCACCGCCAATCACCGTATAGTCGTCGACAAACTCGCCGTTGCCCGGACCATAGAACACTTCGATCAAATCACCGGCTGCCAGGTTGTTGGGCATCGCAATTGTCACTCTGGCGGGTTCACCACTGTCCAGGGGCACGATCTTGTCTATTTCCCCGGTATGGCTCACGAGCCCTGGCACCGGCAGCGAAGGGTCTTCAGGGCCAGGGTTGGTGGGGTTCAGAGGATCGCCTGGCACCACCAGGTTTACGACGATGGGCGCGATGGGCGAGTCGGTGTCCGAACCACGACGAACGAAATACTGGACATTCGCGATGTAGGGCAACAACGTTCCGTGAGACGCAATCACGTTGTAATCCACGGTGAACGGAATGGGAAATGCCGGAATCGCGGCGACGCGCTTGGTGTCCACGTACGTGCCGTGCCAGAACAGCAGGATTTCATCGCCACCCTGTGCATTGTCATAGGCCAGCACATTGACCATTACCCCCGCGCGCGCTTCCTCCCGGTCAATCGGTGCCGCCGGTACCTCGGGAGCCTGCAGCCCGCCGGGCGGATCAGTGAGCAGCACATAGACAGTCTCGGGATCCGAGTAGAGACTTCGATTGCCTCCCCGATCCGTGAGGGTGTACTGGAGTATTTTCTCACCCTGCCCCATGGTACTGATCAGGCCGGCGTCCATGCGGAACTGGATGGGGCCGGGGGGGAGCAGTCCATCGAGCGTGGGCTGGCTCAGACCTGTCCCCCAGTAAAACGCAAAGGTATCACCGGGTCGCCGATCAATGGGATCGACGACGGACAGGACCACTTCATCGCCATGGCTGCTCAGGTAATCGGGGGTCACCTGCTTGTTGTTGGCAATCAGATCGGCATCGAGCTGGACGGGTTTGGGCTGGTTGCCCAGGTCCGGGTCGCGGGTATCGTAAAAGAACGTCAGTACGCCCGAATCCCTTGGGTTCAGGTCCACCCGGGTCGAGACTTCATAACGCACCGACTTCAACCCGTGCGCTCCCAGGTACAGGACCGGCACCGCCAGCAGCACCGTGGAGGGGATCCCCGCAGGAGGGTAGTGCGTTTCCAGGGCCGTGATTTCAGTGTTGTTGACAAACACCTTGAGGATATTGAAATCGCCGGGGCCCTCGGTTTCGTCATCCCATTGGTCAATCTCGAGTTCCAACCCCGTTGCCGCGGCGTATCGCCCGAGTATCTTGCCCTGGTCGTCGCCAGCGACTTCAGGCAGCAGGTTCGAGCCGCGGGGCTCGGGCAGTAACGAGCGGGGCTGCTGGGCAGCCGTGCGGTCCGCTTTCTTGCGCAGTTCGCGCAGCTCTTTTTTCTCCAGGTCGTTGCAAGTTGCCATGTCCGCATACTCCATCGCGCCAACGAGGTTGACGCTAGCTTGAGGAGCGTTCGAAACTGCCTGGGAAGGTCTTCGATGGCCGCTGGACATTCGAACACTCACGCCATTCAGCGACGGCGCCTTCGAGTAGCAAGAATTAAACCGGCTTTTTCACCCCGGCACACCTGTCAGAACTGACAGGTGTGCCGGGGTGAAAAACATGCATGGGTTCTGCGTAGGCAAAATTCGATAGCGCAGAGCCTTGGTCACTGTCGATTCGGCGGGTGGGCGAATAAGAACATGAGCGGGAAGTGCGAAATCGTCTAAGAAAAAATCGGAGAATGCGGGCCTTTCTCCACACGATGACGTCCATGCCGGGTACACGCAAACAAGAAGAAGCCAGGACTTCCTCTTGTTTGCGTCGCCTTGATCAATCGTCCCCGAGACAAGGCGGGCGATTGGCTCTGATCAAGCTCACATAAACCTTTCTGCTTGAGGACGTGCCTCTCCCTCCATTGGCCTTGCGCAGGCGGTAGAACACAGCGACAGAACCCGTGCCGGGATCGACCACGCCCGGCTCCTTGACATACGGATCGAATGCCACCGTGAACTGGTAGCCAGTGATCGCTTCTTCGGCGCTGAGCCGATGGGGAAAAATTCCACTGGCGTGTGGTATTTCGGTACCCGATTGCCAGTTGGGGCTCGCATAGGCCGTCCAGTCGAGCAGGATTTCATCGTTTTCATCCAGCCTCTGCGGATCACCCGGTATGTCCACGCGTACCCCCAGCCAAGGCTCGAGTGTACAGTTGATCGTGTTGCTACCGGCTCCGGGGGCCGTGCTGACATCCGGAAAGATCGGTTGTCTCAAGCCAATGATCGGAGCAACGTCGACACTTACCGAGGTATCCATTGCACGCTGGCGATTGATGCCGTTGAACGTCCAGTAATAGACGGGCATCTGGCCAGTGCCCACGGGCGCAATGAACGACCAGGGCACGAACATTACGATTTCATCGCCCTCGCTTTCACCGGACTGCACCGTGTGGGTGTCCACGGGTGTCGAAAGGTTGTCCCATATCAACTCCAGCACCTCGCCCGGCTCGGGGTCGGCATACAGCGGCACCACCACCCGGGCATCCTGATCACTGTCGGCGACCGTGAGCACGTTGTCTCCCGTCACGCCCTTGACTGTCACCTGGGGCAATGCGCGATTGATCGGATCAGGATCGGAGGGCTGGATCGGCCCGGCGACCGTCAGGTCGACGGGGACGAACTTGGGCGCCGATGGCCTGGGCCCGATAACTCCTCGCGCCCAGGTGTAGTGGACCCTGATCGTCTGGCGGGCCAACTGGGTGCCGCCGGAAATCAAGGCAGCCCAGCTCACCGGAATGGAAATGGGCCAGGGCTGAGGATCGGCGATCCGATGTTCACCCAGGTGCTGAAGGTTCCAGTAGAAATGCAGCACATCGCCAGCAGCCGCACCGACGATCTCGTCGACCAGCATCAGAACCCCATTCGGTGCCCGGGCATCCTCAAGATCGATCAGGCCATCGTCCGCCTGCGGCACTCGGGGCGGCCGCAGGGTGACAGGTGCCGGGGCAAGGTCGACTTCGATACTGGTCCTCAGGGACTTGACCCCCTCATTGCCCACTTTGTCATAGAGGACGTAATAGGGGAAAAATTCGCCCGTGCCCTTGTCTCGAATATCATCGCCTGTGAACACCAGCTCTATCGGATCGGGGTCGACTTTCAGGTGACGCGGCTCGATAACCACTTCACACACCGCCTCCGTATCGGGATCATTCAAGGCCTCCCAGTGCCCCCTGGCCACATCCTTGAGCTTGATGTCGTTCCATGGCTCAATCGTGGCGACCACCTGATCGTGATCCTCCAGATACACCTCGTCGATGACATCAACCGGGAACTCCAGCCTGCGCCAAGCCGCCCCCTGGTTGGGAGCGAGCTTGTCGAGATCGATCACGGTCAGGTCCGAAGGCGGTGACGGATTCCCATCCAGCGTCACGATATAGGAAAGTTCGTGACGCCCCGGCGAATTGAGGTGACTTTGCGGAATGGATAAGGACAGTGGAAAGACCTCGCTGGGATCGTAAGGCCACTCCAACTTCTCCGTGACGACGGGTGATGCACCCGGCGTATAGTCAAAATAGACATGGACATAGGTGATTTCTCCCGGCACGGTGCCCTCGTAGTTATCCCAGACATTCTCGATAACGACTTTCAAGTCTTGCGCTTGAGCCTCGCGGGGAATCTGATAACCGAAATCATCGGCTTCCATGGGCAGGGCGATGGGCACCTGCAAGGCCTCGAGGCGCAGAATGCTGCGCGTGGCAGGACCTGCCATGGGGGGTGGAGTAGGCTTGGACATGTCGGTGCTCCTTGAGCAATTGATCAACGAGGCGGCCGTTGACCACCGGGTTGGCGCATGACCAACCGACAAGGCCGTAAAGCACATTTAATGCGCAAAGCCGTGCGACGGGTACTGTCAGAAATGACAGGTCGCAAGGCCTTACGTCTGAAAAATCAGCCTCCGGGTAGCAGGGACTGGGGGGTTCTGGCGGGGGGCGTTGGCGAGTTCTGGCCGTGTCAGAGTGGCGGCAAGGCCCACTCGATCGGCGTCAGGCCGTTCTGTTCGAGGAACTTGTTGGTGCGGCTGAAATGCCCGCAACCGATAAAGCCGCGATAGGCCGACAGCGGCGACGGGTGCACCGACTTGAGCACCAGGTGCTTGGTCGCGTCGATCAGTTTCTGCTTGCCCTGGGCATGGGCACCCCACAGCAGGAACACCAGCTTGTCCTGGCGCTCGCTGACCACTTCGATGATCCGGTCGGTGAAGAACTGCCAGCCGCGGTTGGCATGGGAGGCGGCATTGCCCCGCTCCACGGTCATGGTGGTGTTGAGCAACAGCACGCCCTGCTCGGCCCAGCTTTGCAGGTAACCGTGGTTGGGGATGTCGATGTTCAGGTCGCGCTGCAATTCCTTGTAGATATTCACCAGCGAAGGCGGCGTCGGTACGCCCGGCTGCACCGAGAAGCACAGGCCATGGGCCTGGCCGGGACCATGGTAGGGATCCTGGCCGAGGATCACCACTTTCACCTGGTCCAACGGCGTGGTGTTCAGCGCATTGAAGATCAAGGGACCGGGCGGATAGATCTGCTTGCCCGCCGCATGCTCCTGGCGCAGAAATTCCCGCAACTCGTTCATGTAGGGTTTGTCGAACTCTTCACGCAGCGCGTGTTTCCAGCTCGGTTCGAGTTTGATGCGGTCGTCGTCGGTCATGGCCTGCAGGTGTCCGGAAATAACAATGGGCGGACACTAGGGAAAGCCCACCGCGCTTGTCAATTGATCCGAGGCATTACCGGCAGTTTCCCACACAGGGATCATACTGAGCATTCAACCCGCAGTCAGAGGTCGCGATGAACCTGCTTTTCGAAGAACTCATCGGCAGCGATGGCGCACGCATCGGCATCGCCAGCCTGAATGCCGAACACACCCTCAATGCCCTGTCCCTGCCGATGATCACCGCCCTGCACGAACGACTCGATGCCTGGGCCAGAGACCCTCAGATCGTCTGTGTGCTGTTGCGCGGCAATGGCGCCAAGGCCTTCTGTGCCGGAGGCGAAGTGCGCAGCCTGGCCGAAGCCTGCCGCGCCCGGCCCGGGGAAGTACCGGCGTTGGCCGCGGACTTTTTCGCTGCCGAATACCGTCTCGATCATGCCCTGCACACCTACCCCAAGCCACTGATCTGTTGGGGGCATGGTTATGTGCTGGGCGGTGGGATGGGCCTGCTGCAAGGTGCCAACATCCGGATCGTCACGCCGGGCAGCCAGTTGGCGATGCCGGAAATCGGCATCGGCCTGTACCCGGATGTCGGTGCCAGCTGGTTCCTCTCGCGCCTGCCCGGCAAGCTGGGGCTTTTCCTCGGCCTGACCGGTGCCCGGATGAACGCCCGCGATGCGGTCGACCTCGGCCTCGCCGACCGCATCCTGCACGACGCACAGCAGGATGAACTGATCGACGGCCTGCTGCAGCTCAACTGGCAGGAACACCCGGCGCTGCAACTCAACAGCCTGCTCAGGGCATTGGAACATCAGGCCCGCGAGCTGCGTCCGGCGGCGCAGTGGATGCCGCGTCGGGAGCGCATCGATGCCTTGCTGGACGTGGCAGACGTTGGCTGTGCCTGGAAGGTGCTGGTGCAACACACCGAAGACGCCGACAGCCTGCTTGCCCAGGCGGCGAAGAACCTGCGGGACGGCTGTCCGCTGACCGCTCACCTGGTCTGGGAACAGCTCGCCCGGGCGCGTCACCTGTCACTGGCCGAGGTGTTCCAGATGGAATACACGCTGAGCCTGAACTGCTGCCGTCACCCGGAATTCAGCGAAGGCGTGCGCGCCCGCCTGATCGACAAGGACCAGCAGCCGCGCTGGCACTGGCCGGATGTGGCAAGTGTGCCGCAAGCGGTGGTCGAGGCGCATTTCCACAAGGCCTGGGAAGGGCGCCATCCGCTGGCGGACCTCTCCAATTACTGAGGGGAGTGGCAGGTCTTGTGGCTCGCCACACTGTGTTGTCTAGTGGCCACGGCCTCCACCACGCCCGTCATGGCCACCGTTGTGACCATGACCGCCGTTGCCACCGTGCTCGCCCCAGCCTTGCCAGTTAGGCTGCCCCCAGCCCCGGTTCGGATAAGGGCGTGGCGGCGGAGCGTAATAGCGCGGCGACGGCGCCGAGTAGTAACGCGGCTGCGGTGCGTAGTAACGAGGTTGCGGGGCGTAGTAGTAGTCGCGCCGGTAATAGGAACCGCCGCCGTAATAGACCGGAGCCGGTGAGGTGTAGACGTCGGAACGGTAATAGCTCCCACCGCCCTCGTAATAAGGCGCACACGCGGAGAGAGTCAAAGCCAGGCTTGCCGTGAGAAGAATTCGAAGGGACATGGCGGCCTCCTGGACCGCGAAGATGCCAGGCCAGCGACGCTGGTTGGCAGACGCCGATGGGGATATCGACGCCTACCTTTAAGACACTGAAACCCTCATGAAGTGCCGTTTACGCAATATTTTGAAACATGCATTCAACGGCACCCAAGGGATTCGCGCGACTGTCTCAGGGACGCGCGTTGAGCTGCTGTTGCAGGTTCTGGATCTGGCTCTGCAGGGTGTTGATATTGCGTGTGACCTGCCCTCGGAAAGCGTCGAACTCCGCCGTGCTGGCGCCCTGGCCGCCCGCCGCCTGGCGATTGTCCTGTTCGCTCTTGAGCACGATCATGTCCTGCTCCAGACGCTCCAGCGCCGCACTCGGATTGCCCTGCTTCTTCAAGGCGGCAATGTCGGCCGCATGGCTCTTGAGCTCGGCGTCGTATTTGGTGTTATCGGACTGGGCCGCCTTCAGTGCCGCCAGATCGCTGCTCAGGCTCTTGAGCTGCGCCTGCAACTGGCCGTTGGCGGTCTTCAGGTCAGCGGTCTGCTCGTTCATTTTCTGCAGGCGCTGATCCAGACCGGTCTGCTGCCCGGCGACGCCCTGCTGCTGACGATCCTGTTCCTGCAACTTGCCCTCCAGTTGCCGGATCTGCGACTTCAGGGCTTCGGTATCGCTGGTGCTGCTCGTTTCGCTCGACGCTACTTTGCCGGAGATCGCCTGCAGACGCCCCGCCGCTTCCTCGCTGATACGCGCGAAGCTTTCCTGGGTGGCCACCAGTTGCTGCTCCATCAGCGAGATCTGCTGGAAGCTCCACCAGGCCAGCCCGGCAAAGGCGAAGAACAGCGCCCCCACCAGCGCCCACAATGGACCGGTACTGGGCCCCTTGACCTTGACCACCGGCGTGCTGCGCGAAGCAACCCGCGTGCGCTCACGCGCGGCGGGAGTGACCGGAAACTCGTCGTCATCCTCCACGTCGGCACGCAGGCTCGGTACATCATCGAAATCGTCGTTGGCATCGTTACGCATGAAAGAACCTTTACGAACCCGTTTAATGGCTAAATACGCGAGTATAAACCCGTTACCCGCCGCTCTGATCGACTCTGAACCGGGCGTTCGGTTCAGTGCTGGTCACCGAATGTTTCAGCGTACAGCCGACTCCTGGGCCTGCCACCAGTGGCAGAACTCATCCAGCGCCGCCCACAGGCTGACCTTCGGCTCGTAACCCAGATAATGCCGTGCGCGACTGATGTCGAGGGTGAAATCCTTGTTCATGACCTGCATGCTGAGTCGCGACAGCGTCGGCTCCGGGCGTCCCGGCCATAACGCACACGCCGCTTCGTTGAGCGCCGCGACGCTGTAGGCCAGACCGTAGGAGCGGTAACGCGTCACCTGCGGAACCTGCATCTGGCGCATCACGTAGTTGACCACATCCCACAACGGCACCGGCGTGCCGTTGCTGATGTTGTAGACCTTGCCCAGCGCCGAGCCGCTGACCTGCAGGCAGCTCAACAGGGCCTCGTTGAGGTTCTGCATACTGGTGAAATCGACCTTGTTCAAGCCGTTGCCGACGATCGCCAGACGGCCCTTGCGCTGCATTTTCAACAACCGCGGGAAGATGCTCATGTCGCCGGCCCCGGTGACGAAACGCGGACGCAGGGCCAACACCTCCAGGCCGAACTCCTGAGCGCCGAAGACCTTCTGTTCGGCGAGGAACTTGGTCGCCGCGTAGGGATGCCGGAAGCGCTTGGGCAGTTGCTCCTCGGTCAACCCCAGATGCGAGCGGCCGTCGAAATACACCGAAGGCGAAGACAAGTGGACCAGGCGCCGCACCTGCTCCTTCAGACACGCCTCAACCACGTTTTCGGTGACCAGCACATTGCCCTGGTGAAATGCCTGGTAGCGCCCCCACAAGCCGACGGCGCCGGCGCAGTGCACCACGGCCTCGACATCGCGGCACAACTCGCGCACCCGCTGCGGGTCGCCAAGGTCGCCCTGGATGAACTCGGCACCACGGCGCACCAGATGCTCGACGCCCTCGGCCCGGCGGCCATTGACCCGCACCTCATAGCCCTGCTCGAGGGCGCAACGCGCAAAGCGTCCACCAATAAAGCCGCTCGCGCCGGTGACCAGAATTTTCATGTCGTCTCCAAATACCTTGATTCGTGTTGCCTGCTACTTAAACGCTGCCGCTCACAGCAAAGGCACCAGCCAGTGGGCCGCCGAACGCGCGAGGTGTTCGGTCAGGTGGCCGAGCAACTGGCCACCGTTACGCCAATGATGCCAGTACAACGGCACATCGACCGGCCTATCTGGAATCAACTCCACCAATCGCCCCTGTGCCAATAGCTCCTGGACCTGCAATTCGGGCACCAGGCCCCAACCGAGGCCGGCTTCGCTCATCCGCAGGAAACCTTCGGCCGACGGACACAGATGGTGCTCGAAACCGCCCTCCACGCCCAACGCGGCGAGGTAACGATGCTGCAGCAGATCGTCCGGGCCGAACACCAGCGCCGGCGCCCGCGCCAGCGAATGCACATCGACCCCGCCGGGGAAATGCCGGGCCACATACGCCGGGGTGGCCAGCGCCCGGTATCGCATGGCGCCCAGAGGCAGGCTGCGCGCACCGGCGACCGGACGCTCGCTGGCACAGACACAGGCCGCCACTTCGCCGGCACGCATGCGTTTGAGGCCCACGGTCTGATCCTCCACCACCAGATCCAACAAGAGATGGTTGGCCACACAGAAGTCCCCCACCGCCTGTGCCCACCAGGTCGCCAGGCTGTCGGCGTTGATGGCGATGCGCAGACGCTCCGGCTGGCCCTCCTCGTCCAGCGCCGGGACCTGGCTCTGCAGGTCGCGTTCGAGCAGCCGCACCTGCTGCACGTGGTTGAGCAGGCGCCGACCGATCTCGGTCGGACTCGGCGGCGTCGCCCGCACCAACACCGGCTGGCCGACCCGTGCCTCGAGCAGTTTGATCCGCTGGGAAACGGCCGACTGGGACAATCCCAGTACCTGCGCAGCACGATCGAACCCCGCTTGTTCGACCACGGCGGCCAGGGCGGAAAGCAATTTGTAGTCGAACATCAGTTTTCCTAATGAGCGATCATCAATATTGGTTTTTCTTATACAGGATCACGACGGAGAATGCCCGCCAGAACGGTTGAACGACCCGAACTCTTGAACGATAAGGAACACCCTCGTTATGTGGCAAAGTTATGTGAATGGCCTGTTGGTGGCGGCCGGGCTGATCATGGCGATCGGCACGCAAAACGCCTTTGTCCTGGCCCAGAGCCTGCGCCGTGAACATCATCTGCCGGTCGCCGCACTGTGCGTCGCCTGCGATGCGATCCTGGTCGCGGCCGGTGTGTTTGGCCTGGCCACCGTGCTGGCCCACAGCCCGACATTGTTGGCCATCGCCCGCTGGGGCGGCGCCGCTTTCCTGATCTGGTACGGCAGCCAGGCACTGCGTCGCGCCTGCTCGCAGCAAAGCCTGCGCCAGGGCGACGGCCAGACCACGCGCTCGTTGCGGGCGGTACTGCTCAGCGCCCTGGCGGTGACGCTGCTCAACCCCCACGTCTATCTCGACACCGTGCTGCTGATCGGCTCACTCGGCGCCCAACAGACCGAGCCGGGCGCCTATGTGATCGGCGCCGCCAGTGCCTCTTTGCTGTGGTTTTTCACCCTGGCCCTGGGTGCCGCGTGGCTGGCGCCCTGGCTGGCGCGACCGGCGACCTGGCGTGTGCTCGACCTGCTGGTGGCGGCGATGATGTTCGGCGTGGCGGCGCAACTGATCGCTGCCGGTTAAGGGGACAAAAGGCTCTGGAACCTTTATTCCACACAGTTGTTGCGTGGTTAAGCCGCCACCCCGGTGCTATGATCGAAAGCCTGTGCCGCAAGGAGTACAAACTCCACGGCGCATTGTCGGGCCGCCCGTGATCGGCCTTGCGCTCACCGCAACTGACCTGATTAGGAGAACAATCATGGCTTTCGAACTGCCGCCGCTGCCCTACGCACACGATGCCCTGCAGCCGCACATCTCCAAGGAAACTCTGGAGTTTCACCACGACAAGCACCACAACACCTATGTCGTGAACCTGAACAACCTGGTGCCAGGCACCGAGTTCGAAGGCAAGACTCTGGAAGAAATCGTCAAGACTTCGTCGGGTGGCATCTTCAACAACGCCGCTCAAGTATGGAACCACACTTTCTACTGGAACTGCCTGGCGCCAAACGCTGGTGGTCAACCTACCGGTGCCCTGGCTGAAGCGATCAACGCCGCCTTCGGTTCGTTCGACAAGTTCAAGGAAGAGTTCACCAAGACTTCCGTCGGCACCTTCGGTTCCGGCTGGGGCTGGCTGGTTAAAAAGGCTGACGGTTCCCTGGCCCTGGCCAGCACCATCGGCGCCGGCAACCCGCTGACCAGCGGTGACACCCCGCTGCTGACCTGCGACGTCTGGGAACACGCCTACTACATCGACTACCGCAACGTACGTCCGAAGTATGTCGAGGCGTTCTGGAACCTGGTGAACTGGAAGTTCGTCGCCGAGCAGTTCGAAGGCAAAACCTTCACCGCTTGAGACTGAAGCTCGCCTTCAAGAAACCCGGCCCTGCCGGGTTTTTTTATGCCCACGCGGCAGTCGTTGACGGCGCCTGCCCGCGAAAGTCCCTTGCCAGGGTGTTGTTTATCGTTTAAACGCTCCAGCCGATTGCCGCCAAGTCAGCTAAATTGAAAGATGAACCCTCAAGTTCAGCAACCGCTCTACCGACACAGTGCCTAGGGTCCGAAAAGGCACAAACGTGGCATTTTGGCCAAGCATAGACACCGATCATCCCCCGCCGCATTGTCCCTTTGACTGCCGGGGCCGGATTGCCAATACTCATGGCTACTTGATGCTACCCGCACGGAACAAGGAATAGCCCTTTGAAGCTGGAACTCAAGAACAGCTTGTCGGTGAAGTTGCTCCGGGTCGTGCTGCTGTCGGCGTTGATTGTCGGCGTGCTGCTGAGCTGTGCGCAAATCGTGTTCGATGCCTACAAGACCCGCGAGGCCGTGGCCAACGACGCCCAGCGGATCCTCGACATGTTCCGTGATCCCTCGACTCAAGCCGTCTACAGCCTCGACCGGGAAATGGGCATGCAGGTAATCGAAGGCCTGTTCCAGGACAAATCCGTGCGGATGGCGTCCATCGGCCATCCGAATGAAACCATGCTCGCAGAAAAATCCCGTGAGCTACAGACCTCCTCCAGCCGTTGGCTCACCGATCTGATCCTCGGCAAGGAACGTACCTTCACCACTCAACTGGTGGGCCGCGGACCCTACAGCGAATATTACGGCGACCTGAGCATCACCCTCGACACGGCAACCTATGGCCAGAGCTTTCTCTTCAGTTCAGTGATCATTTTCATCTCTGGCATGCTGCGGGCGTTGCTCATGGCACTGGTGTTGTACCTGGTCTACCACTGGCTGCTGACCAAGCCGCTGTCGCGAATCATCGATCACCTGACCAACATCAATCCCGATCGCCCCGCCGCCAACCAGTTGCCCCTGCTCAAGGGCCACGAGACCAACGAACTGGGTACCTGGATCAACACCGCCAACCAGTTGCTGGCCTCGATCGAACGCAATACCCATCTGCGCCACGAAGCGGAAAACAGCCTGCTGCGCATGTCCCAGTACGACTTCCTCACCGGTCTGCCAAACCGTCTGCAACTGCAGCAACAACTGGACAAGATCCTCATCGACGCCGGACGCCTGCAACGTCGGGTTGCGGTACTGGTGGTCGGCCTCGATGACTTCAAGGGCATCAACGAACAGTTCAGTTACCAGGCGGGCGACCAGTTGCTGCTCGCCCTCGCCGACCGCCTGCGCGCCCACAGTGGACGCCTCGGCGCCCTGGCACGGCTGGGTGGTGACCAGTTCGCCCTGGTCCAGGCCGACATCGAACAGCCCTACGAAGCCGCCGAATTGGCGCAAAGCATCCTCGATGACCTGGAAGCACCGTTCGCCCTCGACCACCAGGAAATCCGCCTGCGGGCCACCATCGGCATCACGCTGTTCCCGGAAGATGGCGACAGCACCGAGAAGCTGCTGCAGAAGGCCGAGCAGACCATGACTCTGGCCAAGACCCGCTCGCGCAACCGCTACCAGTTCTACATCGCCAGTGTCGACAGCGAAATGCGCCGCCGGCGCGAGCTGGAAAAGGACCTGCGCGAAGCCCTCAATCGCAACCAGTTCTATCTGGTCTACCAGCCCCAGATCAGCTACCGCGATCATCGCGTGGTCGGTGTCGAGGCGCTGATCCGCTGGCAACATCCGGAGCATGGGCTGGTACCACCGGATCTGTTTATTCCATTGGCAGAACAGAACGGCACGATCATCGCCATCGGCGAATGGGTACTGGACCAGGCCTGCCGCCAACTGCGCGAATGGCATGACCTGGGTTTCACCGAGCTGCGCATGGCGGTCAACCTGTCCACCGTGCAGTTGCACCACGCCGAGCTGCCAAGGGTGGTCAACAATCTGCTGCAGATGTACCGCCTGCCGCCGCGCAGCCTGGAACTGGAAGTCACCGAAACCGGCCTGATGGAAGACATCAGCACCGCCGCCCAGCATCTGCTGAGCCTGCGCCGCTCCGGCGCACTGATTGCCATCGACGACTTCGGCACCGGCTATTCGTCACTGAGCTATCTCAAGAGTCTGCCGCTGGACAAGATCAAGATCGACAAGAGCTTCGTCCAGGACCTGCTGGACGATGACGACGATGCGACCATCGTCCGAGCGATCATCCAGCTGGGCAAGAGCCTGGGCATGCAGGTGATTGCCGAAGGCGTGGAAACCGTCGAGCAGGAGGCCTATATCATTTCCGAAGGCTGCCATGAAGGCCAAGGCTATTACTACAGCAAGCCACTGCCGGCGCGAGAGCTGGGCGCCTATCTCAAACAGGCCCAACGCAACAACGCGGTCCTCCTTCAGTAACTGCCGCCCCATGCATATATCAAACCGTAATCAATCAATAGATTATTAGTAAATATTTCCACCACTAATCCTTTACACAAAATGCAAATCTTTCGCATTATGTGCCGGTTTTGCGTGTCCCCACGCGCACTTGCCCAACCTCTCGAAGCAGGATACTCCGCCATGATTCGTATGCCTCTGGCCACCGCCAGCCTGTTGGCCCTTGCCATCGCCCTCGCCGGCTGTGGCGACAAGGACAAGGAAAAAACCGCAGCCGCCACGCCGACACCGGCCGCCAGCGCTGCGGCCACGCCTGCCAGCGACGCTGCCGGCAAGGTTGACGAGGCCGCCGGCAAGGCGGTGGTCGCGCATTACGCCGAACTGGTCTTCGCGGTATACAGCGACGCCGAATCCACCGCGAAGACCCTGCAACAAGCCATCGACGCCTTCCTCGCCAAGCCGAACGACGACACCCTCAAGGCCGCCAAGGCCGCCTGGGTAGCGGCTCGTGTACCTTATCTGCAGAGCGAAGTGTTCCGCTTCGGCAACACCATCATCGACGACTGGGAAGGCCAGGTGAACGCCTGGCCCCTGGACGAGGGGCTGATCGACTATGTCGATGCCTCCTACGAGCACACCGTGGGCAACGCGGGTGCCAACGCCAATATCATCGCCAACAAGAAGGTCCAGGTCGGCGAAGACAAGTTCGATGTCTCCGAGATCACCCCGGAAAACCTCGCCAAACTGAACGAACTGGGCGGTTCCGAGGCCAACGTCGCCACCGGCTACCACGCCATCGAGTTCCTGCTCTGGGGCCAGGACCTCAACGGTACCGGCCCGGGCGCCGGCCAGCGTCCGGCCTCGGACTACCTGGAAGGTGCCGGTGCCACCGGTGGTCATAACGATCGCCGCCGTGCCTACCTCAAGGCCGTGACCCAACTGCTGGTCAACGACCTGGATGAGATGGTCGACAACTGGAAGCCGAACGTGGCCGACAACTATCGCGCCAGCCTGGAAGCCGAACCGGCAGAAAGCGGCCTGCGCAAGATGCTGTTCGGCATGGGCAGCCTGTCGCTCGGCGAACTGGCGGGCGAGCGGATGAAAGTGTCCCTGGAGGCCAACTCCCCGGAAGACGAACAGGACTGCTTCAGCGACAACACCCACAACTCGCACTTCTACGATGCCAAGGGCATCCGCAACGTCTACCTGGGTGAATACACCCGTACCGACGGCACCAAGCTGACCGGCCCGAGCCTGTCGTCGCTGGTGGCGAAGGTCGACCCGGCCACCGACACCGCGCTCAAGAGCGACCTGGAAACGACCGAAGCGAAGATCCAGGTCATGGTCGATCATGCCAACAAGGGCGAGCACTATGACCAGTTGATCGCCGCCGGCAACGACGCGGGCAACAAGATCGTGCGCGACGCCATCGCCGCGCTGGTCAAGCAGACCGGCTCGATCGAACAGGCTGCCGGCAAGCTGGGCATCAGTGAACTGAACCCGGACAGCGCCGACCACAAGTTCTGATCGACGCCTGGCCGCCCCTCCTGAACAGAGGGGCGGTCCTGTAGACGGATACCCACTCGCCACAAACGAACCCGCTGGCCAAAAACGGCTGATGCCGTCACGGATAACGGTTGGTTCAGCACAACATTTACTGATCTGGGCAAATACTTGCCCAGTCCCGGCCCGATAAAATTCGCGCCCTGTCTCGAATCCTGTTCCTATGTCCATGCCTTCGTTACCCCTTCGCCTGTCCTCGTTGCTCCTGGCCCTGGGCCTGAGTGCCTGCGATGACGCCTCGCGCTTTACCGCGCCCGAACCCGGCGAAGCGCGCTCTGGTGGCCAGACCACGGTGAACGGGAGCGATCGCAACGCCTTTTCGCTACCGGCGGCCAACCTGTCGCCGAACCGTCGCCTGGACTTCAGTGTCGGTAACAGTTTCTTTCGCAGCCCCTGGGTGATCGCGCCCTCGACCACCACGGCCCGTGACGGCCTGGGGCCGCTGTTCAATACCAATGCCTGCCAGAACTGCCATATCAGGGATGGGCGCGGCCACCCGCCCAGCGCCGATTCGGATAACGCCGTCTCGATGCTGGTGCGCCTGTCGATCCCCAACGCCCCGGCCTACGCGCAACTGATCGAACAGCAGGGCGTGGTACCCGAACCGGTCTACGGCGGCCAGTTGCAGGACATGGCCATTCCCGGCGTTGTGCCGGAAGGCAAGGTCCGGGTCGAGTACGAGCCCGTGCCGGTACGTTTCAAGGACGGCACCGAAGTCGAGCTGCGCAAGCCACGCTTGCTGATCAGCCAGTTGGGTTACGGTCCGATGCACCCGGACACACGCCTTTCCGCCCGCGTCGCCCCGCCGATGATCGGGCTGGGCCTGCTGGAGGCGATTCCCGAGGAAGCGATTCTCGCCAACGCGAAAAACCCGCCCGGCGATGGCATCGCCGGGCGGCCGAACCGGGTCTGGGACGATGCCCTGGGTAAAACCGTACTCGGCCGCTTCGGCTGGAAAGCCGGGCAACCCAACCTCAATCAACAGAACGTTCACGCCTTTTCGGGTGACATGGGCCTCACCACGACTCTGCGGCCCTTCGATGACTGCACCGCCACCCAGACCGCCTGCCGCAATGCCCCCAACGGCAACGGTGCCGACGGCGAACAGGAAGTCAGCGACAACATCCTGCGCCTGGTGCTGTTCTACACCCGCAACCTGGCCGTTCCAGCCCGCCGGGACGTCGGTGCGGCGCAAGTGCTGGCCGGCAAGACACTGTTTCACCAGGCCGGCTGCCAGAACTGCCATACCCCGCAATTCACTACCTCGGCCACCGCCGCCGAACCGGAACTGGCCAGCCAGGTGATCCGCCCCTACAGTGATCTGTTGCTGCATGACATGGGCCCGGGCCTGGCGGACAACCGTACCGAGTTCCTCGCCAGCGGCAGCGACTGGCGTACCCCGCCGCTGTGGGGCATCGGCCTGACAAGCACCGTCAGCGGCCACAGCCAGTTCCTGCATGACGGTCGGGCCCGCGACCTGCTCGAAGCGGTGCTCTGGCACGGCGGCGAAGCCTTGCCGGCGCAGCAACGCGTGTTGTCGTTCAATGCCGAGCAGCGCGCTGCGTTGCTGGCTTTCCTGAATTCGCTATAAGAAATCCTTAAATCAGAGGACCTGGACATGTTCCGCCCCAAACTGTTGTTCACCAGCCTCGCCGCACTCGCCCTTGGCGCCTGCTCCCCCCAGGACCCGCAGGCAATCACCTCGGCGGCCATCGCCAAGCAGGTGATCCTGCCGACCTACAGCCGCTGGGTCGATGCCGACCGGCAACTGGCGGTCAGCGCCCTGGCGTTCTGCCAAGGCAAAGCCAGCCTGGACACCGCCCGTGCCGATTTCCTCCACGCGCAAAAAGCCTGGGCCGAGTTGCAGCCGTTGCTGATCGGGCCTCTGGCCGAAGGCAATCGCTCCTGGCAGGTCCAGTTCTGGCCGGACAAGAAGAACCTCGTCGGACGCCAGGTCGAGCAACTGGTCAGCGCCCAGCCACAGATCGATGCCGCGACCCTGGCCAAGTCCAGCGTGGTGGTGCAAGGCCTGTCAGCCTACGAATACATCCTGTTCGACAGCCGGATCGACATGGCCGACAGCGCCCAGAAAGCCCGCTATTGCCCCCTGCTGATGGCCATTGGCGAACGCCAGAAGAACCTTGCCGAAGAGATCCTGTCGAGCTGGAACACCCAGGACGGCATGCTCGCGCAGATGAGCAAGTTCCCGAACCAGCGCTACGCCGATTCCCACGAAGCCATCGCCGATCTGCTGCGAGTGCAGGTCACCGCGCTGGACACCCTGAAGAAAAAACTCGGCACGCCGATGGGGCGTCAGGCCAAGGGGATCGCCCAACCATTTCAGGCCGACGCCTGGCGCAGCCAGTCTTCGCTGCAAAGCCTGCAAGCCAGCCTGGCCGCCGCCCGCACCGTCTGGGCCGGGGTCGACGACAAGGGCCTGCGCGGCCTGCTGCCGGCCGAGCAGAAGCCGTTGGCCGACAAGATCGACGCCGCCTATGCTGCGTCGCTGAAGCTGTTCGCCAGCAACCAGCGCTCGCTGACCGAGATGCTCGGCGACGACGCCGGTCGCCAGCAACTCAATGACCTCTACGACAGCCTCAACGTCGTCCACCGCCTGCACGAAGGCGAGTTGGCCAAGGCGCTGGGCATCCAACTCGGCTTCAATGCCAACGACGGTGACTGATGATGTTGCGACGCCAGGCCCTGACCTTGGGTAGCCTGCTGCTCAGCGCGATCACGCTGGGTGGCTGGACCCTGTTCCGACAGAAAGACCAAAACCCGCTGCTGCTCTCGGCCCGCGACGATGGCGACGGCGGACACTATGCCGTGGGTTATCGGCTGGACGGCAAGCAGGTCTTCGCGACCCGGGTCAGCCAGCGTTGCCACGACATCATCAACCACCCGACACTGCCCCTGGCGGTGTTCATCGCCCGTCGTCCCGGCACCGAGAGCTACCTGATCGACCTGCGCGACGGACGCCTGTTGCAGACCCTCGTGTCGCAGCCGGACCGGCACTTCTACGGCCATGCGGTAATCCATCAGAGCGGCGACTGGTTGTATGCCACCGAGAACGACACCCGCGATCCCGGGCGGGGCCTGCTGGGGGTCTATCGGTTCGAGGACGAGCGCCTGGTCCATCATGGAGAAATCCCGACCCATGGCATTGGCCCGCACCAGGTCTCGTGGATGCCCGATGGCGAAACACTGGTCGTCGCCAACGGCGGTATCCGTACCGAGGCCGAAAGCCGGGTGGAGATGAACCTCGATGCCATGGAACCGAGCCTGGTGTTGATGCGGCGTGACGGTACCCTGTTGAGCAAGGAGCGCCTGGCCCAGCAGATGAACAGCGTCCGACATCTGGGCGTGGCCAGGGACGGCACCATTGTCGCCGGCCAGCAGTTCATGGGGCCGTCTCATGAGTCGTCCGAATTGCTGGCGATCAAGCGTCCCGGCCAACCGTTCGTGGCCTTCCCGGTGGCCGAACAGCAACTGCAGGCGATGGGGCACTACACCGCCAGTGTTGCGGTGCACAGTGAACTACGCCTGGTGGCGTTGACGGCGCCCAGGGGCAACCGATTCTTCATCTGGGAGCTGGATAGCGGACAACTGCGCCTGGATGCACCACTGCCCGACTGTGCCGGTGTCGGCGCAGTCGCCGATGGATTCGTGGTCACTTCCGGCCAGGGCCGCTGCCGTTTCTATGATTGCCGGCAGAAAGAGCTGACAGCAAAACCCTTGGATCTGCCTGCAGGGCTTTGGGACAACCACCTGCATCTGGTGTAGGACCTGGAGGGCCCCTGGCGGTGCGGGGTCCCGGCTTGCCCGCGAAAGGGCCCGACCAGCCACCGCATCCCTCACCAAATACCCCCTCTTCTCAACTCTCGCCATTGGCGTAATATCTGCTCACATAGCGTCAAGGCGACGCCTGGGTGCGGGAGTTATCGTGCAAGGCGGTTTTTCGACCTCCCTTTAGCCTCGCTTCCAAGGAACTGGAATATGCTGCGTCGCCGCATGCTGATCATGTTGGGTATCGTCCTGCTTGTCGTACTGGCGCTCGCCGGTTACAAGGCCTTTTCGATCTACAAGCAGATCCAGGTCTACTCCGCCCCCAAGCCGGCCATTCAGGTCGCTGCCGTCACCGCGAACGCCCGCCCCTGGCAGGAGCGCCTCCCCACGGTCGGCACCCTCAAGGCACTGCAAGGCGTCAACCTGAGCCTGGAAGTTGCTGGCACGGTCAAGACCCTGCAGTTCGAGTCGGGGCAAAAGGTCAAGGCCGGTCAAGCGCTGCTGCAACTCGACAGCGATGTCGAAAGCGCCCAGTTGGAAACCGCCCAGGCCGACCTCGGTCTGGCGGAACTGGACTATGGACGCGGCGCCAAGCTGGTCGGTAGCCAGGCGATCTCCCGGGGTGAGTTCGACCGGCTTTCGGCGGTTCGGCAAAAGAACCGGGCCACGGTCAACCAGCTCAAGGCCTCTCTGGCGAAGAAGAAGATCCTCGCCCCCTTCAGCGGGACCATCGGCATTCGCCAGGTGGATGTCGGCGACTACCTCGCCAGCGGCACCGTGATTGCCACCCTGCAGGACCTGAGCAGCCTCTACGTCGACTTCTACCTGCCCGAACAGTTCGTCCCCAAACTGGCGGTCGGCCAACCCGTGCAGTTGAGCGTCGCCGCCTATGGCCAGGAAGTGTTCCCGGGTCGGCTCAGCGCCATCAACCCCAAGGTCGATGAAGCCACCCGCAACGTGCTGGTCCGGGCCACGTTGGCCAATCCTGATGGCAAGCTGTTGCCGGGCATGTTCGCCAACCTGCAGGTGTTGCTGCCAGACCCGCAAGCCCAGGTGGTGATACCGGAGAGTGCCGTCACCTATACCCTCTATGGCAACTCGGTGTATGTCGTGGCCGAGAAAAAGGCCGAGGATGGCACGCTGCTGAAGGAGCCCGACGGCCGGCCACAGTTGATGGCGGAGCGCCGGTTCATCAAGACCGCCGAACGACGCGACGGACTGGTGAAGGTCATCGAGGGCCTCAAGGACGGTGAGCAGGTGGTCAGCGGCGGTCAGTTGAAGCTGGACAATGGCGCACACATCGCCATCAGCCCGGACAAGATGGCCCCGGCAGCTACTCCAGCCCCTCCAGCGAACTGATCAGGGAGTCGATCATGGCCTTTACCGACCCGTTCATCCGTCGTCCGGTGCTTGCCTGTGTGGTCAGCCTGCTGATCGTTCTGCTGGGTTTCCAGGCCTACAGCAAGCTGCCGCTGCGCCAGTATCCACAGATGGAAAACGCCCTGATCACGGTGACCACCGCCTACCCCGGGGCCAACGCCGAGACCATTCAGGGCTATATCACCCAACCGTTGCAACAGAGCCTGGCGAGTGCCGAAGGCATCGACTACATGACCTCGGTCAGCCGCCAGAACTTCTCGGTGATTTCGGTCTATGCACGCATCGGCGCCAACAGCGACCGGCTGTTCACCGAACTGCTGGCCAAGGCCAACGAGGTCAAGAACAAGCTGCCACAGGATGCCGAAGATCCGGTCCTGAGCAAGGAAGCCGCAGACGCCTCGGCGCTGATGTATATCAGCTTTTTCAGCGACCAGTTGAGCAACCCGCAGATCACCGACTACCTGTCGCGGGTGATCCAACCCAAGCTGGCGACCCTGCCCGGCATGGCCGAAGCGGAAATTCTCGGTAACCAGGTGTTCGCCATGCGCCTGTGGCTGGACCCGGTGAAGCTGGCCGGTTTCGGCCTCAGCGCAGCCGACGTGACCAACGCGGTACGCCACTACAACTTCCTGTCTGCAGCCGGTGAGGTCAAGGGCGAATACGTGGTCACCAGCATCAACGCCAGCACCGAACTGAAGTCTGCCGAGGCGTTCGCGGCGATTCCCCTCAAGACCGCCGGCGACAGCCGGGTGCTGCTCGGCGACGTGGCCCGGGTGGAGATGGGCGCGGAAAACTACGACACCATCAGTTCCTTCGGCGGCACGCCTTCGGTCTACATCGGGATCAAGGCCACGCCGGGCGCCAACCCGCTGGATGTGATCAAGGAAGTGCGCAAGATCATGCCGGAACTGGAGGCCCAACTGCCCACCAATCTCAAGGCGGAAATTGCCTACGACGCGACCCTGTTCATTCAGGCGTCGATCAACGAGGTGATCAAGACGCTGTTCGAAGCGGTCCTGATCGTCATCGTCGTGGTGTTCCTGTTCCTCGGTGCCTTGCGGTCGGTGGTGATTCCGGTCATCACCATTCCGCTGTCGATGGTTGGCGTGCTGTTCTTCATGCAGTTGATGGGCTACTCGATCAACCTCCTGACCCTGCTGGCGATGGTACTGGCCATCGGGCTGGTGGTGGACGATGCAATCGTGGTGGTGGAGAACATCCACCGACATATCGAGGAAGGCAAGACACCGCTGGAAGCCGCCCTCGAAGGTGCACGGGAAATCGCCCTGCCGGTGGTCTCGATGACTATCACCCTGGCAGCGGTCTACGCCCCCATCGGTTTCCTGCAGGGCCTGACTGGCGCGCTGTTCAAGGAGTTCGCCCTGACCCTGGCCGGCGCGGTGGTGATTTCCGGGATAGTTGCCCTGACCCTGTCACCGATGATGTGTGCCCTGCTGCTGCGCCACAATGCAAATGCCTCGGGCCTGGCCCATCGCCTCGACCAACTGTTCGAGGGGCTCAAGCGGCGCTACCGCACACTGCTGCATGGCACCCTCGATACCCGGCCGGTGGTGGTGGTCTTCGCGGTCATTGTCCTCGGACTGATTCCGGTGCTGCTGAAATTCACCCATTCGGAACTGGCACCCGACGAAGACCAGGGCATCATTTTCATGATGGCCACCGCACCGCAGCCCACCAACCTGAACTACCTGAACCACTACACCGACGAATTCATCACCATTTTCAAGGAGTTCCCGGAGTACTACTCGTCGTTCCAGATCAACGGTTTCAACGGTGTGCAGTCGGGTATCGGCGGCTTCCTGCTCAAACCCTGGAATGAGCGCCAACGGACCCAGATGCAGATTCTGCCCGAGGTCCAGGGCAAGCTGGCGAGTATCAGCGGGCTGCAGGTTTTCGGTTTCAACCTGCCGTCGCTGCCAGGCACCGGCGAGGGCCTGCCGTTCCAGTACGTGCTCAATACCCCCAACGACTACAGCGCCCTGCTGGACGTTGCCAACCGCATCAAGAAGCGGGCACTGGAATCCGGCAAGTTCGCGTTCCTCGACATCGACCTGGCGTTCGACAAACCCGAAGTGGTGGTGGATATCGACCGTGGCAAGGCTGCGCAGATGGGCGTATCGATGCAGGACCTGGGCGCGACCCTGGCGACCCTGCTCGGGGAAGCCGAGATCAATCGATTCACGCTCGAAGGCCGCAGCTACAAGGTGATTGCCCAGGTGGAGCGCGCCTATCGGGACAATCCCGACTGGCTGAACAACTATTACGTGAAGAATAGCGCCGACAAACTGCTACCGCTCTCAACGCTGATCAAGGTGTCGGACCGCGCCCGCCCCCGCCAGTTGAACCAGTTCCAGCAACTGAACTCGGCGATCATTTCCGGCGTGCCCATCGTCAGCATGGGAGAGGCTATCGAGACCATTCGCCAGATCGCCGCCGAAGAGGCGCCGACGGGGTTTGCCAGCGACTACGCCGGTGCCTCGCGGCAATTTGTCCACGAAGGCAACGCCCTGTGGATAACTTTCGGCCTGGCCCTGGCGATCATCTTTCTGGTGCTGGCCGCCCAGTTCGAAAGTTTCCGCGATCCGTTGGTGATCCTGGTGACCGTGCCGTTGTCGATCTGCGGGGCGCTGATTCCGCTGTTCCTGGGCTGGTCGAGCATGAACATCTACACCCAGGTGGGCCTGGTGACACTGATCGGGCTGATCAGCAAGCACGGCATCCTGATCGTCGAGTTCGCCAACCAGTTGCGCCAGGACAAGGGCTTGTCGGCTCGCGAGGCGGTGGAAGAAGCTGCGGCGATTCGCCTGCGACCCGTGCTGATGACCACGGCGGCCATGGTATTCGGCATGGTGCCGTTGATTCTCGCCAGCGGTGCGGGGGCGGTCAGTCGTTTCGACATCGGCATGGTGATCGCTACCGGGATGTCGGTGGGCACGCTGTTTACGCTGTTCGTGCTGCCATGCGTCTACAGCCTGCTGGCGAGGAAGGATGCTTGAAGCTGGGTTCAGGAACAATGCCTGATAGGGGCGAGTGATCTAGCGTTCCCTGTAGGAGCCGGGCTTGCCCGCGAAGCTTTCAATGGCCGCACTGGCCCCTTCGCAGGCAAGCCTTGCTCCTACAGGCCCTCGGCAGTCACTGGAACAGCGACTCGCTGGACAGACCGTTCTTCTCCAGAATCTCGCGCAGCCGTTTGAGGCCCTCGACCTGAATCTGCCGTACCCGCTCACGGGTCAAGCCGATCTCCAGGCCGACATCCTCCAGCGTGCTGCTTTCGTGGCCACGCAGACCGAAGCGGCGAACCACCACTTCACGCTGCTTGTCGGTCAACTCCGATAACCACTGGTCGATACTCTGGGACAGGTCGTCGTCCTGCAGCAACTCGCAGGGATCGGTCGGCCGGTCATCCGTCAGGGTATCGAGCAGGGTCTTGTCCGAGTCCGGACCGAGGGAAACGTCCACCGAGGAGACCCGCTCGTTCAGGCCGAGCATGCGCTTGACCTCCGCGACCGGCTTTTCCAGCAGGTTGGCGATTTCTTCGGGAGAAGGCTCATGGTCGAGCTTCTGGGTCAATTCACGGGCAGCCCGCAGGTAGACATTGAGTTCCTTGACGACATGGATCGGCAGACGGATGGTGCGGGTCTGATTCATGATCGCCCGTTCGATCGTCTGACGAATCCACCAGGTGGCATAGGTCGAAAAGCGGAAGCCGCGCTCCGGGTCGAATTTCTCGACCGCCCTGATCAACCCGAGGTTGCCCTCTTCGATCAGGTCCAACAGCGAAAGCCCACGATTGACATAACGTCGGGCAATTTTCACCACCAGACGCAAGTTGCTTTCGATCATGCGTTTACGGCCCGCCGGATCGCCGCTTTGCGACAGACGCGCAAAATGGACTTCTTCTTCCGGGGACAGCAAAGGGGAAAAACCGATTTCATTGAGATACAACTGGGTCGCATCAAGGGCCCGGGTGTAATCAATGTATTTGTGCTGCTTGAGTGTCGCAGCATTTTTGGTCTTGGCACGAACTGGGGGTGGAGAACCGTCGTCCTCCGGCATCATGTCCATGACAATGTCGGAGTCCATAAGGAGCACCTCATCGTCGATGTCAAACCCCGGCGCTTCTTTACTGAGAGCCATTTTTATAGTCCCTTGGTGAGTTCGACCTCAGGCTCGAGCGGCGCCTTTATCCCTGGCAACGCTGGAGCCTGTTCCCACTACATCATGAGAACAGGCTGGAAAACGGATCAACGACGGGGCAGGAATTGCAGCGGATCTACGGGTTTACCCTGGCGGCGAATCTCAAAGTGCAGTTTCACCCGGTCTGTACCAGTTGATCCCATCTCGGCAATTGTCTGTCCGACTTTGACCTGCTGCCCCTCCCGAACCAACAGCCTGCGGTTATGACCGTAGGCACTGACGTAGGTATCGCTGTGCTTGATGATGACCAGTTCGCCGTAGCCCCGTAACCCACTTCCGGCGTATACAACTGAGCCATCAGACGCAGCTAAAACAGGCTGTCCCAAATCCCCGGCGATATCAATACCTTTATTCAAACTACCGTTTGAAGCAAATTTTCCAATTAAAATGCCGTTTGCCGGCCAGGCCCAGCCCTTCGGGGCGGGCCCCGGTGGAGGGGTCGGTGTCGCCGTGGCGGTCGGCGTGGGAGTCGCTGCCGCCGGGGTGCCGGCGACGGTCGCCGGGCGTCGGGTGATGGTGGTTTTGCTCGACGAAGAGGACGACGAGGTCGTCGTCGATGTCGCCACAGCCGCTGTTGAATTTGAACGGCTGTCAAAGCGAATCGCCTGACCGACGTGAATGGTGTACGGCTCTTGAATATTGTTGCGTGCAGCCAGGGCTTTCCAGTCCCAGCCGTAGCGAAAGGCGATCGAGAACAAGGTATCGCCCCGGACCACCACATGCTGGCCAGTAGTGGTCATCGGTCGTTGCGGTGCGGCACTGGCGGAGCTGGTTACATTGCCATTGCGATCCACGACGCGTACGCCGTTCTTGGGAGCACTGGAGCAACCAGCCAGTAACGCACTGAGGGCAAGACCGATCATCAGGCGCTGAACGCTTGTTTTACCCATACGCTGCCGAATGACTGTGAGACTCACCCGCCGCTCCCTTTGTGTTGGCTGACATGAATAATAGAGTGCCCATACAGGCCGTAGTGTGACGCAAGTATAACTGGCCGTTGGAGTTTTACGGACAGCAAAGCCCGATATGCGAGCAGCTTGTACAGTTCGACAGTGAAACTCGACACACTTTTAAACAGACGCTGCCTGCAAGTTCCGGCACTAAGACCGACAACACTCAACAGAATTCAGCGCACGACCTGAACAAATAACATCAAGGCTCAGGCCAGCGGCCCGTTGAGCAGCGGCACAAAGCGTACCGCGCCGAGCACATGCCGGGAAAATCCATGTTCCTCACGCACGATCAGCATCAGTTGCTGGACTTCGCCCGACCCGACCGGAATTACCAGGCGCCCACCGGGAGCCAGTTGGTCGAGTAACGCCTGGGGCACATCGGTCGCGACCGCGGTGACAATAATGCCGTTGTACGGTGCCAGCGCCGGCCACCCTTCCCAGCCGTCGCCCCAGCGGAACACCACGTTGCGCAGGTTGAGTTCGACCAGGCGCTCCTTGGCGCGGTCCTGCAGGACCTTGATCCGCTCCACCGAAAACACCCGCTCGACCAGTTGCGAGAGCACGGCGGTCTGGTAGCCGGAGCCGGTACCGATCTCCATTACCTTGTCCAGCGGCCCGGCCTCCAGCAGCAGCTCGCTCATGCGGGCCACCATATAAGGCTGGGAAATGGTCTGGTTGTGTCCGATCGGTAACGCGGTGTCCTCATAGGCCCGATGGGCCAGGGCTTCATCGACAAACAGATGGCGCGGCGTACGGCGGATCACTTCCAGCACCTGGGGATTGGACACCCCTTCGTCGTACAGTCGCTGGATCAGACGTTCGCGAGTCCGTTGCGATGTCATGCCGATCCCGCCCCGCAGCAAATCGTTTTCACGTGCCATCAGGCAAGCCCCTCCAGCCAACCGTCGAGACTGGCAAAGGCATCGTTGAACGTACGATCCAGCTGGAGCGGCGTGACCGAAACGAAACCCTGCATCAGGGCATGGAAGTCCGTCCCGGGACCGCCATCCTCGACATTACCGGCCGCCGCGATCCAGTATCCGGCCTTGCCGCGCGGATTGACCTCGCGGATCGGCGCGGCCGCCCGTGCCCGGTGTCCCAGGCGGGTCAGGCGGATGCCACGGATATGCTCCAGCGGCAGGTTCGGCACATTGACGTTGAGCACGGTGCGCGGCGGCAGTTGAAGGCTCTCGTGGGCCTCCACCAGCAACCTTGCGAAATGCGCCGCGCTCGCCAGATTGTCGACCTGGTGCGAGGCGAGCGAGAAGGCGAAGGAGGTCCGGGCGAGGAAACGGCCTTCCAGCGCCGCCCCGACCGTACCGGAATACAGCACGTCATCGCCAAGGTTGGCGCCCAGGTTGATACCCGAGACCACCATGTCCGGCTCGTAGCCCAGCAGGCCATTGACCCCCAGGTGCACGCAGTCGGTCGGCGTGCCGTTGAGGCTGATAAAGCCATTGGGCAAGGCGTGCGGATGCAGCGGACGGTCGAGGGTCAGCGAACTGCTGGTACCGCTCCTGTCCTGATCCGGGGCAATCACCCGGCACTCGGCATAGTCCGCCAGCGCAGCGTGAAGCGCGGCGAGGCCGGGGGCGAAAACCCCATCGTCGTTGGAAATCAGAATACGCATGAGCTGTCCGTCTGTCCCACCGGCACCAGATCAACGAGTTCGCGCACCAGAACAGTGGCGAAGCATCCGGCCGGCAGGACGAATTCCAGTTGCAGAATGTCCAGCGACGGATAATGCCACGTCAGCCCGCCAATGGGCAGCCGCAGGATGCGACGTTCGTGCTCCATTCCTGCCTTGGCGAGCCATTGGCACAGTTGCGGCTCACCGGCTGCGACCGCCTGTTCCAGATCGAAGGTCGCCCCGTCGGTCGGCGAAGGCCCCTCGCCCCACTGCGGGCCGGTCGGATGCAGGTCGAGAATCGCCAGGCGCGGGTCGTGGCATTCGGCTTCGTTGGCCGGGAAAAAGCTGCGGCTGTCGGTAAAGGCCAGCAGGTCGCCGACCTGGGCGCGGTTCCAACTGCCCTCGGCGACCCGCGCCGCCAGCACCTGGTTGAACAGATAACTGCGGGCGGTGGAAAGCAGCCGCGAGCGTACGTTGCGCTGCTCCGGCAAGGCCTGGCGGGCCGCATAGTCGCGGGCCTCACCAAGATTGCCGCCCTGGTAACCAAAGCGCTGGGTGCCGAAGTAATTGGGAATGCCCAACTGACGGATCTGTTCGAGGCGTTGTTCCAGGCCCGCCTTGTCAGCCTGCAACTGGCTCAAGCGCAAGGTGAAGCCATTGGCCGAATGGGCCCCGCGTTGCAGTTTGCGCTTGTGCCGGACACTCTTGAGAATCCGCAGCGTATCGTTTTGCGCGGCCGTCATGTCCGGATCGGCCTTGCCCGGCAACTGGATACTGAACCATTGCCGGGTGAGGGCCTGGCGATCCTTCAGGCCGGCGTAGCTGACCGTCCGCAGCGGCACGCCAGCGGCCTTGGCCAGGCGCCGGGCCGCTTCCTCGGTGTTCAGGCCACGCTTCTCCACCCACAACCACAGGTGTTCGCCATCACCGGACAAGGGAATATCGAGGACTTCATCGACCTGGAAATCTTCCGCAGTGGCCTTCAGTACCGCGCGGCCCAGGGCATCGCCATGGGCTCGGGGGCCCAGCAGTTCAAGTTCCGTCATGCGCGCAGCAACAAGGCGACGGAATGCACGGCGATGCCTTCTTCGCGCCCGGTGAAACCGAGCTTTTCAGTGGTGGTGGCTTTTACGTTCACTTGGTCCAACTCAACTTCAAGATCTTCGGCGATCAGCGCGCGCATCGATTCGATATGCGGCGCCATTTTCGGGGCCTGGGCAACGATGGTGTTGTCGACGTTGCCGACCTGCCAGCCGCGCGCCTTGAGCAACGACACCACGTGACGCAGCAGCACGCGGCTGTCGGCGCCCTTGTAGGTCGGGTCGGTGTCGGGGAAATGTTTACCGATGTCGCCCAATGCCGCCGCGCCCAGCAGCGCGTCACTCAGGGCGTGCAGCAGCACGTCGCCGTCCGAATGAGCCAGCAGCCCATGGTGGTGGGCAATCCGCACACCGCCCAAAGTGATGAAGTCGCCTTCGGCGAAACGGTGAACATCATAGCCGTGGCCAATACGCATAAAAAAACGCCCCGATTTAGTCAGGGCGTGATTCTACCCATTTTGTTCGGTATTAGGGTCTGTACGAAATGTTTTCGCGCGAAGACCAGGCCAGGCAAAACAGGCTGAGCGGGCGCGAACAATTATCGTGCAGAACCTGCGCCAAGAGCTTCGCTGTGATGCTTGAGATGGTCGTCGATGAAGCTGGCGATGAAGAAATAGCTGTGATCGTAACCCGGCTGCATACGCAGGGTCAGCGGATGCCCGGCCAGCCTGGCCGCCTGCTGCAAGGCTTCAGGCTTGAGCTGATTGGTCAGGAAGTCATCGCGGTCGCCCTGGTCCACCAGGATCGGCAGCTTCTCGCTCGCCTCGCTGATCAGCGCGCAGGCGTCCCACTCGCGCCAGCGCGAACGCTCGTCACCCAGATAACGCGAGAAAGCCTTCTGCCCCCACGGGCAATCCATCGGATTGCTGATCGGCGCGAAGGCCGAGAGCGACTGGTAACGCCCCGGATTACGCAAGGCGCAGACCAGCGCGCCGTGGCCGCCCATGGAGTGGCCGCTGATGCCGCGCTTGTCGCTAGCCGGGAAATGCGCTTCGACCAGGGCAGGCAACTCGTGCACCACATAGTCGTGCATGCGGTAGTGACGAGCCCAGGGTTGTTGGGTGGCATTCAGGTAGAAACCGGCACCGAGCCCGAAGTCCCAGGCGTTATCGGGATCACCAGGCACCTCAGGGCCGCGCGGGCTGGTGTCCGGCGCAACGATGATCAGCCCCAGTTGCGCGGCCATGCGCTGGGCGCCGGCCTTGTGCATGAAGTTTTCATCGGTACAGGTCAGCCCGGACAGCCAGTACAGTACCGGCAGCTTGACGCCCTGCTCGGCCTGCGGCGGCAGATAGACGGCGAAGACCATGTCGCAACCGAGCACATCGGAATGATGTTTATAACGTTTATGCCAGCCGCCGAAGCTCTTCTGGCAAGAGAGGTTTTCCAGAGACATTGGGACAACTCCGCACGGCAGGGGCCGGCTGACACGCAGGCCCCTGCAAGTAATCAGAAGTGGATGACGGTACGGATGCTCTTGCCTTCATGCATCAGGTCGAACGCCTTGTTGATGTCCTCCAGCCCCATGGTGTGGGTAATGAAGGTATCCAGCGGAATCTCGCCTTTCTGTGCCATGTCGACATAGCTCGGCAGTTCGCTGCGGCCGCGCACGCCGCCGAATGCCGAACCGCGCCAGACACGACCGGTCACCAACTGGAACGGACGGGTGGCGATTTCCTGGCCAGCTCCGGCCACGCCGATGATCACCGATTCGCCCCAACCCTTGTGGCAGCATTCCAGCGCCGCACGCATCAGTTGCACATTGCCGATGCATTCGAAGGAGAAATCCACACCGCCGTCGGTCATGTCGACGATGACTTCCTGGATCGGACGATCGAAATCCTTCGGGTTGACGCAGTCGGTGGCGCCCAGTTGCCGGGCGATCTCGAACTTGGCCGGGTTGATGTCAATGGCAATGATCCGCGCAGCCTTGGCCTTCACCGCGCCAATCACCGCCGACAGACCGATACCGCCCAAGCCGAAGATCGCCACGGTATCGCCAGCCTTGACCTTGGCAGTGTTGAGCACTGCACCGATCCCGGTGGTGACGCCACAGCCCAGCAGGCAGACCTTTTCCAGCGGTGCATCCTTGGCGATCTTGGCCACGGAAATTTCCGGCAGCACGGTGTACTCGGAAAAGGTCGAGGTGCCCATGTAGTGGAAAATCGTCTCACCCTTGTAGGAGAAACGCGAAGTGCCGTCCGGCATCAGGCCCTTGCCCTGGGTGGCGCGGATCGCCTGGCAGAGGTTGGTCTTGCCCGACAGGCAGAATTTGCACTTGCCACATTCCGGGGTGTACAGCGGAATCACGTGATCACCGACCGCCACCGAAGTCACGCCTTCGCCGATGGCCTCGACAATCGCACCACCTTCGTGACCGAGAATGGATGGGAAGATGCCTTCCGGATCCGCGCCAGACAGGGTGTAGGCGTCGGTATGGCAGACGCCGCTGGCGACGACACGCAGCAGCACTTCACCGGCCTTGGGCATGGCGACATCGACTTCGACGATTTCCAGAGGCTTCTTCGCCTCGAAGGCAACGGCAGCACGTGACTTGATCATCCAGCAACTCCTGAAAGTGAATGGCAAAGACCCCAGTGTAAATCATCGACTATTGGTGAATAATCCAGCCAAAAGCAAAACATTATTGCCATACAGGGATAATCAGATGAGCGATAACGGCTGGGAAGGGATCGACGAATTCGTCGCCGTGGCCGAGTGCAGCCAGTTCACTGCGGCGGCGGAACGCATGGGGGTGTCCTCTTCGCATATCAGCCGGCAGATCGCCCGCCTGGAAGAACGCCTGCAAACCCGCCTGCTGTATCGCAGCACCCGCCGTGTCACGCTGACCGAGGCCGGCCAGACCTTCCTGCAGCATTGCCAGCGCCTTCAGGATGGTCGCGAAGAAGCCCTGCGCGCGGTGGGCGACTTGACCAGCGAACCCAAGGGCATGTTGCGCATGACCTGTGCGGTGGCCTATGGCGAACGCTTCATCGTGCCGCTGGTGACCACCTTCATGGGGTTGTATCCGCAGTTGCGGGTCGACATCGAATTGAGCAACCGCACGCTGGACCTGGTGCACGAGGGCCTGGACCTGGCCATTCGGCTGGGTCGCCTGCAGGATTCACGGCTGGTAGCGACGCGGCTGGCACCGCGGCGGATGTACCTGTGCGCCTCCCCTTCCTATCTGGAGCGCTACGGCCGGCCCCACAGCCTGTCGGAACTGAGCCGGCACAATTGCCTGATCGGCAGTTCGGATATCTGGCAACTGGAACAGGAGGGCCGCGAGTTTTCCCAGCGGGTGCAGGGCAACTGGCGCTGCAACAGCGGCCAGGCCGTGCTCGATGCGGCGTTGCAAGGGGTCGGCTTATGCCAGTTGCCGGACTACTACGTGCTGGAGCATCTGCACAACGGCACGCTGATCTCCCTGCTCGACGCACACCAGCCGCCGAATACAGCGGTGTGGGCGCTGTATCCACAACAACGGCACCTGTCACCGAAGGTGCGCAAGCTGGTGGATTATCTCAAGGAGGGGTTGGCGCAACGGCCCGAGTACACCGTCTGACCGGCGTTCCGGCGATGGCGTCGACAGGGGCGGTGAGACTTGAAGGTCTCAGCGGCGATTGGCCCAGCGCAGGCGCAGCCACTCCAGGTCCTCGGGACGAGTGACCTTGATGTTGTCCGAACGTCCTTCGATCAACCGTGGCGCCTGCCCGGCCCACTCCATCGCCGAAGCCTCGTCGGTGATGGTCGCGTCGGCCACCAGGCTGTCGGCCAGCGCCCGATGCAAGGCGCCCAGGCGGAACATCTGCGGCGTGTAGGCCTGCCAGATCAGCGCGCGATCGACGGTTTCCAGCACCCGCCCCTGCTTGTCCACACGCTTGAGCGTGTCACGCGCCGGCACGGCCAGCAGGCCACCCACCGGATCGTCGGCCAGTGCGGCGAGCAGGTTATCGAGGTCGTCGCGGGACAGGTTCGGTCGGGCCGCATCATGTACCAGCACCCAGTCTTCATCCGCCGCCCCCAGGGCATGCAGATGCAACAAGGCATTGAGCACCGAATCGGCACGCTCGGCACCACCGTCGACACGGCAGATACGCGAATCGCCGGCACAGGTCAGGGTCGGCCAGTAGGGATCATCGGGCGCCAGGCTCAGCACCAGCCCCTTGAGACCCGGATGATCGAGAAAACAGCCAAGGCTGTGTTCGAGAATGGTTCGTCCGCCCAGTTGCAGGTATTGCTTGGGACGGTCGGCAGCCATACGGGCACCCACACCCGCGGCAGGAATCACGGCCCAGAAGGCCGGTAACGATGAGTCAGTCATTGCGCCAACTGATAAAGGGTTTCGCCGTCCTTGACCATGCCCAGTTCATGGCGGGCCCGTTCTTCTACGGTTTCCATGCCTTTCTTCAGTTCAAGAACTTCTGCATCTAGGACGCGATTACGCTCCAGCAGGCGCGCATTCTCGGCATGCTGTTCGGCAATCTGTTGGGTCAGGTCGGCTACCTGCGCCAGGCTCCCGTTACCCACCCAAAGGCGGTACTGCAGGCCAGCCAGCAGCAAGAGCAAGACAAGGAACAACCAGTTGGGACTGCGCATCGAATTTCGTTTACCCAGTGAAAAAGACAGCCAAGCCGACGTCAATACACCAACAGCACAAACCTGGGTATACCCAGGCTTGTGCTTGTCAGCCATCAGATTAGTAGCGGAAAAATCGCTATAGCGACTTTTCCGACACAATCAGGTGTCTTTTTACCATCTACGGCTTAACCGCGAAACTCGGAACGACCGTTGTATTTCGCCTTGGCACCCAATTGCTCTTCGATACGCAGCAGTTGGTTGTACTTGGAAACGCGGTCGGAGCGGCACAGCGAGCCGGTTTTGATCTGGCCGGCAGCGGTGCCCACGGCGAGGTCGGCGATGGTCGAGTCTTCGGTTTCACCGGAACGGTGCGAGATCACCGCGGTGTAACCGGCCGCCTTGGCCATCTGGATGGCTTCCAGGGTTTCGGTCAGGGAACCGATCTGGTTGAACTTGATCAGGATGGAGTTGGCGATCTTCTTGTCGATGCCTTCCTTCAGGATCTTGGTGTTGGTCACGAACAGGTCGTCACCCACCAGTTGGGTTTTCTCGCCAATCTTGTCGGTGAGAATTTTCCAGCCGGCCCAGTCGGACTCGTCCAGGCCATCTTCGATCGAGATGATCGGGTAGCGCTCGGTCAGGCCCTTCAGGTAGTCGGCAAAACCTTCGGCGGTGAACACCTGGCCTTCACCGGACAGGTTGTACTGGCCGTCTTCGAAGAATTCGCTGGCGGCGCAGTCCAGAGCCAGGGTCACGTCGGTGCCTAGGGTGTAACCGGCGTTGGCGACGGCTTCGGAGATGACTTTCAGGGCATCTTCGTTGGAGGCCAGGTTCGGCGCGAAGCCACCTTCGTCACCCACTGCGGTGCTCAGGCCACGGGCCTTCAGCACGGCTTTGAGGTGATGGAAAATCTCGGTGCCCATGCGCAGGCCTTCGGAGAAGGTCTTGGCGCCAACCGGCTGAACCATGAACTCCTGGATGTCGACGTTGTTGTCGGCATGTTCGCCACCGTTGATGATGTTCATCATCGGCACCGGCATCGAGTAGACGCCCGGGGTGCCGTTCAGGTTGGCAATGTGCGCGTACAGCGGCAGGTCCTGGTCCTGTGCAGCAGCCTTGGCCGCAGCCAGGGATACCGCGAGGATGGCGTTGGCCCCCAGGTTCGCCTTGTTCTCGGTTTCGTCCAGGGCGATCATCGCGTGATCCAGAGCCTTCTGGTCGGACGGATCCTTGCCCAGCAGCAGGTCACGGATCGGGCCGTTGATGTTGGCAATGGCCTTCAGTACGCCCTTGCCCAAATAACGGCTCTTGTCGCCATCACGCAGCTCGAGCGCTTCACGCGAGCCGGTGGAAGCACCGGACGGAGCGCAGGCGCTGCCGATGATGCCGTTGTCCAGAAGCACGTCCGCTTCCACAGTGGGGTTGCCACGGGAGTCGAGAACTTCACGACCTTTGATGTCGACGATTTTTGCCATTGTTGTAAACACTCCAAAGTTGACGAAAACGACGCAGCTGAAGGAAATCTTTATTCGCCGGCAAGCGTATGAAAATTGGCAGCCTTGCAGACGAAAAGGCTCCGAACCTTGGTCCAGAGCCCTGAATCGTGCGGTACTTTACCGGAGATTTTCCGATTAAGCGGTTTCTATCGTCGGAAAACTCTTAATCAACTCATCCAGTGTCTTGAGTTGGCTCAGGAATGGCTCCAGCTTGTCCAGGCGCAAGGCACAAGGGCCATCGCATTTGGCGTTGTCCGGGTCTGGATGCGCCTCAAGGAACAAGCCCGCCAGGCCCTGGCTGATGCCCGCCTTGGCCAGATCGGTGACCTGGGCCCGGCGACCACCCGCCGAATCCGCGCGACCGCCCGGCATCTGCAGGGCGTGGGTCACGTCGAAGAACACCGGGTACTCGAACTGCTTCATGATGCCGAAGCCGAGCATGTCCACCACCAGGTTGTTGTAGCCGAAGCTCGAACCACGCTCGCAGAGGATCAACTGGTCGTTACCGGCTTCCACGCACTTGTTCAGGATGTGTTTCATTTCCTGGGGCGCGAGGAACTGGGCTTTCTTGATATTGATCACCGCCCCGGTCCTGGCCATGGCGACCACCAGGTCGGTCTGGCGCGACAGGAAGGCCGGCAACTGGATGATGTCGCAGACCTCGGCGGCCACGGCGGCCTGGGCCGGCTCGTGGACGTCCGTGATGATCGGCACGCCGAAGGCTTGCTTGATGTCCTGGAAGATCCGCATGCCCTCTTCCAGGCCTGGGCCACGGTAAGAGGTCACGGAGGAACGGTTGGCCTTGTCGAAGCTGGCCTTGAACACGTAGGGGATACCGAGCTTTTCGGTCACCTTCACGTACTCTTCGCAGACTTGCATCGCCATGTCATGGCTTTCCAGCACGTTCATGCCACCGAACAGCACCATCGGCTTGTCGTTGGCGATCTCGATGTCGCCGACGCGAATGATCTTCTGGGCCATCAGTCTCACGCCTTCTTCTGGTGTTGGGCCAGCGCCGCCTTGACGAAACCGCTGAACAGCGGATGACCGTCACGTGGCGTCGAGGTGAATTCCGGGTGGAACTGGCAAGCGACGAACCATGGATGATCCGCCACTTCAACCACTTCGACCAGCGCGCCATCGCCGGAACGACCGGAAACTTTCAGGCCGGCTTCCATGATCTGCGGCAGCAGCTTGTTGTTCACTTCATAGCGGTGGCGGTGACGCTCGACGATCACGTCCTTGGCGTAGCAGTCGTGAACCTTGGAGCCCGACTCCAGCAGGCAGTCCTGGGCGCCGAGGCGCATGGTGCCGCCCAGGTCGGAAGTTTCGGTACGGGTCTCGACCGCGCCGGTGGCATCTTCCCACTCGGTGATCAGACCCACGACCGCGTGAGCGCTGGTACGGTCGAATTCGGTGGAGTTGGCGTCTTTCCAGCCCAGCACGTTACGGGCGAACTCGATGACCGCCACTTGCATGCCCAGGCAGATGCCCAGGTACGGCACCTTGTTCTCACGGGCGTACTGAACGGCGGTGATCTTGCCTTCCACGCCGCGCAGACCGAAGCCGCCCGGAACCAGGATCGCATCGACACCTTCGAGCAGGCCGGTGCCCTGGTTCTCGATATCCTCGGAATCGATGTAGCGCAGGTTGACCTTGGTGCGGTTGGTAATGCCGGCGTGACTCATCGCTTCGATCAGCGACTTGTAGGCGTCCAGCAGCTCCATGTACTTGCCGACCATGGCGATGGTGACTTCGTGCTCGGGGTTGAGCTTGGCGTCGACCACCTTTTCCCACTCGGACAGATCGGCACCGTTGCATTGCAGGCCGAAACGCTCGACGACGAAGTCATCCAGACCCTGGGCGTGCAGCACAGCCGGGATCTTGTAGATGGTGTCGACGTCTTCCAGGGAGATCACCGCACGCTCTTCAACGTTGGTGAACAGCGCAATCTTGCGACGCGAAGACACATCCACCGGATGGTCGGAGCGGCAGATCAGCACGTCAGGCTGCAGGCCGATGGAGCGCAGTTCCTTGACCGAGTGCTGGGTCGGTTTGGTCTTGGTCTCGCCAGCGGTGGCGATGTACGGAACCAGGGTCAGGTGCATCAGCATCGCGCGCTTGGAGCCGACTTCGACCCGCAACTGGCGGATGGCTTCGAGGAACGGTTGCGACTCGATGTCGCCCACGGTACCGCCGATTTCCACCAGGGCCACGTCGGCATCGCCGGCGCCCTTGATGATACGACGCTTGATTTCGTCGGTGATGTGCGGGATCACCTGGATGGTCGCGCCCAGGTAGTCACCACGGCGCTCCTTGCGCAGTACGTGCTCGTAGACGCGGCCGGTGGTGAAGTTGTTGTTCTGGGTCATGGTGGTGCGGATGAACCGCTCGTAGTGCCCCAGGTCCAGGTCGGTCTCGGCGCCATCGTGGGTGACGAACACTTCACCGTGCTGGAACGGGCTCATGGTGCCCGGATCGACGTTGATGTACGGATCCAGCTTGAGCATGGTGACTTTCAGCCCCCGCGCCTCCAGGATAGCCGCCAATGAAGCCGAGGCAATGCCTTTCCCCAATGAAGAAACAACACCGCCCGTGACGAATATATAGCGCGTCATGAAAAACCCTAGAAGTCTGCGTTAAAGCGGTCCGAGCCGCCCGGGAAAGCGAAGGAAGGCCGAAGCCCCCGATCACCAGCATTAATCACAGTGCATCTTTCAAAAAAACCGCCGCGTTGGGACAGACCGGAAGTGAAAACACCGGTACGTTGCTCGCTACACATTTTTTGGAATCGCCCAGCAAAGACTGCTTGGTAATCGGCAACTGCTGTCATTCAGGCGAATCAACAGAAGTTGTATCAAGAAGGGAGCGTAGTCTACCGGAAAGCGGCTTTCAGCTCAAACCTTGATCGCTCGAAGGTGGTTGCCACTGCAAATGCCAGTCGCCAAAGGCCCGCCCGTCGAGCCCCGCCAGGTTGGCCACGGCCAATAACTGTCCGTCGCGGTAGACCAGCGGCAATCGGCCGCGGACAAACCAGGGCACACCGCTTTCATTGAGCAGGCGTTTCAGGTCGCGGTGCCCACGGTCGGGCAGGTGCAGCACTTCGCCGCCCTGGCGATAGCGCACCTGCAGCGGTCCGGGCGGCGCATCACCGACGATCAGCAACTCGCCGTTGTCCGGCAATTCCAGGGCGCGCTGCGGGTGGCTCCATTCAAGATCCGCCACGGGTTGGCGCAACCAGGAGCCACTCAGCCACCACAGGTGTTCGTCGGCGCGGTGCAACTCGCCTTCGGCCAGGCGCCACCTGGGCCGGGCATCGTGCCCGGCATCACGCAAATCATCCCAACCGGCCCAGTGGTCGCTGTCCGGCAGTCGCGTCAACGGCTCCAGCCAATGCCGCAGCAGGTTGCGCTGACGGGCCTCGGACAACTCGGTCAGTGCGTCCAGGGCCAGCGAGGGCATGCCCAGCCAGTCATAGCGGGAATGGGCCTGGGCATTTTCCAGGTCGATCTCGGCCAGCTCATCCAGCAGTTCCTGAGCCTCGCGCAGGTGCGCCGCGCTGCGCACCATGCTGCCGACCACCTGCGGCCAGCGCTCGGCCAACCCGGGGAAAACCCGATGCCGCAGGTAGTTGCGCGAAAACTGCTCATCGGCGTTGGACGGATCCTCGATCCAGTTCAAGCCGTGTTCATGAGCGTATCGTTCAAGTTGCCCACGCGAAACGTCGAGCAGCGGTCGAACCAGATACCCTCCCCCCACTTCCCGCTCGACCGGCATCGCGGCCAGGCCACGCACCCCTGCTCCCCGCAACAGGCGGAACAGCAGAGTCTCAGCCTGATCATCGCGGTGCTGGGCGGTGAGCAGGACATCGTTCAGTTGGGTCACTCCGGCAAACGCCAGGTAGCGCGCGTCGCGTGCGGCACGTTCGAGACTGGCGCCAAGCTGGACACTCACCCGCACCACCTGCAACGGCACGCCCAGCGAATCGCAGATGGCCTGGCAATGCTCTGGCCAACTGTCCGCAGCGATCTGCAGGCCATGATGGATATGCAGGGCCTTGAGTTCGGGCAGGGATTCGGTTTTGCCCAGGCGGGCCAGCAGATGCAGGAGAACGGTGGAATCGAGGCCGCCGGAGAAGGCCAGCCGCCAGGTCGAAGCGCTGCGCCAGGGCGCCAAGGCTTTAAGGAGCCGGGAGGGTAGATCGATATCTGACTGACGCATGAATTGAGACGCCCCCGGATTCCGTAGGAGCAGAGTTTGCTCGCGAAAGCGATTTCACCTACGAGGCAAACTCACTGAATGGCCGCCTGCGGCGGTTCGCGAGCAAGCTCGACTCCTACAGTATCCTGGAGGAGCGAGCAGGCTCGCGACGAATGACGAGGTGGCCTCTATTTAGAGACCATAGCTCATCAGTCGCTCGTAACGACGAGCCAGCAGCGTATCGTTGTCGAATTTCTTCAGCATTGCCAACTGCGAGCTGAGTTCGGCACGAATCAGCGCCGAGGCAGCAGCCGGATCACGGTGAGCGCCGCCCAGCGGCTCGGCGATCACCTTGTCGACGATGCCCAGGCCTTTCAGGCGCTCGGCAGTGATACCCATGGCTTCGGCGGCATCCGGGGCCTTCTCGGCGGTTTTCCAGAGGATCGAAGCACAACCTTCCGGCGAAATCACCGCATAGGTTGAGTACTGCAGCATGTTCAACTGGTCGCAGACACCAATGGCCAGCGCACCACCGGAACCACCCTCACCGATAACGGTGGCGATGATCGGCGTTTTCAGGCGCGACATGACCCGCAGGTTCCAGGCGATCGCCTCGCTCTGGTTACGCTCCTCGGCATCGATACCCGGATAGGCGCCCGGCGTGTCGATAAAGGTCAGGATCGGCATCTTGAAGCGTTCGGCCATTTCCATCAGGCGGCACGCCTTGCGGTAACCTTCCGGACGCGGCATGCCGAAGTTGCGACGAACCTTCTCGCGCACTTCACGGCCTTTCTGGTGACCGATAACCATCACCGGCTGGTCGTCCAGGCGGGCAATACCGCCCACGATGGCGGCGTCATCGGAAAAATGCCGGTCACCGTGCAACTCATCGAACTCGGTGAAGATGTGTTCGATGTAGTCCAGGGTGTAGGGGCGACGCGGGTGACGCGCCAGACGAGCAATCTGCCAGCTGGTCAGTTTGCCGAAAATATCTTCTGTCAGCGTACTGCTCTTTTCCTGCAGTCGGGAAATCTCATCGCCGATGTTCAGCGAGTTGTCATTACCGACCAAGCGCAGTTCTTCGATCTTGGCTTGCAGGTCAGCGATCGGCTGTTCGAAATCGAGAAAATTCGGGTTCATAAGCGTCCGTCTTGGGTCGAGCACAGTCGTTTTTACACAGCCTGGCCGGCCGATTGATCTGTATCGCGCCCTACCTTAAGGGATATGGCGCATTCAGGTCGAGATTAAAGTAAGTTCAAGGTTGGGGCACAACGATGGCACCCACCCCCTCAACGGTATTGGAGAAAGACGTTGTCTCGCCCTAACTGGTCACGCAATGCCTGAATCAGACCGTCCGCAGGGTCGATCTTCCAGCTGTCACCCAGCTGCAACAGCGCCTTGGCATCAGGGCCGGTGTACTCCAGGGTGATCGGACAGGCACCTCGGTACTGCTTGAACAGGTCGCCCAGCCAGCGTAGCTCATTGACCTTCAGGGCAGCACCCTGCACCTTCAAGCGCAGGCTCTCGGCCAGGTTGGTCCGTGCATCTTCCATGCTCATCACGCGTTTGACCCGCAAGCGCAGACCGCCGGAGAAATCGTCGTTGCTGACTTCGCCCTCGACCACCACCATCGCGTCGGTCTGCAACAGCGACTGAGCCGCCATGAATGCATCGGCGAACAACGAAGCCTCGATCCGCGCCGAGCGGTCGTCGAGGGTGATGAAGCCCATCTTGTCGCCCTTCTTGTTCTTCATCACCCGCAGGGCAATGATCATTCCCGCCACGGTCTGGGTGTCGCGAGCCGGTTTCAGGTCGATGATGCGCTGACGGGCGAAACGGCGGATCTCACCTTCGTACTCGTCGATCGGGTGACCGGTCAGGTACAGGCCGAGGGTGTCCTTCTCACCGCGCAGACGATCTTTCAAGGTCAACTCGCGAGCGTTGCGATGACTGCCGTAGACGTCGGCATCCTCTTCGACGAACAGTCCGCCGAACAGGTCGGCGTGACCACTGTCGGCAGTCCGGGCGGTCTGCTCGGCGGCCTTGATCGCCTCTTCCAGCGCCGCCAGCAACACCGCGCGGTTGCGGTCGATGTTGGCCTGGTAGGCCTTGATCTCGTCATGGAAATACGGCCCCAGACGATCCAGCGCACCACTGCGGATCAGAGCATCGAGGGTGCGTTTGTTGATACGCTTGAGGTCGACCCGGCTGCAGAAGTCGAACAGGTCCTTGAACGCGCCCCCTTCGGCCCGCGCCTCGACGATGGCCTCGACCGGCCCCTCGCCCACGCCCTTGATCGCCCCCAGCCCATAAACGATGCGCCCATCGTCGTTGACCGTGAACTTGAAATCGGAACTGTTCACATCCGGCGCATCGAGGCGCAGCTTCATGCTGCGTACTTCCTCGATCAGGATCACCACTTTATCGGTGTTGTGCATATCCGCCGAGAGTACCGCGGCCATGAACGGCGCCGGGTGGTGGGTCTTGAGCCAGGCGGTCTGGTACGAGACCAGCCCGTAGGCAGCCGAGTGCGACTTGTTGAAGCCGTAACCGGCGAACTTTTCCACCAGGTCGAAAATGTTACCCGCCAGTTCGCCATCGATGCCGTTGTTGGCACAACCTTCGATGAAACCGCCGCGCTGCTTGGCCATCTCCTCGGGCTTTTTCTTACCCATTGCCCGGCGCAGCATGTCCGCACCACCCAGGGTGTAGCCCGCCATGACCTGGGCGATCTGCATCACCTGTTCCTGATACAGAATGATGCCGTAGGTCGGCGCCAAGACTGGCTTCAGGCCGTCATACTGGTAGTCGGGATGCGGGTAGGCCAGCTCGGCACGGCCGTGCTTGCGGTTGATGAAGTCATCCACCATGCCCGACTGCAAAGGCCCCGGACGGAACAGCGCCACCAGTGCGATCAGGTCTTCCAGACAGTCTGGCTTGAGCTTCTTGATCAGCTCCTTCATGCCCCGCGATTCAAGCTGGAACACCGCCGTGGTTTCGGCTTTCTGCAGCAGCTCGTAGGTTTTGCGGTCATCGAGCGGAATGAAGTCGATGTTCAGGTCAGGCAGGTTGCTCTTGGCCTGCTCGCGGTTGATGGTTTCCATCGCCCACTTGATGATGGTCAGGGTCCGCAGGCCCAGGAAGTCGAACTTCACCAGGCCGGCCGCCTCGACATCATCCTTGTCGAACTGGGTCACCAGGCCGCCGCCCTCTTCATCACAGGCGATCGGCGAGAAGTCGGTGAGCTTGGTCGGCGCGATCACCACGCCACCGGCGTGCTTGCCGGTACCGCGGGTCACCCCTTCGAGTTTGAGGGCCATCTCCCAGATTTCCCGGCCGTCCTCATCGACCTTGAGGAAGTCGCGCAGCATCTCCTCTTGCTCGTAGGCCTTCTCCAGGGTCATGCCGACCTCGAAGGGGATCATCTTCGACAGTCGGTCGGCCAGGCCATAGGATTTGCCCTGGACCCGCGCCACGTCACGCACCACCGCCTTGGCAGCCATGGTACCGAAGGTGATGATCTGGCTTACCGCGTTACGACCATAGGCCTCGGCCACGTAATCGATCACCCGGTCACGACCGTCCATGCAGAAGTCGACGTCGAAGTCGGGCATGGAAACACGTTCAGGGTTGAGGAAACGTTCGAACAGCAGGTCGTAGGCCAGCGGGTCGAGGTCGGTGATCCTCAACACATAGGCCACCAGCGAACCGGCACCCGAGCCCCGACCAGGACCGACCGGTACGCCGTTGTTCTTGGCCCACTTGATGAAGTCCATAACGATCAGGAAGTAGCCGGGGAAGCCCATCTGGATGATGATGTCCAGCTCGAACTTCAGGCGGTCCAGGTAGACCTGGCGCTTTTCCTCGTAATTGGGCGTGGTTTCCTTCGGCCAAAGCACTGCGAGACGCTCTTCCAGCCCCTCATGGGAAACATGGCGCAGGTAGTCGTCGATCCCCATGCCGTTGGGCGTCGGAAAATCGGGAAGGAAGTATTTGCCCAACTGCACGCTGATATTGCAGCGTTTGGCAATTTCGACCGTGTTTTCCAGCGCCTCGGGCAGGTCGCTGAACAGCTCGGCCATTTCCTCGGCGCTCTTGAGGTACTGCTGGTCGCTGTAGTTGCGCGAGCGGCGCGGATCGTCCAGGGCCCGGCCTTCGCCGATACACACGCGGGTTTCGTGAGCGTCGAAATCATCCTGCTTGATGAAGCGCACATCGTTGGTTGCCACCAGCGGTGCGCCAATCCTGTCAGCCAGGGCCACGGCCGCATGCAAATGTTCTTCATCGTAGGGGCGGTTGGTGCGCTGCACTTCCAGATAAAAACGATCCGGGAAGATCGCCATCCACTCCAGCGCCAACGCCTCGGCCACCTCCGGATTGCCGGCCACCAGCGCCATGCCGATCTCACCTTCCTTGGCCGCGGAAAGCATGATCAGGCCTTGCGCGGCTTCTGCCACCCATTCACGCTCGATGACGATCAGGCCGTTGCGCTGACCATCCATATACCCACGGGAGATCAGTTCGGTGAGGTTGCGATAACCCTCGGCGTTCATCGCCAGCAGGCTGATACGACTCAGCGGGGCCTCGGGATCCTTGTTCGACAGCCACAGGTCGGCGCCGCAGATCGGCTTGATCCCGCTCCCCATGGCGGCCTTGTAGAACTTGACCAGGGAACACATGTTGCTCTGGTCGGTCACCGCCACGGCGGGCATGCCCATGCCGTTCAGGGCCTTGACCAGCGGTTTGATCCGGACCAGACCGTCGACCAGGGAGAACTCGGTGTGCAGGCGTAGATGAACGAATGAAGCCGGCATAGTGATCCTGTCCAAAGCTTGGAAAACAACAAGGCCCGGATTGTACCGGGCCTTGGCTAAAACATCAGCAGACTAACGCCCTTCGCGGGCCTCCCAGGCCAGTCGCACCGGCGCGAACGACCGTCGGTGAATCGGCGTCGGACCCAGGCGGCTCAGGGCCTCCAGGTGCACCGGCGTCGGATAACCCTTGTGCCCGCCAATGCCGTAACCGGGATAGATTTCTTCGAAGGCAGTCATTTCCCGATCGCGACTGACTTTTGCCAGGATCGATGCCGCGGCAATCGCCGGCACCTTGCTATCACCCTTGACCACCGCTTCCGCCGGCATCGACAACCTGGGGCAACGGTTGCCATCGATCATCGCCAGCTTGGGCTGAATATGCAGCCCCTCGACCGCGCGTTGCATGGCGAGCATGGTGGCATGGAGGATATTCAGTTCGTCGATTTCCTCGACTTCAGCCCGGGCAATGCACCAGCTCAGCGCCTTCTCACGAATCTCGTCAAAGAGCTTTTCGCGTCGTGCCTCGGTCAGCTTCTTCGAATCGTTCAGACCGAGGATCGGTCGTTTGGGATCGAGGATCACCGCCGCCGTGACCACTGCGCCGCAGAGCGGGCCACGGCCGACTTCATCAACACCGGCCACCAGGTCTTCGGCATCCGCCACCAGGGAAAAATCCAGTCCCATCTGCATCTTGGTATTACTCATACAGGTTTTGCGATCAATGCCAGGACTGCATCGGCGGCCTGGTTCGAAGCATCCAGGCGCAGAGTCCGGTGGATCTCGTCGAAACTGCGGGTCTGCTCCTCGCCTCCCTCGATCAGTGGCGACAGGGTCTTCGCCAACGCCTCGGGCGTGGCGTCGTCCTGCAGCAACTCAGGCACCAACAGGCGCTGGGCCAGCAGGTTGGGCAAGGAAATGTAGGGGCTTTTCACCAACCGTTTGAGAATCCAGAACGTCAGTGGCGCCAGACGATAGGCGACCACCATCGGACGCTTGTACAACAGGGCTTCCAGCGTCGCGGTACCCGACGCGATCAGTACCGCATCACAGGCCGCCAGGGCCTTGTGGGACTGACCATCGAGCAGGGTCAACGGTAAATCGCGCCCGACCAGCAAGGCCTCGATCTGGGTTCGCCGCTGCGCACTGGCACATGGCATGACAAAGCGGATACCGGGCTGAGCGGCCCGCAGCCGCTCGGCCGTATCCAGGAACAACGCGCCGAGACGCCCGACTTCGCCACCGCGACTACCGGGCATCAACGCCACCAGCGGACCATCCGGCAACCCGAGTTCGGCACGGGCGGCCACGCGATCGGCCTGCAGGGGAATGGTATCGGCCAGGGGGTGCCCGACAAAACGCACCGGTACGCCCTTCTCTTCGTAGAAACGCGCTTCGAACGGCAGCAGCGTCAGCATCAGGTCGCAACCTTCGCGGATCTTCAGCACACGTTTCTGGCGCCACGCCCAAACCGAAGGGCTGACGTAATGCACCGTCCTGATCCCGGCTCGACGCAGCTTGAGTTCGATATTGAGCGTGAAGTCCGGTGCATCGATGCCGATGAATACGTCGGGCTTCTCGTCGATCAACGTCTGGATCAGCAGCTTGCGCCGTTTAAGCAGCTCAGGCAGGCGCCCGAGCACTTCGACCAGACCCATGACCGACAGGCGCTCCATGGGGAAATAGGAAACCAGGCCCTCGGCTTCCATCAACGGACCACCCACGCCGATGAACTCGACAGAAGGGTGACGGGCCTTGAGTGCCCGCATGAGGCCGGAGCCGAGAATATCTCCGGACGCTTCGCCGGCGACCAGCGCAATACGCAAACCGGCCATGGTCAGCGGGTGATACCGCGAGTCGAGGACTGGATCGATTCGAGAAACACTGCCACCTCGGGGTACTGAGCGGCCGGTTCGGCCAATTCGGCAATCGCCTGTTCTACAGTCAGGCCCTGGCGATAGACCACCTTGTAGGCTCGACGCAGCGCATGGATCGCGTCATCGCTGAAACCACGACGGCGCATGCCTTCGAAGTTCATGCTGCGGGCTTCGGCCGGGTTGCCGAACACCGTGACATAAGCTGGCACGTCCTTGCCGATGGCGGTCCCCATACCGGAAAAACTGTGGGCACCGATATGGCAGAACTGGTGCACCAGGGTATAGCCGGAGAGAATCGCCCAATCGTCGACGTGTACATGCCCGGCCAACGCAGTGTTGTTGACCAGGATGCAGTGGTTGCCGATTACGCTGTCATGACCGATATGGGCATAGGCCATGATCAGGTTATGGTCGCCCAGCGTGGTCTCCGAACGATCCTGGATGGTGCCACGGTGAATCGTCACACCTTCGCGGATGACGTTATGGTCACCGATCACCAGGCGAGTCTCCTCGCCCTTGTATTTCAGATCGGGCGTATCCTCACCTACCGAGGAAAACTGGTAGATACGATTATGCTTGCCGATCCGGGTCGGGCCCTTGAGGATCACATGCGGCCCGATCACTGTTCCCTCGCCGATTTCCACACCTGCGCCGATGATCGACCAGGGGCCGACCTCGACACCCTCGGCCAGCACGGCCGTCGGATCGATGATTGCACGAGGGTCAATCAGACTCATACTTCCTGTTCCGCGCAGATGATCTCGGCAGAGCATACAGGCTTGCCATCGACCGAAGCCTGGCACTCGAACTTCCAGAGCTTGCGCTTGCAACTGATGAAGGTCGCTTCGAGGATCAGTTGATCACCCGGTTTGACCGGCTGACGGAAGCGCAGCTTGTCGGAACCGACGAAATAGTAAAGGGTGCCATCAGCGGGCTTCACGTCCAGGATCTTGAAACCGAGGATGCCGGCAGCCTGGGCCATGGCTTCAATGATCAACACACCCGGCATGATCGGATGCGCCGGGAAGTGACCATTGAAGAAAGGCTCGTTGATGCTGACATTCTTGTAGGCACGAATGCGCTTGGCCTCGACATCCAGGTCCACCACCCGATCCACCAGCAGGAACGGGTAACGGTGAGGCAGGTATTCGCGAATCTCGTTGATGTCCATCATTTCGTGGGGAAGCCTGTAGTAAAGATGGGGAGCACGCCCCGACAGGGCGAACTCCTCTAGCAAATCAAGGAGGCAGTCTAACGACTACTTGATATGGAAATGGTATCAGCCTTCAGATGAAGCATGCGCGTCCGGGGTCACGTCCCCGACACGTTTTTCCAACTGTCGCAGCCGCCGCGCCATGTCGTCGAGCTGGCGAATACGTGCTGCGCTCTTGCGCCATTCGGCTGCTGGCTGCATCGCCGTACCGGAGGAATAGGCGCCTGGCTCGGTAATCGAGTGGGTCACCATGGTCATCCCGGTCAGGAAAACGTTATCGCAGATCTCGATATGCCCCACCAGCCCGACACCGCCGGCGAGCATGCAGTGCTTGCCGATCTTGGTGCTGCCGGAAATACCACAGCACGCGGCCATGGCCGTGTGATCGCCCACCTGGACGTTATGGGCGATCTGGATCTGGTTATCGAGTTTGACACCGTTCCCGAGAATCGTATCGGCCAACGCGCCGCGATCGATGGCGGTATTCACACCGATCTCCACATCGTCACCCACCAGCACGCCGCCAATCTGGGCGATCTTGTTCCAGACACCTTTTTCGTTGGCGAAACCGAAGCCCTCACCCCCGAGCACGGCGCCCGACTGGATGACCACCCGCTTTCCGATACGAACATCGTGGTACAGCGTCACGCGGGGGGCCAACCAGCCACCCTCACCGATTTCGCAACGCGCACCGATAAAGCAGTGGGCTCCGAGGGTGACGCCTGCACCAATACGCGCACCGCTCTCGATCACCACGAAGGGGCCGATGCTTGCCGTCGGATCGACCGAAGCATCCGCTGCCACCACGGCACTCGGGTGAATACCCGCAGCAGCCTTGGGCTTGGGATCGAACAGATGCGAGATGCGTGCATAGGCCAGATAGGGATCAGGCACCACCAGCGCATCGCCGGCATAGCCTTCGGCATCGGCAGCCTTGAGCAGAACGGCTCCGGCCTGACTATCCACCAGGAACTTGCGGTACTGGGGATTTGCCAGGAAGCTCAATTGAGCTGGGCCGGCCTCCTGCAAGGTGGCCAGCCCAGTGATTTCCTTCTCCGCGGAGCCACGCAGGGTGGCGCCGAGGACCTCGGCCAACTGGCCGAGCTTGATAGTCGCAGTCATGGATTACTTCAGCTGGTTCATACGCTCGATAACCTGACGGGTGATGTCGTACTGAGGTTTGACATCAATCACCGCACCGCGCTCGAACACCAGGTCGAAGGCACCTTTCTTGATGACTTCCTCAACCGCGCTGTCCAGCTTCGGCTTCAATTGCTTGAGCATTTCACGGTCGGCAACAGCCTTGGCTTCGTTCAGTTCCTTGGATTGGAACTGGAAGTCACGGGCCTTTTGCTTGAATTCAAGTTCCAGACGCTCACGCTCGCCCTGTTGCATCTTGTCGCCACCGGCTACCAGGCGATCCTGAATACCCTTGGCGCTGCTTTCCAGGGTCTTGAGCTTGGTCAGTTGCGGGCCGAATTTCTTCTCGGCATCGACGGCATACTTCTTGGCGGCGTCGGACTCCAGCAGAGCCATCTGATAGTTCAGTACTGCGATTTTCATTTCGGCAAAGGCCGGGGTCGCTACCAGAACGGTTGCCAGCAGTACCAGTTGGGTCAACTTACGCACGATAAACTCCTACAAAATCCATTGTCATTAGCTGAGGGCAGAACCTTAGAAGGTCTGACCAAGGGAGAACTGGAACACCTGAGTTTCGGCATTGTCTGGCTTCTTGACCGGCATCGCCAGGGCAAAACTCAATGGACCCAGCGCCGTCACCCAGGTCACCCCAACGCCCACGGAGCTGGCCAGGTTGCTGAAACTGACGTCGTTGCACTGTGTCTGCGACAGCGTGCCGTTGGTGTTCTTGACCTGCTCGCACTTGGAGTCGAACACGTTACCCACGTCCCAGAACAGCGAGGTACGCAGAGAGCGCTGATCCTTGACGAACGGCAGCGGGAACATCAGTTCGGCACCGCCCTGGATCAGCACGTTGCCACCGAACGGCAGCGCGCTGGTATCCGTGTCGGCAACAGTACCGACGTTGCCAGTCACACCCACGCCACGACTCGGCGTACCACGTGGACCGAGGGTACTGTCCTTGAAGCCACGGACCGAGTTGAAACCACCTGCATAGTAGTTCTCGTAGAACGGCAGACCGTTAGTGGAACCATAACCATCGCCATAACCCAGTTCGGTATGGAAGCGCATGGTGTAGGTATCGGTCAGCGGTGCGAACACCTGGCCGCGGTAATCGAGCTTGAAGAACGACAGGTCGCTACCCGGCGTGGTGGTTTCCAGGGTCAGGCTCTGGGAGTGACCACGGGTTGCCAGCACGCCCTTGTTCAGCGTCGACTCCGACCAGCCGGCCGATGCCTTGAAGTTCAGGTAGCTGCTACCGTTATCGTTGACGAAGTTGAAGATCTCGTCGACGGTGTACAGGCCGGTCTTGATCTTGTCCTGCTGGGCGGTCAGACCGAAGGTCAGACGAGAAGTCTCGCTGATCGGGTAACCCACGCTCACGCCGGCACCCAGGCTGTCCACCGCATAGCTGGCTACGTCGACATCGAGGTCCTTGTAGTCGGTGGTGCGGTAGAACACGTTGTAGCCCAGGCTGACGCCATCGGCAGTCCAGTAGGGGTCAACGTAGCCGAAGTTGTAGCGGCTCTGGTATTGGCTGCGGGTCAGGCCGATGCTGACCTTGTTACCGGTACCGAGGAAGTTGTTCTGGGTGATCGAACCACCGAGGATCAGACCGGCGCTCTGGGCGAAACCGACGCTGGCGGTGATCGAACCGGAAGCCTGCTCTTCCACGGCGTAGTTGACGTCGACCTGGTCATCGACACCCGGCACGGCCGGCGTTTCGACGTTGACTTCCTTGAAGAAGCCCAGGCGCTCCAGACGGGTCTTGGACTGGTCGATCAGGTAGGTCGAAGCCCAGCCACCTTCCATCTGACGCATTTCACGACGCAGCACTTCGTCCTCGGACTTGGTGTTGCCACGGAAGTTGATACGGTTGACGTAGGCACGCTTGCCCGGATCGACCACAAAAGTGATATCGACCGTGTGGTCGTCGTCGTGCGGCGTCGGTACGCCATTGACGTTGGCAAAGGTGTAGCCGTCGTTACCCAGGCGGCGGGTGATCAGCTCGGAAGTGGTGGTCATCAGCTTGCGCGAGAACACCTGGCCCGGCTCGACCAGCAACAGCGACTTGACCTGGTCCTCAGGCACTTTCAGGTCGCCGCTGAGCTTGACGTCGCGGACCTTGTACTTCTGGCCTTCGGTGATGTTGACGGTGATATAGACGTTTTTCTTGTCCGGGGTGATCGACACCTGGGTCGAGGCGATATCCATGTTGATATAGCCGCGATCGAGGTAGTAGGAACGCAGACGCTCCAGGTCACCGGACAGTTTTTCACGAGCGTACTTGTCGTCGTTCTTGAAGAACGACAACCAGTTGGTGGTCTTGAGTTCGAACAGATCGGTCAGGTCATCGTCAGGGAATACCGTGTTACCCACCACGTTGATATGCTGGATAGCGGCAACGGTGCCTTCGTTGATCTTGATCTTCAGGGCGACGCGGTTACGGGGTTGCGGCACCACTTCGGTGTCGACCTCGGCCGAGTAGCGGCCCTGGGCAACGTACTGGCGCTGCAGCTCGTTACGCACACCCTCGAGGGTTGCGCGCTGGAAGATCTCACCTTCGGCCAGGCCGGACTGTTTCAGACCTTTCATCAGGTCGTCAGTCGAAATCGCCTTGTTGCCTTCGATATCGATACTGGCCACCGACGGCCGCTCGACGACCGAGATGACCAGGACGTTACCGTCGCGCCCCAGTTGGATATCCTGGAAGAAACCGGTTTTGAACAGCGCACGGGTGGATTCCACCAGGCGACGGTCATCAGCTTGATCCCCGACGTTCAACGGTAACGCACCGAACACGCTACCAGCGGACACCCGCTGGAGGCCGTTGACACGGATATCGGAGATAGTGAAGGACTCGGCGTGAACTTCGGCGATCATCAATACGGTGAGAACCGCAGTTAGCAGCAGACGTTTCATGAAGTCCTTTCTTATTCCAACTGGCAATAAACAAACTGCCGCAAAATGCGGCAGATTCGCAATTTTAGCGACGCGTTACAGTCGACCCAGATCGTTGACAAGGGCAAGCAGCATGACCCCGACCACCAAACTGATACCGATCTGTATCCCCCAACCTTGTACTCGTTCCGACAAGGGGCGACCACGTGCCCACTCGATCAGATAAAACAGCAAATGCCCCCCATCCAGTACGGGGATGGGCAACAAATTCAGAACCCCCAGGCTGATGCTCAGATAAGCCAGGAAATTCAGGAAATCAGCAACGCCCGACTGGGCTGAAGCGCCCGCCACTTTAGCAATGGTTATCGGTCCGCTCAAGTTTTTTACCGAGAGCTCGCCGAACAGCATTTTCTTCAGGGAATCCAGGGTCAGGACACTCATGGTCCAGGTGCGCCTGGCACCCTCGCCAATCGCCGCAACAGGCCCGTAGCTGACCTCGCGAAGCATCTGTGGCGGCCAATCCGCCGCCTTGACCCCAGCCCCCAGGTAACCGGTGGCGGACTTGCCTTCGCCACGGGACGCCAGGGTCACCGGGACGTCAATTTGAGCACCATCACGTTCGACTTGCAGCACAATTTTGGTATCAGGGCGCACACGCACCCAGTCCACCACCTGCTGCCAGTCGCCCACCGCCTCGCCGTTCAACGACACCAAACGGTCGCCGGTTTTAAGACCAGCGGCCTGGGCCGGCCCTTTCGAATCGAGTTCAGCCAGCAACGGCGGTACGGCCGGACGCCAAGGGCGAATACCCAGGGACTTGATCGGATCCGGCTCATCGGCACCTTGCAGCCAGCGATCCAGAACCAGTTCGCGTGGAGAGTCGACGCTCGAACCGGCTTCGCGCACCTGGAACCGGAGCGTACCACTCTCACCCAGGCGGCGTACGAGTTGCAGGTTCACGGCAGACCAACCGGTGGTCGGTTCGCCATCTATCGAAACGATTTCCTGACCCGCGACCAAACCGGCCTTGGCAGCGATACTGCCACTTTCGACTGCACCGATGACCGGACGGACCTGCTGGCTGCCAAGCATCGCCAGCACCCAGAAGAAAGTAATCGCCAGAAGGAAGTTGGCAATCGGACCGGCGGCAACGATAGCGATACGCTGACGCACCGACTTGCGGTTGAACGCCTGGTCCAACTCACCGGGTGCGACAGGCGCCTCGCGCTCGTCGAGCATTTTCACGTAGCCGCCCAGCGGAATCGCCGCCACCACGAATTCGGTGCCCTGGCGATCATGCCAGCGTAACAGCGGCGTACCAAAGCCTACGGAAAAACGCAGCACCTTGACGCCGCAACGGCGCGCCACCCAGAAGTGACCGAATTCATGGAAAGTGACCAGCACCCCCAGTGCCACCAGGGTGCCGACAATCATATAGAGTGCGCTCATCTACTTTCTCCGCAATCCTATCAAGTGCCGCATCGCTCGAACGCCAAGCCGACTCAACGTCCGTTGCGACTCAGCCACTGTTCGGTCAATGCCCGTGCCTTGGCATCTGCCGCGAATACCGCGTCGAGTTCATCGACCGCAACAACAGGTTCCAGATTCAACACCTGCTCGATGATACTCGCGATCTCGGGGTAACGGATGCGCCGTTCGAGAAACGCCGCCACCGCCACCTCATTCGCCGCATTCAGCATCGCCGGCGCACTGCCGCCCGCCTCCGCAGCCGCTCGCGCCAGGCGCAGGCACGGAAAACGCTGCTCATCCGGTGCCTGGAAGTCCAGGCGCGCCACGGAAAACAGGTCCAGCGGCGCTACACCGGAGTCAATACGCTCCGGCCAGGCCAGGGCATTGGCGATTGGCGTGCGCATATCGGGATTGCCCAACTGGGCCAATACCGAGCCGTCGACATAATCGACCAGAGAGTGAATCACACTCTGCGGATGAATCACCACCTCGACCTGCTCAGGCCGGGCATCAAACAGCCAGCAGGCCTCGATCAGTTCCAGGCCCTTGTTCATCATGCTGGCCGAATCGACCGAAATCTTGCGCCCCATCGACCAGTTGGGATGGGCACAGGCCTGGTCGGGAGTGACATGTTCGAGGTCGGCCAGAGGCGTTTGCCGGAACGGACCACCGGAAGCGGTCAGCAGAATCCGACGCACGCCCACCGGGCCAAGCCCCCGCGCGAAATCCCCCGGCAGGCACTGGAAGATCGCATTGTGCTCGCTATCGATCGGCAACAGCACCGAGCCGCTCTTGCGCACGGCCTGCATGAACAAGGCGCCGGTCATCACCAGTGCTTCCTTGTTCGCCAGCAGAATTTTCTTGCCCTCCTGGACCGCCGCCAGGGTCGGGCGCAAGCCGGCAGCCCCGACGATTGCCGCCATTACCGCATCGACCTCGGAATGGGAGGCGACCTGGCACAAGCCCTCCTCCCCCACCAATACCTCGGTGGGCAGGCCTGCTGCACGCAAACCCTCTTGCAGGCTGAGGGCAGCGGCCGCATCCGGCACCACCGCAAAACGCGGACGGTGGCGCACGCACAAGGCAAGCAGTTCGGCCAGGCGACTGAAACCACTCAAGGCAAACGCCTGGTAACGTTCCGGATGCCGGGCAATCACGTCCAGGGTGCTCAAACCGATCGAGCCGGTAGCCCCCAGGACGGTGATCTGTTGTGGCCGGCTCACGATGCGGCGATCCACAGCAACACCGCGAACATCGGGATCGCGGCGGTCAGGCTGTCGATACGGTCGAGCACACCGCCATGACCGGGCAACAGGTTGCTGCTGTCCTTGATCCCCGACTGACGCTTGAACATGCTTTCAGTCAAGTCGCCGACCACCGAAACGAAGACAATGATTGCCGCGCCCATCAGGCTGGCGAGGATCTGCCCAAAGCCCCAGCCGGACACCAGACCGAACACCGCAGTGATCGCCAGGCTCAGCGACAGGCCGCCATACACGCCCTCCCAGCTCTTGCCCGGGCTCACCGACGGCGCCAGCTTGCGCTTGCCGAAGGCCTTGCCGGAGAAATAGGCACCAATGTCGGCGCCCCACACCAGAATCATCACGGCCATGATCAGCCAGTTGCCCTTGCCTGACGCATGCTGCTTGATCTCGATCAGGCCCTGCCAGGCCGGCAACAGGATCAGGAAACCGATCACCAGCTTGCTCGCCGCGCTCGACCACCGGGCACTGGACTGCGGATAGGTCAGCACCAGATAGGTCGCCAACCCCCACCACAACACCGATGCACCCAGCACCCAGGGCGCCAGGTTCGGCAGGATGTACATGAAGAACAGCAGAACCGCGACCAGCGCGGCATAGCCCACCCGGGCCGGCTGCGCGTCGAAACCGGCCAGCCGCGCCCACTCCCAGGCCCCCAGGGTCACGACCAGGCCGATGAACAGCGCAAAACCGGACCCGGAGAGCAGGAAAAAACCGCACAAGGCGATAGGCAGGAGAATAAGTGCCGTGATGATGCGTTGCTTGAGCATTAAACCCGGGCCCCGGCTTCGACCTGCTCGCTCGTTTTACCGAAACGACGCTGGCGGGAAGCGAAATCAGCCAGCGCATTGCGCATGGCATCGTGTTTGAAGTCCGGCCAGAACAGGTCGGAGAAATACAGCTCGGCATACGCCAGCTGCCACAACAGGAAGTTGCTGATCCGATGCTCACCGCCGGTGCGGATACACAGGTCCGGCAACGGCAGGTCACCGGTTGCCAGGCAGGTTTGCAACAGGTCCGGCGTGATGTCATCCGGACGCAGGTGTCCAGCCTGCACTTCACGGGCCAGGCGCTGGGCAGCCTGGGCGATATCCCATTGCCCGCCGTAGTTGGCCGCGATCTGCAGAATAAAACGATTGCTGCCCGCCGTCGCGGCTTCCGCCTCGCGCATCGCCGCCTGCAATTCAGGATGGAAGCGCGAGCGGTCACCAATGATCCGCAGACTGATGTTGTTGTCGTTGAGGCGCTTGGCCTCGCGACGCAACGCCTTGAAGAACAGGTCCATCAAGGCGCTGACTTCATCGGCGGGGCGCTGCCAGTTCTCACTGGAGAAGGCAAACAGGGTGAGCACCTCGACCTTGGCCTCGGCACACACCTCGATCACCGCCCGCACCGCATCGACACCGGCCTTGTGGCCGGCGACGCCAGGCAAGAAACGCTTCTTGGCCCAGCGATTGTTGCCATCCATGATGATCGCCACATGGCGCGGCACCGCGGATGGCACAGCCTGCTTGGTCTTTTCCATTGAAGGCATCCTGACCCTTATACGGCCATCAGGTCCTTTTCTTTTTCTTCGGTGGCCTTGGCGATCTGGGCTTCGAATTCCTTGATCAGCTTGTCGATCTCGGCACTGGCACGGCGCTCTTCGTCTTCGCTGATTTCCTTGTCCTTGGCCAGTTTCTTCAGATCGCCCAGCACATCGCGACGAATGTTGCGCACGGCAACCCGTGCATCTTCGGCCGCGGCACGCGCCTGCTTGGTGAAGCCCTTGCGGGTTTCCTCGGTCAGCGGCGCCATCTTGATCAGCAGCAACTCGCCCAGGTTGGTCGGGTTGAAGTTCAGGCCGGCACTGCCAATGGCCTTGTCGATAGCGCCCAGCATGTTGCGCTCGAACGGCACGACCTGCAGGGTCTGGCTGTCTTTCACCGTCACGTTGGCGACGCCGCTCAGCGGCGTATCGGTACCGTAGTAAGGCACCATCACGCTACCCAGAATACTGGGGTGCGCCTTGCCAGTGCGAATCTGGCCAAATGCGTGGGCCAGGGACTCCAGGGACTTCTGCATGCGCACCTGAGCGTCTTTCTTGAGTTCGTTGATCATTGTACGCCTTCCTCGACCAGGGTTCCTTCAGCGCCGCCATGTACGATATTCAGCAGGGCGCCAGGCTTGTTCATGTTAAATACGCGCAGCGGCATCTTGTGATCGCGGCACAGGCAGATAGCGGTCAGATCCATGACACCCAGCTTGCGATCCAGCACCTCGTCATAGGTCAGATGATCGAACTTCTCGGCATGCGGGTCCTTGAACGGATCTGCGGTATAGACGCCATCGACCTTGGTCGCCTTGAGCACCACGTCGGCATCGATTTCGATCGCACGCAGGCAGGCCGCCGAATCCGTGGTAAAGAACGGATTACCGGTACCCGCCGCGAAAATCACCACCTCCTTGGCATTGAGGTGGCGCATGGCCTTGCGGCGATCATAGTGATCGGTCACGCCAACCATGGAAATGGCCGACATCACGATGGCGGAGATATTCGCACGTTCCAGCGCATCGCGCATCGCCAGCGCGTTCATCACGGTCGCGAGCATGCCCATATGGTCGCCAGTAACGCGGTCCATGCCGGCAGCACTGAGCGCGGAACCGCGGAACAGGTTGCCACCGCCGATCACCAGACCGACCTGCACACCGATGCCTACCAGCTGACCGACTTCCAGCGCCATGCGATCCAGGACTTTCGGGTCGATCCCGAACTCTTCCGAGCCCATCAGGGCCTCGCCGCTAAGCTTGAGTAGAATGCGTTTATAGCGAGCTTGATAACCACTGCCCTGCTGAGCCATTGCGAATCTCTCCTGCGGCGTTTAAAAAATCTTGCGAGCTGTTTGCAGCCTGCGCTAACTCTAGCTTGGCGCTGCTACAGCGCCATCGGAACACAACTTTGTAAGCCAGTTCCGAGGGAAACCAGGGGAAACCTGCTTCCCATTTGAAAAGAGGCTGCGCGCGTAAGCGGGCAGCCTCTCGGGTCGACAGTTGAAAACCGTCTTATTGCTTGCTGGCAGCCACTTGAGCAGCAACTTCTTCAGCGAAGTTGTCGACTGGCTTCTCGATGCCATCACCTACCTTGAAGTAAGTGAAGGAAACGATTTCAGCGCCTTCTTTCTTGACCAGCGCACCGACGGTGACTTCTGGGTTCTTGACGAAAGCCTGCTCAACCAGGCTGGCTTCAGCCAGGAACTTGCTGATACGGCCTTTGACCATGTTTTCAACGATGTTCTCAGGCTTGCCCTTGATTTTTTCTTCGTTGAGGGTCAGGAAAACGCCTTTTTCGCGTTCGATGGCCTCAGCGGAAACCTGCGATGGCAGCAGGAACTCAGGGTTAGTTGCAGCGACGTGCATGGCAACGTCCTTGGCCAGCTCTTCGGTGCCGCCTTTCAGGGAAACGACCACACCGATCTTGTTGCCGTGCAGGTAGGCACCCACAACATCACCTTCGATACGAGCCAGGCGACGGATGTTGACGTTCTCACCAACCTTGGCAACCAGGGCTTCGCGAGCGGCTTCCTGGGAAGCGATCAGCGGAGCGGCGTCGGTCAGTTTTTCTGCGAAGGCTTTCTCGACGCTTTCAGTGACGAAGTTCTTGAAGTCGTCCTGCAGAGCCAGGAAGTCGGTCTGCGAGTTGACTTCGATGATCACGGCGGATTTGCCGTCGCCCTTGATGGCGATAGCGCCTTCAGCAGCAACGTTGCCAGCTTTCTTGGCGGCCTTGATGGCGCCCGATGCGCGCATGTCGTCGATCGCTTTTTCGATGTCGCCGCCAGCCTTGGTCAAGGCTTTCTTGCAGTCCATCATGCCTTCGCCGGTACGCTCGCGCAGTTCTTTGACCAGCGCTGCAGTAATCTCTGCCATTTCAAAATTCCTCTTGGATAGGTTATCAACCATTCCACCCGACCGAACGGGCGTTCAATTCTTCCCGAACCACCCTTGTTAGCAGCTGCACATTACAGACGCTGTAGCGGCGCGCCAGACAAATGGTTTTCGAGGTGGCAAAAAGGGGGCCAAGCCCCCTTTTTGCTTACTGAGTCAACGCCAGGGCGTCAATTACTCAGCAGCAGCGACCGGTGCTTCTTCAGCAGCGAACTCTACGGTGCCGCCAGCAACGTTGTTGCGGCCACGGATCACGGCGTCAGCCATCGAACCCATGTACAGCTGGATGGCGCGAATGGCGTCATCGTTGCCTGGGATGATGTAGTCAACGCCTTCCGGGCTGCTGTTGGTATCGACTACGCCGATAACCGGGATGCCCAGCTTGTTGGCTTCGGTGATCGCGATGCGCTCGTGATCAACGTCGATAACGAACAGTGCGTCTGGCAGACCGCCCATGTCCTTGATACCACCCAGGGAACGATCGAGCTTCTCAAGATCGCGAGTGCGCATCAGCGCTTCTTTCTTGGTCAGCTTGGCGAAAGTACCGTCTTCGGCTTGCACTTCAAGGTCACGCAGACGCTTGATGGAAGCACGGATGGTTTTGAAGTTGGTCAGCATGCCGCCCAACCAGCGGTGATCGACGTACGGCGAACCGCAACGTGCTGCTTCTTCAGCAACGATCTTGCCAGCGGAACGCTTGGTGCCGACGAACAGAATCTTGTTTTTGCCCTGGGCCAGACGCTCTACGAAAGTCAGAGCTTCGTTGAACATTGGCAGGGTTTTTTCAAGGTTGATGATGTGAATCTTGTTACGCGCGCCGAAAATGTACTTGCCCATTTTCGGATTCCAGTAACGGGTTTGGTGACCGAAGTGCACACCGGCCTTCAGCATATCGCGCATGTTGACTTGGGACATGATAGTTCCTTGATAAGTCGGGTTTGGCCTCCACGTATCCCAATGACCAACCGATCGGCATCAAGCCGAAGGCACCCAGGTCATCGTGTCGACACGTGTGTGGATTTAAGCTTTTCGGGGCATCCCCGGAAAGCGGCGCATTTTATACCACAAGGACGCTGAAAACGGAACCCGGATTCGCATATCCCACCTGTCGCTTTTGCGTGGCCCTTGGTTTCACGCCAGAATGCCCCATCCTTGATAGAGAGAAGCGATGCCCAGACGTCATGATTTGCTCTGTCCGTCTGTTAGAATCGCATTTTTCAGGGTTCGCGGACGCAATACTCCATGACCGGATGTTGCGACCTTCGACCTTTTTCCGTGTTTATCCGCGCGATCGAGCGCATAGAGAGCCTGTATGACCGTCACCCTCAAAACTCCCGAGGACATCGCAAAAATGCGCGTCGCCGGGAAACTGGCCGCCGATGTACTGGAAATGATCGGTGAATACGTCAAGCCCGGCGTCACCACCGAGGAACTGGACCGCATCTGCCACGACTATATCGTCAATGTGCAGCAGGCCATTCCCGCCCCGCTCAACTACAAGGGCTTCCCCAAGTCGATCTGTACCTCGGTCAACCATGTGGTCTGCCACGGCATCCCTGGCGACAAGCCACTCAAGGACGGCGATACGCTGAACATCGACGTCACGGTGATCAAGGACGGCTACCACGGCGACACCAGCAAGATGTTCCATGTCGGCACCGTGCCGGTCTGGGCCGAACGCCTGTCCCAGGTGACCCAGGAATGCATGTACAAGGCGATCGAGATCGTCAAGCCTGGCTGCCGCCTGGGCGATATCGGCGAAATCATCCAGAAGCATGCGGAAAAGAACGGTTTCTCCGTGGTGCGTGAATTCTGCGGCCATGGCATCGGCAAGGTTTTCCACGAAGAGCCGCAGATCCTGCACTATGGCCGTGCCGGCACCGGCATGGAACTCAAGGCAGGCATGACTTTCACCATCGAGCCGATGATCAACCAGGGCAAGGCCGACACCAAGGTGCTGGGCGACGGCTGGACCGCGATCACCAAGGACCGCAAGCTCTCGGCACAGTGGGAACACACCCTGCTGGTCACTGAAACCGGCTACGAGATCTTCACCCTGCGCAGCGACGATACCATCGCGCGCACTTCCGCCTGATCCCTGAAGGAAACCCGAACGATGCCGCAGGTGGACCCCGAACTTTTCGACCGCGGCCAGTTCCAGGCGGAACTGGCGCTGAAATCCAGCCCCATAGCGGCATTCAAGAAAGTCATCCGCCAGGCCCATGAGGTCCTTGACGCGCGCTTTCGCAAAGGGCGCGACATCCGTCGGCTGATCGAGGACCGCGCCTGGTTCGTCGACAATATCCTGGAACAGGCCTGGGACCAGTTCGACTGGAGCGAAGACGCCGATATCGCCCTGGTGGCGGTTGGCGGCTACGGTCGGGGTGAACTGCATCCCTACTCGGACATCGACCTGCTGATTCTGCTGGACAGCGCCGATCATGAGATCTTTCGTGATTCCATCGAGCGTTTTCTGACTCTTTTGTGGGATATCGGCCTGGAAGTCGGCCAGAGTGTTCGCTCGGTGGAAGAATGCGCCGAAGAGGCGCGGGCCGACCTGACCGTCATCACCAACCTGATGGAAAGCCGCACCATCGCCGGCCCCGAACGCCTGCGCCTGCGCATGCTCGACGTCACCAGCACCGCCCACATGTGGCCGAGCAAGGACTTCTTCCTGGCCAAGCGCGCCGAGCAGAAGGCCCGTCACCACAAGTACAACGACACCGAATACAACCTGGAACCCAACGTCAAGGGCTCGCCCGGCGGCCTGCGGGATATCCAGACGATTCTCTGGGTCGCCCGTCGCCAGTACGGCACCCTGAACCTGCGCGCCCTGGCCGGCGAAGGCTTCCTGGTGGAAAGCGAAAACGCCCTGCTGGCCTCCTCCCAGGAATTTCTCTGGAAGGTCCGCTACGCCCTGCACATGCTCGCCGGACGTTCCGAGGACCGCCTGCTGTTCGACCACCAGCGCACCATCGCCGGGCTGCTGGGTTTCCAGGGCGATGACGCCAAGCAAGCGATCGAAAACTTCATGCAGCAGTATTACCGGGTGGTCATGAGCATTGCCCAGCTCAGCGACCTGATCATCCAGCACTTCGAAGAAGTCATCCTCGCTCCGGAAGACGAAGCGCCGCCGCAACCTTTGAATTCGCGCTTCCAACTGCACGACGGTTATATCGAGGCGAGCAACCCGAACGTCTTCAAGCGTACGCCGTTCGCCATGCTGGAAATCTTCGTATTGATGGCCCAGCAGCCGGAAATCAAGGGCGTACGTGCCGACACCATCCGCCTGCTGCGCGAACATCGCTACCTGATCGACGACGATTTCCGCAAGGACATCCGCAATACCAGCCTGTTCATCGAACTGTTCAAATGCAAGATCGGTATCCACCGCAACCTGCGCCGGATGAACCGCTACGGCATCCTCGGCCGCTACCTGCCGGAGTTTGGCGACATCGTCGGACAGATGCAGCACGACCTGTTCCACATCTATACAGTCGATGCGCACACCCTGAACCTGATCAAGCACCTGCGCAAACTGCAGTACACCCAGGTCTCCGAGAAATTCCCGCTGGCCGCCAAGCTGATGGCCAAGCTGCCCAAGCCCGAACTGATCTACATGGCCGGGCTCTACCACGACATCGGCAAGGGCCGCCACGGTGACCACTCGGAACTCGGCGCGGTCGACGCAGAAGCCTTCTGCAAGCGTCACCACTTGCCGGCCTGGGACAGCCGCCTGATCGTCTGGCTGGTGCAGAACCACCTGGTCATGTCCACGACCGCCCAGCGCAAGGACCTCTCCGACCCACAGGTGATCCACGATTTCGCGCAGATCGTCGGTGACAACGCCTACCTGGACTATCTCTACGTTCTGACCGTGGCCGATATCAATGCCACCAACCCGACCCTCTGGAACTCCTGGCGCGCCAGCCTGCTGCGCCAGCTCTACACCGAGACCAAGCGCGCTCTGCGCCGTGGCCTGGAGAACCCGGTGGACCGCGAGGAGCAGATTCGCCAGACCCAGAGCGCGGCACTGGACATTCTGGTCCGTACCGGCACCGACCCCGACGATGTCGAGCAGCTCTGGTCGCAACTGGGCGACGACTACTTCCTGCGCCACACCGCCGCTGACGTGGCCTGGCATAGCGATGCGATCCTGCAGCAGCCAGCCGATGGCGGCCCACTGGTGCTGATCAAGGAAACCACCCAGCGCGAGTTCGAGGGAGGGACGCAGATCTTCATCTATGCCCCGGACCAGCACGATTTCTTCGCCGTGACCGTGGCCGTGATGGATCAGCTGAACCTGAACATCCACGACGCCCGGATCATCACCTCCAGCAGCCAGTTCACCCTCGACACCTATATCGTGCTGGACACCGACGGCGACTCCATCGGCGACAACCCCAAGCGGGTCAAGCAGATCCGCGACGGCCTGACCGAAGCCCTGCGCAACCCCGACGACTACCCGACCATCATCCAGCGCCGGGTACCACGTCAGCTCAAGCACTTCGCCTTTGCCCCGCAGGTGACCATCCACAACGATGCCCAGCGCCCGGTGACCGTGCTCGAACTGAGCGCCCCGGATCGTCCGGGCCTGCTGGCGCGCATTGGAAAGATTTTCCTGGAGTTCGACCTGTCGCTGCAGAACGCGAAGATCGCCACTCTGGGCGAACGGGTGGAAGACGTGTTCTTCGTCACCGATGCGCAGAACCAACCGCTATCCGATCCGCAGTTGTGCAGTCGTCTGCAGGATGCCATCGTCGAACAACTGAGCGTCAACTCCGAACCGACCCTCGAGATGACCCGCCTGAGTATCTAGCAGCGGGCCATGAACCTGATTTTGATTGAGAGCCGCACCCGATGAACAACGCGTTGAACCAGTTGCAACCCTATCCGTTCGAGAAACTGCGCGCCCTGCTCGGCAGCGTCAAGCCCGATGCGGACAAGCGTCCGATCGCGCTGTCCATCGGCGAACCCAAGCACCGCTCGCCCAGCTTCGTCGCCGAGGCCCTGACGAGTAACCTCGATCAGATGTCGGTGTACCCCACCACCCTGGGCATCCCCGCGCTACGCGAAGCGATCGGCGCGTGGTGCGAACGCCGTTTCAACGTCCCAGCCGGCTGGATCGACCCGGCGCGCAACGTGTTGCCGGTCAATGGTACCCGCGAAGCCTTGTTCGCCTTCACCCAGACCGTGGTCAATCGTGGCGATGACGCACTGGTGGTCAGCCCCAACCCCTTCTACCAGATCTACGAAGGCGCCGCGTTCCTGGCCGGGGCCAAACCACATTACCTGCCGTGCCTGACCGCCAATGGTTTCAACCCGGACTTCGACGCCGTTCCCGTGGAAATCTGGCAACGCTGCCAGATCCTGTTTCTCTGCTCGCCAGGCAACCCGACCGGCGCGCTGATTCCCCAGGCCACCCTGGAAAAGCTGATCGCCCTGGCCGACGAACACGACTTCGTGATCGCCGCCGACGAGTGCTATAGCGAGCTGTATTTCGACGAGCAGACTCCGTCACCTGGCCTGCTCAGCGCCTGCGCAGCCTTGGGCCGCAAGGACTTCAAGCGTTGCGTGGTGTTCCACAGCCTGTCCAAGCGCTCCAACCTGCCAGGCCTGCGCTCCGGCTTCGTCGCTGGCGACGCCGAGATCCTCAAGGCCTTCCTGCTGTACCGCACCTATCACGGCTGCGCGATGCCGGTTCAGACCCAACTGGCCAGCATCGCAGCCTGGAACGACGAGGTCCATGTACGGGCCAACCGTGCGCTGTACCGGGAGAAGTTCGACGCGGTGCTGGAGATCCTCACGCCCGTGCTGGATGTTCAGCGGCCGGATGGCAGCTTCTACCTGTGGCCCAATGTGGAGGGCGACGATGCCGAGTTCTGCCGCGACCTGTTCGCCGAAGAACATGTGACCGTGGTGCCCGGTTCCTACCTGTCCCGCGAGGTCGATGGCGTCAATCCAGGCGCTGGCCGGGTGCGCATGGCCCTGGTTGCCCCGCTGGCCGAGTGTGTCGAGGCAGCACAGCGGATCCGTGCCTTTATCGAGCGTCGCAAGTCGTAAACTCCGGACCCTGGCGGTGGCGCTCGCTGCTGCCAGGGCCCTCGGTTAGACGAAGACTACGTCAGAGATCCAGCACCAGACGACTGGACTTGCACCCTGAAACACAGAGCATCATGGTTTTCCCTGCAGCACGCTCGGAAGCACTCAGGACAAAGTCACGGTGTTCGGGGGTGCCTTCCAGAACCTTGGTCTCGCAAGCACCGCACACCCCTTCCCGGCAACTGTAGGAAAGGTTTTGCCCCGAGGCGATCAGGGTATCCAGCAAACTGCCTTTACCATCATGGTAAAGCTGCTTGCCAGAGCGCGAGAGCACAACCTCAAACCCGACTCCTTGATTCTCGCTCGGCCCGGCGCCGCAGAAGCGCTCGGTGTGGCTGTGCTCGATACCCAGCACATTGCAGGCCCGTTCGAATGCCTCCAGCATTGGCACAGGACCACAACAGTAGAAATGCGTATCGCGAGGATAGCCTCGCAGCAGGTTTTCCAGATCAGGCGCGCCACCGTGCTGATCATCGAAATGGTAGGTCACCGCCCCTGGCAAGCTGGCAAGCTCGTCACGAAACGCCACGTCGGTCTCTGAGCGTGCGCAGTACAATAATTCCACGACAGCACCAGTCCCCGCCAGATGCCGGGCCATGCTCAAAAGCGGTGTAATACCAATACCACCGGCGATAAAAACGGCCCTCTGCGCATGGCTCACCGGGAAATTGTTACGCGGCGCCGAAGCCTTGAGCAGCCCTCCCACCCGCAAGTGCTTGTGGATGAACGCCGAACCACCACGGCTTCTGCGATCATGCAGCACGCCGAGACGGTAATGGCTCAAGTCCGATGGCGAGTTCATCAACGAGTAGCTGCGCACCAGGCCGTTTGGCAGGTGCAGATCGATATGCGCTCCGGCTTCGAACGCAGATAGCGGTTGCGGCCCGACAGGCGTGAGGTCGATCGACAGGATGCTGTGGGTCTCTCGGGTAATACTTCTGACACGAACAGTCTGCAGGCTGGCGCTCATATGTACTTTCCTTGTATATATCAGGTAACGGGATTGCCGAGGGCTGATCGCCGGGCACCCTGTTTTCTAAAAACAATGATTAACCACAAGCGGATATCTCGATGCTATTCATGGATGAATGTGTAGAGCTGTTAAGTGCCATAGATGCACGCACCTGGTTCGAGTCACTGGTTTTCTCCGCCCGGAAACTCGGTTACAGCAAGGTCCTGTACGCACTCAAACCCAATAAAGAGGCACAGAACAACGCCGCCGAAATCATGAGCAATTTTCCAGACGACTGGCGCCGCCGTTACGACAATGAGAATTATTCCATTATCGACCCAACCGTATTTCATAGCTTCTCGTCTTCGCTTCCCATTCCCTGGGAAGACAAACTCTATAAGACCCAAAAAGAAAAAGAGTTTGCCGAAGAAGCCAGGTGGGCAGGACTCAGCCATGGCATGACCCTCCCCATCCATGGACCGCAAGGCCAGGTGGGCATGCTCAGTCTCAGTTGCGACCCGATGTCGGAGCCCGAGTATCAGAAAACGCTGAAAAACAGCCTCGGGGCAGCGACCCTGTTGCGAGACTATGCCGTGACCAGCAGCTTCAATCATTTTCAACAAGGCTCCGGTTACACCGCACCTCACCTCACACCTCGCGAGCTGGAAATTCTGCACTGGGCCTGGGCTGAAAAAACCACCTGGGAAATTGGCAAGATTCTCAGTCTGTCGGAGCCCACCGTAGAGTTTCACTTCAAGAACATTCGCCGAAAGTTGAAAGTCACCTCCAGACGGCTCGCCGTGGCAAGAGCCATCCAACTAGACCTCATCAGTCCCTGAGGTCTCCTCCTGATCAGGTAGGGAGAGAAGGTCGCCGTCGTCGATCCGCCCGGCCACATACAGACCGAGCAGGACGCAAAGACTTGCCGTCCCCCTGCCAGTGCATTCCAGCCGGCTAGCCGCCGGCTGACTCAAACCGAACATTCTCCAGAACGCACCCTGGCTCTTGCCCAGTTGTAGGCGTAACGCAACAGCCTGCCTGATCAAACTTCGCTCAACCCTCATCTCGGTGCCTCATCAGCAAACCCAGACGATATTCGACTGTCGTATTGGCCACCACCTACCAGATTGATAGGCTGTCAATTATCCAGACTGGATATACAAATAAGTCATCTTTCCGAGGTGACTTCCGTGAACATAGCTATTAATACAAGAAATAACTTTGATCAGAACTGCCTGCAAAAGATGCATATCCTGCGAGCACAGATATTTCGCGACAAGAAAGACTGGGATGTCAGTGTGATCGGCGGAATGGAGATCGATGGCTACGATGCCTTGAATCCCTATTACATGATTTTGCAGGACCCGGACCTCAATGAAAGTGTCTGTGGTTGCTGGCGACTCTTGCCGACCACAGGCCCAAACATGCTGGCCGATACTTTCCCCGAACTGCTGGCAGGTGCGCCGGTTCCCTGCGCCGAAGATACCTGGGAGCTCAGCCGCTTTGCGATCTGCCATCAGAGCGGACGCCCCTATGCCTTTTCCGATCAATCGCTGATCGCCATCAGGGCGGTCGTCTACTTCGGGGTCGAACGGGGCTTGAAGCACTTCGTCACCGTCACCACCGTCGGTGTCGAGAAGCTGTTGATCAGGCTTGGCCTGGATGTTCGCCGACTCGGCCCGGCCAGAAACATTGGTGTCGAACGCGCCGTAGCACTGTCCATCGCCCTCAATCAGAAGACTCTGGATGCCTTGCCACTCCGAGAGTCCGAGCCCGACCTGTCAAATTGATAGGTTGCCCCGCCAACAGATTGACGGATGATTCCTACCGCATCGCAGGGCTGCGGCCAACGCACGCTGCCCAGCGCTGACATGCAGACATCACGCTTTCATCATAAATATAACCGGATTGTGGAGATGACAAATGGACACCGTGATTGACTTGCCAGAACACAACAGCGCCGAGTTCGCCAGCCGGGAAACCTGGCCCGCGTTCATCACCGCCACGGCTCAACAGGACTATCTGGCAGCGGAGGCCGGCCTGCAACGGGCCTTCGAACAGGGTTACAGCCACTGGTACATCGACGGCAGTCTCGAAGGCGAGCGTCCAAGCGATTTCACTGGGCAACGTATTGCGGCGCTGAACGAAATGATCGCCAGCACTGGGGTAAAACCCATCTTTCACGGTAATTTCAAGGCCCCCCTGGGCAGCGATGTGGAAGACCTGGCCAGCGCCGCACTGGACTATGTGAAAAAAGAGGTCGACATCTGTGCCGCACTGGGCGGCGCACCGCTGATCGTGCACGGCGGTGGCGTGGTCGAACCACGCCTGGTCAAGGAGGCTCGCCAGAAGGGCCTGGAGCGCCTCATCGGCAATCTTCAGGAACTGGTCGCCTATGGGGAGGCCCGTGGCGTGCAGATCTGGCTGGAAAACCTGTGCAACTACACCCGCTTCCACCCCTTCTACTACATCTGCACCACCGAAGACGAAGTAGGACACGTGCTGGAATCCGTGCCGGGCCTACACATGTTCCTGGACGTATCCCACGCCTACGTCAACGAAGGCGACCCGCTGTCCTTCTTCTGGAAGTTCAGCAACCGTGTGGTTGGCATGTCTTTCAGTGACAACAACGGCGACCGGGATTCGCATTTCCCCCTGGGCCAGGGCAACCTCAACTTCCCCGGCCTGATCGAGGCCGTCCAGTACACCGGCTGGAAAGGCATGGTCGGCTTCGAAACCCGCGGCGGCACCCTGCGCGGCAGTGTCGACTTTCTCAACCAACTCGTAGCGTCCAGCGCTCGATAATCTGTTGCGCTGACGGCGGGCTCGCCTCGCCGTCAGCGCCGGAGGCTTTACCATGGGAAACCCAGCATCGGTCACTGAATCGCCCGCAGGGCAGCGCCTGACCGGACGCAGTTCCTTCACGGAAGGTTGCATCGATTCACTCCCCGTCTGCCTGACCTTCATGTTCCTGTTCTTTTCCATTGGTGCGGCCAGCCGGGGGGCGGGTTTCACCGGGCTCCAGGCGTTGCTGATGACCTTCACTGTGCACGCAGCACCGTTGCAGGTATTCCTCGCCCAGCATGGGGAGAACCTGACCGTGATGTCGATCCTGTTCACCACACTGGTGGTCAACTTTCGCTTCCTGATCATGTCCTCGGTGCTCACCGAGCACTTCAAGGGTGTGCCGTTGTGGAAATCGCTGCTGTCGGCCCAACTTCTGTCGATCTCCACCTTCACGCTGTCCAATGCCAGGAAGGGCATGATCGCCAATGTCTACAACTACTACCTGGGTTGTGGCATCAGCACCCTGGCCATCGCCATTCTCGCCACGGGTCTGGGCTACTGGGTCAGCGCCGAGCAGAACCCTCTCCTGCAATCGACCATCAGTGTGATTCTACCCATCCACTTCACCGTGCTCGCCTCACTGGCATGGCCGAAACTCAAGCCGATGATCGCCACCGGCACCGGTTTCGTCTTGACGCCGATCGTTGGTCGCTACCTGCACGAGTACCAGATCTTCGTGGTGCCTTTCGCGATCGGCGGCGCCCTGCTGATCTGGGACGCATTGTTTGAAGGGAAGAACAAATGAACAACTGGACACTGATTCTCGTCGCCTCACTCGCCTCTTATTCCTTGCGAGCCATTCCCATCCTGGTGTTCCACAAGTTTCAGATCGCCTCCGATGGCTTGATCTACCGCTTTCTGAACTACGCAGCCTTTGGCGTCATGGGTGGAATCATCTACTCCGCCCTGCTGGGCGAGCATTACTACAACGACTGGATGGGGCATTTCGACAATCATCTGGCCCTGCTGAAACTGGCAACCCTGTGCCTCGCCGTATTCATCGCCGCGCGCTTCAGAGGCGTATTCAAGACCCTCTTTATCTGCCTCGGTTTTTTCATCGCCATGACGTTCTTCGTAGGAGCTTGACGCAATGCCTGATTCTCGCCCACCAATGCCAGAACTGGAAAAACTGCGTGAACGACACGCCGGATTCTGCGAACGCCATGAGTCGATCAATATGACCCGCGGCTTGCCATCGCCAGAACAGATCTCGCTGTCGCACGATTTTCTGAGCCTCCCCGGCACCCATCAGTTCTCTTCCGCAGACGGTCAGGACTGGCTTAATTATGGGGGGTTACAAGGTGTCAAGGAGGTTCGTGAACTGTTTGGCCCGGCCATGCTGGGGCTACCTGGCGAACAGGTCGCCATCGGCGAGAACTCCAGCCTGGCCCTGATGCACGAAGCCATTGGTCACGCCTGGATCAGGGGATTCGCGGGCATGCAGCCTTGGGGAAAGGCCGAGAAGGTGCGTTTCATCTGCCCGGAACCCGGCTACGACCGGCACTTTTCGATCTGCGAGTATTACGGCATCGAAATGATTCCTGTTGCCCTGGACGAGCAAGGGCCTGATATGGAGACGGTCGAACGTCTGGTCGCGGCCGACCCGAGCATTCGCGGCATGTGGTGCGTGCCTCGGCACGCCAACCCCAATGGCGCGATCTACAGCGAGGAAGTGGTCAACCGGCTCGCCGGCATGCCAACCGCGGCCAGTGACTTCAAGCTGTTCTGGGATAATGCCTATGCGGTTCATGACTTCCACGAAGCCCCAGGGCAAGCACCTGATCCGTACGCAGCCTGTGTGCGTAGCGGCAACCCGGACCGGTTGCTCATGTTTGCCTCGACGTCCAAGATGGTCATTCCAAGCTCCGGCATCTCGATGATCGGCGGCAGCCTCGCGACCCTTCGCTGGTGGCTCGACTGCCGCCAGTACAAGACGATCGGCCCGGACAAGGTCAATCAGGTCCGGCACCTGATGTTCTTCCGCAGCCAAGAGAACCTGCTGGCGCACATGAAACATCATGGCCAATCGCTAGGAGCAAAGTTCGAGCGTGTCCAGCAGGTCTTCAGCCGGACGCTGACGGGTCTGCCGCAGGTCAGTTGGTCACGCCCCAGCGGCGGCTACTTCATCACCCTGCTGGTGCCCGAAGGGCTGGCCGGGCGCGTGGTTGCCATCGCCGCCGAAGCGGGGGTGAAAATGACACCCGCCGGGGCGACCCACTGCCACGGTCATGACGCCCATGGGCGCCACCTGCGCATTGCGCCGTCCTATCTCAGCCTGGCACAGATCGACCAGGCGACCGAAATCATTGCCAACTCGGTCTTGCTGGCCTGTGCCGAGCGCGGTCACGGCAACTGAACAGACTGCTACGCCTGGACGGCACAAAGGCGAGTCCTTTCGTGTCGTCCCCTTGCATCCTTCCCTGGAGCCACCATGAGCGAACCGTCATTGCCCACCGCACAGGATGTGCAGGCCGCTGCTATCCGTCTGAAAGGGCAGGTCAGGCGAACGCCCGTGTTCACCTCGTCCACTCTCGACAACTGGCTGCAAAGCCGAATCCACTTCAAGTGCGAGCAATTTCAGCGCATGGGCGCCTTCAAGATACGCGGAGCACTCAACGCGCTGATGAGACTCGATGCATCGGCCAGACAAAGGGGCGTAGTGGCCTACTCCTCGGGTAACCACGCGCAAGGAATCGCCCTGGCCGCACGAGAGCTGGGCATACCGGCCGTCATCGTCATGCCTTCGGATGCACCGGCGACCAAGAAGGCCGCGACAATAGGCTACGGGGCGGCAGTGGTGGAGTACAACCGCCACACCGAAGACCGGCTGGCGATCGCCAGACAACTGCAGCAGGAACATGACTACACCTTTATCCCTCCGTTCGATCACCCCGATGTCATTGCGGGACAGGGCACTGCCGCCCTGGAGCTGTTCGAAGAGGTTGGCCAGCTGGATGTGCTGCTCGTTCCGGTCGGTGGTGGCGGACTGATTGCCGGGACGGCATTGATCGCCAGCTCCCTGGCTCCGGATTGCCAGATCATCGGCGTTGAACCAGAAGCGGGAAACGATGCGCAGCGCTCGTTGCGCACGGGCTCGCTTGTCACCATCCCTACCCCCATCACCATAGCCGACGGCGCGCAGAGCCAGTCATTGGGCAAGCTCACGTTCCCGATCATCCGGGAGCGGGTCAGTGATATCGTCACAGTGACCGACGACGAGTTGCTGGGGGCCATGGCATTCCTCGCCGAACGGATGAATCTCGTCGTCGAGCCGACCGGGTGCCTGGCGGCCGCCGCCGCGTTCAAGATGCGGGAACAGCTTCGAGGCAAGCAGGTTGGCGTGATATTGTCTGGCGGCAATGTCGACCTTGAGCACTATGCGCAATTGTTGCTCCAACCGCCCAGGCACGTTGCGAACCCGTAAGCGAATCACGGAGAGATTATCGTCATGGCGCAGCGACTCATCGACGCCCAAACCCTTCTCGACCTGGCACTCGAGTCATCGGCCATCACCCTCGAATGCACATGCCTGCAACGTAGCCTGGAAGGCTGGAGCAGTTGGCCGGTAGGCTATCGGGAAGAAGCCTTCATCGAGATCGGCACGCTGGCCAAGTATCCTCCAGAAGAGGCAGTGATCGACGAGTACCACCCTCAGGGCACCACCTACTGGTCACCCCAGGCGCCCATTGCGCCGCTCTACTACCCCTACAACCAGAGTTCCGTATGGTGCTGCAGTCACTGCCGACGCCTTTACCTTCGCCACAATGATGACGGTGCGTACCATGTGGAACGCCGGATCCGCATGGTTCAACCGACACTGGTGGTGGATGCCCCACATGCCAACGACGGTCGAGAGCCGGGATGGTGAGCCCCACTGAGCGATCCAGTCTCCACCGGTAGACGCGAGAGCCACACCCTCCTGGGCCATATGCCCAGTGCGCGGCTATTTCACCTGCCCCAGGTTGGCCTCAGTCAGATCCAACTCCCCCAGTACCTCCCGCAACGCCTCATCGCCGATCTGGTGGTGAAGCCGCAGACTGTAAAGCTCCAATCGCTGCGCCCGGAGCGCCTTCAGACGCATGCGCCGCTCCAGCAGGTCCATCTGGAATGCCAGGGCCTGGGCCTCGGCGGAATCGTTGAACACCTCCAACTGATGTCGGTACTCGGACATGATCCGCGCCTTCAGTTCAGTCGCCAGCGCCGCCTGGGCCGCATCCGCCGCCGCGTTGGACTCGGCCGACTCTTCGACTTCCAGTGCGCGGATCGCTGCCTCGGCCGTGCGCCGCCAAGCCTCGCGCACCTCATGGCGACGGGCATCGTCCGGGCTCGGTGCAACATCGCGCAACAGTACCGGCAAGGCGATACACGCGGTCACCAGCGAGAGCAGGATCACCCCGGCAGCAATGAAGATCAGCAGGTCGCGCTCGGGAAACGCCACGCCCGGCGCCATCAACAGCGGTACCGACATCACGCCAGCCAGCGTCACCGCACCACGCACACCACCCAGCGTCAGCAACCAGCAGGAACGCGCCTTGGGCATCGACACCAGCTCGCTCTGGCCACGCCAGCGCCGCAACAGCACCGACAACCGCCAGATGCTCTGCACCCAGACATAACGCAACACCAGCAGCACCAGGAAAATCGCCAGCACCTCCAGGCAACGATACAGAAGCGTTGGCCACAGCGAGGTTTCATGGCTGGCGACCGCCTTGACGATATCTGGCAGTTGCAGGCCCAGCAGCAGGAAGATCAGGCCGTTGAAGGCAAATTCCAGCAGCGACCAGACGCTTCGATTGAGCAACCGGGTACTGGTCTGCCGAGGCAGCAGATCGAGCCAGCTCTGCATCATCCCCGCCGCCACCGCCGACAGGATGCCCGATACATCAAGACGCTCGGCCAGGACATACGCAGCAAACGGCAACAGCAACATGAACACCACATGGGTCGCCGGGTCGTCCCAGCCGCGGGCGATCATCCAGGCCCGCAAACGCCCGACCAACCAGCTCAGCACCACGCCGATGGCCAGCCCACCGACCGCCACCAGCAGGAACGTCAGGCTGGCATTGGCCAGGGAAAACACGCCGGTCATGGCGGCCGCCAGGGCGAACTTGAAGGTCACCAGGCCCGAAGCATCGTTCATCAATGCCTCGCCCTGCAGCATGTGCATCAACGGCGTCGGCAGACGGTTCTGGGCAATCGCCGAAACCGCTACGGCGTCCGTCGGCGACAGCACCGCAGCCAGGGCGAAGGCCACTGGCAAGGGTATATCCGGCAACAGCCAGTGGATGAAGTAACCGGCCCCCACAACGGTGAACAGCACCAGCCCCACCGCCAGGGTCAGGACCGGTCCGCGCAAACGCCAGAATTCGCGCTTGGGCATGCGCCAACCATCGGAAAACAGCAACGGCGGCAGGAACAGGAAGAGAAACAGCTCAGGGTCCAGCGCGACATGCAACCCCAGGGTCGGCCACGCCAGTACCGCGCCAGCAGCGATCTGCACCAGGGGCAAGGGCAGCGGAATAACCCGTGCCAGCAAACGCGAGACGCCGACCAGCATCAGCAAAATGAGGACGGTGTAGGCGGTTTGCATAAGGCGACTTCCCAATCATTCGACAATCTATCCGGCAGCAACCAGCCGCCAAAGTGCCATATTAACCGCTTAACCTGCCGTGCGAACGTTGCCCCGGGTCACAGGGGAAATCTGCGCCAGCCCAATAGGCAGGTACGGTGCTGGCCCCGAACCGACTCGGCCATGGCATAATTGTCGATTGTTCATCTCGCACATCTGCAAAGGGGGGCAATTCCCGTGACCGATACGAGCAATACATTGCACCTTTTCGGAATCAAGGCCTGCGATACCATGAAGAAGGCCCGCACGTGGCTGGACGAACACGCCGTAGCCTACGATTTCCATGATTACAAGAGTGCTGGCATCGACCGTGAACACCTGACCCGCTGGTGCAACGAGCACGGCTGGGAAGTGGTGCTCAACCGTGCTGGCACCACCTTTCGCAAACTCGACGACGCCAGCAAGGCCGATCTCGACCAGGCGAAAGCGATCGAGCTGATGCTCGCTCAACCTTCGATGATCAAGCGCCCGGTGCTCGATCTCGGCAACCGAACCCTGATTGGCTTCAAGCCAGATATCTACGCGGCGGCCCTCACCTGAACCCATGAGTTCAAGGCCCCACTTAATTTCGCAAGAGGTAACTGCATGTCCACTACTCTGTTCAGCCTGGGCTTCGGTGTCGGCACCCAGAATCGTCAAGGCGCCTGGCTGGAAGTGTTCTACGCACAGCCCCTGATCCAGCCATCGGCCGCATTGGTCGAGGCAATCGCTCCGGTCCTGGGCTACACCGGTGGCAACCAGGCCATCAGCTTCACCCCGACACAGGCCGCGCAACTGGCCGAAGCCCTCAAGGGCGTCGACGCCGCACAAGCCGCCCTGCTGACCCGTCTGGCCGAAAGCCACAAGCCGCTGGTCGCTACCCTGCTGGCCGAAGACGCGCAACTGAGTTCCACCCCCGAGGCCTACCTCAAGCTGCACCTGCTGTCCCACCGCCTGGCCAAGCCGCATGGTCTGAGCCTGGCGGGCATATTCCCGCTGCTGCCAAACGTGGCCTGGACCAGCCAGGGCGCAATCGACCTGGGCGAACTGGCCGAGCACCAGCTGGAAGCGCGTCTGCGCGGCGAGCTGCTGGAAGTGTTCTCGGTGGACAAGTTCCCGAAAATGACCGACTACGTGGTGCCGAGCGGCGTGCGTATCGCTGACAGCGCACGTATCCGCCTGGGCGCCTACATCGGCGAAGGCACCACCGTGATGCACGAAGGCTTCGTCAACTTCAACGCTGGTACCGAAGGCCCGGGCATGATCGAAGGCCGTGTCTCGGCCGGCGTGTTCGTCGGCAAGGGCTCGGACTTGGGCGGCGGCTGCTCGACCATGGGCACCCTGTCGGGTGGCGGCAACATCGTGATCAAGGTCGGTGAAGGCTGCCTGATCGGCGCCAACGCCGGTATCGGTATCCCGTTGGGCGACCGCAACACCGTCGAGTCGGGTCTGTACGTGACCGCTGGCACCAAGGTCGCGCTGCTCGACGAAAACAATCAGTTGGTCAAGGTGGTCAAGGCCCGTGATCTGGCCGGCCAAACGGACCTGCTGTTCCGTCGCAACTCGGAAACCGGCGCAGTGGAGTGCAAGACCCACAAATCGGCCATCGAGCTGAACGAAGCGCTGCACGCACACAACTGATAGCGCCCACTCCCCTGTGGGAGCCGGCTTGCTGGCGATAGCGGTGTCCCGGACCACGGAGATGCCGACAGCCAGGCTGCTTTCTCCAGCAAGCCCTGCTCCTGCAAGGAACCGCTCAACGCCGTACCTGTAGGAGCAGGGCTTGCCCGCGAAGAGGCCATTGAGCCAACCCCAACCTCCGCTGGCAAACCGCGATCCCACCACCAGGGCCAACACCATGCCGATACCCTCCCCCTGGCGCGCCGACTTCCCGGCCATCGCCGCCCTGCAACGGCAAGACCAGACCTACCTGGACAGCGCCGCCACCACACAAAAGCCACAAGCCCTGCTCGATGCCCTGGCGCACTACTACGCCAATGGCGCAGCCAACGTGCACAGAGCCCAACACCTGCCGGGTGCCCATGCGACCCAGGCTTTCGAAGACAGCCGGTACAAGATCGGCCAGTGGCTGGGGGCCAGCAACCCCGGGCAAATCATCTTCACCCATGGCGCCACCTCGGCGCTGAACCTCCTGGCCTATGGCCTGGAACACGTATTCGAACAGGGCGACGAGCTGGTCATCAGCGCCCTGGAGCACCACGCCAACCTGTTGCCATGGCAACAGCTGGCACAGCGACGCGGACTCAAGCTGGTGGTCCTGCCCATCGATGCCGCCGGACTGATCGACCTCGAGGCCGCGCTCGACCTGATCGGCGAGCGGACCCGCCTGCTGGCCGTCAGCCAGTTGTCCAACGTGCTCGGCGCCTGGCAACCGCTGCCCCAACTGTTGACCCGAGCGAAAGCCTGCGGCGCCCTGACGATCGTCGACGGCGCACAAGGCGTGGTGCATGGACGGCACGATGTGCAGGCACTGGGATGCGACTTCTATGTCTTCTCCAGCCACAAGCTGTACGGCCCCGATGGGCTGGGCGTGCTCTACGGCCGCGTCGATGCGTTGCGGCAGTTGCGTCACTGGCAGTTCGGCGGCGAGATGGTCCAGGACGCCGACTACCAGCACGCCAGCTTCCGCCCTGCACCGCTGGGTTTCGAGGCCGGAACACCGCCGATTGCCAGTGTGATCGGCCTCGGCGCAACCCTCGACTATCTGGCGGGACTGGACCAGGCCGCAGTGTTCGCCCACGAAGCGGCGCTGCACGACCACCTGCTGCAAGGCCTCAAGGTGCGCAACGGCATCCGCCTGCTGGGCGAACCTCAACTGGCCCTGGCCAGCTTCACCGTCGACGGTGTGCATAACGCCGACCTCGCTCACCTGCTGACCGAACAGGGCATCGCCGTGCGTGCCGGCCATCACTGCGCAATGCCCTTGATGAAACGGCTCGGACTGACCGGGGCGATCCGCGTGTCGCTGGGGCTGTACAACGACGCCGAAGACCTTGAGCGTTTTTTCGACGCACTGGATCAGGCCCTGGAGTTGCTGCGATGACTTGGCCGAGCGAAGCGCAGAATGCCCTGGAGAGTTTTCAGGCGGCAGCCGGCTGGGAACAGCGGGCACGCCTGCTGATGCAATGGGGCGAACGCCTGCCGCCATTGGCCGAGGCCGAGAAAATCGAGGCCAACCGGGTACATGGCTGTGAAAGCCAGGTCTGGCTGACCGGCGCCTTGCAGGACGGCCACTGGCAGTTTGTCGCCGGCAGCGATGCGCGGATGATTCGTGGGCTGCTGGCGTTGCTGCTGGTACGGGTCAATGGCCTGAATGCCGAGGCGCTATCGGCGATCGACCTGCCGGACTGGTTCAACCAGCTCGGGCTGTCCCGGCAGCTATCGCCGTCGCGCAGCAATGGCTTGAACGCGGTGCTGCAACGGATGCGGGAATTGACTCAACAGGCCTGAACGCCCCCCCCTGTGGCGAGAGGGTCATTGCGGTTTGGCACGCTCCGCTGGCCGCCGCACACCGGCGACCAGCTTGTCGATGGCCTTGGTCGCCGCGACCATGCCGAAGGTCGCCGTCACCATCATCACCGCACCGAATCCACCCGCACAGTCCAGCTTCACGCCGTCACCCACAAAACTCTTCTGCAGGCAGATACTTCCGTCCGGTTTCGGATAGCGCAACTGCTCGGAAGAAAACACGCACGGCACGCTGTAATGGCGAGTGACCGTCCGCGAGAAGCCATAGTCACGACGCAGGGTCGAACGCACCTTGGAGGCCAGTGGGTCGTTGAAGGTGCGGTTCAGGTCACAGACCTGGATCTGCGTCGGATCGATCTGCCCGCCCGCGCCACCGGTGGTGATGATCTGGATCTTGCGGCGCTTGCACCAGGCGATCAGTGCCGCCTTGGCGTTGACGCTGTCGATGCAGTCGATCACACAGTCGATCTGCGCGGTGATGTACTCGGCCATGGTCTCGCGGGTGACGAAATCCGTCACCGCATGCACGCGACACTCCGGGTTGATGCCCTTGAGCCGCTCGGCCATGACCTCGACCTTGGCCCGCCCCACGGTGCTGTCCAGGGCATGCAACTGGCGATTGCTGTTGCTGACGCAGACATCGTCCAGATCGAACAGGGAAATCTCGCCCACGCCACAGCGGGCCATGGCCTCCGCCGCCCAGGAACCCACGCCGCCCACGCCGACAATGGCCACGTGAGCAGCCTTGAGCCGCTCCAGCCCGTCAACGCCATACAACCGGGCAACGCCGGCAAATCGTGGATCTTCTGCACTCATGACCAATCACCGGAAAAATCGGCGCGTATTATAGGCAGATCGCAGGGCACAGGCACCTTTAGCCTACGAATGGTGGCTGCTAGAGTGAAAATGACAACATCTTCACAAGAAACCGACTACAAAGACTCAGGAAAGAACTTAAACCCATGCCGATTGCCTAAGCTCGGCTGTGTTCTAGCACGAGTCGCACGTGTAGGATGCGCGCCGCGCTGTTCAACGTTCTACTTCGGAACCCGAAATATCTATGTCATCGCGTAAACTTGGACTCAATCTGGTGGTGGTGCTGGCAATCGCCGCGCTGTTCACCGGTTTCTGGGCGCTGATCAACCGTCCGGTCTCGGCCCCCAACTGGCCTGAACATATTTCCGGCTTCTCCTACTCACCCTTCCAGCAGGGCCAGTTCCCACAGAAGGATCAGTACCCGACCGACGATGAGATGCGTCGAGATCTGGAGATCATCAGCAAGCTGACCGACAACATCCGGATCTATTCGGTTGACGGTACGTTGCAGGACATTCCCAAGCTCGCCGAGGAATTCGGTTTGCGGGTGACCCTGGGGATCTGGATCAGCCCGGACCAGGAGCGCAACGAACGGGAAATCACCCGCGCCATCGAACTGGCCAATACCTCGCGCAGCGTGGTTCGGGTCGTGGTCGGTAACGAGGCGATCTTCCGCAAGGAAATCACCGCCAAGGAACTGGGCGTGCTGCTCGATCGTGTGCGAGCCGCCGTCAAGGTCCCGGTCACCACCTCCGAACAATGGCACATCTGGGAGCACAACCCGGAACTGGCCAAGCATGTCGACCTGATCGCCGCGCACATCCTGCCGTACTGGGAATTCATCCCGATGGAGAAATCCGGCCAGTTCGTGCTCGACCGTGCCCGTGAACTCAAGCGCATGTTCCCGAAAAAGCCGCTGCTGCTGTCGGAAGTCGGCTGGCCGAGCAACGGCCGCATGCGCGGCGGTGCCGATGCCACCCAGGCGGACCAGGCGATCTACCTGCGCACGCTGGTGAACAAGCTGAACCGCCAGGGCTTCAACTACTTCGTGATCGAAGCCTTCGACCAACCCTGGAAAGCCAGCGACGAAGGCTCCGTGGGCGCCTACTGGGGCGTGTACAACGCCGCGCGCCAGCAGAAATTCAACTTCGAAGGCCCGGTGGTCGCCATTCCGCAATGGCGGGTCCTGGCCATCGGCTCGGTGGTGCTGGCGATGCTGTCCCTGGCGGTCCTGCTGATCGACGGCTCGGCGCTGCGCCAGCGTGGCCGGACGTTCCTGACCTTCATCGCCTTCCTCTGCGGTTCGGTGCTGGTGTGGATCGGCTACGACTACAGCCAGCAATACAGCACCTGGTTCAGCCTGACCGTGGGCTTTTTGCTCGCCCTCGGGGCATTGGGGGTGTTCATCGTCCTGCTGACCGAAGCCCACGAACTGGCCGAGGCAGTCTGGACCCACAAGCGCCGACGTGAATTCCTGCCGGTCGAAGGTGAGTCGGACTACCGACCGAAAGTCTCGATCCATGTGCCGTGCTACAACGAGCCGCCGGAGATGGTCAAACAGACCCTCGACGCCCTCGCCGCCCTCGACTATCCGGACTACGAAGTCCTGATCATCGACAACAACACCAAGGACCCGGCAGTCTGGGAGCCGGTGCAGGCCTATTGCGAAACCCTCGGCCCGCGCTTCCGCTTCTTCCACGTCGCGCCCCTGGCCGGCTTCAAGGGCGGGGCGCTGAACTACCTGATCCCGCATACCGCCAAGGATGCCGAAGTCATCGCGGTGATCGACTCGGACTATTGCGTCGACCGCAACTGGCTCAAGCACATGGTGCCGCACTTCGCCGATCCGAAGATCGCCATCGTGCAGTCGCCACAGGACTATCGCGACCAGAACGAAAGCACCTTCAAGAAGCTCTGCTACTCCGAATACAAGGGCTTCTTCCATATCGGCATGGTCACCCGCAACGACCGTGACGCGATCATCCAGCACGGCACCATGACCATGACCCGTCGTTCGGTCCTGGAAGAACTGGGCTGGGCCGACTGGTGTATCTGCGAAGATGCCGAGCTGGGCCTGCGGGTGTTCGAGAAAGGCCTGTCGGCGGCTTACCACCACCACAGCTACGGCAAGGGCCTGATGCCCGACACCTTCATCGACTTCAAGAAGCAGCGTTTCCGCTGGGCCTACGGTGCGATTCAGATCATCAAGCGGCACACTGCGAGCCTGTTGCGCGGCAAGGACACCGAACTGACCCGTGGCCAGCGCTACCACTTCCTCGCCGGCTGGCTGCCGTGGGTCGCGGACGGCATGAATATTTTCTTCACCGTCGGTGCCCTGCTCTGGTCGTCGGCGATGATCATCGTGCCGCAACGGGTCGACCCGCCGCTGCTGATTTTCGCGATCCCGCCACTGGCGCTGTTCGCCTTCAAGGTCGGCAAGATCCTGTTCCTCTACCGGCGCGCAGTCGGTGTGAACATGAAGGATGCCTTCGCTGCCGCGCTGGCCGGCCTGGCACTGTCGCACACGATCGCCAAGGCGGTGCTGTACGGTTTCTTCACCAGCAGCATTCCGTTCTTCCGCACGCCGAAGAACGCCGATAAACACGGCCTCTGGGTGGCGATCTCGGAAGCCCGCGAAGAGCTGTTCATCATGCTGCTGTTGTGGGGCGCGGCGCTGGGGATCTTCCTGGTACAGGGCCTGCCGAGCAACGACATGCGCTTCTGGGTGACCATGCTGCTGGTGCAGTCGCTGCCGTACTTGGCGGCCCTGATCATGGCCTTCGTCTCTTCGCTGCCGAAACCGGCCGAAGAACCTGAGCAGGTGCCCGTGGCGTAAACGGACGGGGGCAGGATTTACCCGACAGAAGCCCTGAAAGCTTCGCGGATAAATCCTGCTCCTACAGCCTCTGTTGGCCATTTTGCTTTAAGATATCCGCCACTTTCCGCGCCTTGGTCAAGTACGCTTCCACGGCCAAACCCGATGACTGTAGGAGCCTGGCTTGCCAGCGAAGCTCTGGCGCCCTTGAGGGCGCTTTGGCAGGCAAGCCTGGTGCCCACACGTATTACCCGACCTTGCCCCTGCATCCGGAGTTTTTCATGACGGCCCACGCCGAGCTTTCGCCGACCCTGCAACTTGCCTGTGATCTGATCCGCCGCCCATCGGTGACACCGGTCGACGCCGACTGCCAGAAACTGATGATGCAGCGTCTGGGTGATGCCGGCTTCAACCTGGAGCCGATGCGTATCGAGGATGTGGATAACTTCTGGGCCACCCATGGTCGCCATGAAGGCCCGGTGCTGTGCTTCGCCGGCCATACCGATGTGGTCCCGACCGGTCCGCTCCAGGCCTGGCAAAACGATCCGTTCGATGCGCTGATCGACGAGCACGGCATGCTCTGCGGTCGCGGTGCTGCCGACATGAAAGGCAGCCTCGCGGCGATGCTGGTCGCGACCGAGCGTTTTGTCGCTGACTACCCGGACCACAAGGGTAAAGTGGCGTTCCTGATCACCAGCGATGAAGAAGGCCCGGCCCACCACGGCACCAAGGCGGTGGTCGAACGTCTGGCCGCGCGCAAGGAGCGCCTGGACTGGTGCATCGTCGGCGAACCGTCGAGCACCTCGCTGGTCGGCGACGTGGTGAAGAACGGTCGGCGCGGCTCGCTCGGCGCCAAGCTGACCATCCGCGGCGTGCAAGGCCATGTGGCCTACCCGCACCTGGCGAAGAACCCGATCCACCTGGCCGCCCCTGCCCTAGCCGAGCTGGCCGCCGAGCACTGGGACGACGGCAATGCCTTCTTCCCACCGACCAGCTTCCAGATCTCCAACCTCAACTCCGGCACCGGCGCGACCAACGTGATCCCCGGCGACCTGGTGGCCCTGATCAACTTCCGCTTCTCCACCGAATCGACCGTCGAAGGCCTGCAACATCGGGTCGCGGCAATCCTCGACAAACACCAACTGGACTGGCACGTGGACTGGGCGCTGTCCGGCCTGCCGTTCCTGACCGAGCCGGGCGCGCTGCTCGACGCGGTATCGTCCAGTATCAAGGACATCACCGGCCGCGAAACCCAGGCCTCGACCAGCGGCGGCACCTCCGACGGGCGCTTCATCGCCACCCTCGGCAGCCAGGTGGTGGAACTCGGCCCGGTCAACGCGACCATTCACCAGGTCAACGAGCGAGTCCTGGCCAGCGACCTCGATGTGCTGACCGAAATCTACTACCAGACCCTGATCAAGTTGCTCGCCTGATGCTCACCTGCCCTCTCTGCAGCGCAGCGCTGAGCGCAGTCGACAACGGTGTGGCCTGCCCGGCCGGGCACCGTTTCGACCGCGCACGCCAGGGCTACCTGAACCTGCTGCCGGTGCAACACAAGAACAGCCGAGACCCGGGCGACAACCAGGCCATGGTCGAAGCCCGGCGCGATTTCCTCAATGCCGGGCACTATGCCCCGGTCGCCCGCCGCCTGGCCGAACTGGCGGCCGAGCGGACCCCGCAACGCTGGGTCGATATCGGCTGTGGCGAGGGCTACTACACCGCCCAGATCGCCCAGGCGCTGCCAGCAGCCGACGGCTATGCCCTGGACATCTCGCGTGAAGCGGTGAAGCGGGCCTGCCGTCGTAACCCGCAACTGACCTGGTTGATTGCCAGCATGGCGCGTATTCCGCTGCAGGACGCCAGTTGCCAGTTTCTCGCCAGCGTGTTCAGCCCGCTGGACTGGCAAGAGGCCAAGCGCCTGCTCAGCCCCGGTGGCGGCCTGATGAAAGTCGGCCCGACCAGCGGCCACCTGATGGAACTGCGCGAACGGCTCTATGACGAAGTGCGTGAATATACCGACGACAAGCACCTGGCCCTGGTGCCGGACGGCATGCGGCTAGAGCACAGTGAAGTCCTCGACTTCACGCTGCGCCTGGAACAGCCCGTCGATCGCGCCAACCTGCTGGCCATGACCCCGCACGGCTGGCGCGCCAGCGCCGAGCGTCGCGCCCGGGTGATCGAGCAGGTCGAGCCGTTCGAGGTCAGTGTGTCGATGCGCTACGATTACTTCGTTCTGCAATGATCCCCATGACAAACCTCGCCAACCCCGGTTGGCGACCGCCAGAATCCGCGAATGGATTTTTCAGCAGCCGCAGCGAGGACATCCATGCGCCAGCCTGACATAGAGATTTACCTGAAAGACGCCGACGTCGACCACAAGGCAATTACCACCTGGTTGAATACGGCGCTTGGCCCCTGCACCGAGTGGACGCAGAAAGGCCAGACCTGGAAATGCGAGGCCGCCGGCGTGCCGGTGACCTGGTTGCCCAAGGCCGTAGGCAAGTGGAACAGCCTGTACCTGGAGAGCGACCAGACCCCTTGGGACGACGACATTGCCTGTGCCCGCGCCGCCTTCGCGGCGCTACAGGTGGAAGTGCGTTGCGCACCTGGCAGTTGGGTCGAGGAGGAAGGCGAAGAAAGCGCCGACCGCTGGATTCGCATCAGTGCCGACGGCGAAGAAGAGATTACCTGGCGTACGGCCTGACCCCATCCGAGCCTGACCTGGCAGGACTTGCACGGGCCGCTCCTGCCATGGCCAGCCTTGCACTGGCCAGCTCTGCGCTGGGAGGCCCTGCCATGCCCCTCCCTTGTGGCGAGCGTGCTTGCCACAAGGCCGAGTCGTTCCCACCCTCGCCCTAAGCCACCCACCCCATCCTCGGCCTGAGGATTCTTCCCGCCTGATCGCCAGAACTTGGGATGACATTCGTAGGTCATAGCACTCAGTGCGAATCTCGGAGCCCAGGACAGCCCGCAAAACGCGCGATCGATATTGCTTCGTCGCATTTTTGCCGATTTTCGCCAGATACGGCACACTACGCCCGCCCGAGCAAACGCTCGGTTCATTCCATCTGAAGCAGAAACCGTATGACCCGTTCGCCTTTGCGCCGTCTTGTGTTTGGCACCCTGCGCCGCCTCCTGTACCTGTGGGTGCGCTCGGAGACGATCAACCAATCGTCTCTGGCCCTCAACCTGGACCGTAGCCGCCCGGTGTTCTACGTACTCCAGTCGCCGTCGCTGAGCGACCTGGCGGTGGTCGACCGCGAATGTACCCGGGCCGGCCTGCCGCGTCCGGTGCTGCCGGTCTCGGTGGGTCCGCTGTTGGAGCCGGCGGCGTTTTTCTACCTGACGCCGGAGCCCGACTGGCTCGGCCGCCAGGACAAGCGCGGCGCTCCGCCGACTCTGACCCGCCTGGTCGACGCCCTGAGCCAGAATGCCGCCGAGGATGCCCAAGTGATCCCGGTCAGCGTGTTCTGGGGACAATCGCCGGACAGCGAGTCGAGCCCATGGAAACTGCTGTTCGCCGACAGCTGGGCGGTCACCGGCCGGCTACGGCGTCTGCTGAGCATCCTGATCCTGGGCCGCAAGACCCGCGTGCAGTTCTCCGCGCCGATCAACCTGCGCGAACTGGTGGAACACAACAAGGGCCACGAACGCACCGTACGCATGGCCCAACGCATCCTGCGGGTGCACTTTCGCAACCTGAAGACCGCAGTGATCGGTCCCGACCTGTCCCACCGTCGCAACCTGGTCAAGGGCCTGGTCAACGAGCCACAGGTCCGCCAGGCGATCCTCGAACACGCCCAGCGCGAGAACATCCCGGCGGAGAAAGCCAAGACCCAGGCGCTGCGCTACGGCAACGAAATCGCTTCGGATTACACCTACACCGCCATCCGCTTCCTGGAAGTGGTGCTGAGCTGGTTCTGGAACAAGATCTACGACGGCATCCGGGTCAATCACATCGAAGGCGTACAAGCCGTGGCCCAGGGACACGAGGTGATCTACGTGCCCTGCCATCGCAGCCACATCGACTACCTGCTGCTGTCCTACCTGTTGTTCCGCAACGGTCTGACCCCACCGCACATCGCCGCCGGGATCAACCTCAACATGCCGGTGATCGGCAGCCTGCTGCGCCGTGGCGGCGCGTTCTTCATGCGCCGTACCTTCAAGGGCAACCCGCTTTATACCGCCGTGTTCAACGAGTACCTGCACACACTGTTCACCAAGGGCTTTCCGGTGGAGTACTTCGTAGAAGGCGGGCGCTCGCGCACCGGACGCATGCTGCAACCCAAGACCGGCATGCTGGCCATTACCCTGCGCAGTTTCCTGCGCTCATCGCGTATGCCGATCGTCTTCGTGCCGGTCTACATCGGCTACGAGCGGGTCCTGGAAGGCCGGACCTACCTCGGCGAACTGCGTGGCGCCAGCAAGAAAAAAGAGTCGATCTTCGACATTTTCAAGGTCATCGGTGCCCTCAAGCAGCGTTTCGGCCAGGTTGCGGTCAACTTCGGCGAACCAATCAAACTGGCAGAGTTCCTCGACCAGGAACAACCGGACTGGCGTACCCAGGAGTTGGGCCCGCAATTCAAGCCGGACTGGCTGAGCGCAACCACCAGCCGCCTCGGCGAACGCGTGGCACGCCACCTCAACGAAGCCGCTGCGATCAACCCGGTCAACCTGGTGGCCCTGGCATTGTTGTCCACCAGCCGACTGGCCCTGGACGAGCGTGCCATGGCGCGGGTACTGGATCTGTACCTGGTGCTGCTGCGTCGCGTTCCCTATTCGCCCCACACCACCCTGCCCGAGGGCGATGGCCGGGCACTGATCCAGCACGTCAAGGACATGGACCTGCTCGCCGAACAAAGCGATGCGCTGGGCAAGATTCTCTACCTGGACGAGCAGAACGCGGTCCTGATGACCTACTACCGCAACAACGTCCTGCATATATTCGCCCTGCCGGCGTTGCTCGCCAGCTTCTTCCAGAGCTCGTCCCGCATGAGCCGCGAACAACTGCTGCGCTACACCCGGGCGTTGTACCCGTACCTGCAGTCGGAACTGTTTATCCGCTGGTCACTGGAGGAACTCGACGCGGTGGTCGATCAATGGCTCGAGGCCTTCGTCGAGCAGGGCCTGCTGCGCTTCGAAAATGAGGTCTACCTGCGCCCGGCGCCGAGTTCGCGGCATTTCGTGCTGCTTACCCTGCTGTCCAGAAGCATCGCCCAGACCCTGCAACGCTTCTACATGGCGATCTCGCTGCTGCTCAACAGCGGCCAGCACAGTATCAGCGCCGAGGAGTTGGAAGACCTGTGCACGATCATGGCCCAGCGCCTGTCGATCCTGCACGGGCTCAATGCGCCGGAATTCTTCGACAAGAGTCTGTTCCGCCACTTTATCCAGACCCTGCTCGACCTCGACGTCCTGCGTCGCGACGAAGCCGGCAAGCTGAGCTATCACGACCTGCTCGGCGAACTGGCCGAGGGCGCGGCCAAGCGGGTCCTGCCAGCGGAAATCCGCTTGTCGATCCGCCAGGTGGCGCTGCACGACACCGGCCCGGAACAGAACACCGATGACAGCCCAAGCGCCGACTGATATCGGATAACCGGCAGCCTCATGACAGACGATTCGGCAAAGAAACACGGATGTTTCTCTGTCGAATTTCCTCGGCAAACACTCGTATAGACTGGATATTGCGTCGCCTTTGACGCGTTCGATAAGGACATCGAGATGACTGCGAAAAACGTCGTGACCGCTATTTTCCACTTCCCCCCAGACTACGCCATTGCAGCGCGGGCAAAAACCCGGATCACCCTGCGCAACCGCGACACCCATGCCGCTCTCGGCACCTGGACCAGCACCAATCTGCCGCCCAGGAGCCCCTGGAGCTTCGTCTTCGAACTGCCGCTGGACCTGCGCTATAACAGCAGGATCGAGATCGAGTTCGACATGAGCGTCGATGACGTCTCGCTGCTGGCCGACATCCGCTACAGCTTCAGGTGGCGCAAGGACAACCAGGAAGAAGTCTTTCACCTGAGTCCCCCCGGCTACCTGTACCTGAGCGCCGCGCTGGTGCCCATGATCGGCACCGAGGAAAACACCCTGGCCAACCTGAAACTGGTGGCCCTGAACGACTCGGGCCTGCCGCCCTACATCCTCTGCGAGGAAATCACCCTGCTCAAGGGCGCGATCCCCCGCTACCTGCGCTATGACCCCAACCGCGTCAAACCCGGACAGATCTACGAAACCCAGGGCACCTTCGGCAGCCGACGCAAATTCACCCTCAAACCCATCCCCAGAACCGTCGTGCTGCAGAAAGAGAAACCCCAGAGCCTGACCCTAAGGGCCTAGGCCTAGTGGCGCCCTGAATCTATTCGATCAATGCTCGCTTCGAGCACGCCGGCCAGCTACTGTTATCACCAGCGAAGCGCACACCGCCCATTGGAGCCGCTGGTTCCACAGCGCTTGCACCGGCGTGCCGGCTTCGCCCGGTCATCTCTTCATTTTTCGAATAAGGAAGCTTTCCATGCTCCGTCCCTCCCTACGCCTGGTCGGCCTTTGCGCCGGCCTGCTGATCTCCGCCAACGCGCTGGCCCTGTCCCTGGGCAGCCTGTCCCAGGGCGAAGCCTCGGGTGGACTCAAGGACGCCCTGGCCCAGGGTGCCGTAGCAGCCGTCACCACGCTCGGCAAGCCGGGTGGTTTCAGCAACAACCCAGAGGTGAAGATCGAACTGCCCGGCAAGCTGGGCAAGGTCGCCAGCAAGATGAAGCAGTTCGGCATGGGCGCCCAGGTCGATCAGTTGGAAACGAGTATGAACAAGGCGGCCGAGGCAGCCGTGCCGCAGGCTCAGGCGCTGCTGGTGGATGCAGTGAAAAAGATGACCGTGAGCGACGCCAAGGGCATTCTCACCGGCGGCAAGGACTCGGCGACCCAGTACCTGGACAAGACCAGCCGCGAGCAGATCCGCGCCAAGTTCCTGCCGATCGTCAAGCAGGCCACCGATCAGGTGGGCCTGGCCCAGCAATACAACTCGTTCGCCGGGCAGGCCGCGAGCCTCGGCGTGCTTGATGCCAAGAGTGCCAACATTGAAAGCTACGTGACCGAAAAGGCCCTGGACGGCCTGTTCAAGATGATCGCCCAGAAGGAGGAAGGCATCCGCGCCAATCCGGCGGAAGCGGCCACCAGCCTGGCGAAAAAGGTGTTTGGCGCACTGTAATGTGCCAGGGAGAGCCAGCTCGCTGGCTCTCCCCATCAGGTTTTATCCCTCGCCCACGGTTTTCTTCACCCGGAACCAACCGGCATACAGCGCCGGCAGGAACAACAGGGTCAAGGCCGTCGCCACGACCAGACCGCCCATGATCGCCACCGCCATCGGTCCGTAGAACACGCTGCGCGACAGTGGGATCATCGCCAACACCGCCGCCAGCGCGGTCAACACGATCGGCCGGAAGCGCCGCACCGTCGCCTCGATGATCGCCTGCCACTGCGACATGCCAGCGCGGATATCCTGTTCGATCTGGTCCACCAGGATCACCGAGTTGCGCATGATCATCCCCGACAACGCAATCGTCCCGAGCATCGCCACGAACCCGAACGGCTGGCGGAACACCAACAGGAACAGCGTCACACCAATCAACCCCAGCGGGGCAGTGAGGAACACCATCGCTACCCGCGAGAAACTGCGCAACTGCAACATCAGCAAGGTCAGCACTACCACGATGAACAGCGGCACGCCGGCGTTCACCGAAGCCTGGCCGCGCTCCGAGTCCTCCACGGTACCGCCCACCTCCAGCAGATAACCGTCCGGCAATTCGGCCCGGATCGAATCCAGGGTCGGCATGATCTGCTTGACCAGAGTCAACGGCTGCTCCTGCCCGTAGATATCGGCGCGGATGGTCACGTTGGGCAGGCGATTGCGGTGCCAGATAACGCCCTCCTCGAAACCGTATTCCAGCGTGGCGATTTGCGACAGCGCCACGCTGGTGCCATTGTCGGTAGGCACTGCCAGGCTCGACAGCGCCGACAGCTCGGTGCGCTCCTGCACGGTGCCACGCAGCAGAATCTCGATCAGCTCATTGTCTTCGCGGTACTGGCTGACGGTCGAACCGGTCAGCGAACTCTGCAGGAAGCGCGACAGGTTGGCCGTGCTCACCCCCAGCGCCCGGGCGCGATCCTGATCGACATTCAGGTAGACCACCTTGCTCGGCTCTTCCCAGTCCAGATGCACGTTGGCCACATGGGGGTTCTCGCGCACCTTGGCCGCCACCTTGCGGGCCAGGGCCCGGACCACCTCGATATGCTCACCGGTGACACGGAACTGCACCGGGTACCCCACGGGCGGGCCGTTCTCCAGACGCGTGACCCGCGCCCGCAGTTCCGGGAACTGCTCATTGAGGGTGTCGATCAACCAGGTCCGCAATTTTTCGCGGTCCTCGATGGATTTGGCCAGCACCACAAACTGGGCAAAACTGGTCGCTGGCAACTGCTGGTCCAACGGCAGGTAGAAACGCGGTGAACCGGTACCGACATAGGCCACATAGTTGTCGATACCATCATGGCCCTTGAGCAGCGCTTCCAGGCGCTTGACCTGTTCGGTGGTGTTATTCAGCGATGCGCCTTCGGCCAGCTTGAGGTCGACCATCAATTCCAGCCGTCCAGAGGCCGGGAAAAACTGCTGGGGCACGAAGCGGAACAGCGCCACCGACCCCACGAACAACAGGACGGTCAACACGATCACCGTCTTGCGCCGCCGCACGCACCACTCCACCGCTCGCCGCACCCGCTGATAGAACGGGGTGGCATACGGATCCGGCTGATCGGCACCATGCTTGGCGGCGTGAAGTTTCGCCAGGTCGGGAAGCAGTTTCTCCCCCAGATACGGCACGAACATCACGGCGGCGATCCACGACGCCAACAGGGCGATGGTCACCACCTGGAAAATCGAACGGGTGTACTCGCCGGTCCCCGACTGCGCCGTGGCGATCGGCAGGAAACCAGCGGCGGTGATCAACGTGCCGGTCAGCATCGGGAATGCGGTGCTGGTCCAGGCGTAGCTCGCCGCCTTGAGCCGATCGAAGCCCTGCTCCATCTTGATCGCCATCATCTCCACGGCAATGATCGCGTCGTCCACCAGCAGGCCCAGCGCCAACACCAGGGCGCCAAGGGAAATCTTGTGCAGGCCGATACCCAGGTAATACATGGTGGCAAAGGTCATCGCCAGCACCAGCGGGATCGCCAGCGCCACCACCATGCCGGTGCGCACACCGAGGGAGAAGAAACTCACCAGCAGCACGATCGCCAGCGCCTCCACCAGGACCTGGACAAACTCGCCGACACCGGTCTTGACCGCCGCTGGCTGGTCGGACACCTTGCTCAGGCGCATGCCCGCCGGCAGGCTTTTCTGAATTCTGGCGAACTCGGTTTCCAGCGCCTTGCCCAGCACCAGGATGTCGCCACCGTCATTCATCGCCACGGCCAGGCCGATGGCGTCTTCGCCCATGAAACGCATGCGCGGCGCCGGTGGATCGTTGAAACCACGACGGACCTCGGCGATATCACCGATGCGCAAGGTCCGGTCACCCACCCGGATCGGGAAATTGCGAATCTCGTCGACGCTCTTGAAGTTGCCGCTGACGCGCAGTTGCACACGCTCCGTCGGGGTTTCGAAGAAACCCGAGGTCGAAACCGCGTTCTGCTCCTGCAACGCCTGCTGCACGGCCGCCATCGGTACACCGAGCGTGGCCAGCTTGACGTTCGACAACTCGATCCAGACCTTTTCGTCCTGCAGCCCCAACAGATCGACCTTGCCGACATCCTTGACCCGTTGCAGTTGGATCTGGATGCGGTCGGCGTAGTCCTTGAGTACCGCGTAGTCGAAACCGTCGCCGGTCAGCGCATAGATATTGCCAAAGGTGGTACCGAACTCGTCATTGAAGAACGGTCCCTGAATATCCGGCGGCAGAGTCTGGCGGATGTCGCTGAGCTTCTTGCGCACCTGGTACCAGAGTTCGGGGATCTGCGCCGAATGCAACGAGTCGCGGGCCATGAAGATCACCTGGGACTCGCCTGGCCGCGAGAACGAGGTGATCCGCTCGTACTCGCCGGTTTCCATCAGTTTCTTTTCAATACGTTCGGTGACCTGCCGCGACACTTCCTGGGCCGTCGCCCCGGGCCAGTTGGTCTGGATCACCATGGCCTTGAAGGTGAACGGCGGGTCTTCGCTCTGCCCCAGCTTGGTGTAGGACATAGCCCCAACCATCGCCAGCAAAAGCATCAGAAACAGTACGATCTGGCGGTTACGCAATGCCCATTCGGAAAGGTTGAAACCCATCGGGGACTACTCCTTGGCCGCCAGGTTGACGACACGGTTGGAGCGGTCCACCGGACGCACCTGTTCCCCCTCATGAAGCACATGCACACCGGCCGCCACCACCCAATCGCTGGCGTTGAGCCCTTCGAGCACCGGCACACTTTTCTCGCCGAAGGCACCGACCCGCACCGGGGTGCGCTTGAGCGTATTGTCCGCCTGGACTTTCCAGACATAGGCAGCGCCATTTTCAGCGGTCAGCGCCGATAACGGCACCGACAACGGTACGTCCCCAGCAGCCTGGACGAAGACCCTGGCGCTCTGCCCCAGTTCGGCAGGCACCTTCCCGGCGCTGAACGCAATGCGCGCGGCAAAGGTCCGGGATTTCGGATCGGCTGCCGGCGACAACTCGCGGATATGCCCGTTGAAGCGCTGGCCCGGCTGCGACCAGAGTTCGACCGCAACATCCTGGCCAACCTTGAAGCGCCCGAACGCCTGTTCCGGGAAACTGATCAGCACTTCACGCTCGCCATCGGCCGCCAGCGTGAATACCGTCTGGCCGGCAGCCACCACCTGGCCGACCTCGATCTGACGCTTGGCGATCACGCCGTCCTGCGGCGCACGCAACACCGCGTAGCCCGCCTGGTTGCTGGAGACATCGAATTCAGCCTTGATCTGCTTCAGCCTGGCTTCACCGGCGCGGTAGGCATTTTCCGCGTTGTCGTACTGCGAACGGCTGACCATCTGCCGATCCAGCAAGGTCTTGTAACGGTCGCGCTCGGAACGCACCAGATTCAGGTTCGCTTCGGCAGCCGCCACCTGGGCCCGGGTGGCTTCCAGTTGCAGACGCACGTCCTGCGGGTCGAGCTCCGCCAGCGGCTGGTTGGCCTTGACCCGCTGGCCCTCCTCGACCAGGCGTCGAGAAACCTTGCCAGCAATGCGAAACGCCAGTTCAGGCTCGAAACGGGCACGCACCTCACCGGGATAACTGTCCATGCCCTGGGCTGCCAACTGAGGCTGCACCACCATGGCCGGACGTACAGTGACCTGGGCGGACTCTTCGTGACCACAGCCCACGAGGAAAAAGGCTAGACTGGCAGGCAACGCCAGAGGCAGGACATAGCGGAACATGGTGTGTACCCTTCGCCAAGAGTGCTTGAAATAATTATACTGATCAGTATGGTATTTATACCAAACTGACCAGTCCAGTATTAAAGTGAAAAATGTCCGACAATCTTTCTGTGCCCAGCGGCCCCGGCCGCCCCAAGGACCCGGCAAAACGCCAGGCCATTCTTGAAGCAGCGGAAGATCTGTTCCTGAGTAATGGATACGCCAGCACCAGCATGGACGCGGTAGCAGCAGCGGCAGGTGTTTCGAAGCTGACGGTCTACAGCCATTTCAACGACAAGGAGACGCTGTTCTCCGCTGCGGTGGTGTCCAAGTGCGAGGCGCAGCTACCCGACCTGCTATTCGCCTTGCCCGAAGGTGTGCCGGTCGAAACGGTGCTGCTCAACATCGCTCGGGGCTTTCACGTGCTGATCAACAGTGACGAATCGGTGAACCTGCATCGCCTGATTGTGGCGCTGGGGAGCCAGGATCCCAGGCTGTCGCAGATTTTCTTCGAGGCTGGCCCGCAGCGGATGCTGACCGAGATGGAACGGCTGCTGAGCCGGATTCATCAGAGCGGTGCGCTGAATATCGACAAGCCGCACAACGCTGCCGAACACTTCTTCTGCCTGCTCAAGGGCGCGGCGAACTTCCGCCTGCTGTATGGCTGCGGCCAGCGCTTGAATGCCGAGGACAGTGAAGCCCATGTGCGCGAGGTGGTGGGCCTGTTCATGCGGGCCTATCGGCCCTGAGCCAAGCCCGCGCAGTGCACATAGTCTGGCGAGCGGGCTCGCCACAGGAAGCGCTCAGGGCTTGAGCGCTTTTTTCGGATAGATGTCGTAACGGCTCGATTTACCCTCCAGCCCATGACTGGGCTTGGGGCCGTCGATGCATGGAGCCTTGCGCGGGCGCTTGACCACCACCCGATGGGTCGCCAGGGCCAGGGCGGCCGCGAGCAGCGCAGGCGCATCCGGATCATCCCCCACCAGCGGCCGGAACAGGCGCATTTCCTTCTTCACCAGCGCAGTTTTCTCACGATGGGGAAACATCGGGTCCAGGTAGATGACCTGCGGCGGTTCACCCTCCCAGTTGCGCATCACCTCGATGGAGTTGCCCTTGAGCAGGCGCATGCGGGAAATGATCGGCGCCACCTCCAGATCCTCAAGGCCCCGGGCCAGGCCATCCTCCAGCAACGCACCGATCAGTGGCTGGCGCTCGATCAGGCTCATCTCACAGCCCAGGCTCGCCAGCACGAAGGCATCCTTGCCCAGCCCTGCGGTGGCATCCAGTACCCGAGGACGCACGCCCTGCTGGATGCCGACCGCCTTGGCGATCATCTGGCCGCTGCCGCCACCGAACAGGCGCCGATGCGCCGCACCACCCTCGACGAAATCGACCCGTACCGGCCCCGGTGCATCCGGCCCCAGTTGCTGCAACTGCAATCCGTGTTCGGACACCTGCAGGGCGAACTCGGCCTCGGGCTCCTGCAAGGGTAGCGCCAGCCGTCGGGCCCACTCCTGCGCCTGGGATTGAAACCCTTCGGCCAGTGCCTCGACCCTGATGCGTACGGCTGCTTGCTGCTCACTCATGAAAAAAACGCTCAAAAATTTAATGATCGGCAAAAACGGCCGATAAAAGAATTATCCGTCATTTTGCCAGAGCTTGGGTCACCACCAAGAGCCATGTCAGACATTCAGCGCACATCCATAGGTTATCTATCGCCCGTCGGCGATTACGGCCTGCGAAACTCCCAGGCACTGAGTGGCGTCAGCCACCTGTGGCAGGATTTCTTCGCACGGGCGATGGCCGAGCAGGTGGGTGATGCACCGAAGCAGGCAGTGGCCGAACTGCCGATTGATGGCCCGGTCGAACCCACCGCCGGTGCCGAGACCCTGGCCCAGATCGTCGACCAGTTGCACTGCGAAGTCACCGACAATCCGGTCCGCCCGCCAGAACCGCTGTTCCTGCCGATCGCCGAGTTCGAGCTCGACCTGCTGAAAAAACCGGCACCGCCTTACCCGGAAGACGAGCTCATCGCCCAGCAGCGCCAACAGGATTTCGAAAGCGAATGGGTTCGTCCCATCGTACTGACGGCCGGCCAAGCACAAGTACAGCCCGGCCCGGCACCGCAACCACGTCCACTGCACCTGCCGATTGCCGAGTTCGAACTCGACCTGCTACCGAAACCGGCCATTCCGTACGACGAACCAACCCTGGTCAAACAACAGCAGGCCCTGGACTACGACCAGAATTGGGCACGCCCGCTGGTGGCGCACAACCTGCGTCTGGCGGCCTGAGCCGCCAGCATCCGCTTCATCCCTTGAACATCTGGTTGATCTTGCCGAACGGTATCGCCTGCTCGGTGAAATCAAAGGTGCCCGGCCCGCAGATCTCCTGCGCCGCCTGGTAAAAAGCCCCATACGCCGCACGCGCCAGCGCCGAACCGACACTGATGCGCTTGACACCCAGCGCGCTCAAGTCAGCCACCGACAGTGGCACACCACCGGACATCAGCACGTTCACCGGCTTTGGGGCCACCGCCTTGACGATTGCACTGATCTCCTCGGCGGTGCTCAAGTCCGGTGCGTAGAGCACATCGGCCCCGGCTTCGGCATAAGCCTGCAGGCGGCGGATGGTGTCAGCCAGATCCCGTCGCCCGACCAGAAAGTTCTCCGCCCGTGCCGTCAGGGTGAACGCGAACGGCAGGCTACGCGCTGCCGCCACCGCCGCTTCAACCCGTTCGACAGCCAATGCAAAGGGATAGATCGGTTCTTCGGGATTGCCCGTGGCATCCTCGATGGAGCCTCCGACCAAGCCGACTTCGGCAGCCATCAGGATGGTCTGGGCGCAACCTTCAGGGCTGTCGGCGTAACCGTTTTCCAGGTCCGCCGCCACCGGCAGCGGCGTGGCCCTGGCAATGACATGAGCGTTCTCCAAGGCATCGGCACGGCTGACCGCACCTTCCGCATCCGGACGCCCCAGGGAAAACGCCAACCCCGCGCTGGTGGTGGCCAGGGCTTCGAAGCCCAGCGCCGCGAGCATTTTCGCCGAGCCGGCATCCCAGGGATTGGGGATCACAAAAGCCCCCGCACGTTCGTGCAGGGCCTTGAAGGCTTGGGCTCGAAGGGTTTGCGCATCCATATGAGCGACTCCTGGCAGTAAGAACAGGCGCCGTCAGAGCAAGCCGAGTTGCTCCGCAGCGGGCTCTCTGTATAGCTCAGGCAGCGCGGGCAGGCCAGGCAAACGTGCCATCAGCCGATGATGAAAGCGCTGCGCCAGCTTCGGGGCCAGCAGATTGTCCGAGGTATGCAGGAAGATATACGGCGTGCGCCCCTCTTCGATCCACGCCGCCACCTTCTCGACCCAGGGTGTCAGGAAGGATTCATTCGCCGCCAACTCCGGGTGGCCGATGAAACGAACCTGCGGAAACTGGGTAAAGGCTGCCGGTCGCGGCGGCACCTTGGGCTTTTTCGACTGGGCATGCAGCACCGCAGGGGTGGTCGAGGTACAACTGAACAACGCCCGTGGATCAAGACAGATGCGCTCCACGCCCCGATCGAGCAGCAATCGATTGAGCATCCGCTCGGCATCGCCCTTGGCGAAGAACTCGGGATGACGGACCTCGATAGCCAACGGCTGCTGCAGGCTGTCGATGAATCCAGCCAGTTCGCCCAACCGATGCGGCGCGAAACTCGCCGGCAGTTGCAGCCACAATGGCGACACCCGCGCGCCCAGCGGTTTGAGCAGTTGCAGGAACGCCTCGGCCGCCAGCACCTGATCACGCAGGTCTCCACCGTGACTGATATCGCGGGGGAACTTGGCGGTGAAGCGAAAATGCTCAGGCATGGTCTGCGCCCAACGCTCGACGGTGCTCGCGGCGGGTCGCGCGTAGAATGTGGTGTTGCCTTCGACGGCGTTGAAGACCTGGCTGTAGAGGTCGAGAAAATCCGCTGGACGAGCGTTTTCCGGGTACAGGAATTCGCGCCAGGCGTTTTCACTCCAGGACGGACAACCCAGGTAATAAGGGAGAACTGAATCGGTCATGGCACCGATTAGATCAGATATGCAGGTCGAGCCCCAACACTTCCATGTCCCACTCGACGAAACCGGCAGTGGTCAGGTAGCTGGCAAGGGCCGTGGCGACACTTTTGCTCATGGAGCGATGGAAGATCATGTCTTGCGGACGGGCCGGCAGGTTGGCCAGGCGTTCACCTGCGGCTTCGGCACGGGCAGCGACTTCGGAGAGATCCTCGCTGTCGTTGCTCAGCAGTTCACCATCAGCGTCCAGCACAACGCCGCCCTTGCGGGGCTTGCGCTTGATGGAATAAGACTGTGATGAAACGCCGTCTATACGCATTGGGGCATGCTCGGTGTCGATGATGGCAATTTAGCAGTACGCGCCGTACTTGGCTATTGCCCAAGTGATAACCAGACCACAGAACTGGAAAAAGGTTTTCACATAGCGCTGCCAGCGTGGGAAAAACATGACGGACGGCACATTTTTGACTGCTTCAGACGATATTCCGAGCGTTCGGCTTAACCCTCAGTGTAGCTTCGAAATTCACCCGGGGTTCAGCGAGCCTTGGGCGTGGCAACCTTGTCACGCAGGTAGACGGGCTGCGCTTCGTCGGCAACGATGGCTTCGCCACGCGCCCAGGCGAATCGCGCCAGGCTCAGCAGGTCCTCGGCGTGGGGCAGCATGCCAGCATCCTGGCCGCTCAGCGCAACCTTGATCCGCTCACCATACCCCCAGCCCGTGCCCGCGCCAAACCAGGCGCCGGTGGCCGCTGCCGGCAGCGCCGCGACTTCCGGTGCCAGCACCGCTTCGCTGCCAGCCAGACGCATCTCCCCGGCCTCCTCGCGATAACAGCCCCAATACACCTCATCCATCCGTGCATCGATGGCCGCCGCGACCTGGCTGGCGCCATGCTCGCGCAATGCCCGCTGAGCCAGCACTGCCAGGTTCGACACCGGCAACACCGGGCGCTCCAGGGCAAAGGCCAGGCCCTGGACCACGCCAATCGCGATCCGCACGCCAGTAAAGGCACCTGGCCCACGGCCAAAGGCAATCGCATCGACCGCAGACAGGCCGATCCCGGCATCCGCCAGCAATTGCTGGATCATCGGCAGCAGCTTCTGCGCGTGCAGGCGCGGGATCACCTCATAGTGGCTCGTCACCTTGCCGTCATGCAGCAAGGCGACGGAGCAAGCTTCAGTCGCGGTGTCCAGGGCCAGCAAGGTGCTCATCGATGTTTCCGTCAGGTCAGAATGAAAAAGTGCAACAGTATAAACAACAACAGCCCGCAAGCGGGCTGTTGTAGAGACGCAATCGCGACGATCAGTTCAGCGCTTCAAGCACCTTGCCGGTGATCGCTTCGACCGAGCCGACGCCGGCGATGTAGCTGTACTTCGGCTTGCCCTGGGCAGCCGACAGCTTCTGGTAGAAGTCCACCAGCGGCTTGGTCTGGGAATGGTAGACCGACAGGCGATGACGAACGGTTTCTTCGGTGTCGTCCTTGCGCTGAACCAGCTCGTCGCCCGTCGCATCGTCCTTGCCTTCGACTTTCGGCGGGTTGTAGACGACGTGGTAAACGCGACCGGAGGCCTCGTGAACGCGGCGGCCGGCAATACGCTGGACGATCTCTTCGTCGTCGACGGCGATCTCGACCACGTGGTCCAGCTCGACACCGGCCTGCACCAGGGCTTCAGCCTGGGGAATGGTGCGCGGGAAGCCGTCGAACAGGAAGCCGTTGGCGCAATCGGCCTGGGCAATCCGGTCCTTGACCAGTGCGATGATCAGGTCATCGGACACTAGGCCACCGGCATCCATGATGCCCTTGGCCTTGACGCCCAGCTCGGTGCCAGCCTTGACCGCGGCACGCAACATGTCGCCGGTGGAGATTTGCGGGATGCCGAATTTTTCGGTGATGAACTTAGCCTGAGTACCTTTACCGGCCCCGGGAGCTCCCAGCAGAATGACGCGCATCGATGTGCTCCTCAATTTTTTATTTAGAAACGCTCGGATTCGCCTCGTGGGGCCAATCTCAACAATAGGGTGACAGCCGCCCAAACGGCCAAGGGCTGATCAAGATACACAGCCGACCGACCCCACACAAGCCGCCCAAAGTCGCATCGACCCGAGCCGCCACGACACCCCAAACCTGCTACCACGGGTCGTAACCCGACCACCCCGTGTCACGTACACAGGCACGACCGCATCTGACCCTGCGCTCGTACCTGCCCCGCTACCCGTGCCTCATGCTTTTCATGACCTCAGCCGGTATTGCGCAAGCCGGCGGCGATCCCCGCCACGGACACCAGCAAAGCCTGTTCCAGAGGGCTGTTCTGGTTGCTTTCCTGACGCCGCGTACGCGCCAGCAACTCGGCCTGCAGCAGGTGCAGCGGATCGAGGTAGGTATTGCGCAGGCGAATGAATTCCAGGGTTTCGGGGCTGTGGGCCAACAGTTGCGACTGGCCGGTCAATCCCAGTACCACCTCGCACGCCTGCGACAATAGGTCGCGTAAGTGCACACCCAGCGGCAGCAGTTCGGCTTCCACCAGACGTTCGTCGTAGGAACGGGCGATATCGTTGTCGGCCTTGGCCAGAACCATTTCCAGCATGTCGATACGGGTCCGGAAAAATGGCCATTGCTCGCGCATCTGCTCCAGCAGTGGGCCCTGACCACGCTCCAGCGCATGCCGCAGTGCCGTCTCCCAACCGAGCCAGGCCGGCAGCATCAGTCGGGTCTGGGTCCAGCCGAAGATCCAGGGAATCGCCCGCAGGCTTTCTATACCGCCAGCCCGACGCTTGGCCGGACGACTGCCCAGCGGCAGGCGCCCAAGTTCCTGTTCCGGCGTCGACTGGCGGAAATACTCGACGAACTGCGGATTGTCGCGCACCTCGGCGCGATAGGCGCGCACGCCGTCCGCCGCCAACTCGTCCATCAGCTTGCGCCAGGCCGGTTGTGGCGGTGGTGGCGGCAACAAGGTGGCCTCGAGCACTGCCGCCAGGTACAGGTTGAGGTTCTGTTCGGCGATGTCCGGCAGGCCGAACTTGAAACGGATCATCTCGCCCTGCTCGGTCGTGCGGAAACGTCCCGCCACAGAACCCGGCGGCTGCGACAGAATCGCCGCATGGGCCGGGCCGCCGCCACGACCGACGGTGCCGCCACGGCCATGGAACAACAGCAACTCGACCTGCTGCTCCCGACAGATGTCCACCAGCCGTTCCTGGGCGCGGTACTGGGCCCAGGCCGCAGCCGTGGTGCCGGCATCCTTGGCCGAGTCGGAGTAACCGATCATCACCTCTTGCGGCCCCTGCAAACGCGAGCGATAACCGGGCAACTGCAACAGGCGCTCCATTACCGGCCCGGCATTGTCCAGATCGGCCAGGGTTTCAAACAGCGGCACCACGCGCATCGGCCGCAACACCCCGGATTCCTTGAGCAACAGCTGTACGGCGAGCACATCGGAAGCCGCTCCTGCCATGGAGATCACATACGAGCCCAGGGACGCTGCCGGGGCTGCGGCGATTTCCCGACAGGTTGCCAGCACCTCGGCGGTATCCGCCGATGGCTTGAAATATGGCGGCAGCAGTGGCCGACGATTGCCCAACTCGCGAATCAGGAACGTCAGCCGAGCATCTTCATCCCAGTCCTCGTAGCGTCCCAGTCCCAGGTAGTCGGTGATCTCGTTCATCGCCGAGGCATGGCGCGATGAGTCCTGACGCACATCCAGACGCACCAGAAACAGCCCGAAGGTCACCGCCCGCCGCAGACAATCGAGCAACGGCCCATCGGCGATCACGCCCATGCCGCATTCGTGCAGGGACTGATAACACAACTGCAAGGGCTCCAGCAGCTCGTGGTTGTCGCGCAGAACCTGGTCCGTGGCCGGTTGGGTGGACTCCAGCGAATCATGGGCCCACTGGCGGGTTGCCCGCAGCCGCTCGCGCAGTTGCTTGAGCACCGCCCGATAAGGCTCGGCACTGTTACCGGCGCGGGCCCGCAAGGCTTCGCTGGCATGCTGCATCGACAGCTCGGCGGCCAGGTGATCGACATCGCGCAGGTACAGGTCAGCCGCCATCCAGCGTGCCAACAGCAGCACTTCGCGAGTCACCCTGGCCGTCACATTGGGGTTGCCATCACGGTCGCCGCCCATCCACGAAGCAAAGCGAATCGGCGCCGCCTCCAGCGGCAAGTGCAGGCCGGTCGCGGCGTGCAGGGCTTCATCGGCCTTGCGCAGATAATTCGGAATGGCCTGCCAGAGCGAGTGCTCGATCACCGCGAAGCCCCACTTGGCCTCGTCCACCGGGGTCGGCCGGGTGCGGCGGATCTCCTCGGTGTGCCAGGCTTCGGCAATCAGCCGTTGCAGGCGCTGGCGGATCTGCTCACGTTCGGCGGCGGTGAGGTCACGGTGATCCTGCAACGCCAGTTGCGCAGCAATCGCGTCGTACTTCTGGATCAGCGTGCGCCGGGCCACCTCGGTCGGGTGCGCAGTAAGCACCAGTTCGATGTCCAGACGCCCCAGTTGCCGGGCCAGGGAGTCGTCGCCATGGCCCTCGGCCCGCAGCCGGGCAAGCAACTCCGGCAACGCCCGTGCCTCGAACGGTGCCGGCTGCGAATCGTCACGCCGGTGAATCAGTTGATATTGCTCGGCGATGTTCGCCAGATTGAGAAACTGGTTGAACGCGCGGACCACCGGCAGCAACTCGTCATCGCCGAGATCATCGAGGCTGGCGCTCAGTTCGGTACTGGCCGAATCGCTGCGATCGGCCTTGGCGCTCTTGCGAATCCGCTCGATCTTGTCGAGGAATTCGTCACCATGCTGGTCGCGGATGGTATTGCCCAGCAACTCACCCAGCAAGTGAACGTCTTCACGCAAACGCACATCGATATCGGACATCGGCAGGCTCTCCGGCAGGCTCTGGAACGTTTCCATAAGCCAAGAGTGCACCACTGCGCCGCGTGCTTACAAGCCGGGCAAGCGACGGGCGCAGAGGGAAAATTCCCCGCCGAACCTCACCGGCAGAAGCTAGTCTGATAATTGAGCAGCCCCATGAAGGCTGATGGCGGGCTGGCAGCGATGCCGATCCGACCACTCATCAATCCCCGTCATCGACGGGTAGGAATTGAGGTCATCATGAAAATCCGAGAGCTAGCCCAGCACTGGGAAGAGAATGCCAAGGGTCGCCTGACCGACACCGGTTACGCCGTTCATCTGGACGTGGAAGCCGCCGCCCGCCTCGCCGCAATCAGCGAAATGTACCCCAAGCGCAGCCCCGAGGAACTGCTCGGCGAACTGATCGGCGCCGCTCTGGAGGAGCTTGAGGCGAGTTTCCCCTACGTCCAGGGTCAGCAGGTGGTCGCCACCGACGAGGAAGGTGATCCACTGTACGAGGATGTCGGCGCAACCCCACGCTTCCTCACCCTGTCACGTCGCCATCTGAATAACCTGTCTGGCGGGACCGACAAGTCCAAGCACTGAACGGGCCGCCAGCGTCCCGAAAATCTCCGGTATTCCTGGCTCCCGAGCGAGTCGGGAATACCGCTGCGGATCGCGAAAGTTCAGACTTTCTGCATTGACCGATCAGTCAGTATTTTTTTCGGGCGATTAGCCATCTGCGCTGAACTATTCAAAAAAGCCTCGGGTCACAGCCAGTAGCCATCACTGGCACAGCTGCTGCGAAACACGCCTGAACGAAGCGGCGTGATCTGCGCTGAAGGCCCTCGGGCCCGTGATGGGGATTGATGTTTTTCAGGAGCTATCCAATGGAGTTGAAGACCATGAAAACCAGCATTGCCACATCCTCGTTTAACCATCTGCGCGGGCTGAAACTGGCCGCGCTGGCCCTGGGCACCAGCTTCATTCTGGCCGGTTGCGCCGGGAACCCGCCGAGCGAGCAGTACGCGGTGACACAGTCTGCCGTGAACAGCGCAGTCAGCGCTGGCGGTACCGAATACGCCGCCGTGGAAATGAAATCGGCGCAGGACAAGCTCAAACAAGCTGAGCTGGCCATGCATGACAAGAAATACGACGACGCCCGTCGCCTGGCCGAACAGGCCGAGTGGGATGCCCGCGTCGCCGAGCGCAAGGCCCAGGCTGCCAAGGCCGAGCTTGCCGTGAAGGATGCCCAGAAAGGTGTTCAGGAACTGCGCCAGGAAAGCCAGCGCCCCGTGGTGCAGCCGGCGCAATAAGCCCTCCCGCAGCCTGAAGTTTCAACGGACAGAATAAAGGACGAACATTATGCGCAATCAACTGATGATCCCCGCCCTCCTGGCTCTGAGCGTTGGCCTGGCGGCCTGCTCGTCGCAGCCCAATGCCAACCTGGAACAGGCGCGCACCAACTTCTCCGGCCTGCAGGCCGACCCGCAGGCGAGCAAGGTCGCGGCCCTGGAAACCAAGGACGCCAGTGACTATCTGGACAAGGCGGACAAGGCCTACCAGAACCGTGAAGATGAAAAGACCGTCGACCAGTTGGCCTACCTGACCAACCAGCGTGTTGAAGTCGCCAAGCAGACCATTGCCCTGCGCACCGCCGAGGCCAACCTGAAGAACGCCGCAGCGCAACGGGCCCAGGCCCGCCTGGATGCCCGCGACGCGCAGATCAAGCAGTTGCAGGACAGCCTCAACGCCAAGCAGACCGAGCGCGGCACCCTGGTGACCTTCGGTGATGTGCTGTTCGCCACCAACAAGGCCGACCTCAAATCCAACGGCCTGGTCAATATCAACAAGCTGGCGCAGTTCCTCCAGGAAAACCCTGACCGCAAGGTGATTGTCGAAGGCTACACCGACAGCACCGGCAGCGAGGCCTACAACCAGAGCCTGTCCGAACGCCGTGCGACTTCGGTACAGGTTGCCCTGATCAAGATGGGCGTGGACCCGAGCCGCATTGTCACCCAGGGCTATGGCAAGGAATACCCTGTAGCGGATAACGGCAGCGTTTCCGGCCGGGCCATGAACCGTCGCGTGGAAGTGACCATTTCCAACGACAACCAGCCAGTGGCACCGCGTTCTTCGATGAGCAGCAACCAATAATCGTTTGAACGCCTACGAAAAAGCCCCGCCTGATCGAATCAGGCGGGGCTTTTTCATGCAGCTCGCCAGAGTCCTATTGCTCCAGCTTGGGGGTTTCCTGGCCCATGCAACGCACCGCCTGTTTCTTGTCATTGACCAGTACACCGGTCAGCCCTTTCTGCTCGGTGTCGAACAGCACCAGCACGCCGTCGATGCACTGGGCAACCTGGTTGGCCGGTGTCAGCGAGACTTTATAGTCTTCACCCGGAACGGTCTTGAGCATGGTGAACTGGTTGAGTTCCAACGCATCCTCCGGCTTGGCGAAATGCAGGTAGCCGTAGTACCACAGGCACCCCACGGTGCCGATGATGCTGCAGATACCGGTGATGATCATGGGAATGGCGTTGCGTTCTTCGGTCATTGCGGACTCTCTGGTTCAACATTCGAATTCGGGGCAGCAGGATAATTCGGGATCTCGCCCAATCGGCGCAGGCCGTTGAAATGCTGGGGGTCCTCCAGATAGCGCAGCATCACCTGGCGCCAGGTCGGGTCGGCGAAGGTCTGCACATGCCCTCCGCGGGTCAGTTGTAACACCCTGGGTGGTGGTGCAGCCTGATACAGGACAATACCGTTGTTCATGGGCACCAGCGGATCGTCGATACTCTGGAAGATCAGCTTGGGCACGCCGTTCAGTTGCGGCATCGCGTGAATCGCACTGTCGCCATCGGGCACCAGCCACGACAGCGGCACCTGGAAGGGCCAGGTCAGCCAGGAACCGCTCAGGGCAAACTGGCCCACTGCGCGATAGCTGGCCGGCACGCCGTCGAGTACCAACGCCTTGAGGCGGGGCTGATAAGCGGGGTGTTCAACCAGATAGTGGACCGCCATCGCCCCTCCCAGACTCTGCCCCAGGACCACCAGCGGCTTGTCCCGGACTTCCGGGGCACTATCCAGCCACTGGAACGCGGCATCGATGTCCTGATAGACCGCCGGCAGGCTCGGTTCCCCTTCGGACACGCCGTAGCCGCGATAGTCGATCAGCAACACCTGATACCCCTGCTCCGGCAGCCACCAGCTGCCGCCCAGGTGCATGGACAGGTTGCCGCCATTGCCGTGCAGGTGCAGCACCGTGCCCTTGACCGGCACCCCGGCCTTGGCCGGCAGCCACCAGGCATGCAGGCGGGTGCCGTCGGCGGTGGTCAGGGTGACGTCACGGTAGGCCAGATGGGCCTTGTCCGGGGTGAATGGCAGGCCGGGCTCGGGGTAGAACAGCAGTGAGCTGCAACCGTTCAGGGTCAGGAGCAGGCAGAGGATGCCGAGGGCTCTCATCCGATTTAAACCTCAATGTCAGTAGCAACGCCAATGCCCTTGCAGGAGCCGGCTCGCTGGCGATTGCGCTGTGTCAGACGACACATCGGGTGCTGATAGACCGCTATCGCCAGCAAGCCGGCTCCCACACAGGACAGCGGTGTTGAGAGTCCGGAAGGGTCAGAGGATATTGGAATAATCCGCCTCGATCCGGTCCAGGCTGAGGTGATTGAGGAAGTTGCTGAAACACATCCAGGCCGACAGCGCATTCATGTCGCGGAACTGCTCCGGCAGGTATTTGGGCGGCACCACCAGCCCTTCGTCCACCAACTGGCGCAGGGTACGCATGTCCTCCAGGGTGGTCTTGCCGCAGAACAACAACGGCACCTGTTCGAGCTTGCCCTTGCGCACGGCCAACTGGATGTAGTTGTAGACCATGATGAAGCCCTTGAGGTAGGACAGGTCCTTGGTGAACGGCAGCCCATTGGGCACCGAACCACGGAACACCCGGCTGGCATTGCCGTAGCTCTCGGCCATCTCGAAGCCCTGCTCACGGAAGAACTCGTACACCTGGAGAAAGTCCGCGCCCTGCTCCACCATGTCGATGGCCCGGGTCCGGTTGGTCAGCTTGCGCAGGCGGCTCGGGTAGGAGGCGAAGGTGATGATTTCCATCAGGATCGCCAGCCCTTCCTGAGTCACCGTCGACGAGGGCGGGCCCTTGGACAGAAAGGTGCAGATCGGCTGGTTCAGGCCGTTGAGCGTGGTGCCGACGTGCACCAGTCCCTCATGCACTTCCAGCGCCCGCACATCCCGCGAGTTGAACAACGCATCGGCGCGGATCTTGATGTAGTCGGCGCCGGCCGCCGCATCGGCGACGATGCCATCGGACTCGAATACCCGGATGGTTTCCTCGGCCTCGCCGAACACCTTGTTCAGCCGCCGCTGCAGCATATCGACGGCGTCCTTGGCGGTCAGGGTCTTGGGTTCATCCTTGAGATCACCGCGGCCATCGATGTTGTTCAGGTAGTCGGACAGCATCAGGCCGAGGTCGGCCAGGGTCGGGTCGCCGGCATGGAACGCATCGGAGGCGGCGCCATAGAGTTCCTGGGAGATCAGCCCGAAGTCCGGGGTGCCGCGCGCCTCGAGCATCCGCACCACCATGCGGTATTCCCGGCACATGCGCCGCATGATCTGTCCCACCGGGCTGAACTGGCCCAACCGGCGGGTGATGTCGCGCTCGATGTTCTGGAACTCCAGCTTGACCGCGCCAGAGTCGAACGACAGCGGCCGCGAGGTGTAGTAGTCACGGTCCACCGCCGGCATTTCCTTGCCCTTGGCCTTGAGAAACCCCTGGCGGATGTTCTCGTCCCACTTCACCGCATCGAGCACGCGAATCGGCGTCTGCGCCAGCACAATGCGGTCGGAGAGGCTGCGTATCGTCTGCTGGTATTCGTCCAAGGAAAACTCCTGATCGTTGCTGCGGTGAATGACCGTGCCCAGTAGCTTAGACGGAGGCCAGCACCAGATGCATGTAACGGGTGAGAATCCCGAGCCGGTCCTGCTCGGTTTCGGGTTCCGCTTCGTCGAGAAGGCCCTGATATTCCATCCGGCCGATAATCGCCGTCAACACCTTGGCATCCTGCTCCGGCTCACGGGAGCCCAGCACCTGGAAAAACTGGCAGGAGCCCTGCAGGAGAATCTGCTGGTGCGCACGCACGAGCAGCGCCAGGCGCGGGTTGAGCAGGGCTTCCTGACGAAACGCCTGCTCGGCCATCAGGTGCTCGCGCCGGTTGTGCAACTGGCGCTGAACGTACTCGGCAGTCAGCCGGGCGATGTCATCGGCCAACTGCGCCCGCGAACCCGGACTGCCATCGCCATAGGCAACCATCTCGCGCAGCAAGCCTTCGTTGTTCTCCCACAATTTGGCCATGTAGGCCGCACTGCGCTCGACATACTGGGCAAAGGTATCGGTCAGCAGGTCATCGATATCCTTGAAATAGTAGGTGGTGGCCGACAGCGGCACCCCCGCTTCGGCAGCCACCGCCCGGTGTCGCACGCCACGCACACCGTCACGCACGACAATCCGCATGGCGGCGTTGAGAATGTCCTGCCGCCGTTGCTCACTGCCCTGCCGGCTGGCCTTGCGCCCTTGATACTGAACGCTTTCAGCCAATGCGCTGGCCACACCCGCCGCTCCCTTTTGCGCTATTGCACGGTCCAATCCTGACATCCCTCTCTTGTAATAATCTGAAACATTCGTACCAGCACGCAATAAAAAAGCCGCCTTGCGAGGGCGGCTTCGTCAACAACGGTCTTACGCTTGCGGCCGCATGTGCGGGAACAGGATCACGTCGCGGATCGACGGTGCGTTGGTCAGCAGCATCACCAGGCGGTCGATACCGATACCTTCACCGGCGGTCGGCGGCATGCCGTACTCCAGCGCGCGGACGAAATCGGCGTCGTAGTGCATGGCTTCGTCGTCGCCGGCATCCTTCTCCGCCACCTGAGCCTTGAAGCGCTCGGCCTGGTCTTCGGCGTCGTTCAACTCCGAGTAGGCGTTGGCGATTTCACGGCCACCGATGAACAGCTCGAAGCGATCGGTGACATTCGGGTTCTTGTCGTTGCGACGCGCCAGAGGCGAAACTTCGAACGGATACTCGGTAATGAAGTGCGGCTGCTCCAGCTTGTGCTCGACCAGCTCTTCGAAAATCATCACCTGCAGCTTGCCCAGGCCTTCGTGGCCCAACACCTTGGCGCCAGCCTTTTTCGCGATTTCGCGAGCCTTGTCGACATCCAGCAGGTCGGCTTCGGTCAGTTGCGGGTTGTACTTGAGGATCGAGTCGAACACCGACAGACGCACGAATGGCTCGCCGAAGTGGAACACCTTGTCGCCATAGGGCACGTCGGTGCTGCCCAGAACGGCCTGGGCCAGTTCACGGAACAGCTCTTCGGTCAGGTCCATGTTGTCTTCGTAGTCGGCGTAGGCCTGGTAGAACTCGAGCATGGTGAACTCGGGGTTATGCCGGGTCGATACACCTTCGTTACGGAAGTTGCGGTTGATCTCGAAGACGCGCTCGAAGCCACCAACCACCAGACGCTTGAGATACAGCTCCGGCGCGATCCGCAGGTACATGCCCATGTCCAGCGCATTGTGGTGGGTTTCGAACGGCTTGGCTGCGGCACCGCCCGGAATGGTCTGCAGCATCGGCGTTTCGACTTCCATGAAGTCGCGCTTCATCATGAAGCTGCGGATGTGGGCGATGACTTGCGAACGCACACGGAAGGTCTGGCGCGTGTCTTCGTTGACGATCAGGTCAACGTAGCGCTGGCGATAACGCTGTTCGGTGTCGGTCAGGCCGTGGTGCTTGTCCGGCAGCGGACGCAGCGATTTGGTCAGCAGGCGCACATCGGTCATCTCGACGTACAGGTCGCCCTTGCCGGAACGGGCCAGGGTGCCTTCGGCGCTGATGATGTCGCCCAGGTCCCAGGTTTTCACCGCTGCCAGGGTCTCTTCCGAGAGCGTCTTGCGGTTGACGTAGACCTGGATGCGCCCGGACATGTCCTGGATCACCATGAACGAACCACGGTTGAGCATGATGCGACCGGCAACCTTGACCGGGATCGCTGCCTCTGCCAGCTCTTCCTTGGTCTTGTCGACGTACTGTTTCTGCAGGTCTTCGCAGTAGGCGTCACGGCGGAAGTCGTTGGGGAAGGCATTGCCCTTGGTGCGCTCGGCGGCAAGCTTTTCCTTGCGCAGGGCGATCAGGGTGTTTTCTTCCTGTTGCAGGGCTTGCGGGTCGAGTTGTTGGTCGCTCATGTCTTTAAATTTTCCATCACAGGTTCGTTGCCCCCGGCCTGCGGCCGGGGATCGCCAGCAAGCCGGCTTCCCACAGCAGTGTCTTACAGCCCTTGCTTGAGGCTGGCCACCAGGTATTCGTCGATATCGCCGTCCAGCACCTTGTCACAGTCGCTGCGTTCGATGTTGGTCCGCAGATCCTTGATCCGCGAGGCATCGAGTACGTAGGAGCGGATCTGGTGTCCCCAGCCGATGTCGGACTTGGTGTCTTCCAGAGCCTGGGAAGCGGCGTTGCGCTTCTGGATTTCCTGCTCGTACAGGCGCGCCCGCAACATCTTCATCGCGGTGTCCTTGTTCGCGTGCTGGGAACGCTCGTTCTGGCAACTGACCACGGTGTTGGTCGGCACGTGGGTGATCCGTACCGCCGAGTCGGTGGTGTTGACGTGCTGACCACCGGCACCGGAGGAACGATAGGTATCGATCCGCAGGTCAGACGGGTTGATGTCGATTTCGATGTTGTCATCGATTTCCGGCGAGACGAACACCGCCGAGAATGAGGTGTGGCGACGGTTGCCGGAGTCGAACGGGCTCTTGCGCACCAGGCGGTGCACGCCGATTTCGGTGCGCAGCCAGCCAAAGGCGTACTCGCCCTTGATATGCACGGTCGCGCCCTTGATCCCGGCGACTTCGCCAGCGGACAGTTCCATGATGGTCGCATCGAAGCCGCGCTTGTCGGCCCAGCGCAGGTACATGCGCAGCAGGATGTTGGCCCAGTCCTGGGCTTCGGTGCCGCCGGAACCGGCCTGGATGTCCAGGTAGGCATGGTTCTGGTCCATTTCGCCGCTGAACATCCGGCGGAATTCCAGCTTCTCGAGGATTGCGCGCAGGCGTTCGACCTCGGCGGCGACATCGTCGACAGCGCCCTGATCTTCTTCGGCAGCAGCCATTTCCAGCAGGTCACTGGCATCGCTCAGGCCGCTGGACATCTCATCCAGGGTCTCGACGATCTGGGCCAGGGTGGCACGCTCGCGGCCCAGGTTCTGGGCGTACTCGGGGTTGCTCCAGACGCTTGGGTCTTCGAGCTCGCGGTTGACTTCGATCAGGCGCTCATGCTTTTGATCGTAGTCAAAGATACCCCCGAATAGTTTCGGAGCGCTCGGACAGGTCCTTGATACTGTTAAGGATCGGGTTGATTTCCATGGCGGGCAGCACTCGTCGGTGAACTTTTGAAAGCCGACGAGTATAACGCAATTGTAACTGTCCCGGCATCCCGCTTGGCGGGGCAGTGAGCGCAATCAGGTGAATTGCCTGCCCCATGACGCCTTACGGCTGCCCGATGCCCACCTGGTTACGCCCATTGTGCTTGGCCAGGTAGAGCCCTTTGTCGGCAGCCAGGATCAGTTCCCGGTAGTTGCTGCCCTGCTGCGGTATCAAGGTCGACAAGCCGATGCTGATGGTCAACACCGAGCCCTCGCTGGGCATGCTGTGCGGAATTTTCAGCGCGGCCACGTTGTGGCGCAGCTTCTCGGCCACCAATCGCGCGCCGCCTTGCGAGGTACTGGGCAGCACCAGCGAGAACTCCTCGCCACCATAGCGTGCCGGCAGATCCGAAGGGCGACTGCTGGCCTCGCGAATGGCCACCGCGACCTTGCGCAACGCTTCGTCACCCTCGAGGTGACCAAAGCTGTCGTTATAGGACTTGAAATAATCGACGTCGATCATCAGCAGCGACAGTTGTGCCTGCTCGCGCAGGGCCCGGCGCCATTCCAGCTCCAGGTATTCGTCGAAATGCCGGCGGTTGGACAGCCCGGTCAGGCCGTCCGAGTTCATCAGCCGCTGCAGCACCAGGTTGGTATCGAGCAGTTGCTGCTGGCTGAGGCGCAAGGCGCGGTAGGCGGCATCACGCTGCAGCAGCATCATGTAGGAGCGCGAGTGATAGCGGATTCGCGCCACCAGCTCGATGGTGTCCGGCAGTTTGACCAGATAATCGTTGGCGCCTGCAGAAAACGCCGCACTCTTGATCAGCGGATCCTCCTTGGTCGACAGCACGATGATCGGGATGTCCTTGGTCGCCGGGTGGTTGCGGTATTCGCGCACCAGGCTCAGGCCGTCGAGGCCCGGCATCACCAGGTCCTGCAGGATCACCGTCGGTTTGATCCGGATCGCATGGGCGATGGCTTGGTGAGGATCGGCACAGAAGTGAAAATCAATGTTCGTTTCCGTGGCAAGCCCCCGACGCACGGCCTCGCCGATCATGGCCTGGTCATCGACCAACAGCACCATGGAGACGTTTTCATCGACGGTTTTGAAATCATCCAGCTCTAGGTCAATCATGCGCGGTCACCTGATTTACTGCATTCAAACCAGGCGTGCTGGTTGTAGGGCTCATGTTGGAAATATCTCCAGCAAACGTGGTGCAATCCTGTTAAGTGAGCGAATTTCCACCGCGGCATCAATAGCGGCTGCCGCTTTGGGCATCCCATACACCGCGCTGCTATCCTGATCCTGGGCGATCGTCAGATAGCCTCGCTCACGCATCAACTTCAATCCTTGGGCACCATCGCGTCCCATACCAGTGAGCAGCACACCCACTGCGTCACCTTTCCAGTAGCTGGCGACACTTTCAAAGAACACATCGATAGACGGGCGATAGATCTCGTTTACCGGCTCGGCGGTATAGGCCAGCGTGCCGTTCTGCAACAAGCGGATGTGGTGGTTGGTACCGGCCAGCAGTACCGTACCGGCCTGCGGCGGCTCGCCTTCACGGGCCAGGCGTACCGGCAGCCCACAGGCGCTACCCAACCATTCGGCCATGCCGGCAGCGAACACCTGGTCGACATGCTGCACCAGCACAATCGCGGCAGGAAAATTGACCGGCAAGCCCTTGAGCAGGCTTTCCAGGGCTGCCGGACCACCGGCCGAGGAGCCGATGGCCACCAATTTCTGCCGAGTGCTACCATTTCCCTCAGGCGTTGCGACGCTGCGCACCCGGCTACCGCTCTGGCCGATCAGCCAGCTGATATTGAGGATCTTGCGCAGCAGTGGCGCGGCGGCGTCCCGCGGATTGGCCCCCCCAATGGCCGGCGTATCGACCACATCCAGCGCACCGTGCCCCATGGCCTCGAAAACCCGGTGCACGTTTTGCTGGCGGTCGACGGTAACGATGACAATCGCACAGGGCGATTCGGCCATGATCCGGCGTGTCGCCTCCACACCATCCATGACCGGCATGATCAGGTCCATCAGGATCAGGTCCGGGATGTCCTCGGCGCACTGCCTCACCGCATCGGCGCCATTGTTCGCCACCCAGATCACCTGATGGGCCGGTTCGAATGCCAAGGCACGGCGCAAGGCCTCGACGGCCATGGGCATGTCGTTGACGATCGCAATCCTCATCCCTGCGCGCCTCCTATCAGTTCCACCACCGCATCGAGCAAGGCGTCGTCATGGAAACTGGCCTTGGCCAGATAATAGTCGGCTCCGGCGTCCAGTCCACGTCGACGGTCTTCTTCACGATCCTTATAGGAAACCACCATCACCGGCAGTGACTGCAGGCGGGCATCCCGGCGCAAGAGTGTGACCAATTCGATCCCATCCATACGAGGCATATCAATATCGGTGATCAACAAGTCGAAATCCTCGGCACGCAGAACATTCCAGCCATCCATGCCATCCACCGCGACCGCCACATCGTAACCGCGATTGAGCAGCAGCTTGCGTTGCAACTCGCGCACGGTCAGTGAATCGTCGACCACCAGGATACGCTTGCGCGCCACTTCGCTGGCCTGGCGATTGCGCCGGTCGATACGCTCCAGGCGACCGGTGTTGAGCAACTTGTCCACCGAACGCAGTATGTCCTCGACATCGACGATCAGCGCCACCGAGCCATCGTCGAGCAAGGCACCGGCGGAAATGTCCTGAACCTTGCCCAGGCGTGGGTCGAGCGGCAGCACCACCAGGGTGCGTTCGCCGATGAATCGTTCGACCGCCAGCCCGTAGACCGCGTCGCGCTCGCGAATCACCACGACCTTGAGCGTGTCGCCGGCATGCTCACCGGCCGGGCGCTGCAGCAACTGGCTGGCCGCGACCAGACCGACATGCCGCCCCTCGTGCCAGAAATGCTGGCGGCCTTCCAGTTGCACGATCTCCTCCGTCGGCAGATCGAGCATCCGTTCGATATGCGCCAGCGGGAAAGCGTAGGCTTCTCCCCCGACTTCGACCACCAGGCTGCGCACCACCGACAGGGTCAGCGGCACCTCCAGATGGAAACGACTGCCCTGCCCGGCCTCCTGTTCCAGCACGACCGCACCGTGCAATTGCCGGACCATATGCTGTACCGCATCCAGGCCGACACCGCGCCCGGAAACCTCGGTGACCTTGTCGCGCAGGCTGAAGCCGGGCAGGAACAGGAAGGTCAGCAGTTCTTCCTCGCTGAGCTGCGCGGCGGTCTCGGCGGGCGACAATTTGCGCTCGACGATATTGCGGCGCAGACGCTCAAGGTCGACGCCAGCGCCGTCATCCTGCAACTGCAGCACCAGCAGGCCAGCCTGGTGCGAGGCGCGCAAACGAATCAGGCCCTCGGCGGGCTTGCCAGCCAGTACACGCTGCTCCGGACTTTCGATACCGTGGTCGACCGCGTTGCGCAGCAAGTGGGTCAGCGGCGCCTCGAGCTTTTCCAGAACATCGCGATCAACTTGGGTTTTCTCGCCCTCGATCTCTAGCCGCACCTGCTTGCCCAGGCTACGCCCAAGATCACGGACCATCCGTGCCTGCCCGCCCAGAACATCGGCAAAAGGCCGCATGCGGCAGGCCAGGGCCGTGTCATAAAGTACCTGGGCACGCTGTCCGGCCTGCCAGCCGAATTCGTCGAGTTCGGCAATCTGCGCGGTCAGCATCTGTTGCGACTCGGCCAACTGGCGCCGCGCGTCGGCCAGCGCTTCCTCGGCTTCCAGACTCAGGCCGACACTTTTCAACTGGTCGCCGAGACTGTCCAGTGCCCGCTGGCTGTTGCCCTGCATCCGCCGCAGGCGTTGCAGGCTGGCCAGATAAGGCTTGAGCCGCTGGGTCTCGACCAGGGACTTGCTCGACAGGTCAAGCAAGCTGTTCAAACGTTCGGCGGTAACCCGCAACACCCGCTCGCCGCCCTCGGTGGCGGCGCGCTTGTTCTGCAACGGCGGTTCGGGCTCGACCGGCAGCACCACGGGCTCGACGACGCCGATGGCTGGGGCTGGCGCCTCAAGCGCTGGCTTCGCGGCTGCCGGCTGACTCGGCGGCGCCATGCGTGCGCTCGATGCAGACGGGTCGAGCAAGGTTTTCATCAACAGCAGATAGGCTTCGACATCCACCGGCCCGACATTGGCACTGCCCGGCGTGGCAATGCGCATGAGCATGTCGGTACCCTGCAGCAGGGCGTCGATATGCTCGGGCTGCAGATACAACCGCCCCTCCTGGGCACTGACCAGGCAGTCCTCCATCACGTGGGACACGCTGACGCCGGCATCGACACCGACAATCCGCGCCGCGCCCTTGAGCGAGTGGGCGGCGCGCATGCAGGCTTCGAGCTGGTCGGCCTGGGTCGGATTGCGCTCCAGTGCCAGCAGGCCGGCACTGAGTACCTGGGTCTGGGCCTCGGCTTCCAGGCTGAACAATTCGAGCAACGACGAATCGCGCATTTGATCGGGGGTCATGTAAGGCTCCGGGTCACGGCCGACAGCAGTTGCTCTTCATCCAGCCAGCGCAGGCTGCGCCCCCTGAACGGCAACACCCCACGGGTGTACCTGGCACTGGCCTGGGGGCCGGCGGCCGAGGCACCGTCGAGCAGGCGCTGGTCGATGGCATGGATGCCGTCCACCTCATCCACCGGCACCACCACCGGACCGCCATGGGCCGCAATGATCAGCATGCGCGGCATGACCCGGCCGCCCGGCGTGACCGTGACACTGGCGTCCAAACCCAGCAGTTCCACCAGCGACAGGCAGGCCACGAGCGCTCCGCGCACATTGGCGACGCCCAGCAGCGCTCGCGAGCGCTGGTGCGGCAGCGAATGAATCGCCCGTGACGGAGCGATCTCCACCAGGCAACGCGTGGCCAGGCCCAGCCACTCCTCGCCCAGGCGAAACATCAACAGGGAGCGGGTGACGATCTCTTCGCCCGCCACCACCGCAACCTGCTCGTGGCTCTCCTGCAACAGGGCATAACGATCCAGCAGGCGGGTGGCCGCAGCGGAATACACCGCACAGTTGCGGCAATGGATATGGTCCACCAGCAGCGGGCAGGACTTATCGCCGTAAATACCGATACGGTTCCAGCAATCGTCGATGGCCTCGGCGTCTTCATGGGTCAGGTTCAAGCCTGTCAAACCGCTCATCGTTTACGCTCACTGTCAGCGGCACGCCCGCTACGGGCGGCGCGGTCATGCAATCTCCGGGCACCGGCCGCATCGCCCTGGGAGGCCAGCAGGGCGGCCAGTTGCGCCAAGGCTTCGGGGTGTTGCGGTTCAAGGTACAACGCCTTGCGATAGAAACCCTGGGCCTGTTGCGCATTGCCGGCCACATCGCTCAGCAGGCCGAGCCAATAGAACACCTGGGCCACCGGTTCGTGTTGACGCAGATAGCTGTCGCAGGCCTGCCTGGCTTCATCGCTGCGGCCTTCATTGGCCAACTCGGCAATCCGCGCCAGCAGGCTCGCGGCATCGTCCGACGCCTGCGGCCGGGCAGGCCGGAGCACCGGCGCCGGTGCTGGAGCCGACCACGGACGGGGCGCTGTCTTGGCTGCGGCCATCCTGCCTGGCGGCGTACGCAGCGGCGGTGGTGGTGTGATCGGCGACGGCGGCGGCGCCCACGCGGGCACCGGCTCAGGCTCGACTGGCGAATGTCGGCGAAACGCGAACGACTGCGGTACCCCGATGGAACGCATGCCCATCCGGCCCAGCAGATTGCCCTCGGCCGGACCGATGAACAGCACGCCATCGACATGGGTCAGGCGCTTGAGAATCTCGAAGACCTGCTGCTGGGTCGCCAGGTCGAAATAGATCAGCAGGTTGCGGCAGAACACGAAGTCATAGACCTCGCCGGCCAGCAGCCCGGGCTCCAGCAGATTGCCGGCGCTCAGCCGCACCTGCTCGCGAACTCGTTCGCTGACCTGGTACCCCTCCGCCACCGCAGTGAAATGCCGCTCGCGAAAAGCGATGTCCTCACCCCGAAACGAGTTCTTGCCATAGATCGCGCGCTTGCCCCGCTCGATCGACGCAGGGCTCACATCCAGGCCATCGACCTTGAACTGATGGGGCGCCAGTCCCGCATCCAGCAACGCCATGGCAATCGAATAGGGCTCTTCCCCCGTGGAGGATGGCAGACTGAGGATCTTCAGCGCCCGCATGCCGCGCAGTTGCTCCAGACGTTCGGTTGCCAGGCGGGCCAGGGTCGAGAAGGACTCGGGATAACGGAAAAACCAGGTCTCGGGCACGATCACCGCTTCGATCAGTGCCTGCTGTTCATCGGCGCTGCCTTGCAACCGGCTCCAGTACTGCTCGGTCGTCGCCATCTGCAGTTGTATGCAGCGCTGGCGTACGGCGCGTTCGATGATGAGTGGACCGACCGACGCGACATCCAGGCCGATACGTTCCTTGAGAAAGTCGAAGAATCGCTGGTCGCCACTCATCACAGGCCCTCGGCGGATTCGGGAAACAGCAAGGCACGCACTTGCGGACTGAGCAGTGCGTCGACACTGATGCGTTGCACAAGGCCATGCTCATCCTCACGTACCGGGCCCAGGTAAGGCGCCTGGCGGTTATCCAGGCCATAGGGCTGGAAATCCTGCGGGTCGCAGCGCAGGGTATCGGTGGCCTGTTCGAGAATCAGCCCGAGCAGAGACCCCGCGGCATCGGGCACCGGCCGGTAATGCACTAGGACCAGGCGCGTGCTGGTGCGGGCTGCGGCAGGCTGGCCGAAGGTCATCGCACTGACGTCGAGCACCGGCACCATCGAGCCGCGATGGGCAAATACCCCCGCGACCCAGCTTGGCGCATGGGCAATCGCCTTGAGTTGCAGACGCGGCAGCACTTCCGCGATTTCCACGGCTTGCAGGGCATAGCGTTCACTGCCGATGCGAAAAACCAGAAACAGGCTGTTCCTGGGCTGCGCGCTGGCGACGCGTTTAGCCACCCATTCGCTCATCAGACTTTGAAACGCGAAACGCCGCCGCGCAGGCCGACCGCGACCTGGCTCAGCTCGTCGATGGCGAAGCTGGCCTGACGCAGCGATTCGACGGTCTGGCTGCTGGCATCGCCCAACTGCACCAGCGCCAGGTTGATCTGCTCGGCACCGGTGGCCTGGGCCTGCATGCCCTCGTTGACCATCAGCACGCGCGGCGCCAAGGCCTGAACCTGATGAATGATCTGCGTCAGTTGTTCGCCCACCTGCTGCACTTCGAACATGCCACGACGCACTTCCTCGGAGAACTTGTCCATGCCCATGACCCCGGCGGACACCGCCGACTGGATCTCGCGCACCATCTGCTCGATGTCGTAGGTGGCGACGGCGGTCTGGTCGGCCAGGCGGCGCACCTCGGTGGCGACCACGGCGAAACCGCGGCCGTACTCCCCGGCCTTCTCCGCCTCGATGGCGGCGTTGAGCGAGAGCAGGTTGGTCTGGTCGGCGACCTTGACGATGGTCACCACCACCTGATTGATGTTGCCGGCCTTCTCGTTGAGGATCGCCAGCTTGGAGTTCACCAGCTCGGCGGCGCCCATCACCGAATGCATGGTGTCTTCCATCCGCGCCAACCCCTGCTGGCCGGAACCTGCAAGTACCGAGGCCTGATCGGCGGCGGAGGACACTTCGGTCATGGTCCGCACCAGGTCCCGCGAGGTCGCCGCGATTTCCCGCGACGTCGCGCCAATTTCGGTGGTCGTCGCGGCGGTTTCAGTGGCCGTGGCCTGCTGCTGCTTGGACGTGGCGGCAATCTCGGTGACCGAGGTGGTCACCTGCACCGACGAACGCTGCGCCTGGGACACCAGGGCGGTCAGTTCGGTCATCATGTCGTTGAAACCGGTTTCCACCGAACCGAACTCGTCCTTGCGGTCCAGGCTCAGGCGTTTGCTCAGGTCGCCGGTACGCATGGTTTCGAGGATGTCGACGATACGCTGCATCGGCGAAGTGATTGCACGCATCAGCAACCAACCGCACAAGCCGGCAGCGAGCACGGCCAGCAACAGCGAAATGACCATGCTGATCTTCGCGGACGACACGGCGCGACTGATGCTATCGGTGGCCTTGTCGGCGACGTCCTTGTTCTGAACGATGATGTCGTTGAGCTCTTTACGCCCATTCATCCAGGCAGGCGTCAACTGCAACTGGAACTGGCGGATCGCCTCTTCATTCTGCTTGCGCTCATAGAGGTCGAGCACGTTGGCCAAAGCCTTGGTGTAGGCCTGATGCTCGCGCTTGAAGAGTTCGAATTGCGCCTTGTCCGCGCTGTCGAAGATGGTCTTCTGATAATTGTCGATCTGCTCGAGCAGACGACTGGCGAAGGACTTGTACAGCTCCTGGTCGGCAGCGCTGATCACGCCGTTACCATCAAAGCCGAGCAACTGCTGAGTCAGCACATAGCTTTCAACCCAGGAGCTGCGAATCATGGTGCTGTAGTAGACGCCGGGAATAGCGTCGCTACGTACACTCTCCTCGCTGGACTCGATCGACAGCAACCGTGAATACGCGGCAACAACCATCAACAACATGATCGCGATGATGACGGCAAAACTCGCCAGTATTCGTTGACGCAGAGTCCAGTTCTTCACAGTCAGTCCTCGGGAACCATTTCAAATGGAAGGCAGTATAGCCGAGGGTATGCCATCATTTATGCACAAGCCGCGACAGAGATGACAAATGTAGAGGATATGACTGACAGGAGTTTTCTAATCCTGACAGGATATTGGCCGACACCCTCTTACAACGCGGCCATGGCTTGAAGCAAATGGCTAGCACTCATCACCTCGACCTTGCAGTCGTACTGACCCGGGATTTGCTGCATGCCCATACTTCCAAGCCTGCGTAGCCGCTTTGCGCTGATCATCGCGTTGTTGGTGAGCATGCTGAGCTGGTTGCTGGGTTCGTTGATCGGGCATGACTCCAGCGAGCGAATGCGCAGCGAGATCGGCCAGGATCTGGCGGAGGCTGCCTATCAGATGTCCGATCGGCTGGACCGCGCCATGGCCAACCGCATTCATCTATTGAGTGTCTTCAGCCGCCTCAAGGTCTTGCAGCAGGGCTCAGACCTGGTCGAGGTCCGCCAGTTGCTCGATCAGTTGCAAGCCGATTTCCCCGATATCGCCTGGCTTGGCATCACCGATACCGAGGGTCGCGTCCGGGCCTCGACCGGGGGCATTCTGCAAGGTACCAACATCAGCCAGCGCCCGGTGTTCAGCCAGGGACGCGAGCAGATGTTCGTCGGCGACGTCCACGAAGCCCTGCTGCTGTCCAAACTGCTGCCCAATCCCAGCGGCGAGACCTTGAAGTTCGTCGACATCAGCCTGCCGCTCTTTAATGGTGCCAACGGTAAAGCCCAGGAGAAAGTCGGGGTACTCGCCGCGCACCTGTCCTGGACCTGGGCCGAAAACATGCGCCAGTCGTTGGCGGGACCGCTACAACAACGGCGCAAGATCGAATTTTTTGTCGTGGCCGCCGATCACCGGATACTGCTCGGCCCCCGTGACGACATCGGCCAGCTATTGCCTCTGCCGTTGCTGGACGGTTCGGAACAACAACAGCACTGGGCCATCCAGCGTTGGCCGGACGGTCGTGAGTACCTGACCGGCACGGCCAGCAGTCACGGTCATGAGGATTACCACGGCCTGGGCTGGACCGTGGTCACCCGCCAGACCCTCGATGAAGCATACGCCCCGGCCAAGGAGCTGCAGCGCGATATCCTGGTCTGGGGTATCGCGCTGGCCCTGATCGTCGCCCTTATCGGCTGGCTACTGGCGACCTGGTACACCCGGCCACTGAAAGCCATCGCCGATGCCGCCGATCGTCTGAGTATCGGTGAATCGATAGAGATCCCGGACCTCAAGGGAACCCGGGAAATCGCCCAATTGAGCCAGTCGATCCGCCATCTCGTCGACAGTCTGAGCAATCATCAGACGGCCCTGGGGGTGATGGAAAGCCTGGCTCATCATGATTCGCTGACCGGCCTGCCCAATCGGGCGGCACTGGAAAAGCACCTGTTCAGGGCGCAGCAACGCAGCCAATCGCAAACGAATTGCCTGGCGCTGCTGTATCTGGATCTGGACGGGTTCAAGCCCATCAACGACCAGTTCGGCCATGCCGCTGGCGATGAACTGCTCAGAGAGGTGGCGGGACGCCTGCGCAACTGCCTGCGCGACGGCGATATGGTCGCACGCCTGGGCGGTGACGAGTTCCTGATGGTCCTGCAGGTACAACGCGGCGATGCACTGAAGCAGGCCAGGACCATCGCCAGCCGAGTGCTCGCCAGCCTGACGCAGTCGATCATGCTACACCAGGTGCCGGCGCAGATCGGTTGCAGCATCGGCGGCGCGATCTGGCCACTCGACGCCCCGGACCTCAGCGACGCGCTGGGGCTGGCGGACAAAGCCCTTTATCGAGCCAAGCATGCCGGCAAGGGACAGACGCACTTCCATCAGGCGGAGAATGTGCTACCCGACTTTCAGTGACGGGCGTTATCACGCAGAGGCGGACTGGCGCACCTGACGCTCCAGTTCCTGACGCAAACCGGGGTCCAGCCGCAACTGACGCGCCAGCTCGTCCAGGTAGGCCTTCTCCATGAAGTGCTCTTCATCCACCATCAGCACGCTGGCAATGTACATTTCCGCCGCCATCTCCGGCGTACTTGCCGCCCGGGCAACCTGTGCCGGGTCCAGCGGCTTGTTCAACTCGGCATGCAGCCACTGCTGCAACTCGCGATCGTTGCCCAGCTTGGCGAATTCGCCCTCGATCAACTCACGCTCCCGAGCGTCGACATGACCATCGGCCTTGGCCGCTGCCACCAGCGCCTGGAGAATCGCCTGACTGTGCTGTTCAGCCTGCTCCGCCGGCAGGCGATCGAGGGTTCGAGGCTCGACCGCGACGGCATTCGCCTGCTGCGCCTGCCAGTTGCCATAAGCCTTGTAGGCCAGGACACCCAGCGCCGCCAACCCGCCATAGGTCAATACCGTGCCACCGACCTTGCGCGCCTTCTTGCTCCCCAGCAAAAGCCCCATTGCCCCGGCCGCCAAGGCGCCACCGCCGGCCCCCGACAGCAGGCTGCCCAACCCTGCCGAAGCGCCCTTCCCGCCGCCGAGCAGGCTACCCAATGCACCCTTGTCAGCAGCGCTGTCCGGCCGACCTCGCGCCTGACTCTGCAACAGGTCCTGACCGGATTTGAGTAACTGATCGAGCAATCCACGGGTGTTCATCGGCCGTCTCCGCAAGCGAGGAATGAGCCGACAGGGTAAAACGAGGATTCGGACGATGGTGGGTAAGTGTGCTTCCAGATGTTGCATATCCGGGCGCCACGCCTGACTCGGCAATCAAGCGATCGATTAAAAAGATATACACTGCCCCATCTCCAAAAAAGCCATTCACCGAAAAAACCGGCAAGGGTAGCGCCCCATGATGACCCTGCGTCAGATCCGCCATTTCATTGCCGTGGCCGAAACCGGCTCGATCTCGGCCGCCGCCCAGGCCGTGTTCATTTCCCAGTCCACCCTGACCCTGGCAATCCAGCAACTCGAACAGGAGATCGGCGTCAGCCTGTTCAACCGCCATGCCAAGGGCATGACCCTGACCCACCAGGGCCATCAGTTCCTGCGCCAGGCACACCTGATCCTGGCCACCGTCGACAACGCCAAACGCAGCCTGCAACAGAGCACCGATCAGGTCAGCGGACAATTGACGGTCGGTGTCACCAGCCTGGTGGCCGGCTACTACCTGGCCGACCTGCTGACCCGCTTCCAGCGGGCCTATCCCAACGTGGAAATCCGTGTGACCGAGGACGAACGCCCGTACATCGAGCATCTGCTGGTCAGTGGCGAGATCGATGTCGGGGTGCTGATTCTCTCCAATCTGGAAGACCGCCACGCTCTGCAGACCGAAGTCCTGACCCATTCGCCACACCGCCTGTGGCTGCCCGCGCAACACCCCTTGCTGGAGCACGACAGCATCAACCTCGCCGATGTCGCCCGCGAGCCGCTGATCCAGCTCAATGTCGATGAAATGGACCGCAACGCCCAGCGCATGTGGCGTGGTGCCGGCCTGCAACCGCGCATCAACCTGCGCACCGCCTCCACCGAAGCGGTGCGCAGCCTGGTGGCCGCCGGGCTCGGCCTGTCGATCCAGCCGGACATGACCTACCGGCCGTGGTCACTCGAGGGCGACATCATCGAGGCACGGCCGATCGCCGACCTGAACCACACCCTCGACGTCGGCCTGGCCTGGCGTCGCGGCGCTGCCCGGCCGACGCTGGTCGACCCGTTCCTGACCGTCGCCCGCGAACAACCTGCTGGCGGGCGCAAGCCATCTATTTAATCGAACGCCGCTTTCAGTATTTAGTATTTGTCGACCTCTGCTCCGGCCACTAGTCTCTTTCCATCCACAGGAGAAAGGCCGGACTCCAGCTGCAAGGGAAGCGCCATGGCCACACAAGAAAAGAGAACTCGCAAAATGGCTGGTGCGCATCCGACCCCGCTGTTCACCTCGTTGCTGATCGATGGTGAACTCGTCGCAGGCCAAGGCTTCGTCGAACCGATCCTCAACCCGGCCACCGGCGAGGTCATCACGCAGATCGCCGAAGCCAGCCCCGAGCAGGTCGAAAGCGCGATCCTCGCCGCCCACCGCGCGTTTGCCGACTGGTCGCGGACCACTCCGCAGCAACGCTCGAACATCCTCCTGGCGATCGCCGACGCGGTGGAGAAAAACGCCGACCTGCTGGCCCGCCTCGAATCGCTGAACTGCGGCAAGCCGCTGCATCTGGCACGCCAGGACGACCTGAGCGCCAGCGTCGATGTGTTTCGTTTCTTCGCCGGCGCCGTGCGTTGCCAGACCGGACAACTGTCCGGCGAATACCTGCCGGGCTACACCAGCATGGTCCGCCGCGATCCGATCGGCGTGGTGGCCTCCATCGCGCCGTGGAACTACCCGATCATGATGGCCGCGTGGAAGATCGCCCCGGCCCTGGCGGCCGGCAATACCCTGGTGTTCAAGCCGTCCGAACACACGCCGCTGTCGATCCTCGCCCTGGCGCCCACCTTGGCCGAATTGCTGCCGGCCGGGGTGATCAACATCGTCTGCGGTGGTGGTGAAGGCGTCGGCAGCCACCTGGTGAGCCATCCCAAGGTGCGCATGGTGTCGCTGACCGGCGATATCGTCACCGGGCAGAAAATCCTCCAGGCTGCGGCGAAAAGTGTCAAGCGCACCCACCTGGAGCTAGGCGGCAAGGCGCCGGTGATCGTTTGCAACGACGCCGACCTCCAGGCGGTGGTCGAAGGCGTGCGCAGCTACGGCTACTACAACGCGGGTCAGGACTGCACCGCTGCTTGCCGGATCTACGCCCAGGCCGGAATTCACGACCGCCTGGTCGCCGAACTCGGCGCGGCGGTCAGCAGCCTGCGCTTTGCCGGTAAACGCGATGCCGACAACGAGATCGGCCCGTTGATCAGCACCCGCCAGCGCGACCGCGTCGCCAGCTTCGTCGAGCGCGCCCTCGGCCAGCCGCATATCGAACGGGTGACCGGTGCCGCCGTACATTCAGGTGCCGGCTTCTACTATCAACCGACCCTGCTCGCAGGCTGCAAGCAGAGCGACGAAATCGTTCAGCGCGAGGTGTTCGGCCCGGTGGTCACGGTGACCCGCTTCGACGAGCTGAGCCAGGCAGTGGACTGGGCCAACGATTCGGAATACGCCCTGGCGTCATCGGTCTGGACCCAGAACCTGGACAAGGCAATGCAGGTCGCCTCACGCCTGCAATACGGCTGCACCTGGATCAACAGCCACTTCATGCTGGTCAGCGAAATGCCCCACGGCGGCCTCAAGCGCTCCGGCTACGGCAAGGACCTGTCCAGCGATTCACTGCAGGACTACAGCGTGGTGCGTCACATCATGGCGCGTCACGGCCAGCATCTGTAACACCCACGCCCCTAACAACAAGCCGCCAGCGGCATGCAGTACCCCGTTCGACTGCCCCGACCATAATTAAAGAAGAGGGAAAACCGATGTTCGCGCACAAGACCGCACTGCTCAGCGCACTGACCACCGCCCTGCTGGCCAGTGCCAGCCTGCAAGCCGCCGAACCGCTGAAAGCCGTCGGCGCCGGCGAAGGCCAACTCGATATCGTCGCCTGGCCGGGCTATATCGAACGGGGTGAAAGCGACAAGGCCTACGATTGGGTCAGCGGTTTCGAGAAGGAAACCGGCTGTAAGGTCAGCGTGAAGACCGCCGCCACCTCCGACGAAATGGTCAGCCTGATGGCCAAGGGCGGCTACGACCTGGTCACTGCCTCGGGCGATGCCTCGTTGCGCCTGATCGTCGGCAAGCGGGTGCAGCCGATCAACCCGCAACTGATCCCGAACTGGAAAAACCTCGACCCGCGCCTGAAAGACGCCCCGTGGTATGTGGTCAACCAGCAGACCTACGGCACCCCTTACCAATGGGGACCGAACGTGCTGATGTACAACACCCAGGTGTTCAAGCAGGCACCGACCAGTTGGAGTGTGGTGTTCGAAGCGCAGAACCTGCCGGATGGCAAACCGAACAAGGGCCGTGTGCAGGCCTATGACGGTCCGATCTACATCGCCGACGCGGCGTTGTACCTCAAGTCGGCCAAACCGGAATTGGGCATCCAGAACCCCTACGAGCTGACCGAGACCCAGTACAAGGCGGTACTCGACCTGCTGCGGGCCCAGCAGCCGCTGATCCACCGCTATTGGCATGACGCGACCGTGCAGATGAGCGACTTCAAGAACGAAGGCGTCGCCGCCTCCAGCTCCTGGGGCTATATGGTCAACGGTCTGCAAGCCGACAAGCAGCCGGTGGCCTCGACCATTCCCAAGGAAGGTGTGACCGGCTGGGCCGACACCACCATGCTGCACGCCGAGGCCAAGCACCCCAACTGCGCCTACAAATGGATGGACTGGTCGCTGCAACCGAAGGTCCAGGGCGACGTGGCCGCCTGGTTCGGCTCGCTGCCAGCGGTACCGGCGGCGTGCAAAGAGAGCGAACTGCTCGGCGCCGAGGGCTGCAAGACCAACGGTTTCGACACCTTCGACAAGATCGCCTTCTGGAAAACCCCGCAGGCCGAGGGCGGCAAGTTCGTCCCCTATAGCCGCTGGACCCAGGACTATATCGCGATCATGGGTGGTCGTTGATCGACCGCCCCCCTGAGCGCCCCGCCATCCTGTAGGAGCAGGCGGTGCGGGGCCAGATTCTCCTGTCGTATTCGATTCAGCTTTTTCAGAAGTCCAGGCCGGGCCGCTGCGGCGACCCGTGCCTTCTTGGAGCACCGCCTCATGACGCTTGCAGTCCAGTTCACCCAAGTTTCCCGTCAGTTTGGCGAAGTAAAAGCCGTTGACCGGGTTTCCATCGATATTCAGGACGGCGAGTTTTTCTCCATGCTCGGCCCTTCCGGCTCGGGCAAGACCACCTGCCTGCGCCTGATCGCCGGCTTCGAACAACCCAGCGCCGGCTCGATCCGCATCCATGGCGAGGAAGCCGCCGGGCTGCCGCCGTACCAGCGCGACGTGAACACCGTGTTCCAGGATTACGCGCTGTTCCCCCACATGAACGTACGCGACAACGTCGCCTATGGCCTCAAGGTCAAGGGCGTCGGCAAGTCTGAACGCCTGGAGCGCGCCGAAGAAGCCTTGGCCATGGTCGCCCTGGGCGGCTACGGCGAGCGCAAGCCGGTGCAACTGTCCGGCGGCCAGCGTCAGCGGGTGGCCCTGGCCCGCGCGCTGGTCAACCGCCCGCGGGTGCTGCTGCTCGACGAACCGCTCGGCGCACTGGACCTCAAGCTGCGCGAACAGATGCAAAGTGAATTGAAGAAGCTGCAACGCCAGTTGGGCATCACCTTCATCTTCGTCACCCACGATCAGACCGAAGCCCTGTCGATGTCCGACCGCGTGGCCGTCTTCAACAAGGGTCGTATCGAACAGGTCGACACCCCGCGCAACCTCTACATGAAACCGGCTACGGCTTTCGTCGCCGAGTTCGTCGGCACCTCCAACGTGATCCGTGGCGATCTGGCCCGGCAGTTGGGCGGCAGCGACCAGCCCTTCTCGATCCGTCCGGAACATGTGCGCTTCGCCGAAGGCCCGGCCGAGGGCAATGAAGTCGAGATCAGCGGCGTGCTCCACGATATCCAGTACCAGGGCAGCGCCACCCGTTTCGAGCTGAAGCTGGACAACGGCCAGACCCTCAACATCAGCCAGCCCAACACCCAGTGGCTGGACACCAGTGCCCGCCACCAGACAGGCCAGCGCATCACCGCCCGCTGGGCGCGAGAAGCCATGACTGTGCTGGCGAGCGAGGTGTGACATGCGCAGCCTGGCCCTGACTCCGACGACGGCCAGCCCGTCATTGATGCGGCGGTTTTCCAACCTGCTCTACCGCCGGCCCAATTTCTACCTGGCACTGCTGCTGGTGCCGCCGCTGATCTGGTTTGGCGCGATCTACCTCGGCTCGCTGCTGAGCCTGCTCTGGCAGGGTTTCTACACCTTCGACGACTTCACCATGGCGGTCACGCCGGACCTGACCCTGGCGAACTTCACCGCCCTGTTCAACCCGGCGAACTTCGACATCATCGTGCGTACCCTGAGCATGGCGGTGGTGGTGTCGATCGCCGCCGGCATCGTCGCGTTCCCGATCGCCTACTACATGGCGCGCTACACCAGCGGCAAGACCAAGGCATTTTTCTACATCGCGGTGATGATGCCGATGTGGGCCAGTTACATCGTCAAGGCCTACGCCTGGACCCTGCTGCTGGCCAAGGGCGGCGTCGCGCAATGGTTCGTTCAGCATCTGGGCCTGGAGCCGCTGCTGCAGTTCGTGCTGGGCATTCCCGGGGTGGGCGGCAGCACTCTGTCGACCTCGCACCTGGGGCGCTTCCTGGTGTTCGTCTACATCTGGCTGCCGTTCATGATCCTGCCGATCCAGGCCTCCCTGGAACGCCTGCCGCCGTCGCTGCTGCAAGCCTCAGCCGACCTCGGAGCGAAGCCGCGCCAGACCTTCATGCAGGTGATCCTGCCGCTGTCGATCCCCGGCATCGCCGCCGGCTCGATCTTCACCTTCTCCCTGACCCTGGGTGATTTCATCGTGCCGCAACTGGTCGGCCCGCCCGGCTACTTCGTCGGCAGCATGGTCTATGCCCAGCAGGGCGCCATCGGCAACATGCCGATGGCGGCTGCCTTCACCCTGGTGCCGATCGTGCTGATCGCCGTCTACCTGTCCATCGTCAAACGCCTGGGGGCCTTCGATGCACTCTAAGTCAGAAAAGCAGGGGGAGCGCGCGTCCCTGGGCTTGCGCATCGCGGCCTGGGGCGGGCTGGTGTTCCTGCACTTCCCGATCCTGATCATCTTCCTGTACGCGTTCAACACCGAAGACGCGGCGTTCAGTTTTCCGCCCCAGGGTTTCACCCTGAAGTGGTTCAGCGTGGCCTTCTCACGGCCGGACGTAGTGGAATCGATCAAGCTGTCGCTGCAGATCGCGGCTATTGCCACGCTGATCGCCATGGTCCTCGGCACCCTGGCGTCGGCCGCGCTGTATCGCCGCGAGTTCTTCGGCAAGCAGGGCATTTCGCTGATGCTGATCCTGCCGATCGCGCTGCCGGGGATCATCACCGGCATTGCCCTGCTGGCGACGTTCAAGTCACTGGGGATCGAGCCTGGCATGTTCACCATCGTGGTTGGCCATGCGACCTTCTGCGTAGTGATCGTCTACAACAACGTCATCGCCCGGCTGCGGCGCACTTCCCACAGCCTGATCGAGGCGTCGATGGACCTCGGGGCCGATGGCTGGCAGACCTTCCGCTACATCATCCTGCCGAACCTCGGCTCGGCGCTGCTGGCCGGCGGCATGCTGGCCTTCGCCCTGTCGTTCGACGAGATCATCGTCACCACCTTCACCGCCGGGCATGAACGCACCCTGCCGATCTGGCTGCTCAACCAGCTCAGTCGGCCACGGGACGTCCCCGTCACCAACGTAGTCGCGATGCTGGTGATGCTGGTCACCATGCTGCCGATCCTCGGGGCCTACTACCTGACCCGGGGCGGTGAAAGCGTGGCCGGTAGCGGCGGCAAATAACCTCTTTACCCGGATGAACACCGGCTCCTACAAATCGGTGCTCATCGGAACCAGTGATTGCTCCATGAGGATATAGACATGCAAACCAAACTGCTGATCAACGGCCAACTCGTCACTGGCGAAGGCCCGGCACAACCCGTATTCAACCCGGCCCTGGGCCGGGTACTGGTGGAAATCCAGGAAGCCAGCGAGGCCCAGGTCGATGCTGCCGTGCGCGCCGCCGACGCCGCCTTCGACAGTTGGTCGCAGACCGCGCCGAAGGATCGCTCGCGGCTGTTGCTCAAACTTGCCGATGCCATCGAAAAGCATGCCGAGGAACTGGCGAAGCTGGAATCGGACAACTGCGGCAAGCCGCTGAGCGCGGCACTCAACGACGAGATCCCGGCAATTGCCGACGTGTTCCGTTTCTTCGCCGGCGCCAGCCGCTGCATGAACGGTTCGGCCGCCGGTGAATACCTGCCGGGCCACACCTCGATGATCCGCCGTGATCCGGTGGGCGTGATCGCCTCCATCGCGCCGTGGAACTACCCGCTGATGATGGTCGCCTGGAAAATCGCCCCGGCCCTCGCCGCTGGCAACACCGTGGTGCTCAAACCTTCGGAGCAAACACCCCTCACCGCGCTGCGCCTGGCCGAACTGGCCGCCGAAATTTTCCCGGCCGGTGTGCTGAACCTGGTGTTCGGCCGCGGTCCAAGCGTCGGCAGCCCGCTGGTGACCCATCCGAAAGTACGCATGGTGTCGCTGACCGGTTCGATCGCCACCGGCTCGAACATCATTTCCAGCACCGCCGACAGCGTCAAGCGCACGCACATGGAATTGGGCGGCAAGGCGCCGGTGATCATCTTTGACGATGCCGATATCGAGGCCGCCGTCGAAGGCATCCGTACCTTCGGGTTCTACAACGCCGGACAGGACTGCACCGCCGCCTGCCGCGTGTATGCCCAGGACGGTATCTACGAGAAATTCGTCGAAAAGCTCGGCGCAGCCGTGAGCAGTATCAAGTACGGTCTGCAGGACGACCCATCGACCGAACTCGGACCGCTGATCACCGCCCAGCATCGCGACCGCGTCGTCGGTTTCGTCGAGCGCGCGTTGGCGCAGCCGCATATCCGCCTGGTGACCGGCGGCAAGGCGGTGGAAGGCAATGGTTTCTTCTTCGAACCCACCGTGCTGGCGGATGCCCGGCAGGACGACGAGATTGTCCGGCGCGAAGTATTCGGCCCGGTGGTCTCGGTGACCCGCTTCAGCGACGAGGCGCAGGCACTGGAATGGGCCAACGACTCGGACTACGGCCTGGCCTCGTCGGTCTGGACCGCCGATGTCGGCCGCGCCCATCGCCTGTCGGCACGCCTGCAATACGGCTGCACCTGGGTCAACACCCACTTCATGCTGGTCAGCGAGATGCCCCACGGCGGACAGAAACTGTCCGGCTACGGCAAGGACATGTCCATGTACGGGCTGGAGGACTACACCACCGTACGCCATGTGATGTTCAAGCACTGAGGTGGGCCCTGCCGCCGATTCTGACAGCCGTCCCTACTCCCGCAGATCAGACTCATGGATGGGCTGATCCCGGTGCGTCGCCCGCTGGTACTGCGCAGGCCAGACCGCCTTGCGTCCACCGAGATCGTCGTCGGCGTGCAACGGCCAGTAGGGATCGCGCAGCAGTTCTCGAGCCAGCAGGATGATGTCGGCCTGGCAAGTGCGCAGGATGTGTTCGGCCTGCGCCGGCTCGGTGATCAGGCCCACCGTGCCGGTGGCAATGCCGGACTCCTTGCGCACACGTTCGGCGAAACGGGTCTGGTAGCCGGGGCCTGTAGGAATCTCCGCGTTCGCGGCGGTCCCTCCCGAGGAGACGTCGATCAGGTCGACCCCAAGAGCCTTCAGACGCAGCGCCAGTTCCACGGTTTCATCCGGGTTCCAGCCATCCTCCACCCAGTCGGTGGCCGACACACGCACAAACAGCGGTAATTCTTCGGGCCAGACAGCACGGACCGCCTCGCTCACCTGCAGGACCAGACGGATGCGGTTTTCGAACGAGCCGCCATACTGATCACGGCGCTGATTGCTCAGCGGCGAGAGGAACTGGTGCAACAGATAGCCGTGGGCCGCATGCACCTCGACCACCTTGAAGCCCGCCACCAGTGCCCGTCGGGCCGCCGCGACAAAGGCCTGGATCACCTCGGCGATCTGCCCTTCGTCGAGTTGTACGGGCGGGGTGTGTTGTGGGTCGAAGGCAATCGGCGAGGGGCCAACCGGGGTCCAGCCACCCTCTTGCGGCTTGACGCTGCCATGCTTGCCCAGCCATGGCCGATGGGTGCTGGCCTTGCGCCCGGCATGCGCCAGCTGGATGCCGGCCACCGCACCCTGGGCTGCGATGAAGCGGGTGATACGTTGCAACGGTTCAATCTGTTCGTCGTTCCACAGCCCCAGGTCCTGGGCGGTGATGCGGCCATCGGCCGTCACGGCCGTGGCTTCGGTAAAGATCAGCCCGGCACCGCCCACGGCGCGGCTGCCGAGGTGAACGAGGTGCCAGTCATTGGCCAGGCCATCGACACTGGAGTATTGGCACATGGGCGAAACGGCGATGCGATTCGGCAGGGTCAGTTGGCGAAGGGTATAGGGTTCAAGCAGCAGACTCATGGGGCACCTCTCAAATCAAGTGGGCTGGCTCCAGGGTTCTGTGAGAACGTCGGCAAGTGACAGGAACGAAGTGAAATCCCGCCCCCCGGCGGGTAGAAATACAGGACAGTGTCACAGGACCATTCAGACAGTGCTTAGAGCCTAGTCGACAATGACGGAGACCGAAGGGTTCATCTGATTAAAGCTCAGCGCGGTTCGATGTGGTCGATCTTCAACTGGACGGTTTCCTTGCCCTGATATTCATTCACGTCCAGCTTGTAGGCCAACTCGACCCAATCTACCCGCGCGTTCGCCCAGGCCTCGGGATCGATACCGAAAGCGATGCCCTCAAGTTTCAACGAGCCGCATTCGCTTCTCAGCTGCACTTTCAGGTGCCGCTCACCCACGATGCGCTTGTTCAACAGTTCGAATACACCATGGAACACCGGCTCAGGAAAATGCTGACCCCAAGGGCCAGCGTTGCGCAATGCGCGAGCCAAGGTGAGGTTGAACTCTTCCACCGACAACGGTCCGTCCGTCACTAACCTACCGGTCAGGTCGTCCTCGCCCAGATGACGGCGCACCTCATCATCGAAAGCTTGTGCAAATTGCGGGAAATGCTCTTTCGGCAGACTCAGGCCAGCGGCCATTGCGTGCCCACCGTACTTCCCCATCAGATTAGGATAGCGCGCCGCCACTACGCTCAAGGCATCACGAATATGAAACCCCGCAACCGAACGCCCCGACCCCTTGAGCATGCCATCACCCGCATCGGCAAAGGCAATTGTCGGACGGTGATAACGGTCTTTCATTCGCGATGCCAGGATGCCGATCACCCCCTGATGCCAATCCGGATCGAACAGGCACAGGCCGAACGGCATCGTCTCCAAGGATAAGTCCTTCAATTGCTTCAGTGCTTCACGCTGCATACCTTGCTCGATGGACTTACGGTCCTTGTTCATCTCATCAAGCTGGGTCGCCATTTCCCACGCTGCGTCAGCATCATCACTGAGCAGGCACTCAATGCCCAGACTCATGTCATCCAGGCGCCCTGCCGCATTCAGGCGTGGCCCCAAAATGAATCCCAGATCAGTGGAGGTGATACGCGCATGATCGCGCTTGGCAATTTTCAAAATTGCCTTGAGTCCTGCACGAGCCTGCCCGGCACGAATACGCTTGAGCCCCTGCTGAACCAGGATACGGTTGTTGGCATCGAGCGGTACCACGTCCGCAACACTGCCCAGTGCAACCAGATCAAGCAACTCGCCGATATTCGGCTGATTTTTACTGGTGTACCAACCCAAGTCGTCGCGCAAGCGAGCACGTAATGCCATCAGAACGTAGAAAATCACGCCAACGCCAGCCAACGCCTTGCTGGGAAATTCACAGCCGGGCTGGTTCGGATTGACAATGGCGTCCGCCGCAGGCAACTCATTACCCGGCAAATGGTGATCGGTAACCAGCACCTTCAGACCGGCCGCCTTAGCCGCCAGCACGCCATCAATACTCGAGATTCCGTTATCGACGGTGATCAGCAACTGCGGCTCGCGCTGCAATGCCACGGCAACAATTTCGGGCGTCAGGCCGTAGCCAAACTCGAAGCGATTGGGCACCAGATAATCGACATGGGCGGCTCCCAGTAACCGCAAGCCCAGTACGCCTACGGTACTGGCGGTCGCACCGTCAGCATCGAAATCACCAACGATCAGGATGCGCTGACGTTGCTCAAGGGCCGTCACCAGCAAATCCACTGCGGCATCAATGCCCTTGAGTTGCTGATACGGGATCAGTCGTTGCAGGCTCGTATCCAACTCATCTTGCGACATCACCCCCCGTGCCGCATACAAGCGGGTCAGCAGCGGCGGCAAGTCGCCGAGAAAAGGCAGAGTGGCGGGTAGTGGACGAGATTCGATACGCATAACGCTGGGGAATTTTCTCTTCAGTACGCAGGAATTGAAACAGCAGTCGGACTCAGCCGCGCTCGCCCAGCAGCCACTGGAGCTGGACCTCATGCTGGCCACGGTCGTCAGTGACGAAGACGGTGCCATCGCTGATCATCACGTCCCACTTGATCACCCGAGGCATGTCCTTGGCCAGGGTTTCCAGTACGTCCTGGGGGACCGCGGCGATATTGACGTTTTTCAGATTCTTGACCGCCGGGACCACCTTGCCTTCCCAGACGCGCAGGCTGCCGTAGGCCAGCAGACTGGTGCGTTCGGTACGACGCGAGCACCAGGTCAGGCGATCGGCATCGGGCTGGCCAACTTCAATCCAGTGCAGTACGCGGTCATCCAGGCTTTTTTCCCACAGAGCTGGTTCGTCTACCTCTGACAGACCACGACCGAAGGCCAGCAATTCGTTGTACCAGAGGGCATAAGCCAACAGCCGCACAGCCATCCGCTCTTCGGTTTCCGACGGGTGGCGGGCAATGGTCTGCTTGACGCTCTCGTAGACGTTGCGATCCATGTCGGTGAGGTTGAGTTCGAACTTGTAGGTCGTGGACGGCTGGGCCATGAACGGGGCTTCTAAAGACGGGAAAGGTGCCAAGTCTAACCGATACGCGGCTCAATCAACGACTGTCGATGGTTATGAAGATGACGCGCACCATGTTAAAAAGCTCTATAGCCCTTGTCTTGTCTTACAGGATCGCCCATGTCACTCACCGCCAAACCCCTCTCCGGTCTGAAAGTCATCGAGCTCGGAACGCTGATCGCCGGCCCTTTCGCCTCGCGGATCTGCGCCGAATTCGGGGCACAGGTGATCAAGGTCGAGTCGCCGGACGGCGGCGATCCACTGCGCAAATGGCGCAAGCTGTACGAAGGCACCTCGCTGTGGTGGTTCGTCCAGGCGCGTAACAAGAAATCCCTGACACTGAACCTGAAAAATCCTGACGGTCTGACAATTCTCAAACAACTGCTGAGCGAAGCCGACATCCTGATCGAGAACTTTCGTCCCGGCGTTCTGGAAAAACTTGGCCTGGGCTGGGAAACCCTGCATGCGCTCAATCCCAAGCTGGTGATGGTGCGCCTTTCGGGATTCGGCCAGACCGGCCCGATGAAGGACCAACCGGGCTTTGGCGCGGTCGGCGAATCCATGGGCGGGCTGCGTTACATCACCGGCTTCGAGGACCGTCCACCGGTGCGTACCGGTATTTCCATCGGCGACTCGATTGCCGCGTTATGGGGTGTGATCGGCGCCCTGATGGCCTTGCGTCATCGCGAAGTGAACGGTGGACAGGGCCAAGTGGTGGACGTCGCCCTGTATGAGGCCATCTTCGCGATGATGGAAAGCATGGTGCCTGAGTTCGATGTATTCGGTTTCATCCGCGAACGCACCGGCAATATCATGCCAGGTATCACGCCCTCGTCGATCCATACCACAGCCGACGGCCGCCATGTGCAGATCGGCGCCAACGGCGATGCGATCTTCAAGCGCTTCATGCTCGCTATCGGTCGCGAGGACCTGGCAGACGACCCCACGCTTGCCAGCAACGACGGGCGCGACAGTCGACGGGACGAGCTTTACGGGGTGATCGACCGTTGGGTCAACTCACTGTCCCTGGATGCGGTACTCGCTGCACTGACCCGTGCCGAAGTTCCCGTCAGCCGGATCTACAGCGCCGAGGACATGTTCGGCGACCCGCAATTCCTCGCCCGGGAAATGTTCCTGCAGGCCAAGCTGCCGGATGGCAAGGACTTCAAGATGCCCGGCATCGTGCCGAAACTCTCAGAGACACCCGGCTCAAGTGAATGGGTCGGGCCGCAACTGGGCGAGCACAATGCCGAGGTACTGGGCCACCTCGGCTACGATGAGGCACAGATTGTCCGGTTGCGTGCCAGTGGCGCCATCTGACGTATCACGGTCACCAACGACTGATTTCAAGCCGAGGAAGGTATCCACCTCATGACCCCCAGTGCCTTGTGGCAACGCCTCGTTGTCGCGCTGTTGGCTACGCTGATTGTGGTGCTGCCGCCGGTGGCTCAGGCCAGGGAAACCTTGATCTGGCTGCTGCGGGACCTGCCACCGCTGAGTATCTTCGATGGGCCGGAACAGGGTCAGGGCGCGGTGGATCAGATGCTGCCACTGCTGATGGAAAGGCTGCCGGAATACGACCACTCCATCCTGCGGGTCAACCGGGCGCGGGGCATGCAAATGCTCAATGAGCCATCGTTCACCTGCGATCCAGCTTTACTGTGGACGGAGGCACGGGCGCAGAAAATGCTGTTTTCCATTCGCAGCATGGCTACCACCAGCAACGGTCTGGTGGTTCGCCAGAAAGACCGAGCCCTGATCGAACCCTTTCTGCTCGATGGCAAACTGGACCTGGCCGCATTGTTGCTGAGCAACACGCTGCAATTGGGGATTGTCGCCGAGCGCAGCTATGGCCACCCGATCGATGATGTCTTGTCCCATACCAGCGAGTCTTTGCTGGTGCGTCATTATGGCAACGACGCCCTGGGCAGCCTGCTGCAGATGCAACGGATAGGCCGTTTGAAAGCCTTGCTGGGCTACTGGGTGGAAATTCGCTATCAAGCCCGACAACAACAGATCGACGATAACGACCTGGCGTTTTACCCGATCAAGGGCACGGCCAGTTACCAGTTCATCCGGGTCGCTTGTTCCAACACGCCGCAAGGCAGTGCGGCGATCGCGCATATCAACGAGATTCTACTGCAACTGCGCAAGGAGCAACTGGTGGAGCTGTATGCGCGCTGGCTGACACCCGCCGACCAGAAAAAATACCGCGAAGACGCCAAAAGCTTTTTCCTCACGCCGGATGATCAGTGACAAATTTCAGGCAAAAGAAACCCCGAGAAGTGGGGAGACGACTCGGGGTTAAACATGGCCTACAAAGACCAGTACGACAAGCCACATTCACCGGAGCACAATGCCTGCTCTTGCCGTTATAAAGTCTGACAGCACTTTAGGAATGAAGGTTCCCAAAAAACTCTACAGGCTGACGCTGTGAGTGCCACGATGTTCAGCGGCATTGCGCCAGGCAGCAATCATGCAGGGTTCCAGACGGCCCTCGGCGATTCGAAGATCACGGTGCAGACCATCGACCACGTCGGTCAGCAGGCGCTTGTCGGTCAATTGCGCCTGATTGATCTCGCGCTCCACCAGAATCGGTCCGGCCACGCCGCGCACGCTCACCACGCATTCACCGTGCCCGCCGGATGGCGTCAGGGTAACGGAATAAGGACTCAGCGCTTCACTGAGCAACAGGCTGATATTTTCCATCTTGATCACCACTCAATAGTCAAAACCCGAAAGGTCGAAAACAAAGGTGCCTGTAGTCAGTGACCACCAGCCGGAGAATAAAGTTCGCTGGCCCGTTCAGGCCTCACGAACTGATCGACGTCTATCGAACATGAACGAGAAAGATGACAAGGAAAAAACAGCGGGAAAAGCGCGACTAAAATCAGATCGATGGTTTTTAGACTTTTACTACGACACACGTCGGCTTTACTGATGGACATGAGCCAAAGCATCTGTTTTTTTGATCATGTGTTCATCCGCTTCAGCGCCATGCCCATCGGAGACCTGCCTTGAGTTCGCCCTCACCTGCGCCATTACGGATCGTCCTGGCGGATGATCATCCGATTTTCCTGATTGGCCTGCGGGTTGTCCTGGAACGAGCTCCCGCCGTCAGCGTGGTTGGCGAAGCCAGCAATCCTGGAGAGCTCTTCGAACGGCTCGAGAGTGGTTCCTGTGACGCACTCATCACCGATTTCATGATGCCCACGGCAGAGCAGAATGACGGCCTGCGCATGATCGAGGCGCTGCTGCGCAACTATCCGGGGCTACCGATCGTGGTCGTTACCATGCTCAACAATGCCGGGCTGTTGCGCTACCTCCTCGATCAGGGCGTGATGGGGCTGCTGAGCAAAGCCAGCCTTGCGGATGAGTTGCCGGTTGCGATCGAGCATGTGCGACAACGCAAGGTATTCGTAGCCAACTCCGTACGCCAGACCCTGGCATTGGCCGGGGAAGTCGGCACACACCGATTGGGTGACCGGGAAATGCTTTCGCCACGGGAGCTGGAAGTCACCCGCCTGCTGGCGACAGGCCGTACGGTCAGTGAAATCGCGACACGGTTGTGTCGCAGCAAACAGACCGTCAGCGCTCAGAAAGTCAGCGCAATGCGCAAGCTCGGCCTATCCAACGATGCCGCCCTGTTTCTGTACCTACAGGAACAGGGACTGTCCTGATAGCCTGTGCGGCCTAGCCCGGCTGGCGCTCATGCTCGGGCGCACTGGCAAGTCCGGCCATTTTCAGCCAGGGCAGTAGTTCCACACGGCTCATCGGCGCAGCGATGAAACGCCCCTGGACCAGCACGTCACCCAGTTCCTGGATCAGCCGGTACTCCTCGTCGGTTTCGATCCCGGTAATGACCGTTCGCAAGCCCATGCCCTGGGCCATGCTCAACACGCCAGCGACGATCGAGCGCTTGCGCGAATCCTCGGCCATCCCGCTGACGAAACGCGGTGCAATCCTGAGTTCCGAGAACGGCAGTTCGAGCAAGCGTTGCAGCCCCGCGCTGGCCACACCGAAATCACCGATCGACAATTGGCAACCCAGCATCCGTAAACGCAGCATTCCCTCGGCCTGGGCCGCCTCGCTGGTGCAATCGGCACCATCGACCACTTCCAGGGTCAGCCATTGGGCTGGCAGATGAAAACGACGCAGAAGCTCGCCCAGGTCTGCGGCGAAGTCCGCCTGCTCGAGCATCAGCCCCGCAATATTTACCGTCACCGGCAGATACCGGTCGGTGTCCATGTGCACCTCGACCGACAGACCGATGGCCTGTTCGAGCATGTGCCACGTCAGAGCCTGGGAGAGCCCAGCATATTCCAGCACAGGAATGAAGGTGTCGGGCAACAGCATGCCCCGTTCCGGGTGCTGCCAGCGGGCCAATGCCTCGACGCCTTGTACACGACCATCACAGCTCACCTTGGGCTGGAAAAAAGCCTCGCAGTACCTGCCGATAGCACCAGGCCCGGCCCCGGCCTGAAGCTCGTGAAGCGAGAGCAGTTCGCAGACCTGCGCCAACGGCAGCCCCGGACGCTGGCGGCCAAAACGTCGCTGGTAGGTCGTCAGCAATTCACCGAGTATGGCTGCCGAAGCAGGCTTGAGCAGGCAACCCAACACATGCAGCCCCTGCTGCCGGGCGATGTGCGCCGCGCCTTCGCGTAGCTCCACTTCCAGACTGCTGAGAATGATCAGCGCCTGGGCCTCGCGGGTTTCGGCCAGGTGCCGGATCAATTCCAGGCCATCGCCGTCCTCCAGGTGCAGATCGCAGATAGCGACATCAATCGGTCCGCGGTTGGCCAGGGATTGACGTGCACTCTCGACGTTTTCGGCGGTGAGCACATCGAACACACCATTGGCATTGAGCATCTGATGCAACGCCATCAGTTGAAAGGGGTTGTCTTCAAGAATCAGGATCCTGAGCGCACGCATCGATGATCTCCGCAAGTGGAAGCGGTCATTACCCGCAACGGCCCTCCACCTTAGCCATCCCGGTTGGTGTTCCCCATAGGACAAGTCCTAAAGTGCCGGCTTTTCCTGCAGGCTCGGCTCGATGTCGGCGATCATCCGCTCGATCACCGCCTTGAGCACCGGCCAGTGAGCACGCAAGCGCTCGGTTCTCCTCAACTTCACGCAACGGTCCATGTCGACACAGGCCTGCGCCAGGGCGATGGCATCGACGAGGCAGGCAATGCCCTTGAGACGATGCACACCGGCCGCCACCCCGTCCCAGTCATCCCGGTCGACCAGGGTTTGCAGCTCTCGTCGCTCATCGCGCAGGTTCTTCCAGAGTTCCAGCAGCATGTGTTGAAGCACCGCTGCATCGGCCTGCGTCATGCTCCGGAGGGTCTGGAGATCGAAGGACTTTTCCCGCGGGTCGATCTGCGCCAGCAGGCGGGTCAGATCGTCAAGCAGCACCGGCTTGACCAACAGGTCGTTCATGCCGGCCTGCTGGCAGCGTTGACGTTCATCACTGATGGCGTTGGCCGTGCAGCCGATGATCACACACGCGGCCCGCTGCTCCTGCTCCTCTATGCGCCGTATGGCCCGGGCCAGCTCATAGCCGCTCATTCCGGGCATGTTGCAATCGCTGATGACCAGATCGAAGTGCCTGTCTCTCCAGGCCTGTAACGCGGCCTGTGCCGTCTGGCACGTATCGACGCGCTGCCCGAGGAAGCTGAGCTGCTGTTGCAGGACCAGGCGGTTGGCGGACAAGTCATCGACAATCAGCACATTCAGACAAGGCAGTCGTAATCGTGCGCTGTCCAGCGACACCGGGACAGAAGGCTGTGTTTCACGCTTGAGTGGCAGTTCGATATATACCCGAGTACCTCGTCCCAGCTGGCTTTCAAGTTCGATAACACCGTCCATCAGCTCCACCAACTGCTTGCAGATGCTCAAGCCCAGACCGGTCCCTTCATGCTCCTCATCGGCTTCCCCGCGCGCCTGCATGAAGGGTGCGAACAAGGTCGCCTGTTGTTGCGGACCGATACCCTTGCCGGAATCTTCGATATCAATGGACAAGCGATCGGTATCCGCCCCTTGCGAGAGGCGCCGGACCCGTACGCGGACAAATCCCTTGCTGGTGAACTTCAACGCATTGCCGATCAGGTTGTGCAGAACCTGGCGCAAACGCAGTGGATCAAGTCGATAGAGCCCTGCCAGCGCAGGATCGATGCCGAGGCTCAGGACAATACCCTTTTCCCGCGCCAGCGCCTCGAACAGTTGCACCACGCCCTCCAGCAGAGGTCTCAGGTCAGTCGGCTGCAGCACCAGGCGCATACCACCGGCCTCGATCTTGGCCAGATCAAGACTGTCGCCGATCAGGGCGGTCAGTTCACGGGCCGACTGATAGGCCACCTGCAAACCGTGCGAGAACGCTTTGCCACTGGCCAGCGCCTGCTCGCGCTCGACCTCCAGCAAACCGATGATCGCGCCCATGGGGGTGCGTATTTCATGGCTCATGGTTGCCAGGAATGCACTCTTGGCATGACTGGCCCGCTCTGCCTGGCGACGGGCCTCGGTCAGTTGCCCTTCGAGCTGCTTTCTTTCGGTGATATCGATCCAGCCACCCAGCAAGCCCTGCAACTGCGCGCCTGCCGAGTGGAATGGCACCATCCACAGGTAGATATCGATGCTGCCGTTGGGAAGTTCGAGTTGCAGGTCCCGAAAGACCGGCTGCTGGTTCTCCAGCAGCCGCAGGAACTCGTCGTGCAGTTCTTGTGCGGCCCGAGGCAGCAGCAGGCACTCCTCGGTGATACGACACCCCTGAACCTGTTCCAGGGTCGTCGACAGCCGTTGCTCGTAGCTGCGATTACAGGTGATCAACCGGCCCTGCAGGTCGCGAACGAAGATCGGATCGGGAATACCATCAAGCAACGCGCGTTGGAATGCCAGGCGATCATTGAGCTCCTGCTCCGCCAGGCGGCGCTGGCGAATCTGGATGTTCAGGCGCCGGTTCCAGGCGAGCGAGACGCCCCCCAGCAGCAACATGGCACCGGACAGTGCGTAGACCCATGGCGGCACCCGTTTCCAGACCGAGGGCGGCGGCGCAACCGGGACGGCCCCCAGCCACTTGATTCGCAGCGCCCGCAGCTCCGCGACGGGAAAGGCCTCCAGGGACTTGTTGAGAATACTGAGCAGTTCGGGGGCGGCCTTGACCACCGAAAAGTTGTCGGCAGACCATAGACCGTCCACGCTGCGCCCGACCTTCAGGCTGCTCATGGGGTAGAGATAGGCTCGGGAATCACTCTGGATGGTGGCCGCCGCCTCGCCGCTTTCGACCAGCGACCGGGCCTCCTCCTGTGTCCTGACGCTGCGCAGCACGATATCCGGATACTCCCGACGGATCATGCCTTGCAGGGCATGCTCCTGGGGCAACGCCAGCACCCGACCGGCCAGTTGCTTGAGCGATCCCAGTTGAGCGTCATGGGCCGGCACGACAAAGACCCAGGAACTGCCGCCAAAGGCGTAGGTGAAATTAAGGAAGGCCTTGCGCTCGGGGCTTTCGGCCAGCGAACCGTTCATCAGCGCCCGACCGTCCTTGAGCATCTCGAGGGTCTGGACCGTGGAAAAACTTTCCTCGAAGACAAATTGCAGACCGGTCATGCGGGAAATGCGCGCCAGCAGGTCCGCATTGAGGCCGACCCAACGATTGTGGACGTCCTTGTAGATGTACGGCTGATACTGCTGGGCGGCAACGACGACCTGCGGGTGCTGGTCGATCCAGGCCTGCTCCGTCAGCGTCAGCTCAAGCCTGGGCTGGGCGATATCCGAACCGAAGCCGGTGGTCCAGCGTGCCAGGATTTCCCGCCGCACCGCTTCGTCGATGCTGTCCAGCACGCGCTGGATCAGGCCACCAAGCTGTGGCTCCGAACGACGCGTGGCGAACGCGAAACCGATCGGAGGCAAGGCACTTTGCCCCCGGATGTGCAGGTCCATGTGGGGTCGCATGGTCTTGTAGGCCCGGACAATGACCTCGTTGCCGATGAAGGCATCGACCTCACCCTGGGCCAGAGCCTCGAGTGCGCTGTAGAGGGTCGGAGCGAGGATGATCCGGCTCTGGGGATATGTGGCATGCACGACTTGCGCATCGGCATAACCTTCCAGCAGGACCACCTTGTGTCCCCTGAGGTTGTTCAGGTCGGCGGTGTCGCTGCGACTGACAATCACCGAGCGGTCCGGCATGTAGTCACTGGAGAACACCAGGTCGGGAAAACCCCGCTCGAAACCATTGGCACTGGTGAGCAGATCGATCTGCCCGTGACGCAATGCTTCCACGGCCTGGTCACGCTCGGCGAACCCCAGGACCTCCACCGTCACACCGAGCCGATCACGGATCAGGCCCACGTAGTCGGCACTGATGCCCTGGTAGCGGTTACGGTCGCTGGTGATATCGACAGGCTCATAGTCGGCCACCGAGATACCTACCCGTAGCCTGCGCTCGGGCCCCAGCCAACGCTGTTCATCTGCGCTGAGAGGCAGGCGGGCGAGCTCGACGAACGACGCGGGCAAACTGAATGGCAGCCCCTGGGCGGCCATCAGGTGACCCGGTAGACCCGCAAGCAGTACCCATGGCAGTAACGCCAGAATGGAATATATCGCTCTTCGCAAACACGCCATGACGGAATACCCGCCCCCTTCAATTCAATGGAAATGAAAAACAGGGGGAAAGTTTGGCATGCAAAAACGATAAAGCCCGCCAAGGGGCGGGCTCTAAAGTGTGACCGTTCTAGTCGGTCAGAGCGGCTTGCCGCGGTTGCCATGCTGGCTGACAAAGGCCTGCATGACTTTCAGGTCGTTGGCCAGAACTGTGCAGCGCTCATCTCTTTCAAACAAATCTGAAAGGTGTGCAGGTAGTTCAAGTGCTTTTCCTACGCCGGCTTTCTCAACTGCCTCAGGGAACTTGACCGGGTGCGCCGTACCGAGGATCACCATCGGCGTGTCCAGACTACGGCGGCACTCGCGGGCAGCCTTCACGCCAATGGCGGTATGCGGGTCAAGCACCTCACCGGTCTGAGCAAAGACTTCGGCGATGGTCTCGCAGGTTTGCGCATCGTCCACCGCCAGCGAATCGAACAGCTTGCGCGCCTCGCTCCAGCGGTCCTGATCGACGCTGAAACCACCACCCTGCTTGAAGGTATCCATCAAGCCGGCGATGGCCGCGCCATTGCGACCGTGCAGGTCGAACAGCAGCCGCTCGAAGTTCGACGACACCATGATGTCCATGGACGGCGACAGCGTGGCGTGGAGGGTTTCCTTGACGTACTGGTTGCCGCTCATGAAGCGGTGCAGGATGTCGTTGCGGTTGGTCGCGACGATCAGTTGATTGATCGGCAGGCCCATGTTGCGCGCCAGGTAGCCGGCGAAGATATCGCCGAAGTTGCCGGTCGGCACCGAGAACGAGACCGAACGCGCCGGGCCACCCAACTGCAGCGCCGCGTGGAAGTAGTAGACGATCTGGGCCATGATCCGCGCCCAGTTGATCGAGTTCACGGCCACCAGGCGCGTGCCCTTGAGGAAGCTCTGGTCGGCGAAGCTGTTCTTGACCATCTCCTGGCAATCGTCGAAGTTGCCTTCGATGGCGATATTGTGGATGTTCTCACCGAACAGGGTGGTCATCTGCCGACGCTGAACTTCCGAAACCCGGTTGTGCGGATGCAGGATGAAGATGTCGACGTTTTCACAGTGTTTGCAGCCTTCGATCGCCGCCGAACCGGTATCACCGGAGGTCGCGCCAATGATCACCACGCGCTCGCCACGCTTTTCCAGCACGTAGTCGAGCAGGCGTCCCAGCAGTTGCAGGGCGAAGTCCTTGAAGGCCAGGGTCGGGCCGTGGAACAGCTCGAGCACCCATTCGTTGCCGTTCAACTGACGCAGCGGCGCCACAGCGTTATGGGCGAAGGCACCGTAGGTTTCCTCGAGGATCTTCTTGAAATCCGCATCCGGAATGCTGCCGGTGACGAACGGGCGCATGATCCGGAAAGCCAACTCGTGGTAAGGCAGGCCAGCCCAGGAAGCGATTTCTTCCTGGGTGAAACGTGGCAGGTTTTCCGGCACGTACAGGCCGCCATCGCTGGCCAGACCGGCCAACAGCACGTCTTCGAAGTTCAGCGCGGGCGCCTGGCCGCGGGTACTGATGTAACGCATGAAAAATTCCTCTCCAGTCGACAATGCCGACTCAGTTCAAGTGCTCGACGCGGATCCGCACGACAGGACCGACCACACCCTGCAGGGCCTCCAGCGCTTCGATGGCATCGTTGATGCGGTGTTCGACCACGCGATGGGTCAACAGGATCATCGGCACCAGGCCGTCCTGTTCCTCGACTTCCTTCTGCATGATCGACTCGATGTTGATCCCGCGCTCGGACAGGATGCTCGCCACCTGGGCCAGCACACCTGGATGGTCCTTGGCCTGGATACGCAGGTAATAGGCGCTTTCACAAGCATCGATGGGCAGGATCGGGTGAGCCGACAGCGAATCCGGCTGGAAGGCCAGGTGCGGTACGCGGTTCTCCGGATCGGAGGTCATGGCGCGCACTACGTCGACCAGGTCGGCGATGACCGAAGAGGCCGTAGGTTCCATGCCGGCACCAGCGCCGTAGAACAGGGTCGAACCGGCGGCATCGCCATTGACCATCACGGCGTTCATCACCCCGTTGACGTTGGCGATCAGCCGATCGGCCGGGATCAGCGTCGGGTGAACCCGCAACTCGATACCGGCAGCGGTGCTGCGCGCCACACCCAGGTGCTTGATGCGATAGCCCAGGGCCTCGGCGTAGTTCACATCAGCGGTGGTCAGCTTGGTGATGCCTTCGGTGTAGGCCTTGTCGAACTGCAACGGAATACCAAAGGCGATGGACGCCAGGATGGTCAGCTTGTGCGCGGCATCGATACCTTCGACGTCGAAGGTCGGATCGGCCTCGGCGTAACCCAGGGCCTGGGCCTCGGCCAGTACGTCCTCGAAGGTACGACCCTTCTCGCGCATTTCGGTGAGGATGAAGTTGCCCGTGCCGTTGATGATGCCGGCAACCCAGTTGATGCGGTTGGCCGAGAGGCCTTCGCGGATCGCCTTGATCACCGGAATACCGCCAGCCACTGCGGCCTCGAAAGCCACGATGACGCCCTTCTCACGGGCCCTGGCGAAAATTTCGTTACCGTGCACGGCGATCAGCGCCTTGTTCGCGGTAACCACGTGCTTGCCGTTCTCGATCGCTTTGAGTACCAGCTCACGGGCAACGGTATAGCCGCCCATCAACTCTACGACGACGTCAATCTCAGGGTTCGTGGCCACTTCGAAGACATCGTTGGTAATCGCAATACCGGTCGTTTGGAACTGAGGCTTTGGCGTGCGAATGGCAATTTGCGCCACTTCGATTCCACGCCCGGCACGACGAGCAATTTCCTCGGCGTTACGCTGAAGTACGTTGAAGGTGCCGCCACCGACGGTACCTAACCCACAGATGCCTACTTTGACCGGTTTCACTCTTGACTCCCCATGAAACGGCCGACACAAGGTCGGCCGTGAAAAACAGCCGCTGATCCGCCAGCGGCTGGTTGTTTAGGACCGACGGGCCAGATGCCCGCGGCCATGCTCGTCTGAAGGCTGACTGCGACGAGACTGAATTACTTGGCTGCCAGCGCGAGTTTGGCGACTTGTGCGGCCGGCTGGTAGCCTGGAATTACCTGACCGTCGGCCAAAACGATGGCCGGTGTCCCATTGACGCCGATCGACTGACCGAGAGCGAACTGCCGGGAAACCGGATTGGCGCACTTGGCAGCCTTGATATCCTCACCCTCGACCATCTTGTCCATGGCCGCGCGCTTGTCGGTCGAGCACCAGACCGCCTGCAACTGCTGGTCGCCCGGCGAGCCCAGCCCCTGACGCGGGAACGCCACGTAACGGACCTCGATGCCCATTTTGTTCAATGCAGGCACTTCGGCGTGCAGCTTGTGGCAATACGGGCAGGTGGTATCGGTGAACACCGTGATATGCGACTTGGTTTCACCGATAGCCGGGTAGACCACGGTTTCGGCCACTGGAATGCCGTTGATCAGCTTCGAGATACCCAGGCGTTCGGTCTTCTCGGTCAGGTTGACCGGCTTGCCGTCCTTGAGCTGGAACAGGTAGCCCTGCATGACGAACTGACCATCGGCGCTGGCATACAGCACGCGGCTGCCCTTGAGCTTGACTTCATACAGACCGCTCAGCGGGCTGGCGGTAATGCTCTCCACCGGGGTTTCCAGCTGGAGGCTGTCGAGGCTCTTGCGGATTGCCTGTTCGGCGGTGTCGTCGGCCAGGGCCAGGGAGCTGACCAGGGCGAGGGCAGCAGCAGCGAAAATCTGGGTCAAACGCATGGGAACTCCTGAAGGCGGACAACCAATGGGACGGGAAACACCGATCAGCGGATCCGGGTTACGAGCGCCCACCGTGTAAACGGGTCAAGCCTACCACATAAGGCCGGCATGACCGACTCCCGGCAATACGATGCACCAGGGCGCCGGATAATCATCCTGCTCGCCGAACCTGTGATCAAGACGGTCGGTAAGGTGAAATCAAATCATATTGATTGGGTAACCCCAAGCGATACAGCGTGTCGTCCAGGGTCTGATCCAATGCCAGCAAAGGCTCCTTGTAACGTGAGACGATCGGAGCGGGCGCGGCCGTACTGTTACTGGCGACAAGAATCGCATTGGCGGCCCGCCGTCCACTTTCATTGGCGGTTTCCATGCACGCCAGATCGAAGCCTTTGGCCCGTACGTAATCGCCGGCTAAAAACAGGTTGTCGATCTGGCTACTGGTATCCGGCCGATTGATCCATGAGTTGGGTGTATTGACCAATAACGGATCATCGTTGCGAATAGTGCTCGTCCCCACATTGGACAGGCCTGGGTCGAGAAACCACGAATGAATCAGACTGTCCGGGAGCACACTTGCGCCATTATCCAAGCCGGCCCTTATTTGCGCCAACACCTCATTGGCAATTTCCTGTGGCGTACATTGATTGGCCGGTTTGTTATAAACAATACCGGGCTGCGTCCACTCGGCAATAATTATCGACAGCACATCCTTTACGCTGCCATCGCCATAGGTTGTAGAGAAACCAACGGGCCATAACTGTGCCTGAGTTCCACCTCCGATAGCCCAGGGCGAGTCGATACATTCCATTAACGGAACAGCGGTGGCCGCAGTGAGGAAAAACTGTATGCCATTCATCCAGCGTGTTTGCAGATTGGCAATACGACCAAGCTGGGCATCAGCGGCAACCATCGCCGGACTCATCAAGGGCACAACCTGCTCGGCAGGTACCGCAAGCACAAAATAGTCTGCACTGATATTGATGCCGGCGTGATTGACATCGGTGGCTTGCGCGCTGCTGATATGGCCGTTGCTGAAGGTAAACCCGGTCACTTGCGTTCCCACGCTGAAGGTCACACCCGATTGGCTCAGGTAGTGCACCCAGGGGTCGATCCAGGCTTCGTTGGTGGGATGATTCATCAAGCGCAGGATACCCGCAAAGGGGTTATCGACATCGCGCTTGGCATAACTGTAGAAAAAGCCTTCCACCGCCTGCCCTATGGTGCGGGCACTGGCAATTTCGGGCCGCGCCGCCACAAAGCCGATAATGATCCTGCCCAACAACTGTTGATAGGCAGCAGACATATTGGCTGCCTGGGTATAGTCCCACCAGCTCATCTTCTCCCACTGCCCCAGGCGCCGCAAATCGCCGCTGGTGAAGAACACATGCAGTTTCTGGACAAAAAACGCCAATTCGTGAGGCGGGATCTGCAGACCCGCCGAGAGCAGATTGACCAGTGAGGTCAGGGCCTGGGGAATACCGGCGGGCGTTCCCGGAAACACCAGAATCGTGGTGGTATCCACATAGAAATCAGGGCGCCCCGTCAACGCAATCAGGAACTTCTGCAACGCTGCGAGGTTGCTCCAGGCGCCATGGGGATTACCACTATAGGGAATTCGCCTTAGTGTATCGGGAAGGTTGTGGTAAAAATTGGGATAAAAGCGAAAGCCATGCTCACCGGGTAAATCCAGGCGGCCGCTGGTTCCTGTATTGGGAACCGGGATACTGCGTGCTTTTCCGCCCAATGCGCGGCGCTCATAAACAGTAACCGTATAACCCCGCTCAATAAGCTCATGTGCCGCTGTCAGCCCTGCCACGCCACCACCCAGAATGGCCACGGTATTTCCCGTGAGTGCGTTTGCTCTATAAGCAATACCACTGAGCGACAAGGCGGCCGCAACGGTCAAGCCAGTTTTCATAAAGCGCCGACGGCTCACACCAGACCCGTTGATGGTATTGACGCTTACTTTCCCGAGCAGTTCTTTGGTTCTTTTATTTCCTTTTTTAATAGACATACTTTTCTCCATATACCTTGGAAAAAGTCGGCCACAAAAACGGAGGGAGGTGGCGTCGGTCGTTTGAACAGCCATCCTCGACTTGCCAGGGAATTGCTGTCCGGATAAACGGCTACGCGGTTACAGGATTACGCGACTACGGCCATCGACTTCAGCGTAGTTCAGCCACGCGGGTGATGCTTGGCGTGCATATCCTGCAGGCGGGCGCGGGCGACATGGGTGTAGATCTGGGTGGTCGACAGGTCACTGTGCCCCAGCAGCATTTGCACCACCCGCAGGTCGGCACCGTGGTTCAGCAGGTGAGTAGCAAAGGCATGTCGCAGCGTGTGAGGCGACAGTGACTTGGCGATCCCGGCAACCTTGGCCTGGTGCTTGATCCGGTACCAGAAGGTCTGACGGGTCATCTGTTCGCCACGCAGACTGGGAAACAGTACGTCGCTGGGGCGACCACCGAGCAACTCGCTGCGGGCATCGCGCAAGTAACGCTCGACCCAGACGATCGCCTCCTCGCCCATCGGCACCAGCCGTTCCTTGCTGCCCTTGCCCATGACCCGCAGCACACCCTGGCGCAGATTGACCTGTTCGAGGGTCAGGCTGACCAGTTCGGTCACCCGCAGCCCGCAGGCATACAGCACTTCGAGCATGGCCCGATCACGCTGGCCGATGGCCTCGCTCAGGTCCGGAGCCTTGAGCAATGCTTCGACATCGGCTTCCGACAGGGATTTTGGCAGTGGCCTGCCCAATTGCGGCATTTCGACCTGCAGGGTCGGGTCAACACTGATCAGCTTTTCGCGCAACAGATAGCGATAGAAGCCCCGTGCACCAGAGAGAAAGCGCGCCGTGGAACGCGGTTTGTAAGCTTGCTCCACCCGCCAGGACAGGTGGTCGAGGATCAGCTCACGTCCGGCGCTGGACAGTTCCACACCTTTTTCCTGCAACCAGCCATTGAACAGCGTCAAGTCGCTTCGGTAAGCCTCGCGGGTATTGTCCGAGAGACCTTTCTCCAACCACAGGGCGTCGAGGAACTGGTCGATGAGAGGGTGATCGATGGCAGGCATAAGGGCTCGAGAAACACGATATTTCAAACGCAGTCAGAGTGCCCAAGGATCAAAACGCAGGCAACAAAAAAGCAGCCCGTAGGCTGCTTTTTTCTGCATCGGAAGCTGGACTTAAGCCAGTTTTTCCTTGATGCGAGCTGCTTTACCCGACAGGTCACGCAGGTAGTACAGCTTGGCTTTACGTACGTCACCGCGACGCTTGACAGCCATGCTGTCGATTTGCGGGCTGTAGGTCTGGAAGGTACGCTCTACGCCAACACCGTTGGAGATTTTACGTACGGTGAACGCGCTGTTCACACCGCGGTTACGCTTGGCAATTACCACGCCTTCGAATGCCTGCAGACGCGAACGGTCGCCTTCCTTCACTTTCACCTGAACGACAATGGTGTCGCCCGGGGCAAAGGTAGGGATCTCTTTGCTCATCTGCTCGGCTTCGAGTTGCAGAATGATTTTGTTGGTCATGCTGTGCTCCTAAGGTAAATCGTCTGATCTACCATCGATACGTTGTTAACTATCGTCCCGCTCGCGGATGTATTCCTCGAGCAGCTTCTTCTCTTCTCCAGAAAGCGAGCGTCTTTCCAGAAGATCGGCGCGTCGTTCCGAGGTCCTGCCAAGGGACTGCTTCAGACGCCAACGCCGGATATGTGCGTGGTTGCCACTGAGCAACACGTCGGGAACACGCTGATCCGCATACACCTCCGGACGGGTGTAGTGCGGGCAATCCAGCAAACCATCCGTGAAGGAATCTTCCTCCGCGGAGTCCGCATGCCCTAAAGCTCCGGGCAGCAGCCGTGTAACCGCATCTATCAGGACCATCGCCGGCAGCTCGCCACCGGACAGGACATAGTCCCCAATCGACCACTCTTCATCGACATGAGCGTCTATAAAGCGCTCGTCAATGCCTTCATAACGACCAGCAATGAGGATCAAGGCATCCTCTTTCGCCAGGTCGCGAACCGCCAACTGATTCAGTTGCCGACCCTGGGGCGACAGGTAGATCACCTTCGCCGCCTCCCCCGCTGCTGCCTTGGCCTGAACCAGGGCGTCCTCGAGGGGCTTGATCTTCATCACCATGCCCGGACCACCGCCAAATGGGCGATCATCCACAGTGTGATGTCGATCCGTCGTATAGTCCCGCGGGTTCCAACAGGTCAGTTGCAACAACCCCTGTTTCACCGCACGACTGGTGATGCCGTAGTCGCTGATGGCGGAAAACATTTCGGGAAACAGACTGATCACTTCTACGCGCAGGCTAGCCATTGCTTAGAAGTCCGCATCCCAATCCACCTTCATCTCGCCAGCGGCAAGGTCGACAGCCAACACGCATTGCTCGGTATACGGCAACAGGCGTTCGCGATCATCCAGGCTGCCCGGACAAGGCTTGACCACCATGACATCATTCGAACCGGTTTCGAGCAGGTGATCGATCTTCCCGAACAGTTGTCCAAGCGTGTCGATAACCTTGAGACCTTCCAGCTGGTACCAGTAGTACTCGCCGTCAGTCAGCTCAGGGAACAGGTTGCTTGGCACGCAGATCTCATAACCGGCAAGAAGACGGGCTTCTTCACGATCTTCAAGACCCTTGAGCTTCGCGACCAGGAACTTGTCGTTCCCGCGTCCACTGACCAGTTCCACCTGTTTCACATTCCCTTCGCGCCGCAGCGTCCAGGTCTTGTACTCCAACAGGTTCTTGATCGGATCCGTAAAGGAATAAACCTTCACTTCGCCGCGAACGCCATGAACAGAATAGATCTTGCCGATAACGATCAGATCATCGGTAGAAGCAGGCGTCGCGTTCATATTGCTCAGGCCGCAGCCTTAGCGTTTTCCTTCAGCAACTGAGCAACACGCTCAGAAGGTTGTGCACCAACGCTCAACCAGTAGTTGACGCGCTCTTGGTTCACGGACAGACGAATTTCCTGACCACGAGCAACCGGGTTGAAGAAACCCACTTGTTCTTTGTGCGAACCGTCACGAGCGTTGCGGCTGTCGGTTACGGTCAGGTGGTAAAACGGGCGCTTTTTGGAGCCGCCAAGGGCAAGACGGATTGTTAGCATGTGAACATCGTTCCTGTAGTCGGTGCTGCAAATCTAAATGCACAGCGGGCATGGGTGCCCGAAAGGCCGCATATTCTAAGGAATATCCGGACTTTTGCCAATGACTTTTTCCGGCGTCCAGCGCCGTGCAATAGAGATGTGCCATGGAGCCGTCATGATCAACGGCAGATCAGCTCCCGCATAACGCGGGTTTGCTGGAGTTCCCCGCCTCCCGGCAGGGCAACGCCGACACGACGGCCGGCGCAGATTCCTTACATTTTCGGCATGCCGCCACCGGGCATCATGCCGCCAAGACCACGCATCATCTTGGCCATGCCACCCTTGGCGGTGAATTTCTTCATCATCTTCTGCATCTGCTTGTGCTGCTTGATCAAGCGACCGATGTCCTGCACCTGGGTACCGGAACCCAGAGCGATCCGGCGCTTGCGCGAGCCGCTGATCAGTTCGGGGTCACGGCGTTCGGCCGGGGTCATGGAGTTGATGATGGCTTCCATCTGCTTGAACTGTTTCTCCGCCGCATTCTGGGCATTGCCCATCTGCGACAGATTCACGCCACCGATGCTCGGCAGTTTGTCCATCAGGCCGCCAAGGCCGCCCATGTTCTTCATCTGTTGCAACTGATCGCGGAAGTCTTCAAGGTCGAAGCCCTTGCCCTTCTTCAGTTTCTTGGCCAGTTTGTCGGCCTTTTCCTTGTCGAGGGTCTGTTCGGCCTGCTCGATCAGGCTGAGCACGTCGCCCATGCCGAGGATCCGCGAAGCGATCCGGTCCGGATGGAAGGGGTCGAGCGCTTCGCTCTTTTCACCCATACCGATGAACTTGATCGGCTTCCCGGTAATGGCACGAACCGACAGCGCGGCACCGCCACGGGCATCACCGTCGACCTTGGTCAGAATCACGCCGGTCAGCGGCAGTGCATCACCGAACGCCTTGGCGGTATTGGCCGCATCCTGGCCGGTCATGGCGTCGACCACGAACAGCGTCTCCACCGGCTTGATCGCCGCATGCAACTGCTGGATCTCGCCCATCATCTCGGCGTCGATGTGCAGGCGACCGGCGGTATCGACGATCACCACGTCGATGAACTTCAGCCGTGCTTCCTTAATAGCCGCTTCGGCGATCGCCACCGGTTTCTGGCTGATATCGGACGGGAAGAAGGTCACGTCGATATCGTTGGCCAGGGTTTCCAACTGCTTGATCGCGGCCGGACGATAGACGTCCGCCGACACCACCATCACGCTCTTCTTCTTGCGTTCCTTGAGGAAGCGCGCGAGCTTGCCAGCCGTGGTGGTCTTGCCTGCACCCTGCAAACCAGCCATCAGAATGACGGCAGGTGGCACGGCATTGAGGTTCAGGTCCTCGTTGGCCGCACCCATCAGGCTTTCGAGTTCGGCCTGGACGATCTTCACGAACGCCTGGCCCGGCGTCAGGCTGCGCGAGACTTCGGTACCGACCGCGCGCTCCTTGACCGAATTGACGAAGTCCTTCACCACCGGCAGGGCGACGTCGGCTTCGAGCAACGCCATGCGCACTTCACGCAGGGTGTCTTTGATGTTGTCCTCGGTCAGCTTGGCCTTGCCGGTGACATGGCGCAGCGTCTGCGAGAGACGGTCGGTCAGGTTTTCAAACATGCGCGATCCTTTGAAGCCACTGAGGAAATGGGCCGCCGACGATCCGAAAAACGCGTCTGACGAGCCTGCAGCGTGGGCAGATCACGAATTATAGCGAGACTGCGTGCGCGGCACTAGCGCCACGGTCTTTCGTGGACTGGCGGATATATGCCAAACTCAGCGTCTTCCAGGCTTTCTTCCCAGGACTTATGTTCTCTTTGTCACCCAGTTTTCTGACCAGCATCGCCGCTGCCTGCCTGTACGCCGCCGCGACCCTCTATCAAGGCGCTCGCCTGCGCCAGCGCGCCAAGGCCGACAAACGCCTGCTCGTCGGGCTCGGCACCGTCGCCGTACTGGCCCATGCGATTGCCTTGTGCACGCACCTGGCGGCACCGGTCGGCCTGAGCCTGGACTTCTTCAACGCCGCCAGCCTGATCGCTGTCGCGGTGATAGCGCTGACCCTGGTCGCCTGCTTGCGAATTCCCGTGGAAAACCTGCTGCTGCTGCTCTTTCCGCTGGGCCTGCTGACAGCCTTGCTGGCGCAGTTCGCCCCATCGGGCACAGTCCAGATCATCGATGAGGAACCGGGCATACTCGCGCACATCCTGCTGTCGATCCTTGCCTACGGCATGTTCACCATCGCCGTCTTCCAGTCCCTGCTGCTGTTGCTGCAGGATCACCAGCTCAAGAACAAGCACCCTTCCGGCCTGATCCGCAACTTCCCACCGCTGCAGACCATGGAAAGCCTGCTGTTCGGTTTTCTCTGGGCCGGCTGGACGCTGTTGTCGCTGTCGCTGATCTCCGGCTGGCTGTTCGTCGAGAACCTGTTCGCCCAGCACCTGGTGCACAAGACCCTGCTGGCCTGCCTGGCGTGGGTGGTGTTCAGCGTGCTGCTCTGGGGACGCAATCGTCTCGGCTGGCGCGGGCACAAGGCGATCCGCTGGACCCTGGCCGGTTTCTGCCTGCTGATGCTGGCCTATTTCGGCAGCAAGCTGGTCCGCGAATACATCCTGCACATCTGACGGGCCGAGAACATGGACAACTTGCCCGCTGGGCCGATGCTCGCTGTATTGGCCCTGCTGATCCTCTGGTCGGCGCTGTTCACGGCCATCGAGGTCGCCCAGCAACTGCTCACGACCCAACGCCCGACATCGCGCTCGGGCGACAAACCGGCAGCCCGCCTGAGCTTTCCGCGCGAAAGTCTGATTTTCTGCAACACCCTGTGCCGCATCGTCGTGGTGATCATCGCCACCCTGCTCTCACTGCTGCTCTGGGGCAACCACGGCCCCTGGCTGGCCTGCCTGGGCAGCGCGGTCGCCCTGCTGGTACTGGCCGACTATCTGCCACGCCTGCTCGCCGCCCGCTATCCCGAAGCAATGCTCGTGGTCGGCAACACCCTGCTGGCCATCCCGCTGAAAATCATCTACCCCGCGCCCTGGCTGCTGCACGGTGCCGCGCGCCTGCTGTTGCGCCCCTTCATCAGCAAGGCCGGCGCAGTCAAGCAGAGTGACGAGGACATGCCGCCGATCGACCTGGAAGAGCTCGGCAAGGAGCATTCGAGTCGCCGGCCACTGCTGTCCGGGATTCATGCGCTGGACAACATCACGGTCAACGACATCCTGGTACCGCGCAGCGAGGTCGACGGGATCAACCTGGACGACCCGATCGAAGACATCATCACCCAACTGCGCAATAACAAGCGCACGCGCCTGCCGGTGTTCCACAGCGATATCAACCAGGTCGAAGCAGTTCTCAACACCCGTCAGATCCGCCACCTGCTGCCCGATGCCAGCCTGACCCTGTCCAGCCTGCTGAGTGCTTGCCACGAGCCCTATTTCGTTCCTGAAAGCACCCCGCTGCAATTGCAGTTGCTGAATTTCCACAAGCAACAGCGGCGCCTGGGCATGGTCGTCGACGAATACGGCGAAGTGCTGGGTATCGTCACCCTGGAAGACATCCTCGAAGAAATCGTCGGCGAGTTCGAAAGCGAGCACAGCCTCGACAATCCGCATATTCACCCCCAGGCCGATGGCCGCCTGGTGATCGAAGGCGCCGCATCGATTCGCGAATTGAACAAGAGTCTCGGCTGGCACCTGCCCTGCGACGGCCCCAAGACCCTCAACGGCCTGGTGACCGAAGCCCTGGAAACCATTCCGGAAAGCGCGGTCTGCCTGAAGATCGGGCGCTATCGCCTGGAAATCCTCGAGACCGAAGACAACCGGGTCAGTCGCGTGCTCGCCTGGCACACCAGCGCCACGCCGATACCTACACCCCCTTCGGTCTAACGTAAACGCCGAAATCGAACCCCCACCTCTCTGGTCGCGCTGGCGAAATCGTAATCGCCAGCAAGCCGGCGCCTACAAGCGCATACGCTAGACGCATGAGCTGCACTCTTGTTCGATTCACGGGCAGCTTCCTATAATCGAATCGGCTTACCCAGCCTCACCGGACCGCCTGCCTACCCGCAACTCGCCCTCCGGCCCCGCACGTGTTGCAACTCCCCCGCGCCGGACAGAACCCCGTCCGGCCCGGGAAAAGCCCTTATCCCTGGGTGTTCACTACTAATAATTCTTACGAGCAAGACTTTCAGGGAATCGCGTAATGACTTCCAGCAGCACCTTCGATGACGCCAGCTCGACCACACCGCAGAACTCCACTGCCCGGGTAGCGACCGCCAGCTTCATCGGCACCGCCATCGAGTTCTACGACTTTTATGTCTACGCCACCGCCGCCGCACTGGTGATCGGACCGGTGTTTTTCCCCCAGACCGACAGCACCGCACAGATGCTGTCGGCATTCCTGACTTTCGGTATTGCCTTTCTGGCCCGCCCACTGGGCTCGATCCTGTTCGGTCACTTCGGCGACCGGATCGGTCGCAAGTCGACGCTGGTCGCCTCGTTGCTGCTGATGGGCGTGTGTACCACGCTGATCGGCGTACTGCCCGGTTACGCCAGCATCGGTGCCTGGGCGCCGGTGCTGCTCTGCGTGCTGCGCTTCGGCCAGGGCCTTGGGCTCGGCGGGGAATGGGGCGGCGCGGCGCTGCTGGCGACCGAGAACGCTCCCGAAGGCAAGCGCGCCTGGTTCGGCATGTTTCCGCAACTGGGGCCTTCGATCGGTTTCCTGGCGGCCAACGGCCTGTTCCTGATCCTCGCCATGAGCCTCAGCGACGAGCAGTTCCGCTCCTGGGGCTGGCGGATTCCGTTCCTGCTCAGTGCCGTGCTGGTGATCGTCGGTTTGTATGTACGCCTAAAGCTGGAGGAAACCCCCATCTTCGCCAACGCGGTAGCCCGTCACGAACGGGTGAAGATGCCACTGATCGAGCTGTTCAGCCGCTACTGGATGCCTGTGCTGCTAGGCTCGGTGGCCATGGTGGTGTGTTACGCGCTGTTCTACATCTCGGCGGTGTTTTCCCTGAGCTACGGCGTCGCCAACCTGGGTTACAGCCGTGAGACCTTTCTCGGCCTGCTGTGTTTCGCCGTCCTCTTCATGGCCGCCGCAACACCGCTGGCAGCGTGGGCCAGCGACCGCTTCGGGCGCAAGCCGGTGTTGATCATCGGCGCCGTGCTGGCGTTGCTTTCCGGGTTCACCATGGAGCCACTGCTGAGCCATGGTTCGACCTGGGGCGTGGCACTGTTCCTGAGCCTTGAGCTGTTTTTGATGGGGATTACCTTTGCACCGATGGGCGCACTGCTGCCGGAGCTGTTTCCCACCCACGTGCGTTATACCGGCGCCTCGGCGGCGTATAACCTGGGCGGCATCGTCGGAGCCTCGGCGGCGCCGTTCTTTGCCCAGAAGCTGGTGGCGATGGGCGGCTTGAGCTGGGTCGGCGGGTATGTGTCGGCGGCGGCGCTGCTGAGCCTGATTGCCGTACTGTGCCTGAAGGAGACGCGCTACAGCGATTTGGACAAGGTCGGCTGATAACCGCGGGGGATGGCCACCTTTGGCGGTTAGCCAGCAAGCCGGCTCCCACAATGACCGAATTGTACTCGGACTTTTGGGGAGCGGGCTTGTCGGGGCGACGCGAATAAGGCGACGCGGTTTTACAGCTCTACGACGACCGCCTGGGCCGCACGGGTTGCCTTGGCCCGCGCCGCTTCGATCGATTCGTCACGCGCCAGGGCCACACCCATGCGGCGCTGGCCGTTGACTTCCGGCTTGCCGAACAGACGCAAAGCGGTATCTGGCTCGCTCAGTGCTGCGCCGAGGTTGGCGAAAGCGGTCTGGGTCGACTGGCCTTCCACCAGGATCACCGCCGAGGCCGAGGGGCCGAACTGACGGATCAATGGGATTGGCAAGCCGAGGATCGCCCGCGCATGCAGCGCGAACTGCGACAGGTCCTGGGAAATCATGGTGACCATGCCGGTATCGTGCGGACGCGGCGAAACTTCGCTGAACCACACCTGGTCACCCTTGATGAACAGTTCGACACCGAACATGCCGCGCCCGCCCAGGGCCTCGGTGACCGCCTTGGCGACCCGCTCCGATTCGGCCAGGGCCAACGGGCTCATGGCCTGCGGCTGCCAGGACTCCTGGTAGTCGCCCTTCTCCTGGCGGTGACCGACCGGCGCGCAGAACGTGGTACCACCAATGTGGCGCACGGTCAGCAGGGTGATTTCGTAGTCGAAATCGATGAAGCCCTCGACGATCACCCGGCCCTTGCCGGCACGTCCGCCCTCCTGGGCATAGTCCCAGGCCTTCTGAACGTCATCGACGCTACGCAGCAGGCTCTGGCCCTTGCCCGAGGAACTCATCACCGGCTTGACCACACAGGGGAAGCCGAGATCCTCGACGGCCTTGCTGTAGTCTTCAAAGGTGTCGGCGAAATGGTAAGGCGAGGTCGGCAGCTTCAGCTCTTCGGCGGCCAGGCGACGGATGCCTTCGCGGTTCATGGTCAGTTGCGCGGCGCGGGCGGTCGGCACCACGGTGAAACCTTCGCTCTCCAGCTCCACCAGGGTGGCGGTGGCAATGGCTTCGATTTCCGGCACGATAAAATGCGGCTTCTCGGCCTCGATCACCGCCCGCAGGGCAGCACCGTCGAGCATGTTGATCACGTGGCTGCGGTGGGCGACCTGCATGGCCGGCGCGTTCGCATAACGGTCGACCGCGATCACTTCGGCCCCCAGGCGTTGCAACTCGATCACCACTTCCTTGCCCAATTCACCACAGCCACAGAGCAATACGCGAGTCGCAGTCGGCGACAGTGGAGTTCCGATACGGGTCATTTCAGGTCCTCGGGGAAGCGGATCATCGAAGGCACCCGCTCACCGGGCGCCTGCAGGGAAGAAAGGCGGGCATTTTACATGAACTGCGGCGATTCGCCTGTATGGCCTGTGCCCGCTGGGGCTATCCGTTCTGATGAACGGTGTTGCGTTGGCGCCAGGCCATCGCCAGCCAGACCACAGTGACCCCGGCGAACTTGGAGCCCAGCGCCGTCAGGATCACAGCGGGAGTCAGCGCACCGATCAGGCCGAAGAAAATGAAGGTGTCCAGCGGGATACTCAGCGCCGAACTGATCCACAAGCGGTCATGCAGCGGCCGCCGGGTGACGGTAAACACCAGCCAGTCGATGCATTCGGACACGGCAAAGGCAGTGGCGCTGGCCAGGGCAATGGCGGGATCGGAAGTGACGTAGGACAGCAGCAGCGCGACCAGCATGGCAACGATGGCGCCATGGCCGAAGCGGGTTTGCACCATGTCGCGCAGCACGAACACCAACCCACCCCAGGCCGACCAGATGATGTCCAGGTGCGGTGCGCTGGAAAACGCGAAGTTGATCAGCACGACACTGGCGATGTAGGCAATGAGAAAGAGCATGGCTGCAGGACTACTTGTCGATATAGCCGCACAGGGTACTGTAGAGGGAGACGCAGGGCCAGCGGCCCTCATTCAATGGGTCAGGAGGCAGCAGGCCGGGCCACTGTCCACAGCAGCCCGGCCGCCTTGGCCCGCTCATGGCAACGCCCCAGCACATCACGCCGCTCGGCGTTATCCATCCGCCCCCAGCGGCTGATTTCCCCAGCCGTGCGCTGGCAGCCGGTGCAGATATCCTGCTCATCCAGCGCACAGATACTCACGCAGGGAGAGGCCACCGGACGTTCAACCGTGCTCATTCGTGGTCTTCCTGCAGATCACGGGCATAACGTTGCGAGTTGTGCACGTAGTGCGCCGCACTGGCTTCAAGCATCTTCTTCTGCTGCTCGGTCAGCTCGCGCACCACCTTGCCCGGCGAGCCCATCACCAGCGAACCATCAGGAATTTCCTTGTTTTCGCCGATCAGCGAATTGGCGCCGATGATGCAGTGCTTGCCGATTTTCGCCCCGTTGAGAATCACCGCATTGATACCGATCAGGCTGTAGTCGCCGACAGTGCAACCATGCAGCATGGCGTTGTGACCGATGGTCACGCCGGTACCGAGGGTCAATGGATAGCCCATGTCGGTGTGCATCACCGTACCGTCCTGCACATTGCTGTTGCGGCCGATCAGGATCAGTTCGTTGTCACCGCGCAGCACGGCGTTGAACCAGACGCTGGCGCCCTCCTCCAGCTTGACCTTGCCAACCAGGACGGCGTTGGGTGCTACCCAGCTCTGCGGATGGGTTTCGACGCGAAAGTCGCCCAGACGGTATTTCATGCGGTAGTCCTCACGGTTCGGGATGCAGCGCCCTACTGACGATGGCCTGGCTTCAGATATTGATGAACCGCTCGGGCGGTTTGTGCAGGCTGATCTTGGCGTCATACAAGAGATTGATCAACTCGACGATCATGATCGCCGTCAGCCCCCAGATCTTGAATTCGCCGTAACGGTAACTGGGTACGTACCAACTGCGCCCCTGGTAGTCGATCCGATGCGTATGCTCACGTGGATCCTGGCGGAAGAACTCCAGCGGCACATTGAATACTGCGGCGATTTCGGCGTCGTTGGCGCGGTAGTCGACGAAGTCCGGGACCACTCCGACATAAGGCGTGACCTTGATTCCATGCAGGGAAATCAATGGACTGAGCGGACCGATGATTTCCACCAGGCCGGGCGCCAGGCCGATCTCCTCCTCGGCTTCGCGCAGCGCAGTGAAGGCCAGGTCCGGGTCTTCCGGATCACGCCGCCCGCCAGGAAACGCCACCTCGCCACCATGAGTCGAAAGGCCGCTGGCACGCAACGTCAACACCAGTTCCGGCTCCTCATGGCGCGTGATCGGCACCAATACCGCCGCTTCAGGAAAACGTCGGTCAGTCTCCAAAGGGCGCGGGGTATGCTCTCTTACACGTCGAAGTAGCTCATCCTGCATGGCTGATCTCGATGTCTGACTTACCGTCCATCATGCACCAAACCGTCGGAGCGCCCAACCCCTCGGCGGTTTCGCGAACACACAACTTGCCGACAGCCGACCGGGCACGCGAAGATAGACGGCCACTCAGAGAATCCAGCATGAAGTTCTGCAGCCAGTGCGGTAAACCGGTCAGTCAACGTATCCCCGAGGGCGACACGCGCCTGCGCTTTGTCTGCGATCACTGTCAGACCATTCATTACCAAAACCCCAATATCGTCGCCGGCTGCCTGCCGGTCTGGGGAACCCGGGTATTGCTGTGCCGACGAGCCATCGAGCCACGACTGGGGTATTGGACCCTGCCGGCGGGGTTCATGGAAAACGGCGAAACCGTAGAGGAAGCCGCGCGCCGGGAGACCTGGGAAGAAGCTTGCGCCCGGGTGAACAACCTGAACATCTATACCCTGATCGATGTACCGCACATCAATCAGGTCCACGTGTTCTATCGCGCCGACCTGGCCGACCTGGATTTTTCCGCCGGTGCCGAAAGCCTGGAAGTACGGTTGTTCGAGGAACATGAGATCCCCTGGTCAGAGCTGGCTTTCAGGACTGTCGGGCGTACCTTAGAATGCTTCTTCGCCGATCGCCCGAGCCAGCAATTCCCGGTGCGCAGCGAAGCCGTGCCGCCGATGGTACCGAAAGCCGTCGAACCACAATAAGCCGCTCTGCCACTTTCAGGGATATCGTTTCAATGCGTTGGTTGTTCGCTGTGTTCTGCCTGTCGTTTGCCACGCTGTCCCAGGCCACCGCCGCCGACCCGCTGCAGGGTCGGGTCATCGAGAAAGTTCTGGTGCTCAAGTCCGCCCACCAACTGCAATTGATCAACGACGGCAAGCCGCTGAAGACCTACCGGATTTCCCTTGGCCGCAACCCCAGGGGACCCAAGTTGATCGAGGGTGACCGCCGCACGCCGGAGGGTTTCTACTGGATCGACTGGCGCAAGACCAGCGACAAGTTCAACCTGTCGATGCACATCTCCTACCCCAACATCAGCGATGCCGCCCGTGCCCGCCGCGAAGGCGTCAACCCCGGCAGCATGATCATGATCCACGGCACCCCGGACTCCGAGGACTACCCGGAACAGTGGCTGCACACCCTGGACTGGACCGACGGCTGCATTGGCATGCGCAACGTCGACATGCGTGAAGTCTGGAGCCTGGTCAAGGATGGCACGCTGGTAGAGATTCGCCCCTGAAGCAAGGGCTGGTGATGCGTCGAAAGGCGAGACAAGGACACCGGGCCCAATGGAAGGCCAGGTAGAAGAAGGGAAAATCAGTAGTCCGCGAGACGCCAGACCTCGTAAGCGGGCGTTTCATAGGGGTGGCTGTGCTTGAGAGCCCCGACCACGCTTGCGATCAGGGCATCCTCCACCACCAGCTCGACCTTCCACTCCTCCACCTGCTCGACCACGCCGGTCTGCCCGAGGAACGGCTGACTGCCGTCCAGCGGGCGAAACTGACCTTGGCCCAGCACCTGCCATGCACAATGGTCATAGGTGCCGATTCGCCCGCCACCGGCGGCGAATACGGCACTTTTGACCTGTTCCACATGGCTGGGCGGAACGAAGAAAGCGAGCTTGTACATACCGCGCTTAGTTCACCCAGACGCGGGCGTTACGGAACATGCGCATCCACGGTGCATCTTCGCTCCAGTCGTCCGAACGCCAGGAGTTCTGTACGGCACGGAAGACCCGCTCAGGGTGCGGCATCATGATCATGACGCGACCGTCGCGGCTGGTCAGGCCGGTGATACCGCGCGGCGAGCCGTTCGGGTTGGCCGGATAGGTTTCGGTGACCTTGCCGTGGTTGTCGACATAACGCATGGCCACGCAACCCGACAGATCGGCTTGCAGCAGCGCTTCCTCGCTTTCGAACTCGGCATAACCTTCACCGTGGGCGATAGCGATGGGCATGCGCGAACCGGCCATGCCCTGCAGGAAGATCGAGTTCGACTCCTGGATCTGCACCATCGCCACGCGCGCTTCGAACTGCTCGGAGCGGTTGCGGACGAAGTGCGGCCAGAACTCGCTGCCCGGAATCAGTTCGTGCAGGTTGGACATCATCTGGCAACCGTTGCACACACCGAGGGTGAAGCTGTCGTTGCGCTCGAAGAAGCCCTGGAAGGCATCGCGGGCACGGCTGTTGAACAGGGCCGACTTGGCCCAGCCTTCGCCGGCGCCCAGGACGTCACCGTAGGAGAAGCCGCCGCAGGCGACCAACCCCTTGAACTCGTTCAGGTCGACACGACCGGCGAGGATATCGCTCATGTGCACGTCGATGGCGCTGAAGCCGGCACGGTCGAACGCCGCCGCCATTTCCACCTGGCCGTTGACGCCTTGCTCGCGCAGTACCGCCACCTGTGGACGAATGCCCTTCTTGATGTACGGTGCGGCCACGTCTTCGTTCACGTCGAAGCTGGTCTTGTAGCTCAGGCCCGGGTTGCCTTCGTCCAGCAGGACATCGAATTCCTGGTCGGCGCAGTTGGCGTTATCGCGCAGACGCTGAATGCGGTAGCTGGTTTCAGCCCACTGGCGCTGCAGCAGACGACGCTCGCCGGTGAACACGGCTTCACCGTTGAAGCTGATGCTGATATCGCCATTGTTCAACGGCTGGCCGATCACCGAGACGCAATCGCCCAGGCCGGCGGCGCTGAATTGCGCCAGCACTTCGGCAGTGTCGTCCTGACGCACCTGGATCACCGCACCCAGTTCCTCGTTGAACAGGATGGCCGAGATATCCGCAGCGGTTTCCGCCAGGCCATCAAGGTTCAGGCTCAGGCCGCAGTGACCGGCGAAGGCCATTTCCACGGCGCTGACCAGCAGGCCACCATCGGAACGGTCGTGGTAGGCCAGCAGGTGACCGTCGGCGTTGAGGCCCTGGATCACCGCGAAGAAAGCCTTGAGGTCTTCGGCGTCATCGACGTCGGGTGCCTGCTTGCCGAGCTTGCCGTGCACCTGGGCGAGAATCGACGCCCCCATGCGGTTCTGACCACGACCCAGGTCGATCAGGATCAGGTCGGTGATGCCCTTGTCCATGCGCAGCTCTGGGGTCAGAGTCTGGCGGATGTCGGTAACGGGCGCGAAGCCGGTCACGATCAGCGACAGCGGCGAGGTCACGCTCTTGTCGACGCCTTCGTCTTTCCAACGGGTGGCCATGGACATGGAGTCCTTGCCCACCGGAATGGTAATGCCCAGCTCAGGGCACAGTTCCATGCCGACCGCTTTCACGGTGTCGTACAGACGCGCATCTTCACCCGGGTGACCGGCAGCGGACATCCAGTTGGCCGACAGTTTGATGTCGGAAATCTTGCCGATGCGCGAGGCTGCCAGGTTGGTCAGGGTCTCGCCGATCGCCATGCGGCCGGATGCCGGGGCATCCAGCAGGGCCAGCGGAGTGCGCTCGCCCATGGCCATGGCTTCACCCGTGTAGACGTCGAAGCTGGTGGCGGTGACGGCCACGTCGGCGACCGGGACCTGCCACGGGCCGACCATCTGGTCGCGGGCGACCAGGCCGGTGATGGAGCGGTCACCGATGGTGATCAGGAAGCTCTTGCTGGCCACGGCCGGGTGGTGCAGGACGCGCTCGATGCTCTCGGTGAGAGGCAGGCCGCTCGGGTCGAAATCGTCGCCCAGCTCAGCCTCGCGCTTGACCGAACGGTGCATGCGCGGCGGTTTGCCCAGCAGGACTTCGAGAGGCATGTCCACCGGACTGTTGCCGAAGTGGCTGTCGGTCACGGTCAGTTGCGGTTCGGCAGTGGCCTCGCCCACCACGGCAAACGGGCAACGCTCACGTTCACAGATCGCCTTGAAACGCTCGAAGTCGGCCGCATCGACCGCCAGCACGTAGCGCTCCTGAGATTCGTTGCTCCAGATTTCGTGCGGGGCCATGCCCGGCTCGTCGTTGGGAACGTTGCGCAGCTCGAAGCGACCGCCACGGTCGCCATCGTTGACCAGCTCCGGGAAGGCGTTGGACAGGCCGCCCGCGCCGACGTCGTGAATGAAGCTGATCGGGTTCTTGTCACCCAACTGCCAGCAGCGGTCGATCACTTCCTGGCAACGACGCTCCATTTCCGGGTTTTCGCGCTGTACCGAAGCGAAGTCCAGGTCAGCCGAGCTGGTACCGGTCGCCATCGACGAGGCCGCACCGCCACCCAGGCCGATCAGCATCGCCGGGCCACCCAGCACGATCAGCTTGGAACCGACGGTAATTTCGCCTTTCTGCACGTGTTCGGCACGGATGTTACCCATACCGCCGGCGAGCATGATCGGCTTGTGGTAACCGCGCACTTCTTCACCGTGCGGGGTGCTGATGGACTGCTCGAACGTCCGGAAGTAGCCGGTCAGGGCTGGGCGACCGAACTCGTTGTTGAACGCGGCGCCGCCCAGCGGGCCTTCGATCATGATGTCCAGCGCGTTGACGATGCGCTCGGGCTTGCCGTAAGGCACTTCCCAAGGCTGCTCGAAACCGGGGATCTGCAGGTTGGACACGGTGAAACCGGTCAGGCCGGCCTTCGGCTTGGCGCCGCGACCGGTGGCACCCTCGTCACGGATCTCGCCACCGGAACCGGTCGAGGCGCCAGGGAACGGCGCGATCGCGGTCGGGTGGTTGTGAGTCTCGACCTTCATCAGGATGTGCACCGGCTCTTGCACCGCGCCGTACTGGCGGGTCTCGGGATCCGGGAAGAAACGGCCGGCCACGTTACCGACGATCACCGAAGCGTTGTCCTTGTATGCGGACAACACGCCTTCGCTGTGCATCTGGTAGGTGTTCTTGATCATGCCGAACAGGCTTTTTTCCTGGCTTTCGCCGTCGATATCCCAACTGGCGTTGAAGATCTTGTGACGGCAGTGCTCGGAGTTGGCCTGGGCAAACATCATCAATTCGATGTCATGCGGGTTGCGCGCAAGGCCGGTGAACGCCGTCACCAGGTAGTCGACTTCGTCGTCGGCCAGGGCCAGGCCCAGTTCGACGTTGGCTTTTTCCAGCGCGGCGCGACCACCACCCAGGATATCCACCGCGGTCAGCGGCTTGGGCTCGGCGTGGCTGAACAGACCCGCAGCCTGCTCCAGGCTGCCAAGGACGATCTGGGTCATGCGGTCATGCAGGACGGCGCTGACCAGTTCGGCCTCGGCCTCGCTGAATTGGCCGGCCACGTAGAACGCGATACCGCGCTCCAGCCGCTGGATTTTCCCCAGGCCGCAATTGCGGGCGATGTCGCTGGCCTTGCTCGACCAGGGCGAAATGGTGCCGAAACGCGGCAACACCAGAAACAGACGACCGGTAGGCTCCTGAACCGGCACACTCGGGCCGTATTTCAGAAGACGGGCCAGCACTTGCTGTTCGTCGCCGGTCAGGACGCCAGTCACTTCGGCGAAGTGGGCGAACTCGGCATACAGGCCACTGACAGCCGGAACTTTCTGGCTCAGTTGCTCGAGAAGTTTGCCGTGGCGAAAGGCGGAAAGGGCAGGAGCACCGCGCAGGATCAACATCTTCGGGACAGCCTCGGGAAGGGGGTGTGCTTTGAGGCCGTGCATTCTAGCCTAAACCGCCCGCGTCGGCACCCGAAACGGCATCCTCGACTCAGGCCAGGTGTCGCCTTGGACAGCGCTGCTTATTATTAATAGGCATCAAAGCCATTCAGGACGGTTATTTTTGCGCTGTGGGCACATCGCACAGCCCCATTCCTGCGGCCTCCAGCCTTGCGGCGGATTCGCTAGCAGACCGGCACCCATCTGTCGAGATATGGCGGCCGAGGTCCTTTGCGTATACTGCGCAAATGTTTTCTCGAACTGCTTTCCGCCCGCGCTGTGCCAAGTGGCTCATCGCAACCGGACTCTTCCTGATGCTCGGTGCCTGTGTTGAAAAACCCAGCACGCTTGAGCGCGTAAAGGAGGACGGCGTACTGCGCGTGATCACCCGCAACAGTCCGGCCACCTATTTCCAGGACCGCAACGGCGAAACCGGCTTCGAATACGAACTGGTCAAGCGCTTTGCCGACGACCTGGGGGTCAAGCTCGAGATCGAAACAGCGGACAACCTCGACGACCTATTCAGCCAACTGGGCAAACCCAACGGCCCGGTCCTGGCAGCAGCCGGCCTGGTCGGCAGCGACGAGCGCAAGCAACAGGCGCGCTTTTCCCACCCTTACCTGGAAGTCACCCCACAGGTCATCTACCGCAACGGCCAGCCGCGCCCCACCACTCCGGCGGACTTGGTAGGCAAGCGCATCACAGTATTGAAAGGCAGCACCCACGCCGAACAGCTGGCTGAACTGAAAAAGCAGAATCCGGCAATAGAATACGAAGAGTCCGACGCTTTCGAAGTCGTCGACCTACTGCGCATGGTCGATGAGGGGCAGATCGACCTGACGCTGGTGGATTCCAACGAAGTGGCAATGAACCAGGTCTACTTCCCCAACGTGCGAGTCGCCTTCGACCTCGGCGATGCCCGTGACCAGCGCTGGGCCGTGGCGCCCGGGGAAGACAACAGCCTGCTCAACGAGATCAACGCCTACCTCGACAAGGTGCAGAAGAATGGCACCCTCCAACGCCTGAAGGATCGCTACTACGGGCACGTCGATGTTCTCGGTTATGTCGGCGCCTATACCTTCGCCCAACACCTGCAACAACGGCTGCCCAAGTACGAGAAACACTTCCAGACCGCAGCCAAGCAGGAAAAGATCGATTGGCGCCTGCTGGCCGCCATTGGCTACCAGGAATCGCTGTGGCAGCCGGACGTCACCTCCAAGACCGGCGTACGTGGTCTGATGATGCTGACCCAGAACACCGCCCAGGCCATGGGCGTGTCCAACCGCCTGGATGCCCGACAGAGCATCCTCGGCGGCGCCAAGTACCTGGCATCCATGAAAGATCAGCTCGACGACAAGATCGAGGAACCGGATCGGACCTGGTTCGCACTGGCCGCCTACAACGTTGGCAGCGGCCACCTTGACGATGCACGCAGGCTCGCCGAAAACGAGGGGCTGAACCCGAACAAGTGGCTGGACGTGAAAAAGATGCTGCCGCGCCTGTCGCAGAAGCAGTGGTACCGCAAGACCCGCTATGGCTATGCCCGAGGTGGCGAGCCGGTGCATTTCGTCGCCAACATCCGCCGCTACTACGACATTCTCACCTGGGTGACTCAGCCGCAGCTCGAGGGCAGCCAGGTCGCCGAAGGCGTACTGCACATCCCCGGCGTCGACAAGACCAAACCCACCGAGCAACCGTCACAGCTCTGAGCCAGCCTATTCGCGGATCAATCCGATACTCACAAGAGATAGGCGTGGGCGCCGGATTGCTGGCGATGGCGGTGCGTCAGGCGACAAAGACGCGTCCGCAATCGCCAGCAAGCCGGCACCTACAGGACCTCAGGCCTTGGCCGCAGCCGCCAGGATCAGGGCCTTCATTTCCGCCACGGCGCCCTTGAAACCGACGAACAACGCATGAGCCACCAGCGCGTGGCCGATGTTCAGCTCGTTGATCCCGGCAATCGCCGCCACCGCCTCGACGTTGTGGTAATGCAGGCCATGCCCGGCATTGACGACCAGCCCCTGGGCCACGCCAAACGCCACGCCATCGGCGATACGTTTCAGTTCTTCAGCCACCTCGGCCGGCGTTTCGGCATCGGCATAACGCCCGGTATGCAGCTCGATCGCCGGCGCACCGACCTGCCTGGCAGCCGCAATCTGCCGCTCATCGGCATCGATGAACAACGACACCTCACTGCCCATCCGGCTCAATCGCTCCACCGCTGCCTGGATTCGATCGATCTGCCCAGCCACATCCAGGCCACCTTCGGTGGTGAGTTCCTGGCGGGTTTCCGGCACCAGACAGATATGGGCCGGACGAATGCGCTCGGCGAACGCCATCATCTCTTCAGTCACGCCCATTTCGAAGTTCATGCGGGTCTGCAGCACGTCCTTGAGCAACAGCACATCGCGCTCCTGAATGTGCCGGCGGTCTTCACGCAAGTGCACGGTGATGCCATCGGCCCCAGCCTCCTCGGCGTCCAGCGCGGCCTTGACCGGATCAGGGTAACGGGTGCCCCGAGCCTGACGCAGAGTGGCCACATGGTCGATATTCACGCCAAGAAGAATGCGGGTGCTGGTGCTCACGAAAAGGCTCCTGAAGAGTTGAAGATTCGGCCCACAGCATACACGGGACGTGGGCTTGCACGTTCAGTTGTATCGATCAATTTCAGCGAACCGCCCTGCCCGCTCAGGGCTTGCGGAACAACTCGCGACTGACCAGCGGCTTGCCACCCAGATGTACGGCAAGGGCCTGGCGCATCAGCCGCTTGGCAGCCGACAGGGCTCCCACTGCACTCCAGTCGGCCTCGGCCATCGCCAGCAGTTCGTGCCCCTGGAACAACCCGGGCTGCAACAGATAGACCCGCTCCAGGCCGGCGTCGACCTGAAGTCGATACATCCCGTCTGCCGCCAGCGGTTCGCCATGGATATCCGCGTTCAAGGCAAAGCCATAACCGAGATCATCCAGCAGCCGCCACTCGAACGAGCGCAACAGCGGCTCCAGCGGACGGCCTTCGGCCAGGGCCAGCAAGGTCAGGGCGTAATGCTCGAACAACACCGGGTGCGGGTCTTCGGCGGGCAGCAGGCGAATCAGCAGTTCATTGAGGTAAAGACCGCTAAACAGCGCATCCCCGACCAGCCAGGCCGCCACGCCGGCGCTCTCCATGCGACCGACATTCTTCAGTTCACTACGACCACGGAACTCGACTTCCAAGGGCACGAACGGCCGCGCCAGGGTGCCGGCCTTGCCCCGCGCACTGCGCAGCACCGCGCGCAGACGACCTTGGGGGGTGATGAAATCCACCAGGGCGCTGTTTTCGCGATAGGCGCGGGAGTGCAGGACGTAGGCCGGCTGGCCGGGAGGCGGGTGGGTGGACATCGGTCTGTGAATGTCTCTGGAGGATACAAGTGGTAGTGAGTCGGAGCGACTCACTGTGGCGAGCGGGCTGGGCCCGCAGCAGCCCTGCACACCCGCGACAACACCCTCAGACCCTACAGGTCGCCGTAGCCCAGCGAACGCAAGGCGCGCTCGTCATCGGACCAACCGCCCTTCACCTTGACCCACAGGTTGAGCATGACCTTCGAATCGAACAGCAGCTCCATATCCTTGCGAGCCTCGCTGCCGATGCGCTTGATACGCTCGCCCTTGTCACCAATGATGATCTTCTTCTGGCCATCACGTTCGACGAGGATCAGCGCATGAATATGCAAGGTCGCCCCCTGCTGCTTGAACTCTTCGATTTCCACGGTGATCTGGTAAGGCAGTTCAGCCCCCAACTGGCGCATGATCTTCTCGCGCACCAGTTCGGCGGCGAGGAAGCGGCTGCTGCGGTCGGTGATCTGATCTTCCGGGAAGAAGTGCTCGTTTTCCGGCAGGTGCTGAGCGATCAGGCCTTCCAGGGTATCGAGGTTGTGCCCCTGCTGCGCGGAGATCGGCACGATCTGCGCTTTGGGCAACTGCTCCTGCAACCAGCTCAGGTGCGGCATCAGTTCGGCCTTGTCCTCGATCCGGTCAGTCTTGTTCAGGGCAACGATCACTGGCCCCTCGACGTACTGGATACGCTCCAGGACCAACTGGTCTTCATCGGTCCAGCGGGTACGATCGACGACGAAGATCACCACGTCGACGTCTTTCAACGCCGCCGAAGCGGTCTTGTTCATGTAGCGGTTCAGCGCCTTGTCGTTGCTCTTGTGCATGCCGGGGGTGTCGACATAGATCGCCTGGACCGCGCCTTCGGTCTTGATCCCGAGCATGTTGTGGCGGGTGGTCTGCGGCTTGCGCGAGGTGATCGCCAGCTTTTGCCCGAGAATATGGTTCAGCAGCGTGGACTTGCCCACGTTCGGCCGGCCAACGATGGCGACATAGCCGCAGCGTGTTGCAGTTGAATCAGTCATTGCCATTCTCCACGCCCAGGGCGATCAGTGCTGCAGCGGCCGCTACCTGTTCGGCAATACGACGGCTGACGCCCTGCCCACGGCTTTTTTCGTTCAAAAGGGCCACTTCGCATTCGACGAAGAACGTCCGACAATGCGGCTCGCCCTGAATATCCACCACCTCGTAACGCGGCAGTTCGCATGCCCGCGATTGCAGAAATTCCTGCAGGCGGGTCTTGGGGTCCTTGTTGGTGTCGACCAGCGTCAGGCTGTCGAACTCCGAGGTCAGCCAGTCCAGCACGCGTTCGCGCGCCACGTCGATGCCCGCGTCCAGATAGATCGCGCCAATCAGCGCCTCCAGGGCATCGGCCAGGATCGACTCACGGCGAAAACCACCGCTCTTGAGTTCTCCGGAGCCCAGACGCAAGTAGTCGCCCAGCTCGAAACCACGGGCCAGCACGGCCAGTGTTTCACCTTTTACCAGGCGTGCGCGCAAACGCGACAACTGGCCTTCGCGAGCCTGTGGAAAACGCTCGAACAGCGCCTCGCCAGCCACGAAGTTGAGAATCGCATCGCCAAGGAACTCCAGACGCTCGTTGTTGCGCCCGGCGAAGCTGCGGTGTGTCAGGGCCAGGAGCATCAGCTCCTGATCCTTGAAGGTATGGCCGAGCTTGCGCTCGAGACGGTTCAGGGACAGGCTCACGGTTTACCCACGCTGAATTCGTGGTCGAACTTAACCACCAGATCGATATTCTGGATCAGCGCAACGCGCTGCTCGTATTTCAGATGGGCATGAAATCGGCTGCCCTCCACCGTGACGCTTAACGCTTTGTTCAAATCCACATCCTGAATACTGTTGACCTGCATGCCACGGGCAACATGGGAGTAAAAGTCGTTGACGGTGGTGACGTCCGCCGCCCTGTCGGTTTCGACCGACATGATGATTTTCTTCATCGACATGTAGTCGAGGTAAAACGGCACCAGCTTGAATGCCGTGCTGCTGGCAAAGGCAATCAGCGCCAGGGCCAGCAACCAGCCGAAAAACGACAGGCCTTTCTGGGAGCCCGCATGGCGCATAGTCGCTCTCATCGTCTTCAAGTACCTGAAAAAACATTCGGCGCTGTATTCAACAGCGCCGTTTGGGTTACTTGATCAGACCGACCCGCGAGAAATTCGGCAGGCGGCTGAACTTGGGATCGGGCCAGCTCATCCAGACCGCGAAGGCCTTGCCGACGATATTCTCATCGGGAACCATGCCCAGCAGATCCTTGGGAATGTTGGGATCGTCCCAGTAGCGGCTGTCGTTGGAGTTGTCGCGGTTGTCGCCCATCATGAAGTAGTGGCCGGCTGGCACTTTCCACTCATGATCAGGCGGCGCGCGATAACGCCCCATTTCCTTGCGGATCAGGTGCTCGGCGGCGCCCAGCTTCTCTTTATAGAGTTCGGCACTGCCCAGCATGCCGGGTTCGTTACCGACCAACTGCTCGGCTACCGGCTCACCGTTGACGAACAGTTTCTTGTCACTGGTGTAACGCACCACATCACCTGGCAGCCCGACTACACGCTTGATGTAGTTGACGTTCGGATCACTGGGATAACGAAACACCATGACATCGCCGCGCTGCGGATCACCCACCGGGATCACTTTCTTGTCGATCACCGGCAGACGGATCCCGTAGGAAAACTTGTTCACCAGGATGAAGTCGCCGACATCCAGGGTCGGTTTCATCGACCCGGACGGAATCTGAAACGGCTCGACCAGAAACGAACGCAGCACCAGCACGATGAACAGCACCGGAAAAAAGGATTTGCCGTATTCGACCAGCAAAGGCTCTTTGTTCAGTTTCTCGACCACGGCCACGTCAGGCTGCGCGACGCTGCCCTGGTAGGAAGAGATCGCCGCACGTCGACGTGGCGCCAGAAAGACCAGATCGAGCAGCGCCAACAGACCGCAGACAGCGACGGCAATGACCAGCAACAGCGGGAAATTTAGTGACATAGGACCTAACTATCCAACCTGAGCACTGCAAGGAAGGCTTCCTGTGGAACTTCCACGTTACCTACTTGCTTCATGCGTTTCTTACCGGCTTTCTGCTTTTCCAACAGCTTGCGCTTACGGCTCACGTCACCACCGTAGCATTTGGCCAGTACGTTCTTTCTGAGCGCCTTGACGGTTGTCCGAGCCACGATCTGACCACCGATGGCGGCCTGGATGGCAACGTCGAACATCTGACGAGGAATCAGTTCTTTCATCTTCTCGGTCAACGCACGACCTTTGTAGTGCGCGTTATCCCGATGCACGATCAACGCCAGGGCATCGACCTTCTCACCATTGATCATCACGTCCAGCTTGACCAGGTTGGCCGACTGATAACGATCGAAATGATAGTCCAGCGAAGCATAGCCGCGACTGGTGGACTTGAGGCGGTCAAAGAAGTCCAGAACCACTTCGTTCATCGGCAGGTCGTAGGTCACTTGTACCTGCGAGCCGAGGAACAACATGTCGTACTGGACGCCACGCTTCTCGATACACAACGTAATGACGTTACCCAGGTGCTCCTGAGGCACAAGGATATTCGCTCTTACGATCGGTTCGCGCATGTCTTCGATAGCGGACAGATCCGGCAACTTGGACGGGTTGTCGACGTAAATGGTTTCACCATTCTTGAGCTTGAGCTCGAAGATTACCGTCGGTGCGGTGGTGATCAGGTCCAGGTCGTATTCGCGCTCCAGGCGCTCCTGGATGATCTCCATGTGCAGCATGCCGAGGAAGCCGCAACGGAAACCGAAGCCCAGGGCGTCGGAGCTTTCCGGGGTGTACTGCAGCGAGGAGTCGTTGAGGGTCAGCTTCTGCAGGGCTTCGCGGAAATCCTCGAAGTCGTCGGAGCTGACCGGGAACAGACCGGCATAAACCTGCGGCTGGATACGCTTGAAGCCCGGCAGCACGTCGACATCAGGGGTCGAACTCAAGGTCAGGGTGTCACCGACCGGCGCCCCGTGAATGTCCTTGATACCGGCGATGATGAAGCCTACTTCGCCCGCCTTCAGGTCAACGGTGGCGGTGTGTTTCGGGTTGAATACACCGACGCTGTCCACCAGGTGGATCTTGCCGGTGGACTTGACCAGAATCTTGTCGCCCTTCTTCACCCGGCCGTGACGCACACGCACCAGGGACACGACGCCCAGATAGTTGTCGAACCAGGAGTCGATGATCAACGCCTGCAGCGGATCTTCGATATTGCCGGTTGGCGCCGGAATGGTGGTCACCAGGCGTTCGAGCACATCGTCGACACCCAGGCCGGTCTTGGCGCTGCACGTGACGGCGTCGGTGGCATCGATACCGATGATCTTCTCGATCTCTTCCTTCACCCGCTCCGGCTCGGCCTGCGGCAGGTCGATCTTGTTCAGAACCGGCATGACCTCCAGGCCCTGTTCGATCGCCGTGTAGCAGTTGGCCACGGACTGGGCTTCGACGCCCTGACCGGCGTCGACCACCAGCAGCGCACCTTCACAGGCCGCCAGGGAACGGCTGACTTCATAGGTGAAGTCCACGTGGCCCGGGGTATCGATGAAGTTCAGCTGATAGGTGACGCCGTCTTTAGCCTTGTAATACAGGGTAACGCTGTGGGCCTTGATGGTGATCCCGCGCTCGCGCTCGAGGTCCATGGAATCCAGCACCTGCGCTTCCATCTCGCGTTCGGCCAGGCCGCCGCAGATCTGGATGAAGCGATCGGCCAGAGTCGACTTGCCATGGTCAATGTGGGCGATGATGGAGAAATTGCGGATATGACTCAAATCACTCACGGGTCAACACTCAAAAAGGTTGCAGGCAGACTGCCCGCCGAAAAATAGCCGGGAATTGTACCTGATGCGCAGCCAAGGCGTCACGTCAACCGGCAGGACGACAGGCACAAAAAAGCCCCTGCTGGTCGGCAGAGGCTTCTTTTCGGGCTATCCCGATGGGTGCAAGCCTTCTATCCGGCGCGCCGCAACAGCCAGAGTCCGGCAATGGCGCAGATCCCCGCCGGCACCAGCACCGCCAACAGCGGCGAGAAACCGAACACCAGGCTCGACGGCCCGAGCAGGTCCTGGGCAATGCGGAAGGTGAAACCGACCAATACCCCGGTGAACACCCGCTGACCAAGGGTCACCGAACGCAGCGGACCGAAGATGAACGAAATCGCCATCAGCACCAGCGCTGCAGTGACCAGCGGCTGCAGGATCTTGACCCAGAACGCCAGCCAATAACGACCGTTGGCCAAGCCCTGATCCGCCAGGTAGTGGATGTACCCCCACAGGCCGCTGATCGACAGCGACTCGGGCACCATCACCACGGTACTCAGCAGGTTCGGTTTCAAGGACACCGCCCAGGTTTCCTGCGGCGCATTGATGACTTCGGTGTGATCGCCACGGAAATAGGTGGTGGTGACATCCGTCAGATTCCAGTGATCCTCGTCGAAACGCGCCAACTTGGCGAAGCTCGAGGATTGCAGGCGCCGCTGGTTGTCGAACTGGTAGCGGGTCACCCCGTAGAGCAGCCCATTGGGCTGCACGGCGTTGATATGGATGAACTCGTCACCCTGACGGTGCCACAGGCCATGCCTGGAACTCTGCGCATCACCCGAACCCTGGGCCAGCGCACGATCAGCCTGGGCCTTGCTTTCCGTGACCGGCGCCACGTACTCGCCAACCAGGACGCCAACGAGCATCAGCACCAGCATGGGTTTCATGACCGCCCAGACGATACGCCCGACGGACACCCCTGCGGCACGCATGATGGTCAGTTCGCTGTTGCTGGCCAGACTGCCAAGACCGATCAGGCAACCGATCAGCGCGGCCATCGGCAGCATGTCGTAGACGCGCCGGGGCGCCGTCAGCAGCACGAAGCTGAGGATATCGCCCCAGGTGTAGGTATCGCTGACACTGCCCATCTCGTCGATGAAGGCAAACAGCGAGGCCAGGCCGAGAATTATCCCCAGTACGGCCAGGATCGCCATGAATACGGCGCTGCCAATGTAGCGATCGAGCTTAACCACGAGCCATCTCCTTCATGCCGCGGCGACTCGCCAGCTTCAAACGCAACGGTTCCCAATACAGCAGTCCCAGGCCGATCGCCAGGAACAGCACATGCACCCACCACAGACCGAGCGCCGGCGACAGTTTGCCCTTTTCAAGAGCACCGCGGGCCGAGATCAGCATGGTCAGGTAGGCCATATACAGCAGGATCGCCGGCAGCAGCTTGAGGAAGCGCCCCTGGCGTGGATTGACCCGCGACAGCGGTACCGCCATCAAGGTCACGATGAATACCAGCAACGGCAACGACAGACGCCATTGCAGTTCGGCAATCGACTTGAGTTCACTGCTGCCCCACAGGTCGTGGGTGGCCAGCGCATCGCGGTCAGTCACTTCGTTGCTGATTTCAGGTTTTTCCATCTGTACGCCATAGGTGTCGTACTTGATCGCCCGGTAGTCCGCCTGTCCCGGGCTGCCGTCATAGCGATAGCCATCCTCCAGGATCAGGTAGCGGTTACCGTCCGGTTTGACTTCAAGACGGCCATGATCGGCGACCAGCACCGAAATACCCCGATCCTTCTTGTCCTGACCCAAGCGCTTCTCCGAAATGAACACCCCACCCAATTGGGAACGATCATCGGAAAGCTTTTCGGTATAGGTGATCCGCGAGCCGTCGTTCAACGCCTGGAAGCGCCCCGGCTCCAGGGTATCGAACTCGGTCAGGGCATCCTGCCGGTTCAGCACCAGTTGGAACTGATAGGCACCCTGTGGCGCCAGGGCCAGGCTCAACCAGGCCACCAGCAGTGCCACCAGCAATGCAGGCGCCATGGTCATGCCAAGCAGGCGCTGCTGGCTCATGCCCGTGGCGGACAAAACGGTCATTTCACTTTCCAGGTACAACCGGCCATACGCCAGCAGGATGCCGAGAAACAGCCCCAGTGGCAGGATCAGTTGCAGGAAGCCAGGCAGGCGAAAACCCATGATCAGGAACAAAGAACCCGGATCCAGGGCACCCGAGGCGGCCTGGGCGAGGAATTTGACGAAGCGCCCGCTCATGGTGATTACCAGCAGGACGGCGCTGACGGCACTCAATGTAACCAGGACTTCGCGAGACAGATAACGAAAGACGATCAAACCAGACACTCCAGGGTTGTCGGGCTAAGGCGGCCGAACAAGCAAACAGGGCGGCCTGCACTGCGAGCCACCCGAAAGGATGGCGCATTATCCTGTGATTGATCGCCCCTGTCACTGCGCACGCTCAACCACGCACGCAAAGCTGCAACACAGGGTTGTCAGCAGCGGTCGGCGAGGTTCACACTGCGGCCTTTGCCGCTTGCGCACCACCGTGTTACCAAGCCGCCCGGCGCAGAGCCTCGCTGCGCACCCACTGACCTTTATTCAAGGACCCAGACATGGAATTGGTTGTAAAAAGCGTTAGCCCGGAAACGTTGAAGACCGCCACCCTGGTAGTCGCCGTCGGCGAAGGTCGCAAGCTCGGCGCTGTCGCGCAGAAGATCGACGAACTGAGTGGCGGTGCCATTGCTGCCATCCTCAAGCGCGGCGACCTCGCCGGCAAGGTCGGCCAGAGCCTGCTGCTGCAAAGCCTGCCGAACCTGAAAGCCGAACGCGTGCTGCTGGTGGGCGTAGGCAAGGACGCCGAACTGGGCGACCGGCCACTGCGCAAGATCGCTGCCAGCATTCTCGGCACCCTCAAGGGCCTGGGCGGCAGCGACGCCGTGCTCGCACTCGACGAAATAGTGGTCAAGGGCCGTGACAGCTATGGCAAGACCCGCCTGCTGGCGGAAAGCCTGCTTGATGGCGAATACACCTTCGACGCCTACAAGAGCCAGAAAGCAGAGCCGCGCGCCCTGAAGAAAATCACCCTGGTCACCATCAAGGCGGCTCAGGCCGAAGTCGAACGTGCCGTGACCCACGCCAAGGCAATCGCCAGCGGCATGGCTTTCACCCGCGACCTGGGCAACGCGCCACCGAACGTCTGCCATCCAAGCTACCTCGCCGAACAGGCCAAGACCCTGGGCAAGACCCACAAGGGCCTGAAGGTGGAGATCTTCGACGAGAAGAAGATCAAGGAAATGGGCATGGGCTCGTTCTATGCCGTCGGCCAGGGCAGCGACCAGCCACCCCGCCTGATCGTCATGCAATACAACGGCGGCAAGAAATCCGAGAAGCCGTTCGCCCTGGTTGGCAAGGGCATCACCTTCGACACCGGCGGCATCAGCCTCAAGCCCGGTGCCGGCATGGATGAAATGAAGTTCGACATGGGCGGCGCCGCCAGCGTCTTCGGTACGCTCAAGGCCGTGCTGGAACTCCAGTTGCCGATCAACCTGGTGTGCATCCTGGCCTGTGCCGAGAACATGCCAAGCGGCGGCGCAACCCGTCCGGGCGACATCGTCACCACCCTCAGCGGCCAGACCGTGGAAATCCTCAACACCGACGCCGAAGGCCGCCTGGTGCTGTGCGATGCACTGACCTACGCCGAGCGTTTCAAACCGCAGGCCGTGATCGACATCGCCACCCTGACCGGCGCCTGCATCGTCGCCCTCGGCTCGCACACCTCGGGCCTTCTGGGCAACAACGACGAACTGATCGAGCAACTGCTGAGTGCCGGCCGCCAGGCCGATGACCGCGCCTGGCAACTGCCGCTGTTCGACGAGTACCAGGAGCAGCTGGACAGCCCATTCGCCGACATCGCCAACATCGGCGGGCCGAAGGCCGGCACCATCACTGCGGCCTGCTTCCTGTCGCGTTTCACCAAAAACCTCAACTGGGCACACCTGGACATCGCCGGCACCGCCTGGATCAGCGGTGGCAAGGACAAGGGCGCCACCGGTCGTCCGGTCCCCCTGCTGACCCAATACCTGCTGGACCGTGCCAAGGCCTGAGCCTGAGCCTGAGCCTGCCGGGCGGCGACCCTCAATGCCGCCGCCTGGCCTGCGGAATTCCCCATGACCCAAGTCGACTTCTATATTCTTCCCAGCGCCGATCCCCTCGCGCGGCTGGATTTCGCCTGCAAATTGACCGAAAAGGCCTGGCGCCTGGGCCATCGGATCTACCTGCACTGCAGCGATGCCGACCAGCGCGAGGAACTTGATGCCCGCCTCTGGCGCTTCAAGGGCGAGAGCTTCGTGCCCCACGGCCCGGCCGAGAGTGAGCCGGAAGGCAGCGTGGTGCTGGGCCTGGGCGACGATCCCGGAACGCATCAGGACCTGCTGGTCAACCTCGACCAGCGGGTTCCGCCGTTTGCCTCGCGATTTGCCCGCATAGCGGAAGTCGTGGTGGAAGACCCGAGCATCCGCCAGGCGGCACGGGAGAGTTTCCGCTTCTACCGCGAACAGGGCTATCCTCTGCAAGATCACCGTCTACAGCGACTTTGAGCACCCCGATGGACACTCCCAAACAACCACAAAAAGCTGCGCCCCTGCTGGACGAGCTTGAGTCGATCCGCAAGCTGCTGGGTGATGAAACCCTGCAACCGCCCCTGCTGACCGAGACCGTTACTCCTGAAGTGCAGATTCCACTGCTGTTCGACATGGTGGGCGGCAAGGCCAAGACCGAAGTTCAGGCCGAGCCCCCGGTAGCAGTTACGCCCAAGGTCAGCACGCCGGTGGAGATCAAGCCCGAACCGACGCCCGAACCCGTGACGACCGTCCCTGCTGTCGAACCTGTGCGCAACAAGAACCAGGACGCCCTGCTGCACCTGGACAGCGAGCTGCGTGCTGCCGCGCAACTGATCATGCAGGACGTGATCGACGACTTCGCGCCGCATATCGAAACCGAGATCAAGCGCCGCCTGGATGCCCGGATGGAGCGTCTGCTCAGCCAGTATCCGTCCTGACAGCCCGTCCACCTGGGCCTACGCGGTCCTTGCAGGAGCCTGGCTTGCCAGCGAAGAGGCCCGCGAGATCGCCAGAAGCTTCGCGGGCAAGCCAGGCTCCTGAAATGTATGCACTGCATTGGCGGGCCTATTTTGCCGCCACCCCTCACCTCGCTCTACGCCCCGCGCCATATCCCCGTTATACTTGTCGGCTTTCCTGAATTAATGCCTAAGGGTCCCGCCGCGCATGGATAAGACCTACCAGCCACACGCGATTGAAACTTCCTGGTACCAGACCTGGGAGTCCGAGAACTACTTCGCTCCGCAAGGCGCGGGTGACGCCTACACCATCATGATCCCGCCGCCGAACGTCACAGGCAGCCTGCACATGGGTCACGGCTTCAACAACGCGATCATGGATGCCCTGATCCGTTTCCGCCGCATGCAGGGCCGCAACACCCTGTGGCAGCCGGGCACCGACCACGCGGGTATCGCCACCCAGATGCTGGTGGAGCGTCAGCTCGAAGCCCAGGGCCAGAACCGGCACGACCTGGGTCGCGAGAAGTTCCTGGAAAAGGTCTGGGAGTGGAAGGATCAGTCCGGCGGCAACATCAGCCGACAGATCCGCCGCCTGGGTTCTTCGGTGGACTGGAGCCGCGAGCGTTTCACCATGGATGACGGCCTGTCCGAAGCGGTCAAGGAAGCCTTCGTGCGCCTGCATGAAGACGGCCTGATCTACCGCGGCAAGCGCCTGGTCAACTGGGACACCAAACTGCACACGGCGATTTCCGATCTCGAAGTGGAAAACCACGACGAGAAGGGTTTCCTGTGGAACCTGCGCTACCCGCTGGCCGATGGCGCCAAGACCGCCGAAGGCCTGGATCACCTGATCGTCGCGACCACTCGCCCGGAAACCATGCTCGGCGACTCCGCCGTCGCGGTGAACCCGAACGACGAGCGCTACAAGGCCCTGATCGGCCAGTTCGTCGAGCTGCCGCTGGTTGGCCGCCGCATCCCGATCATCACCGACGATTACTGCGATCCCGAGTTCGGCACCGGCTGCGTGAAGATCACCCCGGCCCACGACTTCAACGACTATGAGGTCGGCAAACGCCACAACCTGCCGCTGCTGAACATCTTCGACAAGAACGCCAGCGTCCTGCCGGCCTGTCAGGTGTTCAACCTCGACGGCACACTGAACGACAGCATCGACGGCAAGATCCCGGCCCAATACGCCGGCCTCGACCGTTTCGAGGCGCGCAAGCAGATCGTCGCCGATTTCGACGCCGCTGGCCTTTTGGTCAGCGTCGATGACCACGCGCTGAAAGTACCGAAGGGCGACCGCTCCGGCACCATCATCGAGCCGTGGCTGACCGACCAATGGTATGTGTCGACCAAACCGCTGGCCGAACCGGCCATCGCTGCCGTGGAAGACGGCCGCATCGCCTTCGTGCCCAAGCAGTACGAAAACATGTACTTCTCCTGGATGCGTGATATCCAGGACTGGTGCATCAGCCGCCAGTTGTGGTGGGGCCATCGCATTCCGGCCTGGTACGACGAGTCCGGCAAGGTCTATGTCGGTCGCGACGAAGCCGAAGTGCGTGCCAAGCACAAACTCGGCGCAGACGTAACCCTGCAACAGGACAACGACGTACTCGACACCTGGTTCAGCTCGGGCCTGTGGACCTTCTCCACCCTGGGCTGGCCGGAGCAGACCGACTTCCTCAAGACCTTCCACCCGACCGACGTGCTGGTGACCGGTTTCGACATCATTTTCTTCTGGGTCGCCCGGATGATCATGCTGACCATGCACCTGGTGAAGAATGAGGACGGCACGCCGCAGGTTCCGTTCAAGACCGTCTACGTCCATGGCCTGGTGCGTGACGGCCAGGGCCAGAAAATGTCCAAGTCCAAGGGCAACGTCCTCGACCCGCTGGACATCATCGACGGCATCGAACTCGAAGCACTGGTACAGAAGCGCACGACCGGCCTGATGCAGCCCAAGCTGCAGAAAGCCATCGAGAAGCAGACCCGCGCCGAGTTCGCCGAAGGTATCGCCAGCTACGGCACCGACGCCCTGCGCTTCACTTTCTGCTCGCTGGCCTCCACCGGCCGCGACATCAAGTTCGACATGGGCCGCGTCGAAGGCTATCGCAACTTCTGCAACAAGATCTGGAACGCCGCCCGCTACGTGCTGGACAAGGGCGAGGATTGCGGCCAGAACGGTGAGGCCTACGAGCTGTCGCTGGCCGATCGCTGGATCATCTCGCAACTGCAACGCACCGAAGCCGAAGTGACCCGCCAGCTCGACCAGTTCCGCTTTGACCTGGCAGCCCAGGCACTCTACGAGTTCATCTGGAACCAGTATTGCGACTGGTACCTGGAACTGTCCAAGCCAGTGCTGTGGGACGAAAACGCGCCGGTCGAACGCCAGCGCGGCACCCGTCGCACCCTGGTACGCGTGCTGGAAGTGGCCCTGCGCCTGGCGCATCCGTTCATGCCGTTCATCACTGAAGAAATCTGGCAGCGCCTGGCGCCGCTGGTCGGTGCCGAAGGCAAGACCATCATGCTGCAAGCCTGGCCGGTAGCGAACGAAGCACGCATCGACCAAGCCGCCGAAGACGATATCGAATGGCTCAAGGGCCTGATGCTCGGCGTGCGCAACATCCGCGCCGAAATGAACATCGGCCCGGGCAAGCCACTGGCACTGTTCCTGAACAACGCTGGTGCCGAGGATCAGCGTCGCCTGAAGGAAAACGAGACCCTGCTGAAGAAGCTGGCCAAACTCGAATCGATCACCGTGCTGGCTGCCGGCGATGAGGCACCACTGTCCGCTACCGCCCTGGTTGGCGAGATGGAAGTGCTGGTGCCGATGGCCGGGCTGATCGACAAGGGTGCCGAGCTGGCCCGCCTGGACAAGGAAATCCAGCGCCTGCAAGGCGAAGTGCAGCGCGTCGGCGGCAAGCTGTCGAATGCCGCATTCGTCGACAAGGCCCCGGCCGAAGTCATCGAGAAAGAACGCGCCAAACTCGCCGAGGCCGAACAGGCCCTGGGCAAGCTGGCCGAGCAACATGCCCGGATCTCCAGCCTGTAAAGGGGTGGAACCGTTGAAAAGGGAGGCCTGCGAGCCTCCCTTTTTATTTTCGGTGTCACCTGGGCAGCGTACGATGGCGCCCCTTCCACACCCTGCAACACGGCAAGAGGAATTGCGCCGGTCCAAAATAGTGCGCAATTGTTCTAGAGTTTCCGCTAAAGAAGCAAAATAAAATCTCGAAAAAGCTACTTTATCGAGTATTCCTCTCAATTTTCCCTACAGGCTTGCCATCTTTCACCCCAGTGGTTAGGGTTGGAAGCATGAAAACGTCCCATACCCTCATTCAGCGTCGTCAACACCGCAGTCTCTGCCTCGTCAGTGCACGACTGCCGGGCTGACATCGCGGTGCCTCATCCCCAGGCTGTTTCCTGACAACGCTACATCGGCTGGCCGCCTCTTTTCGGTCCTGACAAACAAGGAATTCCCCATGAGCATGCTCAAAGACCCGTCTTCGAAATATCGTGCGTTCCCGGTCATCAACCTGCCTGACCGCACCTGGCCATCGAAAACCATCACCGCCGCGCCGATCTGGTGCAGCTCCGACCTGCGTGATGGCAACCAGTCGTTGATCGAACCGATGGACGCGGCGAAAAAGCTGCGCTTCTGGAAAACCCTGGTCAGTGTCGGCGTCAAGGAAATCGAAGCCTCGTTCCCGGCCGCTTCGCAGACCGACTTCGACTTCGTTCGCACCCTGATCGAAGACGGCCACATCCCGGACGACACCACCATCCAGGTGCTGACCCAGGCCCGTGAAGACCTGATCGCCCGCACCTTCGAATCCCTGCGCGGCGCCAAGAAGGCCATCGTGCATCTGTACAACGCCACCAGCCCGTCGTTCCGCCGCATCGTCTTCAATCAGGACCAGCAGGGCGTGAAGGACATCGCGGTGAACGCAGCCAAGCTGTTCGTCAAATACGCCGCCCAGCAGCCGGAAACCCAGTGGCAGTTCGAATACTCCCCGGAAACCTTCAGCGCCACCGAGCTGGAGTTCGCCAAGGAAGTCTGCGACGCCGTGGTCGAGGTGTGGAACGCCACGCCGCAGAACAAGGTGATCCTCAACCTGCCCGCGACCGTTGAAGTGGCCACGCCGAACGTCTACGCCGACCAGATCGAATGGTTCCACCGCAACATCAACCGCCGTGACAGCGTGATCATCAGCCTGCACACCCACAACGACCGTGGCACCGGCGTAGCTGCCACCGAGCTGGGCCTGATGGCCGGCGCCGACCGCGTCGAAGGCTGCCTGTTCGGCAACGGCGAACGGACCGGCAACGTCGACCTGGTGACCGTGGCTCTGAACATGTACACGCAGGGCCTCAACCCTGAGCTGGACTTCTCCGACATCGACGGCGTGCGCAAGGTTGTCGAGGAGTGCAACCAGATTGCGGTGCACCCACGTCATCCTTATGTCGGCGACCTGGTTCACACCGCGTTCTCCGGCTCGCACCAGGATGCAATCCGCAAGGGCTTTGCCCAGCAGCAAGCGGACGCGCTGTGGGAAGTGCCGTACCTGCCGATCGACCCGGCCGATATCGGTCGCAGCTACGAGGCGGTCATCCGCGTCAACAGCCAGTCGGGCAAGGGCGGTATCGCCTACCTGCTGGAGCAGGAATATGGCATCAGCCTGCCCCGTCGCATGCAGATCGAATTCAGCCAGGTGGTACAGCGCGAAACCGACCGCCTGGGCCTGGAGATGACTGCCCAGCAGATCCACGCGCTGCTCCACAGCGAGTACCTGCAAGCCAACACTCCGTACGCGCTGGTCAGCCATCGTCTGCAGGAAGAGAACGGCAACAGCAACGTCGAAGTCGAAGTGGCCAGCAAAGGCCAGGGCGAGACCAACCTGCACTGGCGCGGCAAGGGCAACGGCGCCCTGGAAGCCCTGGTGGCCGGCCTGCCGGTTCCGGTCGAGATCATGGACTACAACGAACACGCCATCGGCGCGGGCACCAACGCCAAGGCGGCGGCCTACATCGAGCTGCGCGTGAACGGCGAACGGGCGGTGCACGGCGTGGGTATCGATGAAAACATCACCACGGCCAGCTTCAAGGCGGTATTCAGCGCCTTGAACCGCTCGTTGAGCCAGTCGACTGCGAGCAAGGCCGCGTAAGCGTCCACCGCAATGAACAAGGCCCCGGGGTGAAAACCTCGGGGCCTTTTTTCATGCTGGGATTTGGGTTGGATTTCAGGACCTCTTCGCGGCGGTTCGGCGCTCCGACAAGCCCGCGAAAGGGCCGGCACTACCAACCAATCATTCAAGTAAACTCGAAGGTATCGGCATCCAGATTGGCCGGAAACCGCTCACGATACGCCGCCAGCTCGGCAGCGCTCAGGCTGACCTGGAACACGCCATCGGCCTCCCCCGCCCCCAGCAGCGACTCGCCCTGGAAATCCAGCACCTGGCTGTCGCCGGTGTAAGAGAAGCCCTTGCCATCGGTACCCACGCGGTTCACCGCCGCCACATAACAGAGATTCTCGATCGCCCGGGCCGGCAACAGACGATTCCAGTGCAGACGCCGTGCCCCCGGCCAGTTCGCGGTATAGAGCAACAGGTCGGTGTCATGGGCATCGCGGCTCCACACCGGGAAGCGCAGGTCGTAGCAGATCAGCGGACGGACCCGCCAGCCCTTGAGTTCGAACTGCACCTGGCGCTCGCCCGGGGTGTAGTGATTGTGCTCACCCGCCATGCGGAACAGATGGCGCTTGTCATAATGCCAGACCTCGCCATCCGGACGCGCCCACAACAGGCGGTTGCGGTGGCTACCATCAGCGGCATGCACGATCACGCTGCCGGTGACCACCGCATCGAGCTTTTTCGCCTGGCCGCGCAACCAGTGGGTGGTCGGACCCTCTTCAGACTCAGCCAGGGTCCGGGACTCCATGGAGAAGCCGGTGGTGAACATTTCCGGAAGGATGATCAGATCAGCCCCCCGAGCCTGTTCCAGCAACACCTCGAAATGCTCCAGGTTGGCCTGGCGGTCGTGCCAGACCAGAGAGGTTTGCACCAGGGCCAACTTGAGGTCGGGCAATGCACTCAGATCACGCATAGTTTCTCCGCAGCTTCACGCAGCGTCTCCTCGCGTTTGGCAAAACACAGGCGGACCAGACGCTGGCCCTCCGGCGGCGTCTGGTAGAACACCGACACCGGGATCGCCGCCACGCCATGTTCACGGGTCATCCACATTGCCATGTCGATGTCATTCAGGTCCGGGCGGATCTGCGAATAATCGACCAACTGAAAATAGGTACCGGCGACTCGCTTGAAGCTGAAACGTGACTGACTGAGCAGGTCGCAAAACAGGTCGCGCTTGTTCTGGTAGAACGCCGGCAGGCGCTGCACATGGCCGGGATCCGCTTCCATGTAGTCGGCCAGGGCGTACTGCAGCGGGGTCACGCCGCAGAAACTGACGTACTGGTGCACCTTGCGCAGCTCCGCACTCAGGGCCGGCGGCGCGATCACATAACCGGTCTTCCAGCCAGTCACGTGGTAGGTCTTGCCGAACGAACTGACGACAAAAGCACGCTGATAGAGTGCCTCATGGGCCAGCACGCTGGCATGCGGCACATCGTCATAGACCAGGTGCTCATACACCTCGTCGCTGATCAGATAGATATCGCGGTCGGCAATCAACGCCGCCAACTGGTCCAGCTCGGCATGGCTGATCAAGGCGCCGCTCGGGTTGTGTGGCGTATTGAGGATGATCATCCGGGTACGCGGACTCAGCGCGTCCTCAAGCTTCTGCCAGTCGATGGCGAAATCATCCGGAGCCAGCGGCACGTGGATGCAACGGCCGCCCGCCAGCTCCACCGAAGGCTCGTAGCTGTCATAGCTGGGGTCGAAGACGATGACTTCATCACCGGGGTGAATCACCGCCTGGATCGCACAGAAGATGCCCTGGGTGGCTCCCGGGGTGATGGTCACTTCCGCATCGGCGCTCACATGGACGCCGTAGCTGTTGAAAACCTTCGCAGCCACCTGCTGGCGCAGGGCAGGCAGGCCGGTCATCGGCGCATACTGATTGTGACCACTGGCGATATGCCGACCTACAGCCTCAAGCAGCGGAGGCGGGCCATCAAAGTCCGGAAAACCCTGGGACAGGTTCAATGCACCGGTTTGCGCGGCGAGCTGGGACATCCGGGTGAAGATGGTGGTGCCGACATTCGGCAACTTGCTGGTGATCATGGGGCCGTTTTCCCTGCTCAACATCCGGCTCTAGACGGCACGGGACAGTTCGAGAATAACGTATCCGCCAGGCATGAAAAAGGGCGCCATGGGCGCCCTTTTTCGAGTCCGGGATCAGCGCTTGTCGCGGCGCTTTTTCTCGGCTTTCTTGTGGTGCGACATCAAGCGACGCTTCTTGTTGACCTGACGGTCAGTCAGCGTGTTCTTGTTGCCCTCGTAGGGGTTGTCGCCGCCCTTGAACTCGATGCGAATCGGCGTACCGACCAGCTTCAGCACCCGGCGATAGGTGTTTTCAAGGTAGCGCACATACGATTTCGGGACTTTCTCGACCTGGTTGCCGTGGATCACGATCAGCGGCGGGTTGGCACCACCCAGGTGAGCGTAGCGCAGCTTGATCCGCCGGTTGTTGACCATCGGTGGCGCGTGCTCGGACACCGCATCCTCGAGGATCTGGGTCAGGCGGCTGGTCGGCCAGCGGGTCACCGCCGACTTGAACGAGTTCTGCACCGACTGGTACAGGTTACCCACGCCGGTGCCGTGCAAGGCCGAAATGAAGTGGATGTCGGCGAAGTCGACGAAGAACAGCCGGCGCTCCAGCTCGGTCTTCACGTAGTCACGCTCGCCCGGGGTCATGCCGTCCCACTTGTTCAGCGCGATCACGATCGCCCGACCGGACTCCAGGGCAAAACCAAGCAGGTTCAGGTCATGGTCGACCACACCTTCGCGGGCGTCCATGACGAAGATCACCACGTTGGCGTCCTTGATCGCCTGCAAGGTTTTCACCACGGAGAATTTTTCGACTTCCTCGTGGATCTTGCCGCGCTTGCGCACACCGGCGGTGTCGATCAGCGTGTACTTTTCCTCGTTACGTTCGAACGGGATGTAGATACTGTCACGGGTGGTGCCAGGCTGGTCGTAGACGATCACCCGGTCTTCACCGAGCATGCGGTTGACCAGGGTCGACTTGCCGACGTTCGGCCGGCCGATGATGGCGATCTTGATGCCGTCCTTCTCGCTCGGGCCAGGAATGCGCTTGGCTTCTTCGCCTTCGGCAACTTCTTCCTCTTCACCCTCTGGCGGCTCTTCCTCGTCGTCTCTGGGGAAGTCACTCAAGGCGACTTCGAGCATCTGGGTGATGCCACGACCGTGGGCACCGGCGATCGGGATCGCATCGCCCAGCCCCATCGGGCTGAACTCGGCACGGGCCATGTCCGGATCGATGTTGTCGATCTTGTTGGCGACCACGTAGGAACGCTTGTTACGCTTGCGCAGGTGCTCGCCGATCATCTGATCGGCAGCGGTGTAACCGGCTTTGGCATCCACCAGGAACAGCACGACATCGGCTTCTTCAATGGCCAGCAGCGACTGCTCGGCCATTTTTTCGTCCATGCCATGCTCGTCGCCGGAAATACCGCCGGTGTCGATCACAATGTAGGAGCGCCCTTGCCACTTAGCCTCACCGTATTGGCGATCACGGGTCAGACCAGACAGGTCGCCGACGATGGCGTCGCGACTGCGGGTCAGGCGGTTGAACAAGGTGGACTTGCCGACGTTCGGTCGGCCCACCAGGGCGATTACGGGAACCATGCGGCTCTCCACTTCGTTATTTCAGAAAATACAAAAGCCGCTGCGTGGCAGCGGCTGGTGCTCGGGGGCGGCCCCCTTGGGTGCCGCAAACCTCGCAGAGCGAGGCCGCTTGGAGATACCCCCAAGCATAGTCAAACCTGTTTCTTGCACCGCAAGCCGCTGCGCTCGATCATGCGGCGGTGAAGATCAGTTCACAATGTTCCCCGATCTTCGCCTTGCCTGATCTTCGCTCGGCAGCTTCAGACGCTAAAAACTACTTGATGGTCAGGGCTTCCAGTTTGCCGCTGTTGCCATACACGTAAATCATGTCACCGACCACCAGCGGACGAACCCGCAGGCCGTCGCTGTCGATACGTTCGCGACCGACGAAACGACCGTCCACCTGACTCAGCAGGTGCAGGTAGCCTTCGAAGTCGCCGACCGCCACGTAGCTGGAGAACACTTCCGGAGCCGACAGTTGGCGACGAGCCAGGGAGTCGTTGCTCCAGATTGAAGTGGTGGAACGCTCGTCGACACCTTCGACGGTACCCGACGCCAGCGCAACATAGACGCTGCCAAAACCTTGGGCGACACCCGCGTAGCTGGACGCATCGCGTTGCCAGAGGATCCGACCGCTTTCCAGATCCAGAGCAGCCATGCGGCCCTGGTAGCTGGCGACATACAAGGTGCCGCCGGACAACAGCAGGCCACCGTCGATATCAACTACCCGCTCCAGCTCGGAACGACCTTGAGGAATCGCCACGCGGGTTTCCCAGGCCGGCACGCCGTTCTGGGTATCCAGGGCAACGACCTTGCCGGTCGACAGGCCAGCCACCGCCAGGTGGTTGGTCACCAACGGTGCACCCGTGCCGCGCAGGGTCAGTACCGCTGGCGAGCTGTCGTACAACCAGCGCTGGTTGCCGGTGGCGGCGTCGAGGCCGATCACCCGGTCATCCTGGGTCTGGACCACCACCACGTCACCGTTGGTTGCCGGCGGAGCCAGCACCTCGCTGGTCACGCGCGCGCGCCATTTTTCTTCACCGCTGCTGGCGTCCAGGGCGATGACTTCGCCCTTGAGGGTCCCCAGCAGCACCAGGCCGTAGCCGACGCCAACGCCACCGGATACTGGCAGTTCGAGGTCCTTCTTCCACTTCACGTCGCCGTTCATGCGATCCATGGAGACCACGATGCCGCTGTCGTCAGCCGCATAGATAGTATCGCCGTCGACAGCCGGAACCAGCAGGTTGTAGATCTTGCCCTGGCCATCACCGATGGAGCGGCTCCACTGCTTCTGCAGAACCACTTCTTCCTTGAAGGAAGTCAGTTCGGCCGGTGGCAGTTCTTTTTTGCTGTTGCTGCTGCAACCCGCGGCCAGAATGGCCAGAGCCAGCAATGCTGCATGTTTCCAACGGATCACGTCACGCATCCCCTTTGGCCAAGTCGTCGAGCTTGATTTGTAAGCCACCGACCGCCGCTTCATCAGAGAGCGCCGCCTTGGCCTTTTGGTACGCAGCATGGGCTTCATCGTTACGACCCAGTTGAACCAGCAGGTCCCCCTTGAGTTCTTCACGACTGGCCAGGAACGCCTTGTCGGCATCGCCAGTGAGCAGTTTCAGTGCATCGTCAGCCTTGTTCTGTGCCGCCAGTACCTGAGCCAGGCGCTGACGCGCGACTTCGCCCAAGGTAGCATTGGCGGGCTTGTCGAGCACGGCCTTGAGCTCGGTGGCAGCGTCGTCCAGCTTGCCGGTATCGACCGCGACCTTGGCGACGAACAGACTGCCGTATTGCGCGTAGGCGGTGCCGCCATACTGGGTATTGAGCTTGCCGGCCAGGTCGGCGACACGCGCCGGATCAGGTTTGCCGTCAGGCGTCAGGGTGCTTTCCAGCAACTCCTGATAGAGCACCGAGGCACCTTGCGACTGGTTGCTCTGGTACTTGTGCCAGGCTTGCCAGCCGAACACCACCACCAGCGCCAGCAGGCCACCGGTGACCAGGGGTTTGCCGTTGCGCTGCCACCATTCCTTCATCTCGGCTACGTGATCATCTTCGGAACTCGACACCCCAATACTCCTTATTCTCTAAATCGGCTGTTTTACAGCTTCAACCCTGCACGACGCAGGTGGACAAGTGCTCGGAAAGAGCATCCCAGGCAATGCTTTGTTGCTCGCCCTGGCCACGCAGGGGTTTGAAACCTACCACTTGCTGAGCCAATTCGTCGTCTCCGAGGATCAAGGCGTACAGCGCACCACTCTTGTCAGCTTTCTTGAACTGGCTCTTGAAGCTACCGGCGCCGGCGTTGATCTGCAAACGCAGGTTCGGCAACTGGTCACGAACCTTCTCGCTCAGGGCCAGCGCCGCCACTTCGGCAGCCTCGCCGAAGGCGCACAGGTACACGTCGACCTGACGGGAAATCTCTTCAGGTACCTGCTCCAGGGTTTCCAACAGCAGGATCAGGCGCTCGATACCCATGGCGAAACCGACGCCCGGGGTCGGCTTGCCACCCATCTGCTCGACCAGACCGTCGTAGCGGCCGCCGGCACAGACGGTACCCTGGGCACCCAGTTGGTCGGTGACCCACTCGAACACGGTCTTGCTGTAGTAATCCAGGCCACGGACCAACTTGGGGTTGAGCACGTAGGGAATGCCCGCGGCATCGAGACGGGCCTTGAGGCCTTCGAAGTGCAGGCGCGACTCTTCGTCGAGGTAGTCGGCCAGCTTCGGCGCATCCACCAGCACCGCCTGGGTGTCGGCGTTCTTGGTGTCGAGCACGCGCAGCGGGTTGGTCTTGAGACGGCGCTGGCTGTCTTCATCCAGTTGTTCGAAGCGTGCGGAAAGATACTCCACCAGCGCTTCGCGATAACGTCCACGGGACTCGCTGGTCCCCAGGCTGTTGAGTTCCAGCTTGACGGCGTTGCGGATGCCCAGCAGGCCCCACAGACGCCAGGTCAGCACGATCAGTTCGGCGTCGATGTCCGGACCGTCGATATTGAACACTTCGCAACCGATCTGGTGGAACTGGCGATAACGGCCTTTCTGCGGACGCTCGTGACGGAACATCGGACCGATGTACCAGAGTTTCTGCTGCTGGCCGCCACCGCTGATACCGTGCTCCAGCACCGCACGCACACAGGCCGCAGTACCTTCCGGACGCAGGGTCAGCGAATCGCCGTTGCGGTCCTCGAAGGTGTACATCTCTTTTTCGACGATATCGGTCACTTCACCGATGGAGCGCTTGAACAGCTCGGTGAATTCGACGATCGGCATGCGGATCTGCTTGTAACCGTAGTTATCCAGCAGACGGGCCACGGTACCTTCGAAATAACGCCACAGTGGCGTCTGCTCAGGCAGGATGTCGTTCATGCCACGAATGGCTTGCAGGGACTTGCTCACAGATATTCCTTAAATTCTTCGATCAGCCGCGTGCGATGACTGCCGCGTCGGCTTCGACCTTTTCGGCCGCCTTCTGCCGGATCAGCTTTTCCAGCTCATCCACCAGATTGTCATTCGTCAGTTTCTGCGACGGCTTGCCGTCGATGTAGATCAGGTTCGGTGTACCGCCGGTCAGGCCGACATGGGCTTCCTTGGCTTCACCGGGACCGTTCACCACACAGCCGATGACCGCAACATCCAGCGGTACCAGCAGGTCTTCCAGGCGCCCTTCCAGCTCGTTCATGGTCTTGACCACATCGAAATTCTGCCGCGAGCAGCTCGGGCAGGCGATGAAGTTGATCCCACGGGACCGCAGGTGCAGGGACTTGAGAATGTCGTAGCCGACTTTCACTTCCTCGACCGGGTCGGCCGCCAACGAGATGCGAATAGTATCGCCAATCCCTTCGGCCAGCAGCATACCGAGGCCGACCGCCGATTTCACCGTACCTGAACGCAAACCGCCCGCCTCGGTGATACCCAGGTGCAGCGGCTGGACGATTTCCTTGGCCAGCAGGCGATAGGCTTCTACCGCCATGAACACGTCGGAAGCCTTGACACTGACCTTGAAGTCCTGGAAATTCAGGCGCTCCAGGTGCTCGACATGGCGCAGTGCAGACTCTACCAGCGCGGCCGGGGTCGGCTCGCCATATTTTTTCTGCAGATCCTTTTCCAGGGAACCGGCGTTGACGCCGATCCGGATCGGAATCCCGCGATCACGGGCCGCGTCAACCACCGCACGCACCCGGTCCTCGCGACCGATATTACCCGGGTTGATCCGCAGGCAATCCACACCCAGCTCGGCGACCCGCAGGGCAATCTTGTAATCGAAGTGGATATCGGCGACCAGCGGCACCTTGACCTGCTGCTTGATCCGGCCAAAGGCCTCGGCAGCGTCCATGTCCGGCACGGAAACCCGGACAATATCCACACCCGCCGCTTCCAGCCGGTTGATCTGGGCGACGGTGGCCGCGACGTCGTTGGTGTCGCTGTTGGTCATGCTCTGCACCGCGATAGGCGCATCGCCGCCCACCGGCACCGAGCCGACCCAGATTTTACGCGATTCGCGACGCTTGATTGGGGATTCGCCGTGCATGACTTATTGACCTAGCTTCAGGCGAGCAGTCTCGCCGCTGGTGAACGGTGCGACATCGACCGCCTGACCGTTGTAAGTAATCTGTGCGCCCTTGGCGTAGCCCAGACGCACCGCAAACGGCGGCTTGCCACTCACTTCGAGCGAATCGCCCTTGCGCTTGAGGCCGCTGAACAAAACCTTGCCCCCTCCGTCGGTGACCTGGGTCCAGCAGTCGGCGACGAACGTGAGGTGGACCTGACCGGCACCGGCTACCGGCGCGCTGCTCTCGGCGGCAGGCGCGCCTGCAGCGCCATTGACCGGAGCGCTCGGCGACACGGGCGACACCGGGCTTGGCGCAGGCGGCGGTGCGACTACCAGCGATTGCGCCGCATGAGGCACAGGGACCACTGCCGGGGCCGCTGGAGCCTGGGCATTGGCCTGGGTCTCAGTCGCAGGTTCGGCCGGCTCGGCTTGCGGGCTGGACTGGTTCTGCGCGACCGCCTGATCTTCCGGCTCGTCGATCGGATGAATCTGCGTGGTGCCGTCGGCGCTTTCGACTTCGACGTGTTCCATGCTGATCGCCGCCTGATCCTTGGTGCGCTGGCTGGTCTGGTCCTGCCACCAGACAAAACCACCTCCGATCACGGCAATGAGCAGCAACAGGCTGACAATTCGCAAGATAGTATGGGAAACCCGCACAGGCTCTTCGATCCGACCAAGGGCATGAACGTTGCTGCCCTGGGAGTCGGTGCCGGTGCATTGGTCGAACTGCTGCACCAGCAAGGTCTGGTCCATACCCAGCAGCTTGGCGTAGGCACGGATATAACCCCGGGCAAAGGTGTGCCCCGGCAGCTTGTCGAAGGCGCCGGCCTCCAGATTGCTCAGGGAGCTGCTGGTCAGGTTGAGCTTCAGGGCCACCTCGGCCAGCGTCCAACCATTGCTTTCGCGGGCCTGACGCAGGGTCTCACCGGGATTTACGCGAGTGGCTGCTACAACTTCTGGATGCGCCGCTTTCATCATTGCTCCGACAGGTATTGCTGATATTCCGGCGTACCGGGATAGAGTCGTTTTAATTGCAGGCCGTAACTGGCGACCTTGTCGCGATCTTCGTAAATCTTCGCCAGGCGAATACCGAGCAGCAGACTACGGGCATTCTGCTCGCTGAGCTGGCTGAACCGCTCGTAATAATCACGCGCGGGCACATAATGCCTGTCTTCGTAAGACAACTCAGCCATTTCCAGCAATGCCCGTGGCTGCTGACGATTGAGACGCAGGGATTTGTCCATATTCTGCCGGGCCAGCTCGCGATCACCCAAGGCCAGGGCGGTCAGACCGAGGTTCTCGTAGACCCGCGAACGCTCGGGGTAAAGACTGTCCGCGGCGGCCTGCTCGAAACGCTCGTAGGCCTGCTTGTACTGCTTGCGTTCGTACAGGAAGCCACCGTAGTTGTTGAGGATCCGCGCATCGTTCGGGCGCGAGGACAGCGCCTTGCGAAAGTGCTGGTCGGCCAGGTCCCATTCCATTTCCGCCTGGAACACCAGCGCCAGTGCGGCATTGGCATCGGCATCGGAGCTGTTCAGTTCCAGGGCTTTCTTGAGCGGGATCTTGGCCTGCTCGGTCTGCCCCTGCTGCAGGTAACCGATCCCCAACTGCACATACGCATTGCGCGCTTCATCACGCCCCTTGCCGGTACTCATCGGATCGACATTGCCCGTCGAAACGCAGCCGGCCAACAGACCGACGAACAGTACAAGGAGCGCAGCGCGCAAGGTCATGGAGGTCCTCTCTCAGGTTCGGCTCGAAGCGCCAAGTGGCATATCGGAATCAGCGCTCAACTCACGCACCGCGATATACCGCTCGCTGCGACGGGTGCGATCCAGCACCTGCCCGACCAACTGCCCACAGGCAGCATCAATGTCTTCACCACGGGTGGTCCGCACAGTGACGTTATAACCGGCCTGATGCAACAGATCCTGGAAACGCCGGATCGCATTGTTGCTCGGGCGCTCGTAACCCGAATGCGGGAACGGGTTGAACGGGATCAGGTTGATCTTGCAGGGCGTGTCCTTGAGCAGCTCGATCATCTCGACCGCGTGCTCGACCTGGTCGTTCACATCCTTGAGCAGGGTGTACTCGACGGTCAGCACGCGTTTCTCGCCCAGGGTGTCCATGTAGCGACGGCACGACTCGAGCAGCATCTTCAGTGGGTACTTCTTGTTGATCGGTACCAACTGGTTACGCAGCGCATCGTTCGGCGCGTGCAGCGACAACGCCAGGGACACGTCGATGTGCTCGGCCAGCACATCGATCATCGGTACCACGCCGGAGGTCGACAGGGTCACGCGGCGCTTGGAAATGCCGTAGCCCAGGTCGTCCATCATCAGGCGCATGGCAGCGATGACGTTGTCGAAGTTCAGCAGCGGTTCGCCCATGCCCATCATCACCACGTTGGTGATGGCGCGGTCGATGGAGGCCGGAATGCTGCCAAAGGATTTGTTGGCAATCCACACCTGGCCGATCACTTCGGCGGCGGTGAGGTTGCTGTTGAAGCCTTGCTTGCCGGTGGAGCAGAAACTGCAGTCCAGGGCACAGCCTGCCTGGGACGAAACGCACAAGGTGCCGCGTTTGCCCTGGGGAATGTAGACGGTCTCGACACAGCTGCCGGACGCCACGCGCACCACCCACTTGCGGGTGCCGTCGCTGGAAATGTCCTCGCTGACCACTTCGGGACCACGAACCTCGGCAACGGTCTTGAGCTTTTCGCGCAGTGCCTTGCTGACGTTCGTCATGGCGTCGAAATCGTCGACGCCAAAGTGGTGAATCCATTTCATTACCTGACCGGCACGGAAACGCTTCTCCCCGATCGAGTCGAAGAATTTCTCCATTTCCGGCTGGGTCAGCCCCAGCAGGTTGGTTTTCACAGCAGATGTCGTCATGGATTCACCTTCACTCATTAGCCGTGGCTTAGCGAGTGGTTACTTCAGTAGCAGCGAAGAAGTAAGCGATTTCGCGAGCAGCAGCGGCTTCGGAGTCCGAACCGTGAACAGCGTTGGCGTCGATGGATTCAGCGAAATCGGCGCGGATGGTGCCTGGAGCAGCTTCTTTAGGGTTGGTAGCGCCCATCAGTTCGCGGTTGCGAGCAATAGCGTTCTCACCTTCCAGAACCTGAACAACAACCGGGCCGGAAGTCATGAAGGCAACCAGATCAGCGAAGAAACCACGAGCGCTGTGCTCAGCGTAGAAGCCTTCGGCTTCAGCTTTCGACAGTTGCTTGAGTTTCGAAGCCACAACGCGCAGGCCGGCTTTTTCGAAACGGGTGGTGATCTCGCCGATGACGTTTTTTGCAACAGCGTCAGGCTTGATGATGGAGAAAGTGCGTTGAACAGCCATGGTGTAACTCCAGAAACGATAATTTGCGAAAAATTAAACCCGCGAATTATACGCGGGTTCTTGGGTATTGCCTAACTCGGGTATTGCTTGACCGGATCAGTCGCGTTCTTCGATCCAGTGGGCCTGGATGGCCTCCAGAATCTTCTCGCCACAATGTTCCGGTTTGTCGTCGAACTCCGGCAATTGCATGACCCACTTGCGCAGATCGACGAAATTGACCGATATCGGGTCGATGTCCGGCTTGCTTTCAGCCAGTTGGATGGCAATCTCCAGTACATCTGTCCATTTGAGACTCATGATAGCTCCTCGATAACCCCTTGAACCCTTGACCCACTGAATCAGTGCGGCGCTTCGGCAGCGTGATTGAGCGAATACTTGGGAATCTCGACGGTCAGGTCCTCGGTACCGACAATGGCCTGGCAACCCAGGCGGGACTGGGCTTCCAGCCCCCAGGCACGGTCGAGGAAATCCTCTTCCAGCTCGTCAGCCTCCTCCAGCGAATCGAAGCCCTCGCGAATGATGCAATGACAAGTGGTACAGGCACACACGCCGCCACAGGCGCTTTCCATCTCGATATGGTGCTCATGCGCCAGTTCGAGGATGGAAGTACCGGGTTCGGCCTCGACCACCATGCCATCCGGGCAAAACTTCTCATGGGGCAGAAAAATGACCTGCGGCATCGTTATTCCTCAATCTCGTTCAGGTTGCGTCCGGCCAGGGCGGCTTTCACCGTCGAATCCAGGCGGCGGGCCGCAAAGGCATCGGTCACTTGCGACAGACGCTTGGTCTGCTGCTCGATGGCATAGCCATCGGTGCCTGTTATCAGTTCGCTCAGTTCCTGCACCTGCAGCTCGATGACCAGTCGCTCGTCGGCGTCGAGCAGACGCTCGCCATCCGCCTCAAGAGCGCCCTGCACCGCTTCGATCAGACGCTGGGCATCGACCTGCTGCTCACGCAGCACGCGGGCAACCTTGTCGTCGCCGGCGTACTGAAAGGAATCCTTGAGCATCCGGGCAATTTCGCCGTCGGTCAGGCCGTAGGACGGCTTGACCTGGATGCTCGCCTCAACGCCCGAACCCAGCTCGCGGGCGGAGACACTGAGCAGGCCATCGGCGTCGACCTGGAAGGTCACACGGATTTTCGCCGCACCTGCGACCATCGCCGGGATACCGCGCAATTCGAAGCGCGCCAACGAGCGGCAGTCACTGATCAACTCACGTTCGCCTTGCAGCACGTGAATCGCCATGGCCGACTGGCCGTCCTTGTAGGTGGTGAACTCCTGGGCACGGGCGACGGGAATGGTGGTGTTGCGCGGAATCACCTTTTCCATCAGGCCGCCCATGGTTTCCAGCCCCAGGGACAATGGAATCACATCCAACAGCAGCAATTCGCCACCATCGCGCTTGTTGCCAGCCAGGGTATCGGCCTGGATCGCAGCACCGATGGCAACCACCTGGTCCGGGTCGATCTCGGTCAACGGCTGACGACCGAACATCTCGGCCACCGCTTCGCGCACGCGCGGCACACGGGTAGAGCCACCGACCATGACCACAGCCTGCACTTCATCGAGTTCGACATTCGAATCGCGCACCGCACGGCGGCAAGCCTTGAGACTGCGGGCGATCATCGGCTCGATCAGATCGGCAAAGGCTTCCCGGGTCAGTTGCGCATGCCAATCGCCATAGGCGACATCCACCGCGACAGCGTCGGTCAGCGCTTCCTTGGCGGCACAAGCGGCCTGCAGCAGGCTGCGTTGCGCCCCCGGATCGAGATCCACCGACAACCCGGCATGCTCGATGATCCAGCCGGCAATCGCATGATCGAAATCGTCACCACCCAGGGCGCTATCGCCGCCCGTAGCCAGGACCTCGAAAACGCCGCCGGTCAGGCGCAAGATAGAAATATCGAACGTGCCGCCGCCCAGATCGTAGATCGCCACTACGCCTTCGGCGTGCTGATCCAGACCATAGGCCACGGCGGCGGCGGTCGGCTCGTTGAGCAGGCGCAGGACGTTCAGACCGGCCAATCGGGCCGCGTCCTTGGTCGCCTGGCGCTGAGCATCGTCGAAATAGGCCGGCACGGTGATCACCGCACCGACCAGTTCGCCACCCAGGGTCGCCTCGGCGCGCTGGCGCAGCACCCGCAGAATGTCGGCGGAGACTTCGACCGGGCTTTTAGGGCCCTGCACGGTGTCGATGAACGGCATGTGCGACTCACCGCCGACAAAGCGGTAAGGCAGTTGCTCGCCCAACTGTTTGACGTCCGACAGGCCGCGGCCCATCAGGCGCTTGACCGACAACACAGTATTGAGCGGATCACTGGAGGCCGCCTGCCGAGCCGACAGGCCAACCTCGACGCGATCGGCGTGATAACGCACTGCGGACGGCAGGATCACCTGCCCGTCGGCATCGGCCAGGGGCTCGGAAAGACCACTGCGCAATGCAGCGACCAGCGAATTGGTAGTGCCCAGGTCAATCCCCACCGCCAGACGACGCTGGTGCGGCTGTGGGCTTTGGCCTGGTTCGGCGATCTGCAGTAGGGCCATGGTTATCTGGGCTTATCTGAATATCAGGCGTGCAGCAGCACGGGGTTAATCGTCGAGGCGCTCTTCCAACTGGCGCACTTCGTAGGTGAGCTTGTCGAGGAACTGCATGCGCCGCATCAGGCGTTCGGCCTGTTCGCGTTGCGCCGCATCGTTCCAGCAAGCCGCGAAGCTGTCGTTCAACTCATCCTGGGCGGTCTTCAGGCGCCGCTTGAAGGCGGCGATGCCCGGCAGATCGGCATCGTCCTGCAGATCCTCAAGCTCTTCACGCCACTGCATCTGCTGCATGAGGAACTCGGGATCGTGCACGGTAACTTCCACCGGCAGCTCGCGCCCATTCATCGCCAACAGGTAGCGCGCACGCTTGGGCGGGCTCTTGAGAGTCTGATAGGCCTCGTTGAGGCTGGCGGAACGCTCGAGCGCCAGGCGCTGCTCACGTTCGGAAGCATCGGCGAAACGGTCCGGATGAACGGCGCGCGCCAACTCACGATAGCGCGCGGCCAACTGATCGAGGTCCAGCGTGAAGCCAGGTTGCAACTCGAACAAAGCGAAATGACAAGGAGTACCCACGAATAGCCTCAGACGTTGAAGCTTTCGCCGCAGCCACACTCACCGCGCACGTTGGGATTGTTGAACTTGAAGCCCTCGTTCAACCCTTCCTTGACGAAATCCAGCTCGGTGCCATCGAGGTAGGTCAGGCTTTTCGGATCGATGATCACTTTCTCGCCGTGACTCTCGAATACCTGGTCTTCCGCCACTACCTCGTCAACGAACTCCAGCACGTAGGCAAGGCCGGAACAGCCTGTGGTACGAACACCCAGGCGAATGCCTTCACCCTTGCCGCGCCCGTCAAGGGAGCGCCGCACGTGTCGAGCAGCCGCTTCTGTCATGCTGATAGCCATCGGGGACTCCTTAGCTTTTCGCTCAAATCTTCAACGCCGGATCGGTCAGACCAGGCCTTTCTTCTGCTTGTAGTCGCGAACGGCGGCCTTGATGGCGTCTTCGGCGAGTACCGAGCAGTGGATCTTCACTGGCGGCAGGGCCAGCTCTTCAGCCAGCTGAGTGTTCTTGATGGTTTCTGCTTCGTCCAGCGTCTTGCCCTTCATCCACTCGGTGGCCAAGGAGCTGGAAGCGATGGCCGAACCACAGCCATAGGTCTTGAACTTGGCGTCTTCGATGATGCCCTGCTCGTTGACCTTGATCTGCAGACGCATCACGTCGCCGCACGCCGGAGCACCGACCATGCCGGTGCCGACATCCGGGTCTTCGGCATTCATCTTGCCGACGTTACGCGGGTTTTCGTAGTGGTCGATGACCTTTTCACTGTAAGCCATGGTACTTGATCCTCACTCATCAGGGCCGCTCTCGACCCTGTAGCTACGCCAGACATCTTTACCGCGTCGCTACAGGTTCTGTATGTGGCGGCTTCTTTATTTAGTGTGCCGCCCACTCGATCTTCGAGATATCGACGCCATCCTTGAACATGTCCCAGAGCGGCGACAGGGCGCGCAACTTGGTCACGGCCTCGCAGACTTTCTGCGCGGCGTAATCGATTTCTTCCTCGGTGGTGAACCGACCGAAGGTGAAGCGGATCGAGCTGTGTGCCAGCTCGTCGTTGCGGCCCAGGGCACGCAGTACATACGAAGGTTCCAGCGACGCCGAGGTGCAGGCCGAACCGGAGGAAACCGCCAGGTCCTTGAGCGCCATGATCAGCGACTCGCCTTCGACGTAGTTGAAGCTCAGGTTCAGGTTGTGCGGGACGCGGGCGGTCATGCTGCCGTTGACGTAGAGTTCTTCGAGGTGCTCGACCTGCTTGAAGAAACGATCGCTCAACGCCTTGATGCGCACGTTTTCGGCCGCCATGTCTTCCTTGGCCACGCGAAACGCTTCGCCCATGCCGACGATCTGGTGAGTCGCCAGGGTGCCGGAGCGCATGCCACGCTCATGGCCACCACCGTGCATGGTCGCTTCCAGACGTACACGCGGCTTGCGGCTGACGTACAGCGCGCCAATGCCTTTCGGGCCGTAGGTCTTGTGGGCCGAGAAGGACATCAGGTCGACCTTGAGCTTCTGCAGGTCGATCTCGACCTTGCCGGTCGACTGGGCGGCGTCAACGTGGAACAGCACGCCACGCGAGCGGGTCAGCTCGCCAATCGCGGCGATGTCGTTGACGGTGCCGATTTCGTTGTTCACGTGCATCACCGACACCAGGATGGTGTCTTCACGCAGCGCGGCTTCGATCATGGCCGGAGTGATCAGGCCATCTTCACCGGGCTCGATGTAGGTGACTTCGAAACCTTCGCGCTCCAGTTGGCGCGTGGTGTCGAGGACCGCCTTGTGCTCGATCTTGCTGGTGATCAGGTGCTTGCCCTTGGTGTGGTAGAAATGCGCGACACCCTTAATCGCCAGGTTGTCGGACTCGGTAGCACCGGAAGTCCAGACGATTTCACGTGGGTCGGCGTTGACCAGGTCAGCAACCTGACGGCGAGCGTTTTCCACCGACTCCTCGGCTTTCCAGCCGAACACGTGGGAACGCGAGGCCGGGTTACCGAAGTTTCCGTCGACCAGCAGGCATTCACTCATTTTTTGCGCGACACGCGGATCAACCGGGGTGGTCGCTGAGTAATCAAGGTAAATCGGCAATTTCATGAACTATCTCCTAAATCAGGCTGGCTGACGCACCGCTGGCTCTCTGGCTGTCATTCGACGGCGGACGTTTCGATCTTATCCAGGCGCGGCGCCTTGCCATTACAGCGGCGCTGATCCTGACGCAGGGCAACCTCTTGCACTTCACGGCGAGTGACAAGGTCCGCCAGACTGATACCACTGAGAAATTCGTGGATCTGCAGGCTGAGGTCGCACCACAGGTGGTGGGTCAGGCAGGTGTCACCGGAATGGCAATCACCCAGTCCCTGGCATTTGGTGGCATCGACCGATTCATTCACCGCATCGATCACTTGAGCGACCTGAATCCCCTGCATGTCACGCGACAGCTGATAGCCGCCACCGGGACCACGGACGCTGGAAACCAGATTGCTGCGGCGCAGCTTGGCGAACAGCTGTTCGAGGTAGGACAGGGAGATGCCTTGGCGCTCGGAGATATCGGCCAGGGACACCGGCCCGTGTTGCGCGTGCAATGCCAGGTCAAGCATGGCGGTCACGGCGTATCGGCCTTTTGTAGTCAGTCGCATGGACAATTACCACGGAGTTACGGAATGGGTACGAGTATGCAATTCCCGAGTATTTAAGTCAACTATAAGACCCAGTACTTTAGTCAGGTTTACCCGTAAAAAGAGCGCGCGTATCATAGCAAAATCTGCGCGTAATGGCATCGCGCTAGATCGATGGCTTTTCGTGCCCCTGAAATCGCTTTCGCGGCGGTTCGGCGCCCCGACAAGCCCTGCTCCTACAAGTTGGCGTCGTACACCTACCTTGTCTGCGCCCTCACCTTGTAGCACCAGGGCCTGCCCGCAAACAGCCCCGAAAGCCCAATACCGATCAGCCCGCCTTGACCTCATCCTCGGGCTTCACTTCGGCAAACCCTTCGCAGCGCAATTCCGGCAGATCCTTGGCGCAGTAGTTGCTCCCCAGGTCCTTCAGCGCGCCGCACATCCCCTCCAGACGCCCATCGACTGCCTGCAGGTGATCGAGCATCTGCCCGATAGCCCGCGCCACCGGGTCCGGCATGTCGCCACTGACCCCATAGGCATCAAAACCGAGCTTCTCGGCCATCGCCTTGCGCTTGGCCTCCTGTTCATCATCGGCCTTCATGATGATCCGCCCGGGAATACCGACCACCGTCGCTCCCGGCGGCACGGCCTTGGTCACCACCGCATTGGAGCCGACCTTCGCGCCGGCACCCACGATGAACGGCCCCAACACCTTGGCGCCCGCGCCCACGACCACGCCATCTTCCAGGGTCGGGTGACGCTTGCCCTTGTTCCAGCTGGTACCTCCCAAGGTCACGCCCTGATAGATCGTCACGTCATTGCCGATCTCGGCCGTCTCGCCGATCACGATCCCCATGCCATGGTCGATGAAGAACCGCCGCCCGACCTTGGCCCCCGGATGAATCTCGATACCGGTCAGCCAGCGGCCGAAGTTCGACACCACCCGCGCCAGCAGCTTCCAGTTGCGCGCCCACAGCCAATGGCTCAGTCGATGCAGCCAGATGGCATGCATGCCGGGGTAGCAGGTCAGCACTTCAAAGGCATTGCGCGCCGCCGGGTCACGATGGAATACACTCTGGATATCTTCACGCAAACGCTCGAACATCATCATTCCTTCCGCTTAAGGAGTTCGCCACGGGCCGCTTTCTGGGTCTCCGTGAGAATGCCACGCAATATATTCATTTCCACCCGACTGACCGAGCTGCGTCCGTAAAGCCGGCGCAGGCGTGCCATCAGGTGCCGGGGCTTCTGCGGGTCGAGAAATTCGATGGCCACCAGAGTCTGCTCCAGATGCTCATAGAAGCGTTCCAACTCATCCATGGTGACCAGCTCTTCGCCCGCATCACCCTTCTCGACCTTGTGCGACTGACCTTCCAGCGCCAGCCAGGCCATGCGCACCTCATAACTCAAGACCTGCACCGCCGCCCCGAGATTCAGCGAGCTGAACGTGGGATCCGACGGGATATGCACGTGATAATGACATCGCTGCAACTCGTCATTGGTCAGGCCGGAATCTTCACGACCGAACACCAGAGCGATCTGCACGTCCTTGGCCGCCTCCTCGATCACCTTCACCCCGCACTCTCGCGGCTCCAGCATCGGCCAGGGCAGGCTGCGGTCGCGGGCACTGGTACCGAGCACCAGAGTGCAACCGGCCAAGGCTTGCTCCAAGGTGGCGACGACCTGGGCGTTTTCAAGGATATCGGTAGCACCGGATGCCCGCGCGTCGGCTTCACTGGACGGAAAGCTGCGCGGCTCGACCAGCACCAGGCGCGACAACCCCATGTTCTTCATGGCTCGCGCGGCCCCGCCGATATTGCCCGGATGACTGGTATTGACCAGGACGATACGAATATTTTGCAGCACGACGAAGCGCTCTCGGACAAGGCAAAGGGGATCAAATCTTACAGAAGCACTCAGGTTTACGCCACGAAACCGAACGTCGTCCTTTTCCGGCAAAACTTTTCTGTTAGAATGTTCGGCTTTCTTTAACACTCTAGGTGAAATGTCCATGCAGCCCATGCTGAATATCGCGCTGCGCGCCGCCCGCGCCGCCAGTGAATTGATTTTCCGCTCCATCGAGCGCCTGGATACCATCAAGGTCGACGAAAAAGACGCCAAGGACTATGTGTCCGAGGTTGATCGTGCCGCCGAGCAGAAAATCATCGACGCGCTGCGCAAAGCGTATCCGACCCACGCCATCCGCGGCGAAGAAACCGGCTTCCACGCTGGCAGCGGCGAAGGCGAAGAATACCTGTGGATCATCGACCCACTCGATGGCACCACCAACTTCCTGCGTGGCATTCCACACTTTGCGGTCAGCATCGCCTGCAAATACCGTGGCCGCCTGGAGCACGCCGTTGTCCTCGACCCGGTTCGCCAGGAAGAATTCACCGCCAGCCGTGGCCGTGGCGCCCAACTGAACGGTCGCCGCCTGCGTGTCAGCCCGCGCACCAGCCTCGACGGCGCCCTGCTCGGCACCGGCTTCCCGTTCCGTGACGACCAGATGGACAACCTGGACAACTACCTGGGCATGTTCCGCGCCCTGGTCGGCCAGACCGCCGGCATCCGCCGCGCCGGTTCCGCCTCCCTGGACCTGGCCTACGTGGCTGCCGGTCGTTTCGATGCCTTCTGGGAATCGGGCCTGTCCGAATGGGACATGGCTGCAGGCGCCCTGCTGATTCAGGAAGCCGGCGGCCTGGTGAGCGACTTCACCGGCGGTCATGACTTCCTCGAGAAAGGCCACATCGTCGCCGGTAACACCAAGTGCTTCAAAGCCGTACTGACGGCAATCCAGCCGCACCTGCCGGCCTCGCTGAAGCGCTAAGCGACAGCCAATAAAAAAGCACCCCGAGGGGTGCTTTTTTTGTGCCCGCAATTACCGACTACCAGCAAGCCCTTCAGGAGCCGGGCTTTTCGGGACGCCGAACCACCGAGAAGGCGTCCTCAAGATCGCCAAAAGCTTCGCGGGCAAGCCCGACGCCTACAAGAGGCAGCGACGCACCCAAGAGTGATTACTGGCCTGGCTGGGTCTGCGCCTGACTGAGGATCAGACGACCATCCTTGTCCACCGGAATCTGGTTGCCCGGGTCACGATCCATACGCACCCGACCTTCCTTGCCGTCGAGCTGGTAACGCACGTCATAACCCACGACCTTGTCGCTGATATCGTTGACCGTGTTGCAGCGGGTCTGGGTCGTGGTGTAGGTGTCACGCTCCTGCATGCCCTCCTGCACCTTGTTCCCCGCATAACCGCCACCTACGGCACCGACCACCGTCGCCAGGGTCTTGCCACGGCCGTTGCCGACCAGGCTGCCAAGCAGACCACCACCGACCGCGCCCAGCGCCGTACCGGCCAGACGATGCTCATCCTGCACCGGCTTCTGCCGGGTCACGGCCACATCCTTGCAAACTTCGCGTGGCGTCTTGACCTGGGTTTTCACCGGCTCGACCGCCAACACTTGCGCATACTCAGGACCGCTCTTCACCATGCTGTAGGTCGCAACAGCACCTCCGGCGGTGACACCGACAGCACCCAAAACCGCACCCACCAGCAACGATTTGTTCACGTGAACCTCCTGACCATCACACGCGGAACCTATCCGCATCTCTCCTAGCCTTGGAGCACAAAAAAAGGCGCGAGTTCAATACTCGCGCCTTTTTCAGATAACAACCGGAGAAATGACGGACATCAAGGACGGTCGTCGATTTCCTTCTGCGTGCTGGCCGGAGGAATCAGGTCCTCACTGTTCAGGTTCAGCCAGATCAGCACCACGTTGGCGATATAGATCGACGAGTAGGTACCCGCCATCACACCGACGAACAGCGCCACGGAGAAGCCGTGCAGGTTGTCGCCACCGAAGAACAGCAGGGCCGCGATCGCCAGCAGGGTGGAGATCGAAGTCGCGATGGTCCGCAGCAGGGTCTGGGTGGTCGAGATGTTGATGTTCTCGATCAGACTGGCCTTGCGCAGTACCCGGAAGTTCTCGCGAACCCGGTCGAATACGACGATGGTGTCGTTGAGCGAGTAGCCGATGATCGCCAGCACCGCCGCCAACACTGTCAGGTCGAAGGTGATCTGGAAGAACGACAGGATACCCACGGTCACCACCACGTCATGCACCAGCGAAACAATGGCGCCGACGGCGAATTTCCACTGGAAGCGGAAAGCCAGGTAGACCAGAACACCGCCCAGCGCCAGGAGCATGCCAAGGCCGCCCTGGTCGCGCAGTTCCTCACCCACTTGCGGGCCGACGAACTCGACGCGCTTGACCTGCGCCGGGTTATCGCCACCGACCTTCTGCAGCGCTTCCGCTACCTGATGACCCAGTTGCGGGTCTTCACCCGGCATGCGCACCAGCAAGTCGGTGGTCGCCCCGAAGCTCTGCACGATCGCCTCGTGATAACCGGCATCGCCCAGTTGCGCACGGACCTTGGTCACATCCACCGGACGCTCGTAGGTCAGCTCGATCAGCGTACCGCCGGTAAAGTCCAGACCGTAGTTCAAGCCCTTGTGGAACCAGCTGAACAACGCCAGAACGGTGAGGAGCACAGTGACGCCGAACGCAATGTTGCGAACGCCCATGAAGTTGATTGTACGTAACATGGCAGCCCCTTAAATCCACAACTTCTTGAAGTCACGACCGCCGAAGATCAAGTTGACCATCGCGCGGGTCACCATGATGGCCGTGAACATCGAGGTAAAGATCCCGAGGGACATGGTGACCGCGAAGCCCTTGACCGGACCGGTACCCATGGCGAAGAGGATCCCGCCCACCAGCAAGCTGGTCAGGTTGGCGTCGACGATCGCGGTGTAGGCCCGATTGAAGCCTTCGTTGATCGCCCGCTGCACGGTCATGCCCGCGGCAATCTCTTCGCGGATCCGCGAGAAGATCAGCACGTTGGCGTCCACCGCCATACCCATCGTCAACACGATACCGGCAATACCCGGCAGCGTCAGCGTTGCCCCCAGCAGCGACATCAGCGCCAGCAGCACGACCATGTTCAAGGCCAGGGCCACGGTGGCGATGATGCCGAAGAAGCGGTAGATGGCGATGATGAACAGCGACACGAACAGCATGCCCCACAGCGACGCATCAATACCCTTGGTGATGTTGTCGGCACCCAGGCTCGGGCCAATGGTACGTTCTTCCGCGAAGTACATCGGCGCAGCCAGACCACCGGCACGCAGCAACAGCGCCAGTTCGGACGACTCACCCTGGCCGTTCAGGCCGGTGATACGGAACTGCGAGCCCAGCGGTGACTGAATGGTCGCCAGGCTGATGATCTTCTTGTCTTCCTTGAAGCTCTGCACCGCCACTTCTTTCTCGACGCCGTTGACCATCTGCTTGGCGTAAGTCGTCACCGGACGTTGCTCGATGAAGATCACCGCCATCTGACGGCCGACGTTGGTGCGCGTGGCACGACTCATCAGCTCGCCACCATGGCTGTCCAGGTGAATGTTCACTTCCGGAGTGCCGTGCTCGCCGAAACCGGCCTTGGCATCGGTCACCTGGTCACCGGTGATGATCAGGCTACGCTCGATCAGCGCAGGCGGACGCTTGCCCTCGCGGAATTCGAACTCTTCGGAGGTCGCCTTCGACGCACCCGGCTCAGCGGCCAGGCGGAACTCGAGGCTGGCGGTCTTGCCGAGGATCCGCTTGGCTTCTGCGGTGTCCTGTACGCCCGGCAGCTCGACCACGATGCGGTTGGCACCCTGGCGTTGTACCAGCGGCTCGGCCACACCCAGCTCGTTGACGCGGTTACGCACCGTGGTCAAGTTCTGCTTGATCGAGTATTCACGGATTTCCGCCAGCTTGGCCGGGGTCATCGCCAGACGCAGTACCGGTTGGCCATTCAGGTCGGCCGGAACAATGTCGAAATCATTGAAACCCTTGCGAATCAGGGCACGGGCCTGCTCGCGGGTATCGTTGTCAGTGAAGCCCAGCTGAATGGCACCATTGAGCTGCGGCAGGCTGCGATAACGCACACGCTCCTTGCGCAGCAGGCTCTTGACGTCGCCTTCGTAAACTTTCAGGCGGGCGTCGACAGCCTTGTCCATGTCCACTTCCAGCAGGAAGTGCACACCACCGGACAAGTCCAGACCCAGCTTCATCGGGTGCGCGCCGATATTGCGCAGCCACTGCGGGGTGGTCTGTGCCAGGTTGAGGGCAACCACGTAATCGTCGCCGAGCGCCTTGCGCACGACATCCTTGGCTGGCAGTTGGTCTTCCTGCTTGCTCAGACGCAGCAGACCGTCCTTGCCGTTGGCAGCCAGGGTAGCAGCCTTGACCGTGATACCGGCATCGGTGAGCGCCTTGCTCGCCCGGTCCAGATCGGCCTGGTTGACCTGCAGCGCCGTGCTGGCACCACTGACCTGGATAGCCGGATCGTCAGGGTAGAGATTGGGAGCGGAATAAATAAAACCGATCGCCAGCACCACCACGATCAGTACGTATTTCCACAGAGGGTATTTGTTCAGCATCACGCCGCCCGCTTATGACGCGGGGCGCCTTGCGCGCCCCGTCGATTGTTGAATGTTGAAACTTAGATCGCTTTCAGTGTGCCTTTAGGCAGAGTGGCCGCGACGGCACCCTTCTGGAACTTCATTTCGACGGTGTCGGAAATTTCCAGTACCACGAACTCATCGGTCACCTTGACGATCTTGCCGGCGATACCACCGGTGGTCACCACTTCGTCACCCTTGGCCAGGCTGCCCAGCAGGTTCTTCTGCTCTTTGGCACGCTTGGCCTGTGGGCGCCAGATCATCAGATAGAAGATGACCAGGAAACCGACCAGGAAAATCCACTCAAAGCCGCCCGCAGGACCGGCAGCAGCAGGGGCCGCGCCATCAGCGAACGCGTTAGAGATGAAAAAGCTCATTTGGCACTCCAATTACGAGAATACAATTCTGAAAAGTCAGTCCAAGGGCGGCACGGGAAGTCCGCGCTTGGCATAGAAGGCATCGACAAAGGCGGCCAATGTACCCTGTTGAATAGCCTCGCGCAAACCAGCCATCAGGCGCTGGTAATGACGCAAGTTGTGGATGGTATTCAACATACTCCCGAGCATTTCGCCGCACTTGTCCAAATGATGCAGATAAGCACGGGAGAAGTTCTGGCAGGTGTAGCAATCGCAGGTCGGATCCAGCGGCGAATCATCATGGCGATGAAACGCGTTACGGATCTTCAGCACGCCGGTATCGATGAACAGATGCCCATTGCGGGCATTACGGGTTGGCATCACGCAATCGAACATGTCCACCCCGCGGCGCACACCCTCCACCAGATCTTCCGGCTTGCCAACGCCCATAAGGTAACGAGGTTTGTCAGCCGGCATCCGGCCTGGCAGATAGTCCAGCACCTTGATCATCTCGTGCTTGGGCTCACCCACCGACAGACCGCCGATAGCCAGGCCATCGAAGCCGATCTTGTCCAGGCCTTCGAGGGAGCGCATGCGCAGGTTCTCATGCATGCCACCCTGAACGATCCCGAACAGCGCGGCGGTGTTGTCGCCATGGGCGTTCTTCGAGCGCTGGGCCCAGCGCAACGACAACTCCATCGACACCCGCGCGACGTCTTCATCGGCCGGGTACGGCGTGCACTCGTCGAAAATCATCACGATGTCCGAGCCCAGGTCGCGCTGCACTTGCATCGACTCCTCCGGCCCCATGAACACCTTGGCGCCATCGACCGGCGAAGCGAAGGTCACGCCCTCCTCCTTGATCTTGCGCATGGCGCCCAGGCTGAACACCTGGAAACCACCGGAGTCGGTGAGGATCGGGCCTTTCCATTGCATGAAATCATGCAGGTCGCCGTGCTCCTTGATCACCTCGGTCCCCGGACGCAGCCACAGGTGGAAGGTGTTGCCGAGGATGATCTCGGCGCCAGTGGCGACGATATCCCGTGGCAGCATGCCCTTGACCGTGCCGTAGGTACCCACCGGCATGAAGGCCGGGGTCTCGACGGTGCCGCGCGGGAACGTCAGGCGACCGCGACGGGCCTTGCCATCGGTGGCCAGCAACTCGAACGACATACGACAGGTACGACTCATGCTTGCTCCTCGGGTGCCGATTCCTGGGGTCCGGTCGGCGCGGGGTTGCGGGTGATGAACATCGCATCACCGTAACTGAAGAAGCGGTAACCGTTGTCCACGGCGGCCTGGTAGGCGGCCATGGTTTCGGGATAACCGGCGAAGGCCGAAACCAGCATCAACAGCGTGGATTCGGGCAGATGGAAGTTGGTGACCAGGGCATCGACCACATGGAACGGCCGGCCCGGGTAGATAAAGATGTCGGTGTCGCCGCTGAACGGCTTGAGCACGCCATCGCGAGCAGCGCTTTCCAGCGAACGCACACTGGTGGTGCCCACCGCGACCACCCGGCCACCGCGAGCACGGCAGGCCCCGACGGCGTCGACCACGTCCTGGGTGACCTCCAGCCACTCGTTGTGCATGTGGTGGTCTTCGATGCGCTCCACGCGCACCGGCTGGAAGGTGCCGGCGCCCACGTGCAGGGTGACGAACGCGGTCTCCACGCCCTTGGCGGCAATGGCCTCCAGCAGCGGCTGGTCGAAATGCAGGCCGGCAGTCGGCGCGGCTACGGCGCCCAGACGCTCGGCGTAGACCGTCTGATAACGCTCGCGGTCGGCCCCCTCATCAGGGCGGTCTATATAAGGAGGCAACGGCATATGGCCGACGCGCTCCAGCAAGGGCAGCACTTCCTCGGCGAAACCCAGTTCGAACAGAGTGTCGTGGCGGGCCAGCATCTCGGCCTCGCCACCGCCCTCGATGAGGATCTTCGAGCCGGGTTTGGGCGACTTGCTGGAGCGTACATGCGCCAGCACGCGGTGACTGTCGAGCACCCGCTCCACCAGGATTTCCAGCTTGCCGCCGGAGGCTTTCTGCCCGAACAGGCGGGCCGGAATGACCCGGGTATTGTTGAACACCATCAGATCGCCCGGGCGCAGATACTCCAGCAGATCGGTGAATTGACGGTGTGCCAGGGCACCGCTGGGCCCATCGAGGGTCAGCAGGCGGCTATTGCGACGCTCGGCCAGCGGATGGCGAGCAATCAGGGAATCGGGAAGTTCGAAAGTAAAGTCAGCGACGCGCATGATGGGGGTTCGTCCAGCAGGGCCGGAAAGTTTAGCGGAATTCGTCAAAATTGACCATGAAAGGCGATTGACCAACGGTAGTCACGTCTCTATACTTCGCCGCCATTGAGCCCTGATGGCGGAATTGGTAGACGCGGCGGATTCAAAATCCGTTTTCGAAAGGAGTGGGAGTTCGAGTCTCCCTCGGGGCACCAAAATTAAAAAAGACCTTGATTATCAAGGTCTTTTTTTTCGCCTGCAGAAAAGCCACCACCCGCGGCCGCAGCGGTCGACGGAGGAAAACGCCTCATGGAATCGCAACTGGAAACCGTCGCCCTTTTTGCCCTCAAACTGGCCTACGAAACTGACGGCGGGAGCCCGCTTTTGCGTGATGACGTGGTGATGGGCGAGTACCAGAAGGAAGTGTTCGAGTTGCTGCTGCGCAAGGGGGATATCGAGACGATCCGGGGCAAGGTCAAGGCCTGCGTGGCGGTGGCGATGGAAGCTGTTGGCGGAACGCAAAAGCCCTTGGGCCGAGAGCTACAGCGACTGGCAGATGGCTGTGATCAGGCTCAGACGACCGAAGAACTGAAGGCCCCGCTTGGCTTGCTCAGGGACTATCTGAAAGACATTCAGTGACGAAAAGCGCATCGGGGTCATCCCTTCATCATGGATAGCCTCAACTGTGAGAGTGGGCCAACCCATGAAGATCCCCTGGCTGGCTGCACCCGACCAAAATCTCCCTCCCCACCCCCTTCCAACATTCAAATTCTGAAATACACCCCGACAGCACCGATGGGAGCTTCAAGGTAGTCTTGGCCCTCTGAGGCATCCACCAAGTTGCCAAATAAAAACCTAGTAGGTTAGTATCTAATCTCATGGAAAAAAGCACTCCCCATTGCAAACTATCGATCATCAAAGTCTTGGTCGAGGCGGGGAAGGTACGTACCACGCACTCTGCCCGAATGGGGGCGGATGAGCTCGGGCTGGAATTGTTCGATATGCTGGGCGTTGTGATGAACCTGGCTACCTCGGACTTTTACAAGAGCATGACCACACACGCCGATCACACGATCTGGCAGGACGTATACCGTCCCAAAACCCGGGTCGGCGATGTGTATTTGAAACTGACGGTGATCGATGACGTACTGATCGTATCCTTCAAGGAGCTATGAACATGAAATGCCCTGCCTGTGGTGCGGCAGAACTGCTCCACGATACTCGTGACCTACCCTACACCTACAAGGGCGAAAACACCGTGATCACGGCAGTGACAGGTGACTTCTGCCCAGTATGCGCCGAGTCCGTTCTGAACCTGGCTGAATCGGACCGCGTCATGCGTGAAATGCGCGCGTTCTCGAAACAGGTCAACACAGCCATTGTTGATCCAGGATTCATTGCCAGCGTGCGCAAGAAACTTTCCCTTGATCAGCGAGAAGCGGCGGAAATCTTCGGCGGAGGCATCAATGCCTTCTCTCGGTACGAGAATGGCAAAACCAAGCCATCGCTGGCCTTGGTCAAGCTGCTTAAATTACTCGACCGGCACCCAGAGCTGCTGAAAGAAATCAGGACCGCCTGAAGAACTCTCAAGCATCAGGAAACACGCGCCCCCCTGTAGGAGCAGAGCTTGCTCCGGGCGGCGTTCCGACGAAGAACGATAACGCGGTGAGCCTGCCAACGCCCACCGCCAAAGCGCTACGTCCTGAACCGCGCAGGCCTATGCCTCAAGCAACATCCCCTGCGTAAGGTCATCGATCACTGCCTTGCCCATCTCCCCCAGATAATGCGCCGCCCAGGCATATCGCTCGCCATCCTTTGCGTCTAATGCCGCATCGAGGGACAACGCCTTGGCGCACTGCAACAACAGGGAAGCATGCTCCATGGCTTCCAGCATCGGCACATCGCCATTGACGCGAAACAGCTCGCGGCCTTGGGAACCGCAGGTAGAAAAGGTGACGGCGCCGAGGGTTTTGATTGGAGGTGATGTGCTCATTGGGCACCTCCGGCGAATGCCTGGGTGCTGAGGGTTAAAACCTGAACCATCGGTTTACAAGAAACGCTCATGTGCTTGGCTCCTGCGGAATACTGAATCTAAAGGGCACCAGCAGTCGTGATGAACGGCGGCACCAATGCTTCCTAAGTTCCGCAGGTTTCCAGACCTGGTCGCTGGATTTTCAACGACACTTCGAGAATAGCGAGATACGTGGAGTGCTTCAAAAAGCGTTTGAAGCGAAATATTTCAGGGCAATCAGTCGACACCTGCTCAGTGCCCCTTGACCCGAAATCACCGTCACCATGGCGAATCTATAATCGCTCTATAATTCACTATAATCCGTGCTGAGCCGAAGCTTCGTCGAGGCCCGAGAGTCGGTCATTAACGATATTCTGCGCGAAGCGAATCTACTGGAAGGGCTCGACTGAAAGGATTTTCGTTAAACCCGCCCCAGCCGAGACCGGGGCGGGCCACTTCAATAACCCTTACCGCTGGTCATCGAAGTGATCCCGTAGAAACTCATACAGGCGATAAGCCCGAAATGCGTTGACTACGAGGCTCCAGGTACGTCGCAGGATCTTTGACATACGTTGGCCCTCCAAGGGTGAGCCAAACCTCCAGCGTACTTACCGGAACACGTACGCTTTCAGCTGTCTCCGTCGCACTCTTGGAAAATTTCGGTTACACCCAAATATTGCAGACGTTAAAAGGTCTGAGTAAAGTGAGCACATCACGTTGATGCACTCAGTGACACCAGCAGGCCAGCGACAAGCTGGCTTGTGGAAAACCGTCCTACTAAGGCGGTTTTTTTTCGCCTGCATTTTTGGCCTTTGCCATCCTGTCCCATACCCCGAGCCGTAGCCTTCTATACTCAAGTCCAGTCGCAGAAAGAACCGTCCACGTCGCTTTGGTACTGATGAACCCAAAGCCGCATGGCAATCTGCTCTTTATGCCCTGAAGAGGTGCGACAAAGATCGCACCGGACCCAAAAGAGGCCACTCAGGGTGCCTGGCCAACGGGCATGCCACGATACCGTGACGTGGTGTGTATGCCGCAGCCGACACTTTCGGACAAACGACAACCACCGGGTTTGTCCGTGACCGTGAGGAATGCTGTATGCCTGATGAGATGCTGCACCTGCCTATGGTCAACAGCGTGCTGGAGCGCCACAAAGGCTCCCCCGGCGCCCTGTTGCCGATCCTTCATGAAATTCAGGAGGGCATCGGCTATATCCCCGATGCCGCCATTCCAGAGATTGCCCACGCCCTCAACCAGAGCCAGGCCGAGGTTCGCGGCGTAATCAGTTTCTACCACGATTTCCGCACCGCGCCCCCCGCTCGACATATCCTGCGCCTGTGCCGGGCCGAATCCTGCCAGAGCCGCGGCGCCGAACAACTCGCTGCGCAGCTGCGCGACCGCCTGCAACTGGACGACCACGGCAGCAGCGCCGACGGCAGCATCAGCCTGCGTCCGGTCTATTGCCTCGGTGCCTGCGCCTGCTCGCCCGCCCTGGAGCTGGATGGCCAGGTGCATGCACGGCTCAGCGCCGAACGCCTGGACGCCCTGCTCGATGCCTGCCGGGAGGACGCATGATGCCGACTCTCTACCTGCCCGCTGACTCCCTGGCCCGCGCCGTCGGTGCCGATGAAATCGCCACGGCGCTGGTCGCCCAGGCCCGGGAGCGCAATCTGTCGCTGGATCTGCAACGCACCAGTTCCCGTGGCCTGTACTGGCTCGAACCGCTGCTGGAAATCGACAGTGCCCAAGGCCGTATCGGCTTCGGCCCACTGACCGCCGCCGATGTGCCATCGCTGCTCGATGCTCTGCAAGGCGACCCGTCCAGCCATCCATTGGCCCTGGGCCTGGTGGAACAACTGCCCTACCTGAAGAGCCAGCAACGCCTGCTGTTCGCCCGCGCCGGCATCACCCGCCCCTTGTCCCTGGAGGATTACCGCGCCCACGGTGGTTTCGAGGGCCTGGCCCGGGCCATCGCTCTCGGTGGCGAACAGACCGCCACCGCCGTGTTCGATTCCGGCCTGCGCGGTCGTGGCGGCGCGGCCTTCCCTGCCGGGATCAAATGGCGCACGGTGCGTGGCACCCAGGCGGCGCAGAAGTACATCGTCTGCAACGCCGACGAGGGTGACTCAGGCACTTTCGCCGACCGCATGCTCATGGAGGGCGACCCCTTCCTGTTGATCGAAGGCATGGCCATTGCCGGGCTCAGCGTCGGCGCCAGCTACGGCTACATCTATGTACGCTCGGAATATCCACAAGCAGTGGCGACGTTGCGCGAGGCGCTCGGCATCGCCCGTGCCGCCGGCTACCTCGGCAGCAATGTCGGCGGCAGCGGCCTGGCCTTCGACCTGGAAGTGCGGGTCGGTGCCGGCGCCTATATCTGCGGCGAGGAAACCGCCCTGCTGGATTCCCTCGAAGGCAAACGCGGGATCGTCCGCGCCAAGCCGCCGATCCCTGCGCTGCAAGGCCTGTTCGGCCAACCGACACTGGTACACAACGTGTTGACCCTGGCCTCGGTGCCACTGATCCTGGCCAAGGGCGCGCAGTTCTATCGCGACTACGGCATGGGCCGCTCCCTGGGCACCATGCCTTTCCAACTGGCCGGCAACATCCGTCACGGCGGGTTGGTCGAGCGGGCGTTTGGCCTGACCCTGCGCGAGCTGGTGGAAGACTACGGCGGCGGCACCGCCAGCGGTCGACCGCTGAAGGCCGCCCAGGTCGGAGGCCCGCTCGGCGCCTGGGTTCCCCCGGAACACTTCGACACCCCGCTGGATTACGAGGCCTTTGCGGCCATTGGCGCCATGCTCGGTCACGGTGGCGTGGTGGTCGCTGACGACAGCCTCGACATGGCCCACATGGCCCGCTTCGCCCTGCAGTTCTGCGCCGAGGAGTCCTGTGGCAAATGCACCCCGTGCCGGATCGGCTCGACGCGCGGCGTAGAGGTGATCGACCGCCTGCTGGCCGCGCCGGACCAGAGCGGTCGCGATGAACAGGCAATCATCCTCAAGGACCTGTGCGACACCCTGCAATACGGTTCGCTGTGCGCGTTGGGCGGCATGACTTCCTATCCGGTCGCCAGCGCCCTCAAGTACTTCCCTGCCGACTTCGGTCTGCAGCCTTCGGAGGCCGACCAATGATCACTCTCTTCGACCCGAAAACCGACATGGACCTGGGCACCCCGGCGCGCGACAGCCAGGTACAGGTCACCCTGAACATCGACGGCCAGAGCATCAGCGTGCCCGAAGGCACCTCGGTGATGCGGGCGGCGGCCATGCTCGGGACCAGCATTCCCAAACTGTGCGCCACCGACAGCCTGGAGCCGTTCGGGTCCTGCCGCATGTGCCTGGTGGAGATCGACGGCATGCGCGGCTATCCCGCGTCCTGCACCACGCCGGTCAGCGAGGGCATGACCGTACATACCCAGACGCCGAAGCTCGCCACCCTGCGACGCAACGTCATGGAGCTGTACATCTCCGACCACCCGCTGGACTGCCTGACCTGCTCGGCCAACGGCAACTGCGAACTGCAAACCGTGGCCGGCCAGGTCGGCCTGCGGGAAGTGCGCTATGGCTACGCCGGTGAAAACCATCTGGCCGACCGGAAAGACACCTCCAACCCCTACTTCGACTACGACCCGAGCAAGTGCATCGTCTGCAACCGCTGCGTGCGCGCCTGCGAAGAAACCCAGGGCACCTTTGCCCTGACCATTACCGGGCGTGGCTTCGAATCGCGGGTCGCGGCGGCCGGTGGCGAGAACTTCCTCGACTCCGAATGCGTGTCCTGTGGTGCATGCGTGCAGGCCTGCCCCACCGCGACCCTGATGGAAAAAAGCGTGGTCGAACTGGGCCAGCCCGAACATGCCGTGATCACCACCTGCGCCTACTGTGGCGTGGGCTGCTCGTTCCGCGCCGAGATGAAAGGCGACCAGTTGGTACGCATGGTTCCCGACAAGAACGGCCAGGCCAACCATGGCCACTCCTGCGTCAAGGGCCGCTTTGCCTGGGGCTACGCCACCCACCCGGATCGCATCACCAAGCCGATGATCCGCAAGCACATCAGCGACCCCTGGCAGGAAGTCAGCTGGGATGAAGCCGTGACCTACGCCGCCAGCGAATTCCGTCGCCTGCAGCAGAAATATGGGCGCGACTCCATCGGCGGCATTACTTCCAGCCGCTGTACCAACGAAGAAACCTACCTGGTACAGAAACTGGTACGCGCCGCCTTCGGCAACAACAACGTCGACACTTGCGCGCGGGTCTGCCATTCGCCCACCGGCTATGGCCTGAAACAGACCCTCGGCGAATCCGCCGGCACCCAGAGTTTCGACTCGGTGATGCAGGCCGACGTGATCCTCGTGATGGGTGCCAACCCCAGCGACGCCCACCCGGTGTTCGCCTCGCAACTCAAGCGCAGCCTGCGCGAAGGCGCCCGGCTGATCGTCATCGACCCACGGCGCATCGACCTGGTGGACTCGATCCATGCCCGCGCCGAATTGCACCTGGCGCTACGCCCGGGCACCAACGTCGCCATGCTCAACGCACTGGCCCACGTCATCGTCACCGAGGGCCTGCTCGACCAGGCCTTTATCGACGCCCGTTGCGAAGGCGCCGACTTCGCCCGCTGGAGCGAGTTCGTCAGCCGCGCGGAAAACTCGCCGGAAGTCCTTGGACTGATCTGCGGCGTCGAAGCCGCCGATATTCGTGCCGCCGCCCGCCTCTATGCCGGTGCTGGCAACGCGGCGATCTACTATGGCCTGGGCGTCACCGAGCACAGCCAGGGCAGCACCGCCGTGATGGGCATCGCCAACCTGGCCATGGCCACCGGTAATATCGGCCGCGAAGGTGTCGGCGTGAACCCGCTGCGCGGGCAGAACAACGTCCAGGGTTCCTGCGACATGGGCTCCTTCCCCCACGAGTTGCCCGGCTACCGGCACATCTCCAACGAAGCGGTGCGCACGCAGTTCGAACAGGCCTGGAACGTGACCCTGCAACCTGATCCGGGCCTGCGCATCCCCAACATGTTCGAGTCCGCGCTGGCCGGCAGCTTCAAGGGCCTTTACTGCCAGGGCGAGGATATCGCCCAGAGCGACCCGAATACCCAACACGTCACCGCGGCGCTGTCGGCCATGGAATGCGTGGTGGTGCAGGATATCTTCCTCAACGAAACCGCCAAGTTCGCCCACGTGTTCCTGCCGGGCAGCTCGTTCCTGGAAAAGGACGGCACCTTCACCAACGCCGAGCGACGTATCTCGCGGGTGCGCAAGGTCATGGAACCACTGGGTGGCAAGGCCGACTGGGAAGGCACCGTGGCCCTGGCCAACGCCCTCGGCTACCCGATGAACTACCAGCACCCTTCGCAAATCATGGATGAAATCGCCAGCCTGACGCCGACCTTCACCCACGTCAGCTACGCCGCCCTGGAACGTCACGGCAGCCTGCAATGGCCATGCAACGCGGCGGCGCCGGACGGCACGCCGACCATGCACATCGACGAGTTCGTACGCGGCAAGGGCCGTTTCATGCTCACCGGCTACGTGCCCACCGAGGAAAAGGTCAACAACCGTTATCCGCTGCTGCTGACCACCGGCCGCATCCTCAGCCAGTACAACGTCGGCGCGCAGACCCGACGCACCGACAACGTCGCCTGGCATGACGAAGACCGCCTGGAAATCCACCCGACCGATGCCGAGAGCCGGGGCATCAACGAAGGCGACTGGGTCGGTATCGGCAGCCGCGCGGGTCAGACCGTACTGCGCGCGCGGGTCACCGAGCGGGTCGCACCGGGCGTGGTGTACACCACCTTCCACTTCCCGGAATCGGGAGCCAACGTCATTACCACCGACAACTCCGACTGGGCCACCAACTGTCCGGAGTACAAGGTCACCGCCGTGGAAGTCAGCCGCGTCTACCACCCCTCGGAGTGGCAAAAGCGCTACCAGGCGTTCAGTGACGAACAACAGCGCCTGCTCGACGAACGCCGCCAGGCACGCAGCACCGGAGCAAAAGCGGAGGTACGCCGATGAGCACCGACAACCTGATCAAGATGGCCAACCAGATCGCCCAGTACTTCTCCAGCGAACCGGACGAGCAACTGGCCATGCTCGGCGTGCGCAATCACCTGCAGATGTTCTGGACCCCGGGCATGCGCAAGGAACTGCTGGCCTGGCAGACGGAACACCAGGGCGCGGATCTGCATCCGCTGGCGCAGGCCGCAGTCAGCGGGGCGGGCTGGGAGGCTTAGGTCTACAGGGCTGCTTGGAATACCCCCCTTGGCCTGTGAAAGCGGGCCAAGGGGGTATTCGAGCCTTTGATCAAAGCCCCGCAAACGAACACAATTTGCAGGAGAATTCCGCGAGTTTTGTACGAATTCAAACCCGCCCCGACCGAAGTCGGGGCAGGCCACCTCAACAACCCTTACCGCTGATTATCGAAATGATCCCGTAGAAACTCATACAGGCGATAAGCCCGAAATGCGTTCACTACGAAGCTCCAGGTACGTCGCAGGATCTTTGACATACTTCGGCCCCCCAAGGTGGGCCAAACCTCCAGCGTACTTACCGGAACACGTACGCCTTCAAGTCCACGTGAAGGACTCCATGAGGCGGCCAGGCTGATGGCCCCCTGAGCGAATCCGGCACGGGTTACTAAGCCGTGTCAGGGGGGCCGAAAATGCGCGCGCAGGCCTGGCTGCCTCGTAGCACTCCTTTAACGTGAGAGCGCCGACATCGTATCCGAACGCCAGTCGTCAGATGTTTCCATCAGGCTGTTTTTTCGACGAAGTTCAATCAAGACATTTCAGGCTGAGCCAGTCTTTGTTCCATCCAGACCTCTCGGTGGATGAGCATTGCACAACACAAAGAGTCTCAGTAACATTGAACCGTCCACGTGAAGGTCTCTATGAGATCAGCAAATCAGTTCCATACTGGATTTGCGAAAAAAACCGCCCTACTAAGGCGGTTTTTTTTCGTCCCGACTCAGGCCTGCTCGCCCGCCTCTTCCCGGCGCGCAACACCATGGCGCGACTCGCGCAACTGCCGCTTCAACGTGCGCAACGGCGGCGCATACAGAAAGCCGAACGACACACTGTTCCTGCGCCCTTTCACCGCATGATGCAGCAGGTGCGCCTGATACAGCCGCTTCAGGTAACGATTGCGTGGCCGTGGCCGAAACGGCCAGTAGCGATGCACCATGCCGTCATGCACGATTACATAGATGATCCCGAAAGCCGCAACGCCAGCACCGACCCACTGCAAGGGATCGTGCCCACTGTTACCGAGTACGATCAACGTGATCGCCACCGCCGCCAGCACCAGCAGGTAGATATCGTTGGTCTCGAATGCCCCCAGGTGCTCCTCATGGTGCGAACGGTGCAGGAACCAGCCCCAGCCGTGCATGACGTACTTGTGCGCCAGGTAGCCGACCCCCTCCATCGCGACGAAGGTGCAAAGGAACAGGGCAAGGTGGGTCATCATGGAACGCTGTCGGCTCGCAGGAACGTCGGGATGTCAGGGGAAAAGTACCCCCAGCATACCTTGCCGGGCACGAAAATCGAGCCCTGCCCTGACAGGCGTCGCTACGCCCACCCGACTTTCGCTATTATCGACGTAACCTGCGGCGGACAGGCCTGTGCCGCGCCGTCCCGAAATGATCAACGACAAGGATGTTTCATGCTCCGTCTTTCCCCGCGCAACCAGCACTGCCTGCTGGCCCTCACGCTGGCTTGCCTGGCCCTGCCGGCCCATGCCGCCGCCAAGGTGGAACGGCGCTGCGGCTGGTTCGAAAACCCGACACCGGCCAATGCCACCCTCACCGACCGTGACGGCACCTGGGAAATCGCCAGCCAGGGCGGCTACCAGGCCGAAGGCGACTGGCCGCAGTTCAGCGGTGCGCAGTGGGTCCGCACCAATGGCCATTACGGCTACGGTTGTGGCTGCATGACCGCCAGCGCCGATCCCGATACCCACCAGTTGAACAACCTGACCAAGGCCACCGCCCGTCCACTGGCGGCCTGTCGCAACGATACAACGCTGCGGGAACCGGAACATCCACTCGCCCCGCCGCCTGCCCCGAAAGGCGCGATGACGTCCTACCAGGCCAAAGGCTTCAGCTTCAGCTATCCAAAAGGCTGGAAGGTCAGCCAGGTCCAGAATTGCCTGAACCTCAATCAACCGAAAACCCGTACCAACGAAGAGTACACCCTCAACCTGTGCGTCCAGCATGGCACCCTGGAGCAGGCGGCCGACAGCATGATCTTCTCCCTGGAAGATGGCGTCTGGATGCGTAGCGCAGGCATGGACTCGCCCAGCCCCGTCGACCTGATCGAAGGCCCTGGCTGGAAAGGCATGCAAACCACCCAGACCTGTGGTGTCAGCGATGCCGAAACCGGTTTTCACGCCGCCGGCGGCACCTGCCTGATGGCGATTGTCTACAACGCCAAGACCCAACTCCTGTTCGACACCGTCGGTTACTACCAGGACTTCGACACCCTCGACGCAATCATTCGTTCAGTGCGGTTTGACGAGAAGTAGCCGTCACACCCGCGCCTGCACCACCTCGATCCCCAACCGCCGATACGCCTCGATATCGTCCATCAGGTGCTGCTCGGTGAACATCGTCTGCAACCGCGCACAAGGCGCCACCACGAACGGCTCCACCGCACCGAGCTTGTCCGCCGTGGTCACGGCCACCACCTGGGAGGCGCTGTCGAGCAGCGCCTGCTTGACGGCCAACTCGTCGTAACGCGAGCAACTGATGCCGACTTGTGGATGAATCGCACAGACGCCCGTGAACAACAGGTCCGCCTTGATCCCCCGGATCAGTCGTACCGCCTCATGCCCCTCCACCGCCATGGTGGCCGGGTTCAACGTGCCGCCCGCGAGAATCACCGTGACGCCCTTGTGCTCGGCCAGGGTCATGGCAATCATCGGCGAACAGGTGACGGCGGTGATGGACAGGCCCGCCGGCAGTGACTGGGCGATCTGCAGGGTGGTACTGCCCGAGTCGAACAGGACGATCTGCCCGTCCTCGATCCGTTGCACCGCCAATTGGGCCAGGTGCCGTTTTACCTCGTCGGTCTCGGCGATGCGGGTGAAGTAGTCCTTGCCGGTGTCCTTGGGCCGAGGCAAGGCGCCGCCATGAACCCGTTGCAGCAAACCGGCCTGGGACAGCTCGGCGAGGTCACGGCGGATGGTGTCTTCGGACACCGAAAAATGCTGGCTCAACTCCGAGGCCATGACCTTGCCGTCGCGCTCCAGCAACAGCAGGATCTTCTGCCGCCGGACATGGGGCAGTTCGGAGGAAGAATGAAGGTTTTGCATGTTTTCGCCTGACTATGCATGTTTATGCCGACTTCAAGCGCACTGTATAACAGCCACCCCCACAATCAGGCAAACCCGCGATAATGCGCCTGAGCCTTCCACCCCAAGCCATCAAGCTGTCAGAAAGCTCCGATTCAACGCCTAATTTGCCCGCGAGCCCGCGTAATACTTGAGCCTCCCCCCTCCGGGATTTAATATCCACGCCGCTTATGTCGAGCACTCAGTACCGGTTGCAGATCTGATCCAGTCAGGGCCCCGCTGAGAAGAAAAACTACAGAAGGTGAAGCAATGACGGGTGACAACCTGACACCGGGTTTGCTCAAGCGCGGCTTGAAAAACCGCCATATCCAGCTGATTTCCCTCGGTGGGGCGATTGGTACCGGGCTGTTCCTTGGTTCCGCCGGGGTGCTCAAGTCCGCCGGACCGGCAATGATCCTCGGGTACGCGATCTGCGGTTTCATCGCCTTCCTGATCATGCGCCAGTTGGGCGAGATGATTGTCGAGGAACCGGTGGCCGGCTCCTTCAGCCACTTCGCCCACAAGTACTGGGGCGGCTATGCGGGCTTTCTCTGCGGCTGGAACTACTGGGTGCTCTACGTACTGGTCGGCATGGCCGAACTCACTGCAGTGGGCAAGTACGTGCAATTCTGGTGGCCTGAGGTACCGTCCTGGGTCAGCGCAGCGGTATTTTTCGTACTGGTCAACCTGATCAACCTGACCAACGTGAAGACCTTCGGTGAGGCCGAGTTCTGGTTCGCGATCATCAAGGTGGTGGCCATCGTCGGCATGATCGCCCTCGGCGTCTACCTGCTGGTGAGCGGTGTCGGCGGCCCGCAGGCCACGGTCAGCAACCTGTGGAGCCATGGCGGCTTCTTCCCCAACGGCGTCAGCGGCCTGCTGATGGCGCTGTGTTTCATCATGTTCTCGTTCGGTGGCCTGGAGCTGGTGGGCATCACCGCCGCCGAGGCCAGCGAGCCACGCCAGGTGATCCCCAAGGCGATCAACCAGGTGGTCCTGCGCATCCTGATCTTCTACGTCGGCGCACTGACCGTGCTGCTGTCGCTGTACCCGTGGGACCAGTTGCTGGTCACCCTGGGTGCTTCCGGCGACGCCTACAGCGGCAGCCCGTTCGTGCAGATCTTCGCCCTGATCGGCAGCGACACCGCCGCCCAGATCCTCAACGTGGTGGTACTGACCGCCGCGCTGTCGGTGTACAACAGCGGCGTGTACTGCAACAGCCGCATGTTGTTCGGCCTGGCCGAACAAGGCGATGCGCCGAAGTCGCTGATGAAACTGAACAAGCAGGGCGTACCCGTGCGGGCCATCGGTGTCTCGGCGCTGGTCACCCTGCTCTGCGTGGTGGTCAACTACGTTGCGCCCCATGAGGCACTGGAGCTGTTGATGGCACTGGTGGTCGCCTCGTTGATCATCAACTGGATCGTGATCAGCCTGACCCACCTGAAATTCCGCAAGGCCATGGAGCAGCAAGGCGTGGTACCGGGCTTCAAGGCGTTCTGGACACCGTTCAGCAACTACCTGTGCCTGGCGTTCGTCGCGATGATCCTCGTCGTGATGCTGATGATCCCGGGCATCGCCGTCTCGGTCTACGTGATGCCGGTATGGGTGCTGTTCATCTATGGACTGTACCGCCTGCGCCTGGCGAAGGGCTCGCCCCGCACGGCCTGATCACCGGCATGAAGAACAAGGGGACCACCAGGTCCCCGTGTTCAAGGCAAACGCACATTCCCGTCGTACGGCGTCTGCAAATCGCGCTCGGGAATCTCCCAGACGATCAGCTTCGGCGGCGTCTGCTTGAACGCCGGGCTGTCGAAGTAGGCCTTGGCCGCGCCGGAGAACTCGCCGCCGTCCTTGGCGAAGTTGCCCACCGGTGCGCCCAGTGCCGCTTCGAGGAAACCGACGAAGTTCGAGTTGCGCGAAAACGAGGTGCCGATCAACGCCGTATTGGGCAGGTTGTCGTCGCCGAACAGGTCGTCGAGATTGTCACCACCCGCTTCCTGCACCTGCTCCTTGATCTGCGTTGCCACCACGTTCTCAGCCCGTGGCTGTAACTTCGTCGGCAACCAATCGATACCCGCCAGGCGCACCAGGTCTCCCGGGCGCACGGCACTCGGCTCGCTCACCAGGTCGAAATGCTTGCGTGGCGTCGGCTCGAACTTCAGCCCTTCGATCATCCGGGCAACCTGCCCCGCCGCAGCCTTCGCCCCGGCTTCGCTCCAATGCGTATCGGTGCGCAGATAGGCCGCCTCGCCAACCGTCTGCAAGGTCGGTGTCAGGTTCAACGCAGTCACCCCTGCGCCCTGCAACAAGCCCAGCCATTCATCAATGCGGGGTGCCAACACCGCCGGGCGGCTCAGCTTGCACAGTTGGCTGGCGACGATCCGGCTCTTGTCCGGCACCACCGCCACCACCAACTGGATACCCCGCTTGCCCAATGCCTGCTGCAACTCGCTCACCGCCTGGACCTTGGCCCGGGCATTGAGCGCGGCATTACGGTTCAGCCGTAGCTCATCGGTGAGGAACAGCCAGTCCGGACACCCTTCACGTACCCGCGGACCGAGATCGCCGAAGGCCAGCCAACTGCCGCCCCGCTCCAGATCGGCAGCCTGTTTCGGTACCGGGGCATCGGACAGGGTTTTGGCAAACCGATGGGTAATGTCGCCGTGCAACAGCATGTCCCGGGTGACGGTCTTGGGCAGGAACTCGATCTTGCCCTTGAACATCAGCCAGACACAGGACACCAGGCCCAGCGCCAGGAACAGCATGAAGATCACCCCCGCCAACGGGCTGACGCGTAGCGCCAGCTCCGTGGGGGGCGTGGGGGCGGTCGACGGGGATTGCGTTGGCTTGGTCATCAGAACTGAAAGTACAGAAAGGGCACGGCTTCACGGCTGGCGATCAGAGCGAACGACAGCATGAACCCGAGCACGGGCCAAAGGGCCGCAGTCAGCGCGAACCACGCACTGCCGGCGAATCGTCTTTCACAACGCGGTTGCAACAGCGGCGCGAGGATGCACACCACCCCAAGCAAGGCCGCCAGGCCGTGTACCGGCCGCAGGGTCACCGCCAGCGCATCGCCCAGGGCAAAACCGTGCTGACCGAACTGGCCGCCATACATGCTCAACGCCGTGGCGAAATCCGGAGAGCGGAACAGCGTCCACGCCAGGCACACGAACAGCAGCGTCGCCGTGTGCGAGGCCCAGCGCGGCAGGCCCGGCAGACTGGAGCGCGACCAGGCGCGGTCGACGCACAACGCCACACCATGGGCCGACCCCCACAGCAGGTAGTTCCAGCTATCACCGCCATGCCACAGACCGGCGATGGCCATGGTCAGGAACAGGTTGCGATAGGTTTTCCAGGAGCCCTTGCGATTGCCACCCAGCGAGATGTACAGGTAATCGCGCAACCAGCTGGACAACGACAGATGCCAGCGCCGCCAGAAGTCCTGGATGCTGTAAGCCAGATACGGACGATTGAAGTTCTCCGGGAAGTGAAAGCCCAGCATCAGGCCCAGGCCGATGGCCATGGCGCTGTAGCCGGCGAAGTCGAAGAACAGTTGCAGCGAGTACGCCAGGCAGCCGATCCAGGCATCGACGAACGATGGGTTTTCCAGATGGAACGCCACGTCGACCAACGGCGACAGCGTGTCCGCCACCAGCACCTTCATGCACATGCCGATCATGAAACGGCGTGCACCCAGGGAGAAATTCAGCCAGTTGAAGTAACGCTGGTTGAGCTCGCGACGAACCCAGTCATAACGAATGATCGGGCCGGCAATGGAGTGACCGAACATGGAGATGTAGGTCGCGTAGTTGATGAAACTACGCTCCACCGGCACCACGTGCCGATGCACATCGACCAGGTAGGAAATCGCCTGCAGCACGATGAAGGACAACCCCGCCGGCAACGCCACCTTCTGCCAGGCAATCGGCATCGCGCCGTATCCGATGATCAGCTCGTTCCAGGTACCGACAAGGATATTGGCGTACTTGTACCAGCAGAGCACGGCGGTGTTGATCACGATCAACGCCACCAGCAGCCGGATTCGCCCACGACCGTCCTCCCGCGAGCGGTCGACCAGCAGGCCGCCAACCCAGGCCAGCACCGTCAGGACCATGTGCAGGAACAGGAACAACGGGCTGAGCCAGCCATAGAACAGCCAACTGCCGATCAGCAGGATGACGTTGCGCCATGCCGGTCTTGCCAAGGCATAGACCAGCAGGAACGCAGGCAGGAACAGCGTCAGGAACTCGAGCGAGGCGAAAACCATGGCGACGGGTGCTTCCGATTCAGTTGGACACGCTGTCCGTGGCGGTAATAAGGCGCGGCCCCGTCGACGAAGGCAGTATCAACAGACTGTAGCGCTTGTTGGCCTCCAACGCTCCGAGTTCGACAGACGCACCGACCGGCTTGCCAGCACAGACCAGTTGGACCGCCAGCGAGCCACGCGGGTTGAGTTCCTGGCGTCGCGGATTGCCGGCCGGGGCTTTCTGGAACAGGTCGACATCACGCCCGGCCAGGTTGACCCGGGCCTCGGCGCAACCGGAGTCGGCATCGAACAGCGCCAGCGAGGCCTTGAGCTGATTGGGAATGTCGAAAGCTTCGTTGACCACCAGTTGGCGAATACCCTGCTTGCCATCGTCCAGGGCAAACACCGTGGCGAAGTCGCCAGCAGCGACCTTCGCGTCCAGCGCGACCTTGTGACCGTCACGGCTCAAGGTGCCCTTGATCGACTGGCCACCGGGTACCGGGATGAAGTCGCTGACGGTCTTGTCGCCTTCAAGCTTCAGACTGGTCTTGGCCCCGTCGGGCGTCAGCTCCAGGGGGCTGGCGGACACGTTGACGAAGCGCAGATAGGCCGAGTCCTGGGAAGGACCGGTGGGATACAGGGCGATCTGCGCACCGAACGCCGGCGCGATCAGGGCAGCCCCGAGGAGGCCGCCGACAAGACCAAAAGTCCGTTTCACTTATTTCGCTCCCTTCACTGCGCTGGCAGGCAGTTCACCGATGGATTTGCCGATCGCCGCCGCCCAGGACTTGTAGCCGGCAATGGTGAAGTGTTGGCCGTCGGAGGTGATCCACTCGCCCGGTTTGGAGAACTTGGTCGAGTCGATGTAGGTGCATGGCGCGACCATGTTCGCCAGGGTGCCGGCGACCAGTTGCGTACGCACCTGGTTCTTGCCGTAGGTGTTCTCGTTGGTGTTGCTACCGTTGGCCTTGCCCCAGGCCGGCCCGACCCAGACGCACTTGGCGCCGCTGTCGGCGATCTGCTTGGTCAGCGCGGTCACGCTCTGGTAGGCCCAGACCTTGGGAAACGGCGTGGTTTTGTAGGAGGCCATGGTGTCACCCATGATCAACACCACCAGGTCCGGCTTGTCCTTGGCGATCACGTCCTTGATCGGCTGGGTGTCCATGGTGCCACGGCTCATGACCTTGATCTTTTCGCCGGGCTCGCGGGTAGCGCCGCAGTCGAGCTTGAGTTTCGGTGTGACCCAGTCGGCCGGGTTGGCGCCACAGGCACCGATCGCATGCACCTGGGCACCCTGCTGGGTCAGGTTGTCATACAGCGGGTTCATCAGCGAGTCGGGAAAACTCATGTGGCTTTCGCCAATCACGAGCAACGTCAAACCAGCGAGCACGGAAGAAGCCATCAAACATTCCTCGTTGAATCAATTCGAATAGGGGGAACCAAAGGGACTGACAGGCAGGTCCATCGGACCGGTCATGTCCTCAAAGGTATAACGCAGGTACAGACCACCGGCGACCTGACGGTAATCACTGGCATTGTCCACGCCAAGCGTACCGCCAAGGAAGAAGTTCGAACCGAATTTGTATTCGCCGGCAGCGCTCAAGCTGTAGCCGATGCCGGTCTTGTTATCGCCGTCATAGCGGCTCAGGCCGGCTGCCGTGGCATTGGCCTGATACTCGCTGTGGCCGGGGAGGATATCGGCACTGTCCTGACCGATATGCTGGACACCGATCGAGGACTTGATCCGGTAGGTGAAGCGCTCGGTGCGCTGCGACCAACTGACCGGCACGCCCAGGGCGAAGAAGGTCTGCGGACTGAAGTAGCCGCCATGGCCGTAGGTGTAGAAATCCTGATTCTCGGAGTAGTGCAAGGCGGAGCCGCTCAGACCCACGGTGAGGATACTGCCCGGCGTGTTGCGCAGGTACCAGTAGACACCACTGCCCAGCTCGAAGCGGTTGTTGTCGTCGACATTGTTGCCCGTCAGCCGATGCGCCGAGCCGTAGCCGTAGGCACCGAACTTCTGGTTGTCGTAGCCCAACTCGCCCCGCACGCCATTGGCGGTGACACCGCCCCACTTCTCGCCGGTACGCGGATCACGGGAGCCGGCGAACGAGGTCACGCTATCGGTGACCATACGGCGCGAAGCACTGACGCCATAGCTGAAGTTCGGGTTGGCGGAGAACGGCCGATTGAGACTGACACCACCGATCGGCGTACTGTAGGTAAAGCCGATCGGACTCATGCCGACATCAGCCTTGAGCCCGTTATCCTTGTCACGATAGGCAACGGCCAAACCGACCCCGCTGTCCTTCTGGCTGCCGACGAGAGCGGTACCACTGGTGCCGAAGCGTGGCGAGCCATTGGCACCGGGGCTGCCCGAGTACAGGAAGACCGGAGTGACCTGCAAGGCGATGCTCGCCAGGTTCGAGCCGACAGGGAAACTGGCTTCGAACGGTGTCTCGATGTCCGTCAGCTTGCCCAGGCCCTTCTCGCTGTTGTTGTTGCGCACAGTGAGCCCCTGAACCACATAACCCGTGCGGTCCTGGAGAATATCGTTGAGCGCCGCCTGCGCCGGGCTCAAGCCCGCTCCGGGTGCGGTGTCGCGTGCATAGGCCTCCTCGCCAAACGGATTGGCGCTGCGGCTGGCGACCGGGGCGGGCGCAGTGGCCTGAGCCTTCTGCGCGACCGGAGCCGGAATCAGTTCCATGTCGCCCGCGCTCAGGCCGGTGGATGAAGCGTCGACCGGCGGCGGAATCAACGACGCCTGGGCCAGTGCCGTACCCTGGCGACGCTGTCCGGCCAACCCGACGAAGGGGTTGGACGACACGGCGCTGCCACTCGCAACGTTGGCAACATAGGTGTCGACCCGCTGGCCGTTCTCGATCTCGATGGCCTTGCGCAGCAAACGGGCGGCTTCGCCAGTCTTGCCCATTTCACGATAGATTCGCGCCGAGGCGGTCAACGTCAGCGGCACGCCAGGCTCGAGTTCCAGGGCCTTTTCCACTGAGTGCTCGGCCAGCGAGTAGTCGCGGCCCTGCATGGCGATATCGGCCAGGCCCAGTTGCAGCTTGGCATTGCCGGGGTCGGCCTTGATCAGCGGTTCATAAAGGTTGCGCGCCTTGTCGACGTTGCCACTGGCAGCGTACATGCGTGCCAGCGAGGAAATCGCCAGGCTGTCATTCGGACGCTGTTGCAGCGCTGGCGACAACATGTCGTAGGCGGCGACCAGGTCATTCTTCTCGCGCAGCTCATCGGCCTGCTTGACCCGATAGAGAAACACCAGGTCCTCATAACGCTTGCTGGCGGTCTCGCCCATCGGCTTGCCCTGCAACTGACGCAGGATCTCGCTGGCCTCGGCATCCCGGTCGGCCTTGAGCAACACGCCCGCGTACAACAATTGCAGATCCGGGGTCGATTCGGACTTGTCCAGCAGGTCACGCATGAGGCTGACGGCCTGGTCCGGGTTACCGGCTTCGGCGTAGGCGCTGGCCAGCACCGCCACGCGCTCGGGCTTGCCACGGGTCAGCGGTTCGCAGCGCGACAGCAGGCCCCAGGCGTCCTGGCGCTGACCGCGACGGGCAACGTCCACCGCCAGTTCGGTCTGCACGTGCAGGCGAATGTCCAGCTCCATCTCGTTCATGTCGGTACTGCGCTTGGCCGCCGGAATCCGTGACAGAGTGCGCAGGGCCTTGCTCCACTCGCCCAGTTCGGCCGAGAGCAAGGTGCTGGTGTAGAGCGCATCGGGCTGGTCGGGTTGCTGCTTGAGCAACTCGTCGATCAGATCACGAGCGACCTGGGCCTGACCTTGGCGCAGGTAGACCCGGGCCAGGGCGAAACGGATCCAGGGATTTTTCGGATCGTCGGCCAGAGCTTCCTTGTAGGCTTTCTGCGCACCGGTCAGATCACCACGACGCTCGGCGAGCTTGGCCACCTGAGTCGCGCGCAATGCCCGAATATGCACGCTCGGCGCCAGGCGAGCCTGTTCCGCCGATGACAGCCGATCGATCAGTTGCAAGGCTTCGTCGGACTTGCCAGCCCGCGACAGCACGCCGATCAGTCCACTCAAGGCATCCGGGTAGTTGGCATTTCTCGCCAGCACCTGGCGATAACCGGCTTCGGCGGTATCCAACTGTCCGGCCTGGGCGTACCAACCCGCCAGTGCGGTCGGACCTGCGGGCTCCACGGGGTTCTTGGCGATGGCCTGCTCGATCAGTTCCCGAGCCTGGGCCTGGCGGCCGCTGCGCTGGGCGTCATTGGCACGGTCGAGAAGAATCCAGTAACGCACGTCTTCAAGGGCGCTTTTCCATTGCGCACCGGCACCGGTACGGGTCGCCTGCACCAGATAGTTTTCCGCTTCACCGAGGCGTTTCTGCTGTTGACGCAGGATGCCCATGCCACCCAGGGCATCGTAGTCGTCGGGCTTGTCCTTGAGGCGTGCCTGCAATTCCTGCTCGGCGGTCGCCAGGTCACCCGCATCGAGCGCCTTGAGGCCGCGGGCGACATGCGGATCGCGCTGCCAACCGGAACCTGTGCGGCCCTGGGCGATGCCCTTGTTCATCAATGCGCGGATCTCGCTGTCATCCGGGTGCGCCTGCAGGTACTGCTCGAACAGCGAGACCTGGTCCCGCGACGGCGGACCGAGCCAGACCAGGGCGAAGCGCCAGGTCTCGTCGGCGTTGCCGCCGATGTCCGGGTTATGCGAGAGCCGCGCCAGGGCACGGATACCTTCCGGGCGACTCTCGGGGTTACGTGCCAGGTGCAGTGCCAGCCACAGGTCGAGGATCGCATCGTCCGGACGTTCGCGGTGCAGGCGCTCCAGACCGACACGGGCCTCGGGCCAGCCGCTGGTGGAGAAACCCAGGGTGTTGTAATACTCGCGGGCGATCAGGCCCTGCGGCTGGTGGCCATCGAACAGTTGTCGATAGACCGCAACGGCCTGGTCGCGCTCGCCGGCATCGCTCAACTCGCGGGCCTTTTCCAGCAGTTGTTTTTTTTCCGGCGGGCTCAGGGCGATGTCCTGCTCAAGCTGCAGTGCCTGACGCGGCAGCGGCTGGATCGCCTGCAAGCGAGCCAGGTAGTTCTGCGCGTTGGCGATGCGCTGGCGCTGCACCTCGATCAGACCCAGGCCGTACAGCGCATCCGGTTGATTGGCGTCCAGGCTCAGCAGACGACTCCAGGCCTCGGCCGCGCGATCGGGTTTTTCCTTGGCCTGCCAGTAATAACCCTGCTGGATCAGCAACGATTGCGGGCTGCCGGTTTCGGCGGCGAAGCCGACACTGGAAGCCAGGGCGGCACAGACCGCCAGGGCTAGGGTTTGCTGGCGCATGCGGCCTCCCAGGATACGTTCACAGTGCCGTCCTTGTTGAACTGATAGCGGTGTTCACTCCAGCCCAGGGAAAACAGGCTCAGCATCACGTGATAATACTGATGCTGTTGATAGGCCGGGTCGGCCGGATCGGTGAAGTGCGCAATCGCCTGGTCAACCAGGCGTTGCTGTTGGTCCGCCAGCAATGGCAGCCCCTTGGCCCGCAGGTACGGCACCAGCGATGCCGAGAAACCGTAGGGCCCGATACCCTCGGTGGCGCCGGTCAGTACCTGGACCTTCTCCGGCGGCACGCCAGTGGACGCGGTGGACTGTGCCATGCCATCGAGATGGTCGAGCATCGGCTTGGCCAGCGGATCGGCCGGCGACGTCAGGCCGGCCCAGAGGTAGGTACGGATCGCATCGTAGCTGCCCAGCGCATTGGTGAACTTGTCGACCACGAACATGCCCTTGTTGAGGTCCGTCCCGCGATACCCCACCCAGTCCGGGACAAAGCCGAAGCGGTTCATGTTCTTGTCGGCGATCATCTTCGCGGTGCTTTCGGCCACTGCGTTCCAGGGGCCGGCGGGAAGCTCCTTGTTGAAGCGCCGCAACAGCGGGATCGGTGTGTAGCTGGCGTTGAAACGCCACAGCTGATCCGGGTGTTCATAACCCACAGGTCCTGGCAGGAGCATCTTGCCGAGCCCGGGGATGTCGCGGATCAGGGTCTTTTGCACGTTGTCCAGAATCCGCTGTGCATCGGCCCGGTAAGCCGGTTTTTTCCACAGGCGATCGGCTTCGAGCAAGGCGTAGGCGAACCACAGATCGGAATCGCTGGCAGAGTTCTTGTCGATGATCCCCCAGGTACCGGCCGGTGTCGGCCCCCACAACCAGCCGGGCAGGTTCTGCGCGATATCGGCACCGGCCATATTGTCCCGGGTCCAACGCCACAGGGCATCGAAGGTCACCGGGTCATTGGCGACCAGTGCGAAGAACATACCGTAGGACTGGCCCTCGGAACTGCTCTGGTTGGGGTCCATGCTCGAACCCAGCATGCGTCCGTCCTTCTGCACGAAGCGCTCGGCATAGTTCTTCCACAGGGGCCAGTTCTGCACGCTGCAGCCCTCGCCGGCTTGCGCCGCCATCGGCAGCAGCAATGCCAGGGGCAGCAGGCCACGCCCGAGCAAGCGCCCCAGGCCTTTTACACCGCTCAAATTGCGCACACTCATGACAGACGCTTCCGAGCCCGCGAGCGCAGGAACAGGAACAGCAGCAGGCTCACCAGCGCCAGTCCGCAGACCGTCACCAGCAGCATCCATATCAGGTTCTGCGAAAGCATCCACTGCACGCGCTTGAACAGGCTCAGGTCGCCGACGTAATACTGCTCATCCGCCACCAGCGAGGTGATGCGTTTGTCCTGCACCACGGCCAGACTGCCCTGGATAGTGTCCTTGTACTGATCGCCACCGATCAGCGCGGCCGTGGCATCGGCCAGGCCTTCGGGCTTGCCGCTGGCAATCACCACCACACTGCGCTCGGCCTTGAGCGGCGACTCGAAGCCGGCCAGGTAAGTGCTGCTGTTGGCACCGCTGTAGGTCACTTGCAGGCGCGGCTTGCGCTGGTTGGCCTGTGGATCGGGGCTGATCCAGTCACGCACGCGCAAGGTCAGGTCGGACAGGTTGAAACGGTGGCCCGTCCCTTCGACAGCCGCCGGCAGGCGGTTGGCCCACTGTTGCAGCAATGGCTGGTTGTCGCCCGAAGCGAACACCAGCAGATCCTTGTCGCTGACCGCCTGCACGTCCTTGGGCTGCACCACGGTCACGCCCGTCGCCGGGTAGCCGGTGGACTCGCCGAACCGACCCAGCACGGTCAGGTACGCGCCCCACTCCTGCGGGCCACTGCCATCAGGCAAGACCACGGCGCTCTGCGAGAGGTCGGCCAGGCGGGTGAACGGGAAGCCGCTATCGTTGAAGATCCCCAGGTTGGGCAAGGCGACGTAATGGTTGAAGCCGCGCAGGTCGAGGCTCGAATCCGGGTCGATGAGACCGCGCATGTTGTCGATGATGATGTCGCGGCATTCGCCCTGCTTGATGTAGTCGAACATGAAGCGCAGTTGCAACTGCGAGCGCGACGAGGCGACACCCAGCGGCAACAGCACCTGGGCTTCGCGCGGCAGGCTTTCATCCTTCTTGAGCATCGCCAGCAGGTTTTCGCCACCGTCGAGGCTCTTGAGCGAAGGCAATGGCATCGACTTCATGAAGGTGTTGTTCAGGCTCACCAGCAACGAGGAATTCGCCGATTCCTGTTGCGGCGTGTAGCGGTATTTCAGGTCCAGCGGCACACCTGCTTCGCGCCAGTTGAACAGGTCGGGCGGCAGGCGCATGGGAATGCTGATGCTGCCAGGGTTGTAGCCGGACACGCTGAGCTGCTTGGTGTCGATCAACTCACCCAGTCGCACGGGGCGGTCAGACGGCAGCCAGTTCGGCGCATCGTAGGGGCGGCGTGGGCTCAGCGGATCGAGATGATCGATCACCACGCTGTTGCCCACCAGCGCCTTGCTGCCGAGTGCTACGGCGCTGGCGGCCAGCTTGAGTTCGGCGGCGTCACGACCGGCGACGATCAGCAACTTGCCATGCGGATCGTTCGGATTGGTCTGCAAGGAGACCGTCGCGCCCTTGAGTTCCGGGATCTGCAGGCTGCCCAGTTGCACGGCCTCCTTGCTTTCGACCAAGACAATGGCGTTGCCCTGCTGGGGAATCTGGCCTTGGACGCTGGTGAAGTTGGCGCCACGATAAGCGGCCAGTGCGCCCATCCACGACGACAGCGCGCCTGCGGCTTCAAGCGTGGCGTTATCCGGTTGCCGGGCAAACACGAACGGCAGCTCCAGTTGGCGCGAATCGCGACGGTCGAAGAACGGCAGCGGCAGAATCGACAGGTCGTTCTTGAGTTCGATCGGCGAAATGCTGAGCTTGAGCTCGGAACCGACGTTGATCTTGGCCCACAGGCTGCTGTGCTGCGGGTCTTCGCACTGCATGGTGTAGTGCCCGATGAATTGCAGGCGCAGACGGTTGAACTCGGTGATCAGGTGCGGCGGGATGTTCACCACCTGCTGTTGAGGCTGACCAGCGCCTTCCTTGGGCAGCGACAGGCTGGCGGCGACTTCGTCGTTGACCAGCACGTTGATCTGCGACAGATCGGCGAGCAGCGCCGGCGAGTAGCTGTAGCTCAATACCAGTTGCGCACCGTTGACCACTTCATCGGCACGGATATCGAAGTTCACTGCATCCGAGGCTTCGACACCTTGCAGGTTCATGGTGTCCAGGCGCCCCAGTTGCTTGAGGGTCAGCTCACGGGTGTAGCTGCCGGCCGGTTGGGCCACGGCATTGGTCGCGACGACATTGCCCACAGCAGGGCTGAGCGCGGCGTTGTTGCCCGCAGCGGTGTCGGCGTAAGCCATGTGAATCATTGCACCCAGACACAGCACCGACGAAGCCAGGCGCATGAAAGGGTGACGTGGGCAGCGAGCGGCGCGGCGATCCGAGGATTTCATGATCATGACTTGTCCATAAGGGGGTCGAGCGGTTTCGAATGAGCGGACTTGGCAGCGAGACGGTCGCGGGTCTGCAGGACGATGGCCTTGAGCAAGGCGCCCATGCCGATCACGCCGATGGCACTGACTTCGCGCAGGGCCGACAGGGGGGTATCGAGCTTGCCGCTGCCCCAACTGGTAGCCCAGGTGTCGGCGCGGGAGAAGGTCATGCGTACCAGCTCGCTCTGCTGACGCAGGCTTAGCGGGTCGAACAGCGCGCCCAGGTACTGGCCCTTGCTGAACACCACGGTCGTGTCGAACTGACTGGTGTGCGAATTGCGGAACAGCGACACGCGCACACGTTCACCGGCAGCCACCGTGGTGCCCTCCGGCAACTTGAGGCCGAGGCCGCGCTGGGAGAAGTCCTGGGTCATGCCGTAGACCTCGGTGCCATCGGACAGCTCGATCCTGACCGGCAGCTCGGCGCGAACCCGAGGTTCGGAACGGACCTGGCGGGTTTCAGAAGCCACCGCGACCGCAGCGCTGGTGATGATCAGGTTGTAGAGCGTCCAGACACAGTTGATCAGCACGGTGATCTCGGTATCGGCCTCGCCCCAGATCAACTGATGGATGCCGAACAGCAGGCCGATCAGGTTCAGCGCCAGCAGCACGATGTAGGGCCGGGCCAGCTTCCAGTCGAAATATTCCTTGTCGATGATGCCGCCCTTGTCGGTGACGTTGAAGCCACCGAACTTGGGGTTGACCAGCGCCATCAGCACCGGCGGCATGATGTACCAGGCCAGTACCGTCTCGTAGACCTCGTTCCAGAACGAATGCCGAAAGCGCCCCTGGATGCAGGAGTTGGTCAGGTTGGAGTGGAACAGGTGCGGCAAGGCATAGGCGGTGATCATCAACGCCGAGGCGTGGAAGATCTGCGCACCGAAAATCAGGTAGGCCAGCGGCGCGGTGAGGAACACCAGCCGGGGCAGACCATAGAAGAAGTGCAGCATGGCGTTGGCGTAGCAGACACGCTGCCCCAGATTCAGGCCTTTGCCCATCAAGGGATTGTCGACGCGAAAAATCTGCGCCATGCCCCGTGCCCAGCGGATACGCTGGCTGATGTGGCGCGACAGGCTTTCGGTCGCAAGACCCGCCGCCTGAGGAATCGCCAGGTAAGCGGTGTTGTAGCCGGCACGGTTGAGCTTGAGCGCGGTGTGGGCGTCTTCGGTCACGGTCTCGACCGCCACCCCACCGATCTCTTCCAGCGGCTTGCGACGCAGGATCGCGCAGGAACCACAGAAGAACGTGGCGTTCCACAGGTCGTTACCGTCCTGCACCAGGCCATAGAACAGTTCGCCTTCGTTGGGTACGGCGCGGAAGGTATTGAGGTTTTTCTCGAACGGGTCCGGGGAAAAGAAGAAGTGCGGCGTCTGCAGCATCGCCAGCTTCGAATCCTTGAGGAACCAGCCCATGCCGATCTGCAGGAAGGAACGGGTCGGCACGTGGTCGGCGTCGAACATGGCGATGTATTCGCCATCGGTCACCTTGAGCGCTTCGTTGAGGTTACCGGCCTTGGCGTGGAAGTTGTTGTCGCGGGTGATGTAGTTGACCCCGATGCGGTTGCAGAACAGGCGGAACTCATCGCGGCGACCATCGTCGAGCACGTGCACGCGCAACTTGTCTTTCGGCCAGTCCATCGCCTGGGCGGCGAAGATGCTCAGCTTCACGATGTTCAGGGCTTCGTTGTAGGTGGGGATGAACACATCCACCGTCGGCCAGTCATTCGGGTCGCCGCTCAGCAGCACCGGACGACGGCGCAGCGGCCAGGCGGTCTGCACGTAACCGAAGACCAGTACGACCAGCGCATAGATTTCCGCCAGGACCAGGCCATAGCCGAACAGCATGTCCAGCCAGCCTTCGAAGCCCAGGGTATCGGTCAGACGCCAATACAGATAACGCAGGGACGCCACCAGCGACAGCACGATCAGCGCCAGGATCGGAAAACGACCAGGCACGCGCTTGATCAGCAAGGCCGAACCGAAGCACAGCGCCGCGAACAGGCACTGGGTGTAAAGATCCAGCGGCGCGCTGACGATGCAGACCAGCAACAGGCAGGCGATGATCGCACCCGCCAGAACCAGTGTGCGGCGCAATACGCTCGGCCACTGTTTGATGTGTGCCAGCCAGGAATTGAGGCGCAACTCGGAGCGCCCCGGGTCTTGGGACGTGAAATTGGGATCGATGGTCATGACAGATGAGACTCTTGCGTACCTTGCATGAGCAGTTCGCACAGCGCGCCTGCCACGTCGAGAATGTCCTGGCAGCCTCGAGTACTCGGGGTATGCGCCAGCGGATTACGCTCATAGGCCAACGCTTCGCCGAGGAAGTGATCCTGACGGACCACACCCAGCAACGAGTTGCCGATTTTTCTTTTCAATACTTCGCAGACATCGAGGCTGAACTGGCGCGAAGTATCCAACTGGTTGATGACATATTTGCACGACAACGGCCTCTCCCCCTGCCGATAAGGCGCCAGCAGGCGGTCCATCTGTTCCAGGCTGGAATAGGACGCGCCATCGGCGAGCGTCACCACCACCGCAACGTCGGCGATGGCCAGCGCCTGGGCCAGGTAAGCCGTCGCCCCGCAGGGTGTATCGATGATCACGGTGTCGCGCTCGCCCAGTTCCAGACCGGCCAGGTGCCGAGCCAGCCAGGTCGGATCGGCACGCAGAGCGCTTTCGAAATCGACACGCTCGTCCTCGCTCACCACGCCATAGGCCAGGCAGTGGCTGGCCGAAAAACCGTCACGCAACAGACGTCGCCAATCCTGCTGGGAATGATCCTGGGCGATGCCCGGCCATTGGTCGTTGCCCCCCAGATGCAGACACAAGGCATTCTGTGGATCGAAATCAAGTGCCAGGGTCCGGCCACCGTCACGCTTGAGCGTGCTGGCCAGGGCAGCGGCCAAGGTGCTCTTGCCGACGCCCCCCTTGGCCGAGACCATGGCGATGACCTTGGCTTTGAGCACCGTACGTTCACCGGCCTGCGCAGGAGCATTGACGGCACTGACTTCGCGTTGCTGCTCGATTTCCGCCAGCAGCCGGCTCAGGGATGTCACGCCCACCGCCGCTGCCAGCGGGGCAACCGCCGTTGCGTTGATGGCCGCTGGCAGCGGCGCAACAGAAACAGGGGGCGCTGAGACGGCCGGCGACGGCACATCCGGGATGTCGATAGGTGCCGAAGCAGCGGCTTGTGACAAGGGTTCGACCGGGGCCACCGGCTGCAGAGCATTCAACGTCTCTATCAGTTGAGTCGCAGTCTCTTCGGCGTAGTCATAGGACGGCTCGACTTCAAGATAGTCTTGCGCACTACCTCCGAATCTCTTGAAGAGATTCGCGATATCGTCAGAAAGATGCATGCAGGTGTCCCTTTGTACAATAGAAATTCGAAACAAGCGTCCAAAGGGACAAGCACCAACCCTGGTCCTACAACGTCCATTATTCCCAACGGCTTCCCCTACCGGTAGTAGCAATATGATGGTGTCATTATTTTGTTGTCTAATTGATTTTGTTCAGCCCGAATAATCGACAAGCCAAAATTTTGGCGAACAACTTTGAAACATTTGGCAAAACCCGCCCACCCGCTTCTGAGCTGGCCGCTCGCCGGTTGAGCCGTGACAACAGCGCGCCGGTCCAATAGATTAACCGCCCAAAAATGCTGCGGCATTTTGAGCCTTACCCCCTGTTAAATGAAATAGCGAAATTTCGATGCCTGACTCTCATACCGATGAAGCCGTAACCAACTTGTCCGCCAAGCACGCATACGAAAACGCGATCAACCTTTCCCAGCATGTGGCCCAGGCCAAGAACATCAGCGAAATGGTGCTCGACGCGTTCCACACCTCCAGGGAAAGCGAGGAAATCCGCCAGTTGCGTGTAGCGATCCGCCAGGCACACGACCGTTTCGACGACGATCAGGCCTACACACTCATGGGCCAACTCAAGCAGCTCAAGGATACCGAAGCTGCAGAAATCGCCGCGCTGGAAGACCTGAGCACGAAATTCCCGATCAGCCGGATCCTGTCCAGCTACAAGGACGATCCGGCGTTTCAGGAATTGGTCTATGGCCTGGCGCTCAAGGTGCTGAACCAGACCCACCAGGCGGTGACCAATCCGAACGCCGGCAAGGGCAAGACTGCGCGTGCGAAGAAGGAAGCCGAAGTGTTCGTCATCAGCAAGGACGGCACCAGCGTCAACTTCCCGCTGCGCACGCCACGCACCAAGGCCAACGCCGACCGCGAGGCGTTCGAGTTCCTCGGCTTCGCCTTTGCCGGCCACGGCGATCTGGCCGAACTGCTGAGCGAAACCTTTGTGGATAACGAGGGCAATGAACAGCCGGCGACACGCAAGAATATCGTCACCGCGATTCAGCAGCAGACGGCGTTTGCCGGTTACAGCGTGGCTCAACAGTAAGAACGGCTCGCAGAAAGACGCGCTTGCCGGCGCAGGACAGCGGCCAGAAAGCCAACCGACCCAAGCCGGCAATGCTCCTGCCCCACGTGGCTTTTTGCGCAGACACAAAAAAACCCGCCGAAGCGGGTTTTTTTTTGACCTGCCCAACATCCTGTCGGTAGCCGTCCTAGCCAGGTCGATCATCCTTGATCCTGCGCACATCCGTATGCAGCAGTGATGGGTGTAGATTAGGGCAACGACAGGGATGGGCAAAGACGTGATCGCCAGTGCGGCGTGTAAGCCTTTGGCTATACCGCCGCAGCGTTTGCCACAGACTCGGCGCCGGCGGTCGCCAGCGCACCACAGATGCCCGCGACGATCATCTCCACCTCCGTGGCGTCGATCGTCAACGGTGGCAGCAGGCGAATGGTCTTGCCCCGGGTGATGTTGATCAGCACACCCTGTTCGCGGGCAGCGATCAGCGCCAGGTCGCGGACCGGCTGCCTGAGTTCGATACCGATCATCAGGCCCCGACCACGGATCGCCATCACCTGCGGATGCGAGCCCAGTTCATCCTGCAAACGCGCGAGCAGGCGTTCGCCCTGGTGCCGGGCATTGGCGACCAGTGCCTGTTCCTCAATGATATCGAGCACGGTACAGCCCACCCGGCAGGCCAGCGGATTACCGCCGAACGTGCTGCCATGGCTACCCGGCGTGAACAGTTGCGCTGCCTTGCCCCGCGCGAGGCAAGCGCCAATCGGAATGCCGTTGCCCAGGCCCTTGGCCAGGGTCATCACGTCCGGGACGATGCCTTCGTGCTGGAAAGCAAACCATTGCCCCGTACGCCCCACCCCGGTCTGGATCTCATCGAGCATCAGCAACCAGGCGCGCCGCTTGCACAGGTCGCGCACGGCTTTCAGATAACCCGGCGTTGGCGGTTGCACCCCTCCCTCACCCTGGATCGGCTCCATCAGCACCGCGCAAATCCGCTCGCCATGGCTGCGCGCCAGACTGTGCAGCAGTGGCAGGTCGCCGAACGGGACCCTGATGAAGTCCCCCGGCAACGCGTTGTAGCCCAGACGCACCGCCGGACCGTCACTGGCCGACAGTGTGCCCAGGGTACGACCGTGGAAAGCGTTTTCCATGACCACCACCAACGGCTGCTCGATACCCTTGTGCCAGGCATGCAGACGCGCCAGCTTCAGCGCCGTTTCATTGGCCTCGGCCCCCGAATTGTTGAAGAACACCCGGTCCATCCCGGACAAGCCGGACAACCGCTGCGCCAACCGCTGTTGCCAGTCGATGGTGTAGAGGTTCGAGGTGTGCAACAGCAGGCCAGCCTGCTCGCTGATCGCCTCGACCAGGCGCGGATGGGAGTGACCGACATTGGTCACCGCCACCCCGGCCACGGCATCCAGATACTCGCGGCCGTCCTGATCCCACAGGCGGGTGCCCAGGCCTTTGACAAACCCCAGGTCGAGCGGTTGATAGGTGGTCATCAGGCAGGCGGCGGTCATGACAGCAGGCTCCAGGCAGTGAGGTCGTGCGAGCAGTATCGTTAGCCACCTGAGCTGGATAAACTCCCTTGAACTTCATTCATTTTAAAGTAGAGATTGATAATGGACCTGTTCCAGGCCATGCAGGTATACGTGAAGGTGGTGGAAAGCGGCAGCATGACCGCTGCCGCCCTGGACTGCGGAATTTCCACCACCATGGTCGGCAACCATCTGCGCTCGTTGGAGCAGCGCCTCGGCGTCAGCCTGCTCAATCGCACGACCCGCCGTCAGCGTCTGACCGAATTCGGCACGACCTACTACCAGCGCTGTCTTGAAGTGCTGGGCCTGGTGGCCGACTCCGAACGCCTGGCCGAGCAGGTCCAGGGCGAACCGAGCGGTACCCTGCGGATCACCGCTCCGCTGACCTTCGGCTCCGAGCGCCTGACGCCGGCACTGAGCGAGTTCGTCCTGCGCTATCCACGAATCCGGCTCGACGTGATGCTCAGCAACCAGCGCGAGGACTTGATCGACAGCGGCTTCGATGTGGCAATCCGCCTGGGCACTCCCGAGCCATCGGCGCTGATCGCGCGGCCGCTGGAGAACTACGCCCTGACCGTCTGCGCCTCGCCTGCCTACCTCAAGCGCCGGGGCACCCCGCTGATTCCCCAGGACCTTGAACACCACGACTGCCTGGCTTTTGCCTATCCGGCGGGCGATGACTGGCGGACGGTGGAAAAACAATGGAGCCTGAGCGGCCCGGAGGGAGAGATTCGGGTGCCGGTCAGCGGCCCGATGACCATCAACAGTTCATCGGCGCTGTACCAGGCGGCGCTCGCCGGCATGGGCATCGTGATGTTGCCCGATGCCCTGTTGCGCGACGATCTGCGCGAGGGACGACTGGTGCCCTTGCTGGGCGACTACAAACTGCCTTCACGGCCGATGAACCTGCTTTACGCCCAGGACCGCTATCGGTTGCCCAAGCTGCGCAGCTTCGTCGAATTTGTCCTGGAGAAATGGGCAAAGCCCTGAGGCTTCACCCATACCCTCAAGCACCTTACTGGGCAGTCGCCTTGGCCGCATCTTCGATGAGGGCCGCCACCTTGTCCGGATGGGACACCATCACCACATGCGACGCGCCCTTGATGTCCACGGTCTCGCGCGAGCCGGCGCGGTCGGCCATGAACTTCAGCGCCGCCTCGGGAATGTTCTTGTCCGCCGAACCGTAGATGAACCAGGACGGCAGGGTCTTCCAGGCCGGCTCGCCGGAAGCTTCCTTGAGCGCGGCCTCGGCGATCGGCCGTTGAGTTGCAGCCATCAGCGCGGCTTCCTTGGCCGGAACATCGGCAGCGAACTGCGCCGGGAACTTGTCCTGCTGGATGTACAGGTCGACGCTGCCATCTTTCAGTTTCACAGGCGGTGCCAGGGTCGGACCAAGGCTACCGCCCGGGAAACGACCGGAGAGTTCGATGGCGGTCTCGCCTTTTTCCGGGGCAAAGGCAGCGACGTAGACCAGTGCCTTGACGTTGGATTGCCCATGGACGGCGTTGGAAATCACCGCGCCGCCGTAGGAATGCCCCACGAGAATCACCGGACCTTGCGTATGCTCGACGATATCGGCCACATAGTCCGAATCGCCTTTCACACTGTGCAGCGGGTTGGCGACCGCGATCACCGGATACCCCTTGGCCTGCAGACGGGCAATTACCCCGCTCCAACTGGCAGACTCGGCGAAAGCACCATGAACCAGAACCACGGTGGCCTTCCTGGCCGGTTCCGTGGCGGCTGCAGCCGAGCCGCTCCACCCCAGCGACAGCGCACCAGCGGCAATCGCTACGGCAGCGAACAGTTTCGATACAGCAGAAAGACGGGACGTTTTCATCGTTAATTCCTTTCGTTTGAAGTGACGGACCCGCCGGAAGCGGCGGCTTGAACGTGGAGCCATGATGGCGAAAACACGTTTACGAATGGCGCCTTTTTGTCGATTATATGCGGCAGATCGTCTAAACCCTCTAGCGAGAACCCACCCATGGATCGCCTGTCGACCCTGCTGACCCACTTCGGTATCGCCGCCAACACCTTCCACAGCGGCCGGCTGCTGGGGCAAATCGAGCTCGACGGTCGCAAGCCTTGTGGGCATGTCCACCTGCTCAAGAGTGGCCGGCTGCAACTGGAAGCCGATGGCAGGACAGTGTCTGTCGAAGAACCGAGCCTGATCCTCATTCCCCGTCCCCTGCCCCATCGCCTGGTCGCTGGCGCAGCCGATGCTGCCGAGCTGGTCTGCGCCTCGTTGCGGTTCGATGGGGGGATCGACAACCCGTTGTCGGTGGCCCTGTCCGACACCCTGGTCATGCCGCTCAAGGCCGTACCGATGATCGAAGGCACGCTGGACTGGCTGTTCGGCGAAGCCTTCGCCGAACACTGTGGTCGCGAAGCGGTGATGAACCGTCTGTTCGAGTTGATGGTGATCCAGTTTTTGCGTCACATGATGGCCTACCACAGCATGACCACCGGGATGATGGCGGGCCTGGCAGACCTGCGCCTGGCCCGGGCCATGACCCTGATGCACAATCACCCCGAACGGTCCTGGACCGTGGCCGACCTGGCACAGCAGGCCAACATGTCGCGAGCCAGTTTCGCCGCGCACTTTCACAAGGTGGTCGGTCAGACCCCGGCAGACTATGTGCTCAGTTGGCGGGTCAGCCTGGCCCAGAAGCGCCTGCGCGAAGGCCGACCGATCGCCCTGATCGCCGATGAGGTCGGTTACGAAAGCCCGTCGGCACTGGCGCGGGCCTTTCGGCGCAAGATCGGCGAAAGCCCACGGGAGTGGCTGGGACGCCAGTCGAGCGAACCGAGAAACCCCGCCCCGTCGCTCTGAAACGCTTGCCAGGGCACTTTCGCCAGAGAGACCGATCAGACCCTACAAGGCGCTTGTCCGTGAACAATTCGACGCACAGGCAAGCCCATCCACGGACCGCGACACGGAACGACCCACCGTTATGTTTGAACACATCGACTTCAACTCTCTGCTCGCCACTTACGGTTACTGGGCCATCTTCATCGGCTGCCTGCTGGAGGGCGAAAGCATCCTGATTCTGGGCGGCATGGCGGCGCACCAGCAGGTCCTGAACCTCTGGACGGTGATCTTCTGGGCAAGCCTTGGGGGTATGCTCGGCGACCAGTTGCTGTTCTGGGCCGGCCGCTTCTTCGGTACCCGCCTGCTGCCACGCCTGCACCGCCAACAGGCGACGATCGACCGGGTCACCGGCCTGATCGTGCGCTACCCCTTGGCGTCGGTGTTTTCCGTGCGCTTTCTCTACGGCATGCGCCTGGTCGGCCCGCTGGTGATCGGCGCCAGCGGCCTGTCGCCGCTGCGCTTCAGTGTGATCAACCTGTTCGGGGCGCTGGTCTGGGCCACCCTGTTCGCCTCGGGCGGTTATTGGGCCGGCGAGTTTCTCGAAGAGATGTTCGGCAACCTCAAACCCTATCGCCTGCCCATCGCGGTTGGCGTGGTGCTGTTGATGGCCGGTATCGCCCTGATCCGCCATCAACGGGCCCGGCGCAAGGCGCGCCGGTCAGAGGCGGAACTGCCCGACCATCCCACGCAGTGAGTTGGCCAGTTGCGCCAGCTCGTGGCTGGAAGCACTGGTCTCGTTGGCACCGGCTGCCGAGCGCAGCGACAGGTCGCGAATGTTCACCAGGTTGCGGTCGACCTCACGGGCCACCTGGGCCTGCTCCTCGGCAGCGCTGGCAATGACCAGATTACGCTCATGAATCTGATGCACCGAGGCCGTGATGGTCTTCAAGGCATCGCCGGCGCGCTCGGCCAGAACCAGGGTACTGGCAGCACGCCGGGAACTGGCCTGCATCGAATCCAGGGCCTGGGTCGAGCTGCTGCGCATGCCATGCACCATCTGCTCGATCTCCTGGGTCGATTGCTGAGTACGATGGGCCAGCGCCCGCACCTCGTCAGCCACCACCGCGAAACCGCGCCCACTCTCGCCGGCACGGGCCGCTTCGATGGCGGCGTTGAGGGCCAGCAGGTTGGTCTGCTCGGCAATCGCCCGAATCACATCGAGCACCTTGCCGATATCCTGAGACTGGGCGGCGAGTGACTGCACCAGTTCGCCGGTCTGCTCCACCTCGCCGGCCAGGGCATTGATCGCCTCGGCCGTTTCACTGACGCGCTCCTGACCCAACTGAGCCGACTCACTGGACTCGCGAGTGGCCTCGGACGTGGACACGGCATTGCGCGCCACCTCTTCCACCGCAGCGGTCATTTCATTGACGGCGGTGGCCGCCTGCTCGATTTCATCGTTCTGCTGTTGCAGGTCCCGGGTGCTGTTGAGCGTCACCGCATTCAACTCGTCCGCTGCGGTCGCCAGTTGCGCCGACGAACCGGTGATGCCCTGCAAGGTGTTGCGCAAAGTCTGCTGCATGGTCGCCAGCGCTTCGAGCAGTTGACTCACCTCGTCAGTGCCTTGCGCCTCGATATCGCGGGTCAGGTCACCACGAGCAACGTTCTGCGCGGCGCCCAGTGCCTCACCCAGCGGCTTGACGATACTGCGGGTGAGCAACATTGCCAGGCCCACGGTCGCCAGGGCGGCCAGGGCGATAAACAGAATGACGACGGTCCGGGAACTGCTGTAGTGCGCCTCGGCCTTCAGGCTCTCGGCCTCGACCCGCTTGCTGAAGAGGTCCGCCAGGTCGGTGAGCTGCTTGCCGGAACCGTCGACCACGGTTTTCATATCCACCAGCAGCAGTTTGATCAATTCGTCGCGTCGCCCCTGCTCCGCCAGCGTGAACGACTGAGCGATACCTGTGCGGTAAGTGGCGAAGGTCGACTTGAACTGGTCATACAAGACGCGCGTTTCAGGCGTGGTCACCAGCTTGTCGTATGCAACGATCTTCGCGCTCAGCTCCTTGTCGCGGGTATCCATCTGGGAACGGTACGTGGCGATATTCTTCGGGTCCGGGTCCAGGGCCATGCGCAGGGAGATCGTACGGATGCGCAGCATGATCTCGCGAATCTCGTCGCCACCGCGAATACTCGGCAGCCATTGGGTTTCAACCGCCACTTCACTGTCCCGGATACTCGCCATCTTTTCGAGGGCAAACAGGCCAAGCAGAGCCACCAGCAACGCAATCAAAGCGAACCCGAGTGCGGCGCGAGGCGCAATATTCAATCGACGAAGAAACATGACGGCAGCCTTTTCCTGGATGATCCGAAGTGAAATGACGTGGGCGTGGCCGCCGACGATTGGCAGGTTATCGGCAAGTCATATGACAACTTGAAATGTACGTCGGAAAATAGGGCCAGATGCCAGCCCCCTGCACACCGACTGGAAACCTGCTGTGACTGGCGCAAGAAATCCGGTCGCTCTAGGGCGTCTTTTGCCCAGCAGCCGGTACGATCGAGACCTTGTAATGGATGGCGGCGCGATAGCTCGTGCGCAAAATGCGCGTGGCTCGTTTGTTGATTGCATCTGCACTGGCATCCTGTGGAACCAGACTGTGCAGCTCTGTGTGCTGGGTATGAGCCAGCCAGGTCGATACCCCCTGGCCCGGGGCGCAAGGCTGGGAAGCAAAACTGACTTTGCCGTCATTTCCTACACATTTGTAGGCATCGCCCGCGATAGCGGTAGCCGAGGTCACGGCCAGGATCATGAAAAACCAGAATTTGTCCATCTTAAGCATCCTTGGCGGCGACGGTCATACCTACATTCGGTGCAGTTGCTGGGCAGCAAAGCACGGCTGGCCGGATCTTAAGACCAAAAGACCGGGAGATTAAGTGAAACATCACTTTTCCACCGGCCACAAAAAACCCGCCGAAGCGGGTTCTTTGCTGACCATCACGACTCCTGTCGTCGGCCATCCTGGCCTGGGTCTGTCTTCCGTGACGCTGTACACATCCTTGCGTAGCAGCAGTGAGTAAAGATTACCCCCCCGCCCACAGGCCGGAAAGAGGAGATCTCGGTGTCCATTTGTAAGCCTTTCGCCATACCTAGATAGAATTCACTTCAGTCCATGGCCAATCAGCCAACTCCGCTTCCCCTCTTCGAATGATCGGCGCCGCGCAGAAAGACCATCGCATCTGATGGCCATCGAACTTGCAAAGTCCTCGGAGAGCACAACACCCTGCAAGCCAGCAGAGACTCCCTGCCTGATCAGGAGGGCCGCGCCATGGATAGGGGATGCCCGATGGTCATGTACCAAGAACCTCCCTCCCACCCTGAAAGCATCACGGGTCCGCCTGCAATACGTAATGCGCTTTACAGTCACGACTTCCGTGATGCGACTTCGATGGTCAATATGAACTCGCCTCCCCTCTATCGCCAACTCGCCAACCACTACCTCAACGCCATCCAGAACGGAACACTCAAGACCGGTGAACGCTTTCCATCCATTCGCCTGATGATGGAAAAACATGCCATCAGCCTTTCCACCGCCGTCCAGGTCTGTCGTCAACTGGAAGACTACGGTGTGCTGGAAGCCCGCCCACGCTCCGGCAACTTCATTCGCCAACCGGCCAAGCCCCAGGCAATTTCGACCGCCAACGAAGCGCTGCTGCCACTGGATACCAGTCATTACGTCGGTATCCACGAGCAGGTTTCTGCGGTGGTCAAGGCCAGCCAGCAGGCCTCGATCCAGGTCAATCTCGCCAGCGCCTACTGCGGCGCGCAGATCTATCCATTGAAAACACTCCAGGACCACATGATCAAGGCCTTGCGCCAGGACCCGTATCTGCTCGGCAGCCCCTCCCCAGCCAGTGGCGCACGCCCACTGCGCGACTTGCTGGCCCGGCGGGCGCTGGGTTCGAAAATCAGCATCACCGCCGACAAGATCGTCATCACCAACGGTGCCACCGAGGCCATCAATCTGGCCTTGCGCGCGGTGACTCAACCGGGAGACATCGTGGCGGTGGAATCACCGACCTTCTATGGCCTCCTGCAGATTCTCGAAAGCCTGAATCTGCGCGTACTGGAAGTACCGACGACGACCAAGACCGGCATCAACCTGTTCGCCCTCGAACAACTGCTCCAGGGACCGGAACGGATCAAGGCGCTGATCGTCATTCCCAACCTGCACAACCCACTGGGCAGCGTGATGCCCGATGCACACAAGGCGCTGCTGGTACAACTGTGCGCGGATTACGACACGGTACTGATCGAAGATGACACCTACTCGGACCTGGCCGATACCGAACAACCGTTGTCGGCCCTGAAAAGCTGGGACCGCCACGGCAACCTGATCTACTGCGCGTCCCTGAACAAAACGCTCGCCCCCGGCCTGCGACTTGGCTGGATTGCCGCGGGGAAATGGCATGACCGGATCGAGATGCTCAAGCACACGCAATCGCGCAACTGCGAAATGCTGCCGCAACTGGCGGTCGACGCCTTCATGAAGACACCGTCCTACGAGCGCTACCTGAGAAGGCTGCGCGGGCAACTGACGGAGCAGAGAAAGCAGATGAGCAACGCGATCATGCAGCACTTTCCGCAAGGCACGCGCATTACCAATCCCAGTGGCGGGACCTTGCTCTGGGTGGAACTGCCCGCGGGACATTCGTCGCTGGAGCTGTTTCACCAGGCGTTGCAGCAAGGTATCTATATCTCGCCGGGGATGATCTTTTCCAACTCCCGCAGCTTCGATCATTTCATCCGCATCGGTTGTGGAACACCCTACTCGCCCCGTATCGAGAATGCGGTGCAGATCCTCGGACAGTTGATTGCGCGACAGGGCTGAGCCGGTGCTGGGGAAGCCTCCTTATCGCCAGGAGGCCTCCCCATGACGTTACACCCGGTCCAGCGGATGCTCATGCAGGCAGATGATGTGCGGGTCGCCCTGCCAGCGCGGGAAGCGCTGGGCCACCTGCGGATCATGCCCCGGAATGACGTGATCCTCACCATCCACCAGGGCATCGATGGTGGCGAAGGCTTCCAGGGTCTGGGCCATGTCATCGAGAATCGGGAACGGGCTGCGCAGACGGATATTGGCCCACAGGTGCGCCGAATCCGAGGCCAGCACGACCCAGCCACGCTGAGTCGGCACCCGGACCACCTGGCTGCCCGGCGTATGCCCGCCCACCGCATGGATCGTCACACCCGGGACGATCTCCGAGGTTCCCTGGTGCAGGCGCAGGCGTCCCTCGAACAACGGCGGAATCGCCGACATCACATCGTCCACCTCGTAGGTCTTGCTGATCGCCCGATGGGTCATCTTCGGCCCGGTGCAGAAACGCAGCTCTTCCTCCTGCAAGTGGATGGTGGCCTTGGGAAACAACCCCAGGTTGCCGGCATGGTCCCAGTGCAGGTGCGTCAGGATCAGGGTCTCGACCTCGGCCGGATCGATCCCCAACCGTTGCAGCGACTCTTCTGGCAATCGATACATCTCGCGGTTGCGGCGATCCGCCGTGGCCGGTTGGAAGCAGGTGTCCACGACCACGACGTGCCGGTCGTTGCGAATCACCCAGAAGTAATAGTCGAGCGGCATCGGCGCATTGGGATCGCCACAGCAGGCATCGTAGAGAAAGTTCTCCCTGGCGGTACGCTGGGAGTTGGCCCCGACACGGATGGCAAAGACCTCATAGATCGGCGACAGCGATGGATTCGACATACAGGGACTCTCCTCAGGCCGGTTGTGCGGCAGACGCCGACTTGACGGTCGAACTGAAATCGAAATTCATGTCCGCCGTGATACCCAGGTCCTCGGCCAGTCGATACAAGCCACTGTAGTCGCGCATGATCGCGCTGCCTCGGCTGGCTTCGCGGGTGTCGCCGATAATGACGTCGACATCGGCCACCCCGAGCTGCGTCAGGATCGCCTCCCACATCGAATAGTCCTGGGCCACGAAAGCGTTCAGCGCCTCGGGCAATGTCTGTACGAAGAAACGGCGCTTCTCGGCGTCCATGTGCTCGTACATTACCTTTGCCACTTCGGCGAGCACCTTGCTATGGGCGTACTCGTCACGGTTGTGCAGTTCGGCGACCCGCCGGTTCTGCGGCTGGATGCTCTGGTCATCGGCGAGCATGTCCAGGTAGGCATTGACGCTGATCTCGGCGACCACCGCAAAGGTGATAGCGGCCAGATCCCGCTGCCAGGCATGGGGCAGTTGGGCACAGAGTGCCTGCAGGCGCAGGTAGGTCACCGACGGTGGCAGGTCCAGGTCCAGTTCCAGATTGCGATCGGCCTTGCTGCGCTGGATCGCCCGCAGGTGCATCAGGGTGTGATAATGCTCGTCGATCAGCGTCTGCTGCATGGCTTCGCGAAAGTGCCAGTCATCCTTGCCCAGATACTGGTTGGCGATGACGCTCAAGGCCGGGTTGACCACACATTCCTCGGCCGTGACGGTACGCAGGTTGTAGCCAATCCAGCCCCAGGTCAGCACGGCGCTTTTCAGTTCCTCGCTCAGCGCCTGAAATTTGGGATGGTGGTAGAACGGGACCATGGCTATCGGATAGTCCGGCTTGCTCGGATCGAATACATCGATCAGCGCAAACTTGTCGCCGGCGCAGACTGTTGCCCGCTTGGTCCAGGCCTTGTTGAGTTGCACGACCAGCTTGTGGTCGACTTTGGCAATGACAATCGCTTGTTGCATGACGTAATACCTGTAGAGCGCGCACGGCAGCCGTGCGCGCAAGCAAAGGGAAGTTGCGGGGCCTGTACGGCTCAGGCGAGCCAGTAGCGGGTCAGGTGCCGCTTGGGATCGCTGTACTGGCTACGGGCATGCATCAGGCGCCAGTTGTCCCAGATCAGCACACAACCATCGGGAATCAGCAAAGGCGTCGAGTGCTCCAGGAAGAACTGCTCGCCCAATGCAGCGATTCGACCCAGGGGCGTGCCGCTGTTACGTGCCTCGGGAGCGCTCAGGTCCTCGCGGGACGGATTCACGTCGCCGTAGTGGAACTGGTTGTAGCTGAAGCGAAAGATGTCGCCCTCGGTATTCGCTTTGAAAATGTACTCTTCGAGAACGCGCCGGGTCGTCTCGCCGGGCTTGGCCGTGGCGTTGAAGGCCACCGGGTTGTGTTTGATCCAGTCCTTGAGATCGGCGGGCAGAGTCTTGAGAAACTCCAACCCATCAGCCAGTTGCGTGTATCCGCCACCGCAGGTCGCCTGGTGGTGACAGTGCAGTACCAGATAGTGCGGCGGCGGATCGTAGACCGGTGCTTCGGTGTGCGGACCGATGCCATTCATGCTCTGGGAATACGGCAGGTCGTCGAAGCCCGGCTTCAGGGTCACCTCGAAGGTATACAGACCGTTGAACTGCGGGATCACCCGGCCGAATGGCGCCAGCGTCTGGTACAGATCGGCACTGAGTTCCTCGGGCTGCAACAGGGTCCAGCCCTGCTCGGCGAGTTCGCGGTGATGAGGATTCAGGGCGCGTCGCGGAGCCACGTTTGCAACAATTTCTTCCAACATGACGAAAGTCCTTTTTCTGATCAGGCGATGACGGCAGCGGAGTAGGCGGCGATCAGATCACGACAGGCCTGCCCGGGCTGATACTGATGCTCATCAATGCTGCGCACCGGGGTGATCTCGGCGGCGGTTCCGGTCAGGAAACACTCCTCGAAGTCACCCAGCTCCTGCGGCAGCAGCGTGCGTTCGATCACTTCGTAGTCCAGCTCACGCGCAAGGCGGATCACCGTCTGGCGCGTGATGCCATTGAGGAAGCAATCCGGCACCGGTGTATGCAGTTGCCGGCCCCTGACGAAGAAGATATTCGCGCTGGTCGCCTCGGCCACATGACCACGCCAATCGAGCATCAGCGCATCGTGGTAACCGTTGTTCTCGGCGTCGTGCTTGCTCAGGGTCGCGATCATGTACTGCCCCGAGGCCTTGGCGTCGAACGGGCTGCTGCTCGGTGGTGGACGCCGCCAGACCGCCGTCTTGAGTTTGATCCCAGCCATCCTCGCTGCCGGGTCGAAGTAGCTCGGCCACTGCCAGCAGGCAATCGCCAGGTGGACACTGTTGAAACGGGCCGAAGTCGAGATCATTTCACTGCCGCGCCAAGCCACGGGGCGCAGGTAGCCGTCAGTCACGCCGTTGCGTTCGAGCAAGGCATGGCTGGCATCCTCCAGCGTCTGCAGGTCGTAGGGGATGGTGAAATCCATCAGTTGCGCGGAGCGATACAGGCGCTCGGAATGCGCTCGCAGCTGGAAGATCTTGCCGCCGTAGACACGCTCGCCCTCGTAGACCGTACTGGCGTAGTGCAGCCCATGGGTAAGCACGTGGATCTTCGCGGCCTTCCACTCGACGAACTCGCCGTCGAGCCAGATGTAGCCGTCACGCTGGTCGAAAGGAATCGCTGCCAAGCCACTCATACCGTCACCTCCGCGGTGTTCATCAGGACGCTGGTCACTTCCAGCCCACACAGCCGTGCCTCGGCCATCAATACGCTCGCCTCTTCCTCGGAGGCCGGGATTCCGGCAATCAGGCGATTACGCCGGGTCTGTGCCTGGGGATCGCCGGCCACATTGATACGCTCGCCGGCCTGGGCCGGAGTCGAACGGATGGTTTCCATCAAGCCGGCAAGGCTGCTCTGGAAACTGCGCAGGTCGGTGAAGGCAGAGATATCCAGGGCGATCATGAAATGACCGATCTGACGCCCCTTGCTGAAAGAGCCGGTGTCCAGATGATCCAGTTGGTGATCCAGCGGCATGCCGGTCAGCAGGCAACTGAGCACCTGCACCATCATCGCCAGCCCCTGTCCCTTGTAGCCACCCAGAGGGGACAGCGAAACCACCTCATCCGGCTCGGCGGTATCGTTGCCATCCTTGTCCAGCGCCCATCCCAGCGGCAGCGACAGACCGAGCTTGCGGTAGTGCTTGACCTGGGAGTAGGAGATCTGACTGGTTGCCATGTCGAGCACGAACGGTTGTTCGTCCGCCGGCGCGGTGAAACAGATCGGGTTGGTACCGAACATCGGCTGCTTGCCCTTGAACGGCGCCATACGCGCGGCAGCGCTGGTGGTGACGATACCGATCATGCCGCTGTTGGCGATCTCCAGTCCGTAGACCGACGCTGCGCCGAAGTGGTTGGAGTTGCCGACGCCGACTGCGGCGATGCCGCTGCTGCGAGCCTCCTGAACAGCGAGCTTGGCCGCGTACATGCCAGCCACGGTGCCCAGTGCCTGGTCGGCGTCGAGGACCATCACGTTACCGTTGCGTCGTTGCACATGGATGTTCGGAATCGCATGGCTACGGCCTTCATCCAGCTCCCGCAGGTACAGGGGGAGCAGGCGCAGGCCATGGGTATCGACCCCCATCAGAGAAGTGTCCACAAGGGCATTGGCGAACCATTTGGCGTGCTCCGTCGACACGCCGCGGCGTTTGACCGCCTGGGCACAGACCTGGCGAGCAGTGTGCGGATTCAGATAAATCATGGTGTTCATTCCATCGAATGGGTTTGAGATCAAACGACTTCCAGCACGGCGGGAATCAGTTTCGGCGGCGCGGTACTCTCGTTCTGGAAGAAGAAGAACTCTTCGCCGAAGGCCGGGACCAGTTCATCGAACCAGGTCACTTGCGGATCGAACTTGGCGTAGAAGGTTCGCAATACCCACTGTGGATCGCGGGCCTGGAGAAATTGCAGGACGAAGACTTTCTCACCGGCCACGGTCTCGATCCCGTTGATCACCACCTTGCCGTAGAACGTACTCATCGACGGTCCGCGCACGGTGCGCGCCAACCCGGAGACCGTGCGATAAGCCGACTGGTAGATCTCGAAGGCGCGGTACAAGGGCATCGCGAAGTAGTGGCTGGGACCGGTATCGCGCTCGACGAAGAAGTAGTAGGGAATAGCGCCCAGCCGTACCCCTTCGGTCCACAGCGCCGCCCAGTCGGCCGGATCTTCGTTGATGTGGCGAATCAGCGGCGCCTGGATCCGCAGGGTCGCGCCGGACGAGCGGATCCGCTGGATGGCCTGGCGGGCCATGTCCTGCCTGATCTCTACCGGATGGTTGTAGTGCCCCATCACCGACAGATTCTTGCCACAGGCCACCACCCGCCTGAACAGATCGATCAGGGCGTCGGCATCCTTGTCCGTGACAAAGCGTTGTGGCCAGTAGGCGACCGACTTGGTACCCAGGCGGATACTCTTGATATGCGCCATGTCCGGCGCCAGCAGCGGCTCGATGTACTCGGCCAGGGAGCGGGTGTTCATGATCAGCGGATCACCGCCAGTGATCAGCACGTCCGTGACCTCGGTATGCACCCGCAGGTAAGCCGCCAGTTCCTGGGATTCGCGGGCGTTGAACTTGAGCTCATCCTCACCGATGAACTGCGCCCAGCGGAAACAGAAGGTGCAGTAGGCATGGCAGGTCTGACCGGCACCGGGGAAGAACAGCACGGTTTCCCGATACTTGTGCTGGATACCCGACAAGGGCTTGCCGTCCAGGGTCACGGTGTTATGAGTCAGTTGTCCGGCCGGATGCGGGTTCATCCGTTGCCAGACCTGTTCCACCTGACGCTTGACCGCCGCGCTGTCATCCCCATCGATCAGGGCCTTCAGAGCCTCGTACTCATGGGGGTGAAGCATGTCGCGGTGGGGAAAGGTCATGCGGAAAATCGGATCGTCCGGAATATTGTTCCAGTCGATCAGGGTACTGAGCACGTAATCGTTGGTGCGAAACGGCATGACCTTGGATACGACTGTCATTGCTTCCTGCAACTGTGGAGTCAGTCTTTGCCAATACACCGTATCGCGGATAGTTCGTGAATTATAAGGTTTATACTTTTGCGGTTCGGACATTCCCTGCATGACAGCGCTCCTGAAGATTCTGTTATGAGTTCGGCTATTTATGACTTTGAACCAGACAGATTTGCCGGATAATTACCCGGCGATCACAGACAAAAAAATCCCATTGCCCTGAACGTCATATAAACGCGGCAACTTATTTTTATTAATTAGAGGTCATCGACCACTGCCAGCAACTTCGTGCCTATTGGGATCTTCACGCCACTCATCAAGATCAATCGATCCTTGTCCCCAACGGATCGACCAGGGCGCTTTCAGCTTGCGGGCAACGGCGTCACGCGCTCCTGCCCGACCCAGGCCTGGACACTGGCGCGGCTCCACTGCCGACGGACATAGGCCGCCAATGGCTCGGGCATCTCGTCACCATTGGCCAGCAGGCGGTTGAGCATGATCGCCAAGTCCGTATCGGCAATACTCCAATCACCGAACAGATGGCCATCGCTGTCACCCAGAAAGGTACCCGCCACCCGATACAGACGCTCTACAGCCGCCTTGGCCGCATCGGACAGGGGTTGATCGCGCTTGCCGAAATAGATCAGGTCGGCCGGCCGCTCCTGCCGGATCACCAGTAGATCGCTGCGCAACCAGGCCTGCAGTTGACGGGCCCGGGCACGCTCTTGCAGACCCCGGGGCAGAACCGATTTATGGCCTGCATCGGCAAATGCCTCGTCGAGGTACTCGGCAATGGCCGACGACTCGGTCAGGGCGAAACCGTTGTGCACCAGGGTCGGAACCTTGCAGGTCAGCGACAGGTCACGATAGGCCGGCAGGTAGTTATCGCGCTTCTTGAGGTCGACAGTGACGATATCAAACGGAAGTTCTTTTTCTTTCAACGCAACAAAAGCCGACATTGCAAAAGCGCTGACAAAATCGGCGCCAACATGAAGAGTTAGTTTTTGCTCTAGCACAGGATGCTCCCTTCCTTCTTCAGATATATGAAAAGCTTTAACCGAATTGCTCGATTAAAAACTGTCCGGCAGGCAGACAACCAGGCAACGTACAGGTGTACATCCGGTTGCCATCACTCGAATTAACTCAGAGATACTGCCTACGAGATGGATCGTAAATAACTGCATGAACCTTCGATAGATACAGAAAATATCAGTTTGTATCGATACAGATGACGGCTGAATGAGGGAATGCTTGCAGCGATCTTCGAGAGAGAAAGAGCGGGGCGCGGAGGGAAATAGCAGGCATGAATGCAGACAGGGAGCCAGCGGACGCTGGCTCCCTGTCGGGGAGAACAATGAGGGGGGATTATGCCGCGTTACCGGGCCTTGCTGATCCGGCCGTTCTGATCAGCAAAATTTGACAGCGCCGCCACCTGCGGCATGTTGCTGATGTTGAGCATGACCAGTGCCTCGTCCACGGAGCCATTGACGAACCCGTGGGAGTTCCAGGCGGGCACGACGATCACGTCACCTGCACTGACCGGCACGGGCTGGGCATCACCCAGGGTCAGTTGCCCCTGGCCCGACTGGATGATGAACAGGTGCCACCAGGTATGGGCATGCTGGTTCAGAGTGGAGCCGGGGTTCAGCCATTGCATCGAGATCACGGTACCCGGCAGGATTTCGCAACCGCCAATGCTCGACTCGCTCGACAGCGCGACAATGTCGGTATCACCAGGTTGCATATCGCGTTGCAGGTTGGCCAGGTCCGCCCCCTTCCATACCTGCGGTCGAGGTGACTCGCCCTGCAGACTGTCGCGAAAATCCTGGTAGGTGAAAAAGCTGCCTTTGAAGGTGTCCATGTGTCATTCCATTTTTTTGCGGCGAAACGTTCCCACCGCGCAGACATTGATTTTATAGCTGGCGCAACGCCCCTTCGTTAACCGCGGCAATGATATCGACTTCAATGGCGGCATTCTTCGGCAACTGATACACCCCAACCGTCGTCCGGGTATGCCGGCCGGCATCTCCCAATACTCGATGGAACACATCCGAAGCACCGTTGGCGACCTCACTGAGTTCGGGAAAATCCTCTGTCGACTTGACGTAGACCGTCACCCGCGCAAGGGACTTTATGCGATCCAGCGAGCCAATGGTTTGCAGAATCAACGCCAGCCCGCGCATGGCGCTGATACCGGCAGCTTTCTGCGCCTCTTGCAGAGTCAGGTTGGCACCGACCCGGCCGGGAAGGATCACCTTGCCGCTCATCATCGGTACAAGGCCGCTGACGAACACCTGGTCATGCAGCCGCAGTACTGGCGAGTAATGCCCTCCAGCGGTATTTTCGCCATAGATGTCATAAGCCAGTTCCTGGGCTACAGCGATAAAACGTTCATCACACGACATCGACATCACTTCCTTATGAGACTGGGCAAGCTCCGGGATTGAAGACTCAAGCCATGAGCCACCGGGGTTCACGACAGGGCCTCTTCACGCCGGGCTGAGGGTTCGACTTCCAGCGGCGCGACAATGATCTGCGACTCGATGGCCTTGACCAGCCTCAGCAGTTGCTCGTTGAGCCTGGAATAGTCGTTGTTGAAGAGAATGACGTGGCCGATGAACGAGGTGTTGTCCGTTACCAGAGCACAAACGCGCTCACCCACGCCCTTGCTGTACAACGCCTCTATCACCTCGATACCCAGTTCGGCAGCCAACCCCCGGATGTCCGGCAGATGTTGAAGCTCACCATTGGCCGGAGCACTCAGCAGCCGTATACCACAGTAGCCTTGCGCTACCGGCTGCTGTGCCTCCATCCGCCCTTCTACCGCCCAGCGCACCCAGCTTTCCCAGGGGTTGTAGGCGGCAAAGGCTTTGCAGGCGAGGTCCCAGATGTGCATGCCACCTGGGCGCATGTTGGTTTCCACGGCCGAGGTCAGGCCGTTACGCTTGAAAAACACCTCGTTGTGATAAGCCCCATTGTGCGGCGAAACCAGCTGGCGCATATGCTCGCCCGCGGAGGCGATGGCCGTCAGGGCATCACCACTCAGCGGCGCCGGGACCACCTGCTGGATCTCGGCACGATAGGCACCTTCAGTGGTGGTTTTCTCGGTGATCCAGGAACATCCCGCTACGCAGTCCCAACTGTATTCCCGGGCCTCCTCCACCAGCTCTTCGACAATGATGCCACCCGAGCGATACTGCTCCAGCGCGGCCCAGGCCTCGGCGCATTCGGCCAGCGAGTGAATGACCCGGCAACCCCGGCTGGCGCCCTCGCAGGCGGGCTTGATGAAGGCCTTGCCGCCCAGTGCCTGAACGCGCTGGCGCAATTCATCCAGTTGCTCGACCCGGCAGGAAAACACCGGCTGATAAGTCGCCGGTGAGCTGGGCGAAGCCGCTTCCAGGCGGCGGAAGATTTCCTTGTCCAGACCGGCTCGGGCCTCATCGGGGGTAATCCCCGGCAAGCCATGGCGCGTGGCCAGACCGGCACCGAGCAGGACTCCACGGTCGGAAAACGGCAGGACACCGATCAGGTTCCACTGTTCGAGATCCAGGCAGCCGCACACCGCCTCCAGGGCGCAATCCAGGTGTTCGGCGGCAAGCGAGGTGGTCCAGACGTAGTCCGCCACTTCGTAGTCTTCCAACTGGACCTTCTCCACCAGCAGGATCAGCTTGGCCTGATAAAGCGACTGGCACAGCTGGCGCAGCTTGGCGATGTCATGCACGCGATTGCCGTTGTAACCGACCACGATCACACAGGGTTTTGCACTCATGTCAGATCTCCCTTGCGGACTCAGTCATTCAACGGTGCGTTGAGTTTGCGATTGAGGCCGTACCAGGCCAGGATCCCGAGGGCACCGATCAACCCCAGGACGTAGGCGTTGTAGGGATCCGGCAGTACCCGCATCAACAGCACGGTCACACCGGCACCGACACCCAGGGACACCTCCTTGGCGAACATGCTGTTCTGCTTCACGGAAAAGTAGTCCAGATAGCTGAACGCACACTCGGCGATGGACAGCAGGGTGACCCAGATGAAAGCGCCGAGCAGGGTCTGCACATGGAAAAGCGCAGGCGAGGAAAGCACGAGGAAGCCGGCGAAGATGATGCCGATCACGGTGAATACCTTGAACCGGCCGGTCGCCTCGATGACCCGCATCACCGGCACCTGCAGAAACACCACAACGGCACTGTTGAGGATCAGCATCAGGCCATACCAGGAGGGCAATTCGCCAGTTTCCCGCAGGATCGCCTGGGGCAGGATGGAAAACACGCCGAACAGCTTGATACCCATGATGATCCCGGCGATCACCCAGGGCAGTTTGCCCAGCCAGCCGGTACCACCCTGGCTCTTCGTCGGAGTGGAAATGACCGGCAGTTGGATGCTCGCGCCAATGGCGACCGGCAGGCACATCAGGACGAAACCGGCAGCGCCGAGAAAGAACAGGGTGGGAGTCAATTGTGGCGACAACAGGATCAGGCCGGCGATCAGGCTGCCCATGTTCATGGCCACACGGTTATACGCCGCCCCCTCCTTGGTCTGGGCTGCCTCGCTCTTGATCAGATAACCGGCGATGGCGATCCCGTAGGCGAACAGGGCCGCACCGAACATGACAATCCCCTGGTCCTTGGTCAGAGCCAGCAGTACCAATCCCCCCGCAGCGCACAGCAGGGTGACGCCGAGGGAGCGACGCCCCAGCAGCAGCAGGGTCAATGGCAACAATAGCAGGAGTGCGCGATAGCCCAACGCCAGGATACTGTTGGTGGCGGTGTCGAGCCAGACGTTGGCCTTGCCCAATACTGCGAACAGCGACACCGCAGTAATGATCCGAATAATGAACAAGCGGACGTTAACGGCCGGCTTGGTCATCTCGGCTGTTGTTTCAAGACTCATGGAAAACCTCTTCAATCAGAACGACACACTGGATGATGGAGTCGATACTAGTGAGCGAAGGTCTTCTTGATCAGAGCAAGTTGGACTAGAATCATCCGAACTTTATTGCTCGGATGACCAGTAAAATGCAGGCGCAAAGAGCCGTAATCGCTGCTATCGAGTTCGAGTCCGGCCCGCCACTGGTCCAGCAGATCGTTGAACACTTCACTTCGGCTATCAGCCAGGGATCCCTGCAACACGGAGCCAAGCTACCGCCAATCCGCGAACTCTCGGAGTTGATGAGCGTCGGCAAATCGACCGTCGTCGAAGCCCTGGACCGCCTGCGGGCCAAGGGCCTGATCGCCTCCCGGCAAGGCTCGGGACACTATGTCACGCGCCTCAGCGCGGCCGCCCATGCAGGCGTTGGCCGTGACCTGCTGCCGCAGGACACCCTCAGCGTGGTGCGGCGCGCCCTGCTGCTGGACAACGGGGCCCTGCGCCCCGGCTGCGGCTTCCTGCCCTCCTCCTGGCTGCCTGCCGAAGAATTGCTCAAGGCCGCCCGCGGCGCCCTGCGCGCAACCACCCTGCGCATGGGTGAAGCAGGCCTACCCGCCGGGTATCTACCGTTGCGCCAGGCCCTGCGGGTCAAGCTGGCGAGCTTCGGTATTGAAGTTCCGGTCGAGCAGATCGTGACCACCGCCAACACGGTGCAGGCCATCGACATGCTGATGCGCCTGTTGATCAAACCAGGCGATACGGTGCTGCTGGATGATCCCTGCTATTTCAACCTGCGTTCGAACCTGTCTCTGCATGGCGCCAAGGCGATCAGCATCGCCCGCGGTTGCGAGGGGCTGGACTTCACCTGCCTGGAACAGTTGCTCGAACAACATCGTCCGGTGCTGTATCTGACCAACACCACGCTGCACAACCCGACCGGACACTCCTTTTCCCCGGCCCAGGTCTATCGCCTGCTGGAGTTGAGCCACCGCTATGACTTTCATATCGTCGAGGACGACCTGTACTGCGATATCCAGCACAAGCGCACACCTCGACTGGCCGCAGCCGGTGGCTTGGAAAACATCAGCTATGTGTCGGGCTTCACCAAGACGCTGAGCGCCAACAGTCGGGTCAGTTACGCCGTGCTGGCGCCGCAGTTGGCCGCGCGGATGATCGCGCTGAAGATGATGAGCGGCGGCGTGACCTCGGAGCTGGCCGAACAGATGACCTACCGGATGCTCAGCGACGGCAGCTACACCCGACATGCCCGGCGACTGGTCGACCGCCTGTACGAATCGAATGCGCGGGTCGCGCAGTGGCTGGGCGAAGCCGGTTGCGCGGTCTCCTCCTGTCCAGGAGAGGGACTCTTTCTCTGGACACGCCTGCCGGCCGGCATGAACGCCGAGGTGCTGGCCCGCAAGGGTCTGGAAAATGACATCGTGCTGGCGCCCGGCACCTTGCTCAGCGTGACGGACGATGCGAAGAGCTTCCTGCGGTTCAACGTTGCCCACAGCGATGATGAACGTGTCCGGGAACGCTTCCTGCGATTGCTCGACGAATGAACCACCAGGCACAAGGCTCCTCGACAAGGCAGGTACCTGGACGCTTTGTGGCGGGAGTCATGGCCTATTCATCGGCAAGCGGTTGGACAAACCCATAAAAAAACCCCGCACTTCCTAGGAAGGCGGGGCTTTTCAGTGATGCGGGTTACTCAGTGCGCATAAGTCAGCAACAACTCGGTCGGCACTTTGAAATCCAGGGACATCATTACGCTCAAGGCGGTAATGGTGAAGATCGAGAACACGAACAGCTTGCGTGCCCAGACCGTGTCATCCACTGCCTTGTAACCGGTCCAGGCCATGTACAACCAGTACATGCCCATGGCCGCGGCGACGGCGAGGTAGCTCATGCCGGCATAGCCGCTGAAGGTCAGCATCAGCGTCGCGGCGACGAAAGCAAGGATGTAGAGCAGGATGTGCTTCTTGGCTACCATGATTCCACGCTTGACTGGCAACACCGGAATCGATGCAGCCAGGTAATCGTTGAAACGGAAGATCGCGATAGCGTAGGAATGCGGCATCTGCCACAAGCTGAACATCACCAGCAGCGTCAACGCTGCCATGTCGAAGCTGTTGCTCACCGCCACATAGCCGATCACCGGTGGCATCGCCCCCGACAGACTGCCGATCAGCGTGCCGTGAACCGACTTGCGCTTGAAGTACAGGCTGTAGAGGCCGACGTAGATGATGAAACCGATCACCGCGAACAGCGCCGCCAACGGGTTGGCGACGCGGTACAGCAAGGCCACGCCGGCCACGCCGAGCACGGTTGCATAGACCAGTGCCAGTTTCAGGGAGATCAGTCCCTGGACCAGCACGCGGTTCTTGGTGCGTTCCATCTTCAGGTCGATGTCACGGTCGATGCAGTTGTTGAACACGCAACCGGACGCGACCACCAGCGAAGTGCCGATCATGGCCGCCAGGAAGATGGCCAGATCGACATGCCCCTTGGAGGCCAGGAAGAAACCACCCGCCACAGAAAGCACGTTACCGAAAATGATCCCCGGTTTGGTGATTTGGATAAAGTGCTTGAGCGACATCGGGTTTACCTCACTTCGCCATCATGACGGCGTGGATGGTGAACATGATCCACAGCGACAGACCTACCAGCAGGACGATCACCAGCGCCGCGAAGATAAACGCGATCACGTTGTTACGTTGCGCGGCGGAGCGATCCAGGTGCAGGAAGTACACCAGGTGCACCAGCACCTGGATGACTGCGAAGATCAGCACGATCCACAGGGTCGCGGCTTTAGGCAGCGACGGGTACATCACCAGGCCGAACGGGATGGCAGTCAGAATGATCGACAGGACAAAGCCGATCATGTAGGACTTCACGCTGCCATGGTTGGCATCACTGGAATGGTGTGCATTAGCCATTTACAGGGTCCCCATCAGGTAAACAACGGTGAATACGCAGATCCACACGACGTCCAGGAAGTGCCAGAACAGGCTCAGGCAGCTCAGGCGGGTGGTGTTGGTCGGCGTCAGGCCTTTTTTCCAGACCTGGTACATCATCACGGCCATCCAGATCAGGCCGCTGGTGACGTGCAGACCGTGGGTCCCGACCAGGGTGAAGAAGCCGGACAGGAAGCCGCTGCGGTTAGGACCGTAGCCTTCTTCGATCAGCTTGTGGAATTCGTTGATTTCCATGCCGATGAAGCCCAGGCCGAACAGGAAGGTGATCGCCAACCAGCCCAGTACCTGACTTTTCTTGCCCTTGAACAACGCCAGCATGGCGAAGCCGTAGGTGATCGAGCTGAGCAACAGGCAGGCGGTTTCGCCCAACACGTATGGCAGTTCGAAGATGTCGTGGCCCGACGGGCCACCCGCTACGTTGTTAACCAGTACCGCGTACGCTGCGAAGATCGACGCAAACAGGATGCAGTCGGTCATCAGGTAGAGCCAGAAACCGAATACGGTCATCTCGCCCGAGTCGTGGTGATGGTCATCGTGCCCATGGTCATGACCATGGGCGTGTCCAGCATGAGTCACTGCGTTCGACATGGTTTAAGCCTTTTCCAACGAGGTTTCAACACGGGAGGCCGGAATCGCCTTGGCCGCAATCAGCACTTTCTGCTGTTCGGCTTCGATGCGTTCGATGGTCTCGACCGGCACCATGTAGCCCTGATCGTCACGGGCGGCATGGATGATGAAATAGATCACGGTACCTGCAAGGCTGGCGATCGCCATCCACCAGATGTGCCAGATCATCGCGAAACCGAAGACGGTCAGCAGAGCACCCATGACCAGACCGGTCGCGGTGTTGTTCGGCATGTGGATCGGCTGGTAACGCTTGGGCACGCTGTAGGCAGTACCGTTTTCCTTGGCTTCGGTGAACGCGTCGACCTCGTCGGCCTTCGGCAGTTCGGCGAAGTTGTAGAACGGCGGTGGCGACGAAGTCGACCATTCCAGGGTGTGGCCATTCCATGGGTCGCCGGTCACGTCCAGGTTCTGCTTGCGATCACGCACGCTGACGTAGATCTGGATCAATTGGCAGGCGATACCAAATGCGATCATGACGGCGCCCACGAAGGCAACGTACAGGTACGGTACCCACTCAGGGTTGGTGGTGGCGTTCAGACGACGGGTCATGCCCATGAAGCCCAGTGCATAGAGCGGCATGAACGCGACGAAGAAGCCCGAGATCCAGAACCAGAATGCAGCCTTGCCCCAGCCTTCGTGCAGCTTGAAGCCGAACGCTTTCGGGAACCAGAAGCTGAAGCCGGCGATGTAACCGAATACCGCACCGCCGATGATGACGTTGTGGAAGTGCGCGATCACGAACAGGCTGTTGTGCAGAACGAAGTCAGCACCTGGAACAGCCAGCAGAACGCCGGTCATACCACCGATGGCGAAGGTCACCATGAAGCCCAGGGTCCACAGAACCTGGCTGGTGAAACGCAGACGGCCACGGTAGATGGTGAACAGCCAGTTGAATAGCTTCACCCCCGTCGGGATCGAGATCAGCATGGTCGCCAGGCCGAAGAAGGCGTTGACGTTGGCACCCGAACCCATGGTGAAGAAGTGGTGCAGCCAAACCATGAAGCCCAGTACCGAGATCGCGCCGCTGGCGTAGATCATCGAGTGGTGGCCGAACAGTTTCTTGCCGGAGAACGTCGAGATGACTTCCGAGAACACACCGAAAGCCGGCAGGATCAGGATGTATACCTCGGGGTGGCCCCAAGCCCAGAACAGGTTGACGTACATCATCGGGTTGCCGCCGAGTTCGTTGGTGAACACGTGGAAATCCAGATAACGGTCAAGCGTCAGCAGTGCCAGGGTAGCGGTCAGGATCGGGAACGAAGCGACGATCAGAACGTTGGCCCAGGTGCAGGTCCAGGTGAAGATCGGCATGTCCATCATTTTCATGCCTGGGGTACGCATTTTCAGCACGGTGGCCAGGAAGTTGACCCCGGTCAGCGTCGTACCCAGACCCGATAGCTGTAGCGCCCAGATGTAGTAGTCCACACCCACGCCCGGACTGTATTGCAGCCCCGACAGCGGCGGATAGGCAACCCAGCCGGTCTTGGCGAATTCGCCGACGCCCAGGGACAGGTTGATCAGCACCACGCCGGATACCAGCAGCCAGAAGCTCAGGGAGTTCAGGAACGGGTAGGCAACGTCACGCGCACCGATCTGCAGCGGCACGACGATGTTCATCAGGCCGGTGAAGAAAGGCATCGCCATGAAGATGATCATGATCACACCGTGAGCGGTGAAGATCTGGTCATAGTGATGAGGAGGCAGGTAGCCAGGGGAACCCTCGGTGGCCATGGCCAACTGGGAACGCATCATGATCGCGTCGGCGAAGCCGCGCAGCAGCATGACCATGGCAACGACGATGTACATCACGCCGATTTTCTTGTGGTCGACCGAGGTCAGCCACTCGGACCACAGGTAGGTCCACTTCTTGAAATAGGTGATGCCCGCGAAGACCGCCAGACCACCGAGGGCGATCATGGCGATAGTCACCATGACGATCGGTTCGTGGAACGGGACCGCGTCCCAGCTTAATTTACCAAACATCGTTTACTCCTCTGCCCCGGCAGCTGAATGCGAACCTTCCGTTGCGGCCACTTCTTTCTTCTCGTGCTCGACCGGCTTGCCTGGTTTCATACCTTCGTACTTGTCGACGATGATCTGGAACAGGTTCGGCGTGACGGAAGAATAAAGCGCGACCGGGTTGTCCTGGCTCGGCTTGGAAAGTTCTGCGTATTCGGCTTGTTCAAGCTGTTTAGGTGACTGCTTGACCTCAGCTACCCAGGCATCGAAATCCGCCTGGCTGGTTGCGATCGCTTTGAATTTCATACCGGTGAAGCCGGCGCCACTGTAGTTGGCGGAAATCCCCTCGTACTCATGATTCTCGTTGGAGATCAGGTGCAGCTTGGTCTGCATGCCGGCCATCGCGTAGATCTGACCACCCAGGCCCGGGATGAAGAACGAGTTCATCACGGAGTCGGAGGTGATCTTGAAATTGACCGGGGTATTGGCCGGGAACACCAGCTTGTTGACGGTGGCGATACCCTGGTCCGGGTAGATGAACAGCCATTTCCAGTCCAGCGAGACCACTTCGACGTTGATCGGCTTGACGTTCGATTCCAGCGGACGATACGGGTCCAGGGCGTGGGTCGACTTGTAGGTCACGATGCCCAGGAACAGGATGATGATGGCCGGAACAGCCCAGACCACGATTTCGATCTTGGTCGAGTGGTTCCATTTTGGCGCGTAGGTGGCGTCCTTGTTCGATGCACGGTATTTCCATGCAAAGGCCAGGGTCATGAAGATCACCGGCACCACGACCAACAACATCAGCAGCGTGGCGGTGATGATCAGGTTACGTTCATCCAGGCCTACCTGACCTTTGGGGTCAAGCAAGGTCATGTTGCACCCTCCCAGCAACAACGTGCCGAGCAGCGGCAATAAGCCTAGCAATCTGGGGTACCTAGTTTTACTCATCTCACGACCTCTAAAGCAGCTTGCGCAATGCAGTTGGGTTTTGATCGCCAACACTTCACCCTGCCAAGGGTTGGCATTTTTCTTCAATTGAATAAGGGCCGGCTCTTCGCGCTAATCGCTGATCGGCACATCGGAGCTGGCAGTGAGTCTTATTCGATTTCGTCGGTCAAAGGCCTTGTTACAGACCAATTCCATTTGGTGCGGATACGTGAAAGGTTGCCTGCACCCGGGATCGCATGGCACCTTTTGGCCCCTGTGTGTGCTCGAAATTTGAGCCACGCAGGACACTCAGTGCCGGCGATTGTAGATATGTCGGGTTTTATAAACCATGTCTCATCCTGAAATATTTTTTATCCAGCGGTGCAACAATCATTCACCGTTTTTGCAACGATACAGAATCGTATCGCTTTTCATTCTCAACAAAAAGCACTGGTACAGGCTTCTACCGGCCAGCCCGCTCGGCTGTACAAGCGTTCCCGAAGCACCTACGAAACCGGTCTACCCCCTGTAAAACTGGGGCGATGGCAAGTATTGGAGAGCCTCGAAGGGGCTTCTGGCGGGGGGGACGGAGAAAAATCCCCCCCGGGAACTTTCCCGAGAATTGTTGTCGATTGGACAGACCTCGGCGAGCTGAAAACGCTCAGTGCGACCACTGCGACGTGACAATATGTCGCACTTTTTCCAGGCCCAGGATTGCCCTCCATCACGGTCTTTTTTACCGGGGCGCGAATGCGAAAACGCCCCGGTTCCGAGCAACGGAACCGGGGCGCCTCGGGAGGCTGCTCAGCGAGCGTTTTTACGGTTGCGGTAGATACCCAGCGGCACCAGCACCACGGTCAGCACGAAGGCCACCAGCGCCCATTGCGCCAGGGACAGACCCAGCACCGGCGGGTAAGGGGTTTCGCAGAAACCGTCGACCTGAAAGCCCAGCGGGAACAGCTTGGCCAGCGGCAGCCCGTCGACGATCGGCTGCAGCACATCGATGCCACAACTGACCTGGGGAAAAGCCTGGATATAGACATGCCGACCGGCCACGGCCAGACCGCCGATTGCGCTCAGCCAGACCAGCCCCTCCAGCACCGAAAGGCTGCGCCGGGTCGGCATCGCCGCGCCGATGAAAGCGAAGATCGCGATGAACAGCAATGCATAGCGCTGCAGGATGCACAGCGGGCAAGGCGCCTCACCCAGCACCACCTGCATGTACAGCGCGCCGCCGATCAAGGCCAGGCAGATCACCCCGAGCAGAACGAGAAAACGCCGTTCTCGTCCCAACCGCATCATTTCGTCATTCATCCCGTTTCCCTTATGACTTGTTATGGAATCGGCCGCAAGGCAGTGCTGCAGCAACTGTTTCAGGCCGAGTTTGCCGTCGAACAACGCGCCTGGCGCCGCTCGGGCGGGGTCGATCCCTGGCTCGCCAGTCTACACGCAGGCGATGACCTTTGAGCGTATCGAGCAGGCGATAAAGGCAGATGCGCGCATCAACTCCGGCGAATTAACGCCAAGTCGATTAAAGGCGGATTAACCAAGGAGGTTTTTTGCAGAGGGGAGGCGTACAGGAGGCAGTTTTTTGTACAAGCCCCCCTGACACCAGGGGGACTCGAGCCAAGGGCTTATTCCAGTGCCGACGCCGGGCCGAAGAACTCATGATGGCTCTGCTTCTCGGGCACGCCCAGAGCCTTCAGATGACGCTTGACCGCCCCCATGAAACCCTTGGGTCCCAGGAAATAGGCATCCAGGTCACGCTGCTCCGGCAACCACTGGGCCAGTTGTTCCTGGGTCAACAAGCCGACCTTGTCGGCAGCCGGGCTGACACCGTCATCCTCGGTATAGCAGTAGAAACGCTTGAGTTGCGGATGACGCTCGGCCAGGCCGTCGACCCAGTCACGAAAGGCATGCACCGCACCGTTGCGCGCGCAATGGATGAAATGCACCGGTCGCTCGCTGGCCAGTGCCGCTTCCAGCATCGGCAGGGTCGGGGTGATCCCCACCCCGCCACTGATCAATACCAGCGGCTTGTCACTGACAGCCAGGGTGAACTCGCCCGCAGGCGGGAACAGTTCCAGGGTCGCCCCCAGCGTCAACTGATCGTGCAGGTAGTTCGACACCCGCCCGCCCGCCTCGCGTTTGACGCTGATCCGGTACTGCACGGCATTCGCCAGCGCCGACAGGGAATAGTTGCGGCGCAACTCCTCACCATCGATAACTAGCCTCATGCCGATGTACTGCCCTGGCTCGAAGGCCAGAATGGCCTGACCATCGACCGGTTCGAAATAGAAGGAAGTGATTTCCGCGCTTTCTTCGACCTTCGCCACCAGCTTGAACAGCCGGCTGCCGCGCCAGCCACCCGGTGCCACGGCCTTTTCTTCATAGATGGCGGCTTCGGCACCGATCAGGATATCGGCCAACTGGTTGTAGGCCGCGCCCCAGGCCGCGATGACTTGCGGTGTGGCGATTTCCTCGCCGAGCACCTCGCGGATGGCCCGCAACAGGCAAGCGCCGACAATCGGATAGTGCTCGGGCAGAATCTGCAGGGCGACATGCTTGTTGATGATTTTCGCCACCAGGTCGCCCAATTGATCGAGCTGGTCAATATGGCGGGCATACATCAGCACACCATTGGCCAGAGCCCTTGGCTGGTCGCCGCTGGCCTGGTGGGCCTGGTTGAACAGAGGGCGCACCTGCGGGTATTCCGACAGCATCATCCGGTAAAAATGGGTGGTCAGCGCCTCCCCACCGCTCTCCAGCAAAGGCACGGTCGATTTGACGATGGCACGGTCTTGAGCGCTCAGCATGGGTCAACTCCTGATAGGACGGTTTTATCTGAATTGACCTGTCCCAATCACACTCTATGCCAAGATATAAACCATTTAAAATCAATAGCTTAAAATAATATTAGTCATAATGACACGGCCTGTCTTATAGTCATTTAGACATGAATGGAGTCAATATGACTGCAAAGCCCTTGCTGACCGCCCTACTGCCCCTGGTAGCGGATCTCTCACGGGAACTGCCCGAAAGCGAACGCTATCGACGCCTGCTCAACGCCATGCGCGCCCTTTTGCCTTGCGACGCCGCTGCACTGCTACGCCTGGATGGCGACTGGTTGGTGCCGCTTGCCGTCGATGGCTTGAGTTCCGACACCCTAGGGCGGCGCTTCAAGGTCAGCGAGCACCCGCGTTTCCGGATCCTGCTCGGCGCTCCCGGCCCGATACGCTTCGACAGTGACAGCGAACTGCCTGACCCTTACGACGGCCTGGTCGACGGACTGAACGAACACCTGGAAGTGCATGACTGCATGGGCTGCCCCCTGTTCATCGACGAGCGCCCCTGGGGCCTGCTGACCCTCGACGCCCTCGATCCGGAACGTTTCGAACAGATCGGACTGGATGTCCTGCAGGCGTTCGCCAGCCTCGCGGCAGCGACGGTGAACGCCGCCGAACGCATCGAACGCCTGGCCTTGCGCGCCGAGGACGAACACCAGCGCGCCGAACTCTATCGCCAGGCCCATGGCCCGCAACAGCGCGAGATGATCGGGCAGAGCAAGGCCCACAAACGCCTGATGGAAGAGATCAACCTGGTCGGCGGCAGCGACCTGACGGTGCTGATCACTGGCGAAACCGGGGTCGGCAAGGAACTGGTGGCGCAGGCGATCCATGCCGCCTCGCCCCGTTCGGAGAAGCCCATCATCAGCCTCAACTGCGCGGCGTTGCCGGATACCCTGGTGGAGAGCGAGCTGTTCGGCCACGTGCGCGGCGCCTTCACCGGTGCGGTGTGCGACCGGCGCGGCAAGTTCGAACTGGCCAATGGCGGCACACTGTTCCTCGATGAAGTCGGCGAGTTGTCGCTGAGTGTCCAGGCCAAACTGTTGCGGGTGCTGCAAAGCGGCCAGCTGCAGCGGCTGGGGTCGGACCGCGAGCACCAGGTGGATGTACGCCTGATTGCCGCGACCAACCGCAACTTGGCCGAGGAAGTGCGCAACGGCCGCTACCGGGCAGACTTCTACCACCGCCTCAGCGTCTATCCATTGCAAGTACCGGCCCTGCGCGAGCGCGGTCGCGACGTGTTGCTGCTCAGTGGGTTCTTCCTTGAGCAGAACCGCTCGCGCCTGGGCCTGGGCAGCTTGCGCCTGAGCCCGGATGCCCAGACGGCGCTGCTGGCCTACAATTGGCCGGGTAACGTGCGGGAACTGGAGCACCTGATCGGACGCAGCGCCCTCAAGGCTCTGGGCAATTGCCGGGAGCGGCCGAAAATTCTCAGCCTGAGCGCCGCCGACCTCGACCTGCCGACTGACGCTGCCCAGACGCCTGAAGTCCAGACGGACAGCCCATTGAACCGGCAGACCGGGCTCGACTTACGCCAAGCCACGGAGCAGTATCAACGGCAGTTGATCACTGACTGCCTGGAACGTCATCAGCAGAACTGGGCCGCAGCGGCGCGGGATTTGGGCCTGGACCGGGCGAATCTGGGCCGCCTGGCCAGACGGCTCGGGCTCAAGTGAGACGGCCAATGGCAAGATTCACCTAAAGCCCTTCGCGCTCAGGTCGATAACTCTTGATAGATACCCGTTCGGGGCTGATTCGCCCCAACGCAGCTCTTTGTATAGAAGGTTTTTATGTCCTCGAACAAAGCTCGCGCAGATTCACTGTCGCTTCTGCTTTTTACCTTGCGCAGCGGCAAGCTGATGGCGATCAACCTGCTTAAGGTCAGCGAAATCATCTCCTGTCCGCCGCTGACCAAGCTACCGGAATCGCACCCGCATGTCCGAGGAATCGCCACTCTGCGCGGCGCCTCGCTGTCGGTGATCGACCTGAGCAGGGCCCTCGGCGAGCGCCCACTGGCGGACCCCGACGGCGGCTGCCTGATCGTCACCGATGTCAGCCGCTCCAAGCAGGGTCTGCATGTCCAGGCGGTGAGCAAGATCGTCCACTGCCTGACCACCGACATTCGCCCCCCCCCCTTCGGCTCCGGTGGTCCCAAGGCCTTTATCACGGGGGTGACTCAGGTCGATGGCACCCTGGTGCAGGTACTGGACATCGAAAAGGTCATCCATGTCATCGCCCCGGCGCAGATCGAGGTCGCACCGACCGAGCTGAGCATGGAAGAAGCCGACCTGCTCGGCAATGCGCGGATTCTGGTGGTCGACGACAGCCAGGTGGCACTGCAGCAATCGGTCCACACCCTGCGCAACCTCGGTCTGACCTGCCACACCGCCCGCAGCGCCAAGGATGCCATCGGCTGCCTGCTCGACCTGCAAGGCACTGCCGAACAGATCAATATCGTCGTCTCGGACATCGAGATGTCGGAAATGGACGGTTATGCGCTCACCCGCACCATACGTGAAACCCCGGACTTCAAGGACATCTACATTCTGCTGCACACCTCCCTGGACAGTGCCATGAACGCCGAGAAGGCCAGCCAGGCCGGAGCCAACGGTGTATTGACCAAGTTCTCCTCGCCGGAACTGACCAAGTGCCTGATCCTGGCCGCCAGGACCGTAGCCGAACAGGGCCTCTGAAATGTCCCGGTGCCACTGCCTGCTGCTGCGCAAGGACCTCGACGGTTTGCTCGATGTACCGCAGTGGCCGGCGGACATTCGCCTGGAGGCATTGCACCCGGAACAGATGGAGGCGGTACACGCCCTGTTGATACAGGCCCATGACGACGACCTGGAGATCGAGGACTTCTCGAACTGGCGCGAGCGTTTCACCTGCGATGCCGAATTCGATCCAAGCCTGTGCCTGCTCGCCATGGACGAACAGGGCCTGGTCGGCGTCGCCCAGTGCTGGACCAGCGCCTACATCAAGGACCTGGTGGTCCACCCCCGCCGCCGTGGCGAGGGTCTGGGTCAGGCGCTGCTGCGCCATACCTTCCAGGTCTTCGCCTCGCGGGGTGAAGCGTTCGTCGATCTCAAGGTCATGGAAGACAACCTGCCGGCCCGATGCCTGTACGATGCCGCCGGCATGCGCTTCATCCAGCGCTATGAAGTCAGCCCGGCTCAGGCATAATCGCGTTTTTGCCGGATGCACCTTCAGGAGACCTGCCATGAAAGCCTCCACCCTGATCTTCATCAGCCTCACCACACTGGCCAGCCAGGCCCATGCATCCGGTCCCAATGAGTGGGCGGCCTACAATAAGGCGGTGCTCGCCAGTTGCACCAAGGCCAGCAGCCTCAAGAACGTGAAAGCGCTGGGCAATCCGGCGCAGTTCGACGACAAGGTCGGCTACACCGCGGTACTGCTTCGCGGCCAATACCCCCAGGCCCACATGAAAAACCAGCCGGGCACCGAACTCTGCCTGTACAACAAGAAGAGCAAGACCGCTGCCGTGACCGAATGGGACTCGGTGATGCCTGCACGCAGCCACTAGCGACTGGCGACTGGCGCACAACTTGCTTCGTTCAGAGTCCATGTGGTGACGGCCTGTCGGTTTTGTGTCACTGCGCCAGTCACAACCCTGTTGTCGGTCAGTCCATGAACACCCATTTCTCCTGCGTAGGCTGCGGCAAATGCTGCACCGATCACCATGTCCCGCTGACCCTGGCCGAAGCCCGGCAGTGGGCCGACGATGGCGGCCAAGTCATCGTGCTGGTGGAAGCCTTCCTGCCGGATGGCACCGGCATAACGCCGCAGCAGCGCGAACACGCGCAACGCCGATCCTGGGGAGTACCCTGCGGCAGTACCGAAGCGCGCGTGGCGATCACCTTCGCCGCCTACAATGTCGGTCCCTGCCGGAATCTTGACGAACGCTTGCTCTGCCGGATCTACGAACGGCGACCACTGGTGTGCCGCATCTATCCGATGGAAATCAATCCGCACATTCCGCTCCGGCCCACGGCCAAGGAGTGCCCGCCAGAATCATGGCTGGCCGAACAGCCGCTGCTGATCAGCGGCGACCAGTTGGTGGATGCCGGGTTGGCGCGGCTGATCGAGGATTCGCGCCAGGCCGACCGTGACGACATTCGGGCCAAGCAAGCCATCTGCGCCCACCTGGGTATTCACATCACGGCACTCAAGGGCGATGGTTTCACCGCCTACCTGCCACAGATGAATGCGTTCGCCCAGGCCATTGAGCGTGTGGAACAACAGTCGCACTGGCCTGCCGAGAGTGAATGGGCGTTTCACGTCTCCGGCCACGACATTGCCGAGCAACTGCGCGCAGCGGGAGCGCGGGTGGTCAGCGATACGCCGCTGACCTATACGTTCATTCCCCTGCGCGCGGCCTGACGACCCGGCAACTACACCCGGCTGCCACGCCCCCAGAACTCCTGCGCCAGCGAGCGCAGGTCATCCGCCAGCCCGGCGACGTCGCCGGAATTGAGATGGCTCTGCTGCCCGGCGCTGACGGTCACTTCGCAGGCGTTGCGGATACTCATGATGTTGCGATTGATGTCTTCGCTGACCGCACTCTGCTCTTCCACTGCCGCGGCAATCTGCAGGCTCATCTCGGTGATCCGGCTGACCCGTTCGTTGATGCCGCTCAGGGCCTCGGCGGCCTGCTGTACCTGCTGCACGCTGTCTTCGGCATGCTGGCTGCTTTGCCGCATGACCAGCACCGCCTCCCGTGCACCGTCCTGCAGGTTGCTGATCATCCGCTGGATCTCGCTGGTCGATTGCTGGGTCCGCTGAGCCAGCCCACGCACCTCATCGGCCACCACCGCGAAACCACGCCCCTGCTCGCCCGCCCGCGCCGCCTCGATGGCCGCATTCAGCGCCAGCAGGTTGGTCTGTTCGGCAATACCGCGAATCACCTCAAGCACACCGGAAATTTCGATGCTGTGGTTTTCCAGGTGATGAATCACCTCGGTCGCCCGGGCCAGCTCTTCGGCCAGGCGCAACACCGAACTGCGACTCTCGCCCACCAGATGATGACCGTCACGCGTCTCGCTACCGGCCAGGTCGGCCGCCACCGAAGCCTGCTGGGCATTGCTGGCGACTTCGGCAACGCTGGCAGCCATCTCGTGAATGGCCGCCGCGACCTGGTCGGTTTCCGCCTGCTGCTCCAGGGTGCTGCTGTGACTGCTCTCGATATGCCGAACCAACTCCTGCGCGTGCCCGGACAGACGCTGCGAAGCATCACCGATGCGCCCGACCACCGAACCGACCTGGGCCTCGAGCATACGCAGGGCGAACTCGATCTGGCCGAACTCATCACTACGGCCGGTGTAGATCGCCTGGCTCAACGGATTGTCGGCCAGATCGCGCGCGCGCTCGGTCAAGCGGCCGAACGGGCGCAAGACGCCATGAATGGTCGCGCAACACAAGGCGCTGCCCACAACCCACAAACCCAGTTCGAACAACAGCGGTTGCGGTGAAAACCATTGCCCCAACGCCAGGGCTGCAGCGAATGCCAGGCTGGACTGCAGCGCCAGCCGGTGTGACAAGCCGAGCCTTGGCAGGCGTCGGCGCCATGAGCGGCGGCCACTGCGCAATTGTTCGTAGCCACGTTCGGCGGCCTCGACCTGCGCGGCCGTGGGTTGGGTCCGCACCGACTGGTACTCGACGGTCTGGCCGTTCCTGCTCACTGGCGTGGCGTAGGCGCTGACCCAGTAATGATCGCCGTTCTTGCAGCGATTCTTCACCATACCCATCCACGGGCGGCCAGCCTTGAGGCTCTGCCACAGATGGGCGAACGCTTCGGGCGGCATGTCGGGATGGCGTAGCAGGTTATGCGCCGAGCCCAGCAACTCTTCCTGGCTGTAGCCACTGATCCGGATGAAATCCGGATTAGCGTAGGTGATGCAGCCTTTCAGATCGGTGGTCGAAAGAATATTGGCGTCGCGAGCGACCTCGACGTTTCGGCCGGTAACCGGGAGATTGATCTTCATGAGGGACGCGCTCGGATGATGAGGTAGGGTCAGCAGGGCGTCGACTCTAAGCGGACCAAAATCCAAAACACTGATCCAGATCAGCTTCAGGCGATAAGGCCAGCGCACCCGCAGGCCATCATTTATAGAACAGATCGACGACAACCTCGGCGGCGAATGGACCGGCCTTGGGCCGGTCGCTGTTCCACAGCAGTTCGGCATCGAACCGCGCGGTGGCGGCATGGGTGCCGCCCAGCAGCTCGGCCAGATGAAACGAACGGTTGTACGGAATCGGCGCACCGCCGCCGGCCCTGACGATACGGATACCGACACCGTCATTGCCTTTAGGTATCAGCAAATCCCCGGCCAGGGTTCCCGACACCGGTTTCAGACGGGCATCGAGACTGAAGGCACTGTCGCAGGTACGGCTGGTGTGCAAGGCGAACGGCCGCCGTTCGACCACTTGCCCCACCACCACGTGCTGGATGGCGATCGGCCCAAAGTCGATGGTCTCCGGGATGACTTGCAATTGCGCATCACAGGCAACGAAGCGCAAACCAGCCAGGTTATTGATCACGTAGTTGAGCGAATGGCCCTCGTTGCCTGGCCCAGTGCTGCCGTCGAGCTGGAACAACCGGTAATCCTGCAACTGACTGGCCACACCCGAGGGCGGTGTCGGGCCGAACTTTTCGATGAACAGGGAAAACCCCAGATTGAAGCGCAACGGCGCACAGCCCTGCGCACCGACACAGGCCGGCAGGCTACGGCCGGTGGCTATGCGGCCACTGCTCTGACGATAGTCGACACCTTCGTGAGTCAGCCCCAGGCGGATACCCTGGCCGACCACCTGGCGCGCCGGGTTGAGATGGATATAGATGTCCTGGGCTGCTGTCGACTGACTATCCGTGATGCACTCGACGGCCAGGTTGAGCGGTTCAGAACGCCAGACCAATGTGCCATTGGGCGCCGACGCAGGAATCGCCACACTGCTGCCGAGGTCGGCACTGGCCACCAGCGCTCCGCTGCCTTGCAGGGTACAGGTGAGGGCAAAGCAACTGGCGGGACTGAACAATCCGAGCAGCAACAGACAACGCCGCCAGGTCATGGGAGACAGCTTAATCATGGGCAGATCCACTCTGTGAAAGAGAAGCGTCGCCAACCAGCGACGCACTGAAAGGAGCACCGAAATCGAATCGGGCCCGGTAGGTTCGTTGGCCGCCGTAATCGGTCAGGGCGTTGAACCGCAGCCAGGCCTGACGGGCGCCCAGGGCGCGCGAGGTCAACAGCAATTCACGGCGGCCACCCGGCGGTACCAGCAGGTCATCGCCCAGAAGATGGCGACCCTGCTCGTCGGCCAGTTCCAGACTCAGCAGCGACGCATGAAACGGCGTCGGGTTTTCCACCTTGAGCCGCAACACCCCGCTGGCATCGCGTTCCAGCACCCAGCGCAGGTGTTGCGGGGTCAGCGCCGGATCACCGGCCAGCCCCGGCGGTCGGAACAGCACGTTGATCCGCTGGCGAATGGCAATGCTCAAACGGCCTTCGCCGGATGGCGCACGGGGAATTTCCATCACATAAAGATGCAACAGCGACTCGCGGTTCGTCGGCATGCCACGCCCTTCATAGATCAGCCGCAAGGCTTGCCGCCCCTCGGGCGCCAGCCGCGAGATCGGCGGGGTCAGCACGAACGGCAAGGGGTTCGAGCGGGCTTCCTCATGGCCTTCCAGCCAGGCTTGCAGCAACACCTCCTGGCGCCCGCGATTGCGGGCTTCGATGCTCACGTCAGGAAAACGCCCGTCGAACACCAGCCGCGTGCCACTCAGGGAGACACTCGCCAGCACCGGAGCCATCGTGACCAGGCCCAGCATCAGGAGCCACAACTGCCGACCGTTCACTGGCAGACCACCTGGACCCGGTCATAGGTCAGTTGCGGGTCGCGGGGCGGCAGGCGGAACGGGAACTGGCAACTGCGCCCGGACCACCTAACCTGCAGCGTTCCCTCTTGCCGATCGCTGAGCACCAGTGCCCGGCTGGTCGGGTCGACCACTGCCAACGCCTTGCCCTGCGCATCCTGGACACTGGCCCCGAACGGCAGGGCACTGCCATCGGCCAGGCGCAGCTCGAACTGCACCCGACGCCCGGCGCTGGCCTGGAACACGGCGTGGGTCGAGGAGCCACGCCGTGGCACCACCTGGGCGATAGCATTTTCCACCTCGATATCGGCGCCCAGGCGACGGGTATCCAGGCTGACCCAGTTGGCACGATAAGGCTGGACATACGGCACCACGGCAAAGCCGTTGCGTCCCGTTTCAACCCCCGCGAAGCTGTTGAAACGCGCGCCCGCCACACCCGGCACTTCGGCCAATGTGAAGGTGTCACCCAAAGACTGCCCCAGGTTCACCCCACCCGCATGGGCGACCAGCGAGCCCCGTGCCCCCAGGTTCCAACTGTTGAAGTCCTGACCATGGCTGTAGCCGGCCTCGAACCGGCCGACCGAAGTCGTCGCATTGACACTGGCCGAACCGGTTCGACCACCACTGCCATCATGACCGGCCAGTACCGAGTAGAAGGCATTACGGTCCAGTACACGTCCGGTCAGACCGGCCATCACGCTGGCGTCGCCCTGGTTGTCGCGGACCGCTGTCAGCGAGGCGCGGGTCGAGCTTTCAGGGCGGCCCAGCGGCAGCGACAGCGTCAGGGTCAGTTGGTGGTCGGTGGCAATCCGACCGTCGAGGTCGGTCGAACGGCTGCGATCCAGGGACAGGCTGTAGCTGAGATCGCGCCAGTAACCGCCATAGGTGGCATTGAACTGCCGCGACTTGCCCGGCAGGTTCCAGAACCGCTGCTCCAGCGCGGTGAAGCTGAACGTCCCGGCCTCCAGCGGCTGACTGAGGGTAATGTCGAAGCGATCACGGGCCCGACCGATCGGGTTGCGCGCCAGGTGGTCGCGCCCATCCACATGCTGTTCGAAGCTGCGGTACTGCTCGCTGGAATAACGATAACCGGCCAGGGCGAAGGTGGTTCGGGTCGCATTCAGAGTATTGGCATAGCGCAGTCGCAGGCTCTGGCCGCCCAGATCGGTGCCGGCCTGATGGCTGACCGAATGGGTCAGGTCAGCCGAAACCGCGCCCAACCCGGTATTGACCCCGGCTCCGAGGTTGCTGGCCTCGAACGCGTCAGCCAACTGCACCCCGCCGAACCCGGTGATCCGCTCGCTCAGGCCGTAGATCAGCGTGGTGCTGGCGAACCCGGGATTCGCCTGCCGGCTGTCGTTGCTGTCGTACTGGCCGGCCTCGATGCTGTAGCTAAAGCTTCCCTTGGGTAGCATCAACGGCAACGAGGCGAACGCCTGGACGAAGCTGCGCTGCCGGCCGTCCGCCTCGATCACCGTCACCTGCAGATCGCCGTTGGAACCGCTGGGGTAAAAGTCATTGATCTCGAACGGCCCGGGCGGCACGTTCGAGCTGTACAGCAGATAGCCGCCCTGGCGAATCTCGACGGTGGCGTTGCTTTCCGCCACACCGCGAATGGTCGGCGCATAGACTCGCTCACTGTCGGGCAACATGCCGTCGTCCGACGCCACCTGGACGCCACGAAAGCGCACGCTGTCGAACACCCGTGCATCGGTGTAGGTCTCGCCGAGGGTCAGTTGGCCTTTCCAGGCGGTCAGGTCACGCTGAGCGTAAGTCTGATTGCTGGTGAAGCGCGTGGCCTGCGAGTCGCCCTGCACCAACGACGACTCGTTGCGCAGGCGCCAGGGCCCGAGGTTCAGCCCATTGCGCAGGCCCAGGTAATAACTGCTGATTTTCTGCCGGTCGAACTCGCGGCGATTGCCGTTGAAGGCATAGCTGACGAAACCGCTGTTGATACCCTGGTCCCACAATTCCGGCGACAGATAGCCACGGGCCTCGCGCCGCAGCGCGACCTGCGGCACGCCGAGGTTGAGCGCCAGGGTGTTGGGTTGATAGTCGACACTGGCACTCTCCAGCTTGCCAAGATCGAAGCACTGCTCACCGGCGATATCCGACGGCGCTCCGGCCAGGCTGGCGAGACGGTCGGTATCCAGTCCCAGGTCCCGCAGCAGGGCCAGGGTCAGGCACGGCTCCACGCGCCCGCTCGTGCTGTCACGACTGAAGCGCACATCCCGCCGCGCACTGAGGGCCCGGTTCAGGTAGATGTCGACCCGATAGGTACCCGGCAGCACGCTGTTGCCCTCCAGGAAGGCATGGATATCCGCCGGCTGCTCGCCGCCATGGATAAAGGCGGTGTTGAACCTGACGCTCTCCCCCACCGGCTCGGAAAATGCCAGTTCCGGAATCAGCAGGCACAGCCCGAGGGACAGCGGCAAACCGGTCTGGCGGCTCCTGCCCGGCAACAGGAAAGAGGCGGTGGTCTGTGTTTTCCCGCAACACGATGGCAACAGAACTTCCTTTGTTCTTCGGTAAAGCCAATCCATTTGCAACCTTCACTCAATGTCTTGAGATATTTGTTAAAGGCGAACGCCTACGCGCACAGGCTCTTGCGAGGGTGCGACGAACGTGAGAATGAATGGGATGCGCGACGGAGCAGCTAATCCTCGGCCCTCAGCGCCTGGCCGGTTTTCCAGTCGGAAAGCCGATAAGGCACGACAGCACCATGATCGTTGATGCTCTTGAAGCTCAACCGGAGCTGCTGCCCGGTGACCGACGCGGGCAGGATGAACTCCTGCGCCTGGCCGGGAGCCAGCATCGAGTTCTTGCGATGCAGCAGCCGGGTCGCGCCGTCGAACAACTCGATATCCACCAGGCTGACGTAGAACGGCGCGGGATTGCTCGCCACCAGCACGCCTGCGGGTTTCAGGCGCCAACGCAATTGCTGCGGGGCCAACTCGGGATCGGCCTGCAACTGACGAGGTCGATAGAACAGCTTGATTCGCTGGCGAATACCGATCTGCAGCACATTCTCCTGTTCGCTGACCTGTGGGATTTCCTGGACATTCAGCCAGAACAACGACTCCCGATCGGTCGGCATCTCGCTGCCGGAATGAATGATCCGCACCGTTTGCCGTCCGCCGGCGGGCAACGGCACCAGGGTCGGCACGACGGCGAACGGCAGGTCTGCGGCAGACGGGTCCTCGGCCTCCAGCCAGGACTGCAACAGGATGGTGGATCTGTTGCGGTTCGATACGCTGAGCACCGCTTCCTTGTCTTGCGCCGGATACACCAGCCGGGTGCTGTTGAGCACGATTCCGGCCTGGGCCTGACCCGCCGCCCACGTGACCAGCGTCATGCCGATCAGCGCTCTCATCAACTTGCGCATGTTGCGATCCATCTGTTCGGAAGAAACGGAGCCTTGCAGCTCCGTTCGGGACACTCACTCAGTTGTAGGTCAAGACAAAAGGCACGGTGCCAGTCGCCGCGCCAGGTACGGTGGAGACACCGTTCTTCACGAAGACCGCACGCAGGGACAAGGTACCGCTGGAGCCGGTACCGCTGGGCTGGAGGATGCCGTCGATGGTATCGGCAGGGTCCTGGATGTTCAGGAAGTTATCGCTATCGCGACGGACCAGACCGATCCCGACACCTTTGGCGGCGCCAGCGGTCGGCAGCAGGTAGGGGTCGCCCTGGTCGGCCTGGGCTGGACGGAATGACATGCTCACGGTGCTTTCAGCGGCCGGTTGCAGACACGTCACCAACAGATCGATGTCCTTGGCCGTGCCCAGTCGCGCCTCGGTACGGTTGCCGATATCGGCAAAGGAAACCCGTCCAAGGTCGACCGGGATATTGTCGGCCGAGCCGCCCCCGGACGACACATCGCAACTGGTGTTGGTCAGTGCACCGGTGAAGTTCAGCGTCCCACCGTTGGCCGCGTGGACGGAACTCGTCACGCCCAGGGCTGAACCCAATAGAACCAACATCACGGAAATCTTTTTCATGCGAACACAATCCTTCGAGTTAATCGTTTGCACCCATCAATTGGGTGGCGGCCAATATAGTCGCGGATCGTGAATTGAACTATCAGACCTGGCCTTATTCCGGGTGCCGATTCAACCCGCTGGCAAGACATCTGTCTCCGTCAGAAGAAAATGTCATTCCATGGGCACGGAAAAACGATCAGGAGCGTGTTTAAAATTAAAGCCGTCCTCTCTATGAAATCCATTACCAGTCCCTGCACCCTGAACAAGACCAGACACTCTTCGATGATATTTTAATTATATCGATCAAAAAGTTAGATCAGCTGACCCTGACCTGAGCGAGACAGAGTCAACTTGATGCCGGATATTTCACAGAACAGCGCTTGCCTGTATACGACCAGGCATTCGCTGATGTTCTGATACACGTACAACTTTATAGATACGTGATAACCACGACACCTTGGGAGGATGTCGCCTTGACGCTGGAAGCTTTGCTGGGCAAGGGCTGGAAGCGTGCATTAAAGGGCAATATGCCATTACTGCAGGCATTATGCGCAGTATCGACCAGCACCATGACGCCGGGTGCGACGTTGATTCGTTCAGAAACGCCATGACTGTTCGACGAGGTCGAGGACACTTCACACGCTGCCTCCACAATCTGACCACTGAAACGAATCTGCCCCGCATTGGCTGCTACCACATTGGAGCAAACGCCCATCAACAACAGGACACCGAATACCGATAGTGTGTATTTCATATCAGCCACTCCCAAACAGGGTGAACCCCCTATCAATTAAAGCCTACACGAGAGCACTCCACTGAAAAAACGAGGAATATCCGTAGGACTTCTTATATTCAATTAAACATACACGTGCCTCATTCGTGCTGCTTTGCAGAAACATGTCTTTAAAAACAAGCAGCTAAAAAGCTCGTAAGTTCTTCCGGTTTATCGCCTGCACGTTTTCTTTCTTTAACGAGACTTCAGACATTTGCCTGTCCGGCCAGCATCCGGCCGTAGCTGACAGCCGTGTCAGGTTGCGGTCACCGTACTGACCGGGTGATGGGGTTATAAAGACGATATTGTTCTGCCAGCATTGTCCTTCCACCACTGGTTCCGGCGTTTTGACACCATGCACATTCAAAAGAAAACCGTGTTGGGCCTTGTTGTGATCGTCCTGGTCGCCGCCGGTGCCTCCTGGGCCCTGAGCCGCCCCACCGCGCCACGCCACGCCGGCAATGTGCCGATCCCGGTCAAGGTCGTCCCCGTCACGCAGCGGGACGTCCCCCGTTATGCCAGTGGCATTGGTACGGTCCTGTCGTTGCACAGCGTGGTGATCCGCCCGCAGATCGATGGCATCCTGACCCGCCTGCTGGTCAAGGAAGGGCAACTGGTCAAAGAGGGCGATCTGCTGGCCACCCTCGACGATCGTTCGATCCAGGCCAGCCTGTCCCAGGCCAAGGCACAACTGGCACAGAGCCAGGCGCAGTTGCAGGTGGCGGAGGTCGATCTCAAGCGCTACAAACTGCTGAGCGCCGATAACGGCATCTCGAAACAGACCTACGACCAGCAGCAAGCGCTGGTCAACCAGCTCAAGGCTACCGTCCAGGGCAACCAGGCGGCGATTACCGCAGCGCAGGTGCAACTGTCCTATACCCAGATCCATTCGCCGGTCACTGGCCGGGTGGGTATCCGTACCGTCGACGAAGGCAACTTCCTGCGCATGAGCGATACCCAGGGTCTGTTCTCTGTCACCCAGATCGATCCGATCGCCGTCGAGTTCTCGCTGCCCCAGCAGATGCTGCCGACCCTGCAAGGGCTGCTCGGCGCCGCCAGTCCGGCGCTGGTCGATGCCTCTCTGGGCGACGACGACCACCGCAACAGCCTGCTCGGCGCTGGCCATCTGACGCTGATCGACAACCAGGTCTCGGCGACCACCGGCACCATCAAGGCCAAGGCCGAGTTCCGCAACCCGAATCAGAAGCTGTGGCCGGGCCAACTGGTCAACATCCGGATCCAGACCGACCTCGACCACGGCGCCCTGGTCGTACCTGCGACCGTGGTGCAGCGTGGCCTGGACGGTTACTTCGTCTACCGGGTCAAGGACAAGGGTGTGGAAGTGGTGCCGGTACGGGTGCCCTACCAGGACAGCGAGCAGAACATCATCGAGGGTGTACAAGCCGGCGACCTGCTGGTCAGCGATGGCCAGTCGCGGCTCAAGCCCGGTTCCATCGTCGAAATCCTCGGCTCGCCCAAGCCGGCTGAACAGGCCGTGGCCGTGGAGCCCAAACCATGATCAAGGACAGTCGTGGCGTCTCGGCCTGGTGCATCAATCACCCGGTAGCGACCATCCTGCTCACCTTCGCCCTGGTCCTGCTCGGGCTGATCGCCTTTCCACGCCTGCCGCTGGCGCCATTACCAGAAGCCGAATTCCCGACCATCCAGGTTTCCGCGCAATTGCCCGGCGCCAGCCCGCAGACCATGGCCTCCTCGGTGGCGACGCCACTGGAGGTGCAGTTCAGCGCCATTCCCGGCGTGACCCAGATGACCTCCAGTAGCGCCCTGGGCACCACCACTCTGACCTTGCAGTTCACCCTGAGCAAAAGCATCGACACCGCCGCCCAGGAAGTCCAGGCGGCGATCAACACCGCTTCGGGCAAACTGCCCAAGGACATGCCGACCCTGCCGACCTGGCGCAAGGTCAACCCGGCGGACAGCCCGGTGCTGATCCTCAGCGTCAGTTCCGCGCAGATGCCCGGCACCGAACTGAGCGACTACGCCGAAACCCTGCTGGCCCGTCAGCTCAGTCAGATCGACGGCGTCGGCCAGATCAACATCACCGGCCAGCAGCGGCCGGCCATTCGCGTACAGGCTTCGGCGGACCGACTGGCGGCCATCGGCCTGACCCTGGCGGACATCCGCCTGGCAATCCAGCAGACCAGCCTCAACCTGGCCAAGGGTGCGCTGTACGGCAAATCGAGTATCTCGACGCTGTCGACCAACGACCAGTTGTTCCAGCCGGAGGAATACGGCGAACTGATCGTCTCCTACAAAAACGGTGCGCCGGTGCAGCTCAAGGACGTCGCCCGGGTGATCCGGGGTTCCGAAGACGCCTATGTGCAAGCCTGGTCCGGCGATGTGCCGGCAGTGAACCTGGTGATTTCCCGACAGCCGAGCGCCAACATCGTCGAGACCGTGGACCGGATCAAGGCTGCCCTGCCCGGCCTGGAAGCCATGCTGCCAGCCTCGGTGGAGGTCAAGGAGCTGGTCGACCGGACCCAGACCATTCGCGCCTCGCTGCATGAAGTGGAAATGACCCTGCTGATCGCCGTGCTGCTGGTGGTGGCAGTGATGGCGCTGTTCCTGCGTCAACTGTCGGCCACCCTGATCGTCTCGGCGGTACTCGGCGTTTCCCTGGTGGCCAGCTTCGCGTTGATGTACGTGATGGGCTTCAGCCTCAACAACCTGACCCTGGTGGCGATCGTCATTGCCGTCGGCTTCGTGGTCGACGACGCGATCGTCGTGGTGGAAAACATCCACCGTCATCTGGAGGCCGGCGACGGCATGCGCGAGGCGGCCATCAAGGGCGCAGGAGAGATCGGCTTCACCGTGGTATCGATCAGTTTCTCGCTGATCGCCGCGTTCATCCCGCTGCTGTTCATGGGTGGCGTGGTCGGTCGGCTGTTCAAGGAATTCGCCCTGACCGCCACCTCGACCATCCTGATTTCGGTGGTGGTCTCACTGACCCTGGCGCCGACCCTGGCCTCGCTGTTCATGCGCGCACCGGTGCATCACGAACACACCAAGGCGACGTTCGGCGAGCGTCTGTTGGCCGTCTACGAACGTGGCCTGCGCCGCGCCCTGGCCCACCAGAAGCTGATGTTCGGCGCGTTCTGCCTGACCCTGGGCCTGGCCATCGCCGGCTACGTGTTCATTCCCAAGGGCTTTTTCCCGGTCCAGGACACCGGTTTCGTGCTGGGCACCACCGAGGCCGCCGCCGACGTGTCGTTTGACACCATGGTCGCCAAGCACAAGGCCCTGGCCGAAATCGTCGCTGCCGATCCTGCGGTTCAGGCCTTCTCCCACTCGGTGGGGGTCTCGGGGAGCAACCAGACCATCGCCAACGGCCGCTTCTGGATCGCCCTCAAGCCCCGGGACCAGCGCGATGTTTCCGCCAGCGCCTTCATCGACCGCATCCGGCCCAAGCTGATGCAGATCCCCGGCATCGTGCTTTACCTGCGTGCCGGCCAGGACATCAACCTCAGTTCCGGGCCGAGCCGGGCCCAGTATCAATACGTGATCAAGAGCAACGATGGCGACCTGCTGAATACCTGGACCCAGCGCCTGACCGACAAGCTGCGCACCAACCCGGCGTTCCGCGACCTGTCCAACGACCTGCAACTGGGCGGCAGTATCACCCACATCACCATCGACCGCAGTGCCGCTGCGCGCTTCGGCCTGACCGCCAGCGATGTCGACGAAGCCCTCTATGATGCCTTCGGCCAGCGGCAGGTCAACGAGTACCAGACCGAGACCAACCAGTACAACGTGATCCTCGAACTGGATGCCGCCCAGCGCGGCAAGGCCGAGAGCCTGCATTACTTCTACCTACGCTCGCCGCTGACGAACGAGATGGTCCCGCTGTCGGCCCTGGCGCGCTTCGACGTCCCCACCAGCGGTCCGCTGTCGATCGCCCACGATGGCATGTTTCCGGCCGCCAACCTGTCGTTCAACCTCAGCCCTGGAGTCGCCCTGGGCGATGCGGTGCTGATGCTCGACCAGGCGAAGAAGGAGATCGGCATGCCGGCCGCCATCAGCGGCAACTTCCAGGGCGCCGCGCAGGCCTTCCAGAGTTCCCTGGCCAGCCAGCCGTGGCTGATCCTCGCGGCATTGGTGGCGGTGTACATCATTCTCGGCGTACTCTACGAGAGCTTCGTCCATCCGCTGACGATCATTTCCACCCTGCCCTCGGCCGGCCTCGGTGCCCTGATCATGCTCTGGCTGCTGGGCCAGGATTTCTCGATCATGGCGTTGATCGGCCTGGTATTGCTGATCGGCATCGTGAAGAAGAACGGCATCCTGATGATCGACTTCGCCCTGGAAGCCCAGCGGGGAGGGCTGACACCCGAGGACGCGATCTACAAGGCCTGTATCACCCGCTTCCGGCCCATCATCATGACCACCCTGGCGGCCCTGCTCGGTGCGCTGCCGCTGATGCTCGGCCACGGCCCAGGCGCCGAGCTGCGCCAGCCGCTGGGCATTGCCGTGGTCGGTGGCCTGCTGGTGAGTCAGGCGCTGACGCTGTTCACCACACCCATCATATACTTGTGGCTCGAACGGCTTTTCCATCGGCCCAAACCGGCCAGCGTGCCGGCGATCACTCATTGAGGCGGGGTCATGCGTGTCCTGATTATCGAAGACGAAGAAAAAACCGCCGATTACCTGCATCGGGGTCTGACCGAGCAGGGTTATACCGTCGATCTGGCTCGGGATGGCGTCGGCGGCCTGCATCTGGCGCTGGAGAGCGATTACGCGGTGATCATCCTCGATGTGATGCTGCCGGAACTCGATGGCTTCGGCGTGCTCAAGGCCCTGCGGGCGCGCAAGCAGACGCCGGTGATCATGCTCACCGCCCGCGAACGGGTCGAGGATCGCATCCGTGGCCTGCGCGATGGCGCCGACGATTACCTGGGCAAACCGTTTTCCTTTCTCGAACTGGTGGCCCGCCTGCAGGCACTCACCCGGCGTAGCGGCGGCGGCCATGAGCCGGTCCAGATCAGCGTCGCCGACCTGTGGGTCGACCTGATCAGCCGCAAGGCCAGTCGCGCCGGACAGCGCCTGGATCTGACCGCCAAGGAGTTCTCGCTGCTCAGCGTACTGGCTCGTCGCCAGGGCGAAATCCTGTCGAAGACAGCGATTGCCGAGATGGTCTGGGACATCAATTTCGACAGCGATGCCAACGTCGTCGAGGTAGCGATCAAACGCCTGCGGGCCAAGCTCGACGGGCCATTCGAACAGAAACTGCTGCACACCATCCGTGGCATGGGCTATGTGCTGGAGAACCGCGGTGTCGACTAACTCGATTGCCCTGCGCCTGAGCGGGCTGTTCAGTCTGGTCGCGCTGGCGGTGTTCCTGCTGATCGGCGGCGCCTTGTACCTGCAGGTGGAAAAAGGCCTGGGCCTGCTGCCCGAGGCCGAACTGGATGCGCGCTACAGTGTGCTCGAGTCCTCGATCAACCGTTTCGGCACCCCGGACCACTGGAGCAAGTTCAGCGCCAAGCTCAAACAGTTGGGCGAGGAAGACAAACGTATCCGTTTCTGGGTGGTCAGCGGCGATCCGAACTATGAATATGGCGCACCCGACGCGCAGATCCGTGCCTTCGCTGCCGGTGCCAAGGGCATGCGCGACCTGCTCCTGCCGGGGCACGCCTACCCGTTCAAGGTGTTGCTCAACACGATGCCGGCCAAGGACCAGCGCCCGCCTCTGCAGTTTCTGATCGGCATTGACACCGAGACCTTCCGCAAGACCCAGCACCAGTTGCTGATCGCCCTGGTCAGCCTGGCGATCGTCGGCGTACTGCTGGCCTCGGCCCTGGGCTACTGGGTAGCGCGGATCGGCCTCAAGCCGCTGATCAGGCTATCGCAGGAAGCGCGCAAACTGGCGCCGCCGCGCCTGACCGGCCGCCTGCAACTGTCGCCATTGCCGCCGGAGCTGAGCCAGTTCGTCAACTCCTTCAACTCGACCCTGGAGCGCGTTGAGCAGGCCTATTCACGACTGGAATCGTTCAACGCCGATGTCGCCCACGAACTGCGCTCACCGCTGACCAACCTGATCGGCCAGACCCAGGTGGCGCTGACACGCGGCCGCTCTGCCGAGCATTATTTCGAAGTGCTGCAATCGAACCTGGAGGAGCTGGAACGTCTGCGCTCGATCATCAATGACATGCTGTTCCTGGCCAGCGCCGACCAGGGCAGCAAGGCCACCAAACTGATCAGCACCTCGCTGGCCGCCGAGGTCGCAACGACCCTGGACTACCTCGACTTCATTCTCGAAGACGCCCAGGTCCGGGTCGACGTCAGTGGCGATGCGCAGGTGCGGATCGAGATTGCCCATCTGCGCCGGGCGCTGATCAATCTGTTGAGCAATGCGGTACAGCACACCGCGCCCGGCCAGGTGATCACGGTACACATCGACCAGGAGGGCGACCAGGTGACGATCGCCGTCTCCAACCCTGGAGAGACCATCGCCAGCGAACACCTGTCGCGCCTGTTCGAACGTTTCTACCGGGTCGACGCGTCACGCAGCAACAGCGGCGCCAACCACGGCCTGGGGCTGGCGATCGTCAAGGCGATCGCGCTGATGCATGGCGGTGATGTATTCGTGCGCAGTGGTGCCGGCGTCAATACCTTCGGTATCCATCTGCCCGCGTGATGATCAACCGTCATGCGCCCTGAGCGACACCACGATTAGCGGGGCATCGTCGACTACCCGGTGAATATCTTCTAGCATGCGTAAAGGTCAGCACCCTGATGCTGGCCTTTTTGCCGCTGGGGCTTTATAGAGGGGCCAATAACCCCGAACCGCTTGAGGTTTACCATCAATTATCCTTCGAACAGCTCGGCGATGCCTCGCCTGCTGCTGATACTCGGCAGCGGCCTGAGTGTCAGTGCGATCCTCGGCATCGTCATCTATCTGCTGATCCGCGAGCGAGGCAGTGCAGAACTCGTCGCCATACGCGCCGCCACGAACATCGTGCAATTGATCGATGCCGACGTTCTGCGCAATGCCGAACTCTACGACAAGTCATTATTGGACCTCATCGCCGCCTCACGGCGTGAGGACCTCAAGCACGTCTCGCCACAGATTCGTCATCTGGCCCTGTTCGACAGCGCCACGGCAGCTCCGAACAAGGGCGATATCCTGTTGCTCGACAAAGATGGCGAGGTGATTGCCGACTCCTCTTCGGTCACCCCTCGGACCGGTAATTACGCCGATAGAGCGTATTTCAAGGCCCACATCGAAAACCCCAGTGACGCGATGATGATCAGCCAGCCGTTTCTCGCTCGGGAGAGGTGGGTGGACTGGCGCATCAGCTTCAGCCGCCGAGTCTCGTCGCCCGAGGGCGAGTTTCTTGGCGTCGCTCGGGCCGCCATCCGCCTGAGCTATTTCAACGAGCTGTTCAAGACCCTCAATGTCGGGGCCAGCAGTACGGTCAATCTGCTCAGCAGCGACGGTATTCTGCTCGCCCAGGAACCGCTGATGAATGCCGACATGGTCGGCAAGGACTTCAGCCAGCGCCCCAATTTCCAACGCATCGTCAGCGAGGGCAACGGCAGTTTCAGCGCTATCTCCGGCATCGACGGCAAGCAGCGCCTCTACAACTTTTCCCGGGTGGGTGACTTGCCGCTGATCGTGGTGGTGGCCCTGTCGGGGGAGGAAGTCTATTCCTCCTGGTGGCGCACCACCTGGCTGGTCGGCAGTGCCACCGGCGGGCTGTGTGTCGGCCTGCTATGGCTGAGCTGGCTGTTGGCGCGGGAACTGCAACGACGCCAACGGGCCGAACAGGAGCTGGCCGAGCTGGCAACCACCGACGCGCTCACCGGCATCGCCAACCGCAGGGCACTGGATCAGACGTTACTACTGGAGTGGAACCGGGCACAGCGCTCAGGCCAGCCCCTATCGTTGCTGATGATCGACGCCGACCATTTCAAGGCGTTCAACGACCGTCATGGACATCCGATGGGTGACGAAGCCTTGCGCCAGATCGCTCGGGTGATCGGTGACAGTATTCGTCGTCCGGGAGACCGGGTGGCACGTTATGGCGGCGAGGAGTTCGCGGTGATCCTGCCACAAACCGACGAAACGGGAGCCTGCTGCCTGGCCGAAAAGATCAGCAGTGCCATCCGCCAGATGCCGCCCTTGTTAGCCGATGCGTGCCCCATCACCGTCAGTATCGGCGCCAGTACCCAATGGGTTTCCCGCGAGGCGATTGCCCTCGGCGCGAGGATCGAGCAACTGCTGGAAGATGCCGACCAGGCCCTGTATCAGGCCAAGCGCAATGGTCGTGACCAATTGGTGCATGCTCGGGATATCGAACTGCAGAGATAAAAAAAGGCCGCCCGAAGGCAGCCTTTGAAGAACAACAAAAGGAGAAAGTCGTTACACGGCCGCAACAGGACGCATGTACGAGATCGGCGCCGTGCTGGCGTCTTCGAAGGTCACCACTTCCCAGGCATCTTTCTGCTCGATGAGCTTACGCAGAAGCTGGTTGTTCAACGCGTGACCGGACTTGAAGCCCTTGAACTCACCAATCAGGCTATTGCCCAGCAGGTAGAGGTCACCGATGGCGTCGAGGATCTTGTGTTTGACGAATTCGTCTTCGTAACGAAGGCCGTCTTCGTTCAATACACCGTCCGAGTCCACCACGATGGCGTTTTCCACGCTACCGCCGAGTGCGAGGTTGTGCTTGCGCAGGTACTCGATATCACTCATGAAACCAAAGGTACGGGCGCGGCTGACTTCCTTCACGAACGACGTGCTGGAGAAATCCACGCTTGCACTCTGGGTGCGGTCACGGAATACAGGGTGATCGAAGTCGATCTCGAAACTCACCTTGAACCCGTCGAAAGGCACGAAAGTGGCGCGCTTGTCGCCGTCTTCCACTGTGACTTCACGCAGGATGCGGATGAACTTCTTGGCTGCGTCCTGTTCTTCCAGGCCGGCAGATTGAATCAGGAATACGAAGGGTCCAGCGCTGCCGTCCATGATCGGGACTTCGGACGCGGAGAGCTCGACGTAGGCGTTATCGATGCCCAGACCGGCCATGGCCGAGAGCAAATGCTCCACCGTGTCCACTTTGGTGTCACCGTTGACCAGGGTGGTCGACATGGTGGTTTCACCAACGTTTTCCGCGCGCGCAGGAATCTGCACCACAGGGTCGAGGTCGGCACGACAAAACACGATGCCGGTATCCACAGGGGCTGGTTTGAGGGTCAGATAGACCTTCTCGCCCGAGTGCAGGCCGACACCTGTAGCACGGATAATATTTTTCAGGGTGCGTTGTTTAATCATGGCTTTGGCCGCTTCAGCGCAAATTGCGAACAGGTATCAACAAAGGCTGGCGATAATAGCAGACCAGACCTTTGCTGAACACCAATCACCCTAATACTCCTGATACATTCCATCAATCGGCCTGGCGACGCAGGAAGGCCGGGATATCCAGATAGTCCAGATCGTCCTGCGGATTCATCTTCGCGGCAGTCGCAGCCCCGGCCTGGGCCTGGTTGCGCATGACGGTCGGACGATCCAGGTCACGGTAGTTCACCGACGGCAGTTCCTGACGAGCAGCAGCAGGTGCCTGAGTGGCGGCCGGCTGACTGGCAGCCTGCAGGGTGTTGTCGATAACCTTCACAGGTTTCTCGATGCGGGCACCCAGACCGGTGGCGACCACGGTCACGTGCAGCTCGTCGCGCATGTCCGGATCGATAACGGTACCAACCTTGACCATGGCGTGCTCGGAAGCAAAGGCTTCGATGATGCTACCGACGTCGGAGTACTCACCCAGGGACAGGTCAGGACCGGCGGTGATATTCACCAGGATGCCGCGTGCACCTTGCAGGTTCACATCTTCCAGCAGCGGGTTGCGGATCGCCGCCTCGGTGGCTTCACGCGCACGGTTCGGACCGCTGGCGCAGCCAGTGCCCATCATCGCCATGCCCATTTCGCTCATCACGGTGCGTACGTCGGCGAAGTCGACGTTGATCATGCCCGGACGCTTGATGATGTCGGAGATACCGCGAACGGCACCGGCCAGCACATCGTCAGCCTTGGCGAACGCCGACAGCAGGCTGGCGTCCTTGCCCAGGATGGTCAGCAGCTTCTCGTTGGGAATGGTGATCAACGAGTCGACGCTTTCGCTCAGCGCGCGGATGCCCTCGTCGGCGATCTGCATGCGCTTGCGGCCTTCGAACGGGAACGGACGGGTCACCACTGCAACGGTGAGGATGCCCATTTCCTTGGCCACTTCGGCGATGATCGGGGCTGCACCGGTACCGGTACCGCCACCCATGCCGGTGGTGATGAAGACCATGTTGGTGCCTTGCAGCACTTCAGCGATACGCTCGCGGTCTTCCAGGGCGGCCTGACGACCGACTTCCGGGTTGGCGCCAGCGCCAAGGCCCTTGGTCACGCCGGTGCCCAGTTGCAGGATGGTCCGTGCGCCAATATTCTTCAGCGCCTGGGCATCGGTGTTGGCGCAGATGAACTCGACGCCTTCAATGTTGCTCTTGACCATATGGTTAACGGCGTTGCCACCGCCACCGCCGACGCCGATAACCTTGATTACCGGACTTTGTGGGACGTTGTCTACGAGTTCAAACATGTTCCCTCTCCTTTCATTCTCTAGTTTTTTCGCCTACTTCTACTGCTTTGAAACTTTAAAAGTTGCCCTGTACCCAGCGCTTGAGGCGCTCCAGCACAGGTGCTTTCTGTTCTTCATCGCGATAGTCGTTTCTGTTGCCGCCGTTGTAGCCGGACAGGGAAATGCCGTCCGACTGCTTTTGCAGTCCGTACAGCAACAGCCCTACCCCAGTTGAATAGATCGGGTTGCGGACCACGTCCGAGAGACCCTTGACGGTATGCGGCACGCCCAGACGCACCGGCATGTGGAAAATTTCCTCGGCCAGCTCGACCGCACCTTCCATCTTCGAAGTACCGCCGGTCAGCACGATGCCCGCCGGAATCAGGTCTTCATAACCGCTGCGGCGCAGTTCGGCCTGGATCAGCGTGAACAGTTCGTCGTAACGCGGCTCGACCACTTCGGCCAGGGCCTGACGGGACAGCTCGCGGGGTGGACGATCGCCAACGCTCGGAACCTTGATGGTTTCGCCGGCACCGGCCAGCTTGGCCAGGGCGCAGGCGTAGCGGATCTTGATCTCTTCGGCATACTGGGTCGGGGTGCGCAACGCCATGGCGATGTCGTTGGTCACCTGGTCACCGGCAATCGGGATCACCGCGGTATGACGAATCGCACCTTCGGTGAAGATCGCGATATCGGTGGTGCCACCACCGATGTCCACCAGGCACACGCCCAGCTCTTTCTCGTCGTCGGTCAGCACCGAATAGGCCGAAGCCAGTTGCTCGAGGATGATGTCGTCGATTTCCAGGCCGCAACGACGCACGCACTTCTCGATGTTCTGCGCGGCATTCACTGCGCAGGTGACCACGTGGACCTTGGCTTCCAGACGTACGCCGGACATGCCCAGGGGCTCACGCACGCCTTCCTGGTTGTCGATCACGTAGTCCTGCGGCAGGGTGTGCAGTACCCGCTGGTCAGCCGGAATCGCCACGGCCTGGGCGGCATCGAGCACGCGCTCCAGGTCCGCCGAGCTGACTTCGCGATCACGGATGGCGACGATACCGTGGGAGTTCAGGCTGCGGATGTGATTGCCCGCGACGCCGACGAACGCCGAGTGGATCCGGCAACCGGCCATCAGTTGCGCTTCTTCCACCGCGCGCTGGATCGACTGCACGGTGGATTCGATATTCACCACCACGCCCTTCTTCAAGCCGCGCGAAGGGTGCGTACCGATGCCGACGATTTCCACTGTGCCATCGGCCGCGACCTCGCCCACCAGCGCCACCACCTTGGAGGTGCCGATATCCAGTCCGACGATCATTTTGCCGCTTTGCACGTTTGCCATGGTCCTGCCTCTTCTTAATTCTTCGCAACGGCGGGTTTGTCCGTCGCGGGCGCCACAGGTTCCCGCCATCCGACGGCCAGGCCGTTGGAATAGCGCAGATCGATGCTGGCAATGTTCGTAATCTGTTCTTTCAGCGTTTTTTCATAAATGGCAATGAAACGGCGCATCTTCTCGACCAGATGGTCGCGGCCCAGCAACAACTGAATACCCGGCCCCGAGCTGCCCGCACCAGTGGTCAGGAACCAGCTGCCGCGCTCGCGCAGTTCCAGCCGGGCGATGGAGAAGCCCAGTGGGCGCAACATCTGACTCAGCACCTGGTACTGCTGCATCACCTGCTGCTGAGCCCGCTGCGGGCCGAACAGCTGCGGTAGGTGCTCGTAGTTCGCCAGTTCCCGTGGCGCGAACGCCTGGCCCTGGTTGTTCAACAGTGCCTCGTCGCCCCAGCGGGCCACCGGCAACTGCTCTTCCAGGCGAATCACCACCTGGTCCGGCCATACCCGGCGGACTTCGGCATGGGCGATCCACGGCATGGTTTCCAGCTCGGCGCGCATGCTTGCCAGGTCGATGGTGAAGAAGCTCGCCGCGACATACGGTGCGATCCGCTGCTGTACCGCCTGCTGGCTGATATAGCTCAGGTCCCCCTGGACGTTGATCTTGCTGATCGGCCGATCCGCATAGGGCAACAGACGCTGGGCGCCTTCATAGGTGCCGAAGCCCAGGGCCACCAGCAACACCGGCCACATCAGGCGCTTGAAAAAGCCGAAATTGGCTTTTGGCAGGCGCGCAGACACCGGCTCCTTGGCCACCATTCGGCTGGCACCCCGCGGCACCGGCTTGTTACGGCCGGGACCGGGTGACTGATGACGAAACTGCGCGCCGTGCATGGGATCGTTAACCTCTCGGCCCTGGGTGGCTGGCGACACTTTCCGCCAGGATCGCCAGCACCAACTGCTGGAAATCGAGGCCGGCCGCACGTGCCGCCATCGGAACCAGACTGTGGTCAGTCATGCCCGGGGCGGTGTTGACTTCCAGGAACCAGAACTGCCCTTCGGCGTCCTGCATCACATCGGCACGCGCCCAACCGGCGATACCGAGCGCCTCGCAGGCTTTCGCCGTGAGGTCCATCAGTTCCTTTTCCTTGGTGTCGTCGAGGCCGCACGGGATCCGATACTGGGTATCGGAAGCCAGGTACTTGGCGTCGTAGTCATAGAACGAATGCGGGGTGCCGAGGGCGATCGGCGGCAAAATCTGGCCACGCAGTGTTGCAATGGTGTACTCCGGACCTTGAATCCATTGTTCGACCAACACTTGCGAATCGTAGGTGGCAGCAGCTCTCCAGGCGGCGATCAAATCGTCGACGCCGGTCACCTTGGCCATCCCGATACTGGAGCCTTCATGGGCAGGTTTGACGATCAAAGGGAAACCCAGTTCCGCACCGGCTGAAATACAGTCGGCTTCGCTGCCCAGCACCGCATGGCGTGGAGTCGGAATGCCCAGGCTGTGCCAGACCTGTTTGGTACGCAACTTGTCCATGGCCAGAGCCGAGGCGAGGATGCCGCTACCGGTGTAGGGAATCTCCAGGCACTCCAGCAGGCCCTGCATGCTGCCGTCTTCACCGCCACGGCCGTGCAGAATGATGAAGGCACGGTCGATCTTTTCATTCAGCAGACGCTGCAGCAGGTCGTCACCCACGTCGATACCGAAGGCATCGACGCCAGCGCCCAGCAGCGCCTCAAGCACCGCATTGCCGGACTTCAGCGACACGGCGCGCTCGGCGCTCTTGCCACCGAACAGCACGGCAACACGACCGAAGTCCTTCGGCTCGAGGGTCGAGAACAGGTTGGCGTAGGCGGCGGTCATTTCGACTTCTCCGCGCCGGCTGCGGCAACCGCACCTGCGAACAACGAACTCTTGAGCAATTGCGGCGCGAGACCGCCGATATCACCGGCGCCCTGACACAACAGGATGTCGCCCGGCTGCAGCAGCGGCTTGACCAGCGGCGCCAGGTCGACGCCACGCTCGATGTAGATCGGGTCGAGCTGACCACGCTGACGAATGCTGCGGCACAACTGGCGGCTGTCCGCCCCCGGAATGGCTTCTTCACCCGCCGGATAGACTTCCATCAACAACAGGACGTTGGCATCGGCCAGGACCTGGACGAAGTCGTCGTACAGATCGCGGGTGCGGGTATAGCGGTGCGGCTGATAGACCATCACCAGACGACGCTCCGGCCAGCCGCCACGCACGGCCTTGATCACCGCCGCGACTTCGGTCGGGTGGTGGCCGTAGTCGTCGACCAGCATCACGCTGCCGCCGTCCACCGGCAATTCGCCGTAGACCTGGAAGCGTCGACCGACGCCCTGGAAGCCAGACAGGCCCTGGACGATGGCTTCATCGCTGATGCCCTCGTCGGTGGCGATTGCGATGGTCGCCAGGGAGTTCAGCACGTTGTGGTTGCCCGGCATGTTCACCGAGACGTCCAGCGGCTCGCGGTCGCGGCGCAGCACGGTGAAATGGGTCTGCATGCCGGCCTGGCGGATGTTGATCGCGCGGACATCGGCGTCTTCGTGAACCCCATAGGTCACGGTCGGACGGGCGATCTGCGGAAGGATTTCACGCACCACCGGATCGTCCAGGCAGACCACGGCCAAGCCATAGAACGGCAGGTTGTGGAGGAACTCGACGAAGGTTTTCTTCAGCTTGCTGAAGTCGCCCTCGTAGGTGTCCATGTGGTCGGCGTCGATGTTGGTGACCACGGCCACCATCGGCTGCAGGTGCAGGAAGCTGGCGTCGCTTTCATCGGCTTCGGCGATCAGGTAGCGACTGGTGCCGAGCTGGGCATTGGTGCCCGCGGCGTTCAGTCGGCCACCGATGACGAAGGTCGGATCCAGACCGCCAGCGGCGAACACCGAAGCGATCAGGCTGGTGGTGGTGGTCTTGCCGTGGGTACCGGCGACCGCGATGCCGTGGCGATAGCGCATCAGCTCGGCGAGCATCTCGGCCCGTGGTACCACCGGAATACGACGCTCAAGAGCCGTCGCGACTTCCGGGTTGGATTTGTTCACGGCGCTCGATACCACCAGCACATCGGCGCTGGCGGCATTCTCGGAACGGTGGCCGATGAAGATCTGCGCACCGAACGACTCGAGCCGGTCAGTGACCGGCGAGGTTTTCAGGTCGGAGCCGGACACCTGGTAACCCAGGTTCAGCAGCACTTCGGCAATCCCGCACATGCCCACGCCGCCGATTCCAACGAAGTGGATGCGACGGATACGGCGCATTTCCGGCTGGGGAATGGCTTTCTGACTTTCAACCATGGGCCACCTCCAGGCAGATCTCGACGACGGTGCGGGTAGCATCGGGTTTGGCCAGGCGGCGTGCGGTGCTCGCCATGGTGTTCAGTCGTTCCGGTTGCATCAAAACCTCTGTCAGGCGTGCCGCCAGGTCGGCGGCGCCAGTCGTTCTTTGCGGCAGCAGGAAGGCAGCGCCCTCCCCGGCCAAATATTCGGCATTGCGGGTCTGGTGATCGTCGATCGCATGGGGCAAAGGCACCAGCAACGAGGGCAGACCAGCCGCAGCCAGCTCACTGACGGTCAACGCGCCTGCGCGACAGACCACCAGGTCGGCCCAGCCATAGGCTTGGGCCATGTCTTTGATAAACGGCGCCACCTGCGCCTCGACACCCGCAGCCTGGTAGCGCTCGGAGGTCACCTGGTCATGGTTGCGACCAGCCTGGTGGAAGACTTCCGGACGGAATTCGACCGGCACCTGGGCCAGTGCTTCGGGCAGCAGTTTGTTCAACGGTTCGGCACCGAGGCTGCCCCCCAGGATCAGCAGGCGGGCCGGGCGCCCTGCCAGCGCCTGGCGCGGGGTTTCCAGAAACAGCTCGGAGCGCACCGGGTTGCCGGTGGTGCGGCGCTTGCTCGAGGCGCCGAAGGTGTTCGGGAACGCCTCGCAGACCCGGGCAGCCAGAGGCGCCAGCAGACGGTTCGCGGTACCCGCCACGGCGTTCTGTTCGTGCACGATGACCGGTACACCGCACAGGCGCGCCGCAACACCGCCGGGACCGGTGACATAACCACCGAAGCCCAGCACGCAGACCGGTTTCAACTGGCTCATCAGCTTGCGCGCCTGCCAGACCGCCCGCAGCAGCACGAACGGCGCCTTGAGCAGCGACAGTTTGCTCTTGCCGCGCAGACCCGCGACGTTGATCAGGTGCAACGGCAAGCCGGCATTAGGCACCAGCTCGTTCTCGATACCGCGCGGCGTACCCAACCAGTGCACGGTGAAACCCCGCGCCTGGAACTCGCGGGCGCAGGCCAGCGCCGGGAACACGTGGCCGCCGGTGCCGCCAGCCATGATCAGTACGTTAGCGCCCATGGGGAGTGTCCTCCGCAAAGTCGCTTTCATCGAATTCCATCTCTTCGCTGCCCAAATGGGTTCGGCTCTCCCACTCGATCCGCAATAGCAGGCCGAGACAGGCACAGCAGATCACCAGGGAGCTGCCGCCATAGCTGAGGAACGGCAAGGTCAGACCCTTGGTCGGCAGCAGGCCGACGTTCACGCCGATATTGATCAGGAACTGACCAATCCACAGGAAAGCCAGGCCGTAGGCCATGTAGGCGGCAAAAAACTGCTTGGCCTTCTCGGCCCACAGGCCGATGTACATGGCCCGCACGCTGACGAACACGAACAGCGCGACCGTGCACAGCGAACCGACCGCACCCAGCTCTTCAGCCAGTACGGAGAACACGAAGTCGGTATGGGCTTCCGGCAGGTAGAACTGCTTCTGCACGCTGTTGCCCAAACCGACCCCCAGCCATTCGCCGCGACCGAAGGCGATCAGCGCCTGGGTCAACTGGTAGCCGGAGCCGAACTGGTCGGCCCAAGGGTCGGTAAAGGTGGTCAGACGCGCCATCCGATAAGGTTGTGCCTTGATCAGCACCACCACCGCGACCACCGCCAACAACACCATCAGGCCGAAGCGCAACAGGCCGACGCCGCCGAGAAACAGCATCGCCGCCGCCGCGCCCATCATCACCACGGTGGCGCCGAAGTCCGGCTCCATCAGCAACAGGCCAGCCATCGGCAGCAGCACAATGAACGGTTTGAAAAAGCCCATCCAGCTCTCGCGTACTTCCTTCTGGCGCCGCACCAGATAACCGGCGAGGTAGATCACCACGAACACCTTGGCGATTTCCGAGGGCTGCACGTTGAAAAAGCTGAAACCGATCCAGCGCATCGAGCCGTTCACCTCACGGCCGATACCGGGCAGCAACACCATCACCAGCAGGCCAAAGGCACACACCAGCATCATGAAACCCATGCGCTGCCAGGTGGCGATCGGCACCATCATCGTGGCGATGCAGGCGCCCAGACCGATCACCAGGTAAATCAGGTGGCGGATCATGTGATACAGCGCATTGCCCGACTGCACGGCCGCCACTTCGGAGGAAGCCGAGGTAATCATCACCAGGCCAAGACCCAGCAATGCGAGGCAGCCGGCGAGCATCGGGAAATCGACATCGACACCCCGACCGGTAATGATTGGCGACGGATACGGTTTGATGATGTTGAAAATCATGCCAAGTCCTCCACGGCCTGGGCGAACAGGCGCCCACGCTCTTCGAAGTTCTTGAACATGTCGAGGCTTGCGCAGGCCGGTGACAGCAGCACCGCATCACCGCTGTGCGCCAGCTCGGCGCTACGCTGTACCGCCTCGTCCAGGGTCTGCACACGAATCAACGGCACCTCGTCGCCCAACGCCTGGGCCAGCAACTCGGCATCACGCCCCAGCAGGACCACGGCACGGCAGTTGGCCGCCACCGGCGCACGCAGGGCGGAAAAGTCTGCACCCTTGCCGTCGCCACCGGCGATCAGCACCAGCTTGCCACCGATATCGGCGCCCAGGCCCTCGATGGCCGCCAGCGCAGCACCGACGTTGGTGGCCTTGGAGTCGTTGTAGTAGTTCACACCGTGATGTTCGCGCACCCACTGGCAACGATGTTCGAGGCCAGCAAAGGTGCGCAGGCTCGACAACATCGCATCGAACGGCAACCCTACGGCGTGACCGAGCGCCAACGCGGCAAGGGCGTTGGACTGGTTGTGGGCACCACGGATCTTCAGCTCGTGTACCGGCATCAGGTTCTGGAACTCGAAGCCCAGGTATTTCTCGCCGTTTTCCTCACGCACACCGAAGGTCTTGAAGTCCGGCTTGCCCAGACCGAAGGTCCAACAAGGCAGGCCTTCGCTCATCAGTGGTCGGGACAAGGCGTCCTGGCGGTTGACCACCACCTGTTTCGCCCCACGGAAAATCCGATGTTTGGCCAGGTGATAGGCAGGCAGACCGCTGTAGCGATCCATGTGGTCTTCGCTGATGTTGAGCACGGTCGCCACCTCAGCATTCAACTGCTCGGTGGTTTCCAGCTGGAAGCTCGACAGCTCGAGCACATACAGATCGATATCGTCGCCGAGCAGATCCAGCGCCGGGGTACCCAGGTTGCCACCGACCGCCACGCGCTTGCCGGCGGCAGCCGCCATCTCGCCCACCAGGGTGGTGACGGTGCTCTTGGCATTGGAGCCGGTAATGGCAACGATCGGCGCCTTCGCGTTGCGCGCGAACAGCTCGATGTCACCGGACAATTTCACGCCACGGGCGGCAGCGGCCTGCAAAGCCGGAGTCGCCAGGGCCAGCCCGGGGCTCACATACAGTTCATCGGCACGGCAGAGGAAGTCGACATCCAGCTCGCCACAACGCACTTCCACCTGCGGATAGTCACGACGCAGCGTGGCCAGCTCCGGTGGATTCTCCCGCGTATCGGCCACCGCAAAGGCAACGCCCCGGTTCGCCAGGAAGCGAACCAGGGACATGCCGCTCTTGCCGAGGCCGACAACGATGCGGAAGTGGTCAGAAGCGATCAGCGACACAGGTTCTACCTCAGCTTCAGGGTGGCAAGGCCGATCAGCACCAGAATCACGGTGATGATCCAGAAACGGACGATCACACGCGGCTCGGGCCAGCCCTTGAGTTCAAAGTGGTGGTGAATCGGTGCCATGCGGAACACACGGCGCCCGGTCATCTTGAAAGAGGCCACCTGGATGACCACCGAGAGGGTCTCCATGACGAATACGCCGCCCATGATGAACAGGACGATTTCCTGACGAACGATCACCGCGATGGTGCCCAGGGCCGCGCCCAGTGCCAGGGCACCGACGTCGCCCATGAAGACCTGGGCCGGATAGGTGTTGAACCAGAGGAAGCCCAGGCCAGCACCGATCAGCGCGCCGCAGAACACGATCAACTCACCCGCGCCCGGTACGTAGGGGATCAGCAGGTATTCGGCAAATTTCACGTTACCCGACAGGTAGCAGAAGATCCCCAGCGCGCCGCCGACCATGACCGTCGGCATGATCGCCAGGCCGTCGAGACCATCGGTCAGGTTGACCGCGTTGCTCGAACCGACGATCACGAAGTAGGTCAGGATCACGAAGCCCACGCCCAGGGGAATGCTGACATCCTTGAGCATCGGCACGATCAGGGTGGTCTCCACCGGCGTCTGTGCGGTCATGAACAGGAAAATCGCCGCGCCCAAACCAAACACCGACTGCCAGAAATACTTCCAGCGGCTCGGCAGGCCACGAGAGTTCTTCTCGATCACCTTGCGATAGTCGTCGACCCAGCCAATGGCACCAAACAGCAGGGTGACCAGCAGAACCACCCAGACATAGCGGTTATGCAGGTCTGCCCACAGCAGGGTGCTGATGCCGATGGAAGACAGGATCAGCGCACCGCCCATGGTCGGTGTACCCGACTTGGAGAGGTGAGTTTGTGGGCCGTCGTTGCGAACTGCCTGGCCGATCTGCAGGCTCTGCAGGGTGCGAATCATCCACGGGCCCAGGAACAGCGACAGAGACAACGCGGTCAGCACCCCAAGAATCCCGCGCAGGGTCAGGTACTGGAAGACCGCGAAGCCTTTGTAGAACTGTTGCAGATACTCCGCTAGCAGCAGCAGCATTAATGCGTCTCTCCCTTAACATGCGGCGCAGGCCCGCACAAAGCCGCCACGATGTTTTCCATCGCCGCGCTACGCGAACCCTTGATCAAAATGGTGGTGTTGGTGTCCTGCTCGGCGCCAAGCGCCGCGATCAGATCAGCCTGGGTGGCGAAATGACGAGCGTGTTGGCCAAATGCGTCGACGGCGTGGGCCATCATCGGTCCCACCGCATACAGCGCGGAAACCTTGCCTGAGGCATAAGCCCCTACTTCACGATGACCCTGCTCCGCCCACTCGCCCAACTCGCCGATATCTCCGAGCACCAGAACGGTGCGACCGGAAAAGTCGGCGAGTATATCAACAGCGGCACATATTGAGGTGGGGTTCGCATTGTAGGTGTCGTCGATCACGCGAATACCGTTGGTTGCCAACTGCGCGACTGTCCGGCCCTTGACCGGCTGGACCGCTTCCAGCCCGGCAGCGATGCCCGGCAGCGACACGCCCAGCGCATGAGCCGCCGCAGCAGCGGCCAGGGCATTGGCGACGTTGTGAGCACCCAGCAGGTTCAATTGAACCGGCACCGACCCTTCCGGGCTGTGCAGTTCGAAGCGCGGACAGCCGCGCGGATCACGGGAAATCGCGCTGGCGTGGAAGTCGGCGTTGTCGTTGTCCCGAGCAAAGGTCAACACCTTGCGCATGCCGGCCCGGGCTTTCCAGATCGGGAAGGCCTTGTCGTCCAGATTGAGCACTGCGGTGCCATCGGCCTGCAGCCCTTCAATGATCTCGCCCTTGGCCTCGACAATTTTCTCCGGGCCACCGAACTCGCCGACATGGGCGGTTCCGGCGTTATTCAGTATCGCCACATGGGGCCTGGTCATGGCGACGGTATAGGCGATCTCGCCAATACGCGAAGCACCCAGCTCGATAACCGCGGCACTGTGCTCCGGTGCCAGCTCGAGCAAGGTCAGCGGCGCGCCCAGATCGTTGTTCAGGTTGCCCCGGGTCGCCAGGACCAGGCCACGGGTACGCAGGATGCTCGCCAGCATCTCCTTGACCGTGGTCTTGCCGCTGGAGCCGGTAATCGCCGCCACCGGCTGATTGAACAGGGCGCGATTCAATGCGCCCAATTGGCCCAGGGCCAGACGGGTATCGCGCACCACCAGTTGCGGCAGCGGGCTCTCGGGAACTTCGCGTTCAACCAATGCGGCAACGGCCCCCTTGGCTGCCACGTCGTCCAGATAATCATGACCATCGAAACGCGGCCCCGTCAGGGCGACGAACAACTGGCCCGGCTGAATCGACCGACTGTCGATGCTCACCCCGGAAAAACTGGCATCGGCCGCACTCAGGCGACCGGACAGGGCATTGGCAACCGCGCTCAACTTCATTGCTTCAAGCATTGGCGGCCTCCCAGGCATCCAGAGCCTTTGTAGCCTCGGCCAAGTCAGAGAAAGCATGGCGCTCGCCATTGATTTCCTGGTAATCCTCATGGCCCTTGCCGGCCAGGACGAGCACGTCGTCGGCACGGGCAGCAGCGATCAGTTCGGCAATCGCCACGCCACGGCCGGACACGAAACGCACGGCATCGGGGGTGCTGAAACCGGGGCGGATGTCATCGAAAATCTGCTGAGGATCTTCGGTACGCGGGTTGTCGTCGGTCACCAGCACACTGTCAGCCAGGCGCTCGGCCAGCTCGGCCATCAGCGGACGCTTGCCGCGATCGCGGTCGCCGCCACAGCCGAACAGGCAATGCAGTTGTCCCTTGGCATGCGGGCGCAAGGCCATCAGCACTTTTTCCAAAGCATCCGGGGTGTGGGCGTAATCGACCACCACCAGCGGTCGTGTACCACCGCCCAGGCGCTGCATCCGGCCGGCTGGGCCTTCCAACTGCGGCAATACCCGGAGAATTTCATCCAGCGCGTAATCCAGCCCCAGCAAGGCGCCGACTGCTGCCAGTACATTGCTCAGGTTGAACCGGCCGAGCAGCGTGCTGCGCAGATGGTGTTCACCATGCGGAGTCACCAGAGTGGCGCGTACGCCTTCATCGCTGAACTGGGCGTCGCGGCAGTACAGATAAGCGGCGCTGTCCTGCAGGCTGTAGGTAATCAGCCGCGATTCAGCCTCGCGAGCGGCCAGTTGCCGGCCGAAGTCGTCGTCGAGGTTGATCACCCGGCAACGCAGGTTGGCCCAGTCGAACAGCTTGGCCTTCGCCGCACCATAGGCTTGCATGGTGCCGTGATAATCGAGGTGGTCGCGCGAAAGGTTGGTCAGCACCGCCACGTCGAACGCCAACGCGCTGACCCGACCCTGATCCAGGCCATGGGAGGAAACCTCCATCGCCACCGCCTTGGCACCGGCGTTTTTCAGGTCCGCCAGGGTCGCCTGCACGGCAATCGGGTCGGGCGTGGTGAGCATGCCGCTGTTGAGCGCGCCATGAAAACCACTGCCCAGCGTCCCGAGAATGCCGCAATGCTGGCCGAGCAGGTCGAGGGCCTGGGCTACCAACTGACTGACACTGGTTTTGCCATTGGTGCCGGTGACCCCCACCAGATTCAACTGCCGGCTCGGTTCGCCATAGAAGCGCCCGGCGATTTCAGACAACTGTGCCGTCAGCCCCTTGACCGGAATCAGCGGCACATCAGTGATCGGCAGTACGGTGGCGCCATCAGCCTCATAGGCGACCGCCGCCGCCCCGCGCTGCAGCGCATCGGCGATGTGCTCACGGCCATCGACCTTGCCACCCGGTACCGCCAGGAACAGATCACCGGCACGCACCTTGCGGCTGTCGAGCGCCAGCTCGCGAATCAGCAGTTCGCGGCCTGCGTGGGGGAATATCTTGTTCAGACTCAAGGACATTAACCACGCCCTCCTTTTACAGGTTCAGGGGCGGCAACGGCTTGCTGTTGCGGAATACTCGACAGGTCGTCGGGGCTTACGTTCATCAGCCGCAGCGTGCCGGACATCACCTTGCTGAAAACCGGCGCCGAAACCAGGCCACCGAAGTAACCGGCCTTGCTCGGCTCGTCGATCACCACCACGATGGCGTAACGCGGATCACTCATCGGGCCGAAACCGGCGAACAATGAACGATAGGCGTTTTCGGCATACCCCTTGGTACCGACCGAAGTCTTACGTGCAGTACCGGACTTGCCGGCGACATGATAGGCCGGGACCTTGGCACGCCAGACACCCCGCGGCGCCTCGATCACCTGCTGCAACATTCCCTGCATGGTCTTGGCGACCTTTTCCGGGATGACCTGGGTACCCTCGGGCATCTTGTCGGTCTTGATCAGGGTCAGCGGCACGATCTTGCCATTGTTGGCCAGTGCCGAGAACGCGTGCACCAACTGGATAGCGGTCACCGACAGGCCGTAGCCGTAGGACAGGGTCGCGGTCTCGGCCTTGCGCCATTCACGGTAGTTCGGCAGGTTGCCGACGCGCTCGCCGGGGAAACCGAGGCCGGTGTCCTGACCCAGGCCGACCTTCTGCATGACCCGGAAAATCGCCTCGCCACCGATGTCGAAGGCGACCTTGCTCATCCCCACGTTACTGGAGTTGATCAGGATACCGGTCAGGTCGAGCACCGGGCCTTCGGTCTTGGAGACGTCGCGGATGGTGTACTTGCCCAACTGCAGGGTGCCGGGATAGACCTCGACCGTATCGCTGGGTTTCCAGCGCCCGGTTTCCAGGGCGGCACTCATGGAGAGCGGCTTCATGGTCGAACCCGGCTCGAACACGTCGATCATCGCGCGGTTGCGCATCATCGCCGGCTGCAGGTTTCGACGGTTGTTGGGGTTGTAGGTCGGCTGGTTGACCATCGCGAGGATCTCGCCGGTCTTGACGTCCATGATCACCAGGCTGCCGGCCTTGGCGCCGTTTTCCACCAGGGCGTTGCGCAACTCGCGGTTGGCCAGATATTGCAGGCGCAGGTCAATCGACAACGCCAAGGGCTTGCCGGCCTTGGCGTTCTTGGTGACCTGGACATCCTTGATCAGTCGGCCGCGCCGGTCCTTGATCACTTGTCGCTTGCCGGGCACCCCGGCCAGCCATTCGTCGTAGGCCAGTTCCACACCTTCACGACCGTGATCATCGATATCCGTAAAGCCGACCATATGGGCCGCCACTTCACCGGCCGGATAGAAACGCCGGAATTCCTCGATGCCGTAGACACCGGGTACCTTGAGATCGAGTACCGCCTGCCCCTGCTCCGGAGTCAGGCCACGGACCAGATAGATGAATTCCTTGTTGGCCTGCTGCTCCAGGCGCTCGGCCAACTGCTTGGGATCCTGCCCGAGAGCCTGGGCCAGGGCCGGCCAGCGGTCCTTGGCCAGTTGCATTTCCTTGGCGTTGGCCCACAGCGTGGTGACCGGCGTACTGACGGCCAGGGGCTCGCCATTGCGGTCGGTGATCAGCCCGCGGTGTGCCGGAATGGGGATGTGACGCATGCTGCGTGCATCGCCCTGACCAATCAGGAAGGCCCGGTCGAAGACCTGAAGGTCGACGATTTTCCAGCAGATATAGCCGACCATGATCGCCAGTGCACCGAGCACCACACGAAAACGCCATGGATAGAGTGCGCCCTCAAGCTTCATCATGGCGCCACCATCCGGACTTCGGATGGGCTTGGGATGCGCATCTTCAGTTGCTCGGTGGCCAGCGTCTCGATACGGCTATGGGCAGTCCAGGTACTCTGTTCAAGGATCAGCCGACCCCATTCGGCCTGGGCTTTGTCGCGTACGCTCAGTTCGTTGTAAAGCGAGTTGAGCAACTGGCGATTCCAATACGCGCTATAGGACACGCCGATGGCGGAGACCAGCACGGCGATAAACAGCAGGAACATGAAAAAGCTCCCGCCAGGAAGTGGCTTGGCGTAGAGCTTGCTCACCGCAACTTCTCCGCGATGCGCATGACTGCGCTGCGTGCACGCGGGTTGGCCTTGAGTTCGGCCTCGGAAGCGAACCGGGCCTTGCCGTGCACCTTGATGCGCGGCTCGAATGCCTGATGACGCACCGGCAGGTTACGCGGCAGGTTGTCTGCCTCGCCCTTGACCAGGCGTCGCATGAACAGTTTGACGATGCGGTCTTCCAGCGAATGAAAGCTGATCACCACCAGCCGACCGCCGACTTCCAGAGCGTCCAGCGCGGCATCGAGGCCAGCCTCGAGATCGCCCAGCTCATTGTTGACGTGGATACGCAGCCCCTGGAAGGCCCGGGTTGCCGGGTTCTTGCCCTTTTCCCAGGCCGGGTTGGCGACCTTCAGCACTTCGGCCAGGTCGGCCGTGCGCTCGAAAGGCTTGATTTCACGGCGCTCGACCACGGCACGGGCCATGCGTCCGGCGAACCGCTCCTCGCCATATTCCTTGAAGACGCGGGCGATTTCCTCAGCCGGCGCGGAGGCGATGAACTCGGCGGCACTGATACCCCGCGAAGGGTCCATGCGCATGTCCAGCGGCCCGTCATTCATGAAGCTGAAGCCGCGCTCCGGATCATCCAACTGCGGCGAGGAGACGCCCAGATCAAGCAGGATGCCGTTGACCTTGCCGGCCATCTGCCGTTCGGCGACCTCCGCCGCCAGCTCGGCAAAGCTGCGCTGCACAACGACAAAGCGGCCGTCTTCGGCCGCTAGCGCTTGCCCGGTGGCAATCGCCTGTGGATCCTTGTCGAAACCGAGAAGTCGCCCCCCTGGCCCGAGCTTGCTGAGAATCAGGCGGCTATGACCGCCGCGACCGAAGGTGCCATCCAGATAGCAGCCATCAGGACGTACGGCGAGAGCCTCGACGGCTTCGTCAAGCAGTACGGTGATGTGGTTAAAGCCGCTATCAATAGTCACAGGATCAGATCACGCAGTTCATCAGGCATCGCGCCCGGTTGTTGAATGGCCACCAGGTCCGCTGCAGCAACAGCATTCCAGGCGTCCTCGTCCCACAGTTGAAACTTGTTCAGTTGGCCCACCAGCATCGCGCGCTTGTCCAGCTTCGCGTACTCGCGCAGGCGCGGCGGCACCAGGAAACGGCCGCTGCCATCGAGTTCGAGATCGACGGCATTACCAATCAGCAAACGTTGCAGACGACGGTTCTCTTCCCGCAGCGACGGCAACGCACGCAACTTGGTTTCAATCAGCTCCCACTCGTCGAGCGGATACACACACAGGCAAGGGTCAACGGCATCAATGGTGACAATCAGTTGTCCGGAACTACGCGAATCGAGCTCGTCACGGTACCGGCTCGGCATGGCGAGACGACCCTTGGCATCGAGACTGATAGCGTTTGCTCCACGAAACACAGATGCGTTTCTCCAAATATTAGCGTTTTATGTCCCAGAAACCCACTTCATGCCACTTTCCTCCACTTGCGCACACTATAGGAATGCGGCCACCACACCGTCAAGGCACGGTCTTAAGGAAAACCCTTACAGAACGGAGATTTAGGAGCATAAAGGGAGAATTCGCGAGAATTCGCAGAGGCTTTTTCCAGACAAACTCAAGAAGCCTCAGAAGGTTGAGGCCTGAAGTTAAAGTGCTTTGTTAAGAGTAAGATTTTTTCGGTATTACAAATGTGCTTCTGCCAGCGATTGCGAGCAGAGAAGGAAGGAGGTGGAGAGTCGATCTGTAAGCCGGGTTCTGTCGAGGACAGTCATTCCTCTACGATGGCCATCACTGGACATCTTTAGCAACCTACCCGGTTCCAGCGCGGGCCACGCCTTGGAACCCTATTTGGTCTTGCTCCGAGTGGGGTTTACCTAGCCACGAACTGTTGCCAGACGTGCGGTGCGCTCTTACCGCACCTTTTCACCCTTACCGGCACCGAAGTGCTTAGGCGGTTATTTTCTGTGGCACTTTCCGTAGGCTCACGCCTCCCAGGCATTACCTGGCACTCCGCCCTATGGAGCCCGGACTTTCCTCCCCCCTCTAATTTTCATAGAGGGCAGCGACTGTCCAATCGACTCTCCGCCGCAAAGGTTACCGGCACATGGCCTCAAGGACAAGCTTTAAAGCCGCCCGCGACCCGAGATACCGGGACAACACAGACCGCCACAGAGCAATCCGACATCCATCACAGAACGGTCTCACTCAAAAAATGTCAGTCGCTTTTCTGCTTATCCAAGGCCGCCTGGTACAGCAGGTTCTTGCGCACCCCAGTGATTTCCGCAGCGAGAGCCGCTGCGCGCTTGAGCGGCATTTCCTTGAGCAGCAGATCGAGCACACGCATGGCCTCGGCGCCCACCGCCTCGTCGCTTTCAGGAGCAGTCCAGCCAGCGACCAGCACGACGCACTCGCCACGCTGCTGGTTGCTGTCGGTTTCGACGAAGTTGCGCAGCTCGGCCAGCGGCAAACCCTTGAGCGTCTCGAAGGTCTTGGTCAGTTCACGGGCCAGCAATGCCGGGCGCTCACCGCCGAACACCGCCTCCATATCCTGCAGGCACTCGAGGATTCGATGAGGCGCCTCATAGAAGATCAGTGTCCGCGGCTCCTCACGCAACAGCTCAAGGCGCGAACGACGCCCCACGGCCTTGGCCGGCAGGAACCCCTCGAAAATGAACCGATCGGAAGGCAGGCCGGCCGCCGACAGCGCCGCAATCAGCGCACAGGCACCCGGAACCGGCACCACCTTGATACCTGCGGCTCGCGCCTGGCGCACCAAGTGATAACCAGGATCGGAAATCAGCGGCGTGCCGGCATCCGAGATGAGGGCGACATCCTCGCCCGCCAGCAGTTTGGCGATAAACCGACTGCCTTCGTCACGCTCGTTATGCTCATGACAGGCCGCCAGTGGCGTGGTGATACCGAAGTGCTGCAAAAGCCGCAACGAATGCCGGGTATCCTCTGCCGCGATCAACGCCACGTCACGCAACACCTTCATCGCCCGCGCACTGATGTCATCCAGGTTGCCGATGGGCGTCGCCACCACATAAAGCGAGCCCATCGCGGAATTCAAAGCACCTGGAGCAGTCAAAGCGCACACCTCAAGAAGAACGAAAAACCCATTGTAGCGCGTAGAAGCCCTGCCGATACGCTCCACAAGGGCCCGGTAGAGCCCGCTGACACGCTTTGTACGACCTAAATTAACGGTTTCACGCCAGCAACATCGCGCCCCGGCCAGTGCTTGGGTACAATTCCACGCTAATTTGATCGAGTATCAGGAACACTTACATGATCGCTTGCCTGCGGCTGTTCTCTGCCCTCTGCCTCGCTGCCTTGCTGGCGGCTTGCGCCAGCTCGCCCTCCTCCAGCCTTGGCGAACTTCCACGGACCCCGGATGCCAGCATCGAGCAACTGCTCGAACAGGCCTCTTCCAGCAAAACACAGGACCAGGCCGCCCTGCTGCGCCTGAGCGCCGCCGACCTGGCCTATCGCCAGAAAGACAACGGTCGCGCCTCGCAGATTCTTGCCCAGGTGCAACTGGACCAGCTCAAGCCGGCCCAACAGGTCTTCGCCAGTACACTCGCCGCCGAACTGGCAATGAGCCGCAACCAGCCCAAGGCCGCGCTCGCCGCCCTGAGCCATCCGAGCCTGGAACACCTGGGTGAACTGCCAGTAGACCAGCAGATCCGCACCCAGACCGTCCGCGCCCGCGCCCTCGAAGCCGACGGCCAGACCCTGGCTGCCGCGCGCGAACGCATTTTCATTGCACCGCTGCTCAGTGGCGACGCCGCCCGTGCCAACCACGAGGCGATCTGGGCACTGATAGCCGCCCTGCCAACCGACCAGTTGCAACCGACCGGCAACGACGACCTCAGCGGCTGGCTCAGCCTGGCCCTGACGGTGAAGACTTCCGGCACCCTGGAACAGCAACAGGCCGCGATCGATACCTGGCGCGCACAGAACCCCAAGCACCCTGCCGCCGTGCAGTTGCCACAGGCTCTGGTGAAACTCAAGGAACTGGCCAGCCAGCCGCTGAACAAGATCGCCCTGCTGCTGCCTAACGACGGCCAATTGGCCTCGGTCGGCAAGGCGCTGCGCGAAGGGTTCATGGCCGCCCAATACCAGGCGCAACAGGCCGGCCAGAAGCCACCAGCGATTGAGTTCTACGACAGCTCGCGCCTGACCTCTCTCGACGACTTCTATCGCAAGGCCCAGGCCGCCGGCGTGCAACTGGTCATCGGCCCGCTGGAGAAACCGCTGGTCAAGCAGTTGAGCGCTCGCGCGCAATTGCCGATCACCACGCTGGCACTGAACTACAGCGAAAGCGCACAAAACCCACCACAGCTGTTCCAGTTCGGCCTTGCCGCCGAAGACGAAGCCCGCGAAGTCTCGCGTCGTGCCCGCGCCGACGGCCTGCACCGCGCCGCAGCCATGGTGCCGAAAGGTGAATGGGGCGACCGCGTGCTGAAAGCCTTCCGCCAGGACTGGGAAGCCAACGGCGGCACCGTGATCGGTGTCGAGCGTGTCGACCAGCCGGTAGCCCTGGCCCAGCAGATCGCCGACCTGTTCCAACTGCGCCAGAGCGAAGGTCGCGCCAAGAGCCTGCAGAGCACCGTCGGTGGCCAGGTTGCCGCACAACCTTCGCGTCGCCAGGACATCGAGTTCATCTTCCTCGCCGCCACCCCGCAGCAGGCCCAGCAGATCAAACCGACCCTGAACTTCCAGTACGCCGGTGACGTCCCGGTATACGGCACCTCCCACCTGTTCAGCGCAACCGGCGACATCAACCAGTACAACGACATGAACGGCATTCGCTTCTGCGAAACCCCATGGCTGCTGGACGCCAACGACCCCCTGCGCCAACAGGTCACCGCCCAATGGCCACAGGCCGCCGGCAGCCTCGGCCGCCTGTATGCCATGGGTGTCGACGCCTATCGCCTGGCACCGCGCCTGGGCCAGCTCAAGGCACTGCCGGACAGCCGTATCGACGGCCTCTCCGGCAGCCTGAGCATGGACCAGGGCCAACGGATAGAACGCCAGCTGCCATGGGCACAATTCGTCAATGGCCAGGTCCAGCGCCTGCCGAATACCCCACGCTGATGCCGCAAGGCTCACACCTGGAGAGCGGCAAGGATGCCGAGAGCCTCGCGCTCCGGCATCTCGAACAACAGGGGCTGCGCCTGCTGGCGCAGAACTGGTCATGTAAACGCGGCGAGCTTGATCTGGTCATGCTCGACGGCGATACAGTAGTATTCGTCGAAGTTCGTTATAGAAAAAACACCCAATGGGGTGGCGCCGCGGGCAGCATCGATGCCCGCAAGCGCAAGAAGTTAATATTCGCGGCGCAGTATTTTCTGCAACGCGAGTCACGCTGGGCCAATAGCCCCTGCCGTTTCGACGTGATCGCCATAGAGGGCGCACTGGATGCAGCACCCCGGCTGAACTGGCTACGGAATGCCTTCGACAGCTGACCCAGACTGTCGAACCGGTTACTTTCATTCACCGATTTTGCTCTTTGCTTTGCGGGCTGCACATTCCTTGCGCCGGACAGCTCCGAGGGAAACCCGGACAGCGTTCGAGCCAGGCAACCGCCCCACTTAAGGTCACCTACACTGATGGACATGCAATCCCGAATTCGCCAGCTTTTCCAGGCCAGTATCGACACCAAGCAACAGGCGATGGACGTTCTTGCACCTCACATCGAGCAAGCCAGCCAGATCATGGTCAATGCCCTGCTCAACGAAGGCAAGATGCTCTCCTGCGGCAATGGTGGCTCGGCGGGCGACGCCCAGCATTTTTCCTCTGAACTGCTCAACCGCTTCGAACGCGAACGACCGAGCCTGCCGGCCATTGCACTGACCACCGACAGCTCGACCATCACCTCGATCGCCAACGACTACAGCTACAACGAAATCTTCTCCAAACAGATCCGCGCCCTCGGCCAACCCGGCGATGTTCTGCTGGCGATTTCCACCAGTGGCAACTCGGCCAACATTATTCAGGCAATCCAGGCCGCACATGATCGCGAAATGGTTGTCGTAGCTTTGACGGGACGTGATGGTGGCGGTATGGCTTCACTGCTGCTGCCCGAGGATGTGGAAATTCGCGTCCCCAGCAACGTCACCGCACGTATCCAGGAAGTCCACTTGCTGGCGATCCACTGCCTGTGCGATCTGATCGACAGCCAACTGTTCGGGAGTGAAGAATGACCATTAACCGCCTTAGCCTGCTGGCTTTGACTCTGTGCCTGGGCCTCAGCGGCTGCAGCTCGGTGCTGACCGCAACCCGTGATGGTCCGATCAATGACGACCAGGGAACGCGCACCCTGGGCAGCAAGATCGATGACTCCGTGATCGAAACCAAGGTTGCAGTCAACGTCGCCAAGGCCGATCCGGATCTGGACGCTGCCTCGCATATCGTGGTGAGCAGCTACAACGGCATCGTGCTGCTGGCCGGGCAGACGCCGCGTGAAGACCTCAAGGCCAAGGCCGAGCAGGCTGCGTCCAGCGTCCAGCGCGTGAAGAAAGTGAACAACGAACTGCAGATCCTGCAGCCCTCCTCGCTCGCGGCCCGCAGCAACGACACCTGGCTGACCAGCAAGATCAAGGCTCAGATGCTGACCGACAACACCATCCCCGGCTCACGCATCAAGGTGATCACCGAGAACGGTATCGTCTACCTGATGGGCCTGGTCACCCAGCAGGAAGCCACGCGCGCGACCAACCTGGTGCAAGGTGTCGGCGGCGTGCAGAAAATCGTCAAGCTGTTCGAGTACATCGACTGAGGGCTTTCCCACCAAGCGGACTGCCCCCACGAAAAAGCCCCTGTCATCTTTCGGTGACAGGGGCTTTTTCGTGGGCACGTGAATGGCTGTTACTTCACAACCTTCAGGCTCGGACGACCACTGGGGCGCGGCGGCTCCGGACCATCATCATCCGGCTCGACTTCTTCCTCGTCCTCCAGTGGAGACTCGAGGTCGAACACCATGCCCTGGCCGTTTTCCCGGGCATAGATCCCGAGAATGGCGCCAATCGGCACATACAGCGTATGAGCCACACCACCGAAGCGCCCCTCGAAACTGACGGCTTCGTTGTCCATGTGCAAATGACGCACGGCACTTGGCGAAATATTCAGGACGATCTGCCCGTCGCTGGCAAAACCTTGCGGCACCTGCACTGCAGGTGCTTCGGAATTGACCAGGACGTGCGGCGTGCAATCGTTATCCACTATCCATTCGTACAAGGCACGAATCAAATAAGGACGGCTGGAGTTCATTGAACAGCTCCTTGGCGCATATCGCGTTCGACACCAGACAGGCTCGCCTGGAAAGCCTCACGCGCAAACTGGCGCTCCATATAATCGAGCAGCGGCTTGGCTGGCCGCGGCAATTCAATACCCAGCATCGGCAGACGCCAGAGTATCGGTAATAGACAGCAATCGACCAGACTTTGCTCCTCACTGAGGAAGAATGGCTTGTCGGCGAACAACGGCGAAACCCCGGTCAGGCTCTCGCGCAACTCTTTACGGGCCTGCACACGCGCCGGTTCCTTGGTTCGCGAATCCAGGATCAGGTCGACCAGCCCGCACCAATCGCGCTGGATGCGATGCATCAGCAAACGACTGTTGGCCCGCGCCACCGGATAAACCGGTAGCAGCGGCGGATGCGGATAGCGCTCATCCAGGTATTCCATCACCACAGTCGACTCCCACAACGCCAGGTCGCGATCGACCAGGGTTGGCAGGCTGCCGTAAGGGTTCACTTCGGTCAGCTTGGCGGGCTGGCGTCCAGCTTCGACACTGATGATCTCGGCACTGACACCCTTTTCCGCCAACACAATACGCACACGGTGGGAATAGTGGTCGGCGGGGTCGGAGTAACAGGCCAACCGATTGGTCACGCCCATGGCGGTCCTCCTCGCTTGTTTAAAATTATCGAAACGCAAAAACGAGCGCGCCCAAGGAAAGCCTCCCGTAGCCACTGGACTGACAGCCGGCGAAGCCCTTCGGTTTCGCCTTGTCACACCAGCCTGCTACGTCTTCAGAGGCACCCTTGGGCGCGCACGATTGACTGACAGCTATATTACAACGTTATCAGTGCACATCCTTCCAGTATTCGCGCTTGAGCAGATAAGCGAATACGAAGAGGAAGGCCAGGTACAGCAGAACGTAAGTACCGATGCGCTGATGCTGCAGCTTCACCGGGTTGGCCGAGTAGGCCAGGAAGGTCACCAGGTTCTTGACCTTCTCATCGAACTGCTCCTGAGTCAGCGTCCCGCTCTTGGGCACGATGGTCAGCTGATCACACGCTTCATGAGTCAATGGCGTGCCGGTCAGAGGATCATATTGCTTCTTGCCATCCTCGACGACCTGAACCTGCTTGCAACCCACCACCTGGCGGCCTTGCAGGCCCACCAGCACGTTCGGCATGCCGACGTTCGGGAAGACCTTGTTGTTCACGCCCCATGGACGCGCAGGATCTTCATAGAAGGACCGCAGGTAACCGTAGAGCCAATCGGTGCCACGCACTCGCGCCACCAGGGTCAGATCAGGCGGAGCTGCACCGAACCAAGCCTTGGCATCCGCCGGCTGCATGCCGATGCTCATGTGGTCGCCGATCTTGGCGCCGGTGAACACCAGGTTCTTGAGCATCAGGTCATGAGGAATGCCCAGGTCGTCAGCGACCCGCTCGTACCGTTGGAACTTGGCACTGTGGCAACCCATGCAGTAGTTGGCGAAAGTCCGCGCACCATCTTGCATGGCGGCCTTGTCGGAAACGTCGATGTCGACGCTCTCAAGCTCGGGGCCACCATGCTCGGCAGCGAAGGACAGTACCGGCAGAGCCGCAAGCAACAAAACAGCAAATAGTTTTTTCATCAGCCAGTCACCCTTTCCGGAACCGGTTTGGTCTTCTCGAGCCGGGTATAGAACGGCATCAGAATGAAGTAGGCGAAATACAGCACGGTGCATACCTGCGACAGCAACGTACGACCCGGAGTCGGCGCCATCACGCCCAGCCAGCCAAGGATCAGGAAGGAAACACAGAAGATCACCAGCCAGATCCGGCTCAGCCAGCCCTTGTAACGCATCGACTTGACGGGGCTGCGATCCAGCCACGGCAGCACGAACAGCAGGGCAATCGAGGCACCCATGGCGACAACCCCCATGAGCTTGTCCGGCACCGCCCGCAAGATCGCGTAGAACGGTGTGAAGTACCAGACCGGGGCAATGTGCTCAGGCGTCTTGAAGGCGTTGGCCACTTCGAAGTTCGGTTTTTCGAGGAAATAACCGCCCATTTCCGGGAAGAAGAACACCACGGAGCAGAACACGAACAGGAACACGACTACGCCGACGATATCTTTCACGGTGTAGTAAGGATGGAACGGAATGCCATCCAGCGGTATGCCGTTTTCGTCCTTTTTCTTCTTGATGTCGACACCATCGGGGTTGTTCGAACCCACTTCGTGCAACGCCAGGATATGCAGAACCACCAGGCCGAGAATGACGATCGGCAGGGCAACCACGTGCAGGGCGAAGAAGCGGTTCAGGGTGATTCCGGAAATCAGGTAGTCACCGCGAATCCACTGGGTCAGGTCGTCACCGATAACCGGAATCGCACCGAACAGCGAGATGATCACCTGCGCGCCCCAGTAGGACATCTGTCCCCAAGGCAGCAGATAACCCATGAAGGCCTCAGCCATCAGCGCCAGATAGATCAGCATGCCGAACAGCCAGACCAGCTCACGCGGCTTCTGGTACGAACCGTAGAGCAGGCCACGGAACATGTGCAGGTAGACCACGATGAAGAACGCCGAAGCGCCGGTGGAGTGCAACAGACGCAGGATCGCGCCGTATTCGACATCCCGCATGATGTATTCGACGGAGGCAAACGCCTCTTCTGCCGACGGGGTGTAGCTCATTGTCAGCCAGACACCGGTGACGAGCTGGTTGACCAGCACGAGCAGCGCCAGGGAGCCGAAGAAATAGAAGAAGTTGAAGTTCTTCGGTGCGTAGTACTTGCTGAGATGGTCTTCCCACATCTTGGTGGCGGGGAAGCGTGCATCAACCCAATCCATGAACTTGCTCATCACGCTTTCTCCTGATCGACGCCAACGACAATGACCGTGTCGGACTCATAGGAATGTGGCGGAACCGGCAGGTTCAAGGGCGCGGGCTGAGCCTTGTAGACGCGACCGGCCAGATCGTAGTGGGAACCGTGGCAGGGGCAGAAATAACCGCCGACCCAGTCCTTGCCGAGATCGGCAGGCGCCACTTCAGGACGGAAGGTTGGCGAGCAACCCAGGTGGGTGCAGATACCGATCAGCAGAAGGACCTCTGGCTTGATCGAACGCGTTTCTGGATCGACGTAGGTGGGTTGTACCGACTTCGTGGAGGATGGATCGGAGAGCTGCCCCTCGATCTTCTTCAAGTTCCCCAGAATCTCCTCGGTCCGGCGAACAATGAACACCGGTTGACCCCGCCACTCGGCAATCATCTGCTGCCCTGGGTCGATCTTGGCGATATTCACTTTCACCGGTGCACCGGCGGCTTTCGCCTTGGCACTGGGAAACCATGACCCCACGAACGGGACCGCAGCCCCCACCGCTCCTGCAGCTCCTACCACGGATGTGGCTGCTACGAGAAAGCGACGCCGGCCTGCATTCACGCCGTCATTGCTCATTCAGTCCTCTCCCATCAGCTTTGTGGCCTGTTAAATCAGGCGTCTAAGTAAAAATCTATCGTTATAAAAATTTTGCCGAATGGTAATGAAAAGCCCCACCTCTGACAAGGTAATTACCGGACCCACATTGCCCCAGGCCTTGTAGTATAGGGGGTCTACGGATGTGGCAAGTTGTCACAGCAAATATTCGCCCATAAAAAAAGCCCGGTTCCACAAGGGAACCGGGCTTCTTTTTGAAGCTGGGAGCGAATTAACGCTTCGAGTACTGCGGACGCTTACGCGCTTTACGCAGACCAACTTTCTTACGCTCGACTTCACGAGCGTCGCGGGTTACGTAACCAGCTTTACGCAGGGCGCTGCGCAGAGTCTCGTCGTAATCCATCAGAGCACGAGTGATACCGTGGCGGATTGCACCAGCTTGACCACTCACACCACCACCAACGACGGTGACGTAGATGTCGAATTTCTCGACAGTCTCGGTCAGTTCCAGCGGCTGACGAACTACCATGCGGGCAGTTTCGCGACCGAAGAACACGTCCAGGGAGCGGTTGTTGATGGAGATATTACCGGTACCAGGACGCAGGAAAACGCGTGCGGTTGCGGTCTTGCGACGGCCAGTGCCGTAATTTTGAGTCGCCGACATAATGAACTATTCCGTTAAATCTTCAGTTCTTGGGGCTGCTGAGCAGTATGAGGGTGTACAGCGCCCGCATAGACTTTCAGCTTACGGTACATGTCGCGACCCAGCGGGTTCTTAGGCAGCATGCCTTTCACCGCGGTCTCGATCACGCGCTCAGGGGCTTTTGCGATCAGCTTTTCGAAGTTGATCGACTTGATGCCGCCCGGGAAACCGGAGTGGGAGTAGTACATCTTGTCAGTGCTTTTAGCACCGGTCACACGAACCTGCTCGGCGTTGATGACAACGATGTAGTCACCGGTATCGACGTGCGGGGTGTACTCGGCCTTGTGCTTGCCACGCAGACGGCTCGCGATTTCGGTGGCCAGACGACCCAGGGTCTGACCAGCAGCGTCGACGACAAACCAGTCGCGCTTAACTGTTTCCGGTTTAGCAGTAAAAGTCTTCATTCTTTATAGCCTCAGGGGCCGTCTGTAAATAAGACGGCGGATCTTACTGAATAGTGCGTACTTTGACAAGGTCAAAGGCAGCCGGATACAGACGCTTTCGGGGGCTCGGGTCGGCGCGTCCGTTCAACGGCAAGATTCTTTGGCGGCGGCGCATCACTTCCACTGCATAAAGAGGTGCGCAATTATGCAGATTGCGAAAAAAAATTCAACCTGCTTTTATGAGTGTTTTCCCACAGGAGCAGCCAATGGAATACCGTCAGCTAGGCCGGACCGATCTGAACGTGAGCGCAATATGCCTGGGTACCATGACCTGGGGCGAGCAGAACACCGAGTCCGAAGCCTTTGCCCAGATCGAACACGCCAAGGCCGCCGGCATCAATTTCATGGACACCGCCGAGATGTATCCGGTGCCGCCCAAGGCCGAAACCTACGCCAGCACCGAACGCATCATCGGCAACTGGTTCAAGCAGCGCGGCGACCGCGACCAGTGGGTCCTGGCGAGCAAGATTGCCGGTCCGGGCAACGGCATCAGCTACATTCGCGACGGCAACCTCAAGCACAACCGTCGCCACATCGTCGAGGCCCTGGACGCCAGCCTCAAACGCCTGCAGACCGACTGGATCGACCTGTACCAACTGCACTGGCCGGAGCGCAGCACCAACTTCTTCGGGCAACTGGGCTACAAGCACAAGGCCGACGAGGCGTTCACGCCGATCGAGGACATCCTCGAAGCCCTGGACGAACAGGTCAAGGCCGGCAAGATCCGCCACATCGGCCTGTCCAACGAAACGCCGTGGGGCACCATGAAGTTCCTGCTCGAAGCCGAACGTCGCGGCTGGCCGCGGGCGGTATCGATCCAGAACCCCTACAACCTGCTCAACCGCAGCTTCGAAGTCGGCCTGGCAGAAGTCGCCTTGCGCGAGCAGTGCGGGCTGCTGGCCTACTCGCCGATGGCCTTCGGTTTTCTCTCGGGCAAGTATGAAGGTGGCGCACGGCCGGACAAAGCCCGCCTGAGCCTCTACAGCCGCTTCAGCCGGTACTTCAACCCACAGTCGGAAGCCGCTTGCAGCCGCTACGTTGCCCTGGCCCGCGAACACGGCCTGGACCCGGCACAGATGGCCCTGGCCTTCGTCACTCAACAACCGTTCGTCACCAGCAACATCATTGGCGCCACGACCCTGGAACAACTGGAGAGCAATATTGCCAGCGCCGAACTGAAGCTCTCGGATGACGTGCTGGCGGGAATCGAGGCGATCCACAAGGATCACCCCAACCCGGCGCCGTAAACGCACACTCCAATCAGCCCACGATGTCTGGCGAGTGGGCGTGCCCACTCGCCACTTCTTCTAACCGTCATGAACGCTGTCCGTCACGGCGCGCCCACCATGATGGCTCCCCGCGCCTGCCCCTGCCCCTGTGCCTGCCACGCCCCTCAGAGCCCCTGCCCGCGTTTTAACGCGAACCACTGGACACCTACGACAAAAAATAAGACGATCCAGCCGTCTGTTGACCACTTTACCTTATAAGAATAAATGATTATGGCTAACACTTCTTCGACGCCCTTGCGGCGCGTCAGCATCCTGGCGATCGATCGGGTCTTCGCCTCGACCCTCATGCAAGCCAAGGATTTCTTCCACCTGGCCAGCCTGCGTTACGGCAAGCAACTCGGCCAGGGCCTGACCCCGGCCTTCGAGACACGCCTGGTCAGCCCCGACGGCAATCCCGTGCGCAGTTTCAGCGACGTGATCATGCCGGTGGACGGCGCCCTCGCGAACACCGATGTGATCATCCTTCCGGCGTTCTGGGACGACTTCGACAACCTCTGCCAACGTTACCCACAGGTCCTGCCCTGGCTGCGCGAGCAGCATGCCCGTGGCGCAGTGCTCTGCGGCGAGGCAACCGGAGTGTTCTGGCTCGCCGAAGCCGGCCTGCTCGACGGCAAGGAAGCCACGACCTACTGGCGTTTCTTCAACGCCTTCAGCGAACGTTTCCCCACTGTCCAACTGAACCAGGACAAACACCTGACCGACGCCGACAACCTGTACTGCGCCAGCGGCACCACCTCGGCCTGCGACCTCTACATCTACCTGATCGAGCGTTTCTGCGGCGCCAACATCGCCCAGGCCGTGGCCCGCGACATTCTCTATGAAGTGCAGCGCAGCTACGCGCCGGGCCGCATCGGTTTCGGCGGTCAGAAGCTGCACCAGGACGTGATCATCCTGCAGATCCAGCAGTGGCTCGAAGAACATTTCGCCGACAAGTTCCGCTTCGAGGATGTTGCCCGCGAGCACGGCATGAGCATCCGCAACTTCATGCGCCGCTTTCAGACAGCCACCGGTGACAAGCCGCTGCACTACCTGCAACGCCTGCGCATCGAGACGGCCAAGGGCTTGTTGTCCGGTACCCGCAAAAGCATCAAGACCATCAGCTACGAGGTCGGCTACGACGATGCCAGCTTCTTTGCGCGGTTGTTCCGCCAGCACACCGAACTGTCACCGAACCAGTATCGGCAACAGTTCCAGCAGGCGGCCTGAGCCGCAGCGGACTTCGGGAAGGCTGAAGGGGCGCCGAATGGCACCCCGCAGGCGTTGCTAAGGCTTGTGCGCCCGCGACAGGAACTCGTGGGATTGCATCTCCAGCAGGCGGCTGAGGGTCCGCTGGAATTCGAAGTTCAGGCGACCGCCGGTGTAGAGATCCTTGAGCTCGACTTCCGCCGAGATGATCAGCTTGACGTTACGGTCGTAGAACTCGTCGACCATGTTGATGAAACGTCGGGCGATGTCGTCGGTGGTGACGCTCATCTGCTCGACGCCGCTGAGCAGCACCGCATGGAAGATCTTGCCCAGTTCGATGTAGTCGTTCTGGCTACGTGGGCCATCACACAGTTCGCGGAAGTCAAACCAGGCCACGTCGTCGCAGGTGCGCAGGGCACGAATCTGCCGGTTCTCGATGATCAGTACATCGTTTTCCACCGCCTGGGTGCATTCCGGCGTCAGCGCGCGGAAACTCTTGCGCAGGCTCTCATGCGCCGCTTCGTTGAGCGGGAAGTGGAACAGTTCGGCCTGCTCCAGGTGACGCAGACGATAATCGACGCCGCTGTCGACATTGACGATCTCGGTGTTCTGCTTGATCAGCGCAATCGCCGGCAGGAAACGCGCACGTTGCAGGCCGTCCTTGTAGAGGCCGTCCGGCACGATGTTCGAGGTCGCGACCAGGGTCACGCCGTTCTTGAACAGTTCTTCCATCAGGGTGCCGAGAATCATCGCGTCGGTGATGTCGGAAACGAAGAACTCATCGAAGCAGATCACCCGGGTCTCGGCAGCGAAACGCTTGGCGATGAGGGTCAGCGGGTTCTTCTCGCCGCCCAGGGTCTTCATTTCCTCGTGCACCCGCTTCATGAAGCGGTGGAAGTGCGTACGGGTCTTTTCCTTGAACGGCAGGGCTTCGAAGAAGGTATCGACCAGATAGGTCTTGCCACGGCCCACGCCACCCCAGAAGTACAGGCCCTTGACCGGCGTCTGGTCTTTCTTGCCGAACAGTTTGCCGAGCAGGCCCGGCTTGTTCTGCGAGGCTGCGATCAGGTCGTCGTACAGGCGCTGCAAGTGACGCACAGCCGTTTCCTGGGCCGCGTCGTGAAAGAACTCGGGGCGTTTCAGATCAGCTTGATATCGTTCTAGGGGCGTCATAATTTCGTTAGCGAGGTAACAAAAACGGGCCGTCACTGTAGCGATGGCCCGTAGGAATGGCAATCAGCCCTTGATCGGGCCGACCGTTAGTCAGTCCTGAACAGGCGTCAGGGCTACCCGCAGGGCCTCGATGGCCGCATCACGGGCCGCGTCGTCGGCGAACTCGGGACTGTCAGCGACACACGCACCGTCAAGCCAGACGCTGAAAGCGCGGGCCTCGGGACGGATATCCAGGGCCTGGCCCGACTGCAGTTGCTTGGTCACCGCGCCCGCCGCCTTGCCGTCGGCAAAGTTGCGCGACAACAGCAATTGCTCACCATCGGCCGCCAACAGGCGGAAACGGAAGCAGTCATCTTCACGGAAGCTGACAAAACGCGCGGCCTTGGCGGCTTTCTTCTTGCCCGTCTCGGCCACCTGCACCTGGTTGACGAACGAACGCAGGCCGACCGCTTCGCGCAATTGCGCGAGGAACGGCGTCGCCACCTTGCGGGCTTTCTGCGCACCAGTCTGGAGGATGTCTTCCAGGTCCGCCGGACGGGCAATCAGCTCGTGATAACGCTCGCGTTTCTCGCCCAGCTCGCCGTCGAGCAGTTGGAACAGCCGGTTCTTCGCCTCGCCCCAGCCCAGGCCACCCAGCAGCTCGTCGCGGAAACCGGCCGCCTGTTCGGACGTGGCAAACGCCTGGTACAGGGTGAACAGGTGAGAATTGTCCGGATCCTTGGCTTCGCCTGGCGCACGGGAGTCGGTGACGATCCGCGAAATGGCGTCTTTCATGTCCTTGGCGCTGGTGAACAACGGAATGGTGTTGTCATAGCTCTTGGACATTTTCCGGCCATCCAGGCCCGGCAGGGTTGCCACGCTTTCCTCGATCAGTGCCTCGGGCATGGCGAAGAACTCCTTGCCCTGGCCGAACAGGTGGTTGAAGCGCTGGCCGATATCGCGGGCCATTTCCACATGCTGGATCTGGTCGCGACCGACCGGCACCTTGTGGGCGTTGAACATCAGGATGTCCGCAGCCATCAGCACCGGGTAGCTGTACAGGCCCATGGTGATCCCGGCATCCGGGTCTTCACCGCCCTCGACGTTCTTGTCCACCGAGGCCTTGTAGGCATGGGCGCGGTTCAGCAGGCCCTTGGCCGCGACGCAGGTCAGCAGCCAGGTCAGTTCGGGGATTTCCGGGATGTCCGACTGGCGATAGAACGTCACGCGGTCCACATCCAGGCCACCGGCCAGCCAGGTCGCGGCGATTTCCAGGCGCGAACGCTGGATGCGCAGCGGATCATCACACTTGATCAGCGCGTGGTAGTCGGCCAGGAAATAGAAGGAGTCGGCATTGCTGTCGCGGCTGGCCAGGATCGCCGGGCGGATGGCGCCGGCATAGTTGCCCAGGTGCGGCGTGCCGGTGGTGGTAATGCCGGTGAGGATACGCGTACGAGTCGTCATGGATAATCGCTTAGTCAGACTGCTATCAGTTCGAGAGGCGCGGCAGGAGCAGATCCTTCAGATCGGTCAGCTTGCCATGAAAAAAGTGTCCGCATTCTGCCACTTTCAGCAGCTCATGGGGGCGTTGGAGGGCAGCGGACCAGTCATAGACCACTTGCGGGTCGATCACTTCGTCGGCTTCCGGCTGGATCAGGGTCAGGGGGCAGCCTTCAGGCAGACGGTCCTCGGCACGCAGGCGCATCACCGCCGCCGCCACCATGAACAGATGCTTGAGCGACTGACCACGGGCTTCCAGACGCCCTCCGAGGGTCGCTGCAACGAAACCGCCGAAGGAAAAACCGAACAGTGTCAGCGGCAGGTTCGGGTGTTTTGCCAGCAACCACTGTGCGGCGGCCTCGGCATCATCGACTTCGCCACTGCCCATGTCATGGCTGCCGGCGCTGGCACCGACACCCCGATAGTTGAAACGCAGGGTGATCAATCCGGCATCGCGAGCCGTGCGCTGCAGGGTCGAGACGACCTTGTTGAGCATGGTTCCGCCTTGTACCGGATTGGGGTGACAGATCAGCGCCAGCCCACGCGGTTCGGGGTTGTCGAGGTACAAGGCTTCCAGTTGACCGACCGGGCCGTCGATGAAAAAAGCGGTTTCACGCATAAGCAAGGAATGAACTCCGTGACCTCTCTGAGGGTCGACTCGTCTAGCTAAAAGTCTGTGCCTGGCAGCTTGCGACCCGAAGATCGCGGTATACAGCGCAGGTCCGAGCCGTTAACGTAAAGCAAAGCCGTTTATAGAGGAAGGACTCGTGGAACACTCGCTCTTAGTTTGGTTGTTGCCGACTCTTGCCCTGGTTGCCGGTGTCGCCATCGGTTTCCTGGTCGCCCGTCTGGTCCCGAGTGCCGCTCCCAGCAGCACGCAGCGTCAGTTGGACGATATCCAGGAACGTTTCGACAGTTATCAGAATGAAGTGGTCACCCACTTCAACAGCACCGCCGCTCTGGTCAAGAAACTCACCCAGAGCTACCAGGAAGTGCAGGACCACCTCGCCGAGGGCGCCAATCGCCTGGCCCTGGACGAGCTGACTCGCCAACGCCTGCTGGCCGCCCTGCATTCCGAAGCCCCGCAGTCGCCACGGGAACGCCTGACCCCACCACGGGAAAACCAGGAGCCGCCGCGTGACTACGCGCCCAAGGCGCCGAACTCACCCGGCATGCTCGACGAGCATTACGGCCTGAAGAAATAAGCCGACTTCAGTCCTACAAAAAAGCCCGCCCGATCTGTGATCGGGCGGGCTTTTTCATGCCTGGGGTTCAGTCAGGCATTCAAGGGTATTGCTGGACCGGCTGACCGTACTGCTGGCCCTGCGGCTGCTGGTACTGCTGCTGGTAGCCCTGTTGCTGATACTGACCTTGCTGCTGATACTGGCCCTGTGGTTGACCGTACTGCTGACCAGGAATGGCGCGCAGGTTGACTTCCACCCGGCGGTTCTGCGCCCGGCCATTGACGTCGGCGTTGCTGGCGATCGGATTGTCGGGACCGGCGCCACGGGCCGACAGGTTGGCTCCGTTGACACCTTGCGAGGTCAGGTAATTGGCCACGCTTTGGGCACGGCGTTGCGACAGGTCCATGTTCAGCTGACGGCTGCCGGTGCTATCGGTATAGCCGACGATCTCGATCTGGTTCTGGTTGAACTCCTTGAGGGAATTGGCCAGGTTGTTCAGCGGCTGATAGAAGCTGCTGGCAATCGCATCGGAGTTGGTGGCAAACGTGATATTGCCCGGCATGATCAGCTTGATCTGATCACCCTGGCGCTGCACCTGAACACCGGTGTTGGCCATGCTTTCACGCAGTTTCTTTTCCTGCTGGTCGGCGTAGTAACCATAACCGGCAGCACCGGCACCAGCGACCAGGGCACCGATCAGCGCGCCCTTGCCACGGTTGTTGTGGTCGATGGCGGCACCGGCGACGGCACCGGCCAGGGCGCCAAGGCCACCATACTTGGCGGTTCTGCTCATACCCGAGGAGCCGCCTTGCTCCATCTGTCCCTGGTTGTCATAAGGGTTTTGCGAAGCACAGCCGGACAACATGGCAACGGCAGTAGCGACGATAATCAAACGGCGCGAGGTGAACATGGATCTAGCTCCTACTCAATAAAGGTGCAGAGGCCGTTGGCAATAGACCTGTGCTGGCGTTTGAACACGACGAACGGCAAAAATTCCATGAAACATTTCAACCGCGAACGAATGGATTTTCACGTATCTCATCGCCCAGTCGGGTGTCAGGACCGTGGCCGGTGACCACTGTTGCGTCTTCGTCCAACGTGTACAGCCGTTGCTTGATCGAGCGCACGATGGTCGCCTGATCACCGCCCCACAGGTCGGTACGGCCGATACCCCGGCGAAACAGCGTATCTCCGGCAATCAACAGTCTAGCCTCGGAAAACCAGAAGCTCATGGAGCCTGGGGTATGTCCCGGCGTATGCAGGGCCACGCCACACCCACAGGCCAGTTCCTCGTCATCGGCGAGCCATTTGTCCGGCGACGGCACCGGCGTGTAGGGCACGCCGAACATATTGCACTGCATCTCCAGGTTGTCCCAAAGGAACTGGTCGTCCTTGTGCAGATGCAGGGTCGCGCCGGTTTTCTCCTTCAATTGGCCGGAGGCCAGGAAGTGATCCAGGTGCGCATGGGTATGGATGATGCTGACCACCTTCAGGCCCAGGGCGTCGAGCCGGGCCAGGATCAACTCATGATTGCCGCCCGGATCGACGACGATGGCTTTTTTCGTCAGCGGATCGCCAATGATCGTGCAGTTGCACTGCAAGGGACCGACGGGGAAGGTTTCGCGGATCAGCGCGGGTTTTGCGGAGTCCATGGGCTGCTCCAGAAACAGGCTCGACAAACAATAAAAAGCCCCTGGCGATTCGCGTGCCGAAGCTCGAAAACCACCAGGGACCGTGTTGTGAAAAGTATAAGGACTCGTTCAAGTCCCCATCAAGAACGCGGTCCGGTTGCCACATCCCGGATTGGGTCGCCTCGATAGCCGTTACCGAACGCCTCCTGCAACTGTTCGACACTGCGCACCAGCAAATCCTTGAGTTCGGGCAGCCACAGCGGGTCGTCGAGCACCCGGGCAACGGCAGCGCTGTCGCCATACAGCAACTCACGCTCCAGGGCACCGGCACGTTGCGACAGGATCTGGGCGCCCATGGTCCCGGAACTGCCCTTGATCGCATGCAGGACCGCAGCCACCGCCGGGCCGTCACGGTCCTGCACATGGGCGGGCAACAAGGACAACTGCTTGTCCAGCTCAGCCCCGAAGCCGTAGAGGACGGTACAGATCAATTCGAGGTTGCCGCCAAAACGCGACATGATCGAATGACGCGCTTCGAGCACCGTGTCCGCAGGCTCCGTCACTGTTTCGCTCGCCAGCGGTTGTGGGCCTTCGCGCCCGGCCTGGACCCGCAGGGTCAGCACCAGTTCTTCGAGGTCGATCGGCTTGCTCACATGGTCGTTCATGCCTGCCGCCAGGCACGCCTCGCGGTCGCTGCTGGAGGCATTGGCGGTCATGGCCACGATCGGCAGTTGGGCCAGACCGGGCTGCTGCCGAATGCGTCGGGTCGCTTCCATGCCATCGATATCCGGCATCTGGATATCCATCAGCACCACATCGAATGGCGTCGTCGCCGTCAGTACCTGGCTGACGCCCTCCAGTCCTCCCTCGGCGAGGATGACCTGAGCGCCCTCGCCCCTGAGCAGTTCGTCGGCGACCTGGCGATTGAGTGCGTTGTCTTCCACCACCAGCAGACGCATGCCAGCCAGGCGCTGTTCGCGGACAGGTACCGTCCGGGTTTCGGGCATCACCTCAGTGGCACTGAACGCACGCTGGACCGCATCGGCCAATTGCCAGGGCGTCACGGGCTTGGTCAGGAAGCCGACGAAGGGGGCATCACCCTCCTGATGCACATCCGCCAGGACTTCGCGCCCATAGGCGGTGATCATGATCACCATCGGCGGTGGCACGCTCTGCTCCTGCCGGCTGATCAGTCGGGCTGCGCTGAGCCCGTCCAGATCCGGCATGCGCCAGTCCATCAGCACCACGTCATAGGGTTCACCGCGTATCTGCGCGTTGCGCACGCTTTCCACCGCCTGCGTGCCGCCGTTCACCGTGTCCGCCGTCCAGCCCAGGGCGCGCACGGTGCGCAACAACAGCTCACAGGCCATGGAGTTGTCATCGGCCACCAGCAGGCGCATCTGCGAGTCCACGCCAGGGCAGGACAGACGCAGCGGTTCGGTATGTGCCACCTGCAGATCGATATCGAACCAGAACCGACTGCCGACGCCCACCTCACTGTGCACCTGCAACTCGCCACCCATCAGCCCCACCAGCCGCTTGCAGATCACCAGCCCCAGCCCGGTGCCACCAAAGCGGCGAGTGGTCGAGGCTTCCGCCTGGGTGAAGCCCTCGAAGATCCGTTGCAACTGCTCGGCATTGATTCCGATGCCGGTGTCGAACACCTCGATCCGCAGCCTTACCGAACCCTCCAGATGCTGCAACTGGCGGATACTGACCACCACCTGCCCCTGCTGGGTAAACTTCAAGGCGTTGCCCGCCAGGTTGATCAGCACCTGTTGCAGACGCAGGCTGTCGCCCACCAGACTGCCCGGCAGTTGCGAGTCGAGGTCGAACATCACCTCGACTTCCTTGCTGCCCTGGTTACCGGCCAGCACCACCGCCAGATCGCGCATCAGCGGCTCAAGCTCGAAGGGATGCAGGTCCAGGCGCAACTTGCCGGCTTCGATCTTGGAGTAGTCGAGAATGTCGTTGAGCAGTCCCAGCAACGACTTGGCTGCCGTCTGGGCCTTGACCACATAATCGTGCTGGCGGGCATTGAGGTCGGTGTGCTGTACCAGTTGCAGCATCCCCAGCACCGCGTTCATCGGCGTGCGGATCTCATGACTCATGTTCGCCAGGAAGAACGACTTGGCCGCACTGGCGCTGTCGGCGCGGTCCCGGGCCTGAAGCAGATGCGCTTCCAGCTCGCGCTGGCTGGTGATATCCCGATTGATGCCGGTCACGCGCAATGCCTTCCCTTCGGCGTCGCGCTCGATCTGCGCCCCGGCCTGAATGATACGGACCCGACCATCCGGAGCGAGCACCCGGAACACCGGATCGTAGACGACCTCACCCGCCACTGCCGCAGCCAGTTGCGCGGCCACGGCCTCGACGTCATCGGGATGCACGCGCTCATACCAGTGGGCATAGCTCAGGCCATTGTCCTGGAGGCTCAAGGGCTGGCTATAGAACTCGAACATCCGCTCGTTCCACTGCAGCTTGTCGTCCGCCAGGGTCCAGGTCCAGATCCCCAGTTCCGCCACATCGGCGGCCATCAGCAACTGGTCGCGAATCACCCGCGTCGCCTGCAGGCTCAATTCCAGTTGATGCTCGGCGGCCTTGCGCTGGGTGATATCGACCGCAATCCCCAGGTAACCGGTCAACCGACCGTTCTCATCGCGCAACGATGTCACCACCAGGCTCACCGGCACATGGAAACCATCCTTGTGCACATAGGTCCATTCGCGCACTTCCGAGTGTTCGAACTCCGGCTTGTGGGCAAAGACCCTGAAGCCTTCGATGACCTGCCCATATTCCTCACTCAGCTCGCGGCCACGCAGGATGATCTCCTGCTCGACATGCAGGATCGCCGGAGTGGCCTTGCCGACCAGTTCTTCGGCGCGATAACCGAGCATCTGCTCGGCCCCCTCGTTGAACAGGCTGATGACACCATCGAGCCCGGTGGCGATGATCGACACCTTGGAGGCCGAACGCAGCACACTGCTGAACAGCAGGTTGAGGCGCTGCAACTGCGAGGTACGTTCGGCCACCTGTTCCTCGAGGCTGGCATTGAGTTCAAGAATCTGCGCCTCGGCAGCCTTGTGCGCGGTAATGTCGCGCAGAATCTTCGACGAACCGATCACCGTACCGCTTTCGTCGCAGATCGGCGAAACATTTGCCGAGACATTGATCAGACGACCGTCCTTGCAGCGCCGTACGGTTTCGAGGTTGACGATCGCCTCGCCGAGCGCGATGTGCCTGAGTATGTCGGTCTCTTCTGAGGCCAGCTTGAGCGGTACAATCAGCTTCGACAACGGCAGGCCAACCGCTTCCTGGGCGGTATAGCCCAGCAGCTTGCGCGCCCCCCGATTCCAGTTGGTCACGACACCGTCCAGGGTCGTGGCGATGATCGCATCTGCCGAACTCTCGACGAGCAGCGCCAACCGGCCCTGTTCAGTGATCACCTGCAGACGCCGCTGGGCACTGACCCCGGCAATGACGGCCAGCGCCGCCAGCAGCACGCTGACCAAGGTTCCCAGGACAAATACCAGCGTCGGCGAGACCTGGTGCAGACGCTGCGTGAACAACGGCAACGCTTGCAACTCGATCTGCCAGCGTCGGCCATAGACGTCCAGGTCAAGGGCCTGGGCCATCGCCCCGATCGCCGGTTCTTGCGCGCCATGACCCGTCTGGTAGAACTCCACCGCAGGCCCTGGCCCGGTGATATCGCGCAGGCGCAGACTGACCGCCTCGCGTTCCGGCAGCAGACCATTCAGAACGCTCTCGATCATCAGCGGTGCATAACTCCAGCCGATCACCGCCGCCTCGCGCTCCGACTCGGTTTGCGGCACCAACCCACCCTTGTAGATCGGCAACAGGATCAGGAACGACTGCTGTGGCTTGCCCACCGCCTGCACCAGGGTGATCGGTGAGGTGAGCCGCACCTCGCCAGTGCGCGCTGCCATCCGCGCCGCTTCGGCCCGGTCCGGCTGCGAGGCGATATCCAGGCCGAGGGCCACCGCCTGGTCGCGGTTAGGCTCCAGGTACTGGATGATATACAGATCGCCCTCATGGGGAGCGAACTGGCGCAGGTTGAAATTGGGCACGTTGTCGCTGCGCACACGCTGCAGGAATGACTCCAGATCCTTGGCCGGAACCCGCCGGATGAAACCGAAGCCACGGGCACCGGGAAACTCCGTCGGTACATCGCGGGTCAGGCTGTAGCGATGAAAAGTCTCGCGACTGACATTTTCTTCGCCGCTTGCGACGATCGCGCCACGCGCGCCGCGCAGTCCGTACTGATACTGCTGCATCCGGCCCATCACCGCCTCTACCGCGTCCTCGGCCACACTGGCAAGGGCTTCCCGTGCACGTCGTTCATTGACGTTCTGCAGGACCAGAGCGCCCGCGACCGTCGCCACCAGGCCGATGACCAACAGCACGATGGCACGCCAATTCACGGCATACAGGCGAAATGGTTTCAACTCAGACTCCCTCTTGAGTAACACGATGATGCCAGCCAAGGCCTGCCCATCGGCTCCTCAACGGGCCTGAGACCATGAAGCCAGCAGCGTACGGATCTGGGCGAACGGCACGGGTCGGCAGTACAGGTAGCCCTGCATGACACGGCAACCGAGTTCCAACAGCAGCTCGGCCTGTTGCAGGGTTTCCACGCCCTCGGCCACCAGTTCGAGGCCCAATGCCTGGCCCAGCTTGATGATTGCCTCGACAATCGCCAGGTCGCTCTTGTCGGTGAGCATGTCGCGCACGAAGCTCTGGTCGATCTTCAACACGTCGATGGGGAAACGCTTGAGGTAGGCCAGGCTCGAATAGCCCGTGCCGAAATCGTCGATAGCCACGTGCACGCCCAACGCCTTGAGCGCCATCAGGGTTTCACGGGCATTGTCGATGTCGCGAGCCAGCACGCCTTCAGTGATTTCCAGCTCCAGCCACTGCGGGGCAAGGCCGGAGTCGCGCAGGATGTCCTTGACCATCCCCAGGAACGATTCTTCACGAAACTGCACGGCACTGATGTTCACACTGACGCAGACCGGGCAACCCTGCTCATGCAGCTTGCGCGTGTCCTTGCAGGCCTGCAGCAGCACGTACTTGCCGATGGGGATGATCAGCCCGGTTTCCTCGGCCAGCGGAATGAAGTCGGAGGGTGGCACCAGGTTACCGTTGCCATCATGCCAGCGGATCAGCGCCTCCATACCCACCACCCGGTGTTCGCGGACGTCGACCTTGGCCTGATAGAACACCTCGAAGACGCCATCGTCGATGGCTGCGCGCATGTGCCGCTCCAGCAGATGCCGGGCACGCATGCCGCTTTCGATGGCCGGAGAAAAGAACTGGTAGCGGTTACGCCCGGCCTGCTTGGCCTGGTACATCGCGGAATCGGCATGGCGATAGAGCGATTCCAGGTCATCGCTGTCCTCCGGGAATACCCCGATGCCGATGCTGGCACTGAGGTCGTAGCGATTGCCTTGCAGAGAGAACGGGTTGGAGATGCTCGCCAGCACCTGGTCGGCAAAGTCGCCCACCGCCTCGAAGCTGTCGACTTCCGACAACAGAATGATGAACTCATCGCCCCCCTGGCGGCTGAGTGTGTCCATGCTGCCGAGGATCATCGACAGGCGCGTGGCGACGTATTTGAGCATCTGGTCACCGACCGAATGCCCCATGGCGTCGTTGATGGCCTTGAAGTTGTCCAGATCCAGCAGCAGCATCGCCAGCCGCCCGTGATTGCGCCGGGCCATTTTCAGCGCCTGTTCCGCACGGTCCCGCAGCAGCATGCGGTTGGGCAGCCCGGTGAGAGCGTCATGATTGGCCAGGCGCTTGGCTTCGTTGCGCAGAGTGAGATGGGCGTTGATGTGGGCCCGGGCCACCGGCAGGTTGAGGGGTTTCTGGATGAAGTCGATGCCACCGTAGCCCAGGGCCTGCAGCTCGTAGTCGGCCTGGGCGTGGGAGGTGACGAAAATCACTGCGGCGTCGGACAGTTTGGGGTCGGCTTTAAGCGCCTTGCAGACCTCAAAGCCACTCATGTCTGGCATGACGATATCGAGCAGGACCACATCCGGACGAAACTGGCGGGCCACCCGCAAGGCTTCCTCACCGCTGCTGGCAACATACACCTGCGCCAGGTCCCGGACCGACTCACTGAGAATCAGCGCATCGGTTGTCTGGTCATCGACAATCAGGACAACTGGAGCGGGGTTGAAGGAGTTTTCACGCATTCCTTGCTCCCAGGCAATTCCTTGCTAACTCATGATCGAAGGACGCCGACGGCCTCCCGCCCCCGGAGCCAGCGCAAGGCCTGCGGCACCTCTGGCGCGGCAAGGCAAATCACACATTTATTGGTTATAGCGCAGACAAGGTAGATAGCCACCCCGGAAGCTGGGATTGCGCTGCAAAAAATGATCGCTCAGCGCGCTTCGCCCAGCAGCCCCAACTCCTGCGCACGCGCCACGGCCTGAGTCCGCCGCTCCACACCGAGCTTGCTGTTGATATGACTGGCATGGGTTTTCACGGTATGCAGCGAGATGAACAACTGGTCGCTGATTTCCTGGTTCGAACAGCCCTGGGCAATCAGGTGCAGCACCGCCAGCTCACGGATGCTCAGTTGTTCGGTCGGTGGCAAGGGCTCGACCGGCCCGCGCACCGTTTGAACCGGAAGCCGCTCCAGCAGGCTCTGGCGCAGGAGCGTATCCGGCCCCGATAGCAGTTGTTCACGCATCCAGTCGGGATGGTTCAAGAGCAGGGCCTGGAACGGCAGCAAGGCGCCCCCTCTGCCCGCTTCGACGGCACGGGCGAATAGCGACCGGGCCAAGGACTCCTGCCGCTCGGCCAGGGCCAGCATGACCCGTTGATTCCAGGCCTGGATGCAGAGCAGTTGCCCGCCACTGGCCTGGCCCTGCGCTACCAACTGGTCCAGGCGCTGACAGGCCGCATCGGTCTCGCCCTGGTGTACATCGAGTTGTGCCTGCTGCAGTTCGATATGCGCCGGCAACTGCGGCTGGAACTCCGGCGCGGCGGCCGGCTGGCCGCCGTTGTAGGTCTGCCCCAGGCGGGCGAGCCAGGCTTCGGCCAGATCGATACGCCCCTGGGCCAGCCACAACTCGCATTTGACCAGGGTGATCATCGCCAGGTAGTAGATCGGTGGCACATCCCAGATATGCATCAGGCGCTCGGCTTCGGCGAGTTCGGCGAAGGCCTTGGCGAAATCGCCCTGGCTGCCCTCCTGGCTGGCGATCACGCAATAGCCGATCAGCACACTGATATCGCGGCAGGCCCGCGCCTCATGCAAACCGGCCAACAGACGCTGACGGGCCTGTTCAGGTTGCAGACGCAGGTTCAGCAGATAGCCTTCGTAGAGTGTCAACCGGGCCCGGGCCGCATACAGCCGCTGCGCAGGCAGACCCTGCAGGCGCTGCAAGCCCTGGCGCACCTCATCGAGTGCGCGCAGCACCTCGCCGCGGGCCTGCAGCACGCGCGCGCGGTCGTAATGGGCCAGCGCCTCGAACAACGGATTGCCGACCCGCTGGGCCAACTCCAGGGATTCGCGGTTCAAACTCCGGGCGCGCCACAGGTCACCCTCGGCAATCGCCAGGTTGGAGAGGGTCGACAGGCACACCAGGCGTTGACCGTAGCGTTTGGGCGGCAGGCTGAGCAGAGCCTCACTGCAATAGGCCAGGGTCCGCTCGCGGTCGCCACGCCCACGGGCGATGATGCCGCTCAGGGCCAGCCATTGGGCCAGCATGGATTTCTGCGCACTGGCCGACGGGGCCGGCAGGAAGTGGCTCAGGTTGCTGGCCAACTCCTGCGCTGCGTCCAACTGACAGGCCAGCCCCAGCGCCCAGGCATACAACACGATCAGTCGTGGCGAACTGATCAGCAGGCTGTCGGGCAGGTCCATCTTCCAGCGCAGCAGCATGCCGATATTCTGTTCGGCCAGCAGTTGCTCTTCGGAAAGGTTCTGCACCAGATTGGCCGCGACATCCAGATGACCGGCGCGCAGGGCCTGCTCCACCGCCTCATCGAGCAGGCCCTGGGCACTGAACCAGCGGCAGGCACGCAAGTGCAGGCTGGCGGGCGGGGCCAGGGTGTTGGCGGCAGGACGGCTGCGCAACAGATCGGAAAACAGGTGGTGGTAACGGAACCAGTGCCCGTGCTCGTCCAGCGGTACGAGGAACACCTGATGCGATTGCAGATAATCGAGAATCTGCCCGCTGTCATGGGTCTCACGGATCGCATCGCACAGTTCGCGGCAAAACCGCTCCTGAGACGCGGTGTCGTAGAGAAAGGCCTGGACGTGCGTCGGCAGGCAATCGAGCACCTCTTCCAGCAGATAGTCGCGGATCAGTCCCTCCCCGCCATGCAGGACCTGGGGCAAGGCCTCGTCATTGGCCTGCGCCGCCAGCAACCACAAGCGCAGCCCGGCAACCCAGCCTTCGCTGCGCTCGATCAGGGCCTGCAAGGTTTCGTCGCTCAACGAATTGCGGTGTTGGTCGAACAGAGACATGGACTCGCCAGGCGTCAGTCGCAAGTCCTGCTCGTTCAGTTCCAGCAATTGCCGCGACAGCCGCAGGCGCGCCAGGTGCCATTCCGGCCTCTGGCGACTGGTGACCAGCACCAGCAATCCCGGCGGCAGGTGGTGAAGGAAGAACTGCAGACAGCGGTCCAACACCGGGCCCTGGGCCAGGTGATAATCGTCAAGCACCAGCAACAGGGGAGCATGACTGGAAAGATGAACCGCCAACTCATCGAGCAGGCCGTCCAGCCACTCCTCGAAGGCGAACGGCTGATGACGCTGGCGCATTTTCAACAAACCCAGTGCACGACCGCCCAGGTTCGCAAAGCACTGCTGCAGACCATCGAGCAGACGCTCAAGGAAGCGCCCCGGATCACTGTCACGCGGGCTGAGCCCCAGCCACAGGCTTTGCCACTGATCCGGCAGGCTCTGGCAGAACTCCACTGCCAATGAACTCTTGCCGAAACCGGCGGGGGCGCTGATCAGCAGCAGTCGACCTTCCAGGCCGGCGCCCAGACGCTCGCACAGACGTGGCCGCAGCACATAGCCGTCTGGCAATGGCGGTCGGTAGAAACGTCCTTCCAGCGCGGGTATGGCCGGGCTCACGGGCCCTGGCATACGGAACAGATCAGTCATGGCCGGCTCTTGTCAAAGGCGGTTGTCGGCAAGGCACATCAATGCAGACTAACGAGAAATATCAGCGTACCGAAGGCTTTTTTATCGCAAATGTATCGAAATGCCTTCATCTCGAAATATCTAGCCACAGTTTTTCCAGACAAAAAAACGCCCCGAATCAGTCGGGGCGTTCTGACAGAGGATGCGCCTTTGTCTTACACGAGACTCAACGAACACCGTCCTGACGCAGCGCAGCGGGCGTGAAGTCGCTGGTGCTGGCGGTGAAGCCGAAGTCGTAGGCCTGCTTCTCTTCGTTCTTCATGCCCAGCGCCAGGTACCGGCCGGACTGCAGGTCGTAGAGGGTTTCCAGGGCGTACCACGGCACCTGTTTGTCGTAGTAGTTCTCGGCATGGGCCTCGGCCACGCGCCACAGTTGGCCACGACCGTCGTAGTGATCGATCACCGCTGCCTGCCAGGTGTCTTCGTCGATGTAGAAGTCACGCTTGGCATAGATATGGCGCTGGCCTTCCTTCAAGGTCGCGACCACATGCCAGACCCGACGCAGCTCATAGCGTGCCAGGTCCTGGTTGATATGACCCGCCTTGATGATGTCGGCGTACTTGAGTTTCGGATCGTCGAGCTTGTAGCTGTCGGAGGCGATGTACATTTCCTTCTTGCCTTCGAGCTTCCAGTCGTAGCGATCCGGCGCACCGTTGTACATGTCGAGGTTGTCGGAAGTACGCAGGCCATCGGCCGCAGTGCCCGGGCCGTCATAGGAAACCTGCGGCGCACGCCGTACGCGACGCTGACCGGCGTTATAGACCCACGCCGAACGCGGCTCCTTGACCTGGTCGAGGGTTTCGTGGACCAGCAGCACCCCACCAGCCAGGCGCGCCGGTGCGGTCACTTTCTGCTTGAAGTAGAACAGGATGTTGCCTGGGTTGGCCGGATCGAAATCCTTCATCTTGTCGCGGAACACGAACTGATCCTGGAAGTACACCAGGCTGTAAGAGCCATTCGCCTGCGGCGTGGCCTGGGTCACCAGGCGCGTCACACTGCCGCCACGATAACGGGTGATGTGGTTCCAGATCACCTCGACACCGCTTTTCGGAATGGGGAACGGGACCGCCGTCTTGAAGTTTTCCAGGCCGTTGCCGCCGCTGACCAGGTTGGTCCTGGTGGCGTTTTCCTTGATGGCCGCGAACACATCGTCCGGCACGGTGGCGCCGCGATGGGACGGATACACCGGCATCTTGAAGGTGTCTGGATAGCGTTTGATCATCGCATACTGGCCGGGCGCCAACTGGTTCTTGTATTGCTCGACGTTCTGCGCGGTGATGGTGAACAGCGGTTTCTCGCTGGCATACGGGTTGGACAGGAAGCCCTTGCTGTCCACAGTGCCGGCATTCTTCGGCATCGGTGTCCAGGCCGGAATGGTACCGGCCGCGTTACCGGCCTTTTCCGCGCCCATTGGAGTCAGGGTGGTGCCCAGCTTGGCGGCTTCATCGGCCGACACCGCGGCCATCACGCTGCTCGCCAGCAGAGACAGTCCGAGTACGCCGAGCTGCAACAGATTCTTGGTTATCTTCATATTCTTGTTCTTCCTGAAATTCAGCGTACTTAGAAGTTCACACCGACGCTCAGCGCGACGAAGTCACGGTCATCCACCGTGCTGTAGTCGCCACCGAAGAAGTTGGTGTACGCCAGACTCGCGGTGTAGGTGTTCTGGTATTCGGCATCGAGGCCCAGGCTGACCGCCTTGCGGCCTTCCTCGAAGTTGCCGCCAGGGCCTGGCGAATAACCTTTCACGTCGTGGGACCAGGCCACGTTCGGCTTGAGGTTGATCCCGGCGAAGACATCCGGGTATTCCCAGATGGCCCGGGCGCGGTAGCCCCAGGAGGTTGCGGTGGTGAAGCCGTCGTTGTTGCAGTTGGTGTTCAGGCCATTGGCGTTGGCAAGGCCTGCGCCTTGGGCCGTGGACGTATTCAGCGCGGCGCAGGCGCCGTTGGGCAAAGTGCCAGGACCAAACACCGGGTCACGGCCATATCGCACGTCTGACTTGCTCTCCAGACCGCCCACATGGGTCACACCGACTTCGCCCACGAGTGTCAGGCGATTAGCCCCCATGACCTGGTCGAAAAAGTGGGTGAACGTCGTCTGGAATTGAGTGATTTCCTTACGGCGATAACCATTCAGATCCTGACCAGGCGCACCAGTGAGCACCGAAGCGTTGCCCAATACCGGGCCGCCCAGAGGCTTCACGCCCGCATACAGGATATCGGTGGTGTTCAATTGAACCGGAGCGTTCGGGCGGTAACTCAGCTCACCACTCCAGGCAGTGCCTGTAGGCAGCGTGGTCGAAAAACTCAGGCCATACAGGCGAATATCCTCCGGATATTCGACGAAGTAACTGGAGTTACCCGCGACATAGACCGGGGCCAAAGCGCCGAATGCGGGGGCGGTAAGAAACGCCGCGCGGTTTGCAGCCGTGGCGCTGAAGATCGGCGCGCGACTATGGTAGTTCATGAAATAGGCGCCGAACTCAGTATCCAGCGGCTCATAGTTATAGTGGAACGCGACACCGAACTGACCACTGTCACGCGCATCGCGGTCGCCGGTACGACGAACCAGGGTACCTTCCTCATTGATATCCACCCCCCGTGCAGTCAAACCCGCGAGGGCAGCCGGACTGGCCGAAGCAATCGTCGAGCGCTTGGCCAGCAGGCGCAGGTTGTCTTTGCAACCGTCCGAAATCACATCAGGCTGCGAGAAAAACGTCCCGCAGTTATCCGTTACCGTCTGGTCCCATTCCAGTTGGTAGAACGCCTCGGCCGACAGGTTGTCGGTCAGGGTCTGGGACACATAGAACATGTTGACCGGGATCAGGCCTTCCTTGATCTCGGCACCCGGACGGCGGAATGCCGACACATCGACCGGGTTGATGGAGTTGATGCCGCCGCCGATGAAGGTACTTTCCCCCCAGCTCACCACCTGCTTGCCGAAACGCACGGAACCCGGCTGATCAGCGATGGAGTAGTTGTGGTAGACGAAGGCGTCGAGAATCTGCCCGCCGGAAGACTTGGCGCCTTCCTTGCGGTTGTCGTTGCTGACGTTCTTGAAATCCAGATCTTCGTCCTGCAACTTGAAGTCATACCAGTACTTGCCACGCACGAACACACCGGTGTCGCCGTACTTCAGTTCCAGATCATGGATACCCTTGAAGATCTTCGAGAAGGTTTGCCCTGCCTTGAAGTTCAAGTGACCGTCATCGGAGGTTTGCGACAGGCCCTTACCACCGTTATTGGCACCAATCAGGTTCTTGTTCGGATTCTGGGTCGACCAACTTGCCCCCAACGACAGCGATGAGTCGAAACTCCCCTCGATTTCACCGATGTTGAAACTGACACCAAATGCGGGGCCAGCAAGCGTAGAGGCGAGACTGACGGCCAGGGGCAGCTTCGCCCGGCGCCAGAACTGGTTTACTGAGATCATCGACGCTACTCCATGTGCTTTATTTTTATGGCGGTAAGCACTTTCAAGAACGCCCCGGCACACGGAAAGCCTGCTTCCCTGCTCGTTCGAGGTGGCACGGTCATCGCGCGCGCCTGCTCCGTTATTGAAAATCCCTGGGGGACTATAGCCAGCAGGTAGTACTGCTTGATCCCTCTAAAGTGTGATTTGCAGTCACCCACCCCTGTGGCGCAGCCCTTTGACCGCTTCGCCGACATCGGCTCGGCAAGAATGGCTGAAAAAAACGATTTGGCAAGGCAAGCGCTTGCCGGGTGGGGCTCGCCACGCCCTGGCGGGCGTGGCGAAGGGGAGATTACAAGGTGGAGAGGAAGGCGCTGTTGCTCTGTTGCCATTCGGCGATGTCGAGGCGCATACGCTTCTTGTCGAGCTTGCCGACACTGGTCTTGGGAATTTCAGTAACAACGGCGATCTGGCTCGGAATCGCCCACTTGCTCAGGTGCCCCTCCTCGACGAAGGGCTTGAGATGCTCCTTGAGTTCCCGCGCACCGACCTGATGCCCCTCGCGCAACACCAGCAGGGCAAACGGACGCTCGCCCCACTGCGGATCGGCAATGCCCACCACTGCCACTTCGCGTACCGCCGGATGACGACTGACCAGATCCTCAAGAGCGAGGGACGAGACCCATTCGCCGCCCGTCTTGATCACGTCCTTGATGCGGTCGCGGATATCGATCACGCCCATGCTGTCCAGGGTCGCAACATCGCCCGTGTGCTGCCAGCCACCGGCCCAGAGCTGGGCGCCCTTTTCCGGCTCCCTGAAATAACCTTCGCTCAGCCATGGCGCACGCAACACCAGTTCACCCTGGCTTTCACCATCGGCCGGCAGGAAATTGCCGTCATCGTCGATGATCGCTGCCTCGACCAATGGCCCCGGCACACCGGCCTTGATCCGGTAGGTGGTGCGCTCGTCGTCGCTGCCAGCCATCAGTTCTTCGTTGAGATGGGCGCAGGATATCAGCGGCCCGGTTTCCGACATGCCGTAGGCAGCGGTCAACTGGATGCCACGGCTCTTGGCGATCTCGTACAACGTACGGTTCAGCGCACTGCCACCGATGACCATCTTCCAGCCCTTGAAATCGGTGCCCTGCGCTGCCTTGGCGTTGAGCACCATCTGCAGGATGGTCGGTACGCAGTGCGAGAAGGTGACCTTCTCCTTGCGCCACAGCTCCACCAGGTACTCCGGATCGTAGCGTCCGGGATAGACCTGCTTGAGCCCAAGCATGGTCGCCACGTAGGGCAAGCCCCAGGCGTGCACATGGAACATCGGGGTGATCGGCATGTACACATCGTTGGTACCCAGCAGCCGCACGCTGTCGACACTGCCCATGACCGTCGCCACGCCCATCGTGTGCAGTACCAGTTGCCGGTGGCTGAAGTACACGCCCTTGGGATTGCCGGTGGTGCCGGTGGTGTAGAAGGTGGTGGCGACGGAGTTTTCGTCGAAATCCTGAAAGTCGTAGACCGGGCTCGCGGCGGCCAGCAGTTGCTCATATTCCCCGATCAGGTCCGGCAGGTCGGCCGTAGTCGCGTCGGTATCGGTGAGCAGCAGGGTCTTTTGTACCGTGGTCAGTTGCCCGGCAATCGTCTGGTACAACCCGACGAACTCGCTGTTGACCAGCACGAAGCGGTCGTCGGCGTGATTCATGGTGTAGAGAATCTGCTCTGGCGACAGGCGCACGTTGATGGTGTGGATCACCGCCCCGAGCATCGGAATGGCGAACATGCACTCCAGGTAGCGATGGCTGTCCCAGTCCATCACTGCCACAGTGTCGCCCGCCTTGACACCGGCAGCCGTCAGCACGTTGGCCAGGCGGGCAACCCGCTCGGCCAGGGTCGGATAGCTGTAGCGCATCTTGTCGCGATACACGATTTCGCGGGTTTTCTCATAGCGACTGCCGGACATCAGCAATCGCTTGATCAACAGGGGGTACCGATAGGCGCCTTCGGCGGGCGCGATTACACGTGTCTGCAACATGGAGTTCCCTTTCTCTGACTGCACGGTCGTGGCTAAAGATAGGCACTCTAGAGCCGCTACGCACGCGCTAAATCAGCCAAAGGAATGATTTGCAGACGGACGTGAATACTAGCCCCAAGCTAGCATCCACTGCCGAATCCCTGATCAGGCCACTTGCCCAGCGGGTGCATGGGCCGCCGTGCGTGGAAAAACCAGCGCTGCGATGAACGTCAGGCCTGCAAATCCGGCGAGCACCAGGTACAGCCCGACAAACCCCTGGCGTGGTTCGATATAGGCAATCAACGGTATCGCCGTGGCGCTGGCGCCGAAAGACAGGCAGTAACGCAAGGCGAACACCCGCGATTGCCATTGCGGGGCAACGAAGTTGGCGACCATCGCATCGTTCACCGTGACCTGGCCGAACACCACGAACATCAGCGCCGCTCCCAGCACCATTACCGACAACCCATCGACATGCGCCAGGCCGAACAGCAGCGGCGCCTGGCACAGGGTCAACAGCACGAAGGGCCACTTGAGACTGACCCGGTCGATCACCCGGCCGATGCTCAACTGGGCGACTGCACCGAAGGCATAGGCCAGGCTGACAATCAGCCCAAGGGTCTGCGGGGCTGCGAACAGCTCATGCAGGCGCTCCTGAAACAGTTTCGGGTAGGTCATGGTGGTCGCGTTGAATACCACCCCGCCGGTGGCGGTGACCAGGGCCAGCACGGCAAAGACCATGACCATCGAGACCTGCCGGCCATTTTCGCCCTTGGGTCGGGCATGGGCGATCAGCGGAATCGGCTCCTCGCGGACCTGCAGGGCAAACAGCACGCCCAGCAGGATCGAGATCGCTCCTGGCAGGATGAATGCCGCACGCCAACCGAGGTACGCCACCAGCAAGCCGGTGACCAACGCCGAAAACGCCACGCCGAGGTTGCCCCACATGCCGTTGATACCGATTTCCCGCCCCCGGTTCCGGGCGTAACTGACCAGCATCGCCGTGCCCACCGGGTGGTAGATCGCGGCAAAAATACCGATCAGGGTCAGCCCCAGCGTCAGCATCGGCGCCGTGCTGGTGAAACCGCTGAAGATCGCCGCAGCACCGATACCGAAAAAGAACAGCAGCATCATGCTGCGTCGACTCCAACGGTCACCCAACCAGCCAGCTGGCAGCGAACAGGCGCCAAAGGCAATGAAGCCACCCAGGGACAGGCCAATCAGCTGGGCGAAGTCCAGGCCAAAGCTCTCGCCCATGCCGAGCACGGCTGCCGGGAAGATCAGCATGAACATGTGATCGATCACATGGGCAGCATTGATGTAGCGGATTACGTTTCTGGATTGATGCATTGCGACACGCCTCACGAAGCTCAAGGGAGTCCCATGCTAGGTTGGCAACAAAACGCATTTGTGCCATATAAGTCATCAAACAAGACAAATCGAGCCCATCGCACATGCTGATCAGCCACTTCCTCCATGGTCCCGTCAGTGCCTATCCACGGGACTATCCCGATGGAGCCCACCAGGAACTGCATCGACATGCCGAAGCGCAATTGTTGTATGCGGTCTGTGGCGTGATGCGCCTGGTGACGAGCCAGGGCGCGTGGGTCATACCGCCGACCCGAGCGGTGTGGATTCCACCGCAGGTGGAGCATGAGATCTTCATGAGCGGCGAAGTGCGCATGCGTTCCCTGTTCGTCGCCGCTGAACTCTCGCCAGCCAACCTGCAGGGTTGCTGCGTGCTCGCGGTCACACCGCTGCTGCGCGAACTGATCATCCGCGCGGTACAGGGGCCGGAACAGGCCGGCAATCCGCTGATCCAGCAACTGATGCTGGAAGAACTCGCCACCCTGGAGAACCTGCCGCTGCACATCCCGATGCCCAGCGACCGGCGACTGCAGCGGATCTGCATGGCCCTGCTGCAAACGCCGACCCACCCCAACACCCTGGAAGACTGGGCACTGCAGGTCGGTGCCAGCACCCGAACCCTGGCGCGGCTGTTCCAGCAGCAGCTACGGATGAGTTTCAACACCTGGCGCCAACAGTTGCGCCTGATGGAAGCCTTGCCACGCCTGCTGGCCGGAGACAGCGTGCAACGCGTGGCCAAGGTCTGCGGCTATGGCAACGCCCGGGCGTTCAGTGCGATGTTCCGGCGGTTGCTCGGGGAGAACCCGCGGGAATATGTCGCCAACCTGAACCAGTTCAGCGCAATCAATGCATCTCGGTAAAGGCCAGCTTCACACCGATGGCGATCAATACCACGCCCATGGTCCGGTCGAACCAGTGCCCCATTCGGGCGAAACCGGCACGGACCCGCTGCTGGCTGAACAGCATCGCTACCAGGCAGAACCACAGTGCGGTCGCCACGGCCAGGTAGACGCCATAGCCGGCCTGGATCGACAAGGGGGTATGCGGGTTGATCACCACGGTGAACAAGGACAGGAAGAACAGCGTCGCCTTGGGGTTCAGGCCATTGGTCACGAAACCCGAAGTAAAGGCGCCACGCGCCGTCCGCTCGCCAGCCGACGCAGCCAAATCCTCGGCGGCCGGTGCCGCCGGCCTGGCGCGGATCGCCTTGAAACCGATGTACAGCAGGTACGCCGCCGCCAGCCATTTCAAAGCGTTGAACAACACGATCGACTGCGACACGATCAGGCCGATCCCCAACAGCGAATAGCCGACATGCAGGAAGATCGCCGTGCCCACTCCCAGCGCCGTCCAGAGGCCGGCGCGACGACCATGGGTCACGCTCTCACGCACCACCACGGCAAAGTCGGGGCCCGGACTGGCCACCGCCAGCAGGTGGATCAGCGCGACGGTCAAAAACTCGGTCAGGTACATGGACACGCCTGTGGACTCCTCGGTATCTGAATAGGTCATCTGGTAGGCTGGCTACCTTACGCCTTCACTCGACAGCACAAAAGGTACAGTTGATGAGCCATCCTCGCCGCGCGGTATTTCTCGATCACCCTTCCCTGGACCTCGGTGATCTCGACTTCGAGCCGCTGCGCGAGTGCTTCGATGAACTGCGGCTGTGCAGCAGCACCACCGCGCAGAACGTGCTCGAACACCTGGCCGGGGCCAGCGTGGCGATCAGCAACAAGGTCCCGCTGACTGCCCAGACCCTGGCCGCCTGCCCTGATCTGAAGCTGATCCTGATCTCCGCCACCGGCACCAACAATGTCGACCTGGCAGCCGCTCGGGCCCAGGGGATCACTGTCTGCAACTGTCAGGGCTACGGCACTCCGTCGGTGGCCCAGCACACGCTGATGTTGCTGCTGGTCCTGGCGACCCGCCTGAACGACTACCAGAAAGCCGTGGGCGAAGGCCGCTGGCAGCAGGCGACGCAGTTCTGCCTGCTGGACTTCCCGATCGTCGAGCTGCAAGGCAAGACCCTCGGCCTGCTCGGTCATGGCGAACTGGGCGGGGCGGTAGCGAAGCTGGCCGAGGCGTTCGGCATGCGTGTGGTACTGGGACAGATTCCCGGTCGCCCGGCACGTGAAGACCGCCTTCCCCTGGCAGAGCTGCTGCCGCAGGTCGACGCCCTGACCCTGCACTGTCCGTTGAACGAACACACCCGGCATTTCATCGGCGCCGCCGAGTTGGCCCTGCTCAAACCCGGAGCGTTTGTGGTCAACACCGCGCGCGGCGGCCTGATCGACGAGCAGGCGCTGGCCGACGCCCTGCGCGGCGGCCACCTCGGCGGAGCGGCGACTGACGTGCTCAGCGTCGAACCACCGAGCAATGGCAACCCACTGCTGGCCGGCGATATCCCGCGTCTGATCATCACTCCGCACAATGCCTGGGGCAGCCGCGAGGCCCGGCAGCGCATCGTCGGCCAACTCGCGGAGAATGCCCGGGGCTTTTTCGCCGGAGCAGCGTTGCGGGTCGTCAATTGATAGACTGGCGGACTTTTTTTCAGGGAGCAGACCATGGATCCGCGCAGTGAAGTACTGCTTCGTCAGGCCGAATATTTCCAGGGCAACCTGCTGTTGGTCGGTCTGCCCGCCGACGACCTGCTCGGACACTTGCCCAACGCTCATGGCTGGTGCTGGCATGCCGGTGACCAGGCTGCGCTGGAGGCCCGCTTCGCCGGGCGCAGCCACTTTGGCGTGAATCCACCCGAAGCGACGTTCGACGCCGCCGTGGTGTTCCTGCCCAAATCCCGCGAACTGGCCGACTACCTGCTCAATGCCGTCGCCGCACGGCTGCCCGGTGGCGAGGTTTTCCTCGTCGGCGAAAAACGCGGCGGTATCGAAGGCGCGGCCAAACAACTGGCGGTGCTCGGTAAACCGCGCAAGCTCGACAGTGCCCGGCATTGCCAGTTGTGGCAAGTCACCGTGGTCGAGGCTCCGCTGGCCAAACCGCTGGAAAGCCTGGCCAGGCATTACCAGTTGGATCTGGCCGAGGGCCCACTGACGGTCGTCAGCCTGCCCGGGGTGTTCAGCCATGGTCGGCTGGATCGTGGCACGGCGCTGCTGCTCGAACACCTGGACAATCTGCCCAACGGCCCGCTACTCGACTTCGGCTGCGGCGCGGGTGTGCTCGGCGCCGCGGTGAAACGTCGTTATCCGGACAACCGCGTCATCCTGCTCGACGTCGATGCCTTCGCCGCCGCCAGCAGTCGCCTGACCCTGGCTGCCAACGGTCTGGAAGGCGAGGTGCTGACCGGCGATGGTATCGATGCCGCGCCGCTGGAACTGCGGGCGATCCTGAGCAATCCGCCGTTCCACACCGGGGTGCATACCAACTATCAAGCCAGTGAAAACTTGCTGAAAAAATCCGCCAAACATCTGCAAAAAGGCGGCGAACTTCGGTTGGTTGCCAATAGCTTCCTGCGCTACCAGCCACTGATCGAAGAACACCTGGGGAGCTGTGTAACCCAGGCCGAGGGAGACGGTTTTCGAATCTACAGCGCCAGACGCGGCTGAAAAATAAACGCTTGCGCAATGGATTCTGCCTAGGCAGAATCCGCTCCGTCCTAGGGGAGTAGTCTCCCACGAGCGCCACGCTCGTCCGGCATGCGTCAACATACTTGGTCCTCAGACCATGGCGCATGCGACCCACGGTTCGCACAGACGAACCCGGGGTTTGACAAGACCTATGACACGCACACCTTACCCGGGGCGGGAAGGCTGTACGTGTCATAGCCGTGTCGACCCGCCCCTTAGGAAAACCTGATGCTGGATTCTCTCCTCGTTCCCACCGCAATCGTTGCCCTGGCCGAAATCGGCGACAAGACGCAATTGCTCGCGCTCATCCTGGCAGCTCGTTTTCGCAAACCCTGGCCGATAATCGCCGGTATCGTTGCCGCGACCCTCGCCAACCATGCGGCGGCTGGCGCAGTAGGTGCCTGGTTCGGCAGTTTCTTTTCCAACTCGGTCTTGCACTGGATCCTGGCTGCGAGCTTCACCGCCACTGCGCTGTGGACACTGGTCCCGGACAAGATGGACGATGACGAAGCCAGTACCGGCCGCAAGTTCGGCCCGTTCCTGACTACCTTGATCGCGTTCTTCCTCGCCGAAATCGGCGACAAGACCCAGGTCGCCACGGTGATGCTAGCGGCGCAATATCCGGAGCTGTGGCTGGTGATCATCGGCACGACCCTGGGCATGCTGATCGCCAACGTACCGGTGGTGCTGGCCGGCAACTTCGCCGCCGACAAGCTGCCACTGACCCTGATCCGTCGCCTGGCCGCCTCGGCGTTCTTCATCCTGGCGATCGTCGCGGTGTACAAGGCGATGCAGAGCAGCGGCTGGATCTAGAGGCGATGCCCTCCCCCTGCTTGCTGGGCAAGCCGGGGCGAAGGCTTGTGTGGCGAGCGGACTCAGCTGGCAAGGGGTAGAGTGACGTACAAACTTGCGAGGTGTACCGATTCATGTGGCGAGCGAGCTTGCCCGCTCGCCACAGCTCCCCTGCAACAACGAGGGCATGAGCCTCAGGACTTGCGGGCCTGCTGGTACAGCGGCATGACCTTGGGAATCGCCGCCTGCAACGAGGCGATCCGGTTGCTGGAGGCCGGGTGAGTGCTCATGAACTCCGGCGGCGCGCCTTCAGAAGCCTTGCTCATCTTGTTCCACAGCGTAATGGCCGCGTTCGGGTTGTAACCGGCGCGAGCCGCCAGTTCCAGGCCGATCAGGTCCGCCTCGTTTTCATTCTCGCGACTGTTGGGCAAGGTCATGCCGTAGTTCGCCACGGTATCGGCCAGCGCCAGGCTGTCCTGGCCCAGGCCGAACAACGCGCCAGCACCCTGTTTGGCCATCTGGATCCCGTAGGCCTTGGACATCGCCTCACGCCCATGCTCACGCAGGGCATGGGCAATTTCATGGCCCATCACCGCAGCAATCTCGTCGTCGGTCAGCTTGAGCTGGTCGATCAGGCCGCTGTAGAAAATGATCTTGCCGCCAGGGCCGCAGTTGGCGTTGAGTTCATCGCTCTTGATCAGATTGACTTCCCATTGCCACTGGGCCGAATCCGGACGGAAGTTCGGCGCCTGCGCAATCAACCGATCGGCAATGGCCTGGACCCGCTTGGCATTGGCGCTGGTCTTGTCCAGCACGCCCGAGCCCTTGGCTTCACCCAGCGTCTTCTGGTACGACTGGGCGTACATCTGATCGACTTCCTGACTCGACAACATACTGAACATATATTGCTGGCGTTGCACCCCAACGGCACCACCATTGGTGGTATTGACCGCCTGGCACCCGGCCAGCAGCAGTCCCGTCGTCAACGCACACAAAACCAATCGTTTAGTCATGAACACTCTCCCTGAAAACTGCCGGCTATCCTAGGCGGGGATTTGTATCAAATCCAGATACAAAAATTCTGTAATCCCGAATTTCAGACAAGCTTCAACATTTGCAGGAAAAAATTCACGATCAGCGGCACGACGAGACACCTCGAGCCTGAAGAATGCTTCATTTACGACACGGACGAATTCAAAACAGTCATTTGCATCGCCTACCCTCATGTCCGCCCGCAGCTTTGCCGATACCACCGAAGAGACGTCACCTACCGCGTCCGGAGCCTCCATGAAATTCAAGTCGATTCAATTTTCCGTCGCGGCCCTGGCCGGCGCCATCGTCCTCAGTGTGGTCGCCGCGCTGGTGATCTATGCCCTGGTGTCCGGGGCCAAGACCCAGGAGAAGGTGCAGCAGCGCACCCAGGAACAGTTCGAGCAGGTGATCGAACAACGCCTCAACGCGCTGGCCAGGACCCAGGTCAGCCAGATCCAGCGCGAACTCGAAGCGCCCTTGCTGATCGGCGCGGGACTGGTACATGTCAATGCACTGCTAGGCAGCCAGGACGCCGACGGCAAGCCACTGCTGAACATCAGCCGTGAACAACTGATCAACCTGATCAAGGAAAACCTCCAGCAGAACCCCAAAGTGCTGGGTGCCTACATCGGCTGGGAAAAAAACGCCCTGGAGCACAATGATGCAGACTACGCCGATAACGCCAAGGCCGGGTCAGCCAAGGACGGTCGTTTCCTGCCCTGGTGGTTCCGCAACGACGACGGCAGCCTGGGCTTCTCGACCCTGGTGGATGTGGACGACCAGAAAGTCCTGTCCACCGGCGTAAGGGCCAGCGAGTACTACCTGTGCCCCAAGGAAACCGGCAAGACCTGCGTGATCGACCCGGCCCCCTACAAGGTCGGCGACAAGATCGTGATGCTCGCCTCCTTCATCCAGCCGATCATGCTCAACGGCGCGTTCCAGGGCATCGTCGGTGCCGACCTGTCGGTAAACTTCATCCAGGACATGCTGGTGGCGGCCAACCAGAAACTCTACAACGGCGCCGGTAACATGACCCTGGTCGGCACCAATGGACGCCTGGTGGCTTACACCAAGGACCCGAGCAAATTCGGTGAGAAACTCAGCGACATTCTCGATGCCGACAAGGTCGCGGCCATGGGCCGGCTCAATCGCGGTGAAGTAACCTACAACATCGACAAGACCCAGGGCATCATCGAACTGTACCTGCCCTTCGGCATCGGCCAGAGCGATGCGCGCTGGACCCTGATGATGCAACTGCCGATGAACGCGGTGATGGCCGACCTGCACAAACTCCAGGCTGAACTGAACGAACAACGCAAGGCCGACGTGTTCGGCATGGCAGTGGTCGGTCTGGTCATCGCTGCGCTGGGCTTGCTGGTGATCTGGCTGGTTGGCCACGGTATCGCCCGGCCGCTGCGCCAAATGGTGGCCATGCTCGACGATATCGCCCAGGGCGAAGGCGACCTGACCCGCCGCCTGAGCAGTGACCGCGCCGACGAACTCGGCTCCATTGCCAAGGGCTTCAATACCTTCCTGATCAAGTTGCAGGCGATGATCACCCAGGTGGTGACTTCGGTGCAGAGCGTCAGTGATTCCTCCGAGCACACTGCCGACATTGCGATCCGCACCAACCTGGGCGTACACAAGCAAATGGCCGAGATCGACCAGGTGGCGACCGCCGTGCAGGAGATGACCGCGACCGCCCAGGATGTGGCCCGTAATGCCACCCAGGCCGCGCAGGCCGCCAGCCATGCCGACACGGCCGCCAGCGACGGCCTGCGTATCGTCCGTGATACGTCCACCGCCATCGGCAACCTGGCCGTGGAGATCGGTCGTGCCGTGGGCGTAGTGCAGACCCTGGCCAAAGACAGCGAGAACATCAACGCGATCCTGACCGCCATTCGTGGCATCGCCGAGCAGACCAACCTGCTGGCACTCAACGCGGCGATCGAAGCCGCCCGCGCCGGAGAACAGGGCCGTGGTTTTGCCGTGGTGGCCGACGAGGTACGCAACCTGGCCCAGAAGACCCAGCAGGCCACCGAAGAAATCCAGTCGATGATCCAGCAGTTGCAGCAAGGCACCCGCGAAGTGGTCAGGGTCATGGAGGACAGCCAGCACAAGACCGACGAAAGCGTGCAGCACGCGGCCAAGGCCGCCCAGGCACTGGAGACCATTACCCAGGCGGTGTCGGTGATCAACGACATGAACACCCAAATCGCCAGTGCCGCCGAGGAGCAGAGCGCTGTGGCCGACGATATCAACCGCAACGTGATCAACATCGGCCAGGTGGCGAACGAAGTGGCCGGCGGCGCCGACGAATCGAGCACAGCCAGTGCACAACTGACCAAGCTGGCCGAGCAGCAGCGACGCCTGATCAATCAGTTCAAGGTCTAGCCCCTCTGAAACACTCCACCTGTAGGAGCCGGGCTTCCCCCGACAGGATTTTGGCTTCAACACCCGGAACGACCCCGACAGGACATCAACCCGGCGTCAGGCACTCCGGCGCATTGAGCTTGGGGTCATTCACCAGGTTGGCCAGCAAACGCTCGCGCAACGGCCTTTGCGGGCTGGCCAACAATCCCTGCAGCACATGCAGCGGAGTATCCTCAGCCAGCCAGGCGGCCTGGCCCGCCTCGTCGAGAATCAGTGGCCGCCGCTGACTCGACACCGGCTGCGTCACCACCGCGGTACTCAACCACACCTGCTCCTGCACCGGGTACGCCTCCCAGATCGCCGCAAAAAACAGGCTGGAGCCTTCGGCGGGCGTCAGCCAATACGGGCGCTTGCGCTGCGTACCACGCCATTCGTAAAACCCGTTGGCCGGCAACAGGCAACGCCGTTCGCGAAACGCCTGGCGGAACATCGGCTGCTCGGCCAGGGTCTCGGCCCGGGCATGGGCCGGCGTGCGCGACAGGTCGGTCAGCCAGGCCGGCGTCAAACCCCAGCGGGCACGGGCCAGCTCACGTTGTCCGGCGTTGGCACGCAGGATCAGCACCGAATCGTTGGGCGAAATATTCCATTGCGCCTGCTGGTCGGCGGGAAAGCCGGGCAAGGCCGCAAAGGCGGGGTTCCAGCGAAACAGGGCAAAACGTCCACACATGGGGCAATACGACTCGTTCTGTAACTCGATCAGGGGTCTGGAGCGGCTAGCAAAGCAGCACCCCGGCAACAAGCTCCGGCTCATCACCCGGCAGCGGCAGCGCGGCATTGTACGCGGCGATCAGTTCACGTGCGTACTGCGCCTGTTCATTCTCCACCGCCAGAGCCAGCAGGCCGAACACCGGCAGTTCCCCAACACCACCCAGCAGGTCGCGCCCGACCAGATGCGCCTGCACGCCTTCGCTGGCGAGCATGCCTTGCAGCAGCTCGCCCTCCATCAGGTTTTCCGGCTCGTAGATGCGTTGCATCGAGGCGCCCTCGTCACTCGTTTTCCGTGTGGACGTCGAGCATCCACTCCTGACCGTCGGTCTGCAGCGTGAACACGATCGGCCGGCAACACACCGGGCAATCCTCGATATAGGTCTGGTCGCCACCGGAAAGATCCAGCACGGCCTCGGCCTCCTCACCACAGTAGGGACATGAGTAGTACTCAGTTTCCAGCATCGCGGCCTCCGAAGGTGACTTGTGCGTATAATCGCCGGTCTATTTATAAGGCTGATGAGTGATCCTGGCCTTATTTTTACGATCAGGCTTTATTATTTATCACTCAACCCTCTACTTACCCTAGCCGTTTCCAACAAGAGAGCATGATGGGCGAATTTGATGCCATCCGGCCTTACGACGACTCCGAAGTGCCAGCCGTGCTGGCCCGGTTGCTCGGCGACAAGGCTTTTCTGGATATTCTCACGCATTTCCGTTTCCCGCGCCTGGTCGGTGCCTTCGGCTGGTTGCTCAGACCCCTGATCGCCTATCGGCTGCGGCGTGAGTTCGCCGGCGTCCAATGCGTGGCAACCCTGCAGGACAAGATCGAAGTCTACGTCGACAACACCATCGAACGGGCCACCGATGGCGTGACCTATACCGGCGTCGAGCAGTTCAAGTCCGGGACCGCCTATCTGTTCCTGGCCAACCATCGCGACATCGTCATGGACCCGGCTTTCGTCAACTACGCCGTCTACCATGCCGGCCTGCCGACGCCACGCATCGCCATCGGTGACAACCTGCTGCAGAAACCGTTCGTCAGCGACCTGATGCGCCTGAACAAGAGTTTCATCGTCCATCGCTCGATCAGCGGACGGCGGGAAAAGCTGGCGGCTTACCAGTTGCTGTCGGCCTACATCAACCATTCGATCCGCAACGACTGCCAGTCGATCTGGATCGCCCAGGCCGAGGGCCGGGCCAAGGATGGTGACGACCGTACCGAGTCGGCCATCCTGAAAATGTTCCACATGAGCCGCAAGGATGAACCCTTCGCCGAGGTCATCCGCTCGCTGAACCTCACCCCGGTGTCGATCAGCTACGAATACGACCCTTGTGACCAGGCCAAGGCCCGCGAGCTGTACATCCGCGCGACCACCGGCAGCTACAGCAAGGCGCCGGGCGAAGATGACGTCAGCATTGCCAAGGGCATCACAGGCTACAAGGGCCGGGTGCATGTGAACTTCGCCAAACCGCTGGACGGGGAGTTCGAGGACACCAAGGTCCTGGCACAGGAAATGGATCGGCAGATCCTCGCTGGCTACCGCCTGTTCCCGGTGCATTACCTGGCCTACGCGCAATGGAGCGAAGCCGATCCGCAACTGCAGGTGCCCAAGGCCGCCGAGCTGTTTGCCAGCGAGGAGTTGAGCAAGGCCCAGGCCGAGTGGCAGAGCCGGCTGGATGCCTGCCCGGTCGAGCATCAACCGTACCTGGTGCAGCAATACGCGACCCCGGTGCGCAACCAGTACCGCGTCAAGGCCGGCCTTCCACTGTAAGTCACAGTGGCCGCTGGTCGTTCCCCTAAAACCGGGTGCTGATCCAGGACATCAGCAGCGCCAGCCCCAGGCAGGCAAAGCCGAACCGGTAGAAAAATCGGTTCGCCCGCTGCACACGTGAGTCAAGCAACAACAGGGGCTGGTCGATCGACCGCCCTTCGCTTTGTGTCTCCAGCTGTTCCAGCGCCCGTTGTTCTCGACGACGCGTGAGCTGCAACAGCCACGCGCCAGGACACGCCACCAGCAGTGCAAACAGATTGAGCCACTTGCCCGGATGGCCGGCGAATGCGCCCCAGATCACTTGCAACGACATCATGAACCCTCGGATGAACCAGCGCCTTTCGAACTCCGGACAAACGGCAAAGAGCCGTTGCCGCGCACGCTGGTATGGGAACACCCCTGCGTTACAGTTTCCTGTGTCCGGTCTCGGACAATTTACGGATTAATTTGCGCTGTCACCTGAACGTCACCTTAACAGGCCACCCTGTCGCCCTCGAACCTTCACGGAGCTTGTCATGCTGCACGCCAACAACCAGGATCGCCTCTACCTGATCTCCCCCAGCGATGAACAGGAAGCCCTGGTGGACGCCATGTCGTTCAACGTCCAGGACCGCCACTGGCTGGTCTATTGCGCCCTCGGCGGCCATCAACATGCCGACCTGCCCGAAGCCGACCTGACGACCGGCGTGAGCCTGCTGGACTTTCACATCGAAGCCGCGTGATAACAGACAGGCAATAAAAAGCCCGGCTTCGACAGCCGGGCTTTTTCATACTGCGTCGGGTTACTGGCTCAGCAACCGACCGATGCTCGGGTCCTTGAAGACCCGGGTCAGCGCATCGCTCAACACGTCGCTGACCAACTTGGTGTTGGTCTGCTCATTGGGTGCCATGCCGAAACGCTGATTCATCGAAGCGCCGTACTGACCGCTGTAGCGCTGGTTGGCGTTGGTCACGTCGGAACGGAAATTGGCGCCGATGGTGGCCTCGGTCACGTAGGTGGTGTCCTTCGGCGACTGATAGGTCAGATCAGACAGGGTCACGGTCAGGGTTGGCGCATTCATGGCATTCGGCGTCGGTGTGAAGCCCAGCAGGCGTACGGCTGCGTCGGCCTGGGCCTGCAGCTTGGGTATCAGATCGGCGCCCTGAACGGTAATGGAGCTGGTTTCAGGATAAAGGCCACCACGGGTACCCAATACCGGCGAACGACGACCGTCGACGACCCGGACCACGACCTGCTGACCATGTCCCACCGGGGCCAGCTGGGTAGTGAGCGTGGGTTGCGGGCTAAGCTGCTGAGGACTGTTGGCACAGCCGACCAGGGTCAGGCTGGTCACAGTGATCAAACCGAACAACAGGCGTTGCAACATGCTCATCTCTCCAAGGACTAGGCACAATCAGGCCATCAGTATAGCCGTGCACGGGCGCCGCTAACCAGACATCGCCCGACACGCCCCCCGCTATCCACCTTTGAGCCCCTTGTCACATTTAATTCACCGACCTTACATGACCGCGTAACCGCCCTGCTCCAGCATCCGTTCCATCACGAAACGATGGGTGGTTCGGCAATGGAATTCCTCTGGCAGCTATTCTTCGCTCGCAAGCCCAAGCGCAGCTTCGCTCGACTCGATGCCGACGGTCGTTGCCAGGCCTTCAAGCAATGCGAGCTGCCGCCCACCGGCGATGGCTGGATCGAAGTCGAGGAGATCCACCTGGCCTGGATGCACCAGCCACTGCCCGCCAACGCCCGTGTCAACCCACGTGCACAACACCCACGGCGCGCTCTGCCGTTGACCATCTGACCGGACGGCTAATAAAAGTCATTCAACAGGGTCATTTCTGCGCATTTCTTGGTTACAATCTGCCCCCGATTATAAGGACGTCTCCTGATCGGGCCTCGCAGTATCGCTGATGCACCTGCATTGGCTCCCCCGCACCGCCCACAGAGAGCCGCCCACACAGATCGAGTGAAGTCGGTGTGCTTGCTGTTGAACCTGCAAACCACCGGTTTACCGAATCTGCCAGAGCTGCCCTTGCGCTCGTTCACTGAGCTGTTTGCCCGTACGCCAGCCTTTTTCCGGCCGGCACATGCTTCGCGGGCCCGGTGACAGGCCGTGGCAGCCCTTTTTTGAGGTTCACGTCTTCAAAAGAGCGTGAAAAAACGGGTATTCACTACTTCACGAGAGTGTGGCGAGCAAATGAAAAGTTTTGCCTCTGGAAATGCACCATTAGCGTCCTTAAGGACCCAATCACACAGGACCCGATATTCCCAGGCAGGTGCTTGAAGCCTGTCCGCCTACGGATTTGGTTGCACGATCGGATGCCCTCGGCCATAAGTCGAATTGCCGGCGGTCGCTTGAAATGCGTTCATACGCATCCCAAGCCCACCGACAGCATCCGCTGAAGTTGCAAAGAATTGCGAAAAATCGGACATGGCAAACCTGACCATGAGTGACACCGGGCTGAAGTGGCCCTGTCAATTCCTGGCGGCCATGCCGTCAATGTGGTGCTGCAGATTTTGGAGACGCGTTAATGGCGCATAACGAAACAGTCGATGTGGTCCTGGTTGGGGCCGGCATCATGAGCGCGACCCTCGCGGTGCTGCTCAAAGAGCTCGACCCCGCGATCAAGCTGGAAGTCGTCGAGCTGATGGATTCGGGTGCCGCGGAGAGTTCCAACCCGTGGAACAACGCCGGGACCGGCCACGCCGGGCTGTGCGAGCTGAACTACACGCCACAGGCCGCCGACGGTTCTGTCGACATCAAGAAAGCCGTGCACATCAACAGCCAGTTCGAGGTGTCCAAGCAGTTCTGGGCCTACCTGGCCCAGAAAGGCGCATTCGGCTCGTGCAAATCGTTCATCACCCCGGTACCGCACCTGAGCTTCGTCCAGGGCGATAAAGGCATCGCTTTCCTGAAGAAGCGCTTCGAGGTGCTGCACCAGCACCACGCCTTCGCCGATATGGAATACACCGAAGACCGGGCGAAGATGGCCGAGTGGATGCCGCTGATGATGCCGGGGCGTCCCGCCGACGAACCCATCGCCGCCACCCGCGTGATGAAAGGTACCGACGTCAACTTCGGTGCGCTGACCCAGCAGTTGCTCAAGCACCTGACCAGCGCCCCGGACACCCAGGTCAAATACTGCAAGCGCGTGACCGGCCTCAAGCGTAACGCCAACGGCTGGACCGTGAGCATCAAGGACGTGAACAGCGGCAGCAGCCGTGAAATAGATGCCAAGTTCGTCTTCCTCGGCGCCGGCGGCGCGGCCCTGCCCCTGCTGCAGGCCTCGGGCATCGAGGAAAGCAAGGGCTTCGGCGGCTTCCCGGTCAGTGGCCAGTGGTTACGCTGCGACAACCCGGAAGTGGTCAAGCATCACCAGGCCAAGGTCTACAGCCAGGCCGCCGTCGGCTCGCCGCCGATGTCCGTGCCGCACCTGGACACCCGCGTGGTCGATGGCAAGAAGTCCCTGCTGTTCGGACCGTATGCCGGTTTCACCACCAAGTTCCTCAAGCACGGCTCGCTGATGGACCTGCCGCTGTCGGTTCGCGCCGGCAACATCGGCCCGATGCTGGCTGTGGCCCGCGACAACATGGACCTGACCAAGTACCTGATCAGCGAAGTGATGCAGTCGATGGAGCAACGCCTGCAATCGCTGCGACGCTTCTACCCCGAGGCAAAAGCCGAGGACTGGCGTCTGGAAGTGGCCGGCCAGCGGGTGCAGATCATCAAGAAGGACCCGAAGAAAGGCGGCATCCTGCAGTTCGGTACCGAACTGGTCGCGGCCAAGGACGGATCGCTGGCCGCCTTGCTCGGCGCCTCGCCAGGCGCCTCGGTGACCGTCTCGATCATGCTGGAACTGATCGAGCGCTGCTTCGCCGACAAGGCCAAGGGTGAATGGGCCGCCAAGCTCCAGGAAATCTTCCCGGCACGGGAAAAGGCCCTGGAAACCGATGCGGCGCTGTATCGCCAGATCAATGCCCGGAACAACATCAGCCTGGAGCTGGTGGAACCGAGCAGCGAGACCGAAAGCTACGCCTGAAGTGATCGCACCATGAAAAACGCCCCGGCCTGTTGAGGTCCGGGGCGTTTTTCATGGGCTGTGGAAAACTCAGCCGCGAGCGTTGTTGATCAGCTCGATGTAGTCCTGCGCGTGACGCTGGTCCTGGATCAGCGTCACGAAGTCCCGGCCCTGCTCGTCCTTGCCGTCGAGGTCATGGCCAGCTTCCTTGAAGAACACCAGAAAACGCTCGAAGTCGTCGATACGCAGGCCACGGTAGGCCTTGATCAGCTTGTGCAGGGACGGCGAAGTCGCATCGGCCGGCTCGAAATCGAGGAACAACTTGATCTGCGCGTCGCCGATCTCGTCACCAATCACCTGTTTCTTGTCTTTGCGCATTACCGGCTCCAGCCACAGATATTACACGGGGCGGGCAGTTTACCCCCGCATCTGCTCCGCTCTCAACGAGTACTAACTGATCCGGTATGCAGATCGGCCCAGATATGACCGTTGGCATAGGTCAGGAACTGGCAATACACCGTGTCGTTGCGCAACAGGTCCATCACCACTCGATACTGGGTCAGTGGGTAATACAGGTTCAGGGTCTTGCTCGCTTCGTCAAACACCGGTTTTTTCAGGCTCTTGCTCTCGCCGTCAAAACTGACCAGCACCTGGCTGACCGTCGCCCCCTTGCTCAGCGGCTTGCCCTTGAGGCGCACCAGCAGCGACGAAGTCACCGGGATCGGCTGCTGGTTGGACTGGCGCTGGCTACCGACCACCACCGCGTACTCGGTGACCTGCAACAGTTGCTGCTGCTCGGGTTCTTCGCTACGCAGGGACAGGTCATCCGGCGGCAGATATTGCCCGTGCAGCGGCGTGTTCGGCGCGGCATCGACGGCCAGCGGCAGCCCGGCGAACATCAACAGCGTCGCGGCACGGCGAATCGAAAGGGTCATGGCAGGCTCCAGGGCGCTTGGCAGGGCACTCTAGCACAGAGCCGTGCGGCGTTTGCTCGACACAAAAACTGTGCTCCAAAGCCCGCGCCCAGCGTCTAGCAGCTTGTAGTCCCGTAACCCGCGGGAAGTGACTGCGAGCCCGAGCATGCAAGCGCTGTTGAACGAAATCCTCGATGAAGTGCGCCCCCTGATCGGCCAGGGCAAAGTGGCCAATTACATCCCGGCACTGGCCGATGTGCCCGGCAATCAGCTGGGCGTCGCCGTGTACGGCAACGACGGTGAGTTGTATTACGCCGGCGATGCGCAGACGCCCTTCTCGATCCAGAGTATTTCCAAGGTGTTCAGCCTGGTCCAGGCGATCAACCATTCCGGCGAGACGATCTGGGAGCGCCTGGGCCATGAACCCTCGGGCCAGCCGTTCAATTCGCTGGTGCAGTTGGAGTTCGAACGCGGACGACCGCGCAACCCGTTCATCAACGCCGGCGCCCTGGTGATCTGTGACATCAACCAGTCGCGTTTTGCCGCTCCCTCCCTGTCGATGCGCGACTTCGTGCGGCGGCTGTCCGGCAACCAGCAGGTGATGGTCGACGGCAAGGTCGCCGAGTCGGAATACCAGCATCGTGCGCGCAACGCCGCCATGGCCTACCTGATGCAGTCGTTCGGCAACTTTCACAACGACGTGGAAGCCGTGCTGCGCAGCTACTTCAGTCATTGTGCACTGCGCATGAACTGCATCGACCTGGCCCGGGCTTTCTGTTTCCTGGCCAACGACGGTTTCTGCAAACACAGTGGCGAGCAGATCCTGACGCCGCGCCAGACCCAGCAGGTCAACTCGATCATGGCCACCAGCGGGTTGTACGACGAGGCCGGCAACTTTGCCTATCGGGTCGGCCTGCCCGGCAAGAGCGGCGTGGGTGGGGGGATTGTCGCGGTGGTACCAGGGCGCTTCACTATTTGCGTGTGGTCGCCGGAACTCAACGCAGCCGGCAACTCGCTGGTCGGCATGGCGGCGCTGGAACTGCTGAGCCAGCGGATCGGCTGGTCGGTGTTCTGATCCAGGGCCGTGCGCGATGCACGGCCCTGGCTTGGACGGCGGTTACTGGGCGCCCTGCTTGTCGATCAGGGCGGCCAGTGCCTCGTATTCCTGCGCGGTCAGGTCGGTCAGTGGGGTACGCACCGGGCCGGCATCGTAGCCGGCAATCCTGGCACCGGCCTTGACGATACTCACGGCATAGCCGGCCTTACGGTTACGGATGTCCAGGTATGGCAGGAAGAAGTCGTCGATGATCTTGCCAACGGTGGCGTGATCGTCGCGGGCAATGGCGTGGTAGAAGTCCATCGCGGTTTTCGGGATGAAGTTGAACACCGCCGACGAGTACACCGGCACGCCCAGGGCCTTGTAGGCCGCGGCGTAGACTTCAGCGGTCGGCAGGCCGCCCAGGTAGCTGAAACGATCGCCCAGGCGGCGACGGATCGAGACCATCAGTTCGATATCACCCAAACCGTCCTTGTAGCCGATCAGGTTCGGGCAGCGCTCGGCGAGTTTTTCCAGCAGGTCGGCGTTCAGGCGGCAGACGTTGCGGTTGTACACCACCACACCGATCTTCACCGATTTGCACACGGCTTCGACGTGGGCGGCAACGCCGTCCTGGCTGGCTTCGGTCAGGTAGTGCGGCAGCAGCAGCAGGCCCTTGGCACCCAGGCGCTCGGCTTCCTGAGCGTATTCGATGGCCTGGCGGGTCGAGCCACCGACGCCGGCGAGAATCGGTACGCTGCCCGAGCAGGTGTCTACAGCGGTTTTCACTACTTCAGAGTATTCGCTGGCCGCCAGAGAGAAGAACTCACCGGTACCGCCGGCGGCGAACAGCGCCGTCGCGCCGTAGGGTGCCAGCCACTCCAGGCGCTTGATGTAACCCGCGCGATGGAAGTCGCCCTGGGCATTGAAATCGGTAACCGGGAAAGACAGCAGTCCGGAGGAGAGGATGGACTTCAGTTCTTGTGGATTCATTATTCGAACACCCTGGAAGTAGATTGTGATGAAAGCGACAGGGCAGCACCTGCCGAAGTCATACGTTATCGTACAACTTAAATTGTAAAGGTCAACAGCTATCGACCAATAGATCTCACAGACCATTTCCGTTCTTGACGTAGGAGATATCCCATCTATGCTCACAAATACTGTACATTTATACAGTTAACACGAGCAGAACGATGACATATCAAGGAGCTAGAAATGTCAGACATTGAACACACGCAGCAACGAAACCTGCTGCACCAGGGCAAACTCATTGCCGAACTGGATAGCCTGTTCAGCGAACAGGGCATTCCCCTGCCCGGCGATGGCAGTACCGTCGTACTGCTTGCCGAAGGGCATCACGCCTCAAGGTATCAGCGCCCGGAACAGCTGCCGAATGAACCCGCCGCCCAGCTCAAGGGTTCGCCCCAGGTTCGCTTCGAAGGTGGCGAACACACCGCCATCGGCGACGGCACATTGCTGCGCTTCGCCGCAGACGCACCTCCCATTCCCGCATGGCAGGTGGAACTGCACCTCGCCAACGGCCTGGCCCTGACCTACGGCCAGGTCATCGCCCTCGGCGGCGACTTCTACGGCATCCCGGGTCGGCCGATCGCCGATGGCAGCAACCCACAGGAGCGCCAGACGCGCTTTCGCGCGGCATTCGACTCCCTGGCGGTACTGCCTGCGTCCCGCGAGGAAGCGCAGAACATCCTGCAAGTGATGAAAACCGAGATCAACGCCACCCACCAGGCGATCCGCGATGGTCGCCAACCCCACGAAGCCTACGACGAATTAGGCGATACCCTGTCAGGCGAGTGGAACAGGATCACCGGCGGCGGCAGCGTTGCCTCGCCTCTCTTCCCCCTTGGCCGCTACCTGAAACTGGCGGCCAGCAACTGGGACCACTTCGGCGAATGGGCCCTGCTCGCCTACAAGGCAGGGCATGCCGTGGCGTTGCAACAAGCCGTGGTAGCCCATCAGAGCGGCCGTGATCAGGACTTGGAGCTGGCCTACGCGATGAACGCCTTTGCCGACCACTTCCTCACCGACCTGTTCTCCGCCGGCCACTTGCGCGTCCCCCGCAAGCAACTGGCCGACAGCGTCACCCCCAGCGATGTCGGCTCGCTGATTTCGCGGTTCATGCACGACGAGGACAGCCAATACGGCTTGAAGGTCAGCAACGCCCGCGGCGAGCGCTGGAACTGCTATGGCGACAAACGTTATTTCGACAGCCTCGACGACAGCAACCGACGCCAGGTCAAGCAGGCGGTGCAGCAGTCGGCCGACGAGGTGTTCGCAACCTACCTCAGTGGTACCGTGGTGCCTGTGGACAGTTATGCCGCCCTGGCTTCGGTGCCGGACCTGGCGAAGGTGGAAGACAGCCAGGATCGCCTGAACTTTGCCCCGCTATTCGCTCTCAAGGGCAAGACCGTGCTGCGGCGCAAGGACGTCAACGACCTCAATGACCGCAGCCAGAGCGACAGTTGGTGGGGCTGGAGCACCTATCTGCTGCTCAAGGACTATCAGCCGAACAAGCCCGCCGGTTATCTGAACCCGCCCGACACGGCCCCGACGATCCAGGCCGATGGCTGGCAGAGCCGCACCGCCAGCGAACCCAACTGGCTACCCGGGCACGCCGTGCGCTACGCCTTCAGTTACAGCAAGGGGCTGGACGAATCCTATATCGGTCCCTGGACGGCCTACACCGAACTGACCGACCGCTTCCAGCCAACCCTGAACGTACCGGCCAATACCCCCTCCGCTGCGACCGGGCGCAATGTGTTCCGCCAGTTCCGCGGTGGCTCGCCCGAGCTGATCGGCACCCTGGACAACCAGGCAATAACCTTTATCGACAACCATCAATGACAGGGAGATCAGCGATGACCTTTACCGTAAGACTCGAACTGGCGTCCGGCCAGTCACTCAAGGATATGCCGCTGGAACTGCTGGCCGATGGCGTGGCAGTTGCCCGGGCGAAGGCGGATGAAACCGGGGAAGTGGTGTTCGACGTGGCGGCAAAAGCCGTGCAGTGGGCGATACGCGTGGACCGTACGATCCTGGAGGCGTAAGCGGTCGGTTGAACCGCGTTATCGCTGTTCGCGGCGGCCCGGCGAACAGTGATAACACCCCTTAGACCTTCTGCGCCTCGGCCTCTTCGTGCGCCTGACGCAACCGCTCGCGGCTATTGGTCAGGTGCAGGCGCATCGCCGCCCGTGCCGCATCGGAGTCCTGGCGGGCGATGGCTTCGTAGATTTCCTCATGCTCGCGGCCCAGCCGACTCATGTAGTGCTGCTGGTCGTCGTGGGCCAGGCGCGCGGAATTCAGGCGGGTACGCGGAATGATGCTGGTACCCAGGTGAGTCATGATGTCGGTGAAATAGCGGTTGCCGGTCGACAGGGCGATCTGCAGGTGAAACTGGAAATCCGAGGCCACCGCATCGCTGGCATGCGCCACGCTGTCACTCAGCGCATCCAGTGCTGCACGCATCGCCGCCAACTGCTCGGGCGAACGCCGTTGCGCGGCCAGACCCGCCGATTCGACCTCAAGGCTGATCCGCAACTCGAGGATCGCCAGCACGTCGCGCAGGGTCACCACCGTGGCCGGGTCGATACGGAAACCACTCGGGCTCGGCGTATCGAGCACGAAAGTACCGATCCCGTGGCGGGTTTCCACTTGCCCAGCCGCCTGCAGGCGGGAAATCGCCTCGCGCACCACCGTGCGGCTGACCCCATGGGTGTCCATGATGGCCGACTCGGTGGGCAATTTGTCGCCGCGCTTGAGCTGACCGTCACGGATCTGCTCGGTCAAGACGGTGACCAACTCCTGGGCAAGACTGCGGCGCTTACGAGGTGCGCGGAGCGCGGCGCTCTGGTTTTCCATATCGAACATCTATCTCGGCTGAACGGCTGAGCTTCATCATAGCTCAACCAGGTTGTACGATCACCGTCTGGCTATGCGCCGACGGGCTGCTGGGTGACCAAATGTCCCTGTTCGATACGCAAATGCCGCGGATGGAACTTGTTCAGGCTGCTGCGATGCCCAACGCTGACAATACTCAGGCCGGGGATCTGGTCGATCAATGCCTGGTACAGCGCCGCCTCATCCTCTTCATCCATGGCTGCCGTGGCCTCATCGAGGAACAGCCATTGCGGGGCATACAGCAGCGCCCGGGCAAACGCGAGTCGTTGCTGCTCACCCGGTGACAACATGCGCTGCCAATGATTGCTCTCATCGAGGCGGTCGGCCAGATGCGGCAGGCGGCAGGTCTGCAGGACCTCCAGGTAACGCTCATCCGAATAGGCATCGCCAGGCTGTGGATAACTCATCACTTCCCGTAGGCTACCGATCGGCAGGTAAGGTTTCTGCGGCAGGAACAGCGAACGCGCGGCTGGCAGCCGGATGCTGCCGGCACCCCGTGGCCAGAGTTTGCCCATGGCCCGCAGCAAGGTGCTCTTGCCGCTACCGGAACGCCCGCTGAGCATCAGCCGCTCACCGGCTGCCACGCTCATGCTCGCCCCGGTCAGCAGGTGTCGGTCATCCGCCAGATCCAGATTCAGGTTGCTCACCTGCAAGGTATCGCCCTGGTTCTGTACATCGATGGCCGCAGCTCGCTCTTCGTTGTCGAGCATCGCCTGGCGGAAGCTCAGCAGACGGTCGCAAGTAGCCTTCCACACCGCGATGTTCGAGTAGGCATCGATGAACCAGCTGAAGTTTTCCTGCACATTGCCGAAGGCCGAGTTGATCTGCATCAGTTCGCCCAGCTGGATCTTGCCGGCGAAGTAGCGTGGCGCGGCAACCATGAAGGGGAAGATGATCGCAATCTGGGCATAACCGGCGGTGAAGAAGGTCAGGCGTTTGGTAACGCGCATCAACGCCCAATAGTTGGACCAGACCTTGCCGAAACGACTGCTCAGGTGTTGGTTCTCGTTCGGTTCGCCATCGTACAGGGCGATGCTCTCGGCATTCTCGCGAACCCGGACCAGGGAGAAACGCATGTCGGCTTCGAAGCGCTGTTGCTGGTTGTTCAGCGGAATCAGGCTGCTGCCGATCACCCGGGTCAGCCAACTGCCGATGGCTGCGTAGAGGAACGCACACCAGAACATGTAGCCGGGGATGTTGATACCAAAGACTTCGATACTCCCCGAGACGCCCCAGAGGATGATCGAGAACGACACCAGGCTGACCACCGTGCGAAACAGCCCAAGGCTCAGGGTCAGGGTATCACTGGTGAAACTGTTGAGGTCTTCGCTCAACCGCTGGTCCGGGTTGTCGGTGTGCCCGCCGGCCTCCATCTGGTAGTAATTCTTGTGCCCGAGCCAACGCTTGAAGTGCTGCTCGGTCAGCCAGCGGCGCCAGCTGATGGTCAGCATCTGCGTCAGGTAAAGCCGATACACCGCCCCCAGTATCGCGACGGCGGCAATCGCGCCGAAATACAGGATCAGGTGCCAGAAGGCCCCACTGTTCTTTTCCTGCAGCGCGTTATAGAAATCCTTGTACCAACTGTTGAGCCAGACCGAAATGCCGACACTGAACAGCGACAGTACCACCACGCTGATCAGCAGCAACCAGGCCTTGCCCTTCTCTTCACTGCGCCAGTAAGGCGATGCCAGTTGCCAGACCCTACGAAAAAAGTGCCCTTTTACTGCATCGTTGACCGCGGAATATTCTGCGTTCTTAGTCATTCTAAGGCTCGGTTGGCGTAAGAAATTTCACCAACCGATCATAAATGATTCGCCTGGACTGGCGTGCAGATAGAACGGACTCCGTTCAGCGCCGGTTCAGCGCCGCACCGGCCGTTTCTGCAATTTGCGCTGCAAGGTCCGCCGATGCATGCCCAGGGCACGGGCCGTCGCGGAAATATTGCCCTCGTGCTCGGTCAGCACGCGCTGGATGTGTTCCCACTGCAGGCGATCGACCGACATCGGGTTTTCCGGCACCAGGGTGTCGAGGTCGGCATGTTCGGAAAGCAGCGCCGCCAGCACGTCGTCGGCATCCGCCGGCTTGCACAGGTAGTTGCAGGCACCGCGCTTGATCGCCTCCACGGCGGTGGCGATGCTGGAATAGCCGGTCAGGATCAGCACGCGCATCTCCGGGTCCAGCTCCAGCAACTTGGGCAACAGCACCAGGCCGGAGTCGCCGTCCATCTTCAGGTCCAGCGCGGCGTAGTCCGGCAGGTCCTGCTGGGCCAGAATCAGCCCCTCTTCGGCGGAGCCGGCAATGCTGACGCGAAAACCGCGACGGCTCATGGCCCGCGCCATCACGCGGGTAAAGGTGGCATCGTCATCCACCAGCAACAGGTGGGGCAGCTCCTCGCCTTCGACCTGGATCTCGTCACTCATGCTTCGTCTCCTTGGGCAACACGGGGCAGGCGCAGCTCGGTGAGCGTGCCGCCTTCCTCATGACTGTAGAGTTTTACCGAGCCGCCAGCGCGTGTCACGCTGGCCTTGCTCAAGAACAGGCCAAGGCCGAAGCCTTTGCCCTTGGTGGTAAAGAACGGTTTGCCGATCTGTTCGGCGATGGCCAGCGGGACACCAGCGCCGTGGTCACGGATACTGATGGTGAAATTCTCTTCGTCCCAGTCAAGCCGCACTTCCAGACCCTCGGGGCATGCATCGGCGGCATTGTTCAACAGATTGAGCAGGGCCTGGGTCAGATCCGCCGGCGGCGCCAGTCGCGGCACTTCGCCCTGCCCCAGACGCTGGAAGCGATAGCTGGCTTCAGGGCGCATCAGGTGCCAGCGGTTCAAGGCCTCGTCGAGCCAGACGGTGACATCCTGCATCTCGACCGCCATCCGCCGGTTGGCCTCGGCGGCACGCACCAGTTGCTGCAGCGACTCCTTGCACAGTTTGACCTGGTCCTGCAGCACACTGAGATCGTCCTGCAGCAGCGGGTCCGGATGGTCCTGGCGCATCTCCTTGAGCAGCACACTCATGGTCGCCAGTGGCGTGCCCAACTCATGGGCTGCGCCGGCAGCCTGGGTCGCCACGGCCAGCAGTTGCTGGTCGCGCAGACCTTCTTCACGGCGCAGTGCGCGCAGCTCTTCCTGGCGGCGCAATTCCTCGGCCATTTTCGCGGCAAAGAACGTGATTACCGCAGCCGCCAGGGCAAAGCTCAGCCACATGCCGTAGATCTGCAGTTTTTCCCGCGAGATCGGCAACGTCTCCAATGGATAGAACTGCACCAGCATCAGGGTGTACAGCGCCAGCGCCACGCCGGAGAGCACCACCGAATAACGCCAGGGCAAGGTCACCGCGGCAATCGTCAGCGGTACCAGGTAATAGGACACGAAGGGATTGGTCGAACCGCCCGAGAAATACAGCAGCGCACTGTGGATAAACAGGTCGCAGGCCAATTGCACGGCATATTCGAGTTCGGTGACCGGCCAGGTGGTGCGCAGACGCACCAGGGTGAAGGCGCAGAGCACCGCCGAACAGATCAGCGTGGTCCACAGTTGCAGCCAGGGCAGCGGCAGCAGTTCAAAGCCATAGGCAATGCCTACCGAACCGGCCTGGGCAGCCAGCACCAGGATACGGATGAACGTCAGGCGCCAGAGGTTCTGGCGAGTCGCGGACAACAGTTGAAAGGGGGCGAGCATGAGCTCTCCTGATGAGCGCTCCAGGCGGATCGCCACGAGTATACCCAAGCCTGGCCGCCGACAGGCGAAACTGCGGCAAACCGCCACAGCTTCTTACATATGTATAGAAGTTGTAATGGGGTGAACCCGACTCGGGAAGCCAGAGTCTGATAGGTTAACGCGATACCGCCCGACGGTGACCGCGTCCGTATCTCAAGGAGCTTTTATGCAACGGTTGACTCGCAGCGCCACCCTGCTCGCCCTCAGTACCGCCACCCTGGCCAGCCTGCCGGCAGTGGCTGCCGATGAGCTTCACTACAACCAGATTTCCCTGCGGGCCGAAGCCAACCGGGAAGTCGCTCGCGACCTGATGATCGTCACCCTGTACACCGAGGCACAGAATGCCGACCCGGCCAAGCTCGCCGCGCAGATCACCACCAGCATGAACAAGGCCCTCGACGAGGCCCGCGAAGTGAAGGCCGTGACCTTGCGCCAGGGCAGCCGCAACAGCTACCCGATCTACGACAGCAAGTCCCAGCGGATCACCGGCTGGCAGGAGCGTGCCGAACTGCGTTTGGAAAGCTCGGATTTCGCCGCCCTGTCCAAGCTGACCGGCGACCTGATGCAGACGCTGAAAATGGACAGCATGAACTTCGCCATTTCCACCGCGGCCCGCAAGACCAACGAAGACGCCCTGCTCAAGGACGCCGTGGACGCTTTCAAGGCGCGTGCCCAGATCGCCACCGAAGCCCTCGGCGGCAAGAGCTACAAGATCGTCAATCTGAACCTCACCAGCGGCGGTTATCCACAGCCCTACGCCCGTGCCCCCATGATGATGAAGGCGGCCGAGATGGATTCGGCGCCCACACCGCAAATCGAGGCCGGCACCAGCGAAGTCAAGATGAGCGCCGACGGTGTGATCGAAGTCCTGCAATAAACCGCTTCCCGCCCTGGGAGAAAGCCCCCACAAGTGCTTTCTAAGCAGCCCGAAACGGCGGTAACCTCGGTGACCGCCGTTTTTTTTCGCTCGATGAATGCACTGCCAGGGGACTCCATGGAAAGAACCGTATTCAAACCGCTGCTGCTGGCCGCCGGCCTGCTGGCGTGCGCACCATTGGCCCAGGCTGCCAGCACCCTGGTCTACTGCTCGGAGGCCAGCCCGGCCGGCTTCGATCCCAGCCAGTACACCAGCGGCACCGACTTCGATGCATCGGCCGAAACCGTGTTCAATCGCCTGACCCAGTTCAAGCGCGGGGGCACCGAGGTCGAACCCGGCCTGGCAACGAGCTGGGAGGTTTCGCCAGATGGCCTGAGCTACACCTTTCACCTGCGCCCGGGCGTGAAGTTCCACACCACCGACTATTTCACCCCGAGCCGCGACTTCAACGCCGACGACGTGCTGTTCACCTTCAATCGTTTGCTCGACAAGAACATGCCGTTCCGCAAGGCCTACCCTTCCGAGTCGCCGTACTTCACCGACATGGGTCTGGACAGCACGATCAGGAATGTCGAAAAGCTCGATGACCACACCGTGCGCTTCAACCTGAACAATGTCGACGCCGCCTTCGTGCAAAACCTGGCCATGAGCTTCGCCTCCATCCAGTCCGCCGAGTACGCCGACAAGCTGCTCAAGGAAGGCAAGGCCGAAGAACTCAACCAGAAGCCGGTGGGCACCGGGCCGTTCGTGTTCAAGCGCTACCAGAAGGATGCGCAGATCCGCTACAGCGCCAACAAGGCGTACTGGAAACCCGAGGACGTCAAACTCGACAATCTGGTCTTCGCCATCACCCCGGATGCCGCCGCGCGCCTGCAGAAACTCAAGGCCGGTGAATGCCAGGTCAGCGGCTACCCGCGCCCGGCCGACATCGAGGTGATGAAGCAGGACCCGAACCTGCGGGTGCTCCAACAGGCCGGCTTCAACCTGGGCTTTCTGGCCTACAACGTGACCCACAAGCCGCTGGACCAGCTCAAGGTACGTCAGGCGCTGGACATGGCGATCGACAAGCCGGCGATCATCAAGGCGGTGTACCAGGGCGCCGGGCAACTGGCACAGAACGCCCTGCCACCGGCGCAGTGGTCATTCGATCCGACGATCAAGGATGCACCCTACGATCCGACCAAGGCCAAGGCGCTGCTCAAGGAAGCAGGCGTCGCCCCGGGCACCAGCATCGACCTGTGGGCGATGACCGTACAGCGCGCCTCGAACCCGAATGCGCGGATGTCGGCACAGATGATCCAGCAGGACTGGGCCAAGGTCGGGATCAAGGCCAATATCGTCAGCTACGAATGGGGCGAGTACATCAAGCGCGCCAAGAACGGCGAACATGACGTCATGATCTATGGCTGGACCGGCGACAACGGTGACCCGGACAACTGGCTGGGCGTGCTGTACAGCTGCGGCGCGGTCAAGGGCAGCAACTACGCCAAGTGGTGCGACCCCGACTATGACCGCCTGATCCAGAAGGCCAAGCTGTCCAGCGACCGCGACGAGCGGGTGAAGCTCTACCAGCAGGCGCAGAAAATCCTCAAGCAACAGGTGCCGATCACGCCGATCGCCAACTCGACGGTTTTCCAGCCGCTACGCAAGGAAGTCCATGACTTCAAGATCAGCCCATTCGGCCTGACACCCTTCTACGGCGTGAGTCTGCAACAGTAACATCTCGCCCCAACCGGGTGCGTCTGACGCCCCGGTTGCCCACCTGCGGTGCGCCCCATGCACCGGAAAAAACCTGCGCAAACGGTCAAATGCGGCAAATTTTACACATTTGCGACATTCCTGTACGTTCGTGCCACACTTTGAGACCTGCGGCCTCTCTGCATCTTGCAATGGGTACAGGCCCTGCATAAGTATCCGCAGGTCGACTCACGAGGTCGTCCTCACAACCAAAAATGACAACAAATCATGAGGCCACCCATGCTCAAAAAAGCAGTCCTTCCGTTTTTAGTTGGCGCAGGCCTCCTGGCAAGCGCACCGTTCGCCCTCGCTGCGACCAATCTGGTGTACTGCTCCGAAGGGAGCCCGGCCGGTTTTGATCCAGGCCAATACACCGCCGGAACCGACTTCGATGCGTCGGCCGAAACCATCTTCAACCGTCTGAGCCAGTTTGAACGTGGCGGCACCGCCGTGGTTCCTGGCTTGGCGACCAGTTGGGATATTTCGCCCGATGGCCTGACCTACACCTTCCATTTGCGCGAAGGGGTCAAGTTCCATACCACCGACTACTTCAAGCCGACCCGTAACTTCAACGCCGACGACGTGCTGTTCACCTTCAACCGCATGCTCGACAAGGACATGCCGTTCCGCAAGGCCTACCCGACCGAGTTCCCGTACTTCACCGACATGGGGATGGACAGCAACATCACCAAGGTGGAAAAGCTCGACGACCATACCGTCAAGTTCACCCTCAAGACCGTTGATGCCGCGTTCATCCAGAACCTGGCCATGAGCTTCGCCTCCATCCAGTCCGCCGAGTACGCCGACAAGCTGCTCAAGGAAGGCAAGGCCAGCGACATCAACCAGAAGCCGATCGGCACCGGCCCGTTCGTGTTCAAGAGCTACCAGAAAGACTCCAACATCCGCTACACCGGGAACAAGGACTACTGGAAGCCTGAAGACGTCAAGATCGACAACCTGATCTTCGCCATCACCACCGACGCTTCGGTGCGGATGCAGAAACTCAAGAAGAACGAGTGCCAGGTCAGCGTCTATCCGCGCCCGGCCGACCTCGCGCCGCTCAAGGCCGATCCGAAACTGCAGATGCCGAGCCAGGCCGGTTTCAACCTGGGCTACATCGCCTATAACGTGATGCCAGTACTCAAGGGCGAAACCGCCGCCAACCCACTGGCCGACCTGCGTGTTCGCCAGGCGCTGGACATGGCCGTGAACAAGCCGCAGATCATCGAATCGGTCTACCAGGGCGCGGGCCAACTGGCCGTCAACGCCATGCCGCCGACCCAGTGGTCCTATGACACCACCATCAAGGATGCCAAGTACGATCCCGAGAAAGCCAAGCAGTTGCTCAAGGAAGCGGGCATCAAGGAAGGCACCGAGATCAAGCTGTGGGCCATGCCGGTCCAGCGTCCGTACAACCCGAACGCCAAACTGATGGCTGAAATGCTTCAGTCCGACTGGAAGAACATCGGCCTGAACGTAAAGATCGTCAGCTACGAGTGGGGTGAGTACCTCAAGCGTGCCAAGGCCGGCGAGCAGCAGGCCATGATCATCGGCTGGAGCGGCGACAACGGTGACCCGGACAACTGGCTGAACGTACTGTTCGGTTGCGATGCCATCAACGGCAACAACTTCTCGAAGTACTGCACGCCGAAATACGACAGCCTGATGAAAGAAGCCAAGTCGACCTCCGACCAGGCCAAACGCACCGAGCTGTACAAGCAGGCCCAGCACATTCTCAAGGATGACGTCCCGTATACACCTATCGCGCACTCGACGGTGTATCAGCCCATGAGCGCTACCGTGAAGGACTTCAAGATCAGCCCGTTCGGCTTGAACTCGTTCTACGGCGTCAGCGTCAGCAAATAAGGTCCCGCGCAGGCGATGTCACCGACGTCGCCTGCGTGCTACCCGCCAGAATTGCAGGAATTGCCCTCTCCCTGATCGTCAGACTTAGGAAAGACGAGTCAGAAGCGCAGTTTTTTTCCTACAACTCTCTCAGGCTCTACGCATTTACGAAGATGACTTGGCGCCATAACGTCGAGACATCACCGACAAATGCTCACGAGCGGCACGGCTGAATTCGACTGATCGGGTTGGTGATGTTTCCATGTAGCAGCACATGGCAATTGTTCACCAATGACAATAAAAATGGAGTGGGACCGTCATGCGCCACACCTTCGTTTTATCCGCTTTTATCGGCACCGCCCTGCTGGCGGGTGCTTCTTCAGCCCAGGCTGCCGGCAGCCTGGTGTTCTGCTCCGAGGGCAGCCCGGCCGGGTTCGACACCGCGCAGTACACCGCCGCTACCGACAACGACGCCGCCGAGCCGATCTACAACCGGCTGGTGGAATTCGTCCGGGGCGAGACCACCGTCGCACCGGCGCTGGCCAAAAGCTGGGATATCTCGCCGGATGGCCTGGTCTACACCTTCCACTTGCGCGAAGGGGTAAAGTTCCACACCACCAAATACTTCACGCCGCATCGTGATTTCAATGCCGATGACGTGCTGTTCACCTTCAACCGCATGCTCGATCCCGAGCATCCGTTCCGCAAGGCCTACCCAACCGAGTTCCCCTACTTCAACGGGATGAGCCTGAACCAGAATATCGCCAAGGTCGAAAAGACCGGGCCGCTGACCGTGGTCATGACCCTCAACAGCGTCGACGCCGCGTTCATCCAGAATATCGCCATGAGCTTCGCCGCGATCCTCTCCGCCGAGTACGCCGAGCAGTTGCTCAAGGCTGGCAATCCGAGCGACATCAACCAGCACCCCATCGGCACCGGACCCTACGTGTTCCAGCGCTATCAGAAAGACACGCAGATCCGCTACGCCGCCAACAAGCACTATTGGGACCCGAGTCAGGTCAAACTCGACCAGTTGATTTTCGCGATCAACACCGACGCTTCGGTGCGTGTACAAAAGCTCAAGCGCAATGAATGCCAGGTGACGTTGCATCCACGCCCAGCCGACGTCGCAGCGCTCAAGAACGATCCCAAGCTGCAGGTGATCGAGAAACCCGGCTTCAATCTTGGCTACATCGCCTACAACGTCCGTCACAAGCCATTCGACCAGCTCGAGGTACGCCAGGCGCTGGACATGGCGGTGAACAAGCCGAGCATCCTCAATGCGGTCTACCAGGGTGCGGGGCAGTTGGCCGTCAACGCCATGCCGCCGACCCAGTGGTCCTATGACGAGACCATCAAGGACGCCCCCTACAACCCACAAAAGGCCAGGGAACTGCTCAAGGCCGCCGGCGTCAAGGAAGGCACGGAAATCACCCTGTGGGCCATGCCCGTCCAGCGTCCGTACAACCCCAACGCCAAACTGATGGCGGAGATGCTCCAGGCCGACTGGGCAAAAATCGGCCTCAAGGTGAAGATCGTCAGCTACGAATGGGGCGAGTACATCAAGCGCACCAAGAACGGCGAACACGATATCAGTCTGATCGGCTGGACCGGCGACAACGGCGACCCGGACAACTGGCTCGGCACCCTCTACAGCTGTGACGCGATTGGCGGCAACAACTACTCCATGTGGTGTGACCCGCAATACGACAAGCTGATCAAGCAAGCCAAGATCGTCACCGATCGTGACCAGCGCACCGTGCTCTACAAACAGGCCCAGCAATTGCTCAAGCAGCAGGTGCCCATCACCCCGATCGCCCACTCGACGGTCAACCAGCCGTTGAGCACCAAGGTCCATGACTTCAAGGTCAGTCCCTTTGGTCGCAACGCCTTCTCGGGCGTCAGTATAGAACCCTAAAAACCGTGATCCCGGCGTTGGGGGCGAATTTCGCTCCCACGCAATTTTTCGGCCGAAATTCGGCGAACCAGTGGCAAGCAAACGTTTGCGATAACAAAAAGAGTTCACCACCCATAACCGGCCTACCCAAAAAAAGCCGGTATTCAAAAAAGAAAGAAAGGAGCTTGACCTTGAAACTCTCTCAGAAAGCGTTATTAGCCTTAGCAATCAGTAGTGTCAGCCTGACGGCCCATGCGGAATCCCAGAGCCAGGAATTCATTCCGACCGGCCTCAATACCAGCAATGCCCAGAGTGAAGCCAAAGGCTTCATCGATGGTCAGAGCCTGGGCGGGACTACCCGTAACTGGTACGCCAACGAACTGAAACGCCGTGATGACCGCTTCTCCTACAAAAAGGACGGCACGACCCCGACCCCAACCCCGCGTCGGATCAACTGGACCCAGGGCACCATCCTCAACTACACCTCGGGTTTCACCCAGGGCACCGTGGGCGTCAGCACCGAAGTGGCCGCCTACAACGCCATCGCCCTGGACCGTGACCGCAAGGACATGGCCGGCGGCTCCAACCGTACCCTGACCCACAGCGACGGCGATGCCGTCGGCCAGTGGAGCAAACTGGGCCTGGCCAACGTCAAATTCCGCGTCTCGAACACCACCCTGACCGCCGGCCGCCAGAACTTCAGCACCCCGATCGTCGACACCATCGGCAACCGTGCGCTGCCTTCCAGCTTCGAAGGCGTGAGCCTGCACAGCGAAGAACTGAACAACCTGTCCTTCGATGCCGCCACCTTTGATCGCGTATCGCCACGGACCGAGCAGAGCCTGTCGAAATTCCGCAGCGAATACGGCAACGGTCAGGAAACCGACCACGTCAATACCGCCGGTCTGAACTACCAGCCGTTCAAAAGCCTGAAAACCAGCCTGTACGCGGCCAAGGTCGAAGACTTCTGGAACCAGTACTACTTCGGCGCCACCCACGAATTGGGCGACAGCTCGATCCTGGGTCTGACCACCGGCTTGAACTACTACAAGACCGTCGACACCGGCAAAAAGAAAATGGGCGAGATCGACAACGACACCTACTCCCTGTCGCTCGGCCTGACCCACCAGGCCCACAGCCTGACCTTCTCCTACCAGCAGGTGAACGGTGACGAGTACTTCGACTACCTGCATGAAACCAACGGCATCTACCTGGCCAACTCCCTGCTGTCGGACTTCAACGGCCCGAACGAGAAATCCTTCCAGATCGCCTATGGCATCAACATGGCCGAATACGGTGTGCCGGGCCTGAAGTTCAATATCTACAGCTCCCGTGGCTGGGGTATCGACGGTACCCACTACACCGGTACCGCCTACGGCACCGCTGGCGAACGCCGCAGTGACCTGCGTCTGATGGACGGCGAGAAACACCAGGAATACGGCATCGGCGCATCCTATGCGGTACAGAGCGGCCCGCTGAAAGCCACCGCCATCCGTGCTACCTACACCACTCACCGTGCATCGGAAAACCAGGCTGACGGCAACATCAACGAGTTCCGTCTGGTCACCACCGTCCCATTCAAGATTCTCTGATTGCAGTAACTGACGCTGTCAGGGCCGGCTCGACGAATCGGCCCTGACGACTACTCTGGCTCCATTGATTACGGAGGGTTCCTATGAAAATGCTTCCCCTGCGAGCGGCCGTCGCAGCCTGCTTGTTGACCGCAGCCATCGGCGTTTCGGCCAAACCCTTGGTGGTCTGCACCGAAGCCAGCCCTGAAGGTTTCGATCCGGTCCTGTACACCACTGCCGTCACTTCCGACGCAGCGGCCGAAACCCTGTTCAACCGTCTGGTGGACTTCAAGCCAGGCACCGCCGAGATCCAGCCGGCTCTGGCCGAAAGCTGGGAAATCAGCGCCGACGGCCTGCAGTACACGTTCCACCTGCGCAAGGGCGTCAAGTTCCACACCACCGATTACTTCAAGCCGACCCGCGAACTCAATGCCGATGACGTGCTCTGGAGCTTCCAGCGCCAGTTGGACCCGAATCATCCATGGCACAAGCAGTCCCCGGTGGGCTTCCCGTACTTCGAGAGCATGGACTTCCAGAACCTGCTGAAGAACGTCGAGAAACTCGACGACATGACCGTGCGGTTCACCCTGTCCCGCCCCGAGGCACCGTTCCTGCTCGACCTGGGCATGGCCTTCACCTCGATCCACTCCGCCGAATACGCCAACCAGTTGCTCAAGGCCGGCAAGCTGGACGACCTGAATGCCAAGCCGATCGGCACCGGACCGTTCGTCTTCCAGCGCTATTCAAAGGACGCCCAGGTACGCTACAAGGCCAACCCGGACTATTTCCGCGGCAAGCCGCCGGCCGAAGTCCTGGTCTTCGCCATCACGCCGGATAACAACACCCGCCTGCAGAAGCTCAAGGCCAACGAATGCCAGGTGGCGCTCTATCCGAAACCGGACGACGTACCGAGCATCCAGGCCGATCCGAAGCTCCAGGTGGTCAGCATGGCGGCCATGGCCACCGGCTATACCGCCATCAACACCGAGCACAAGTACCTGAGCGACGTGCGCGTGCGCCGAGCCATCGAGCTGGCCCTGGACAAGCGTACCTATGTCGACACCCTGTATGGCAAAGGCAATGCCATTGCTGCGGTCAACCCGTATCCGCCGACCCTGCTGGGCTACAACGACAAGCTGAAGAACCCGCCACTGGACCTGGACAAGGCCCGTGCCCTGCTCAAGGAAGCCGGTGTGCCTGAAGGCACGGTGTTCACCCTGTACACCCGCAACGGCGGCGGCCCGACCAACCCGAACCCGCAACTGGGCGCCCAACTGATCCAGTCGGACCTGGCCAAGATCGGCATCAAGATCGATATTCGGGTCATGGAATGGGCCGAAATGCTCAAGCGCGCGAAAAAAGGCGAACATGACCTGGTGTCCGCCGGCTGGAGTGGCGACAACGGTGACCCGGACAACTTCCTCAGCCCGTTGCTGAGTTGCGAAGCCGCCAAAAACGGCGAAAACTACAGCCGCTGGTGCAACCCGCAGTTCCAGACGCTGATCGACCAGGCCCGTGCCAAGACGGAACCTGCCGAACGCGCCGCGCTCTACGAGAAAGCTCTGGAAATCCTGCACGACCAGGTTCTCTGGGTCGCCCAGGCGCATCCGAAGATGTTTACCGCCATGCGCAACAATGTTGAGGGTTATCACATTAACCCGCTGTCCACCAATAACTTCGCCACGACCCAGGTGAAGTAGAAAAATACGCTGGCAGCGGCCCGCACCCCGGGCCGCGACCGGTACGCCTAACCGGCTGATGAGGTACACCACAAGATGTTTAGTTTTATTGCCCGCCGACTGGGGTTGCTGATCCCCACGTTCTTCGGCATCACACTGTTGACCTTCGCGTTGATTCGCATGATCCCTGGCGACCCCGTGGAAGTCATGATGGGCGAGCGCCGGGTCGATCCGGAAATGCATGCCCAGGCGATGGAACGCCTCGGCCTGAACAAGCCGCTTTACGCGCAATACATCGATTACGTGGGCAAGCTCGCCCATGGTGATCTCGGTGAGTCCCTGCGCACGCGAACCAGCGTATGGACCGAATTCACCGCCCTCTTCCCGGCGACCCTGGAACTGTCCATGGCCGCCCTGTTGTTCGCCGGCGTCTTCGGCCTGCTGGCCGGGGTGATCGCCGCGCTCAAGCGCGGATCACTGTTCGACCACGGCGTCATGGGCATCTCCCTCGCGGGGTATTCGATGCCGATCTTCTGGTGGGGCCTGATCCTGATCATGTTCTTCTCCGTCAGCCTGGGCTGGACCCCGGTCTCCGGACGAATCGACCTGCTCTACGACATCGAGCCGAAAACCGGCTTCATGCTGATCGATACCCTGCTCAGCGACCAGCCGGACGCTTTCTGGGATGCCCTGCACCACATGATCCTGCCGTCCATCGTGCTGGGCACCATTCCGCTGGCGGTCATCGCCCGGATGACCCGTTCGTCGATGCTCGAAGTGCTGCGTGAAGACTACATCCGCACCGCCCGCGCCAAGGGCATGTCGCCAGCGCGCGTAGTATTCGTCCACGGCCTGCGCAACGCGCTGATCCCGGTCCTGACCGTGATGGGCCTGCAAGTCGGCACACTGCTGGCCGGTGCGGTCCTGACCGAAACCATTTTCTCCTGGCCCGGTATCGGCAAATGGCTGATCGAAGCCATCGGTGCCCGGGACTATCCGGTGGTGCAGAACGGCATCCTGTTGATTGCCTGCATCGTGATCCTGGTCAACTTCGTAGTGGACATCCTCTACGGCTTTGCCAACCCACGTATCCGTCACCAGCGCTGAGAGCCTATTCATGAGTACTCCAATCTCCTCAGCAGTCGACCAGAGCCTGCTGTACCCATCGCCCTACAAAGAGTTCTGGCAAGCTTTCGCCAAGAACAAGGGCGCCGTTGCCGGCCTGCTGTTCATGTCGCTGGTGATCTTCTGCGCAATCTTCGCTCCCTGGGTGTCGCCGCATGACCCGAGCGAACAGTTCCGCGACTTCCTGCTCACTCCGCCGTCCTGGCTCGAAGGCGGCCAGACGCAGTTCCTGCTGGGCACCGACGAGCTGGGCCGCGACCTGCTGTCGCGACTGATCCAGGGCTCGCGCCTGTCGCTGCTGATCGGTCTGTCCTCGGTGGTGATGTCGCTGATCCCCGGTATCCTGATGGGCCTGCTGGCCGGCTTCTTCCCGCGCATCCTCGGGCCGACCATCATGCGCCTGATGGACATCATGCTCGCCCTGCCTTCGCTGCTGCTGGCCGTGGCGATCGTCGCCATCCTCGGCCCTGGCCTGATCAACACCGTGATCGCCATCGCCATCGTTTCGCTGCCGTCCTACGTACGCCTGACCCGCGCCGCAGTGATGGGCGAACTGAACCGCGACTACGTGACCGCCGCGCGCCTGGCCGGTGCCGGCCTGCCGCGCCTGATGTTCATCACCGTGCTGCCCAACTGCATGGCACCGCTGATCGTCCAGGCGACCCTGAGTTTCTCCTCGGCCATCCTCGATGCCGCCGCCCTGGGCTTCCTCGGTCTCGGCGTGCAGCCGCCAACCCCGGAGTGGGGCACCATGCTGGCTTCGGCCCGCGACTACATCGAACGCGCCTGGTGGGTAGTGAGTCTGCCCGGCCTGACCATTTTGCTCAGCGTGCTGGCAATCAACCTGATGGGCGACGGCCTGCGCGATGCGCTGGACCCGAAACTCAAGAATGCCGCCTGAGGAGATTCCCATGTCACTGCTAGAAATCAAGAATCTCAATGTCCGCTTCGGCGACAAGAACGCCGTGCCAGTGGTCGATGGCCTCGACCTGAGCGTGAACAAGGGCGAAGTCCTGGCCATCGTCGGCGAGTCGGGTTCGGGTAAATCCGTGACCATGATGGCGCTGATGGGCCTGATCGATCACCCCGGCATCGTCACCGCCGACGCCCTGCGCTTCGACGGCAAGGACATGCTCAGCCTCAACGCCCGGCAGCGCCGGCAGATCGTCGGCAAGGACCTGGCGATGGTCTTCCAGGACCCCATGACCGCGCTGAACCCCAGCTACACCGTGGGTTTCCAGATCGAGGAAGTCCTGCGCCTGCACTTGAAAATGTCTGGCAAACAGGCGCGCAAACGGGCCATCGAGCTGCTGGAAAAAGTCGAGATCCCAGGCGCCGCGAGCCGCATGGACGCCTACCCGCACCAACTGTCCGGCGGCATGAGCCAGCGCGTGGCGATTGCCATGGCGATTGCTGGCGAGCCCAAGCTGCTGATCGCCGACGAACCGACCACCGCCCTGGACGTAACCATCCAGGCGCAGATCATGGACCTGCTGATCAACCTGCAACAGGAACAGGACATGGGCCTGGTGCTGATCACCCACGACCTCGCGGTCGTCGCGGAGACCGCCCAGCGGGTCTGCGTGATGTACGCCGGCCAAGCCGTGGAAGTCGGGCAGATCCCTGACCTGTTCGACATCCCGGCGCACCCCTACAGCGAGGCGCTGCTCAAGGCGATCCCGGAGCACAGCCTGGGCGCCGAGCGCCTGTCGACCCTGCCGGGCATCGTCCCCGGTCGCTACGACCGGCCGCAGGGTTGCCTGCTGTCGCCACGTTGCCCCTACGTCCAGGAAAGCTGCCGCCAGCAGCGCCCGAGCCTGGACCCCAAAGCCCATAGTCTCGCGCGTTGTTTCTACCCGCTGAACCAGGAGGTGGCGTAATGGCCGTCGTTCTTACCGCCCGCGACCTCACCCGTCACTACGAAGTCTCCCGTGGCCTGTTCAAGGGTCATGCGACCGTACGCGCCCTCAACGGTGTGTCCTTCGAACTGGAAGCCGGCAAGACCCTCGCCGTGGTCGGCGAGTCGGGCTGTGGCAAGTCCACCCTGGCCCGCGCCCTGACCCTGATCGAGGAGCCGTCCTCCGGCTCGCTGAAAATCGCCGGCCAGGAAGTCGCCGGGGCCGACAAGGCCCAGCGCAAGCAGCTGCGCAAAGACGTGCAGATGGTGTTCCAGAGCCCGTACGCCTCACTCAACCCACGACAGAAGATCGGTGACCAGCTCGGCGAGCCGCTGCTGATCAACACCAAGTTGTCGGCTGACGAGCGCCGCGAGAAAGTGCAGGCGATGATGAAGCAGGTGGGCCTGCGCCCCGAGCATTATCAGCGCTACCCGCACATGTTCTCCGGCGGCCAGCGCCAGCGGATCGCCCTGGCCCGGGCGATGATGCTGCAACCCAAGGTGCTGGTAGCGGACGAACCGACCTCGGCGCTCGACGTGTCGATCCAGGCCCAGGTGCTGAACCTGTTCATGGACCTGCAGCAGGAGTTCAACACGGCCTACGTGTTCATCTCCCACAACCTGGCGGTGGTGCGCCACGTGGCCGACCAGGTGCTGGTGATGTACCTCGGTCGCCCGGCGGAAATGGGCCCCAAGGAGGACATCTACGAGCGTCCGCTGCACCCTTACACCCAAGCGCTGTTGTCGGCGACTCCAGCGATTCACCCGGACCCGCTGAAGCCGAAGATCAAGATCGCCGGCGAACTGCCCAACCCGCTCAACCCGCCGAGCGGCTGCGCGTTCCACAAGCGTTGCCCGTACGCCACCGAGCGTTGCGCCAGCGAACTGCCGGAGCTGCGCCAGGTAGACACCCGCCAGGTCGCCTGCCACTACGCCGAGCAGTTCCTGTAAGGCAACAAAAAGCGCTCTCCTGAACCAGCGAGAGCGCTGAAACCGCTAGACCCCGCCCCTTCTGCCAGGTTGCGCATCAACCGGGCAGCAGGGGCTTTTTCATGGTTCAAGTATCGCTGTCACCGTCATCACCGTCATCGGTGTCTGGTTCGTCCGTGGTGGAGTCGTCATCGCCCTTGCTGCCGCCCTGGCCTTCGTCACCCGGCTCGGAGTCGGACTTGGCAAGCATCTGGCCATTACTCTGGGCGCTGTTCACACCCCAAAAGCCATGGGCCTGGGGCGGATTCGCGCTGGCCCAGGCGGCTGTCGTTCCGAGCGACAGCATCACCAGCACCTTGATCAGCATCACAATGCCTTGAAAGATCTTCATCGTCGCTCCTTCCTTTAGCAGGTAAATCGCGAACACCGGCGCACCAAACGGCCCGGCCTTGACTGAACCTAGTCCCGCACGGCCAACTTCGCCATGGTGGCTACATGAAACTTGGTGCGCGCCTTTAGATCGATTGCGACTAACTCTTAGAACAGTTTATTAACCATCCCACAGAACGCCGAACGTTCTCACGCTCCGCGTGGGAATGACTCTCTGGACGCTCCGGCGTCCATTCTTGTGACGCGGAGCTTCACCGGCTGCGTTACCAAACAAAGCGTGGGGACGATCATTCCAAAAAGATATTAAAACCTGTCAGAAGTGACAGTAGCGCCCGCCTATCAGCATTCCTAACATGAACATCAGAAAAACAGCTTCACACCCAAAGCCCAATTCCCTGCCAGCAAAGATAGGTTCGAACTTTTTGCATAATCCACCATTTCCCGTACAGAGGTGAAATCTCATGAACAGAGAACAGTTCCTATCAAAACTGATAATAGGGAGGCCTAATTCATCGGAAGATGTTGGAATTCGCTTTGATGCCCCCGAAGATGGCGCCGACTTCATAGTGGGTTCAGAGGTCAATTTCATCGCATCCGCGATAATGTTGGGGAAAGTCCAAAAGATAGAGATAGTCTCGGACTCGACAGTTCTGGCCAGCGTTCCTGGCGATAAGATCGACGTCACGATTCCTCTTCGAATACAAGGTACCTACGACTGTGTCGTTCGTGCCTTTGATGATCTCGGTAATACCGCCATCTCATGGCCGCCTCTTCCTGTTTATGTACATGGAGGCCCACAAGAAGTATTCGAAGTTCGTCTTTTACAGCCCGAAGAAGGTCTGACGTACAACAATATCAAGGGTATCCCTTTTGAAGTCTCGGTAAAACTTCCTGACGACCCGGATAAACGGGTCGTTAAAGTCGAGTGTTACCTGAATGCCTACACCATCCGGTTGTTTGGAGTGCCGTATACCGTCCAACTCCCTACGGAAGACTTCGGCATCGGCACTCACCACGTCTCGGCGAAGGTGTTCCTGCAAGATGGTTCGGACGAGGAGATGAAAGAAGTTACAGTCAGTCTTGAAGAGGGGGAGTTCCGAGCCGAGGTGAAGGTGATCCCACCGGAAGGCGGCTTCATTCGCTGGTCAGACGTGCGATACGAAGGCAGTGCGTTTTCCGATGCCGGAGTCCGGCAGCTGGAACTCATCAACCAGGACGGCTATGTGTTGACTCGCACGGAGGGGCCGGGCCCTCTGGTTTTCTGGGATAAGCTGTGGTCCGTGGGCACCCACACGGTGCGTATCCGGGCTACGGACACCATGGGCAATCAACGCGAATCGCACGAGGAGAGCTTCAGGGTGCTGCCCCGTCCCGGCGACAATCACGGAGTCAGCCTGCGCAGCCCGCAGAATGGGGGGGAATACCATGCCTCCCTGGGCAGAATCGACCTGCTCCCGACAGTGTCCATCGTTGACACGTGGAGTCCCATCGCCCTGCGGGTTGAATATTGGGAAGGGGGCCTAAAGATTGCCCAGGCGTCAAACGGCCCCTATGGGGTCAACTGGGCTCCGTATGATGGACGCCGGGAATACCGGATCAGGGCGAAAGTGATTGTGCCGGACCCTCAAGGTGACTTTGAGTTCGAGGGCCAGGAAGTACACTTCGTCGTGAAATGAGGCCACGGGACAGCGCCCGCCAGCCTATGGCTGGATCAAGGAACAGCCCAGGCGAAAAAGGCAAAACATTCCTGTTTTGCCTTTTTCGTTTCACTTGCTGGACTTAGTGATGCTCACGGGTCGCGCGGAATTTCACGTCCGGCCAGCGCTCTTCCATCAGCGCCAGGTTGACCCGGGTCGGAGCCAGGTAGGTCAGGTGACCACCGCCATCCACCGCCAGGTTTTCCACGGCCTTGTTGCTGAATTCCTCGAGCTTCTTCTTGTCGCTGCAATCGATCCAGCGCGCGGACCACACGGTGATCGGCTCGTAGGAGCACTCGACCTTGTATTCCTCCTTCAGGCGGCTGGCGACCACATCGAACTGCAGCACACCGACGGCGCCGAGAATGATGTCGTTGCTGCGCTCGGGGAAGAATACCTGGGTCGCGCCCTCTTCCGCCAACTGCTGCAGGCCCTGGCGCAATTGCTTGGACTTGAGCGGGTCGCGCAGACGCACGCGGCGGAACAGTTCCGGGGCGAAGTGCGGAATACCGGTGAACCCCAGGGCCTCGCCTTCGGTGAAGGTGTCGCCGATCTGGATGGTGCCGTGGTTGTGCAGACCGATGATGTCGCCAGCGTAGGCTTCTTCCAGTTGCTCACGCTCGGAGGAGAAGAAGGTCAGCGCATCGCCGATTCGCACGTCCTTGCCAGTCCGCACGTGGCGCATCTTCATGCCCTTGTCGTACTTGCCGGAGCAGATCCGCATGAAGGCGATACGGTCGCGGTGCTTGGGGTCCATGTTCGCCTGGATCTTGAACACGAAACCGGTGAATTTCTCTTCCACCGGAGCCACCGAACGCTCGTTGGCCACGCGGGCCAGCGGCATCGGCGCCCAGTCGACCACCGCGTCGAGCACGTGGTCGACACCGAAGTTGCCCAGCGCGGTACCGAAGAATACGGGGGTCATGTGACCGCTGAGGAATTCCTCCTGGTTGAACTCGTGGCAGGCGCCCTGCACCAGCTCCAGTTGTTCGAGGAACCGATCGTACTCGTCGCCCAGGTGCTCGCGCGCCTCGTCCGAGTCGAGTTTCTCGATGATCTTCACCTCGGTGCGCTCATGACCGTGACCTGGGGTGTAGACGATGATGTAGTCGCCCGCCAGGTGGTACACACCCTTGAAGTCACGGTAGCAACCAATTGGCCAGGTGATCGGCGCGGCCTTGATCTTCAGAACCGCCTCGATCTCGTCGAGCAGTTCGATCGGGTCGCGGATATCGCGGTCGAGCTTGTTGATGAAGCTGACAATCGGCGTATCGCGCAGGCGGCAGACGTCCATCAGGGCGATGGTCCGTGGCTCTACACCCTTACCGCCGTCGAGCACCATCAGCGCCGAGTCCACGGCAGTCAGGGTCCGGTAGGTGTCTTCGGAGAAGTCTTCGTGACCGGGGGTGTCGAGCAGGTTGATCATATGTTCGCGATAAGGGAACTGCATGACCGAGGTGGTAATGGAAATACCCCGCTGCTTCTCCATCTCCATCCAGTCGGAGGTGGCATGGCGGTCGGATTTACGCGATTTCACGGTACCGGCCACCGCAATCGCCTTGCCCATCAGCAAGAGCTTTTCGGTGATGGTGGTCTTACCCGCATCCGGGTGGGAAATAATGGCGAAGGTGCGGCGTTTCGCGACTTCGGCGGCCTGGTTGGTCATGGGAAATCGCCTGACAGGTGATTCAAAAAAGGGCGCAGATTATAGACCAGACTGCTGCCCAGCGGCCACCGCCCACCCGACCGACACCCCTCATCGCCACCCCAGCGAGATGGCCAACTGCTGCCAATTGCGGAACCTTTTAAAGGTCGCAGGCGTCCACTCCCCTGTCATGACCTTTCGTCAGGTGTAGAAAAATCAGTCAGTTAGCCTGACAAGGGCGGCGCTCATGGCTTTTCCCGTGCCGCTTATCGGCCAGGACAAAGCTGCTCTTCGCGAACATTTTTCCGGCAGCCAGGAATGGCAGTGCCCCACGGGGAAGTGTTCGCCGACCGAAAAAAAAGGAGTCCCTCTGTGGCTAATCGCTATGGCAAAGGGCTTATGGGAGGAGTGATCGTGATCGCCCTCCTCGCCCTGTTGATCCACTGGATCGGCATCAGCACGATCGAGCACTACCAGGCCGATCTGTGGTTCTACCTGCAAGCGCACCTCTTCCTGGTGCTCGCCTCGATGTTCGCCGCGCTGATCGTCGGCATTCCCGCCGGTATCCTGCTCAGCCGCCCGGCCATGGCCACGCGCGCCGAGCGCTTCATGCAGGTCTTCAATATCGGCAATACCGTGCCGCCCCTGGCCGTACTGGCCATTGCCCTGGGGATTCTCGGCATCGGCGCCGGCCCGGCCATTTTCGCGCTGTTCCTCGCTTCGCTGCTGCCGATCGTGCGCAACACCTACGAAGGCCTGAAGAACGTCGAGGCCTCGCTCAAGGAAGCCGCCACCGGCATCGGCATGACACCTCGCCAGGTGCTGTGGAAAGTCGAACTGCCCAACGCCGTACCGATCATCGTCGGTGGCGTGCGGATCGCCCTGGCGCTCAACGTCGGCACCGCGCCCCTGGCGTTCCTGATCGGTGCCAACAGCCTGGGCAGCCTGATCTTCCCAGGCATCGCCCTGAACAACCAGCCGCAGTTGATCCTCGGTGCCGCCTGCACCGCCCTGCTGGCCCTGCTGCTCGACGCCCTGGTGACCCTGGCCAGCCGCCTCTGGCTGGAACGCGGGCTGCGCCCTGCCTGAGCAAAGGAAACGACATGAAAAGACTCTGCATCCTCATCGCCAGTGCCCTGCTGTGCGCGGCAACCGCCCAGGCCGCCGACAAGCCGCTGATCCGTATCGGCGCCCGGGTGTTCACCGAGCAGACCCTGCTCGCCGAAATCACCTCGCAATACCTGCGCGGCAAGGGCTACGACACCCAGATAACCGGCGGTCTGGGCAGCAACCTGGCCCGTAGCGCCCAGGAAAGTGGCCAACTGGACATGCTCTGGGAATACACCGGCGTCTCGCTGGTGGCCTACAACCATGTGACGGAAAAGCTCGACAGCGAACAGTCCTACGCCCGGGTCAAGGAACTCGACGCGAAAAAGGGCCTGGTCTGGCTCACCCCATCGAAGTTCAGTAATACCTATGCCCTGGCCCTGCCGCAGAAAGTGGCGCAGCAATATCCGCAGATCAACACGATCAGCCAACTGACCACGGTGCTCGCCGCCGAGGAGCAGGAACACCACCTGGTGGCTCTCGACACCGAGTTCGCCAATCGCTCGGACGGCCTCGACGGCATGGTCAAGCTCTACGGCATGAACCTCGACCGCCGCACCATCCGCCAGATGGACGCCGGGCTGGTTTACACCGCCCTGCGCAACAGCCAGGTGTTCGCCGGCCTGGTCTACACCACCGACGGCCGGCTGAACGCCTTCAAGCTCAAGCTGCTGGAAGACGACAAGCACTATTTCCCGGACTACACCGCAGCGCCGGTGGTGCGCAAAGTATTCCTCGACGCTCACCCGCAGTTGGCCGCCGACCTCAAGCCGCTGGCCGAGCTGTTCGACGACGAAACCATGCGCCAGCTCAATGCCCGGGTCGACGTCGGTCACGAAAGCCCGGCTGCCGTGGCCGCCGACTTCCTGCGCCAACACCCCATCCACTGAGGAGAAGACATGGACTTTATCAACGCCTTTTCCCACCTGGACTGGTCACAGGTCCTGCATCTGACCGGGCAACATATCGCCCTGGTCGGTATCGCCGTGACCCTGGCCATCGTCATCGGCGTGCCGCTGGGCGTGCTGATGACCCGCTTCCCGGCGCTGGCCGGGCCGCTGCAGGCCAGCGCCACCGTGCTGCTGACCATTCCATCGATCGCGCTGTTCGGCCTGCTGTTGCCGTTCTACTCGAAATTCGGCCAGGGCCTCGGCCCGCTGCCGGCAATCACCGCAGTGTTCCTCTATTCCCTGCTGCCGATCATGCGCAACACCTACCTGGCCCTGACCGGCGTCGAGCCGGGCATCCGTGAAGCGGCCCGCGGCATCGGCATGACCTTCGGCCAACGCCTGCGCATGGTCGAACTGCCGATCGCGGTGCCGGTGATTCTCGCCGGCGTGCGTACCGCCGTGGTGATGAACATCGGCGTCATGACCATCGCCGCGACCATCGGCGCCGGTGGCCTGGGTGTACTCATTCTGGCCGCCATCAGCCGCAGTGACATGTCGATGCTGCTGGTCGGTGCGGTGCTGGTCAGTGTCCTGGCCATCGTCGCCGACCTGCTGCTGCAACGCCTGCAACGCACGCTGACTCCAAAAGGACTCCTGAAATGATCGAACTTCAAGACCTGAGCAAAACCTTCCAAAGCAACGGCAAGGCGGTCAAGGCCGTCGACTCCGTGAGCCTGACCGTCAACGAGGGCGAGATCTGCGTGTTTCTCGGCCCTTCCGGTTGCGGCAAAAGCACCACGCTGAAAATGATCAACCGGCTGATCGTGCCGACCTCGGGCAAGGTGCTGATCAATGGCGAGGACACCACCGAACTGGATGAAGTGACCTTGCGCCGCAACATCGGCTACGTGATCCAGCAGATCGGCCTGTTCCCGAACATGACCATCGAGGAAAACATCACCGTGGTCCCGCGCCTGCTCGGCTGGGACAAGCAGAAATGCCACGAACGGGCCCGCGAGCTGATGAGCATGATCAAGCTCGAGCCCAGGCAGTACCTCAATCGTTACCCCCGCGAACTGTCCGGCGGCCAGCAACAGCGCATCGGCGTGATCCGTGCGCTGGCGGCGGAAGCGCCGCTGCTGCTGATGGACGAACCATTTGGCGCGGTCGACCCGATCAACCGGGAAATGATCCAGAACGAATTCTTCGAGATGCAGCGGGCGCTGAACAAGACCGTGATCATGGTCAGCCACGACATCGACGAAGCCCTCAAGCTGGGCGACAAGATCGCCATCTTCCGCGGCGGCAAGCTGATCCAGATCGACCATCCGGACACCCTGCTGGCGCACCCGGCGGATGAGTTCGTCAGCAACTTCGTCGGCCAGGACAGCACCCTCAAACGCCTGCTGCTGGTCAAGGCCGAGGATGCGGCGGACAACGCGCCGTCGGTCAGCCCGCACACGCCGGTGGCCGAAGCGCTGGAGTTGATGGATGAGCACGACCGCCGCTACGTGGTGGTCACCGACACCGACAACAAGGCCCTGGGCTATGTGCGCCGTCGCGACCTGCATCGCCAGAGCGGCGATTGTGGGCAGTTCCTGCGTGAGTTCAACGCCACGGCCGCCTATGACGAACACCTGCGCATCCTGCTGTCACGGATGTACGAGTTCAACCGTTCGTGGCTGCCGGTGATGGATGCCGAACGGGTGTTCCTCGGCGAGGTGACCCAGGAATCGATCGCCGCGTACCTGAGTTCCGGACGTTCGCGAGGCGCCAAGACCAGCATCGTCTCGCCGGCTGAACTGGTCGAGGCATAAGACCATCGGTCGCTGAAGAGGAACATCAGATTGTCATCCGGGTCGGTTAAATAAATGGCTGATCCGGATTACGCGACGAGCGCGTGTAAAAACGCGACATTTTTAGTTGATCTCAAGCCCCTCAAGTCCTACAGTTCGCGCCGAACGTCCATGCTGGAAACGATCCATCCGGCTCAAGTACTGACGACGAGACAGCAAGGCCAAGGGAACCAGATCCGGCAAGCCCGGATGGCCTTTTTGCTTTCGGCGACATGCCTTGGGAAGTAGGCGAACCAAAGTGGGGATACGGAGGACGTTCATTTGCACCCATTGATAACTCACGTTTGCCACTAGGAGTCCCCCCCGTATGTCGATCCAGGTCGAAGACTATTTCGCGCGCGATACTTTCAAGAAAATGAAAGCATTCGCCGACAAGCAAGAAACCCCTTTCGTGGTCATCGATACCCAGATGATCTCCCAGGCCTATGATGACCTGCGTGCCGGTTTCGAATTCGCCAAGGTCTACTACGCGGTCAAGGCCAACCCGGCGGTCGAGATCATCGACCTGCTGAACCAGAAAGGCTCCAACTTCGACATCGCCTCGATCTACGAGCTGGATAAAGTGATGGGCCAGGGCGTCGGTCCCGACCGCATCAGCTACGGCAACACCATCAAGAAATCCAAGGACATCCGCTACTTCTACGAGAAAGGTGTGCGCCTGTATGCCACCGACTCGGAAGCCGACCTGCGCAACATCGCCAAGGCAGCTCCAGGCTCGAAAGTCTACGTGCGGATTCTCACCGAAGGCTCGACCACGGCCGACTGGCCGCTGTCGCGCAAGTTCGGCTGCCAGACCGACATGGCCATGGACCTGCTGATCCTCGCCCGCGACCTGGGCCTGGTGCCTTACGGCGTGTCCTTCCACGTGGGCTCGCAACAGCGCGACATCAGCGTGTGGGACGCGGCGATCGCCAAGGTCAAGGTGATCTTCGAACGCCTGAAGGAAGAAGACGGCATCCACCTCAAGCTGATCAACATGGGTGGCGGCTTCCCGGCAAACTACATCACCCGCACCAACAGCCTGGAAACCTATGCCGAGGAAATCATCCGTTTCCTCAAGGAAGACTTCGGCGATGACCTGCCGGAAATCATCCTCGAGCCGGGCCGTTCGTTGATCGCCAACGCCGGTATCCTGGTCAGCGAAGTGGTGCTGGTGGCGCGCAAGTCGCGTACCGCCGTGGAGCGTTGGGTCTACACCGACGTGGGCAAGTTCTCCGGTCTGATCGAAACCACCGACGAATCGATCAAGTTCCCGATCTGGACCGAGAAAAACGGTGAAGTCGAAGAAGTGGTGATCGCCGGTCCAACCTGCGACAGCGCCGACATCATGTACGAGAACTACAAATACGGCCTGCCACTGAACCTGGCCGCTGGCGACCGTCTGTATTGGCTGTCCACCGGTGCCTACACCACCAGCTACAGCGCCGTCGAATTCAATGGTTTCCCGCCGCTGAAGTCGTTCTACGTGTAACTGTTCGCGCCTGCGATACCCCTGGAAAGGCCCGTGCTCGTCACGGGCCTTTTTTTGTGCGCGCGATTCAAGGAGGGCACGCCAAGGACAACACCGGCCCCCGAAACCTGGCGCTCCCCGCTCAGGCCCCGGGTTATGACGGAGGATTTTTGTAAATAGCTAACAAATATGAATTCTTCGCATTTGCAGAAACGGCATAATACGCACCGTGGAGAATCATTCAGATTGAGCAAGGCGGGTCACCGTGTTGAAGAAAGCGCTGTTTCAACTGCACTGGCTGTTCGGTATCACGGCCGGACTGGTGCTGGCCTTCATGGGCATTACCGGGGCCATGGTGTCTTTCCAGGACGAACTGCTGCGCCTGCTCAATCCCTCGGTGCTGCACGTCGAGGTGGCTGACCATCCCGCCCTGCCTCCCGCCGAACTGGTGCGCAAGCTGGAAGCCAGCGAAGGCAAGAGCGTCGCGATGCTGTGGGTAGAAACCCAGGGCGATGAGGCGGCACGGGTGATCTTCGCAGCCAAGCCGGGCGAACGCCGCGGCGAGCAGCGCTATTTCAATCCGTATACCGGCGACTATCTGGGTGATGCCTTCGGCCAGGGCTTCTTCGGCCTGACCCTGCAACTGCATCGCTTCCTCGCCCTGGGCGATACCGGTCGCCAGATCACCGGCGCCTGCACGCTGATGCTGGTGTTCTTCTGCCTGTCCGGGCTCTACCTGCGCTGGCCCCGCCAGGCCCTCGACTGGCGCGCCTGGCTGACGTTCGACTGGGCAAAAAAGGGCCGCGCCTTCAACTGGGACCTGCACTCGGTGGCCGGTACCTGGTGCCTGGTGTTCTACCTGCTATCGGCGCTGACCGGCTTGTCCTGGTCTTACGAGTGGTACTCCAACGGCCTGAACAAACTGCTCGCCGACGCCCCGGCTCAGCAGCGGCGCAGCACACGTGGCCCGGCCCAGACAGGGCCTGCGCCCACCGCCGACTACAACGCGATCTGGGCCAGTATCCAGCAGGCCGCAGGCCCGGGGTTGAGCGCCTATAACATCCGCCTGCCGCCAGTGGCCGGCCAGCCGGCGACCGTGTATTACATGCTGCAGGACTCGCCCCACGATCGCGCCCTCAACCAGATCAACCTGGATCCGGCCACCGGTGCCATCAGCGAGCACTTCCGTTACGCCGACAAGAGCCTCAAGGCACAATTGCTGACCAGTCTTTACGCGCTGCATACCGGTAGTTATTTCGGTATCACCGGCCGAGTCCTGTTGACGATCTCCAGCCTGACCATGCCGTTGTTCTTCGTGACCGGCTGGCTTTTGTACCTCGACCGCCGGCGTAAGCAACAAGCCGTGAAAAAGGCCCGCGACGGACTCGGCCAGAACAGTGACAACGGCCACTCCTGGCTGGTCGGCTTCGCCAGCCAGAGCGGTTTTGCCGAACAACTGGCCTGGCAGACGGCGGGCCAGTTGCAGACCGCCGGCTTGTCGGTGCGGGTCCAGCCGCTGGCGGACATCGACGAGCAGCAACTGTGCGAAGCACGCCAGGCCCTGTTCGTCGTCAGCACCTTCGGTGATGGCGAAGCCCCGGACAGCGCTCGCCGCTTCGAACGCAAGGTGCTCGGCCAGGCGCTGGCACTCGATGGACTGAGCTATTCGGTGCTGGCCCTCGGTGATCGCCAATACCCGCAATTCTGCGGCTTTGCCCGACGCCTGCACCACTGGCTCGAAACCCGGGGCGGCCACAGGCTGTTCGCCCCGGTCGAGGTCGACAGCGGCGATCCGTACGCGTTGCGCTACTGGCAGCAGCAGCTCAGCCAAATCACTGGCGGCGCGCCCGTCGTGGCCTGGCAGACACCGCGCTTCGACAACTGGACCCTGCGTCGGCGCGAATGGCTCAACCCGAACAGCCAGGGTTGCGGCGTCTACCTGCTCGGCCTGAGCGCCCCCTCTGCAAGCACCTGGCAAGCCGGCGACCTGGTGGAAATCCTGCCACGCCAGAGCAGCGCGGTCGTCGAGCAGTTCCTCAGCGGTCTCGGCCTGGACGCCGCCAGCCCGGTCCAGGTCGACGGTTTGTCGGAAACACTCGCCCAGGCCCTGGCAAGCCGCCAGCTACCGGAACATCGCGGACACCTGGTCGGCCTGCATGCCCAGGCGCTGGTCGATGCTCTGGTACCGCTGGCGCAACGTGAATACTCGATTGCGTCCATCGCCAGCGACGGTGAACTGGAGCTACTGGTGCGCCAGGAACGGCACGCCGATGGCCGCCTCGGGTTGTGTTCCGGCTGGCTGACCGAGCAGGCACCGCTGGGTACGGCGATCAGCCTGCGCCTGCGGCGCAACAGCGCTTTCCACCTGCCGGAAGCCCCCTGCCCGCTGATCCTGATAGGCAACGGCACCGGCCTGGCCGGCTTGCGCAGCCTGCTCAAGGCGCGCATCGCCGAGGGTCAGCAACGCAACTGGCTGCTGTTTGGCGAACGCAACCAGGCCCATGATTTCTATTGTCGGGAAGAGTTGCAGGGCTGGCTGGCCAGCGGCGATCTGGCGCGCCTGGACCTGGCGTTTTCCCGCGACCAGCACGCCAAGATCTACGTGCAGGATCGCTTGCGTGAAGCCGCCGACGAACTGCATCGCTGGCTCGCCGAAGGCGCAGCGATCTATATCTGCGGCAGCCTGCAAGGGATGGCTGCGGGCGTCGACCAGACGCTGGTCGAGCTGCTCGGTGCCGAGGCGGTCGAGCAGCTGATCGAGCAGGGACGTTATCGCCGGGACGTCTACTAACCCCTGAGAAACGCGCCCAGTTGCATGGGCGCGGCCAACCTTCAGACCGGCTGCAGTTTCTGCTCGAATACCGCGACACCCTCCAGATCGCGCAACACCACATTCATCTCGCCACTCTGACCGTCGATGTTCACCTCGCCAAAAAACTGGAAACCGGCGAACGGTGAACTGTTCTGCACGGCGGGCGCCTTCTCGAACACCACCCGTGGGCCGAAAGTCTTGTCCAGCACATTGGGACCGAAACTACCGGCGTTCAACGGCCCGGCAACGAACTCCCAGAACGGCTCGAAATCCTGGAACGCGGCACGGTCCGGGTGATAGTGGTGGGCCGCGCAATAGTGCACATCGGCGGTCAACCAGACCGTGTTGCGCACCTGCTGCGCCCGCAGGTAGCCGAGCAGTTCGGCGATCTCCAGTTCACGCCCCTGGGCCGCTCCGGGGTCGCCGTTGGCAATCGCTTCCCAGCGCGGCACACCCGGGCTGACCTCACCATCAGGCACACCGAGGCCGATCGGCATATCGGCGGCGATGACTTTCCATTGCGCCTGGGAACCCTTGAGTTGGCCCTTGAGCCATTCCAGTTGCTCGCGGCCGAGAAAGGCCTTTTGCGCGCCCAGATTATCGTCGTTCGGCCAGCGATAGCTGCGCATGTCGAGCACGAACACATCAAGCAGCGGCCCATAGCTGAGCTTGCGATAGATCCGCCCACCGCCGTCGGCCTGCTGCCGGCGCAACGGCGCGTATTCCAGCCAGGCCTGGCGCGCATGGCCGACCAGGCTGTGGATATCCTTGCTCTTGTAGCGCTCGTCCAACTGCTTGCTGGGCGACCAGTTGTTGGTCACCTCGTGATCGTCCCACTGCCAGATCTGCGGGACCTCGGCGTTGAAGCGCCGCAGGTTGTCGTCCATCAGGTTGTAGCGGTAGTTGCCGCGAAACTCGTCGAGGGTCTCGGCGACCTTGCTTTTGGCCTCGGTGGTGAGGTTGCGCCAGATCCGTCCGCTTTCCGTGGTGATCTGCGCCGGTATCGGGCCATCGGCGTAGATCGTGTCGCCGCTGTGGATAAAAAAGTCCGGCAGGCGCAGACGCATGGCCTCGTAGATGCGCATGCCACCGATGTCCGGGTTGATGCCGAAGCCCTGGCCGACGGTGTCACCGCTCCAAACGAAGCGGATGTCGCGACGTTGTTGCGGCACGCTGCGCAGGTGGCCGAACCAGGGTTCGCTGGAAGTACCGGTCTGGGCGTCCTCGAAGCGCACGCGGTAGAAAATCGCCTGGTCGACCGGCAGGCCGGTCAGTTCTACCCGGGCGGTGAAGTCGGTACGGGCGTCGGCCAGCGCCGAGACGAACCGGCGCGGGTTGCTGAAGACACTGCGGGTGTCCCACTCCACCACCATCCGGGCCGGACGATCGGTGCGGCTCCAGACTATTGCCTTGTCGCCCTGCAAGTCGCCGGACTGCACGCCATCGGTCAATTGTGGACGATCCTTGACCGAAGCGATCACTGCGGGGGCCAGGCCGGGCAGGAGAATACCGGCGCCTACGGCCTGCATGACACGACGGCGTCCGAGATTGAAATCGCTCATGGTGAATTCCCTGAAAAAGCCAAGTGCTGAACTTAGCTTCGGGGAATGAAAGAGGTATGACAGCGGCAAGCGGAGTAAGCGAATCATGGCGAGCGTGCTTTTCGGAACGCCGCACCGCCGCGCTCAGTGGTAAAGCAGCCGCAAAACCAACACCACCGCGTATCTGATGAACCGCAAGTGCAGGCTTTGGGGGAGCGTTGCTCCCCAGCGCGGGCAAGCCCGCTCACCATAAAAAACCGCGCGCCACAAAAGCCTGCTCACCACAGAGTGGCGTACTGTCAGCAGGCTAAATCGTGGATCAGGCCTGCGCTGGCTGCGCGACCAGCTCGACCGTTTCCGGCCGCTTGAGCACCGCATAAACCACCGCCGTCAGCAAGCTGCCGGCAATGATCGCCAGCAGGTACGGCAAGGCATGGTTGATCGCATTCGGGATCAGCAGCACGAACAACCCGCCATGGGGCGCCATCAGCTTGCAGCCGAAGTACATCGACAAGGCGCCGGTCAGCGCACCACCGGCGATGCTCGCCGGAATCACCCGCAACGGGTCCTTCGCGGCAAACGGGATCGCGCCTTCGGAGATGAAGCACAACCCCAGCACAAACGCGGCCTTGCCCGCCTCGCGCTCGCTCTGGGCAAACTTGCGTCGGGCAATCAGCGTGGCGATCCCCAGGCCGATCGGCGGCACCATGCCAGCCGCCATGGTCGCCGCCATCGGTGCATAACTCTGCGACGCCAACAGCCCCACCGAGAACGCATAGGCCGCCTTGTTGATCGGCCCGCCGAGGTCGACACACATCATCCCGCCCAGCACCACCCCGAGCAGGATCGCGTTGGTGGTGCCCATGCTGTCGAGGAAATGCGTCAGACCTTCGAGCATCCCCGCCACCGGCTTGCCGACCACGTAGATCATCACCAATCCGGTGAACAGACTCGCCAGCAACGGAATGATCAGGATCGGCTTCAAGGCTTCCAGGCTGACCGGCAAGCGGGCGTAACGATTGATCGCCTTGGCGCTGTAGCCAGCCAGGAAACCGGCGACGATACCGCCGATGAAGCCGGCACCGAGGGTGCTCGCCAGCAAGCCGCCGATCATGCCCGGCGCCAAACCGGGACGGTCGGCAATCGAGTAGGCGATGTAGCCGGCCAGCAGTGGCACCATCAGTTTGAACGCACTCTCACCACCGATCTGCATCAGTGCCGCCGCGAGGGTACCGGGCTCCTTGAAGGCGGTGATGCCGAACACGAACGACAAGGCGATCAACAGACCACCCGCCACCACCATCGGCAACATGAACGACACACCGGTCAGCAGGTGTTTGTAGACGCCGGTCTTTTCCTGCTTGGCCGGTGCCTGGCTGGCACCCGCCGCCGCGCTTTCCAGTTGCCCCTCGGCCAGGGCCTTGTTCAGCGTCGCATCCGGCTGCTTGAGGGCGATGCCGGTGCCGCAGCGGTAGATCTTCTTGCCGGCGAAACGCTCGGTGGCGACTTCGATATCGGCCGCCAGCAACACCACGTCGGCCTCGGCGATGGCCTGGGCGCTCAGCGGATTACGCGCGCCAACCGAGCCTTGGGTTTCCACCTGCAACTCGTAACCGAGGCGCTTGGCCGATTGCTGCAGGGCTTCGGCCGCCATGAAGGTGTGAGCGACGCCAGTCGGGCAGGCAGTCACCGCCACCAGCCGCGCCGGCCGCTGACCGGGCGCAGTCGCGTCGACCACCGGCTCAGCGGCGACATGCACCTTGGCCTCTGCGGCGCCGCGACTCAGCACGCCGTCGACATCCTGCAGGGCCTGAGCCGGCGCGGCCTGATAGACCCGCTTGCCGACGAACCGCGACATATCCACAGGCACGCTGCTGACCAGCAGCACCCACTCCGCCGCCGCGAGGGTGCTCGCCGACAGTTGACGTTCCGGGTGGCGCGGGTCGTGTACTTCTACGCTGGTGCTCCAACCCAGGCGCAAGGCCGCTGCCTCAAGCAGGCGAGCGCACAACACACTGGTGACCATGCCATTCGGGCAGGCGGTAACAATGGCTACGTTCATCACAATCCCTCTTATTCTTCTGTCAGGGCGTGCACGCTGACGCCGTGTTCAAGCTGCGCCAATTGCGCCCGGTCACTGATGCCGAAACCGATCTGGGTCACCGCCTGGGCGGCAATCGCCGTGGCGGTACGCAGCGTCTGCTGAGCCGGATGGCCACAGAGCAGACCATGGAGCATGCCCGCCAGCAACGAATCGCCGGCACCGACGGTGCTCGCCACGCTGACCTTCGGCGGCTGTGCATGCAGCGCCTGGCTCGCGCCAAACCAATTGACCCCTTCGGCGCCCTGGGACACCACCACGTGCTCAATGCCCTGGGCCAGCAGACTGGCTGCAGCCTCGGCCTGTGCCTGGGCAGTGTCCACCGGACGCCGCAGAACCTCGGACAATTCTTCGGTATTGGGTTTGACCAACCACGGCGCTGCCGCCAACCCGGCCTGCAAGGCCGCACCACTGGTGTCGAGGGCGACTTTCAGCCCCAGTTGCTTCAAGCGCAACAACAGCGTTTGCAACCATTGCGGGCTGACGCCCCGAGGCAAGCTGCCGGCGACCACCACCGCATCATGGCCGGGGGCGATCCGCTCAAGAGTGTCCAGTAAGGCCTGCTGAGCCTGATCATCGACCTCTGGGCCCGGCCCGTTCAGATCGGTGACGCGTCCATCCTGCTCGGCCAACTTGATATTGCTGCGGGTTTCTCCCGGCACGCGAACAAACGCATCGACAAAACCACGCTGGGCAAACAGCGTCTCGAAGGGCTGCGGATTGTCCGCGCCGAGAAAACCGCTCACGGTCAGTTGATGGCCCAGATCGGCCAGCACCTGGGCGACGTTCACCCCCTTGCCAGCCGCGTGGGTCTGCATCGACAGGCTGCGATTGACCTCGCCGGGTTCCAGCCGTGCCAGTTGCACGGTCAGGTCCAGCGCCGGGTTCAGTGTCAGGGTCAGAATCCGCGCCATTACATCGCCTCCACGAGAGCACGCACTTCCTCGGCGCTGCCCACGGCCAAGGCCGAGCGGGCCAACGCCTGGGCTGCCGGCAGAGCCAGTTCGCGCACCCGCGCCTTGACCTCGGGAATACTCCGCGCGGCCACACTCAATTCATCGACGCCGAGGCCGACGAGCACCGGCACCGCCAGCGGATCGGCCGCCAGCTCGCCGCACACGCCGACCCACTTGCCATGGGCATGGGCAGCCCGCACGGTGATGTCGATCAGTTGCAGCACCGCCGGGTGCAGGCCATCGGCCTGGGCCGAGAGCGTCGGATGGCCGCGGTCGATGGCCAGGGTGTACTGGGTCAGGTCGTTGGTGCCGACGCTGAAGAAATCCACCTCGGCCGCCAGCACCGGCGCCAGCAGCGCCGCCGATGGCACTTCGATCATGATCCCCAGTTGCAGGTAGGCCACCGGAATTTCCTGGCGCAGGCGCTCGGTCATGTCGCGGGCCTGGCGCCATTCGGCGACGCTGCCAACCATTGGGAACATGATCCGCAGTGGCCGGTTGTCAGCCGCCCGCAACAGCGCGCGCAACTGGCTTTCCATGATCTGCGGCCGTTGCAGGGTCAGGCGGATGCCGCGCACACCGAGGAACGGATTCTCCTCCTTGGCGATCGGCCAGTAGGGCAGCGGCTTGTCGCCGCCGACATCCAGGGTACGCACCACCAGCGGCCGGCCGCCCAGGCCGTCGAGCACACGCCGGTATTCGGCTTCCTGGGTCGCTTCGTCCGGTGCCTGCGAGTGCGCCATGAAGATCAGTTCGGTGCGCAGCAGGCCGATGCCTTCGGCGCCCTGCTCCACCGCAGCGGCAACGCCAGCGCTTTCACCGATGTTGGCGAAAACTTCCACCGCGTGACCATCGCCGGTCAGCGCCGGTTCGTGACGTTGTTCGGCCGCCAGACGCAGGCGCTGTTCGCGGGTGTCGCGCTCCTGGAGCGCACGCTGCAAGACCGCCTCATCCGGCGACACATGCAGGCGACCGCGCAAGGCATCGAGCAACAGCGTGGTACCCGATGCCAGCAACAATACCTCGGCCCCCGCGCCGACCAGCGCCGGAATCCCCAGGGCCCGGGCCACGATCGCACTGTGGGCAGTGGCCCCGCCACGGGCGGTGAGAATACCGGCGACCCGCGTCGGATCGAGGCGCGCCACATCCGACGGGCCGACCTCATCCATCACCAGCACATAGGGCTCGTCCGGCTCGGCCAGAGTCTGCACACCGCACAACTGCGCCAGCACCCGCCGGCCAATATCGCGCAGGTCCGCCGCACGCTCGGCCAGCAAGGCATCCTGCAGGGACTCCTGCTGGCGCGCCGCGGCCTCAATCACCGCCATCCAGCCCGCCTCGGCGCTTTCGCCGAGCTTGAGCCGGGAATCGACTTCATCGGTCAGTTCCGGGTCGTCGAGCATTTCCTGGTGGGTGATGAAAATCTCGCGGATCGCCTTGGCCTTGCTGCGCTGGATCAGCGTTTCAATATCCTTGCGGACTTCGCCCAACGCCTCTTGCAGACGCTGGCGTTCGGTGGCGGCAGACTGGCCGCGCAGCGGATAGTCGAATGCCTGGGCCACCTGGACATGGGCCGGGCCAATGGCGATCCCTGGCGCGGCAGCGATCGCCTGGAGCTGGCTGCCTGCGGCGGGAGCCGTCAGGACCACGGGCGGCTCTTCCACCGGGGCGCTGACAACGGCGACTTCCGGCAATGGCTCGACCTCTTCGCCCAGCCCCTCTTCCACGGCGGCCAATAGCGCCGGCAACGCGTCAGCGGCGATGGTCGGCTCGGCAATAAACTCCAGCACCTGACCACGACGGGCGCCGAGGCTGAGCAGCTTGCTCAAGCTTTTCACCGAGACGGCGCTGCCCGGCGCGTCGACGATGCGCACGCGGATATCACCCTCGAAGCTTTTCGCCAATTGCGCCAGCACCTTCGCCGGACGGGCATGCAGGCCGTGTGCATTCGCCAGGCCAATGCGCGCGCTCGGCCAATCGGCCGGCAGCTCGCCTCCGAGCACTTCCAGTACCGCACGGCTGCTGGTGGCGCGGCCCAATTCGTGGCCACGGCCTTCGATCAGCAGTGCACAGAGGCGTTCCAGCAGAGCCTGGTGGGCTTCGCCGAGGCTGGCAAGACAGAACAGACCGTGCAACGGCTGGCCGAGGTAACGGATCGGTTTTTCCGGGGTGACGAAGGCCAGTCCCGGACGCTTGACGGTCTGTTCGCTGTGCAACCACCACAGGCCGTCACCCAACGGCAGCGCCTCGACCTGCTGCAACACCGCAGCAAAACCGTTGCTCACGCAATCGGCCTGGCGCAACAGGCGGGCACCGCGCCAGACCAGCTCTTCAAAATCTTCGGCGACCACACCGAGGCCGATCATCTGCGCGTCCAGCGCCAGTTCCTGCGGCGCGCCCTGCAGCAGTTTCAACAGCGCTTCGGCGCTGCTGGCACGGCGCAGGGCCTGGCCCAGATCGGTTTCACCGAGGGCGCGGGTGAGCAGTTGCAACAGGAGCAGGTGTTCGTCGGATTTCGCCGCGATGCCGATGGCCAGGTAGACGATCTGCCCGTCGCCCCAATCCACGCCCTCGGGAAATTGCAGCAGGCGCACGCCGGTGACATGCACCAGGTCACGGGTTTGCGGCGTGCCGTGGGGAATGGCAATGCCCTGGCCGAGAAAGGTCGAACCTTGCGCTTCACGGGCCTGCAGGCCGGCCAGGTAACCCTCCGCAACCAGGCCGTCGGCCACCAGTGAATCGGCGAGCAGTTGCAGGGCGGCAGATTTGTCCACAGCCGACTGGCCCATGGAAATCTGCTCAACGGTGAGCTCGAGCATGCCTTTCTCCTATTCAGCGTCCACGGCTGGGCGCTAGGTATTGTTTTGAATACATCAGCTTAGGCGCGCGGACCGAACAAGGTGCAACGGTCGTGGGGCAGAACCGTGACACGGGCCGCAATCGCCTGAAAATACGCGTGCTGAAACGTTTAACCCGAAATGTAGGACACGTTACTCGATTATTGTCCGACGTAGAAGCCCTGGCGGTCGGCAACGTGGCATGAGCGGTGGGAAGAGTATGGGGTGATGGGCAAGGCTTGAGGGCCTTTTCGCGGGTAAGCCACGTGCCTGCAAGGGCGCGTCGAACAAGGAATAGGCGTACGACACCAGACAAATCTTGTGTTCGGCTACATCCCTGTAGGAGCCGGACTTGCCCGCGAATGGGCCCTTGAGGCCGCCAAAAGCTTCGCGGGCAAGCCTGGCTCCTACAGAGCGTGATAACCGGTTTTAGCGGCTGCCGGCCGAGGTAGGGACCCTGGACGAACCTTCAAGCAACGCGTCCACTACCGCCCTCGCCATTTCCACCGAGTGCAACATGCCCCAGAACAGGCTGCGCTCTACCGGATTGGCATGCAGGCCGATTTCGTCACCGTTCAACTCGGCAACCTCCAGCAATTTCGATACGTAGCTCAGCGCATCGTGAGCCGTGACGCCGGGTTGAATGGCAAAGAGCATGGGTTTGAGCGGGTCGGCGGGGTCGACGGTTCTGGACAGGGTGACAGCGAGGGAATCAAGCAACCGGGCCGCATCGGGCCGCGAAGGTTTCACAGGTGGGTCGGAAACGGGAGGCGGATCGGGGGTGATTTTCTTGGTCATGGTGAATCTCCAACAGGTTAAGGAGATCTCCACACTTGCTGCGATACAAGGGTGGCGAACTGTACGCAGGTTCGCAGACCGGTCTGTTGGACACCGGCAGGCATAAGCCTCCTGCGCACAGCCCGCCATAACGCAGACATGAAAAAGCCGCTTACGCGGCGCTGTGCGCCAACAGAAACCGCCGGGCTGCGAAACCCGTATCGCTGAATAGGCAGCGACATCAGGAATGTAGACACGGCCACCGACGCACACAACATTCTCCCATGCCTAAAACCCGTAGGAAATATAAGTTCTTTTTGAAAGCTATTTCTCCACGTTACAAGCCGCCCAGACCCCGTGTATCCACCGTGCTGATAAAGCGACGGCGACAGAAGCCCTATTCCTTGAAGCCCATACGCAGGCCCCTTCTCACAGCCATCGGCCAAAAATAGGATACGATCAATAAACATGCAGCCTTGAGCTATAGCCAACAAGGAATTATCCGCTTGAAACTCAGTGATATTGCCCAACTGGCCGGTGTGTCCGTCACCACTGCCAGTTACGTCATCAACGGCAAGGCCGAGCAACAGCGCATCAGCAGCAGTACCGTGGAACGGGTACGGGCGGTGGTCGAGCAATACGGTTTCACCCCCAACCCCCAGGCTGCCGGGCTGCGCAGTCGCAAGACGCACACCCTCGGTTTCATCCTGCCGGATCTGGAAAACCCCAGCTACGCGCGTATCGCCAAACTGCTGGAGCAAGGTGCGCGAGCGCGGGGTTACCAACTGCTGATCGCCAGCTCCGACGATGAACCGCAGAGCGAACGCGAGCTGCTGCAACTGTTCCGCGCCCGCCGCTGCGATGCGCTGTTCGTCGCCAGTTGCCTGCCGGGCGAGGACGACAGCTATCGGCAGTTGCAGGAGCGCGGCCTGCCGATCATCGCCATCGACCGGGAAATGCAACCGGAACACTTCTGTTCGGTGGTCAGCGATGACCATCAGGCCAGCCTGCAACTGACCCGCAGTGTGCTGCAACCGACACCCCGGCATATCGCCCTGATCGGCGCCCGGGCTGAACTGAGCATCAGTCAGCAGCGGTCCGCGGGCTTTCAGGAAGCGCTGGACGGTTTCGCCGGCGAGGTGCTGATCGAGCATGGCGAAGCCTTCAGCCGCGAATGTGGCCGGACGCTCATGGACCAACTGGTCCAGCGCCTGGGCCATCTGCCCGACGCCCTGGTGACTACCTCCTACGTGCTGCTGCAAGGCGTGTTCGATGCCTTGCAGGCGCACCCGCTCAACGCGCAACCGCTGCGCCTGGGCACCTTCGGCGACACGCAGTTGCTGGACTTCCTGCCGCTGCCGGTCAACGCCATGGCCCAGCAGCATCAACTGATCGCGGACAAGGCCCTGCAACTGGCCCTGGCCGCCATTGAGGAAAAGGACTACCAACCCGGCGTCCAGGCCATCGCCCGGACCTTCAAGCAGCGCATCCGCGAGGCTTGAACATGGAACTGATCGACACCCATACCCACCTCGATTTCCCCGACTTCGACACCGACCGCCGCGAACTGCTCGAACGCAGCCGCGCCCTCGGCGTCGGGCGGATGGTGGTGTTGGGGGTCTATCGGGACAACTGGCAGCGGGTCTGGGATCTGGTGCAAAGCGACCCGCAACTGCATGCGGCGCTCGGCCTGCACCCGGTGTACCTGGACGAACATCGCCCGGGCGATCTGGACGACCTGCGCGACTGGCTGGATCGCCTGGCCGGCCACCCACAACTGTGCGCAGTGGGCGAATTCGGCCTGGACTATTTTCTCGCGCAACTCGATCGTGAACGCCAGCAAGCGCTGTTCGAGGCGCAACTGAAGCTGGCAGCGGATTTCGAGCTGCCTGCGCTGCTGCATGTGCGGCGTAGCCATGCCGCGACTATCGCTACGCTCAAACGCTTTCGCCTGGCGCGGGGCGGGATCATCCATGCCTTTGCCGGCAGCCGCGAGGAAGCTCGGGAATACCTCAAGCTGGGCTTCAAGCTCGGCCTCGGCGGTGCCGGCACCTGGCCGCAGGCGCTGCGCCTGAGCAAGGTGATCGCCGAGCTGCCGCTGGAGGCCGTGGTGCTGGAAACCGATTCGCCGGACATGGCCCCGGTGATGTTCCCCGGCATGCGCAACAGCCCGGAACACCTGCCGGCCATTTGCGCCGCCCTCGCCGAACTGATGGGCATCAGCCCGCAGACCCTGGCCGCCACCAGCAGCGCCAACGCCTGCGCGCTGTTCAACTGGTCAGCGACTCCGGCCTGAACGTTCGCCAGGGCTTCACACCCGAAAGGCCCCGATCAGTTGCTTCAACTCGACCACTTGGGCCGATAGCTGCCGACTGGCACTTTCGGTCTGGTGTGCACCCTCGGCAGTCCGCTCGCCAGCCCGATTGATCTCGACGATGTTCTGGTCGATGTCATGGGCCACTGCGGTCTGCTGTTCAACGGCAGCGGCGATTTGCTGGTTCTGGTCAACGATCATGCCCACCGCACCCAGGATATTTTCCAGCGCCCGTTGGACTTTTTCCGACTGCCCGACCGTCCCATCGGCCATCTGGTGACTGACGCCCATGGCCTTGACTGCCGCGCCGACACCGCTGTGCAGCTTGCCAATCATCTGCTCGATCTCTTCGGTCGATTGCTGAGTGCGTTTGGCCAAGGTGCGGACCTCGTCGGCCACCACGGCAAAACCGCGTCCCTGCTCGCCGGCGCGCGCAGCTTCGATGGCGGCGTTCAGAGCCAGCAGATTGGTCTGCTCGGCAATGCTCTTGATCACGTCGAGGATCTGGCTGATGGACTGGCTGTCGATCGCCAACTGATTGATGACCTGCACCGACTGGTCAATTTCACCGGCCAACTGGACGATACAGCCCTGTTGCGACTCCACCAGGGCCCGACCGCTGAGGGTTTCGTCATTGACGCGGTGAGCACTGCTGACCGCCACCGCAGCGCTGCGTGCCACCTCCTGGGCACTCGCCGACATCTGGTTCATGGCCGTGGCGACCTGCTCGATCTGACTGCGCTGGCCGGCTACCGCCTGATTGCTGCGAGCCGATACTGACTCCACTTGTCCGGCCTGGCGTTCGACTTCGCCAACGGTATCTCCAACGCGCTCGATCAGATCGTGGATCTTCGCCACGGTACCGTTGAACACAGCGCCCAACTCACCCAACTCGTCGCGGCTGTGGGCCACGAAGTTGACCGTCATGTCCCCCGCCGCGACCTTGTCCATCATATGGCCCAGGCGCCGCAGCGTGGTACGGGTCGAGACGTAGAAACCGCCGTAGAGATAGACGATCGAGAGAAACACTACCGCCAGCGCCGCCACCAGCAGGAGCATTTGCAGGCGTTTCTGCTGCAGACGCTGCTGCAGTTCCTGGCCGAAGTAGGCCAGGGTCGCATCATTGAGCTGGTAGGTCTGGGCCATCACGCTACTGATCTGCTCATAAAACGCCGACCAGGGCGCGTCCAGGGTGTCGGCCATCACGACCTGCTCCTCGAACAGCTCGCTGGCCTTTTTCAGCGAGGCATGACTGGCGCTGGCCAGTGAGTCCAGCGCCGTGTGGGCATTGCGACTGCCGCCCAGCGCATCCTGCAGCCTGAGGGCATATTCGGCCTGTAGCTTTTCGAGCTGTTGCAGTAACTCGTCGAAGCGGGTGCTTGATGAGGAATTGAGAAATCCCTGACCCAGGGAATAGGCGCCCATGGCACGACCTTCACCAAGGGTCTGGGTGACTTGCGGCGTGACACTGGTGATCAATTCGCTCAACTGGCGCAGGTCGCTTTGCCCATCGCGGCTGAGCCCTGACTGGCTGGCGACGATCTTGGCGAAGATCTGGGCCTTGCCCAGCAGCTTTTCGATCAGCGCACTTTTGCTTTGCAGGGAGGTTTCGCTTTGCTGGGCCTTGAGTGCAGCAATCAATTCATCGCGCTTGCTGGTGAACAATACCAGTTGTTCCGGATCGCCGGTTACCGCCGTCAGGCCTTGCAGGCGGGCTAATACGTTTTGTTCGAGTTGGCTGATCCGCCCTTCCAGATCGCCGGCCTTGCCGGATTGACCGAGCACGGCATTGATCTGCACCTGGTTGTTCAGGGTTTCCAGATCTCGACGTAGGGTCAGGCTGCTGCCGAGCAGATCCAGGCTTTGCAGCTCGACTTCGGTTGCGGAGAACTCGCGGTAGGAATCACGAACCAGATAGAAGCTGGTCACCAGCATCGGCAAGAAGAACAGCACGCTGATCAGGCTGAACTTGCGTCCGAAACTCAGGCGATTCATCAGGGTGACGGCGGGCAATAGCAGACTTTTCACTAGAACGCTCCCTTCCTGTTATTTTTATCATGGCGACCACAGCGAGGCATACAGCCAGTACCCGTAGCGACTGCCTGTATAACGTAATTTGGAAGGAGTTTTTGTAACTTAAAGTTAACCGACCCTAGGAGTCAGCGCTGACGGGCCGGCGCTTTCGCGCCTGAACCCAGCGCCCACGGGTTCTGTGATGTATACAGAAAATGGGCCCGGCACGGCCCTGGGGGAAGCGGATTTATCCGCGAATCCACCAGAACAGGCAACGCCAATCGCTAGTGGCCTGAGTGGCTACTAGCGAATCAACACCGTCCATAAAGCAAACCCGGCATACCAGAGCACCGCTGCCCGCAGCAGCAGTTCCCAGAGGCTGTCCAGGCTGGAGACGCCGTCCGGGCCCTCGGCCGAGGCGGGGACTTCACCGGCCACGCGCCCGACCTTTTCGATCAGTTGCCGGGCACTGATGTCCCAGTTGAGCAGTTCGTGCAGCATGATCCGGCTGACCGCGACAAAGTTGCCGACCAACGCCAGGCTCGCCGCCAACAGCCGCACCGGCAGCCAGTCGAAGGCATGGCGCAGCAAGGTGGCACGCTCGGCCAGCGCAGGGTTCTGGCTGTGCTCCGCCGCCAGGGCGAGCAGGCGATAACTCAAGGCCGCCACCGGCCCGAGCAGGAAGTACCAGAAGATCACCGCAAAGAAACTCTGGTAGGCCTGCCACAGCAGATAGCCCTGGACCTTCTCCAGCAGTTCTTCGCCATTGTCGGCGCAGGTCAGGTCCATGTCGCGCCGGGCCACATGGACGCCGGCCTGCAGATCACCGCGCCGCCAGGCATCGCGGAACGGCCCCAGCGCTGCCAACAGATCACCGCGCCCCAGGCTGTAGACCACCACCAACAGGTGCACCGGCAACGCCAGCAAGCCATAGGCCACCGGCTGCAGCACCATCAACAGCAGGGCCAGCAGAAGCACTGGCAACAGCACCAGAAGCCCCAGGATCAGCCAGGGATGTTGACACCAACGCGGGCTGGCTTCGAGTCTGGCCAGTTCGCCCAGCCAGGCGCCATCACGCTGGACACGCTGGCGCAAGGCCGAGAACTTCTCGATCCAGACCGCCAGCAGCAGCACCAGAAAACTCATTGCGATTCTCCTTCTTCCAGCAGGGCAGCGCGAAAACGCTGCCAATCAAAGCCCGCACCCGGGTCGGTCTTGCGTCCGGGAGCGATGTCACTGTGACCGCAAATCCTTTGCGGGGTGATGGCCGGGTAGGCCGCCATCAGCTGACGAGTCAAGGTAATCAGCGAATGGTACTGCGCCTCGGTGAATGGCAGATCATCGGTGCCTTCCAACTCGATGCCCAGGGAAAAATCGTTGCAGGTTTCGCGCCCTTCGAAACTCGACACGCCCGCATGCCAGGCCCGTCCCAGACAGGAGACAAATTGCGTGACCTGGCCGTCACGTTCAATCAGAAAATGCGCAGATACGCGTAAATGGGCGATACCTTCAAAGTAGGAGTGTTCCGAAATATCCAGACGATTCTGGAAAAACTCCTGTACTTTTCCGGTAGCAAATTGCCCCGGCGGCAGGCTGATGTTGTGGATCACCAACAGGGAAACTTCCCCTTCGGGGCGCTCGTTGAAGTTGGGCGAAGGACAGTGAACGACCTCCTGGCACCAACCCGTGGCGGGATCCAGCTGCATACAGATTCCTTCGAGGATGAAAGCGACAGCCCCAGTATGCCGTGAGATCAACCGCTATGGGCAGCGACTGCGCAGAAAAACCTCAGCGGCTCTTCAGCCGCCGCAGGTTGCCGATGACAGACGCCAGGGCGCGGTCGAACAACTGCGTGTCGTCCAGCAGACGGACCGCGCCGCGACGAAATTCGACGGCCAGTCCCTGGGCAGTACGCTCCAGTACCTTCATGCCGGTACGGTTGACAAAAATGTACTTTCCGGTGGGCTCGACGATCGCCGCCAATTTACAGCGCAGGACAGACTCCTCGTCCTCGCGGATCTCGACCCAGTTGCCGATCCGCAACTGTCGTACCCACACCAGACCGGCATCGTCCTCCGGCAATGCGACCACACGCTCCTCGCGGTGGCTGTCATCGGCCGCACTCAGGACAATTTCCTCCAGCACCTCGACCATCGCCGGTTGTTGCGCATCGCTCGCCACCGGTTCGACACTCTGCTTGGCCAGGCGCTGGAAAACCTGGACGTGCAGACTTTCCAACTGACTGAAGAATTCGCTGGTGGCAAACGGATCGAACGCCGCGCTGGCCAGGCCGTCACGCAGCGCCTTGAGCAGGCCGGGCACCAGTTCGAGCAAACGCGGACGCGCATCTGCCAAGCCCTGGGGATCGGCGCTCCAGATCAACTCGTCCATGGTTTGCAGGCCGGCCTGCCATTCGGCCGACTGCTCACTGTGCTTGAGCCAGACCAGCAGCAACACTTTGCTCCAGGCCTCTTGCAGCAAACGCACCACGACTTCGGGCAGGGTTCTGCCCAGCAGCCGCTCGTTCAACACTTCCTGGACCCGTTGCCGTGCCAGCTCGGCCTTGGCCCGGCCCTCTTCGGCATCGCGGGTGCGTTGTTCGAGCAGTTCGCTGCGGCGACGCTCATCGCTGGTGAAGGCGAGGAAATCCGTCAGCAACTCGGTGAAAATCGCCGGGTCGTCGACAAAATCATTCAGCAGCCGCTGCACGATCTGCTCGATACGCAGGTACAGGACGTCACGCTGATAATCGTCGCGAGCCCCCCAACCCAGGGACGCCGAGGCGATTTCGTTGAGCAGGCGTCGGGCCGGGTGGCTGCCACGGCTGAAAAAGCTCTTGTCCACCACCGCCACTTTCAACATCGGGATCTGCAGGCGCCCGATCAGCGCCTTGAGGCAGTCCGGCAGGGTGCGGTCGTCGAGGATGAATTCAAAGAGCATCGCAATCAGGTTGATCACGTCCTCGTCGACGCCGCCCACCACCCGCGATTTGCCACTCTTGACGCTGACGCGGGTGAGCAATTGCTCCAGTTGATTGCGCAGGTCGAAATCGTCCGCTGCCGCCTGGGCCGGCACGTATTGCTGCAGGTGTGACAGCAGCCGCAGCAGGTCGCGGGTGGAAATCGGCTGGACTTCCGAGGCGGCGTCCAGCTTGGGGGCGACACTGCCACGCACATGCAGCAAGAGTTCCTGCAGGGCCGAAAACACTTCCTGAACGCTGGCATCGAGTGATGATGCGCCCGACGCCTCACCCTGGCTGGAGCGTGCGCTCGCCACCGGACGATCGGAAGCGCGACGGGCCGGCGCGGCCTTGAGCTCGGGCAATACGCCGGTGGCAATCAGCAACTGATTGGCTTCGGCATACAAATGATCGGCGTCGCTCAAGACATACTTTTCGAACAGCTTGAGGATGATCAGCTTGACCTTGATCTCCACGCCGAGGTCACGCCCGGCCTCGAGGAAATACTCGCAAAGCATCGCCGGGCCCATGGGGTTGCTCTGATCATCGAGACGCCGGGTGATCAACGCATTCAGACGAGCGGTCAGTTGCCCGAGGGCCAGGCCATCGCGACTGAGGACCTTGGCGACCATTGCATCCAGCGCGACCGTTTTTTCCAGCTCATCATTCGGAACCAGTGCCAATTTGTCGTAGGACATCGGCGCAGCCAGTGTCACCTCATGAACGTCATACTGGTCCAGAGCGGCGAATGCCTCGGCAAAGCGCTCGTGGAAGCCGCGCTCGATGTGCTTGCGCTTGAGCCGCAGGTCGCGCATGGCTTCGAAGAAGGTGTTCTGATCGACGTTGTTCAGCGCCCTGTCGGCCATTTCGAACAGCGTGTCGTCGGCATTATCGAACAACGCCTGCAAGCCTTGTCGCAGTTGCAGGGCCGCCTTGTCGCGGACCTGAATCAGAACCACGGGCAAACGGGCGAGCGGCGACGGCGTCGCTCGTTCTTCGGTGGCCTTGTGCAAAGGCACGACCTTCCCGTCATTGTGCATCCAAGCCTCCCACTGCGGTTCTTTGATTCGGCGTGAACAATCGGTTTGCGCGCGATGTTGGTGTAGTCGCTCGCAAACCGCTCTCGGCGGCTGCAAAGGCGGCCGTCGGTGTCGATAATCGGGGGAATCACAGATACGTCAAAGCTATGACGCCAATTACAAGTCATATTATCTTGCAAAAGATGTCACTTTTGCCAGCGAACTCTGCAACTCGTTTTCACCCTGTCGTTGAGTAGACCGCCGAAGACGTGAAAACGCTCACGGCAAACGACAAAATGCAGGCTCGCCGGCCCAGGTCGATGGACGCGCCTTGGGTTGGCGGGCGCCTGGCCCCTATAATCGGGCGACTTTGTTTGTGGAGCCCGTTATGCCGAATCTACGCCTCGCCGACCTGACCGCCGAAATCGAAGCCAACGTACGCCGTGCGCTGCTCGAAGACATCGGCAGCGGCGACATCACCGCCCAACTGATCCCCGCCGAACGGCTGGCCAAAGCCACCATCATCACCCGCGACGAGGCAACCATCGCCGGAACCGCCTGGGTCGATGCGGTGTTCCGCCAGCTCGACCCACGGGTCGCGGTGCACTGGCAGGTCGGCGATGGCGAACGGGTCAGCCCGAACCAGGCGCTGTTTCACCTCGAAGGCCCGGCGCGCTCGCTGCTCAGTGGCGAACGCAGTGCGCTGAACTTTCTGCAGATGCTGTCGGGCGTCGCCACCCATGCGCGCTACTACGCCGACCAGGTCGCCGACACCCAGGTCAAACTGCTCGACACCCGCAAGACCTTGCCGGGCCTGCGCCTGGCGCAGAAGTACGCGGTGACCTGCGGCGGCTGTCACAACCATCGCATCGGCCTGTACGACGCCTTTCTGATCAAGGAAAACCACATCGCCGCCTGCGGCGGGATTGCCCAGGCCGTCAGCGCGGCGCACAAGATCGCTCCGGGCAAGCCGGTGGAAGTCGAAGTGGAAAGCCTGGACGAGTTGAAGGAAGCGCTGGCGGCCGGCGCCGATATCATCATGCTCGACGAACTGAGCCTGGACGACATGCGCGAAGCCGTGCGCCTGAATGCCGGCAAGGCCAAGCTGGAGGCCAGCGGCGGCATCAATGAACAGACCCTGCGGCCGATCGCCGAGACGGGCGTCGACTATATCTCGATTGGCGCGATGACCAAGGATGTGAAGGCGGTGGACCTGTCGATGCGCTTGAGCCTCTGACCGCCACCGCACCTCTGGGTGCGGCACTCAGTGCAACTGAAAGTGCCGCGCCTCATGCTCCAGCAACCACTGCTTGGCCACCAGCCCACCACCAAAACCGGTGAGCGTGCCGTTGCTGCCGATCACCCGGTGACAAGGCACGATCACCGGCACCGGATTGCGCCCGTTGGCCGCACCCACCGCCCGTGACGCCTTGGGTCGGTTGATCTGCTGGCTGATCTGCCCATAGCTGGTGACGCCGCCATAGGGAATGGTCACCAATGCGTCCCACACCTCACGCTGAAAAACCGTCCCCTGCATGTTGAGTTTGAGATCGAACACCAGGCGCTCACCGGCGAAATACTCCTCCAGTTGCCGCCGCACCGGCGCGAGTTTTTCCGGCGAGTGCAGCCAACCGGCCAATGGCGTCTGGGGCCGGTAATCCAGCTCGAAACGTAGCTCGCGCAGACCGTCGTCATCGGCCACCAGCATCATCGGCCCGATGGGCGAAGGGATCACGTCGTAATAGATCGGGTGTGTTGTCATTTGCGGCTCCTGCGTATCAATTCCGACGCCACGGCCTGGCGCCACAGGTACATGACCGAGTACGCCCGCCATGGGCGCCAGTCTTCGGCCAGGGCTTCCAGGGCCCGGGTACTCAATGGTGGCCCTTGCGTGACCACTTCCCGACGCAGGATCAGGTCTGCAGCGGGGAACGCATCCGGGTGATTGAGCACCCGCATGGCAATGTAATGGGCGGTCCACTCGCCGATACCCGACAAAGAGACCCAGTTGCGTACGAAATCCTCCAGACGCTGCTCGGTGCGAAAATTCACCCGCCCATCGAGCAGAGCCCGGGCGATGCCCTGGATCGTCGCGGTGCGGGCCCGGGTAACGCCGATGGCGCCCAGGTCGGCCTCGAGCAGTTGCTCCGGTGTCGGGAACAGTCGGTCCAGTCCGGGCGCGGGTGGTGCTTCAATGACGCTACCAAAACGACTCAACAGGCGCGCGGCCAAGGTGCGTGCCGCGGCAACGCTGACCTGCTGCCCCAACACCGCCCGCACCGCAACCTCGAAACCGTCCCAGCCGCCGGGCAAGCGCTGCCCGGGATAACGCTCGACCAACGGCGCCAGCACGGGGCTCGCGCCCAGGGTGGCGACAATCGCCTGCGGATCGGCATCCAGATCGAACATCCGCCGAATCCGCGTAACCACCGGCAGCATCTGTGCCGGTGGCACATTGAACAACTCCAGTTTCAGCGCACGTGCTTCGCCGGGCCAGGGGCTGACGTGCAGCCAACTGGGCGACTCGATGCTGCCGAATACCCGGCGATAGCTGTCCGCCTCGACCACCTCGATACCGGGCAAGGCGCGACCGGCGAGAAAGGCGAGCAGCGCCGTGAAATCGTAGGGCGGCCGATAGCCCAGACGCAGCACCAGAGCATTGCCGGCAGACGTCTTGGGCTTTCGTCGCAACTCCCGGGGCGCGACATGATTGGCCTCGGCAAAGGCCGAATTGAACCGACGCAGACTCTGAAAGCCGGAAGCCAACGCCACCTCGGTGATCGGCAGGGCGGTTTCGGTCAGCAGTTGCTTGGCGAACAGCAGGCGCTGAGTCGCATGCACCGCAATGGGTGAGGCCCCCAGGTGCTGGACAAACAGCCGGCGCAACTGCCGCCCACCGACGTCCAGTCGCGCGGCCAGTTCGTCCAGCGAGTGCTCGGCAAGAAAACCCTCATGGATCAGCTTCAGCGCCCGGGCGACCCGATGTTCGCCGTGCAGCCAGACACTATTACCCGGCGCCAGCTCCGGGCGGCAGCGCAGGCAAGGCCTGAAGCCCAGGGCCTCGGCAGCCGCGGCACTGGGGTAGTACTGCACGTTCTCGACCTTGGGCGGCCGCGCCGGACAGACCGGCCGGCAATAGATCCGGGTACTGAGCACAGCGGTGAAGAACACCCCATCGAACCGCGCATCGCGGCTCAAACGAGCCTTCTCGCAGATATCGGCGGTGGGAAAGGGTGCAGTGATTGTCCTGTTCATGGGCGCAGGTTAGCACCGCGCGGAGAATCGAACTCGCCGTTTTCGGACAGCAATGCCCAGAGTTGTCGCACGTCCCCCTCATGGCTTATCGAGCGGCTCAGGCATGAATCCCTTGCAGTGATCGACTCCCCGGACACCTTGAGCTTAAAGAGCTCCTGCTTCCGTCTGCTTCCAGGAATCAAGCGCCTGGACTCGCCTAAACCACTGCTGGAGGTTTGGCAGATCCGTTACGGGGAATTTGCTGCGGTGCTGGTCAGCGAGTGGTGCGGCGATAGCAAAATCGGCGAGCGAAAGACCGGTTTCGCAAATCCATTCCCGATTACCCAGATGCGCGTCAAGAATTCTCGCGGCCTCAGTCATAAGCTGTTCTCCGTGAGCAACCTCAATGGGGTCGGGCGAACCCATTCCAGCCAAAGACTTGATCGAGTTCTCCCAATTAAGAATACTGGCGCCCGGCATGAAGTACTGCCCACACCAGAAAAGCCAGCGGTTAACGTCCGCACGGCCACGGGGATCGACAGGGTAAATGGTTTGGCCTGGGGTCATATCCGCCAAGTACTGCATGATGGCGTAAGACTCCCAAAGAGCAAATCCATCATGTTCGAGAACTGGAACCTGATGATTCGGGTTAAGTTTCAGAAACTCTGGAGAGTTCTGCTCCCCCTTGAACAGGTTCACCAACACGAGATCGACTTTGATTTCGAGGTGCTGTACGGCCATCAGCACCCGCCGGCTGCAAGTTGATACGGGGTGGTAGTGAAGACGCATGGTTTCCTGCTCCTTGTCTAGTGATCAACGCAGCCATTATTGCCCTGCACACTGACAGAAAGTGTCAGTAGTGATGCAATGCGTGCTTGCTGTCCGCTCCTGTCAGCCGCCGCTATCAGCATGATCCATGGGGCTGCAGTCCTGCCCAGGGCTTGAGGGCAATCAGCTCTTTGACTTACCGCCCAATGATGGCAGGATCTCGTTGAGATCCACTCCTCAACAAAGCCATTCATGTCTCGCACAGAACGATTATTTGACTTGATTCAGACCCTGCGAAGCCATCGGTTTCCAGTGACTGGCAATCATTTGGCCAAAGAACTGGGGATAAGCGTTCGTACGCTTTACAGAGATATCGCAACACTTCAGGGGCAAGGTGCCAATATTGAAGGAGAGCCAGGACTTGGTTACGTATTACGCCCTGGCTTCATGCTCCCGCCATTAATGTTTACCGAAGAGGAAATAGAGGCCCTTGTCTTGGGCTCTCGCTGGGTGTCCGAGCGGGCCGACCTTCAACTAAGTAGAGCCGCAAAGGTAGCCTTGTCAAAAATAGCTTCTGTATTACCCCAAGACCTGCGAACCGAACTGGATGCCAGCTCATTGATGGTTGGCACAGTCGCTCAAACAGAAACAGAGGCCATCGATCTGTCGCAGATTCGCCGAGCCATTCGAATCGAGCACAAGGTACAGATCAAGTACCTGGATCTGAAGGGAGCCCGTTCAGAGAGAACGATCTGGCCCGTTGCGCTGGGCTATTTTGACCAGGTTCGGATGCTTGCCGGGTGGTGCGAACTACGGCAAGAGTTCCGTCACTTCAGGACGGATCGCATATCGGCCTTGAGAGTAGAGCCCGAGCGCTACCCTCGTCGGAAGCAGATCTTGCTTAAAGAATGGCGCGAGGTGGACATTCTTCAGCGCATTCAGCGAGCGCGCCAGCCTTTGTCTTAGCGTGCTTGGCGCGGCCCTGAGGTCTACGCATACAGGCAGTGAAACGGCCGACTTCTGCGAGCCCCATGCAGGCCCACCCCAAAAACAAAAAAGGCCTGCATCACTGCAAGCCTTGATTGTTCTGGTGCCGGAGATAGGAATCGAACCTACGACCTTCGCGTTACGAGTGCGCTGCTCTACCGACTGAGCTACACCGGCGTGGCGCTAACGCTAGCACCAGGCGACGAACGGAGCAAGCTACTCGGGCTTGATCGCGATGACACCCTGGGCCCAGAAGCGGGGTTGGAAGTGCCCGCCGTATTGCTGCTGATAGAGCTTGTTGCGCTCGTCCAGGTGCGGCAAGTCACGGATCACCACGTAGACCAGGAACAGCACGGCGGCGCTGCTGATGCCCATCCAGGACCAGTGGATAAAGGCATTGGGTTTGGTGGGGTCACTGTTCCAGACATGAATGCCCATCAGCCATCCGACCACCAGGGACAGCCACAACTGGGAGTACGGCATGACAATCACCCCGTCGACCATCGATTGGGTCAGGGCGCCGATCAGGCTGGCGAACAGGCAGACGCGCAGCAGATCGACCGGGTCGTTGGAGTCGGCGCGTTCGCGGACCAGGCGGAAAGTGGCCCAGAGTCCGCGGCCGACCAGCCACATCACCAGCAGGGTGGAAGGGATACCCCACTCGCAGGCCCATTGCAGAATGGCCTGGTGCGGGTGGGCGGCGATGGGGTTGTGGATATCGGCGAAGTGCATGGGGCCGAAGCCGAGCCAGGGACGTGCGCGGATCATGTCCCAGGCTTGTTGCCAGATCACGTCACGGGCAGAGAGCGAGGTGGTCAATCGATCGCCGGCAAAGTTCAGCACTGTAAGGCCGAGATGATCAGCCAATACGCCAAATATAAACCAGAACAGCAACAGGCCAGTTGCAGCTGCCGGTAATTGCCATGAGAACCAACGTCTACCGCTGCGCCCGCAAATGACCATCAGGCATCCGGCGACGCCCATACCGAGCCAGGTGCCACGCGTACCACCCGAGATCGCGATCATCCACCAGATAGCCAGCAGCACGAATACCCAGAGCCGGGTGGTGCGTTTACTCGCCAACAGTAATGGAAGGGACAGCAGCGGCAGGGTAAAGGTCTGGAACTGGCCGTAGAAGCGCTTGTTCGAGAAGCCTCTCAGGAACGTATCGGCGTCCAGCGTGCCGACACCGGAGGAAAGCGAATGAAACGCCAAAGTCAGGAAGTCGAAACTTTTGAAGGCGCAGATGAACACGATGAAGAGCATCAGCACCCGATCGAGAGAAACGTCATCTGACCGGCGCGTATGGGCGATGGCTCCGGCACAGAGACAACCTGCCGTGATCAGAGCCACTTCCGCGAAAGCCCAAAGCGGTTGGTGCGAGCGCAGAGAAGAAATGGTACCTATTACCAGAACCGATCCACAGCCCAGAACAACAGGCTGATCAACCAAGCGTGGTGAATAGGGTCTCCGCCAGCACAGGAGAAAGACAAACGCGGTACCGGCCACCATGATCTGTCCAAGGCGCTGAACCGTATGCTCACCAAAACCGCGCCCGAGCACCATCATGCCCAAGAGGAACAGGGCGAATAACAACCAGATTCTTGTTCGTCCAGCACGAGCGACGTTCATCAGGGGTATCGAAACATCCATATCAAGCAGTCTCGAGAAAGCTCACTTTTTCGGGAGCAGCATCAAAGGTGTTTGAGGGCGTGCGCGGTCGCAGGCAAGCTGGCTGCCTTTATTGCACCCCAGTTCAAGGTAGTGCTGGGCCTCATCATTCTGCCCCAAGCTTCTCAAGGCGTCCGCCATGCCCAAGTAAGGTGTTGTGTAATTAGGTCTGAGACTTATAGCTCGCTCGAACTCCAACTTTGCTTCTGCGGCCTTGCCACGCAAAAGAAAAATCTTTCCTCGCTGATAATGGGCGTATTCATATTTCGGCTTCAGCGCGACTGCCTTTTCAATATTTTCCGAGGCCAAATCAACGAACCCCATATTGAGGTAACTGATACCCAGATTGTAATAAACGCGGTAACCGCCAAAAAGCCCTGGCTTGTCGCCTTGGCCTTCATAGTATTGCACTGCTTCATTCCACAACAACACAGGTGCAGACAAGGTCATCAGGCGATCATAGGAGAGCCCAAATAGGTAAAGTGCAAACACAGGAATCAAAGTGACCAGATAAATCTTCTTGAGTCGCCGCAACCCCAACGCCAAGGCAATAAATAATCCCGGTATCCAGAGATAGCTGCGATACAGTACAAAAGGCTCCTGCAATCGCACTGATACCAACTCTGTGGCAAACAGCACCCATGGGAACAATAGTGCGAACCCCAAAAGACCTTTACTCATACCACGCAGCAGCAACACGAAGGCTGCCAAGCCATAGGCAAAAAACGCCACCAGACCAGCCCAAGCCCACCAGACACCATACCCCAGAGGAAAAGGCACCCGAAGATCGAGCCCCATGGTACTCCCCTGAGGCAAAATCAGAATCGAGAGGTATTTGAAGAAAAGCCCCATCTGGTTGAGCACGCTCAACACATACAGCGAACCATTCGGCTGGAATGCTTCATCACTGAGCACTTCCTCACTCTTGAGCTCATAGGCATTGCCGATCAAACCCTTGGCCCAAAATACAACTGACAGGGCAAAAATGCCCTGGACCGCCAGCACTGTAAAAACTTCCCTAGTATCAAACGAAACGGAGAGTCGGCTACGACGGTGCAATACCCACAACAGGAAACACAATGCCGGCAACATCACGGCATGCTCTTTGGCATACAGGGAAAAGAAAATGCAAAGGCAGGACATCCAAAGCGCCCAGCGTCTTCCACACAGCCCCTGCCAGAACGCCCATAGTCCCAACAGGCCAAAAAGAGTGGCACACACTATAGTGCGCTGGACTAGGTAACCCTGAGCCTGGATGGCCAACGGATGTACGGCGAATAGAAAAGCGACAATAAAGGCCGCGGTATCTGTACTCAGAAAAAAAGAGGTTCGTCTCTCCAGGCTGTTGAGAAGCTGACGAATAAGTCCGAAAACCACTAAGGCCGTGCAGCCATGAAGAATCAGATTCTCCACTCGCAACCAGATGATCTTGTCACTGAGATAGACGAAGCTGGCGGCCATGGAGTGGTACACCCATAACCGTGGAGCAAGGCTAAAGCCCATGGATAGCATGGAGCTAGGAATACCTTCCCCGAAAAAGGCCTCATCATCAAAAACCAAGGGATTATTCAAGAAGGGAAAGCAAAGTATCAGCAACAGGCCAGCAGAAAAAACGACAAGCAACAAAAAAAACAATCGGCGCGAGACCATAGCGTTCCTAATTATTTAGCCGTTCAAACGCTTAGCGCTCATGAAACTGGCACTCTTTAAAGTGAATACCAGTTTCATTTCACTACGCTGGATTATTAGGCCCCACGTAAGTATTCAATATCATTTACAAGTGTTAGCCGCTGCACAGGTGCCAGTCTGAGCCCAAGTGATATTACCAGCATTGAGAGTAGGTGTGAGGATAGTTGTCCAGTTACCCGCAGCATTAGTCCCCGTCAAACTGATTGTACCGTCAGTTACAGAACCAGACGCGAAGTTAGGAGTGGCAGCAGGGATGGCAGGGATACCATTGGAACCTGCCGTACAGTTGGTTTTAGTACCTAGATCATTAATGCAGACCGCCACGGCCGTCTTATAGGCGTCAGCCATAGTATTCACTTCGGCAAAGCGGGCCTTCTGCGTGTAGCTGTTATACGCTGGCAACGCAATCGCCGCCAAAATCCCGATAATCGCCACAACGATCATCAGTTCGATCAAGGTGAAACCCTTTTGAGCATTCATATTTCGTCTCCAGACGTGAAAAGGCCGTATGGCTCATGTACTCCAAAGCACGCCCCGTGCCATGCCTCATCGGGTTGCCCCACGCCTGCGACAGAGCCCTCGCTTCGCCTGAATACTGCTCCAGAACAACAAAACCTGACATTTTTTGTCACCTACCACTCCCCGATTTGGCACCACCGCCCGACTACGCTATAAAACTCGCAATGTCTGTATCTGGTGCCTCAATGAACGATATCGCCCTCTCCGGTCTGGCCAAGCAATTGGTGGCGGCCGAGCTGATTACCGACAAGAACGCTCAGCAGGCGTATCAGCAAGCCCAACGCAATCGGATGTCCCTGGTCAGCTACCTGGTCCAGAACAAGCTGGTAAAAAGCCGCGAGGTCGCGGAGATTGCCTCCGAGCATTTTGGTGTCGCCCTGCTCGACCTGAGTTGCCTCGACAAGGAAAGCCAGCCCAAGGGCCTGGTCAGTGAAAAACTGATCCGCCAACACCATGTCCTGCCTCTATGGCGGCGCGGCAACAAGTTGTTCGTCGGCATCTCCGATCCGAGCAACCATCAGGCGATCACCGATATCCAGTTCAGCACCGGCCTCAACACCGAGGCGATCCTGGTCGAGGATGACAAGCTTACCGACGCCATCGACAAGTTCTTCGACAGCAACACCACTGGCCTTGAAGACATGGCCGATGTCGATCTCGAAGGCCTGGACATCGAATCGATCGATGACAAGAAAAACGATCCCATCGCCGGCCAGGATGCCGACGACGCCCCCGTAGTGCGCTTCGTCAACAAAATGCTGCTGGATGCGATCAAGGGCGGTTCTTCCGACCTGCACTTCGAACCTTATGAGAAAATCTACCGTGTGCGCCTGCGTACCGACGGCATGCTCAGGGAAGTCGCCCGGCCGCCAATTCACCTGGCCAGCCGAATCGCCGCACGCCTGAAGGTCATGGCCAGCCTGGATATTTCCGAGCGCCGCAAACCCCAGGACGGTCGGATCAAGATGCGTATCTCGAAGACAAAGGCCATCGACTTCCGGGTCAACACCCTGCCGACCCTGTGGGGCGAAAAGATCGTGATGCGGATCCTCGATCCGTCCAGTGCCCAGATGGGCATCGATGCCCTGGGTTATGAGCCGGATCAGAAAGACCTGTACATGGCCGCGCTGAAGCAGCCACAGGGCATGATTCTGGTGACCGGCCCCACCGGGTCGGGTAAAACCGTTTCGCTCTATACCGGCCTGAATATCCTCAACACCGTGGATATCAATATCTCCACTGCCGAAGACCCGGTGGAGATCAACATGGAAGGCATCAACCAGGTCAACGTCAACCCGAAACAAGGGCTGGACTTCGCCCAGGCGCTGCGCTCATTCCTGCGCCAGGACCCGGATGTGATCATGGTCGGCGAGATCCGCGACCTGGAAACCGCCGAAATCGCGATCAAGGCGGCCCAGACCGGCCACATGGTGCTGTCGACCCTGCACACCAACAGCGCGGCGGAAACCCTGACCCGTCTGCAGAACATGGGCATTCCCGGCTTCAACATCGCCACCTCGGTCAGCCTGATCATTGCCCAGCGCCTGGCGCGCAAACTGTGCCCGCACTGCAAGAAGGAAATCGACATTCCCCAGGAGACGCTACTGAAGGAAGGCTTCCCAGCGGATCAGATCGGCACATTCAAGGTCTACGAACCTGTAGGCTGCGATCAGTGCAACGGCGGCTACAAGGGCCGCGTGGGGATTTATGAAGTGGTGAAGAACACCCAGGAACTGCAACGGCTGATCATGGCTGAAGGCAACTCGATCGAGATCGCCGACCAGATGCGCAAGGAAGGCTTCAACGACCTGCGCACCTCGGGCTTGCGCAAGGCCATGCAGGGGCTGACCAGCCTGGAAGAAGTCAACCGGGTGACCAAGGACTGATTCATGGCGACGAAAGCGGTAAAAATCAGCACTTACGCCTGGGAAGGAACCGACAAGAAAGGCACCAAGGTTTCCGGCGAACTCACCGGCCACAATCCGGCCCTGGTCAAGGCGCAGTTGCGCAAGCAGGGGATCAATCCGGGCCGGGTTCGCAAGAAAGGCACCTCGCTGTTCAGTAAAGGCAAACGCATCAAGCCTCTGGACATCGCCCTGTTCACCCGCCAGATGGCCACCATGATGAAAGCCGGCGTACCGCTGCTGCAGTCCTTCGACATCATTGCCGAAGGCTTCGACAACCCGAACATGCGCAAGCTGGTGGACGATATCAAGCAGGAGGTCGCGGCAGGTAACAGCTTCGCGACCTCTCTGCGCAAGAAGCCGGAGTACTTCGATGACTTGTATTGCAACCTCGTCGACGCCGGTGAACAAGCCGGCGCCCTGGAGAGCCTGCTTTCGCGGGTAGCGACCTACAAGGAAAAAACCGAAGCGCTCAAGGCCAAGATCAAAAAGGCCATGAACTACCCGATCGCGGTCATCCTGGTAGCGATCATTGTTTCCGCGATCCTGCTGATCAAGGTGGTGCCACAGTTCCAGGCAATCTTCGCCGGCTTCGGCGCGGAACTGCCGGCCTTCACGCTGATGGTGATCGGTCTGTCGCAGATACTGCAGGACTGGTGGTGGGCAGTGGCACTTGGCCTGGGAGGCGGTGTCTATGCACTGATACGCGCGCACAAGACCTCCGAACGCTTTCGCAACTGGATGGATCGAGCGCTTCTGAAGTTCCCGATTGTCGGTCCGATACTCTACAAGTCTGCCGTTGCACGCTTCGCCCGTACCTTGTCGACCACCTTCGCAGCGGGTGTGCCACTGGTCGAAGCCCTGGACTCGGTCTCGGGCGCCACCGGCAACGTGGTGTTCAGGAATGCGGTCAACCGCGTCAAGCAGGACGTTTCCACCGGCATGCAGTTGAATTTTTCCATGCGCACCACCGGTGTTTTCCCCAGTATGGCGCTGCAGATGACGGCCATCGGTGAAGAGTCCGGCGCCCTTGACGACATGCTCGACAAGGTCGCGAGTTACTATGAAACCGAAGTCGACAACAGCGTCGACAGCCTTACCAGCCTGATGGAACCCATTATCATGGCCGTACTCGGCGTCATCGTCGGCGGCCTGGTGATCGCCATGTACCTGCCCATCTTCAAGCTTGGCCAAGTGGTCTAACCGATGCCCCTACCCGATTTCCTGGCCAGCTACCCGCTGGCCTTTGTTTTTTGCGCACTCATTCTCGGCCTGATCGTCGGCAGCTTCCTCAACGTCGTCGTCTGGCGACTGCCGAAAATGCTCGAACGCGACTGGCGCGCCCAGGCCCACGATGTACTCGGCCTGCCGCCCCCCGAACCCACTTCGACCTATAACCTGTTACTGCCGCATTCGCATTGTCCGCACTGCAACCATCGCATCCGAGCCTGGGAAAACCTGCCACTGCTCAGCTACGTCCTGCTACGCGGCAAATGCTCCCAGTGCAAGGCCCCGATCAGCAAGCGCTACCCGCTGACCGAACTGGCCTGCGGCCTGCTCTCGGCATTTATTGCCTGGTACTTCGGCTTCGGCTGGCCTGCCGGCTTGATGCTGGTGCTGACCTGGGGGCTGCTGGCCATGAGCCTGATCGATGCCGACCACCAGATACTCCCCGACGTCCTGGTACTGCCCCTGCTCTGGCTGGGCCTGATCGCCAACCACTTCGCGATGTTCACCTCGCTGAACGATGCGCTGTGGGGCGCCGTCGCCGGTTATCTGAGCCTGTGGTCGGTGTATTGGGTATTCAAGCTGTTGACCGGCAAGGAAGGCATGGGCCATGGCGACTTCAAGCTGCTGGCGATGCTCGGCGCCTGGGGCGGCTGGCAAATACTGCCGCTGACCATCCTGCTGTCGTCACTGGTAGGCGCGATACTCGGGCTGATTCTGCTGCGCCTGCATAACGCCCAGACCTCGACGCCGATCCCCTTTGGCCCTTATCTGGCGATTGCCGGCTGGATTGCATTGCTCTGGGGTGGTCAAATAACCGCCTCCTATCTGCAATTTGCCGGTTTCTAATGACCACACCCGCTGCAAAACCCTGGATTCTCGGCCTGACCGGCGGCATCGGCAGTGGCAAGAGCGCTGCCGCCCAGCACTTCATCGACCTGGGTATCCACGCCGTGGATGCCGACCACGCCGCCCGCTGGGTGGTGGAACCCGGTCGCCCGGCGTTGCAGAAGATTGCCGAACACTTTGGCCCAGGCGTGCTGCAGGCTGACGGTCAGCTCGATCGGACCGCCCTGCGCAAGCTGATTTTCGAGGATGCCGGGCAACGGCGCTGGCTGGAAGCACTGCTGCACCCATTGATCGCCGCAGAGATTGCCAGCCACCTGGCCAAGGCCCAGTCGCCCTACGCGATTCTGGTTTCACCGCTGCTGATAGAATCCGGCCAGTACGCCACGACCCAGCGCGTGCTGGTCATCGACGCGCCGCAGGCGCTGCAGGTGCAGCGCACCCTGCAACGAGACCAGACCAGCGAAGAACAGGTGCAAGCCATCCTCAAGGCTCAGGCCAGTCGCGAGGAACGCCTGAAACATGCCGATGACGTGCTGGTCAACGACCGCGACCTCGCCTGGCTGCACAGCGAAGTCGAGCGCCTGCACACCTTTTACCTGACTTTACCTGGAGGCCGAACATGAGCCAGCCGCTGACCGTCGAATGCCCAACCTGCGGAGCCCCCGTGGAATGGAAAGCGACCAACACCCACCGACCATTCTGCTCCGATCGCTGCAAGCTGATCGACCTGGGCGCGTGGGCGGCGGAAGAACACAAGATCCCTGTCAGCCCGGATGCCGAGGAAGAGCTGTTTTCCGAAGAACTGTCACCGCGCACTCATTGAGCCAGCAACGATCAGGGTCGCATGAAGCTGTAGTCCTGATCGTCATCGAGGTTTTCGGCGAGAAACTGCAACTCGTCGGCCAGATCCTCGGCACTGCGCAACGCCTTGCTCTGCTGCACGACAGCACTGAGCAGGGCACGCAGCCCCAGCCCCGGTTCGAATCCCACGGCCTGTGCGGCATCCAGACTGGCCTGCACTTCCTGACGCGCCCATTCGTACACACTCATCACTGCGCCCCTCCCCGGGTGTTTTCCCCAGCATGAGCGCCCTGCGAATCGAGTTATTTGATGCAGGTCAACGGGAGTTCCCGGGCGGTTCGTTGTCCTTCCAGGGCGCTGACAGGTAACGCGTACGGTTGAAGGTTTCCAGCCATTCGGGGCAGAACACCACCAGCGCACTGATCACCGTGCCATTGATGAAAGCTTCGGGGAAGATGATCAGCCAGAGGTAACCGACAAAGTCCTCCAGCCATTCCGGCATCGCGAAAATTCCGTCAAACCACAACAAGGCCAGGCTCGCCAACAAGCAGAGCAACGCCGCCAGGGCCGCAGCGAAAAACCCCGAGCAGAAGATGTAGACGAAGGGATTGCGCGGCTGGGCGCGCTCTACCCGCCTCGCGCAGACCTCCGTGACCAGCACCGGCAACAGGATCAGCAACGTGCCGTTGACACCCAGCGCCGCCAGGTCCTGTCGTCCCAATAGCACCAGCCCGAGTTGCGCCACCAAGGCGCCGACGATCGCCAGCGGCCAGTCGAGCAACAGGGTGACCGCAGTAAGACCGATGAAGTGATAGGACACGCCGCTGTCGAAATCGCGGCGCAACAGCCAGAGCAGGAACAAGGCGAACACGGTGCCGAACAACAGATGTTGGCGCCGGCTGTCGGTGAACAACTCGACCCAGGGCGAACGCCAGATCGCCCACAGCACCACGGGCAGATAGATCAGCCAGCCGATGATCAAGCTGCCGGGTGACAGCAATTGCGCACCGATCATGAGCACCGAACTCCTTGTCCGCGTAGGGCCTACAGTCTACACCGGGCAATACGGCGCCGGCCCGGATAAAGTCCACAGGCCACTTCCTGCTGTCACGATTTCAACGCTAAGCTTGGGCCATGGACGACTCAGACTTCTTACGCTTGCTGACCATCCAGGCCGAGCAAGCCAACATGTTTCTTTCCAATGCCCGCAAATGGGAGCGTGAGCGTTGGGTCTGCCAACGCCTGCTGCAAGGACTGAACGTGCCGTACCGTCACGAGGACTTCCACCCAGCAGGCCAGGAGCCCCCGGACGTACTGTTTCGCGATGCCTGCTTCGAGGTGTTTTTCGTCCTCGATGAAGGCCGCCGCCTCAACGACGAATGGCGTGAGGAACTGCAACGCCGACGCAGCGCGTTTTCCCTGAGCCAACTGGTACGCCGCGAGGCGAAACCCAGGCGTATTCCCGCCTCGGAGTTGCTGCTGCGCCTGGCGCCGACCCTGCGCAAGAAAGCCCATAACTACAAGGAACGCGGCCTGGACCTGGGCGAGTTGGACATCATTGCCTTCGCCAGCCTCAAGCGCGAGGTGCTGGATCTCAACAGCCACTTCCCGCCGCCCACCGAATACCTGCGCCAGGGGTGGCGCTCGTTGTCCCTGGTCGGGCCGACCTTCGCCCGGGTACTGTTCGCCCACCCGGATGCCCCCGACTTCCTGCGCGGCAACCTGGGACGCAGCATCGTTTTCGATGTGGGCATCAGCCTGTAGCTTCCTGAAGCAATGGCCGCTCGGATAATACAAAGCGTTATCATTGAGCCGAAACGTCGACCTCAGGTACGACGAACACGCCCAGCAGGTGGCTATGCTCCAGTAACGCCATGGGAGTCTGCATGTAGCGTTTACACATTCGGTAACGTCTATCTGAAGAGAGCTTCTTTATGAGCAGCCGCCTGAACCCGGAAGACCAGAAGCATGTCGAAGAGTACCTGCAACTTTCCCAACACCAGGTCGAGCGCCGGCCCTTTCGGCCGTGGATGCTCCTGGTGGTGGTGCTCATCGCGGTGATCGGCCTGGGTCTGCTGAGCCGCCTCCTGAGTTATCTGGCGCTATGAGCTGCCTTGCGCTCGCCCGGATAACGCAGGCACAGATTTCCTTCAGCCTTGCGAGATATCCCTATGAACCATCGTATCGTGATCGTTGGCGGCGGCGCCGGCGGCCTGGAGTTGGCGACCCGCCTGGGTAAGACTCTGGGTAAACGTGGCAGCGCCAGCATCGTGCTGGTCGACGCGAACCTGACACACATCTGGAAGCCACTGCTGCACGAAGTGGCCGCCGGCTCCCTGAACTCTTCGGAAGACGAACTCAATTATGTCGCCCAGGCGAAATGGAACCACTTCGAGTTCCAGCTGGGCCGCATGAGCGGGCTCGATCGCGCCGGGAAAAAGATCCAGCTGGCCGCGACCTATGATGAACACGGCGTGGAACTGCTGCCGGCCCGTGAACTGGGTTATGATACCCTGGTGATCGCTGTCGGTAGCACCACCAACGATTTCGGCACCCAGGGCGCCGCGCAGCACTGCCTGTTCCTTGACACCCGCAAGCAGGCCGAACGCTTCCACCAGCAGTTGCTCAACCACTATCTGCGGGCCCACGCCGGAAACCACGACGCTCCCGAGCAGATGATCAGCGTCGCCATCGTCGGTGCCGGTGCCACCGGCGTGGAGCTGGCCGCCGAACTGCACAATGCGGCCCATGAGCTGGCGGCCTATGGCCTGGACCGGATCAAACCGGAAAACATGCACATCACCCTGATCGAAGCCGGGCCGAGGGTGTTGCCGGCCTTGCCGGAGCGGATCAGCGGACCTGTGCATAAAACCCTGGAAAAGCTAGGGGTGCGGGTCATGACCAACGCCTCGGTCAGCGAAGTGACCGCCGAAAGCCTGGTCACCGCGGATGGCCAGGTCATTCCGGCGAGCCTCAAGGTCTGGGCTGCCGGTATTCGCGCGCCCGGCTTCCTCAAGGACATCGACGGCCTGGAGAGCAACCGGATCAACCAACTCCAGGTGTTGCCGACCCTGCAGACCACCCACGACGAAAACATCTTCGCCTTTGGCGACTGCGCGGCCTGCCCACAGCCGGGGACCGACCGCAACGTGCCACCCCGGGCGCAAGCGGCCCATCAGCAGGCATCGCTGCTGGCCAAGTCACTGAAACAACGGGTTGAAGGCAAGCCTCAGGCCCTGCCGGAGTATCGCTACACCGACTACGGCTCGCTGATTTCGCTGTCGCGTTTCTCGGCCGTCGGCAACCTGATGGGCAACCTGACCGGCAGCGTGATGCTTGAGGGTTGGCTGGCGCGGATGTTCTACGTGTCGCTGTATCGCATGCACCAGATGGCGCTGTATGGCACATTCCGCACGCTGATGCTGATGCTGGGAAGCCGGATCGGACGCGGGACCGATCCGCGGTTGAAACTGCACTAGGTCCGTTGGCATTCCACAGGCTGCGCCTGGCTGACAGCCATGCGCAGCCCCTTAGACAAGGACGGTTAAAGAAGTATTTAGCCGACCTTTTTTATTTTTTCAGTATGGCGCACATAGTCTGCACCCACACCTGGGCAAGGCAACATGACAACCAATGGTTTCAACAGTCGACAGATCCGTGCCTTCAGCAGAATATTGGCGAAAATCCGTTTAATCGATGAAACATCGTTTCTGAAGAAAAGTATAAAGCCGCCACTGACCACAAAAGAATAGCCATGTTTATTGGCGATCAGTTCAATAGCCTGCTGGCTATAGAAGAAGATATGCTGCCCTGAATCAGGAGTAAGGTACCACCATTCCTTCGTCTGGCCGGCATAAAGCTCTGTGCTGAGCAGAACAAATCTCGATTTATATTTGAAAATATCTTCAAGATCCTCAGCAGGATTTGCAAAATGTTCCATCACTTCGAAGCCGAGTACCAAGTCTGGCGTTTCGAAATCGGGATCAGTAAATCCTTGCGCATAGTTAGGAGAGGCATATCGATCCTTGACGTAGCAATTCAGTCCATGATCGCGCAACAACCGACAAAGCAGGCCATCACCTCCGCCCATATCAATCACATTCTTGACAGCAAACAATCTTGAAATGAAAGAGCAGGCTGCCCAGTTATGAATATTGCGCTGCGCGGCTCCAGTATCCAGGCTCGACAGGTTTTTCCCGTATGCCTCATCCAGCCAATAAGGTGGCTCAGTTTGCAATGAATGGCATTCAGTGCACTTGAAATAGTCGACTTCGTATTTTCGCAACAGGGTCGATTTGAATAATGGCTGTAGCGGGCCATGACAAAGCCGACATTGCCCTGCCGTTGGCACTGATGCCTTGAAAGATTGATTTTGCATTTGACTCCACGCCCATTATCAGTAGATAGACGATGACGTTTAGGTTCCAGATACGAGGGAGTAGCAAGACTTCCGCAGCCTATCTCACCCACCTGTCACATCCGCCTTTCTGAAAAATTTTTAGCTGTCTGTGCCAAAGCACTCTCGACACTTACCTTAGGCACCCAATCAAGCAAGGCCCTGTTTTTCTCAATATCCACCTGCAGTGATCCGAACAGACGCTGGGAGAGTGCTCCCTTTCCCAATACCTGCGCCAGAGTCGTCAATAGCCATACAGGGACTGGCATCAGCCTCGCCGGTTTCCCAAGTACCTGTCCAAGGCGTCGCAGAAGCGATGTAGTCGACAAGTCTTCGCCATCACTCACGAGAAACACCTGATTGACAGCAGCCGGATGGTCGATGCACGTCACGATCAGGTCAACCAGATTATCCAGGGCAACCAGGCTTCGCTTATTGTTGATAGCCCCGAATGGCAAGGGAATACCTTTCTCCAGCCAACTCATCATGGTCCGGAAATTAGCTTTTACCCCCGGTCCATAGACCAGGACAGGACGAATAATGACGACTTCCATACCGGTCTCTGCCGCTATCGCCTGCAACCCCTGTTCGGCTTCGAGTTTGGAAACGCCATAAGCCCCCTGTGGAGCAGGAGCGTCATCGGCATGATAAGGGCTTCCCGGTAACGTACCCTCACCGTTCACCTTGATCGAGCTGATAAACACGAACCGTTTGACTCCTGCCTCGGCGGCTTCACGGGCAAGAGCCAGAGTGCCTGCAGTATTGACCTTACGGAACTCCTCCAGGGCCTCGGGCCCCTCTCCATTCATGATATGCACGCGAGCTGCTGCGTGAATCATGACATCCACTCCAGACAGATCAGGCTCCGTAAAAAGAAGACTGTTTTGCTTTCCTACGATCTGGATAACCGATTCGGGGATCCGGCTGCTGTATTTACGGACACCAGCAATCACCTTGTAATCGGCACTGAGACTCAAGTACCGCAAAATCGCGCCACCAACAAAACCGGTCCCACCGGTAAGGAAAACCGTAAGCATCAAGCAGTATCCTCAGGGCGTTTACGCAGCTCCCAGAGCTTGAATGGCAGCTTAAAAAGCAGAAGGAACAGATTGGTATACACACCATTGCTTCGGCAAGCACCGACAATCTCCCGGTTCAGCCTCAGGCTGCTCCTCAGGCCCGCCGTGCTGGCGCCACCGGCACGCATGCGAACCAGTACCTTGTTCAGGTACGAATAGCCGAGACGATGAATAAGGAAGAAACGGACAAAAAACTCGTAATCCGCTGAAATCCTGTATTTCAACGCATAGGCACCGACTTTTCCGTAGGCCGCTCTACGAATGAAACTCGCCGGGTGGGGGGGCATCCAGCCAAAACGCAGTTTCCAAGGGGCGAAGCGGTTACCCCGATAGAAGCGCGTGATTTTCTGAAGATTATCGGAATTGACAAAAACAACATCGCCAAACACCACATCACTGCCTGGGTGCAACTGAAATGCCTCGACCACGGAGGAAATAATCTCTGTTCCCTCGTAGAAGTCATCAGAGTTCAAAATTCCGACAACTTCTCCACTAGCCAACGCCACCCCCTTGTTCATCGCGTCGTAAATACCTTTGTCACGCTCGCTGACGAACGTGCTGATACGGTTACCGTAGGATTCTACGATTGCTTGGGTACCATCCGTCGAGCCACCGTCAACCACGATATATTCGATATCGCCATAGTCCTGTGCCAGCACGGACTCAATGGTGTCCCTGATCGTAGCCGCGCTGTTATAGCAGACCGTAATAATTGATAACTTCAAAACTACCTCTTATTTACGACCGTATACATCTTCAAAGCGCACGATATCGTCCTCTCCCAGATAGGTACCTGACTGGACCTCAATGAGTTCCAACGGGATCACCCCAGGGTTTTCCAGCGTATGAACCTGTCCGATTGGAATGTAGGTCGACTGGTTCTCAGTGACGAGGTAGTTTTTTTCACCATTGGTCACCCTCGCCGTACCGCTGACTACCACCCAGTGTTCCGCACGATGGTGGTGCATCTGCAACGAAAGCTTCGCTCCTGGTTTCACCGTGATCCGCTTCACCTGATAGCGGCTGCCCTTGTCGATAGAGTCGTAGACCCCCCATGGCCGATAGACCTCACGATGATCCATCGACTCACCACGGCCGTCACTCTTGAGCCTGTCGACAATTTTCTTCACGTCCTGCACACGGTCTTTATGAGCGACCAGAACAGCATCCTTGGTTTCAACGATGACAAGATCATCGACCCCCACGGTACTGACCAGACGACTTTGCGAGTGGATCAGGGTATTGCTTGTCTGCTCGACCAGCACATCGCCATGACACACATTCCCCTGGGCATCCTTCTGACCGACCTCCCAGAGGGCCGACCAAGAACCGATGTCGCTCCAGCCGGCATCCAGCGGAAAGACCACGGCATCTTCGGTCTTTTCCATGACGGCATAGTCGATGGAGTCCGATGGACAATCGGCAAACGCCTCGCGCCCTATCCGGGTGAAATGCATGTCCTGCGACCCCGCCGCGAGGGCATTACGGCAGGCAGCGAGGATGTCGGGACGGAATTTTTCCAGCTCATCCAGGTAACGGCGGGCACGGAACATGAACATGCCACTGTTCCAGAGGTAACGGCCACTGTCCAGGTAGGCCTGCGCGGTCTGCTCATCCGGTTTTTCTACAAAACGGGCAACCTCAAACCCACCGGTCTCCAGATCGCTGCCCTTTTCAATGTAGCCATAGCCCGTCTCGACCTGCGTCGGCACAATCCCGAACGTGACGAGTTTTCCGGCAAGCGCCAATGGCATCGCTCGTTCGACACTCTGCTGGAATACTGCAACATCCCTGATCAGATGATCAGCGGCGAGCACCAGCAACACGGGATCCTGGTCGTCAATCACAGCCTGCAAGGCAGCCAGGGCCACGGCAGGCGCAGTATTGCGACCTACGGGCTCCAACAGGATGTTGGCATCTTCCAGTCCCAGGCGTCTCAGTTGCTCGGCAGCCAGGAAACGATGCTCTTCGTTACAGATAAGGCGTGGCAAACCAACGTCGAGCCCATCCAATCGCTTGATCGTGGCCTGCAACATGGACAACTCGGCATCGGCCAGGCAGAGAAACTGCTTGGGATTAAGCTGACGCGACAGCGGCCAGAGGCGGGAGCCAGAACCACCGGCCATAATTACCGGGATCAACATTTAATCATTCCTTGCATTCAATTCGTTTTTCGCCTCAACCAACGGCTGTGCGGCGATGTCCAGCATGGTCTGCGCCACGGTCTCCCAATCCCTGGGTATCGCTTTCAACTGCTCGCTCCAATCAGGCCAGTAGCCTGCCGATAGCTTTGCGTGCAGTTCCTTGATGGCCTCTTTCAAAGAGGCCAAATCATTCACTTGAAAATAGATAGCCTCGTCCCTACACAGAACCCGTGCATACGGCAGATCCGGACAAATGATCGGCAAACCTGCAAACATCGCCTCCACAAGCGGAAACCCGTAGCTCTCGTCCGTCGATAGAAATAGAAGGGCATCCACTCGGCCGTAGGCATCAAGCATCTGTTGCGGTGAAAACACCCCGCGGCAATGCAGCCATGGAACACCAGGGGCCGGATTACTTTTTTCCGTCAGGGTGAGATCGAGGCTCTCGACCGGCCATTGCATCACATCGCCACTACCAATGGCAGCCAGCAGCTTATGATTTTTGTGCGGATATCCCACAGCCGGATAGATCAAGCGCAAGGGCTTGTCCAAGGACTCAATACGCCCAGTACGCTTAAGCCCGGAGCGCAACAACCAGACAGGAACAGGCTGCGGCACGACATGTACACGGGAATGCAACGAAGGGTATGAATCAACCAGAGCGTCACGCATCAGCGTCGTTTGCACGATGAGAGCTTCCGCGTACCGCAAGTTCACGCGAAAGATCCATCTGAGTATTGCAAACTTCAGGCTAGAAAGATTCCGGGAGGTCGCCGCTGGACGCAGAAGGTGGGAGTTCTGGACAAAAACCGTTTGCCGTGTACGGCAACGAATGGGCAAATCCCCCATCACCAGCAACGGGACATCCCCACTGAAGCGCCAGCCCAGAAGCAAGCACTCCACCACACGGGAAAGAGCATTGGGTAGGTAGCGCCGATAGCCTGTGACCTTTATCGCACCACCTGCTCCGTCGTAGAAGGACAAGTCTCCCCTGTCAGGCAGATAAGCTTCGACAACACGCACATCCACACTCTGCTCCAGAGCCGGCAACAATGATTTGAGCAGTTGGACCGCTCCCTGTCCGGAAATATTGGTCAAGTGCAGACGGATGTGATTCTGGCTCATGACGACGATGACTCCGAGTACCAGGGAGAGACTACTTTTGCCTTGTCCTCAGGCTTGGCGCGAACGACTGCCAGCATATAACCTGCAGCGACGTCAGGCTGTATAGCAACAGCCGCGTGACAGGTAGCAGAACGCATCGATAGTAATCGCTCGGGCTCTGCACAGAGCGATCTGATCGCAGAGCAGAGCGCTTCAGGATCAGCCGAATCGAAGACCGCTCCTGCGCCAAATTTCTCTACCAGCACTCTGGCACCCACTTGGTCGCTGCAGATAACAGGAACCCCCGCGCACAACGCTTCATTGACAACTACGCCCCAGCCGTCATAACGACTAGGCAAGACAAGAACATCGTAATTCGATATAACCTCTTGCGCATTACCAAACGGAATAGTTCCACAATAACGGATTTTTTCCTCATCAAACGCAAACAATGAGGGATCACCTGGACCATAAACGTCAAGACGAACAGGGACATTCAAACCATGAACAGCACTAATTAGAAGATCAAGGCCTTTGGTACTGATTAGCGACCCGACATAAACCAGATTTAACATCATGCTACCATCTAGGCTTTTCGGCTTGATTCCCGAATTATTTCCAGCTGAAGGCACGAAGTATCCAAAGGGAAATAGTTTTTCACTCACAACTCCAGCTTTTGAATATTGATCGACAGCCCGTCTGGAAATCGAAAAAATCCCTGACAATCGACTTTTGAAAATCATTGTATATATTTTATATATACAAGGACGCAGGGCAGCCTTCAAACGCCCTATGAGTGGAAGATCATCACTGAAATACCCGCTAGCAATAGGTGAATATGGTTCAGAAACAATATAAAACTCAACACGAAAAAACATTGCCAGCAGCAGGCAATAGAGCATCTTCGGCCCCTGAAAAGCGCTACCAAACAAATGCACATCATGCCGGTGTCCACGCATTTTTCTATAACAATACGAGAAGGCACCGCGTTCAGGTATGAGCCGTCGCTCAATCGACTCAACCTGGGTATCGCGCCAGCCCTGCGCCCGGCGAGTGGCGTCCTCCATGGTCAACACGTAAGCCAGGACCGGGGTCTCGGCCTGCCGAGACAACTCTTCGTAGGTAAAGGCCTGATGGTCTGTCAGCACCGGCTGCCAGGTGACGATCAAAGGTTTTTCGGTCATTGGTGACCACCAAATAGAAAACTGAAGACTGCCTGACCGGCCAACTGTGGAGCACAACGGGCAATGGCAGCTTGCTGACCACGCCGGGCACAAAGCTGACTGCCCTCGGGGGACTCGACAATTTCACGGAACAAGGCCGCCAGCTCCGACGGATCATTACTCGTCAGATACATGGCCCCGGTACCAAGCACGGTCCGCACGTCACTGATATCGGTACTCAGCACCAGGAGACCAGCCTCGGCGAACTCGATGACCTTCGATGGAAAGGTCGTGTCGGCCAATGGCCCACCTACCGGTTTCAATGCCAACCCCACACTGCACCGGTCGAGTACCTCGGCGTACTGGGCATCAGTGGTCCGACCATGAACGAGCACTTTCGGAGCCCCAGGCTCAGATGCCAGGCGCTCCAGAGCCTGGAGCGCCTCACCTTTGCCGGTCACTTCAAACTGCAGGTTTTGCGCCCAGTCATTTTTTCCCTGGCGCAGCGAACGAACCGTCTCAATCAGAAGGTCGGCACCGGTATCCGCATTCAGCGTACCCCCCATGAGCACTGACAGAGGATTGGTAGCCGGCCTTATCCCGAATGCCTTTTTGGAGGTTGAGCCGTAATAACAGTGGACTGGGCGTATATCTGTCATTGCGGCCAACGCACTACATGCCAGCAATGCGCCATGCGGGCACAATCGATCATAAAGCCAAGTGATCGAGCGCCCTAGGAAAGCTTTCAGGAAACCACTGCTCTGACCCGCTACCTCGCCGTCCTCAAGGTCAAGAAATCGCCTGTAGCCGGTCACGGATGAAGCCAGTAGCAATGGTAGATAGGCACCCATCCGGTTATAGAAAATGACGGCCTTGCGTGGACTGGATGACAGTCGAAACAGTGTACCTATCAGGAAAAACAAGGAGAGAAACTGGGAAAAGAACCGAGTATGGGAGAAAGGGGCATAGACAACCGGTACGCCCGCCACTCGCCTGACAATACGGGGGAAATAGCTGAATGTGCCATTGGCACGCCCCCGCCCCAGACTGAGGATACAAGGACGTGCGCCCGCTTCACGTAGCGCCTGGCAAAGCATGAATACCTTGCGAGAAGCCGCTGGGCTATCACTGACAATTCCTCGCTCGATACGGGTCTTGTCATCCAGGGCGTTACATACCACCAGGACCAGGGGGCGCGTCATGGTAGTTGCCTTTTCACAACAGCCGGCACACCAGCAACCAGGGTATTGGCGGGAACGTCTCGGGTTACCACTGCGCCTGCTGCAACAATGGCTCCCTCACCAATCGTCACACCGCCCAGAATGACGCTCCTTGCGCCAATCCAGCAGCCGTTTTCCACCAAGATGGAACGAGCAGTACCTTCGCCCGCTCGGCGCTCCTGCGAACCCAGTTCGTGGCTACCCAGGATGAACTCGACGCCTGGCCCCAGATCGCAACGCGAGCCTAATCGAATATCCGCTTCCTGATGGGTGTGGAAGATCCCCCCCGGACTGATCCAAGTCCCCTCACCAACAATCAGGCGGCCCCGTCCATAAATCCATCCGCGGCCGCAAAGTTTCGCGCCCTCGCCTATTTCGACACCGGCCAAGCGCAAGAGAACTGCCCTGACAGAAAAAAACCGGGAAGGCGGAAAAAGAGAAAGAAGGATATTGATTAGGTGCCTGATCATAAGTACCGATTAAGCCTCAGAGGGGCATACCCCAATGGGAGAAGGCGGCATCTGGCAGAAGAGAAAGACCACTGCGAAGCGCACCCAGAAGGAGAGTACACATGACAAAGCCTCTAAAGAGGTCTTGTCATGCGTATTCAAGCTACCGCGAACGTGTGTTCAGGGTATTTTCGGTGAACCAGGCGTAAGCATCACGCAGCCCATCTTCGAGGCTGATGGTTGCACGCCACCCCAGTTGCTGAAGTCGAGACACATCCATCAGTTTTCTCGGCGCACCGTCAGGCTTGGTTGCGTCAAAGCTCAGTTGCCCCTTGAATCCGGTTACCTTGGCAATGGTCTCAGCCAACTCGCGGATCGTGCAATCCTCACCAGTACCGACGTTGATGTGCGAGAGCATGGGTTGCGTATGAGTCTCGTAAACGTCCCGATCGAGTTCCATGATATGAACCGAGGCGCTGGCCATATCGTCCACATGCAAAAATTCACGCATAGGTGAACCGCTGCCCCAGATCACCACTTCCTCCACTCCCTGCTCGACAGCATCATGGAAGCGGCGTAGCAACGCCGGAATCACATGGGAGTTTTCAGGATGGAAGTTGTCATGCGACCCGTACAGATTGGTTGGCATGGCACTCCTGTAATCCCGACCATACTGGCGATTGTAACTCTCGCACAGCTTGATTCCGGCAATCTTGGCGATTGCGTAGGGCTCGTTGGTAGGCTCGAGGACACCCGTCAGCAAAGCTGCTTCCGTCATCGGCTGCTGAACCTTGACCGGGTAGATACAAGACGATCCCAGGAACAGCATTTTCTGCACATCATGTTGATGTGCAGCATGAACGATGTTCGCCTGCATCATCAGGTTTTCATAGATGAACTCGGCCGGATAGGTATTGTTGGCATGAATACCGCCTACCTTGGCTGCCGCCATGTAAACCTGGTCAACCCTGTTTTCGGCAAAAAAAGCAGCCACCGAACGCTGGTCCAGCAGATCCAATTGAGCCCTGTCGCGAGTCACAATGTTCGTGTAGCCCAAAGCCTGCAGACGACGGACGATGGCCGAACCAACCATTCCCTTGTGCCCAGCGACAAAAACACACTCGCTCAACTGACGTGACATCCTAGTTCTCCAACGATACAGGCAGATCGTAGCCATGGGTCTTCAACAGCGCATGCCGCTGAGCAACCTTCAGGTCCTCACGAACCATCTCGGCACACATCTCCTGGGCGGTAATTTCCGGGACCCAGCCTAGCTTGGTTTTCGCCTTGGTGGGGTCGCCCAGCAGGGTTTCCACCTCTGCCGGCCGGAAGTAGCGGGGATCGACACGCACCAGGGTATCGCCAACCTTGAGAGCAGGAGCCTTGTCACCCGTGATACTTTCAATGAGGCCACGCTCTTCCACGCCAGTACCCTCGAAGCGCAGGGTGATACCCAGCTCGGCAGCGGACCAACGAATGAAATCACGAACGGAATACTGGACCCCCGTTGCGATGACGAAGTCCTCCGGTACGTCCTGCTGGAGCATCATCCATTGCATGCGAACGTAGTCCTTGGCATGACCCCAGTCACGCAAGGCATCCATGTTCCCCATGTAGAGGCACTGCTCCAGCCCCTGAGCGATGTTTGCCAGGCCACGGGTAATCTTGCGAGTCACGAATGTCTCGCCACGACGTGGAGACTCGTGGTTGAAGAGAATCCCGTTGCAGGCGTGCATGCCATAGGCTTCGCGGTAGTTCACAACGATCCAGTAAGCATACAGCTTGGCTACCGCATAGGGGGAACGCGGGTAGAAGGGAGTGGTTTCCTTCTGCGGGGTTTCCTGAACCAGGCCATAAAGCTCGGAGGTGGAAGCCTGGTAGAACCGGGTTTTCTTCTCAAGGCCTAGCAGACGGATCGCTTCCAGCAGGCGTAGGGTGCCCATTGCGTCGACATCAGCCGTGTATTCCGGTGACTCGAAGCTGACTGCTACGTGGGACTGTGCACCCAGGTTGTAAACTTCATCAGGCTGCACTTCCTGAATGATACGAGTCAGGTTCGAAGAATCGGACAGGTCGCCGTAATGCAGAATGAAACGCTGATTGTCGACATGTGGATCCTGGTAAATATGGTCGACGCGCTGTGTATTGAAGGAAGATGCACGTCGCTTGATGCCGTGAACCTCATAACCTTTTTCCAGCAGCAATTCAGCCAGGTAAGAGCCATCCTGGCCGGTGATCCCGGTGATCAGTGCTTTTTTCAGGGTCATTTCTACATCCTAGAATTCTTTGAATTTGTATTTAAGCGGCACTTAGCATGCTGGCGATAACGTCAGACATCGTCGCTTGAGCCTTCCAGCCCAGAACCCGCTCGGCCTTCGAGGGGTCTGCACGGCTGACTAGGAGATCGGTGGGTCGAAAGAAAGCTTCCGACTGATCGACATATGCAGTCCAATCCAGGCCAAGCTGAGTGAAGGTTTCCGATACGAAGGCTTCCAGCGTGTGCGTCCTGCCAGTAGCAATCACAAAGTCATTCGGCTGCTCGCACTGAAGCATCCGCCACATCGCGTCAACGTACTCGGAAGCGGCCCCCCAGTCACGAGCAATATCCAGCCGTCCAAGCGTCAGGCGCTCATTACAGCCAGAAGCAATACGTTTGGCCGTTGTAACGATTTTTTGTGTAACAAACCTGAGGGGGCGCAACGCGGATTCATGATTGAACAAAATTCCGGTACAAGCGAACAGATTATAGGCTTCACGATAATTATCGACCAGCCAGAAAGCCGAGGATTTCGCCACCGCGTAGGGGCTGCGCGGATGAAATGGGGTCTGCTCGGAAGCCGGTTCACCCTTGGTATCACCAAAGCACTCACTCGATCCGGCCTGATAAAAACGGATCGGACGCTCAATCATTCGGCATGCCTCGAGCATGTTCAACGTGCCCAGGGTAATGCTCTGGATCGTCTCGGCAGGTTGCTCGAACGAAAGGCCAACGGACGATTGCCCCGCAAGAAAGTAGACCTCGTCGGGCTGACTGCGGTTAAGCGCCATGAACACACTGCGAAAATCTTCCGGAACCATCGAGAGCAATTTCAAACGCGGCAGAATACCCAGACGCGCCAGGTTCCCAAATGAGGAACCCTGCGCATCACGAGACGTTCCCCAAACCGTGTATCCCTTGTCGAGCAAAAATTTTGCAAGATAAGCGCCATCCTGGCCACTCACCCCACAGATCAGCGCTGTTCTGTCTGGATATTTCAAAGCGTTACCTTTGTAGGCCCTGATAGATAGATAGTGTTTCCTGGGTACAGCGCTGCCAGGAAAAATGGTTGAGTCGCTCATGGCCACGGCCCACCAAATCTGCGATTTCACTTTCTGAATAGACCACGCGCTCTATTGCTCCGGCCATCTCATCGCTATCGCTCGGATCGAAAAAAACACCCGCATCGCCAATCACCTCAGGCATCGAGCTCGTGCCGCTACTGATGACAGGGCAGGAATGGCGCATGGCTTCCAAAGGAGGAAGACCGAAGCCTTCGTACAAGGACGGATAAACAAACGCCCTGGCAGCATCATAAAGCCCACCCAGCACGACGTCATCACCAGAGACCTGCCGAACCTGACCCGCACCATACCCCAAGTTGCGAATAGATTGCTGTTCGGCGTCGGAAAAACCGCCGCCGCCGAAGGCCACAATATCAAAGTCACGCTTCAAACGAGCCGACGAGGCAACAGCCCGGAGCAAGCCGGAGAAATTTTTATAACCATGCCGGCTTCCAACATAAAGCAAATAAGGCCGGGACAGACTGGGACCTAGCGATGGCGCAGTAAAATGCTCAAATCCCAAGTGAACAACCGAAACCTTGTGTTCAGGAACAGAAAAAAACTTCAGGAGATCACGTCGCGTGCTCTCCGAAATACAGATCACGTGATCAGCACGCTCAACAGCCATGCGCTTCAATTGAGTCGTATTATCCCGATCAGAAAAGCTTTCTGGAAACAGTTCATGAATCATATCATAGACCGTCAATACTCTCGGACAACCCTTGGAGCCAGAGCCGAAACGGGAATAATAAGTTTCATGCACGACATCAGGCTGCCACTTGCGCATATCCTGCCGACTCAGAAAATAATTATAGGCCAAGATAGCACGCGTTGTCCGAGGCCAGTAACGTTCAACCCAGCGGCCAGACACAGCAGATTGTGGAAGATCCTTCAAGTAATTATTACGATGCAACCGTGCAAAGCAAACCAGGTCATTACCTGATTCCAGCATATTCTCTGCCATGCGCACAAAATATCGTGATATGCCACCATAGTTTTGCAGGCAAAATATCTGATGATCAAAAGCAACCCGCATTTAACCCCCTCAAATTCCCCGAACCGCCGATACACATATCAGTCAATCGCTCGCCATCTGATTTTTTTCAAATCAAGACTCAATACAAAAAAACGAAAAGCAACAAAAAAATAGCTAAGACCCAGGAAAACCATACCCAGGAAAAACTTGTAGCCCCCCAGCGGGGCAATCAAAATACTCCCACCCCATAAAATCAGAAAGGAAATAAAGCAAGGCCAAAGCACAGCATGCAGATACCAACGCAAACAGGATATCTTCAATCTATTAAAAACTATAGGCAACACAATCACAACACAAGCAACATTCATAAGCAGCCATGGCCAACCACTACCTCTCAAACCATATGACTGTAAAAGAAAGTATGTGAGCGGTGCCATGAACACCAAGCAAGCAAAGTTCTGCAACACACTAAATTTTGAACGAGCATGTGCCAACTGCAGGGCATAAGGCATGTGCATGAAAGAATAAAACATCGTACCCAACGCAATAAGACTCAAGGGCCCGGCAGCGACCTGGGATACCGTTCCATCCCGAGTCCAGAACAGCAGCACATCAGCACTGTAGATCGCTATCCATGACGAAATCGGCACTACCAGCATGGACAGCAGCTGACTCCCCCGAAGGAGCAGAGTTGAAACCTCATCATACTCACCTAAAGCCACATGAGATGCCATTTTTGGATAGTAGGAGTTGAAAATTGGAGACATCAAACGAAAAGCTATCGTCCCGACGGTCCAGGCCAACATATAATAGCCAAAGTCTTTCAACGACAAGAGCTTGGACAGGATAATTTTGTCAACCTGCATCAATGCAAATGATAGCAAATTAGAGAAGCCCATACCTGTCGCAAATTGCCCCAAACGCTTGAGCGCCTCAATAGAAAAGGCAGGACTATCGCCCCAACCAGGCAACAGCCGAATCACGCCCCCACGCACCACTAATAACGTCAAGAGACTAACAATACACTGCCATATAAAAAAAGCCTCCACTGTCGGAGAAAGCAACCACAAAACAAGCGCCGCCCCCCCGGACCTCACAGTCGCAAAAACAGAACTATATATATTCAGCAGAACTTGCCGCTGGAGACCAACAAGACAGCCATAGTAAAAAGGCACAGGAAACTGCAACAGCATGGCAGCAGCCATGACCCTTATTACTGTCGTGATCGAATCATTTTTCTCCGCTTCTACAGCAAGCCAATGATTAACAATGAAGGGCGCCAGAAAAAAAATCATCAACCCACAAAATATGGCCGCTACCCAGAATACAACCTCAGTACTGCGTAATACCTTGATTATTCTGGCCTTATCTTCATCACCGGAGGCTCCATAGACTGAAGCCTCGCGGGTTGCCGCAGCACCAAACCCTCCATCCAACAGCGTCAGGGCCGCGGAAAGAATCAAGAAAAAACCAACCAACCCGTACCCATCTACCCCAATAAACTTCAAATATACCGGAACAAAGCAAATCCCCATCAAGGCGACCCAGCCCTGCCCGAAGAAACTTGCCGATATATTTTTCAACAAAACGCTCATAGACAAAAATACCTTGGAGCAAGAAATTCAATCAAAGCCTCGAAAGCCGCCTCCGCATGGATCGAGAAAGCAACCAAAATCTCCAACCAGCCTGGAGCGATCATTACCGATAGGGCGAAACACAAGCGCAGCAGTGGGTTTTAGCATGCTCACCAAGTGATGAACAGCCCCGCACCCAAGCAGCCTCTAAATCGTCAAGGCAAAAAAAAAGACATCCATCTGGATGTCTTTTTTCTGAATATGGTCGGGGTAAGGGGATTCGAACTCCTGACATCCTGCTCCCAAAGCAGGCGCGCTACCGGACTGCGCTATACCCCGGTAAAAAAAAGGCACCCTCAAGAGGCGCCTTCTTCGATCAGCGCTTTTGGCCTCTGATCTTAAGATTCGATTCCAGCGAACTGGTCTCAAAAATGGTGGGTCGTGTGGGATTCGAACCTACGACCAATTGGTTAAAAGCCAACTGCTCTACCAACTGAGCTAACGACCCAAAAATGGTCGGGGTAAGGGGATTCGAACTCCTGACATCCTGCTCCCAAAGCAGGCGCGCTACCGGACTGCGCTATACCCCGATTTGAAATTGGCTCCGTGACCAGGACTCGAACCTGGGACCCAATGATTAACAGTCATTTGCTCTACCGACTGAGCTATCACGGAACAACATATTTCAAGTTACAACGTTAACGCTTCAATTCCATCGCTGGCCTTGACTCTTCGTCGCTTTCGCATCTCTGCGTTTGCGTCTCTGAGGCGCGTCATTCTACAACCTTTTCATCATCTGTCAACCCTTAAATTGCTTTCAAGACACTGAATTTGCAATCTTTTTTCTGGAATTCCCTTTGAGGGGAAGATCAGGGGTGACCGTGTTGCGGGGCGCACTTTACAAGCCTTTTTCACTGAATTCAACATCTTGCCGAAAAAAAGGGCCTTGCGGCGCAAGGCCCTTTCACGTCAGTGCCGCAACGCCTCAGGCAAAGACGATCTCGTCGTTCTCCACCCGGCCTGTAATGCTGGTCCCCGGCACAAAGCGTCCCGACAGGATCAACTGGGCCAGCGGGTTCTCGATCCAGCGCTGGATCGCCCGTTTCAGCGGCCGCGCACCATAGACCGGGTCGTAACCCACGGCGATGAGCTTGTCCAACGCCTCGTCACTCAGCGCCAGGCTCAGCTCGCGCTCGGCCAGGCGGCCGCGCAGACGGCCCAACTGGATTTCGGTGATGCCGGCAATCTGATCACGGGCCAACGGCTCGAAGATCACCACCTCATCGACCCGGTTGATGAACTCCGGCCGGAAGTGGCTGCCCAGCGCATCCATGACCGCTGCCCGCTGGGCTTCACGGTCACCGGCCAGTTCCTGGATCTGCACCGAGCCAAGGTTGGAGGTCATTACCACCACGGTGTTGCGGAAATCCACGGTACGGCCATGGCTATCCGTCAGACGGCCATCCTCCAGCACCTGCAGCAGGATGTTGAACACATCCGGATGCGCCTTCTCCACTTCATCCAGCAGGATCACCGAATACGGTTTGCGACGCACGGCCTCGGTCAGATAACCGCCCTCTTCATAGCCGACATACCCCGGAGGCGCACCGATCAGACGAGCTACGGAGTGCTTCTCCATGAACTCGGACATGTCGACTCGGACCATCGCCTCTTCGGTGTCGAACAGGAACTCGGCCAGGGCCTTGCACAGCTCGGTCTTACCGACCCCGGTCGGGCCGAGGAACATGAACGAACCGCTCGGCCGATTCGGATCGGACAAGCCGGCCCGGGAACGTCGCACCGCATTGGCTACCGCAACCACGGCTTCGCTCTGGCCGATAACGCGCTGGTGCAGCAGGCTTTCCATCTTCAGCAGTTTTTCCCGCTCACCCTCGAGCATTTTCGACACAGGGATGCCGGTCCACTTCGACACCACCTCGGCGATCTCTTCCTCGGTAACCTTGCTGCGCAGCAACTGGTTCTCGCTGTGGCCATGCTGGTCGACCATCTGCAGACTGCGCTCCAGGTCCGGAATCACGCCGTACTGCAGCTCAGCCATGCGATTGAGGTCGCCCTTGCGGCGTGCAGCCTCCAGTTCCTGGCGCGACTGTTCGATTTTCTGCTGGATCTGCGCCGAGCCCTGCACTTCGGCCTTTTCCGAAGCCCAGATCTCTTCCAGGTCGGAGTACTCACGCTCCAGTCGGGAGATGTCTTCCTGAAGTTTGTCCAGGCGCTTGATCGCGGCTTCGTCGTCCTCTTTCTTCAGGGCCTGGGCTTCGACCTTGAGCTGAATCAGGCGTCGTTCCAGGCGATCGAGCACTTCAGGCTTGGAGTCGATCTCCATGCGGATGCGGCTGGCGGCCTCGTCGATCAGGTCGATGGCCTTGTCCGGCAACTGGCGGTCAGTGATATAGCGATGGCTGAGCTTGGCAGCGGCAATAATTGCCCCATCGGTGATCGCCACCTTGTGGTGCACTTCATAACGTTCTTTCAGGCCGCGCAGGATAGCGATGGTGTCTTCCTCGCTCGGCTCGTCCACCAGCACCTTCTGGAAGCGCCGTTCGAGCGCCGCATCCTTCTCTATATATTGACGGTACTCGTTGAGGGTGGTCGCACCGACGCAATGCAACTCGCCACGCGCCAGTGCCGGCTTGAGCATATTGCCCGCATCCATCGAGCCCTCGCCCTTGCCGGCGCCGACCATGGTGTGCAGTTCGTCGATGAACAGGATGATCTGCCCTTCCTGCTTCGACAGCTCATTGAGCAAGGCCTTGAGCCGCTCCTCGAACTCGCCGCGGTACTTGGCGCCAGCAATCAGCGCGCCCATGTCCAGCGACAACAGGCGCTTGCCCTTGAGGCCATCGGGCACTTCGCCATTGATGATGCGCTGGGCCAGGCCCTCGGCAATGGCGGTCTTGCCCACGCCGGGTTCGCCGATCAGCACCGGGTTGTTCTTGGTGCGCCGCTGCAGCACCTGAATCGTCCGACGGATCTCGTCGTCGCGACCGATCACCGGGTCGAGCTTGCCTTCCTCGGCGCGCTTGGTCAGGTCGACGGTGTATTTGTCCAGGGCCTGGCGCGATTCCTCGACGTTGGCGTCATTGACCGCCGCGCCGCCGCGCAGGTTATTGATCGCGTTCTCCAGGGCCTTCTTGCTCACCCCCTGGCCGAGCAGCAGCTTGCCCAGTTTGCTGTTTTCGTCCATGGCGGCGAGCAGCACCAGTTCGCTGGAGATGAATTGGTCACCCTTCTGCTGGGCCAGACGATCGGCCTGGTTCAACAGGCGTGCCATATCCTGCGACATGTTCACGTCGCCGGTGGGATTCTGGATTTTCGGCAGTTTGTCGAGTTCCTTGCTCAACTCCTTGCGCAGGCTGTTGACCTCGAAGCCTACCTGCATGAGCAGGGGTTTGATCGAACCACCCTGCTGCTCCAGCAACGCCTGCAGCAAGTGGGCGGGTTCGATGGCCGGATGATCAAGGCCAACGGCCAGGGATTGGGCATCGGACAAGGCCAACTGCAATTTGCTGGTTAATCGGTCTATACGCATTAGTCACCTTCCTTTTGAGCAGGCCGGAGCGATGAACACACCTGAATAGAGAAGCCTGCCAGATGCTCCTATAGATACGGGCGATTCGGGGAGTTTCAAGCGCCGAAGATTGACACAGATCAGGAGAGTCTAGTCTTCAAGCCAGACGAGGGAGGCAAAACGACCGGTGCGCGGGCTGCGCCGGTAGGAATAGAAGCGCGGATCGGAGACAGTACACAAGCCGCCACCGTACACAGCAGTGACACCCCGTGCCGCCAGGCGCAGGCGCGCCAGGCTATAGATGTCGGCCATGAAGCGGCCGGCGTTGTGACTGGGTACGAAGGCCTCGGTGGTTTGCGGATGTGTGGCGATGAATGCCTCACGCACCTCCGCCCCCACTTCGAACGCCTGGGGGCCAATAGCCGGGCCCAGCCAGACCAGAATGTCCGAAGGCGCCACGTCGAGGCTGTCGACGGTCGCCTCCAGCACACCCGCCGCCAAGCCGCGCCAGCCGGCATGAGCGGCAGCCACGCGAGTCCCGGCGCGGTCACAGAACAAGGCCGGCAGACAATCGGCGGTCATCGCCGTGCAGGCCACGCCCGGTTTCATCGTCCAACTGCCATCGGCCTCGACGGTCAGGTCTGGATCGGCCTCGACCACCACCACCCCATGCACCTGACGCAACCAGGCCGGCCGAATGGAGAAAGCGCTATCGAGGCGTCGACGGTTTTCGGCAACGGCGGCCGGATCGTCCTCGACATGATCGCCCAGATTCAGGCTGTCGAACGGTGCCTGGCTGATACCGCCCGAGCGAGTGGTGACGCACGCCCTGACCCGCGCCGGCGCAGGCCAGTCCGGAATCAGGAAGTCGTTCACCCGATGAATGCCTCGCGATCCTGCTTGAGCAGCGACAGCAACCAGACGAAATCGTCCGGCAGTGGCGACTCCCAGCTCATACGCTCGCCGCTGGTCGGATGGTCCAGTTCCAGGAAACGGGCATGCAGGGCCTGACGCGGAAAGTTTTTCAGCGACTCGACCATGGTTACGCTGGCCGCAGGCGGGATACGGAAACGCCCACCGTAGGCCGGATCGCCGACCAACGGAAAGTTGATGTGCGACATGTGCACGCGGATCTGGTGAGTACGACCGGTTTCCAGCTTCACCCGGACATGGGTGTGGGAACGGAAACGCTCAAGCACCCGATAATGGCTGACGGCTGGCTTGCCGCCCTCCATCACCGCCATGCGCTGGCGCTGCTGGCCGTGCCGGCCGATCGGGGCGTTGATCTTGCCACCGGCAGTGACCACACCGATCACGATGCATTCATAGATGCGGCTGACAGTACGGCTCTGCAACTGCGCCACCAACTGCGTCTGCGCCTGAATGGTCTTGGCCACCACCATCAGACCGGTGGTGTCCTTGTCCAGCCGGTGCACGATACCGGCGCGGGGCACATTGATGATATCCGGCACATGATGCAGCAAGGCATTGAGCAAAGTGCCATCAGCATGCCCTGCCGCCGGGTGCACCACCAGGCCTGCGGGTTTGTTGATGACCAGGATATCGTCGTCTTCATAGACGATATCCAGCTCGATGTCCTGGGCCACCCACTCGCCCTGGGCCTCCTGCTCGGCGGTCAGCTCGAGAACGGCGCCGCCATGGACGATATCGCGCGGGCGAATCACCGCGCCATCCACGGTCAGGCGGCCGTCCTTGATCCAGGTGGAAAGGCGCGAGCGCGAGTGCTCGGTAAACAGTTGGGCGGCGACTTGATCGAGGCGTTGACCGCCCAGTTCGGACGGTACCTCTGCGCGAAGTTCAATTTTATCGGACATGCTCGGACTGGGCGTCGGCACAGCCTTTGGTTTCGGCTGCGCGCTTGTGGTTAAATACGGCGTCTTTTGCCCCGAGGCTTTCAACGGGGCATTCATCATAACAGGACGGCACCGCCCAAGACAGCGGCCGTCATAGGGACGCAAGCCGCCATGCAAGTGAAACACCTGCTGCTGATCGCCATCCTCGCACTGACTGCTGCTTGCTCATCGAAGGAAGTCGTCGACGAAAACCTGAGCGAAGTCGAGCTGTACCAGCAGGCACAGGCCGATCTGGACAATAACAGCTATACCAGCGCCACCGCCAAGCTCAAGGCCCTGGAGTCGCGTTATCCGTTCGGGCGCTATGCCGACCAGGCTCAGCTCGAGCTGATCTACGCCAACTACAAGAACTCCGAGCCGGAAGCCGCCAAGTCTGCCGCAGAGCGCTTTATCCGCCTGCATCCGCAGCACCCGAACGTGGATTACGCCTACTACCTCAAGGGCCTGACCTCGTTCGACCAGGACGTCGGCCTGCTGGCGCGCTTCCTGCCCCTGGACATGACCAAGCGTGACCCGGGCGCCGCCCGCGACTCCTACAACGAGTTCGCCCAGCTCACCAGCCGCTACCCCAACAGCCGCTACGCGCCGGACGCCAAACAGCGCATGATCTACCTGCGCAACCTGCTGGCTGCCTACGAAATCCACGTGGCCGACTACTACCTGACCCGTCAGGCCTACGTCGCTGCCGCCAACCGTGGTCGTTATGTGGTGGAAAACTTCCAGGAAACCCCTTCGGTCGGCGACGGCCTGGCGGTGATGGTCGAGTCTTACCAGCGCCTGCACCTGGACGAACTGGCCGCCACCAGCCTGGAAGTGTTGAAAGCCAACTACCCGAACCATCCGAGCCTGGTTGATGGCCAGTTCGTGCCGCGTGTCGCCGAAGCCGACAACCGCTCCTGGATGAGCAAGGTCACTCTCGGCCTGATCGAGTCGCGTCCACCGCTGCCGCCGGGAGAAACCCGCGCCAACCAGGACGTGATGAAACAGTTCCAGGACGCCAAGGACGCCATCCCGGCCGACCTGAAACCGGTCGAAGGCGATGCTGCCCAGGAAGAACAGCATGAAGCCCAGGGCAACAACAGCAATCGCTCGTGGTTCAGCTACATGACCTTCGGTCTGTTCGACTGAGTCATCGTTGCGCTTGAGAAAAAAGAGCCTCTCGTCGAGGCTCTTTTTTTTGCCTTTTAGCCAGCACACCGCAATTGCACTGGGCTCGCGTCATGAGCTTGGCTAAACTGCCGGATCATTCGCCAAAAAGCTGGTTGCCATGGTTCGTTTACTGTTCTGGATCGCTCTGATCGCTGCTGCCGTCTGGTTCTGGCGCAAATTCAAACGGGCCCAAACCGGCAGCCGTCCCACCGACGAGCCCAATGCCGCCCCCATGGTGCGCTGCGCCCATTGCGGCGTGCATCTGCCCCGCGACCGGGCCCTGAGTCAGCAACAACAGTGGTATTGCAGCCAGGCGCATCTCGAACAAGGTCCGGGCACACGTGACCGCTGAGACCTTCAGTCTCGGCGGTGCCCAGGCGCAGCGCCTGCTGCGGCTCTATAACCTCTATCGTTTGAGCATCGGCATCACCCTGGTCCTGCTGATCTCCAGCAAGATGGACGACAAGCTGCTGGAACTGACCGATGGCGAACTGTTTCGCACCGGCAGCTGGATCTACCTGATCCTCAATATCCTGGTGGTGGTGCTGCTGGAAAACCCCAAGCGCCAGGCACAGGTCTTCGGCCTCGCGCTGGCCGACGCGGTGATGCTCTCGGGGCTGTTCTACGCGGCGGGAGGCACCCCAAGCGGTCTGGGCAACCTGTTGATCGCTTCGGTCGCCATCAGCAATGTGTTGCTCCGTGGGCGCATGGGTCTGCTGATCGCGGCCATTTCAGCCATCGGCATCATCTACCTGACCTTTTACCTGAGCTTCAGTCGTCCGGCGGCCGCCAACTATTATGTGCAGGCCGGGCTGCTCGGCGTGCTGTGCTTCGCAGCCTCGTTCCTGGTCCAGGGCCTGACACGCCTGCTGGACGTGAGCGAAACCCTCGCCGAACAGCGTGCCAGCGACGTGACCAAGCTTGAAGAGCTCAATGCGCTGATCCTGCAACGCATGCACACCGGCATCCTGGTGCTCGACGCTGAATATCGCGTGCAACTGGCCAACCAGAGCGTCCTGACGCTACTGGGCCAGGAACATCTGCACGGACGCCTGATCGAAACTTACTCACCGCAGCTGATCGCCGGCCTGCAACTGTGGCAAAGCAACCCGACCTTGCGCCCACAAAGCCTGAAGGTCGTCGGCAGCAGCACGGTCCTGCAACCCAGCTTCATTGCCCTGCAGCGGGGCGAGCAGCAAGAGACGCTGATTTTCCTCGAGGACCAGTCGAAAATCACCCAGCAGGCCCAACAGCTCAAGCTTGTTGCCCTGGGCCGGCTGACCGCCGGGATCGCCCACGAAATCCGCAACCCGCTGGGCGCCATCAGCCATGCCGCACAGTTGCTGCAGGAGTCGGAAGAGCTGCACGGTCCCGACCGTCGCCTCACACAAATCATCCAGGACCAATCCAAGCGCATGAATCTGGTGATCGAGAACGTGCTGCAGCTGTCGCGACGACGCCAGGCCGAACTGCAATTGCTCGACCTGAGTCCCTGGCTGCAAGCCTTTGTAAGGGATTGGCGCGAAAGAGCCCGCCCCAACCAGCAATTGCACCTGAGAATCGAGAACGACTGGCTGAAAACCCACGCCGATCCACAGCAACTGACCCAGGTGCTGAACAACCTGCTGGAAAACGGCATGCGCTACAGCGCCCAGTTGCATGAGCAGGCCGAAGTCTGGCTGACCTTGTCGCGGGATCAGAAGAATGACCTGCCCACCCTAGAAGTCCTCGACAACGGCCCGGGCGTCGCCCCGGAACAACTGCAACACCTGTTCGAACCGTTCTTCACCACCGAAAGCCAGGGCACGGGCCTGGGCCTGTACCTGTCCCGCGAGTTGTGCGAAAGCAATCGGGCCCGCCTAGACTATTCAAGACGCCAAGGCGGCAGTTGCTTTCGCATCACCTTCGCTCACGTACATAAACAGAGTTGAACATGAGCCCACGGCAAAAGATCCTGATCGTCGATGATGAGCCGGATATCCGCGAACTCCTGGAAATCACCCTGGGCCGGATGAAACTCGAGACCCAGAGCGCCCGCAATGTCGGCGAAGCACGAGAGAAACTGGCCCGCGACAGCTTCGACCTGTGCCTGACGGATATGCGACTGCCGGATGGCACCGGCCTGGAACTGGTGCAACACATCCAGCAGCGTCATCCCCAGGTGCCGGTGGCAATGATCACCGCCTACGGCAGCCTCGATACCGCCATCAATGCACTCAAGTCCGGCGCCTTCGACTTTCTCACCAAACCGGTGGACTTGCCCCGCCTGCGCGAACTGGTCACCAGCGCCTTGCGGCTGCCCATGGCCGGGCAGAAACCGACCACCATCGATACCCGGTTGCTCGGCGACTCGCTGCCGATGCGAGCCTTGCGCAAGCAGGTTGATAAGCTGGCTCGCAGCCAGGCACCGGTCTATATCAGTGGCGAATCGGGCAGTGGCAAGGAACTGGTGGCCCGCCTGATCCACGAGCAGGGTCCCCGCGCCGAACGGCCGTTCGTGCCGGTCAACTGCGGAGCGATTCCGTCGGAACTGATGGAAAGCGAATTTTTCGGCCACCGCAAAGGCAGCTTCAGCGGTGCCGTCGAGGACAAGCCCGGACTGTTCCAGGCGGCCAATGGTGGCACGCTGTTCCTCGACGAAGTGGCCGACCTGCCACTGGCGATGCAGGTCAAACTGCTGCGGGCGATCCAGGAAAAGGCCGTACGCAGCATTGGCGGGCAGCAGGAAGAAGTGGTGGATGTGCGCATCCTCTGTGCCACCCACAAGGACCTGAACGCCGAAGTCAGCGCCGAGCGGTTTCGCCAGGACCTCTATTACCGGCTGAATGTCATCGAGCTGCGTGTCCCGCCCTTGCGCGAGCGCCGCGACGATATCGAGCCACTGGCGAGCAATGTGCTCAAACGCCTGGCCTCGGGCAGTGGATTGCCTGCCGCCAGGCTACACCCACAGGCACTGGATACGCTCAAGAACTATCGTTTTCCCGGCAATGTGCGAGAGCTGGAGAACATGCTTGAGCGGGCCTATACCTTGTGCGAAAACGACCAGATCGAAGCCTGCGACCTGCGCCTGGCCGAAGCCTCGTGTAATACGGCCGAGGCCGGCGAGCCAAGCCTGGCGCAGATCGACAACCTTGAGGACTACCTGGAGAGCGTCGAACGCAAGCTGATCCTCCAGGCCCTGGAGGAAACCCGCTGGAACCGCACGGCAGCGGCGCAGCGGTTGAGCCTGTCGTTTCGCTCGATGCGTTATCGCCTGAAGAAACTGGGGCTGGACTGAGTTTACCCAGTCCACCTTGCTTGTGACCTCGCGCGCTGCCCGGCTCCTACAGGACGCGTCCGGCAGGCGCATAAGGTGCCGGATCGATGATCGGCTCGCGCCCCAGCAGCAGGTCGGCAAACAGTTGGCAGGACGCCGGCGCCAACACCAGGCCATTGCGATAGTGACCGCAGTTGAGCCAGAGCCCGTCGAACCCGGGCACCTGACCGATAAAGGGTATCCCCTCCGGCGAGCCTGGCCGCAGCCCCGCCCAGTGGGCAACGGGCTCGACTCCGGCCAGCGCCGGGATCAGTTCCACCGCCGAGGCCTTGAGGCTGTCCAGCGCCGGAACAGTCGGCGTCTTGTCGAAACCTTCATGCTCCAGGGTACTGCCGATCAGGATGTGCCCATCCCGCCGAGGAATCGCATAACGGCCCTTGGCGAGGATCATGCTTGGCAGAAAATCCGCTGCACATTTGTAGAGGATCATCTGACCCTTGACCGGCTCGACCGGCAACTCCAGCCCCAGGGTTTTCAACAGTTCGCCGCTCCAGGCGCCAGCGGCCAGCACCACCTGATCGGCCTGAACCGCCCCTGACGAAGTCCGCACGCCAACCACCTTCGAGCCCTCGCGAACAAAACCAGCGACGTCGCATTGTTCCTGGATGGTGACATTGGGTAACGCCTGCAAGGCGGCCTTGAGCGACTTCACCAGCCGCGGGTTACGCACGTTGGCGACACCAGCCATATGGATCGCCCGCAAGTAACCATCGCCCATGACCGGCACCGCGTCGCGAACCGCCGAGATATCCACGCGACGCAAGGGACGCAGCTCACGTTCGGCCCAGGCCAGCGCCTCGGCCTCGTCATCGAGGTCCAGCCAATAGAGGCCGGTGACATGAACTTCTGGGTCAACACCAGTGCTGGCGAACAGCCGCTCGCCCAGCTGTGGATAAAAATCCTGCGACCAGTGGGCCAGAGCCGTGACGGCTGCGCTGTAGCGCCACGGGTACAGCGGCGACACGATACCGCCGCCGGCCCAGGAAGACTCCTGGCCCAGGCCTGCGCGATCGAGCAGGACCACTCGCTCGACATTCGCTGCCAGATTGAACGCGGTCAATAGACCGATCACCCCGCCACCCACGATTACCACTTGTTGCTGCGTGCTCATCTCTTGATCCAAACCTGTAGGGAGTGCGCTCAGCCGCCCCCGGAAAAACCATCAGCGCCCCCAACAGTCCTTTGTCGTTACACCTGAGCTGGCGCCCGGGTTGCTACGTGCACCCGTCTGGGTAATCGTGAAGCCGCCACACTTGTCACCCACCATCATCGAGCCCGCTGTCGCCGTAGCCGCCAGGGTGAAGTCCTGGGCATTCAGGGTCGGGGTAATGGTGTAATAACCGTTCCCGCCGACGACGCTGGCATTCGTGTAAAAACCATTCCTCGAGTAGTAACGCTCAAGATTCTGCGCCTGCTCCGAAAGCAGCACGGCAATCTCGGTGCGATGGGTACGTTTCACATACTCGATATAACTGGGGTAGGCCACCGCCGCAAGGATACCGACAATAGCCACGACAATCATGAGTTCGATCAAGGTAAAGCCTTTGGCTACCTGCTGCATACGCTGCCTTCCCTATTGAATTTGCCGCCACATGATCCGTCGGCTGCCGCCGCCGCCCTTTTCCGCCATGGAGGTGGTACCGCCGCTGGAGTCACTGAATATTTTAGTCTGGGCCGTATTGCCCCCCATGATCCCGGTCAGATTCGGGATAGCCGAAAAGTTGAAGCCACTCGAACGCTGGTCACTGCTATCGACAACACCGTCGCCATTGGTATCGAGCACCGCGTAGCTGAGCATTTTCCCGGTGAACGCATCCAGCTCCACCACCCGACCGGTACCGAAGCTGGCGCAGGGATCGGTGGTATCGACAGCCGCAGTGGTGAAGACGATCCGTCCCAGGGTCGTGCGCGCCGGATAAATCACGCGCTCGCCCGTGGCGACATTGTTGTAGATCAACGGCAGGTACCAGCCGCTCTGTGCCGGGTAAGTCACCGGGTTTTCGCTGGTGGTGATGTATTGGGTGCCATTGGACGTAAACACGCCGGTAATCGATTGGGCCACCAGGTTGCTGACGGTAATCCTGCCAGCCCCGCCATCGGCATCCCAGACCGCATAAAAAGCCTGCTGGTCCTTGCTCAACTTATCCGACGTCTCATTGAATTTACCCGTACCGAAAAACACCATTTTGCCGTTGATCGGATGATCGACCAGCAACGGTTGCGCGGTGATGGGCTGGGTGGCGCCCCCTGGCGCGGTAAACAGCGGCAAACCCGCAAAGGCCAAGCCCCAGCTATTGATCGTGGTGGAACTCAGATCGAACTTCCACATCCGCCCCTTGAGGTCGCCACCATAGGCCGCCTGGACCACGTTCTGGGCATTCACCTTCAGTTTGACCGAGGACAGACCGTTGGTGGTTTCGGTACTGTCGACCACAATTTTTTTGATCAGCGAACCGTCGCGGATATCGACGATGTACAGCGCCGCGACGCCGGAGCTGCTGCCATACCCGTTGGCGATGAACGCCGCCCAACGGCCATCGGGCAAGCGGGCGACCTCTGGTTTGGCGTAGGCGTAGCCGATATCGTTCAGCGGATTGCTGGTATCCGGAGTGTCGGGAGCACGCAGCTCCCACAACGCGTTGTAGACATTGCCCACCGTGGCATCGAACAACTGGACGGCAAAAAATGCCTTGCCTCCCGCGCCCACCCCGCCAAGTGCCACGGTCTTCCAGGCGCTGTTGTTGAATTGCGCATCGAATATCCCGACCTGGCCGTCATTGAGGAATTTGTGGCTGGTACCGTTGATGTAGGCCGGGTCGGCAATGAAATGCAGCGAAGGCAGGACACTGCTGGGCATATAGGCATAGACCCGGGCACCGGTGTTCGAATTGATCACACTCATGAAACCGTCATTGCCATTGACCACCAGATTGCTGTTCATCCCGCTGGCCTTGGTAGTCAGGTAGGTACTGTAGCTGCTATCGCCAACCAGATCGGCTGCGGTCTGGTCGGTGGGCGAAGCCACTGCCAACGGCGAGTTGATGATATCGCCGAGTAACACCGTGCGCGTTTTCAACCCGGTTTTATTGGTGCCCTTGCTCCACTCCACCAAGTCGTTTCCGACAATCCCGCTGGGCAGGTTCAGGTTGAGTGCCGTTCGTTGTGTCGTGGAAAAATTGTTGAACGCCAGGGCAACCACCGCATTGCTCGTGGTGTTCCACGATTGATACAGGGGCGCAGTGGAGCTGGTCCTGATGGTGGTGTCGGTGTTCCAGTTCACCAAATTGGTATTGACCGTGCCATTGGTATTGAAACCGTAGGATTTGATCGTACCGCGCCAATCCAGAGGGTCGTATCCGGTCTGGAAATAACTGGCGCTCGTGGTGGCGGTACCTGAAATGGCTGAACCGCCACCGCCGGAGCCAGCCTTGGAGGTAATGTCGCTGAAAGCGGCGGACAGCGCCGTATTCAACCCGGCGCTGTCGATCGCCTGGTAATACTTGCCCTGACCATAGGCAGCGGCATCGGAGAGCATCTGGTTGGCCGCCGTGAACCCTACCGTGTAGGTGCCCATGTTCTGTTTCGGAAAGTCGGCGCTGTCCCAACTCTTGCCCGCCGCGTCGGTTCCGGATGAGCGCATGTCGATGTCGTAGGCAAACTTGGCGATATCGTCGAGGTACAGACTATCGCCCTCGTTGTCCCCGCCCGTCGGGTTGTTCCCGTCGTTGTTTTTCCCGTCCCAGTTGGGCAGTTTGTTTGTCCCCTGGGCCAGGGGATCATTCGATGGAAAGGTTCGATCGTAGGTCGGCAAACCGTCGGTGATCACCACGCCATAGTTCTTCTGGCATCGGTACTGGATGGGGCTGGTGTAAGTACTCGGAGAGGAATTGTAATAAGGCGCCATGCCACGAAAGTAGCGGGTGATCTCGTAGTAGGTTTCCGCCAACGGCGTGTTGGCAATGGCACTCAGACCATTGATGGAGTTAATCAGCGCGTTGTAATTGGTATTCGCCTGGGTCTGGGTCACAGAGCCGCTGACGGGTGACAGGTCAGCCACCGAGCGCACGATATAACCGCCAGGACCAGGATCGCCGAAGGTCGGCGAATTAAACGTCGCCAGGCCTATGCGCAGCGAACGGTTTTGCGTCACCAGTGTCTTGGAGACTTCCCGCGCGACATTGATGCGATAGTCATTGGGAACCAGCGTACCCGTGGTGAAATCGGTGTTCGAACCATTGGCTTTCCTCAGCAGGTAGGCCAGGTAGGCCGTCGAGTAGCGGGTATTGCCACCGCCGACCGGATCGGGCAGACGCAGGCAGATGGGCGCCTGAAGAAGACCTCTGTAGAAGCCATACCAGTTGCCGCTGAAGGAACAGCCGCCACGATAGAGGTTGCCAACGAAGATATTGGTATCGTCGGCATCCAGCGTTTGCGCACCGAGGCACAGGAAGTCCGAGTTGCAGTTCGCTACCGTCCCCCAGTTCGCATTGGGATCGAAGTCGGCCGCCCAGATAATGCTGTTCATACTGCCGGAGTTGTCGACCAGCAACATGACGTTGGGAGCAACGGCCGCCGCACTCAGCAAAGGCGCGTCAGCGGGCGTGAAGGCATAGGCCGGAGCGCCAAGGTACAGCCCCAGCAGCGCCCCCGCCGCCACCTTCAGGCAACGTCGGGCCCAGCTTTCACGAGGTCTAGTACTTGGCATAGATACTCTCCAGAACCGTACGCGAATTGCCCGAAATCGCGACTGCGGTGATGCGATACAGGGTCGCGGAGGTATTGCTCGGCAGGTTGACCGCCGTCATGGAAGTTCCGATGTTCTGCACCCCGTAGAACCCGTTGCCCGCCGCGACCCAAATCACCCCGGACGTGGGATCCGTTTGCGCAGACACCAGGCTCGCGGATTCGGGAGGCGGTGCACAGCGAACAGCACCGACACAGGCCGCCAGCGAGTAATTGCTCTGCTGGACCGCATTCTCCCCCATTCGCAAGGCCGCCTCGGCGGTCTGAAAAGACGTATTGCGCAAGGTCACGCTGCCGGCCATCTTTTCCTGCAATGTTGCACTTTGCATGGAGGAAATGCCGATCAGGGTCAACAGCAGGAGAAATACCAGACTGACCAGCAAGGCCATCCCCCCCTGCCCTGCACTGCTCATTCGTGGTTGGTCTTGCCGTGAGAGATTCATGCACACACCTACTGAAGCCGGTTTCGCAAGGCGGCAACCGCCGTGAATGTCTGATTTTTTACTCGATTGTTCGGATCGGACAGAGTGATGCTCAGGCGTACGCTGCGAATGGTCGCCGGGTTGCTGGGGTTAGTGTTGTAATTGAGCACGGCGGTGTCGGTGGCACTGGCGGCGACACCGAATGTCACGTCGAACGCCGCAACATTATTGACCAATGCTGCACCAGTCCCTGCCCCCGTACCTGCCAACAGGAATAACTGGTTGCCGGAATAGGTGTAGGTCAGCTTGCGAATGGGAAACGCCTGCTGTCCACTAGGGGCCGCCGCCGCTCCGGTATAGGCTGTGGCAGTGGTGCGGCAGTCGGACGTGATGGTCCAGGTGGGAACGCCGCCACCGGCTCCGATATCGGCCGTCACCAGGACCAGCGACTTGTTGGTGTTGTTCCAGGAGATCGGGGTATTGGCGTTCGCGGCGAAGGTGGCAGGATTGCTCCCATCAATGATCGCCGCAGTCGTGAGGCAGCCGAACATCCCCACCATGCGTATTTCCTGAATCATCTTGCTCAGGATGAATCGCGCATCCTCCTGCATTCCCGCCGCCGCATTCTGGCTGGCGTAGGTGTTTTTGGCAGCAATGAATATCTGGGCGATCCCCGCGACGATCACCAGGCCGAGGAAGAGAGCGATCATCAACTCGATCAGGCCGAAGCCCCGGGACAACTTTCTCATGGCGTCACCACGGGGTCGGTCCCCACCCGGCTGGTCAATACGAAGGTGCGGGTCGGTGCATTCGCCGTCGTCGCGTCGTCGGCTCGCTTATCACCCCAACCAATGGTGATCGTCACCACACGATTGTTGACTGCAATGCTGCCGCTGCCATCCGTCGCAGCAAACGTGGTGATATTGTTCTTGAAGTCGTAGAGATCGGCATCCCGTGCCGCAGTGGAGCCGGCCGTCGCCGTTATCCCCTGCAAGTTGCTGACCGCATAGTTCGCGTCCGGATTGGCCCGGATACGGTCAAGCATGTCGTAGGCAATGAAACTGGCCTGACTGGTCATCAATGAACTGTCGGTGTATTTCAGCGCATTGAGCTGAATGGCCGCCGCCCCCAGCAGGCCCACGGCAAGAATCAGCATCGACACCATGACCTCGATCAGGGTCAGACCGGCCTGTCTCCCTCCGACGATTCGTGGCATCAGCAACTCCCCAGGACGACCCTGCCGTTCAGACAGACATTCACGGTTCGAGTCTCCGCACCCCGGGTATAGACAAAGGTCGCCGCCGCAGACACCCCACCCAGGTTGTTGAAATCCAGACTGCTGACGCCAGCCGTCACGTTCAACGCGGCACCACTGTTCATCGGCGAGATGACCTGATAGTAATTGGTGCGGCCTGCCGCATCGTCGGCCACCGACATCACCACCAGTTGGCTGGTCCAGGCGCTATTGGCCACCTGGGGACGGATACGCGTGTTGGTCCCCCGATCGATGGCTTCCAGGCGCGCGTAACTGAACCCTCGCATCAGATCATTGACCTCGGTATCGGCCTTGGATTTATCGATGCTGCTCTTGAAGGATGGCAACGCGATCGCCGCGAGAATCGCGAAGACCGCGAGGGTGAGCATCAACTCAACCAGCGTAAATCCCTTGTTACCACTGTTCATTACGTCTCCCTCCTGTCCCTCGACTATAACTGGCTCTACAACCTGGAACAGTCATCGCCGGGACGTACGGTTGTTTTCTAGGGATCAACGTGAAGTCTGTCGCCGGCCTTCTCCAAGGAGGGAGAATCCATGTATCAACGAGGCTTGAGCCTGGTAGAGCTGCTGCTCGTACTGGTGGTGGTCGCCATATTGGCAAGATTGGCGGGGCCGTCATTCGGCGAACTGATCGCTTCCCAGCGCCGCCAACTGTCCGCCGAGCAGTTGGCTCTAGGTCTGCAAACGGCACGGACCGAAGCGATCCTGCGCAACCAGGCGGTGGTCATCCACGCGATAAACGATGACTGGAGCCAAGGCTGGCGCATCATCCTGGACCTGAGCGGCCAAGGCCCGGAAGACGACAGCAATCCGACGCTGATCGAGCGACAGGACAGCGCTCACGGACCGATTGTCGGCAACCAACATGTAAGAAGTTTCGTGCGGTTCTCATCGATCGGCGCCCCGACCAACGATGGCGTAGCCGGGGGAACCCTGCATATCTGCGCTGGGCACAAACCCCTGAGCCAGCACCGTGTGGTGCTCGCCAGGACAGGCAGGATCAGGCTTGAAACAGGCGAGAAGCAAGAGGCGCTATGCGGCGCCTCCGACTCAGGACAACGTGCGAACGCGTAATTCCTTGGGCATGGAGAAGGTGATGTTCTCTTCACGACCGGCCAGCTCATCGGCGCCGGTCGCGCCCCAGGCCTGCAACTGCTGGATCACGCCACGTACCAGAACTTCCGGGGCCGAGGCACCGGCGGTGATGCCGATCCGCTCGACACCCTCGAACCAGCTGCGCTGCATGTCTTCGGCACCGTCGATCAGGTAGGCCGGGGTCGACATGCGCTCGGCCAGCTCACGCAGGCGATTGGAGTTGGAGCTGTTCGGGCTGCCGACCACCAGCACCACATCGCACTCGTCAGCCAGTTGCTTGACCGCGTCCTGGCGGTTTTGCGTGGCGTAGCAGATGTCGTCCTTGCGTGGCCCGCCAATCGCCGGGAAGCGCGTGCGCAGGGCATCGATGACCCGGCTGGTATCGTCCATCGACAAGGTGGTCTGCGTCACGAACGCCAGTTTTTCAGGGTTGCGCACCTGCAGCGCAGCAACATCCTTCTCGTCCTCGACCAGATAGATGGCGCCACCGTTACTGGCGTCGTACTGGCCCATGGTGCCTTCCACTTCCGGATGTCCGGCATGACCGATCAGGATGCATTCGCGACCGTCGCGGCTGTAGCGCGCCACTTCGATATGCACCTTGGTCACCAGCGGACAGGTCGCATCGAAGACCTTCAGGCCACGCCCGGCCGCCTCGCTGCGTACCGCCTGGGAAACACCGTGGGCACTGAAAATGACGATGACGTCATCCGGCACCTGGTCCAGCTCTTCGACGAAGATGGCGCCACGGGCGCGCAGGTCTTCGACGACGAATTTGTTGTGCACCACTTCGTGACGCACATAGATCGGCGGACCGAAGACCTCCAGGGCCCGGTTGACGATTTCGATCGCCCGGTCCACACCGGCGCAGAAGCCACGGGGGTTGGCGAGTTTGATTTGCATGCGGTGCCTCGTGTCTTGCGCGCAAGGGTTGATTCAGTTTGGCCGCTTATGCTGCCTATCGCCAGTCATCCGGCGCCGACAGGTGTTCAGGACAGCGCCGTGACCTCGATGATTTCCACATCGAAGGTCAGGACCTTGCCGGCCAGCGGGTGATTGAAGTCGACGGTCACCTGGGAATCGTCAAACGCCTTGACCACACCCGGCAGCTCGGTGTTTGCGGCATCGTTGAAGATCACCAGCAAACCTTCCGACAGTTCCATGTCCTGGAACTGCGAACGCGGCATGACCTGCACGTTCTGCGGATTGGGCTGACCAAAGGCGTTTTCCACCGGGACGGTCAGGCTACGCTTGTCGCCAGCCTTGAAACCGAACAGGGCGGCTTCGAAACCAGGCAGCAGGTTGCCATCACCGACCTTGAAAGTCGCCGGCGCCTTGTCGAAAGTGCTATCGACCGTGTCGCCGTTTTCCAGGCGCAAGGCGAAATGCAGGGTCACCTGGGTGTTCTGCCCGATCCGTTGCTCAGTCACTGCGTGTTCAGTCATGAACGGTTTCTCCGGACTTTTTGCTCTTGAACATGTCCAGCGCCAACATCACCGCGCCAACGGTAATCGCGCTGTCGGCAAAGTTGAACGCCGGGAAGTACCAGCGGTTCTGCCAGTGCACGAGGATGAAGTCGATGACATGGCCAAGCGCCACACGATCGTACAGATTGCCCAACGCCCCACCCAGCACCAGCGACAGGGCAATCGCCAACCAGGTTTCGTTGCGGCCCAGGCGCTTGAGCCAGACCACCAGCACCGCACTGACCACCACCGCGATCAGGGCGAACAGCCAGCGCTGCCAGCCGGAACTCTCGGCCAGAAAGCTGAAGGCCGCGCCGGTGTTGTAGGCCAGGGTCCAACTGAAGTAATCGGGAATGATCACGATCTGCTGGTACAGGGTCAGCGAGCTTTCGAAGTGGAGCTTGCTGACCTGGTCGATGACCAGGACCAGCACGCTCAACCACAACCAGCCCAGGCGGCCGAAACGGCCGGCACTGGCATTAGGCATAGTGACGCACCTCGCCTTCGCCGCTGATGTTGTCGACACAACGGCCGCAGATTTCCGGGTGCTCCGGGTTGACCCCGACGTCCTCGCGGCAGTGCCAGCAACGGGCGCACTTGGCGTGGCCGGACTTGACCACCTTGAGTTTCAGGCCCGGCACTTCGGTGACCACCGCATCCACCGGCGCCAGCGCCAGCGGCGCAACCGTCGCGGTGGAGGTGATCAGCACGAAGCGCAGCTCGTTGCTCAGCTTGTCCAGATCGGCGACCAGTGCATCTTCGGCGAACAGGGTCACTTCAGCCTGCAGGTTGCCACCCACCGCCTTGGCGGCGCGCTGCACTTCCAGCTCCTTGTTGACCGCAGCCTTGACCGCCATGACCCGATCCCAGTAGTCGCGACCCAGTTCGAAGCCTTCCGGCAGTTCACTGAGGCCTTCGTACCAGGTGTTGAGCATCACCGATTCGTTGCGCTCGCCCGGCAGGTACTGCCACAGCTCGTCGGCTGTGAAAGCCAGGATCGGCGCGATCCAGCGCACCAGCGCCTCGGAGATGTGGAACAGCGCGGTCTGGCAGGAACGCCGGGCCTTGCTGTCGGCACCGGTGGTGTACTGGCGGTCCTTGATGATGTCGAGGTAGAAGCCGCCCAGCTCCTGCACGCAGAAGTTGTGCACCTTGGAATAGACGTTCCAGAAGCGGTATTCACCGTAGTGCACTTCCAGCTCGCGCTGCAGCAGCAGTGTGCGGTCCACGGCCCAGCGATCCAGGGCGAGCATTTCCTCGGCCGGGACGATATCGGTGGCCGGGTTGAAGCCGCTCAGGTTGGAGAGCAGGAAACGCGCGGTGTTGCGGATACGCCGGTAGGCGTCGGCGCTACGTTGCAGGATCTGGTCGGAGACGGCCATCTCGCCCGAATAGTCGGTCGAGGCGACCCACAGGCGCATGATGTCGGCGCCCAGGGTGTCGTTGACCTTCTGCGGCGCGATCACGTTGCCCAGGGACTTGGACATCTTGCGACCCGCTTCGTCGACGGTGAAGCCGTGGGTCAGCAGTTCGCGATACGGCGCATGGTTGTCGATGGCGCAGCCGGTCAGCAGCGACGAGTGGAACCAGCCACGGTGCTGGTCGGAGCCTTCCAGGTAGAGATCGGCCCGCGGACCGCTGTCGTGACCGAACGGGTGCGAGCCGCGCAGTACGTGCCAGTGGGTGGTACCCGAGTCGAACCAGACGTCCAGGGTATCGCTGATCTTGTCGTATAGCGGCGCCTCGTCGCCGAGCAGCTCGGCAGCGTCCAGTTTGAACCAGGCCTCGATGCCTTCCTGCTCGACGCGCTGGGCCACCTGCTCCATCAATTCGACGGTACGCGGGTGCAGTTCACCGCTCTCCTTGTTGAGGAAGAACGGGATCGGTACGCCCCAGTTGCGCTGGCGGGAGATACACCAGTCTGGACGGTTGGCGATCATCGAGTGCAGGCGCGCCTGGCCCCAGGCCGGTACGAACTGGGTGTCTTCGATCGCCTTGAGCGAACGTTCACGCAGGGTTTCGCCGGACGTCGGTGCCTTGTCCATGCCGATGAACCACTGCGCAGTGGCACGGTAGATCAGCGGGGTCTTGTGGCGCCAGCAGTGCATGTAGCTGTGGTTGATGGTTTCGGTGTGCAGCAGCGCACCGACTTCGGCCAGTTTTTCGATGATGGCCGGGTTGGCCTTGAAAATGAACTGGCCGCCGAAGAACTCCAGGGACTCGACATACACGCCGTTGCTCTGCACCGGCGTGAGGATGTCATCGTTGACCATGCCGTAGTGCTTGCAGCTCTTGAAGTCGTCCTCGCCGTAGGCCGGGGCGGAGTGAACCACACCGGTACCGGCACCCAGCTCGACGTACTCGGCCAGATACAGAGGCGACAGGCGATCATAGAACGGATGACGGAAGTTGATCAGTTCCAGGGCCTGGCCCTTGGCGACAGCAACCACCGAGCCTTCCAGCTTGTAGCGCGCCAGACAGGACTCGACCAGTTCCTCGGCCAGCACCAGCAGGCGGTCACCGACATCCACCAGCGCGTAGTTGAACTCCGGATGGACGTTCAGCGCCTGGTTGGCCGGAATGGTCCACGGGGTGGTGGTCCAAATCACGAGCGAGGTCGGCTTGGCCAGCGAGGGCAGGCCGAAAGCAGCCGCCAGCTTGTCCTGATCGGCGATCGGGAAGGCGACGTCGATGGTCGAGGACTTCTTGTCCTGGTATTCGACCTCGGCTTCGGCCAGCGCCGAACCGCAATCGAAGCACCAGTTCACCGGCTTGAGGCCCTTGAACACGAAGCCGCCCTTGACGATTTCGGCCAGGGCGCGGATTTCACCGGCCTCGTTCTTGAAGTCCATGGTCTTGTAGGGGTTGGCGAAGTCGCCCAGTACACCCAGACGGATGAATTCGGACTTCTGCCCCTCGACCTGTTCGGCGGCATAGGTGCGGCACAGTTCGCGGGTCTTGTCGGCGCCCAGGTTCTTGCCGTGGGTCACTTCGACCTTGTGTTCGATCGGCAGGCCATGGCAGTCCCAACCCGGCACATAGGGGGCATCGAAGCCGGCCAGGGTCTTGGAACGGACGATCATGTCCTTGAGAATCTTGTTCAGCGCATGACCGATATGAATCGTGCCGTTGGCGTAGGGAGGACCGTCGTGAAGGATGAACTTCGGACGATCCTTGCCAATCTCGCGCAACTTCCCGTACAGGCCAATGCTGTCCCAGCGCTGCAGAATCTGCGGTTCGCGCTGTGGCAGGCCGGCCTTCATCGGGAAGGCAGTGTCCGGGAGGTTAAGCGTGGCTTTGTAGTCGGTCATTTCAGGCTCTTTGTAAGCGGTGAACCCTGCCAATGGGCACGGGCGGCGGCGACGTCCGCATTGATCGCCGTCTTGAGCGCCTCCAGAGAGGCGAATCGCTGCTCATCGCGCAGCTTGTGGTGGAAAACCACCGTCAAACGCCGGTTATACAGATCACCGGCAAAATCCAGCAGATGCACTTCCAGGTGGGCATTGCCATCACCCGCTACCGTGGGCCGCACGCCAATATTGGCGACGCCCGGCCACGGCTGGCCGTCGATCTCGACACTGACCAGGTAAACCCCGGTCAGCGGCACGCGACGACGCTTGAGTTGCACGTTGGCCGTTGGCGTACCCAATTGGCGCGCCAGCTTCTGTCCGTGCAGCACCCGCCCGGCAATCCGGAACGGGCGACCGAGCAGACGTTCGGCCAGAGGAAAGTCAGCCGCCGCCAGGGCGTTACGCACCTGGGTACTGCTGACCCGCAGGCCATCGAGTTCGACGGTCTGCGCCGCCTCGACGGTAAAGCCACTGGCCTTGCCGGCCTGCAGCAGAAAATCGAAATCACCGGCACGGTCGCAACCGAAACGGAAGTCGTCGCCGACCTCCAGATGCTGTACGCCCAAGCCTTCGACCAGGATGGTATCGACGAACTCGGCAGCGCCGAGTTTGCTCAGCCGCTGATTGAACGCCAGGCACAACACCCGATCGACACCTTCGGCGGCCAACAGTTGCAGCTTGTCGCGCAAGCGTGCCAGACGCGCCGGCGCAGTCTCGGGGGCAAAGAATTCGCGCGGTTGTGGCTCGAAAATCACCACGCAGCTGGGTACGCCCAACTCCTGCGCACGCTCGCGCAGACGCGCCAGGATAGCCTGGTGACCACGATGAACACCGTCAAAGTTGCCAATGGTGGCGACACAGCCCCGGTGCCGGGGACGCAGGTTGTGGAGGCCTCGAACCAGCTGCATAACGCGCTTCTTGCTCATAAAGTGGTCGATTATAACCATACCCGGCCGTGCTTAGTACCCGTCATGCGTCGACATCGACTGCGCTGATCACATCAACGACTTGCGATTGAAATGCCGCAGGCGCAAGCCCATCAGCAGCAGCATCCCGAAGTAGGCCACCACACCCGCCACCACCAGGGCACCCAGCCGCAGGAACCGTTCGAACATGCCCCCCTGATCCCAGGCCGGCATTACGTGCATCAGCCCCAGCAATACTGCCGACATCACCACCACGGCGACCACCAGCTTCAGGAGATACATCCCCCAGCCGGCCTGCGCCACGAACAGCTTCTGTCGGCGCAACTGCCAGAACAGCAGGCCGGCATTGAGGCAGGCACCGCCACTGATGGCCAGCGCCAACCCCGCATGGGCCAGGGGACCGACCAGCACCAGATTGAGCAACTGGGTGACGGTCAGGGTAAAGATCGCGATCTTTACCGGGGTGCGAATGTTCTGTTGCGCATAAAACCCCGGCGCCAGCACCTTGATCATGATGATCCCCAACAGGCCGACCGAGTAGGCGATCAGCGCCCGCTGAGTCATGGAGGCATCAAAGGCGCTGAACTGACCATACTGGAACAGGGAGACCGTCAAGGGTTCGGAAAGAATCGCCAGCGCCAGCGAACACGGCAAGACCAGCACGAAACACAGGCGCAGCCCCCAATCGAGGATGCGCGAGTATTCATGGCGATCCTTGCTGGCGTAGGTCTTGGACAGGATCGGCAACAGGATGGTCCCCAGCGCCACACCCAATACCCCGGAAGGCAATTCCATCAGACGGTCGGCGTAATACATCCACGACACCGAACCCGCCATCAGGAACGAAGCGAAGATGGTATTGATGATCAGTGAAATCTGGCTGACCGAGACCCCGAGAATCGCTGGCAGCATCTGCTTCATCACCCGCCACACCCCGCTGTCGCGCAGGTTGAGGCGTGGCAGCACCAGCATGCCGATCTTCTTCAGATGCGGCAGTTGATAGAGCAACTGCGCCAGGCCACCAGCGAGCACCGCCCAACCGAGCGCCATCACCGGCGGATCGAAATAAGGCGTCAGGAACAGGGCGAAGATGATCATGCTGAGGTTCAGCAGGGTCGGCACGAACGCCGGCACCGAGAAACGGTTCCAGGTGTTGAGGATCGCCCCGGCCAGCGACGACAGGGAGATCAGCAATATATAAGGAAAGGTCACCCGCAACAGGTCGGAAGTCAGCCTGAATTTCTCCGGCGTATCGGCGAACCCTGGCGCCGTCGCCCAGATCACCCAGGGGGCGGCGAGCATGCCCAGCGCGGTCACCAGCGTCAGTACCAGGGTCAGCAGGCCGCTGACATAGGCAATGAAGGTGCGTGTCGCCTCATCGCCCTGCTGGCTTTTGTACTCCGCCAGAATGGGAACGAATGCCTGGGAAAAAGCCCCCTCGGCGAAGATTCGCCGCAGCAGATTGGGCAATTTGAAGGCAATGAAGAAGGCATCCGTCGCCATTCCGGCACCAAAGGCACGGGCAATAATGGTATCGCGCACGAAACCCAGCACCCGGGAGAGCATCGTGATAGAGCTGACGGCGGCCAACGACTTGAGCAGATTCATTGAAAGATTGTGCGCCTTTGGATAAAGAACAGGCGAAATGATCCGCCCGGCTGTGCGATACTCCGCGCCGCAACAGCGCAGAGCCAAAGTTCGCGAGTTTACAGGTCGTAGGCCGGAAAGAAATATCCCGGTGTTACGTACCTACCACTCAGCGGAGCACATCGTTCGCCCTTGACAAGACTTCAACTCATCGGCATGATTCGCGGCCTATTTTGTTTGCTATTCCCTAAAAAGTCTTTCGAGGAGCTCGACGGTGGCCAACTCACCTTCCGCCAAAAAACGTGCTAAACAGGCTGAGAAGCGTCGCAGCCACAACGCCAGCCTGCGTTCCATGGTTCGTACCTACATCAAGAACGTAGTTAAAGCCATCGACGCAAAAGACGCTGCCAAAGCACAAGCCGCCTACGTTCTGGCCGTGCCTGTTATCGACCGTATGGCCGATAAAGGCATCATCCACAAGAACAAGGCCGCTCGTCATAAGAGCCGTCTGAATGGCCACATCAAGGCCCTGGCTGTTGCTGCCTAAGCGACAAGCCTGCTAAAAAACCGACCCTAGGGTCGGTTTTTTATTGCCTGCGATTCAGCCCTTGCGGCGACCCGAGCCCGACTCCTATAGAGGGAGGGCCCAACGCCCCGGCAAGCCAGCCAGGGCGCGCACCACCTCTGCAAATTACCGATTTGGCCAAGGCAGAATCGGAATCGCCGTCACCGCATTCTGCGGACTACCCTCGATCAGGCGGTCGCTGTAGACCAGATACACCAGGGTATTGCGCTTCTTGTCGAGGAAGCGCACCACCTGCATGGTCTTGAACACCAGCGAGGTACGCTCCTTGAACACCTCTTCGCCATCTTTGAGCTCACCACTGAAGCGGATTGCGCCCACCTGACGACAGGCGATCGAGGCCTCGGCACGATCCTCTGCCAACCCCAGACCGCCCTTCAAGCCACCAGTCTTGGCGCGCGACAGATAACAGGTCACCCCCTCGACCTTCGGATCATCGAAAGCCTCGACCACGATCCGGTCATTCGGCCCGACAAACTTGAACACCGTGGATACCTGACCGATCTCCTCGGCCGACGCCAGCAACGGCAACGCCAGGAACAACCCGAACAATCCTTTTGCCAATCCCATGCCCACTGCCCTCGAATCCGTTACACCAGAATAAGATTGTCGCGATGAACCAGCTCCGGCTCCGCCATATACCCCAACAGGCCGACAATGGCATCCGACGACTGCCCAATGATCTTCTGCGCCTCGAGCGCACTGTAGTTGGCCAGCCCGCGAGCGATCTCACGACCGTCCGGCGCCACACACACCACCATCTCACCACGACGGAAACTGCCTTGAACCCGCTTGACCCCCACGGGCAGCAGGCTCTTGTGATCCCGCGCCAGGGCATTGACCGCCCCCTCGTCGAGCACCAGGGTGCCACGGGTCTGCAGATGCCCGGCCAGCCACTGCTTGCGCGCAGCCAGCATACCGCGCTCCGGCGATAGCAGAGTACCGATACGCTCACCTGCCTTGAGGCGGTCCAGCACACGCTCCAGACGACCGCCCACGATAATGGTGTGCGCCCCCGAACGTGCCGCCAGCCGCGCCGCACGCAGCTTGGTCTGCATACCGCCACGCCCCAGAGCGCCGCCGGTACCACCCGCGACGGCATCCAGCGCCGGATCGTCGGCCCGAGCCTCATAAATCAGTTGGGCATCGGGATTGTTGCGCGGATCGGCATCGAACATACCGTCGCGATCCGTCAGGATCACCAGCAGATCGGCCTCCACCAGGTTGGCCACCAGCGCCGCCAGGGTATCGTTGTCACCGAAGCGAATCTCATCGGTGACCACCGTGTCGTTCTCGTTGATCACCGGAATGACCTTGAGCTCCACCAGCGCCCGCAAGGTGCTGCGGGCATTGAGGTAGCGCTTGCGGTCGGACAGGTCGTCGTGAGTCAGCAGAATCTGCGCGGTATGGCGATCATGCTCGGCAAAGCTCGATTCCCAGGCCTGCACCAGCCCCATCTGACCGATAGCCGCAGCAGCCTGCAACTCATGCATGGCACTCGGTCGCGCGGTCCAGCCAAGCCGACTCATGCCCGCAGCCACCGCACCGGACGACACCAGCACCAGCTCCACGCCGGCCTCGTGCAAGGCCACCATCTGCTCAACCCAGACTCCCATCGCCGCGCGATCCAGTCCCTTGCCGTCTGCCGTCAGCAGTGCGCTGCCAATCTTGACGACCCAACGCTGCGCACCTGTCACCTTGCTCCGCATGATCTTCCAACCTTTGCCAGCGAGCAGCGCGACCGAGCGCCACCCACGCGATTATGTGATTTACGTGTTACGGATACCAAAACGCCGCTCGAGAGAGCGGCGTTCTAGTTTACCGAATGAATCAGTCGCGGACGTAAATGATTTCCGGACCATCGTCATCATCAACATCTTCTTCGTCCCAGTCATCGTCACCGATGTCATGGACGCTCTTGACGCCACTACGGCGCAGGGCACGCTGGTCATCCAGGGCCTGCAACTGGGCACGAGCCTCATCCTCGATACGCTGGTCGAGTTCGCGCAACTCATCGGCATAGGCCGGATCATTGGCCAGACGATCGAGACGATCTTCCAGATAACGCATGATGTCGCGAGTCAGGCGCTCGGTCCCCTCACTGGCAATCGCCGAAATCACATAGACCGGACCGGTCCACTGCAGGCGGTCGACCACTTCCTTGACCCGCGCCTCATGCTCTTCCTCGAGGATCTGGTCGCACTTGTTCAGCACCAACCAACGATCACGCTCCGCCAGCGACGGACTGAAGCGCGCCAGCTCGCTGACGATCACTTCGGCGGCATCCGCAGCACTGCTGTCATCCAGCGGCGCCATATCGACGAGGTGCAGCAGCAGACGGGTACGCGCCAGGTGCTTGAGGAAACGGATCCCCAGGCCAGCACCTTCCGAAGCACCTTCGATCAGCCCCGGAATGTCGGCGATGACGAAGCTCTTCCAGCGATCGACACTGACCACACCCAGGTTCGGCACCAGCGTGGTGAACGGGTAGTCTGCAACCTTCGGCCGCGCAGCCGAAACCGAACGAATGAACGTGCTCTTGCCGGCATTCGGCAGCCCCAACAGACCGACGTCGGCCAACACCTTCATTTCCAGCTTGAGATCACGCTGCTCGCCCGGCTTGCCCGGCGTAGTCTGGCGCGGCGCACGGTTGGTACTGGACTTGAAGCGGGTGTTACCCAGACCATGCCAGCCACCATGAGCCACCAGCAGACGCTGGCCATGCTTGACCAGGTCACCAATGATCTCCTGGGTAGCGGAGTCGATCACCGTGGTACCGACCGGCACACGCAGATCCAGATCATCGCCCTTCTTGCCGGTGCAGTCGGTGCTGCCGCCGTTCGAACCGCGCTCGGCATCGAAATGCCGGGTATAACGGTAATCCACCAGGGTGTTGAGGTTTTCGTCGGCAACCATGTAGACCGAGCCGCCATCACCACCATCACCACCGTTGGGGCCACCCTTTTCGATGAATTTTTCCCGACGGAAACTCATGCAACCGTTACCGCCATCACCAGCTTTTACGCGAATCGATACTTCATCAACAAACTTCATAACACACGCCTCTCGTCACCAGGACGAGCCGATAGAAATCAAGACATAAGACTCTTGCAAAGATGAGCGCAGCGCTACCAACCTACCCGCGAAACCAACGCCGGGCCCATGCAAACAGCTTTGCAAGAGACTCACCCCACAAACGAAAAAGCCCCGTCGCAAGACAGGGCTTCTCCAGCATTGCCGCGATTAAGCCGCGACGACGCTCACGTAACGACGACCGAAGGCGCCTTTGACTTCGAACTTGATCACGCCTTCGACTTTAGCGAACAGGGTGTGATCTTTGCCCATGCCAACGCCGTAACCAGCGTGGAACTGGGTGCCGCGCTGACGCACGATGATGTTGCCCGCTTTGATAGCCTGGCCGCCATACATCTTCACGCCAAGGCGTTTGGCTTCTGAGTCGCGACCGTTACGGGTACTACCACCAGCTTTTTTGTGTGCCATGAGTTCAATTCTCCAAAAAGGGGATTAGGCTGAATTAAGCCTGAATACCGGTGATTTTGATCTCGGTGTACCACTGACGGTGGCCCATACGCTTCATGTGGTGCTTACGACGACGGAACTTGATGATGCGGACTTTATCGTGACGACCTTGGGAGATCACTTCAGCCACAACGGTAGCGCCAGCAACAACTGGAGCGCCGATGTTCACGTCATCGCCATTGGCGACCAACAGAACGCGATCAAAGGTAACGGATTCGCCAGTGGCGACTTCCAGCTTTTCGATCTTCAGGTATTCACCTGGGGCGACTTTGTACTGCTTGCCGCCGGTAACGATTACTGCGTAAGACATGGTATTTCTCCGATAATCCTGCTCACCCAGCGCTTTATAGGTAAAGGTATTGGCTGGCATGGCTGCATGGGGCTGGAACGGCCCAAGTGCAATTGCGTAAGGCAGGTGCTGCCCAGGAAGTTCAGGGTGCGCGATTGTACGCAAGCCGCCAAATCCTTGCAAGTGGCAGGGTATGTTACCTTGACAGGCCTTACCCCCCGCCCTAGCATGCCGCGCAACCCTTCTGGAGCGACTCTCGCTGATGCAACCCCAAGCTTTCTACCGCGCGGTGGCGGACGATTTTAGCGCCGTCGATGGCATCATCAAGAAGCAACTGACTTCGCGGGTGCCGCTGGTCTCGAAAATCGGTGACTACATCACCTCGGCCGGGGGCAAGCGCCTGCGTCCTTTATTGGTGTTGCTGAGCGGCAAGGCCCTCGGTCGTGAAGGCGACGACCTGCGCCTGCTGGCGGCAACCATAGAGTTCCTGCACACCGCAACCCTGCTGCATGACGACGTGGTCGACATGTCCGGCATGCGCCGTGGTCGCTCTACCGCCAATGCCATGTGGGGCAACGCCCCCAGCGTGCTGGTCGGCGACTTCCTCTATTCGCGCTCCTTCGAGATGATGGTCGAACTGGGCTCGATGCCCGTGATGAAGATCCTCTCCCAGGCCACCCGCATCATCGCCGAAGGCGAAGTGCTGCAGTTGTCCAAGGTCCGCGACGCCAGTACCACCGAAGAAACCTACATGGAAGTCATCCGCGGCAAGACCGCGATGCTCTTCGAAGCCTCGACCCACAGCGCCGCCGCCCTCTGCGGAGCGACCCCGGAACAGGCCGAAGCCCTGCGCACCTTTGGCGATCACCTGGGCGTGGCCTTCCAACTGGTCGACGACCTGCTGGACTACAAGGGCGACGCCGAAACCCTGGGCAAGAACGTCGGTGACGACCTCGCCGAAGGCAAGCCGACCCTGCCGCTGATCTACACCATGCGCGAAGGCACACCGGAACAGGCCGCCCTGGTTCGCCAGGCGATCCAGAAAGGCGGGATCGAAGACCTCGAAAGCATCCGCGCCGCCGTGGAAGCTTCGGGCTCCCTGCAATACACCGCGCAACTGGCCCGTGACTACGTCGCTCGCGCCATTGCCTACCTGGAAGCACTGCCAGCCAGCGAGTACCGCGATGCCCTGGTCGAACTGAGCGAGTTCGCCGTCGCCCGTACCCACTAGCCTCCCTTGCAGGAGCGTGTCTTGCCCGCGAATGGGGCCTTGAGGCCGCCTAAAGCTTCGCGGACAAGCCTCGCTCCTGCAGACGTCCGCGACGCCCCCCTTTCGCCGATAAAACCCTATATAATGTGCGCTTTTAGCCTTCCCTGAACCTGAGGAGCCCTAGTGAGCACGTTGCCACCCTGCCCCAAATGCAATTCCGAATTCACCTACGAAGATGGCGTCCAACTGGTCTGCCCCGAGTGCGCCCACGAGTGGTCCGCCAGTGGCGAAGCTGAAGCCGCATCCGACGACAGCGTGAAAAAGGATTCCGTGGGCAACATTCTCCAGGACGGCGACACCATCACCGTGATCAAGGACCTCAAGGTCAAGGGCACCTCGCTGGTGGTCAAGGTCGGCACCAAGGTCAAGAACATCCGCCTGTGCGACGGCGATCACGACATCGATTGCAAGATCGACGGCATCGGCCCGATGAAACTCAAGTCGGAATTCGTCAGGAAAGCCTGAGCCGACACGGCGCTGGCGATCAGGCCCAAAGCCTTGTCGCCGGCAGCCCGGAACGCCCTTTCGGCATCATCCGCAGGCCTATCCGCCTGACACTGCATCCCCCGCCTACAGCCGATCCCTTGTCCCCAGACAAATTCCCCACACAAAAAAACAGGAATCCGCCAATAGGCACTTGCTATTATTTGAATAAGAATTATTCTCATTGAACCCCATCAAGGAGATGAGACCATGACTTATTTGATCGATGCCTGGCTGGACCGTCCACACCCTTACCTGCGCATCCTGCATCGGGAAACGGGCGAAGTCTGTGCGGTACTGGAGGAAGAAGCGCTGCATGAACTGCAGGATCAGGGCGACCTGGATGTCAGCAGCCTGAGTTCCAGCGAACCGTTGGTGCTCAAGGAACTGGTGCGCAACCTGTTTCTGTTCTGTTATGCCCGGGCATTGCGCCCGACGGTGGACATCAACAGCAAGTTGCAGATGTGAACGTCATCCATTTTCACACCGCAGCCCCTGTGAAAGCAGGCCTTGTGGGAGCACACGGTGCTGCGATCCGGTTGATCCGCGAGTAGGCCATCAGCCCCTTCGCGGACCAGTCGGATCGCCACACCGCCTGCTCCTACAGCGCGTTACAGGACGGCGAGCAGCTCGACGTCGAATACCAGCACACTGTGTGGCGGGATGCTGCCAACGCCCTGGGCGCCGTAAGCCAGCTCGCTCGGCACGTACAGACGCCATTTGCTGCCGGCGTTCATCAGTTGCAGTGCTTCGGTCCAACCGGCGATCACGCCGCCTACCGGGAATTCGGCTGGCTGGCCACGCTCGTAGGAGCTGTCGAACACGGAACCGTCGATCAGGGTACCGTGGTAGTGAGTGCGCACGGTGTCCTCACGGCTCGGCTTGGCGCCGTCGCCCTGAGTCAGCACTTCGAACTGCAGGCCCGACGCCAGGGTGGTGATACCGTCACGCTTGGCGTTTTCAGCCAGGAATGCCAGGCCGGCACCCGCTGCGGCTTCAGCCTTGGCGGCCGCTTCGGCCTGCATGATTTCACGGATGACCTTGAAGCTGGCGGACAGCTCTTCCTGGCCAACACGGCTTGGCTGACCGTTGAACGCATCGGTCAGGCCCACCAGGATCGCGTCCAGGCTCACGCCAGGTGGCGGGTTGTCACGCAGCTGGTCGCCCAACTGACGGCCAATGCCGTAGCTGACGCGGGTTTCGTCGGTGGACAGATTTACTTCGGACATGACACTGCTCCGCTATGGGTCTGCTCTGGAAAACACCCTGAAACTGGCATTTCCCCTCGCGCCCGGAACCAAAAAGGGCCAGCAGACTAGCACAGAAGCACGCGGGGTTAGCAGCCTCCAGCCCAGAAACGACACCGCCCGTGCGTTTCACAACCACGGGCGGTGCAGGTCGGCTTAACAGCCTGGGATCAATGCTTGGTGACTTTATCCAGATACCCCATGGCGAACGCCGATACCACGAACGTCATGTGAATGATCACATACCACTGCAAATGTACCGGATCGACATTTTTGGCGTCCATGAACACGCGCAACAGGTGAATCGAGGAAATCGCCACGATGGAAGCCGCCACTTTCATCTTCAGCGAGGTGGAGTCCATCTTGCCCAGCCAGCTGAGCTTCTCCTTGTCATCGGCGATGTCCAACTGGGAAACGAAGTTTTCGTAGCCGGACATCATCACCATCACCAGCAGCCCGCCCACCAGCGCCATGTCGATCATCGACAGCAGCACCAGGATCAGTTCCGACTCGGCCATGGAAAACACGTTGGGGATAACGTGAAACACTTCCTGGAAGAACTTCAGTGCCAGGGCCAGCAGTCCCAGGGACAGCCCGAAGTAGATCGGGGCCAGGAGCCAGCGCGAGGCATACATCGCATTTTCGATAAACCGTTCCATGAATCTCACACATCGCCTGAAAATGGCGCCGAGTATACCAGCGCCTCAACCAGAGAGAAAAAGCCTGCGCCAAACACCTCGTTCAACAGCAGGACAGCTGCGAACGCATGTTTTTCTGCTAGTGTCGGCATCAATGACATTGCGCACGTACTGTGGACAGGAAAACTGAACAATGGATTTGCAACGTCCCCTGAGTTGCCTCGGACTCTCGGTCGCTCTGCTGCTGAGCGCTTGCTCCCCTCACGACAAGCCGCCACAGGCCAGCCTTGAGGAAAGAACCGCGCAGTTCGAGAAAACCCTGGATAGCCTCCAGGACCCCAAGCTCAAGGACGCGGTGGCGGACCTCGGCGGCTCGCTGCTGCTGCTTGAACGGGCGCGCCTGCGCCTGCGGGAAAAGCCGATCGAAACCGAGTACAGCGAAGATGCCCTGGCGTTGCTCAAGCACTACGCCAGCCCACAGGCCCTGGCCGAGACCTACATCAATGGGCTGTTCGTACTGCGCAAGAAATCCAGCTCCGACTACCTGACCGACCTGCAGCCCATCTTCCCGTTCAGCTTCAACTACCCGACCGAATTTCCCTTCCCCCATGCGCTGGAATGGCAGTCGGTGACCCTGAGCAACAAACAGGTGATTCCCTTCCAGCCCGAATGGTCGGAAACCGATCCCGGTATCCAGTTGAGCCCGTCCAGCGCCAACATGACCAACCCCGATGACCTGACAATCACCTACCCCTACATCGAGGGGCTGGAAGTCGAGAACAGCAAGCAGCCGCAACCGGTCACCCTGCATGGCAAGGTCGAAGTGATCGCGCCCCGCAAGATCGTGACATTCACCCTGACCGGCAAGGACGTCGGCAAACGCCAGAACCAAGACAACGTCAGCCTGACCCTCGTCTCCCTCGACAAGAACAATGCCGAAATCGAACTGAGCAACAGTGCGCCGCAGTCCCCGCAGTTGGGCGATACCCCACTCAATCCGCTGATTGTCCAGGCCAAGGACAAAACCGGACAGTTCCTCTCGCGCTCAGGCTCGATCAATGAAAATGCCGCCCAGCTCGCCTTCTATCAGAAGCAACTGGACGAAATGCTCAAGCAGAAAAGCTGGAGCGATGAATTCGAGAAAAAACTCGACGGCGAACAGAAAGCCTTCGAGGCCAGCCAGCCCAGCCGCTATGCCCGTGTGTACTTCAATGGCCTGGTCGATACGCTGGAGGTCAGCGTGCTCGACTTCTCCGACGCCATCGTCAACCGCAAGGACCTGGACCTGCCGGTACGCCAGTTCGACAACACTACCGGCAAGGAAGTCCAGCCGTTGCCGATGCCCGTGGTGGTCTACGACGACCAGGCCGTCAGCTACCTCAAGGACGCCAACCTCGATGCCGAGCGACTGAAAAAGAGCGTAACTATCAGCCAATCGGTCGAGGATGCCAGCGCAGCCCGTATCGAGTTCGACCACCCCAGGACCTTCAACGACGAACTGCTCGGTTCATCCCTCAACCCCGGCGACAGCCCGGTCACCTTTTTCGCCGAAGATGAGGATGGCAAGCGCGGCGAGCCCCTGGAACTGCCGAAGGAAGCCTTCGAGGTCGATCCGCTGGAAGGCTCGATCACCTACGATCTCAACCTGTTTCCGGAAACACCGGCCTATGCCATCGGCTCGATCCCGATGTTTCTCGCCAGCATCCAGAAAAACACTCTCGATGCGCGCCAGTTGCCCAAAGGCCTGGAATTGCGGGGCAACGCGCTGATTGTCGACCAGAAGCAGTTTCCCGCCGAGTCCTGGCGCTTTTACGCCAAGGACGACAGCGGCAACTACCTGAAGGAAATCCTCACCAGCAGCCCCAATGAAAAAACCGGCTCGGCGCCGGTCAATGAGGTGCATTACTTCTACGGCGAACCAACGCAACTGGAAAGCTACCAGCGCACCGACCTGCAGACCGTCGAGTACGGTTTCGAGGTCAAGCTCGACAAGGTCCAGAACAACGAACCGACCGAATGATCTCTCAATGCAACTGCCGGCCACGCGAGCCGTTGATCTGCCGGAGCTGAGCCTGCAGGTGCAGACGCCAGATCTGCGGTTCCTCGGCCAGTTGGTAGCCGTGCAGGGTCAGGCTTTCGACAATCGAGTCGAGGATCGATTCGGCAACGAAGGGTCCATGGAACGGGCCCTGGGATTTGATTGCGGAGGGCTGCTCACCCGCCATTCCAGCGGCAAACAGCAGAGCCCACATACCGTTATCCCCGGCAAGCGGGCGAATGACGCATTCGATACGGGTGACCAACCCCAGGCATTGGCGGGTAAGACACAGGCTGCGCGACATGACGGCGACCCTCGGTAGATCCTGTCTTCAGGCCCCGACGGGGTCTGCATGGTTCCAGTGACTACTGTGGATGTCCTTGCCCTGAGAATAGAATAAATCCAGGCTGTACATGAGTCTGGAGGACAAACGGACACCTTTTCGAAAAACGTCAAACTCTTGAGCGTGGCGTGGAGGCCAGCCTGCCGGCCCCCACCAGCGGACATCAGGACGGCTTGACCTCCGCCAGCGCCTGCTCGGCGGCCTCCTTCTCGGCCTCCTTGAGATCCTCTTCACTGATCAGTTCGGCGATCACCCGCAGACGCTCCACCACCCGCGCATTGACGCTGCCTTCCGGGAACTGACCATCGGCATCCGGCTCACCGGCCGGCTCGCCCACCAGCAGGCTCAGCGCCTCATCGGCCTGGCGCACCGCATAGACGTGGAACATCCCGGCACGTACCGCCTGCAGGACCTTCTCGTCGAGCATCAGGGTGGCGACGTTGGCCTGCGGGATGATCGCCCCCTGCTCGCCCGTCAGGCCACGAGCTTCGCAGAGCCGGAAGAACCCTTCGATCTTCTCGTTGACCCCACCGACCGCCTGCACCTCACCGAACTGGTTGATCGAGCCGGTAATGGCAAAGCACTGCTTGAGCGGCGTTTTCGACAAGGCCGAAATCAACGTGCAGGCCTCACCGAGGGACGCGCTGTCGCCATCCACGTAACCGTAGGACTGTTCCAGGGCGATACTCGCGGAAATCGCCAAGGGAAACTCTTGGGCATATCGGCTACCCAGGTAGCCGGTCAGGATCATTACCCCTTTGGAGTGAATCGGCTGGCCAAGGTTCACTTCACGTTCGATGTCGACGATGCCGCTGCCACCCGGATAGACCGTGGCGGAAATTCGCGCCGGCACGCCAAACGCCGAATCACCGACCTCCAGCACCGTCAGACCGTTGCACTTGCCGACTGCCGCACCGGCAGTATCGATGAGAATGATACCCGCCAGCATATCGTCGAGAATCCGCGCCGATACTCGCCCGGTACGCGTGGCCTTGGCCTTCAGCGCCCGCTCGATATGGCCGGCGTCAGTCCGTTCATCGCCGGCCAGGTGCCGAATGAAATCCGCCTCGCTAACCAACTGGAACAGGTCGCCGATGCGCGCCGACAAACGCCCCTGGTGTTCGGCCAGGCGCGCGCTGTAGGTCGCCAGGCGCGCCACCGCATCGGCGGTCAGCGGTGCCATGCCCTCTTCCGAGGTACGGGTCTTGAGCAACTGCGCGAACTGCTCCAGGCTCTCGTCGACCATTGGAATGTCTTCGTCGAAGTCCACCAGTACACGGAACATCTCCTGGAAATCCGGATCCAGGTCCTGCAGGGTGTAGTAGAGCTGGCGGGCGCCGATGATGATGACCTTGACCTGCAACGGGATCACTTGCGGGTTCAGGGTCACGGTCGCCAGGCGCCCCAGCTCGCCCAACGGCGACTCCATCTTCAACTTGCGCGACTGCAACGCCCGCTTGAGGGCATCCCAGACGAACGGCTCGCTGAGCATCTTCTCGGCTTCGAGGATCAGGAAACCGCCATTGGCCCGGTGCAACGCCCCGGGGCGCAGTTGCCGGTAGGTGGTGTACAACGCGCCCTGGTCAGTGCTGTATTCGATCCGGCCGAACAGGTTGTCGTAGGTCGGGTGCGGCTCGAACACCACTGGCGCACCGCCGCTGGCCGGATGGCCGACCACCAGGCTCGGGGCATACTGCTCTTCGAGCAGCTTGCGGGCCACGGCGTCAGTCTTGCTGTCGTCGACCAGTTGCTCGACCACGGTCCTAAGCAGATTGACCTGCATGGCTTGCAGGTACCCACAGACGGCCGCATTTTCCGCGTACTTTTCCGACAACGGTGCAAGCAGGGGCTGCAAGGCCAGGGTGATGGTTTCTTCGTTCAACTGGCGCAGTTGATTGTTCGACTCACGTTTCCATTGCGGCAGGCTGGCCAGTTCCTCGTTGAGGCGTTCCTCGAGGTCGGCGATGTCGGCATGGAAACGCTCGCGCTCGGCCTCCGGCAACTGGGCGAACTCTGCCTCGTCGAGGGCCTTGCCGTCGCTCATCGGAGTAAAGGCGATATTGCTGCTGTCGCGGTACAGGGCGACGTCCTTCTCCAGCGCCAGGCGCTCGATCACGTCCAGCGCGCGGTCGTAGCGCTGATTGAAGGAGCGATCGATACCGCTTTTTTTCTGCTGGTAGGAAGGGTGCTCGAATACTGCCGGAAAAGTCGCCAGCAGATTGTCGATCAGACCACCGATGTCACTGATGAAGGCGCCGGCCTCGCCCGCAGGCAACTCCAGCGCACGTGGCTCCCGTGGTTCATCGAAATGGTTGACGTAAACCCAGTCCGAAGGGGTCTGCAAACGCTTGCCTTCGGCCTTGAGGTAACGTTTGACGAACGAAAACCGACCGGTTCCCGGTTCGCCCATGACGAACACGTTGTAACCGGGGCGTGGCATCGCCACACCGAACTGCAACGCTTCGACCGCGCGTTCCTGGCCAAGCACACCGCGAAAAGGCTCCAGATCATTGGTGGTAGAGAAGCTGAACTGTTCAGCGGAAAAAGGGCGAGTCAGCGCTTCAGGCGCAAGACGCAGGCTGGCAGCAACAGAATCAGACATCGGGCTTCCTTACATCAGGCGGGGCAGATAAAAGCATTCTGGCGCTGCCCGTACCCGGCTGGCAAGGCGACCGATGGATGAATCCTCAAGTCGAGGCTCAAGCACTCGGAACCGTCCCACAGAAGACAGAGTTCATTATTCGAGCAAAAAATCACGGAACCCTTGGATAATGCCTAAACTCCAACGTGCGCGGCCGGAGAGATAACCGGCCCACCGGCGCTTGCACAGACCGGTCCCTTGTTTTTTGGCATGCACACAAAGAGAACAAAGCTATGAAACGGATTCTTCTCGGTACTCTCTTCACCGTTGTCTCCCTCCAGGCCATGGCACAGGCACCAGGCGGGCCGGATTGCGGTTGGGGCAACATGCTGTTCAAAGGCCAGCGCGGCACCCCGGCGCACTTCCTGGCTTCCACCACCAACGGCACTTCCGGTAACGCCACCTTCGGCATGACGTCCGGTACCAACGGCTGCTCGACCAAGGACGCCCTGACCTACGGCGGCAAATCCTGGATCGCCATGAATGGCATGATGAACGAGCTGTCGGAAGACATGGCCAAGGGCCAGGGCGAAGCCCTGACCACCTACGCTGTGGTGCTGGGTGTCGCACCCGAGGATCGCGCGCATTTCGCTGCCGTGACCCACGAGCACTTCCAGCAGATCTTCAGCAAGGCCGACGTCACCGCCGACGACGTGCATACCAATACCCTGGCCGTTCTCAAGAACGACCCGCGCCTGGCCAAGTACGCTACCCAGGCTTGAGCGTGACCCGCCCGCCCCTCGGGGCGGGCATTCCCTGCCCGACCCGGACAACAGTTGCCCACCATGCTCAAACGCCTTGCCTATCTGGCGCTCTGCGCCTGTGCTCCGCTCCAGGCCGCTTCACACCTCGATGATCAACGTTTGCAGCAACTGGCCAACGATCCCTTCTGGATTTCCCTGGGCCATTACGAACACGCCAAGCTCGGTGGTTGGCGTAGCTACGTCAATGACAAAAAATTCTTTCTCGCCGCCGAGGGTGCCCATCATCCCGATGCCGAGCTGAAGGCTACCGTCGCCGCGCTCTACGCCCCGGCCAGCGCTGGCAATCAGCATGCACAGTGCGTGTATCCCGCACGGACTCGCTGGCTCAAGGCCCAATTGCAGTTGAACGACCTGCCGACCGTGGACTGTTCCGACTTCAAGCAGTGGTTCAAGGAAGTTTCGCCCCACAGCACAGTGATGATCTTTCCCGCTGCCTACCTGAACAGCCCATCGTCGATGTTCGGACATACCCTGCTGCGGATCGACCAGGCCGATGTCCAGCGTGATCAGACCGCGCTGCTCAGCTACGCGATCAACTTCGGTGCCTACATCGAAGGCTCGGACAACAGCATCCTCTATGCCTGGAAAGGTTTGATGGGTGGCTACCCGGGCCTGTTCGCCCTGGTCCCCTACCAGGAAAAACTGGCCGAATACCGTAGCCTGGAAAACCGCGACCTGTGGGAATACCGGCTGAACCTGACCCCGGAAGAAACCGCGCGCATGGTCGAGCACGTCTGGGAGCTGAAACAGATCCAGTTCGACTATTTCTTCTTCGACGAGAACTGCTCCTATCGCCTGCTCGAACTGCTGCAGGTCGCCCGTCCCAGCCTGCGCCTGACCGGGCAGTTTCCGCTGACGGCGATCCCCACCGACACCGTGAAGGCGGTCAAGGAAGCTGGCCTGGTGGAGAAGATCGACTACCGCCCGTCCCGCGAGCGCGAGCTGCTGGAACGGGCCAAGCCGCTGAGCGCCGACGAACAACAATGGGTACTCAAGGTCAGTGCCGAACAGAAAGTCCTGCAAGACCCGGCCTTCAAGGCCCTGCCACGCGACCGCCAGGCTTTGACCGTCGATGCCGCCTATCGGCTCGAACGCTATCGGGCCAACGGCCAGGAGCGTGACCCGGTACAGGCACAACGCAGTTTCGAACTGTTGCGGGCGATCAATCGCAATCCGGCGCCGGAGTTGCAGATCACTCCGCCAGGGCTACCGGAAAACGGTCATGAGTCGCGGACCTGGCAGGCCGGCATCGGCACTCGGGGCAGCCGGGCCTTTGGCGAGTACGGCCTGCGCATGGCCTACCACGACCTGAACGATAACGCCGAGGGCTTCCCTCTGGGCGCGCAGATCGAAATCCTGCAAATGAAACTGCGCCAGTACGAAGGCAACCACTGGCAGTTGCAACAACTGGACCTGGCGACCATCCGCTCGCTGACACCGCGCAATGAGCTGCTGCAACCCTGGTCCTGGCAAGTCACCGGCGGGCTGGAGCGGGTCCCCGGCAAGCATGACGACCAGACCCTGGTCAGCCATGTGAATGGCGGTGCCGGCGGCACCTGGCAACTGAGCGACAACCTGCTCGGCTTTGCCCTGGGCACCGTGCGCCTGGAACACAACGCCGATTTCGCTGCCTTCGTCTCGCCTGCGAGCGGTTTCAACACCGGCCTGTTATGGAAGAACCCATTGGGCAACCTGAGCCTGGAAGCCAGGGGCGACTATTTCACCAATGGTGAAGTGCGCCGCAGCCTGAGCCTCAATCAGCAATGGGAGTTGTCGCGTAACCTCGGCCTGCGCCTGAGCGCTCAACGCGAGTTCAGCAAACTGGCGTCAGCGGAAAACGAAGTCATGCTGGAGCTGAAGTGGTACCACTATTGAGTCGGGCCCGCGACGGAGCGGGCCACGACACGTCCATCCGGTTCAATCACACAGCAGCTTCGCGCGCCCGGGATCACGCTCCACCGACTGCTCCAGCAGGCGCAGGCAATGTTCCTGATCGCGCCGGCGCATATTGTCGATGCTGATATTGCCGACACTCTCCGGTTCCGTCCGCTCCGAGAAACGGATATCCACCACGGGCAACTCCGGCTGCAGTTGAAACCGGCTGACGGGCTCCTCGACGGCTGTCCTGGATGGCTCCGGCACGGCAGCAGTAGGCAAATCGTCCACCGTCATGCCAAAACGGCCCAACAGGGAACTCTCGGGCAAGGGTTCTCCCATGGCCACGCAGGCGGACAAGGTCAGACCGACACCCATGCCATGGGCTTTGAAACAACTCATACACCACTCTCTTTTACTGTGACGACAAACGTCCCCGCACGCATGCACGGGGCTGAAACACTCGGCGCAGAGCGCTCGATGCGTGATTAACCTACCTCGAAAGATGACGACCGGTGCCAGGAAAATTTACCGTCGAGCGCCACAAAGCGCTCAATTGCAACGCTCTGGCGACAGTGCCTTCACGCGCCACTCACAAAGAACGGCCTACACTCAATGACATACCGGTCGAGGAATCAAGGTGTCCATGATGTGGCGTTGGCTGTTGTTGGGCGTGCTGCTCGTGCTCGCCGGTTGCGAGTCGACCCACGACCATCTGCTCATGCAAGGTTATCCACCGGCGTTTGCCGATGGCTTCGACGATGGTTGCGCCAGCGGTCGGCAGGCAGCCGGTGTCATCACCGGCCAGTTCAGGAAAAACGTGCCTCGCTACCTGCACGAGCGTGAGTACGCCACTGGCTGGGACGATGGATTCCGCCAGTGCCAGGCGATGCGCGAAAATGAAGATCGCGAGGCCTACAAGGATCGCCATTGGGACGAACGCGAGCGAGCCTGGCAACAGGAAAAGGACCGCGACGCCGCACGGGCCTACCGCTCGCAATAGCCTGCGCCAGGCCGGATCGATCCGGCCTGACCGTTGACGCCGCCAACCCTGTCAGCCCGCTCAGACCACGCCTTGGGCCAGCATGGCTTCGGCAACCTTGACGAAGCCGGCAATGTTGGCGCCCTTGACGTAGTTGACCCGACCATTCTCCTCGCCGTAGTGCACGCAGGCATGATGGATCGCCTGCATGATACCGTGCAGCTTGCTGTCGACCTCACCCGACGTCCACAACAGGCGCATGGCGTTCTGCGACATTTCCAGGCCACTGACCGCTACACCGCCGGCATTCGAGGCCTTGCCCGGAGCGAACAGGGTACCGGCCTCGATAAAGATATCCACAGCCTCCAGAGTGGTCGGCATGTTGGCGCCTTCGGCCACGCAGATGCAGCCATTGCGCAGCAGGGTCCGGGCGGCTTCGGCATCCAGCTCGTTCTGGGTCGCGCAGGGCAGCGCGATATCGCAGTTCAGGCTCCAGGGATGCTGGCCGGCCAGAAACTCCAGGCCGAAACGTTGCGCCAGCTCACTGATCCGCCCGCGCTGGACGTTCTTCAGGTCCATCAGCGCCTGCCATTGCTCTTGCGTCAGGCCGGTTTCGCAATACAGCGTGCCCTCGGAGTCGGACAGTGAGATCACCTTGCCGCCCAGGTCCATGACCTTGCGCGCCGCATACTGGGCGACGTTGCCGGAACCGGAGATCGCCACCCGCTTGCCTTCGACCCGCTCACCCTTGCGTTTGAGCATTTCCTCAGCGAAATACACGCAGCCGAAACCGGTCGCCTCCGGACGGATCAGACTGCCACCGTAGCTCATGCCCTTGCCGGTCAGCACCGAAGTGAACTGGTTGGCCAGGCGCTTGTACTGACCGAACAGGAAACCGATCTCGCGGGCGCCGACACCAATGTCGCCGGCCGGTACATCCACATCGGCACCGATATGGCGATACAACTCGCTCATGAACGCCTGGCAGAACCGCATGACCTCCGCATCGCTCTTGCCCTTTGGATCGAAGTCCGAGCCACCCTTGCCGCCACCCATCGGCAGCGAAGTCAGGGCGTTCTTGAAGCTCTGCTCGAAGGCGAGGAACTTCAGCACGCCGAGATTCACCGACGGATGGAAACGCAGACCGCCCTTGTACGGGCCGATGGCGCTGTTCATCTGGATACGGAAACCGCGGTTGACCTGGACCTTGCCCTGATCGTCGACCCACGACACGCGAAACGTGATGGCCCGTTCCGGCTCACACAGACGTTCGAGAATGCCCGACGTCAGGTAGTGCGGATTGGCCTCCAGAAAAGGCCACAGGCTGCGCAGGACTTCCTCCACCGCCTGGTGGAATTCCGGTTGATCCGGATCACGTTTTTTCAGACGGGCGAGAAAGTGGTCGACAGATTCGGTCATGGGAGGGTCTCGTCAATGAGTTGTCATTTTCAATAATTCGACCCGGACTTTAGCAACTGACTGAGCACTATGACAGTGCAAAATGTCGCACTTATGAATTTAAATGGTGCTTTTTATATAAAAATCCATGCCAAATGGGCCTTGTCAGCACCATAAAAAAGCACAAGAACACCCTTGACGCACCAGGGTGGAAATCCCGGAAAAACGAGCAAAAAAAAGCGGAGCCCCAAGGCTCCGCCGTTTCCACCACCGGCCCGATCAGGCCAGTTTCTTGTGCCGTACACGATGCGGCTGGGCCGCAGCTTCGCCAAGGCGCTTCTTGCGATCGGCCTCGTACTCGGTGTAGTTGCCTTCGAAGAACACCGCTTGCGAATCGTCTTCGTAGGCCAGGATGTGCGTGGCCACACGGTCCAGGAACCACCGATCGTGGGAAATCACGATGGCCGCGCCCGGGAAGTCCAGCAGGGCTTCTTCCAGGGAACGCAGGGTTTCGACGTCGAGGTCGTTGGACGGTTCGTCGAGCAGCAGGACGTTACCGCCCTCCTTCAGGGTCAATGCCAGATGCAGGCGGCCGCGCTCACCACCGGACAGGTCCTTGACGAACTTCTGCTGGTCGCCACCCTTGAAGTTGAAGCGACCGACGTAGGTACGCGACGGGATCTCGTAGTTGCCGATGCGGATCTGGTCGGAACCATCGGAGATCTGCTGGAACACGGTCTTGCTGCCGTCCAGGTCCTCGCGGCTCTGGTCGACGCAGGCCAGTTGCACGGTTTCGCCGATCTCGATGCTGCCCGAGTCCGGGGTTTCCTTGCCCATCAGCATGCGGAACAGCGTCGATTTACCCGCACCGTTACCGCCGATCACGCCGACGATCGCGCCCTTGGGCATGCTGAACGACAGGTTGTCGATCAGTACGCGGTCGCCATAACCCTTGGTGACGTTCTTGAACTCGATGACCTTGTCACCCAGCCGCGGACCGGCCGGGATGTAGATCTCGTTGGTCTCGCTGCGTTTCTGGAATTCCTGCGACTGCATTTCCTCGAAACGTTGCAGACGAGCCTTGGATTTCGACTGGCGTGCCTTGGCGCCCTTGCGCACCCACTCCAGTTCTTCCTTCATGGCCTTTTCATGAGCCGACTGCTGCTTGGATTCCTGGGCCAGACGATCGGACTTGGCTTCCAGCCAGCCCGAATAGTTGCCTTCGTATGGAATACCGGCGCCGCGGTCGAGTTCGAGAATCCAGCCGGCGACGTTATCCAGGAAGTAACGGTCGTGGGTGATCGCAACCACGGTGCCCGGGAAGTCGTGCAGGAAGTGCTCCAGCCAGGCCACGGAATCGGCGTCCAGGTGGTTGGTCGGTTCGTCGAGCAGGAGCATGTCCGGGGCCGACAACAGCAGGCGGCACAGGGCAACGCGGCGCTTTTCACCACCAGACAGGTGCTCGACACGAGCATCCCAGGCCGGCAGGCGCAACGCATCGGCGGCGACTTCCAGCTGACGCTCCAGGTTGTGGCCGTCACTGGCCTGCAGGATCGCTTCCAGCTTGGCCTGTTCGGCGGCCAGCTTGTCGAAGTCGGCATCCGGATCGGCGTAAGCGGCGTAGACCTCATCCAGGCGAGCCTGGGCGTCCTTGATCACGCTGACCGCTTCCTCGACCACTTCACGCACGCTTTTGTTCGGGTCCAGTTGCGGTTCCTGTGGCAGGTAGCCAATGTTCAGGTCCGGCATCGGCCGCGCCTCACCGTCGAACTCGGTGTCGACGCCCGCCATGATTTTCAACAGTGTGGACTTACCCGAGCCGTTCAGGCCCAGAACGCCGATCTTGGCGCCAGGGAAAAACGACAGGGAGATGTTTTTCAGGATTTCCCGCTTCGGCGGCACAACTTTGCCCAGCCGATGCATGGTGAAGACGTATTGAGCCATGGAGAACCTAGCGTCAGTGACTGATTGAATAGAAAGGTGTAGCCCGGACCAGGCGGCATTGCGCGGCATGCGTTATGCATTATCGAATGCAGCGCCCATCCAGCGTCAATTAGGGAGCGCAAAAACGCCCGCGTAACAGGTAAAATTACCTGAATGTGTGCACCAGGGCAAACCGCTCGGGGGAACAGGACTGGCACTTTGCCACAACTCAAGGCATGCTAGCCGCCCTGCGGGCGTCCGGCTTATAGTGCACGTCGCGCCAATCCAGCCCAACCGCAGGATCACAGTTTGAGCAACGCCAACCCGCCATCGTCCGTGCGCGCACCCCGTTATGTGTCCGGTGCGCCCCTGCGCGGCACGATAAAAGGCGTGTTGGCGATTCTGGTGCTGCTCATGCTCGCGGTGCTGCTCTGGCAACTGATCGACCAGTTCCAACAAACCCGCAAGGTCCAGCGCCAATACAGCATCGACTACAGCGCCGAGTTGGCCGATCACATCAGCCTGAACATGAAGCTCGATGCGCAGATCGCAGCCAACCTGCTGCCGATTTTCGAGAAACCCGAGACCCCCGAGCAGCAACGGCAGTTGCTCGACAAACTGCGTCTGTCCCTGCCGGCCATCAAGAGCTTTGCCCTGTTCGACACCAAGGGCAATCTCATCACCGACAGCGCCACCGACAGCCACGACACCGAGTACCTCGGCGAACTGGTCCGGCGCAGCAACCGGACCCAGGCCTATTACTTCACCAACGACGATGACGGTTCGATGGTGCACCTGCTGCTGCGTCAAGCCAGCGGCGAGACCAACGGCTACTGGGCGCTGCGCCTGGACTCGAGTCTGTTCCAGAGTCTGACGCGCCAGACCGGGCAGAAATTCCGCCCCTCCTGGGTCATCGAGAACCGCCAGAACCACCGTGTCATCAGCCGCGACAACGACATCAGTCCGCGTCCTTCGGTACTGCAACCGGATGATGAAGCCAACAGCGTATTGATCGCGCCGCTGTCCAACAGCGACTGGCAACTGCGCGGCCTGTTCGACCAGCGCAAGATGCTCGAGGAACTGCTGCCGGCGCTGATCGGCAAATGCCTGCTGGGCCTGGGCCTGTCGATGCTGCCGGTATTGGCGCTGATCAACATGCGTCGCCGCCAGCACCAGGTGCATGAAGGCCGCCGCCGCTATCAGGAGATCTTCGAAGGCACCGGCGTGGCGCTGTGCGTTCTCGACCTCTCCAGCTTGCCGGCGTGGCTCGAAAACCATCAACTGATCGACAGCGAAAGCCTCAGGAAATGGGTAACCCACGACCCGCAAAACCGTCGTCTGCTGCTCGAACAACTGCGTCTTACCGAAATAAACCTGCTCGCCCTGCGCCTGCTCAATGTCGACTCCCGCGAAAGCGCCTGGAAATGCCTGGTCGAGGGTTGCCCGAGCCAGGTCACCGGCATCGGCTACTCGCTGGTCGATGCGTTGATCAACCGCCAGAGCCAGCTGGAAGTGGAAATCCGGCAGACCGATGCCCATGGTCAGGACCAGCATCTGTGGCTGGTCATGCGCCTGCCGGAAGACCCCAGCGACTACACGGCGGTGATCCTGAGCATCAGCGATATCACCAGTCGCAAGCTGATCGAGCTCTCGCTGCTCGAACGCGAAGGTTTCTGGTCCGATGTGGTGCGCACGGTGCCCGATCACCTCTACGTTCAGGACGTGATCAGCCAGCGGATGATCTTCAGCAACCACCACCTGGGCCAGACGCTCGGCTACAACAAGAACGAGCTGCACCAGATGGGCGAGTACTTCTGGGAAATCCTGCTGCATCCCGAAGATGCCGAGCATTACCATCGCCTGCGCCAGCAGCAGCGCCATGCCGGCTACAGCCAGCTGCTGCAGTGCCAGTTGCGCTTTCGCCATCGTGACAGCCAGTGGCGGCGCTTCGAGATCCGCGAGCAGGCGCTGGCGCGGGACAAGTATGATCAGGTCACGCGGATCATCGGCGTGGCCAAGGACATCACCGACCAGATCGAGGCCAGCGAATCGCTGCGTGACAGCGAACAACGCTACCGGATGCTGGCCGAAAGCATCAGCGACGTGATTTTTTCCACCGACAGCAGGCTGCAGTTGAATTATGTCAGCCCCTCGGTGCAGACCGTCCTCGGCTATGACGCCGACTGGGTGTTCAAGAATGGCTGGCAATCGACCATTGCCAACCCGGCGCAACTGACCGGCATCTATCAAATGATGGAGCGGGTCAGCAAAGCCCTGGACAAACCCGAACAATTGGCCGAACTGCGCCGCAATGTCCGCACCCAACTGTTCGTGTTCGACTGCCTGCGGGCCGACGGACGCAAGATCCCGATCGAACTGCGGCTGGTGCTGGTCTGGGACGAACACGGCACCTTCGAAGGCATTCTCGGCGTCGGCCGCGACATCAGCCAGCAACGCCGGGCGGAGAAAGATCTGCGCATGGCCGCGACGGTATTCGAGCACTCGACCTCGGCGATTCTGATCACCGACCCGGCCGGTTATATTGTCCAGGCCAACGAAGCCTTCAGTCGCGTCAGCGGTTATGCGGTGTCCGATGTGCTGGACCAGTTGCCCAGCATGCTGACGGTCGACGACCAGCAGGAAGCCCACCTGCGTTACGTGCTCAAGCAATTGGAGCAGCACAACACCTGGGAAGGCGAAGTCTGGCTCAAGCGCCGCAGCGGCGAGCACTACCCGGCCTGGGTCGGCATCACCGCCGTGCTCGATGATGAGGGCGACCTGGCCAGCTACGTGTGCTTCTTCAGCGACATCAGCGAGCGCAAGGCCAGCGAGCAGCGTATTCATCGCCTGGCGTACTACGATGCCCTGACCCACCTGCCCAACCGCACGCTGTTCCAGGACCGCCTGCACACCGCGCTGCAGCAAGCCGAGCGGCAGAAGTCGTGGGTGGTGCTGATGTTCCTCGACCTCGATCGTTTCAAACCGATCAACGACTCCCTCGGCCACGCCGCCGGCGACCGAATGCTCAAGGAGATGGGTACCCGTCTGTTGGCCTGCGTCGCCGAGGATGACACCGTGGCGCGCATGGGCGGTGACGAGTTCACCTTGCTGCTGCAGCCAAGGGCAACCCGCGAGATGGCGCTGAACCGGGCGATCAACGTCGCCGAGCAGATTCTCTCGAGCCTGGTCACGCCATTCGTGCTCGAAGGGCGCGAGTTTTTCGTCACCGCCAGTATCGGTATCGCCCTGAGCCCGCAGGATGGTGGCGAACTCAGCCAGTTGATGAAGAACGCCGACACCGCGATGTACCACGCCAAGGAGCGCGGCAAGAACAACTTCCAGTTCTACCAGGCCGACATGAACGCCAGCGCCCTGGAGCGCCTGGAGCTGGAAAGCGACCTGCGCCACGCGCTGGAGCAGAACGAGTTCGTGCTCTACTACCAGCCGCAGTTCAGCGGCGATGGCAAGCGCCTGACCGGTGCCGAGGCGCTGCTGCGCTGGCGCCATCCGCGGCGCGGGCTGGTGCCGCCGGGCGACTTCATCCCGGTACTGGAAGAACTCGGGCTGGTGGTGGATGTTGGCGACTGGGTGCTGGCCGAGGCCTGCCGCCTACTCAAGACCTGGCATCAGAACAAGGTCCGGGTGCCCAAGGTGTCGGTGAACATCTCCGCCCGGCAGTTCTCCGACGGCCAACTGGGCACGCGTATCGCCACAATCCTGCGCGACACCGGCCTGCCGCCGGCGTGCCTGGAGTTGGAGCTGACCGAAAGTATCCTGATGCGCGAAGTCAGCGAAGCCATGCTGATCCTCGACGGGCTGAAAAATCTCGGCCTGAGCATCGCGGTGGACGACTTCGGCACCGGCTACTCGTCGCTCAACTACCTCAAGCAGTTCCCCATCGACGTGCTGAAGATCGACCGCACCTTCGTCGACGGATTGCCATCAGGCGAACAGGATGCGCAGATTGCCCGAGCGATCATCGCCATGGCCCACAGCCTGAACCTGGCGGTGATCGCCGAGGGCGTGGAAACCCATGAGCAACTGGACTTCCTGCGTGAACACGGCTGCGATGAAGTGCAGGGCTACCTGTTTGGTCGACCGATGGCGGCCAGCCGCTTCGAGGCGCAGTTCAGCAATGATGCGCTGTTCATGTTCGACTGAAGCCCTGCACCCCGCGTAATTCCAAGGTGAACGTCGCTTATCTGCGACATGATGCCCTTTCATATGCCAGATAAAACCCATTGGGTTAGAATGCCTTCTTTTTCTGCCACCCGATCCTTGAGGACCGCCATGTTCAGCCGTGATTTGACTATTGCCAAGTACGACGCCGATCTCTTTGCCGCCATGGAGCAAGAAGCTCAGCGCCAGGAAGAGCACATCGAGCTGATCGCCTCGGAAAACTACACCAGCCCAGCGGTGATGGAAGCCCAAGGTTCGGTGCTGACCAACAAATACGCCGAAGGCTACCCAGGCAAGCGTTACTACGGCGGCTGCGAATACGTCGACGTGGTTGAGCAACTGGCCATCGACCGCGCCAAGGAACTGTTCGGCGCCGACTACGCCAACGTCCAGCCGCATGCCGGTTCCCAAGCCAACGCCGCGGTCTACCTGGCTCTGCTGCAAGGTGGCGACACCATCCTGGGCATGAGCCTGGCCCACGGCGGTCACCTGACCCACGGCGCCAGCGTGTCGTCCTCGGGCAAACTGTACAACGCCGTCCAATACGGTATCGACGCCAACGGCCTGATCGACTACGACGAAGTCGAGCGCCTGGCAGTCGAGCACAAGCCGAAAATGATCGTGGCCGGTTTCTCCGCCTACTCGCAGATCCTCGACTTCCCACGTTTCCGCGCCATCGCCGACAAGGTGGGTGCCTACCTGTTCGTCGACATGGCACACGTGGCAGGCCTGGTTGCCGCTGGCGTCTACCCGAACCCGGTGCCATTCGCCGACGTGGTCACCACCACCACCCACAAGACCCTGCGCGGTCCGCGTGGCGGCCTGATCCTGGCCCGTGCCAACGCCGACATCGAGAAAAAGCTGAACTCCGCCGTCTTCCCAGGCGCCCAGGGCGGCCCGCTGGAGCACGTGATCGCCGCCAAGGCCATCTGCTTCAAGGAAGCGCTGCAGCCTGAGTTCAAGGCTTACCAGCAACAAGTGGTGAAGAACGCCCAGGCCATGGCCGAAGTGTTCATTGCACGTGGTTTCGACGTGGTTTCCGGCGGTACCCAGAACCACCTGTTCCTGCTGTCGCTGATCAAGCAGGACATCTCCGGTAAAGATGCAGACGCCGCCCTGGGCAAGGCGTTCATCACCGTAAACAAGAACTCGGTACCGAACGATCCACGCTCCCCGTTCGTCACCTCCGGCCTGCGTTTCGGCACCCCAGCGGTCACTACCCGTGGCTTCAAGGAAACCGAATGCCGCGAGCTGGCCGGCTGGATCTGCGACATCCTGGCTGACCTGAGCAACGAAGCGGTGATCGACGCCGTTCGCGAGAAGGTCAAGGCCATCTGCAAGAAGCTGCCGGTATACGGCGCCTGATACGCCCGCATCCCGTAGCACAAGAGAGCCCGGTCAGCGATGACCGGGCTTTTTTTCGCCCGGAAAGAAGCCCCTCCCTCCCCTGTAGAAGCGCGGCTTGCCCGCGAAGAGGCCGGCAAGGCCGCCAAAAGCTTCGCGGGCAAGCCGCGCTCCTACGGGAATATGCATTAACTGGCGATAACTGGTCAGACCGGTCTAACCAATTTTTCGAAATTCACTTGCGACTTCAAAAAAATCGGGCGTAGACTGGCTTCGCACTGGACATACCGGTAAGACCACAAAAATTAAGTTCCAATGTCGCGACCCAAGGTCCGGCCAAGGAACGCCGACCAGGATCCTCCCCATGCTCAAATGGTGCTCGCGTTCGATTTTCCTTCAGGTCGTCCTTGGATTGATGCTTGGCATCGTCTGCGGGCTCGCCCTTCCCGAGTTCTCCACCCAACTCAAGCCCCTGGGCGACGGCTTTATCAAACTGATCAAGATGCTGATCGGGCTGATCGTCTTCTGCGTGGTGGTCAGCGGCATTTCCGGTGCCGGCGACCTGAAGAAAGTCGGACGCATCGGCCTCAAGTCGGTGATCTATTTCGAAGTCCTGACCACCGTCGCCCTGCTGATCGGACTGATCCTGGCCTTCTCCACCCATATCGGCAGCGGTGCCAATATCCATCTGGAGCAACTGTCCAAGGCCGCCCTGGGTGATCTGGCCGATCGTGGCCAGCACCTACGCGGGGCCACGCAGTTCGCGATGGACCTGATCCCCAACTCGGTACTCAGCGCCTTTGCCGACAACAACATTCTGCAAGTGCTGCTGTTCTCGGTGCTGTTCGGCAGCGCGCTGAACCTGGTGGGCGAGTCGGCGTCGGGCATCTCGCGCCTGATCAATGAACTGAGCCATGTGATCTTTCGGATCATGGGCATGATCGTGCGCCTGGCGCCGATCGGCGTATTCGGTGCCATCGCCTTCACCACCAGCACCTACGGCCTGGAGTCGCTGCGACAATTGGGCAACCTGGTGGCGCTGTTCTACATCACCTGCCTGGCCTTCGTGCTGCTGATCCTAGGCCTGGTGATGCGCGTGTCGGGCCTGAGAATGCTGCCGTTCCTCAAGTACTTCCGGGAAGACCTGCTGATCGTCATGGGCACCGCATCCTCGGATGCCGTGCTGCCGCAAGTCATGCGCAAACTCGAACACCTGGGCATCGGCAGCTCGACGGTCGGCCTGGTGATCCCCACCGGCTACTCGTTCAACCTCGACGGTTTCTCGATCTACCTGACCCTGGCCATCGTCTTCATCGCCAATGCCACCGGCACACCGCTGGCAATGACGGATCTGCTGACCATATTGCTGGTATCGCTGATCACCTCCAAGGGTGCCCATGGCATTCCCGGCTCGGCCCTGGTGATTCTCGCCGCCACACTGTCGGCAATTCCGGCGATTCCGGTGGTCGGCCTGGTGCTGGTGCTGGCGGTCGACTGGTTCATGGGCATCGGCCGGGCCATGACCAACCTGATCGGCAACTGCGTGGCAACCGTGGCCATCGCCCGCTGGGAAAAGGACATCGATGTACAACGGGCTCACAAGGTTCTGGAAGGCCAACAGGGTTATGCCTTTACCCCTAAAAAGCCGGGTCCTTCGGCTCAGCAGCAGGAGTTCTGATGCGATACGCCCATGGATGGGCACGTGTGCCGAACCGCGAGCGGCAGCCGCATGCCGCCCACGCGTCGGGGCCTGACTGCTTCACCTGGAGAGCACCGTGATCAGCTCATCGACCGTCGTCAATTCAGTGGTAGAAAAACTCCGCGCCGCGTTGGCCCGTGGCCAATGGCGCTCCGGCGAGATGCTGCCGGGCCAACGTGAGCTGGCCGAACAACTGGGTATCAGCCGCCCGAGCCTGCGCGAAGCCGTCACCGTCCTGGAAACCCTCGGCCTGGTCCGCTCCATGCCCGGCAAGGGCGTGGTGGTGCTGGACACCGCCAGCGAGACAGCCAGCGCCCACAGCGGCGTGGCCGACGCCAGCCTCGAAGACATCCTGCAACTGCGCTACACCCTGGAGCCGTTCATCGTCGGGCTGGTGGCGCAATCGATCAGCAGCAAGGAAGTCGGCCAGTTGCGCCTGACCCTGATGGACATGCGCGAAGCCCTGGAGGCCAATGACAGCGAGGCCGGGCTGAACGCCTATATCGCCTTCCACGAAGAATTGTTCGCCCTGACCTCCAACCCGATTTTCCAGAACGTGGTGCAGCAGACCAGCAACGCGCTCAAGCAGAGCGCCGAGGTGCTGCGCAACTCACCCGAGCACCTGGCAGAACGCCTGGAGGAAAACGAAGCCGTGGTGCGTGCCATCCGCAACAAGAACAGCGCTCTGGCCAGTGCGGAGATGCGTCGGCACATCCTGCAGGAAGGCTTGCGCATGGGCATCGAACTCACCATCCCGGACGACCATCTGGGCAGTATCGAGCAGTAATCCACCTCGACGGGAGACCGGTCATGACCAGCGTTGCAACACTTCAGCCCTTCGCTACCGCCCGCACGCGCAGGCAGTCCCGCGCCCTGCAAGGACCGTCGTGTGCCGAAGGTCTCTACGCCAGGGTCTTCGAGGATATTCTCGAAGGACAATTCACGGCCGGGCTGAGTGAAGACCTGCTGATGCAAACCTACGCAGCCGGTCGCAGCGAGGTACGCCGCGTGGTGAGCCGCCTGACACACCAAAGGGTCATCCACGCCCGCCCGAATCAACGGGCCCGAGTCACCGAGCCGGATGCCCACCAGATACGGCAGGTGCTTCAGGCGCGGCGGATGGCTGAAAGCACGGTCATCCAGTTACTCTGCGCGAGCGTCGATGGATCGGCTATCGACTCCCTTCAGATGCTGATTCGCCGGGAGCGTCAGAGCATCGAGGAGCGTCTGCACAGTACGGCGACCCGGCTGGGTGGCGAGTTTCACTTGCAACTGGCGCGGATGGCCGGCAATGCGCCCATGATGCACTTTCTGGAAGGGCTGATTCCGCTGACCGGGCTGGCGCTGGCCGCCCGCTCGTTGGTGCATGGCCAAGGCTGGCAAGTGCGCCAGGCCATTCTCGATGCCCTACAGGCCGGCAATGCGCGGGAAGGCACCGAGAGGATAATGCAGTACCTGCAACAGCTAGAGACCTTGGCAGTGGGGTGAGCCGAGCAAAAGCCGGCTCCCCCCGGGCTCAGAGTTGCGCCATTCTCGCGAAACCCTCGCGAATGCTCTCTTCAGGCAAATCGTCGGCGATGAACACGATCACACTCTCACGAACCGCACCCTCTTCCCACTCGGTATCCCAGTCGAAACCGTAGAGTTTGAGCACACCCTGGAACACCAGGCGGCGTGACTCACCGGCAATGTTCAATACGCCCTTGTAGCGCAGCAACTGCTTGCCGTGGTCCTCCAGCAGCTCGTTCATGAACTCGCTGAGCCGGTCGATATCCAGTGGCTGGTCGGTGCGCAGCACCAGGCTGGAAATTCGGTCGATGCCGCGTCCCTGACTGACCGGGCGCAGGCTCACGCCACCGCCCAGGTCGGCATTGAGGTTGAAACCGCGGACGTCCAGCAACTCGGCCAGGTCGATATGGCCATGCTCGACGACGCGGATCGGCGCCCGCCGGTTGATACGCGTCAGGCGTTCGCTCAAGGCGTCGAAGGTCGCTGCGTCGACCAGGTCGCGTTTGCTCACCAACAGGCGGTCGGCAAAGCCGATCTGTGCCTGGGCGATGGTCTGGGTCAGATGATGCTCGGCGTGGGCGGCATCCACCAGAGTGATGATGCCGTCGAGCAGGTAGCGCTCGCGCAGCTCTTCATCGATGAAGAAGGTCTGGGCCACCGGCGCCGGATCGGCCAGCCCGGTGCATTCGATCACCAGCCGGTCGAAGCTGATTTCACCACTGTCCAGGCGTTCGAGCAGCAGGTACAGCGCCTTGGTCAGGTCGGTGTGGATGGTGCAGCAGACGCAGCCGTTGGACAGCGTCATGACCTGCACCGGCTCGGCGCCGAGCAGTTGGGTGTCGATGCCGGCGTCGCTGAATTCGTTCTCGATCACGGCGATCTTCAGGCCGTGCTCGGCCTTGAGCAGATGACGCAGCAGGGTGGTCTTGCCAGCGCCGAGAAAACCGCTGAGGACGGTGACGGGAATAGGAACGGACAAACGCGAATCTCCCATACGCTAAAAATGAATGTGGGAGCCGGCTTGCTGGCGATAGCGCTGTGTCAGACCAGAAGATGTCGACGGTCGGAACGCTATCACCAGCAAGCCGGCTCCCACAACGGAATGCGTTGAGTCAACGACTCAACAGCACTTCGGCCCACCCTTGCCACCGTAACGGGCTTCCTGGCGTTCCCGGAAGAACGCCTCGTAGCTCATCACCGGTTTGTCCGGGTGCTTGGTCTGCATATGCTCGACATAGGTGTCGTAGTCGGGCATGCCGACCATCAGGCGCGCGGCCTGCCCGAGGTATTTACCGAGGCGACTCAGGTCATTGAACATTGCATACCCTCCTAATCAGGCCTCAGGTACAGCCTGGAACGGTGTTTCCTTGTCCGTACGTTCCTTGTTGCCCCAGGCCGCGACACCCACCTTGAGGGCATAGAACAGGATGCTGAAAACCACGAACAGGAACAGCGCCGTCAGCGTCGCGTTGGTGTACGCGTTGAAGATCACGTGCTGCATCTGCGTGATGTCCTTGGCCGGTGCCAGCACCTGTCCGGCGTCCAGCGCGGTGCTGTACTTCTTCGCCAGGGCGAGGAAGCCGATGGCCGGGTTGGCATCGAACAGCTTGATGAAACCGGCGGTGGTGGTGCAGATCAGCAGCCACAGCGCCGGGACCAGGGTCACCCAGATATAGCGCTGGCGCTTCATCTTGATCAGCACGACGGTGCCGAGCATCAGCGCGATACCCGCCAGCATCTGGTTGGAGATGCCGAACAGCGGCCACAGGGTGTTGATGCCACCCAGCGGATCGATCACGCCCTGATACAGCAGGTAGCCCCAAAGCGCGACGCAACCCGCCGTGGCGATCAGGTTCGCAGTCCAGGACTCGGTACGCTTGAGCGACGGGACGAAAGAGCCCAGCAGGTCCTGCAGCATGAAACGCCCGGCACGGGTACCCGCATCGACGGCAGTCAGGATGAACAACGCTTCGAACAGGATCGCGAAGTGGTACCAGAACGCCATGGTGTTCTCACCCGGCAGGACGTGGTGCAGGATCTGCGCGATACCGACCGCCAGGGTCGGAGCACCGCCGGCACGGGCCAGGATGGTCGTTTCGCCGATATCCCTGGCCACCGCCTGCAGCGCTTCAGGGGTAATCGCGAAGCCCCAGCCAGTAACGGTCTGCGCCACGGTCACCGCATCCGCGCCGACCACGGCAGCCGGGCTGTTCATGGCGAAGTACACGCCCGGGTCAATGACCGAAGCGGCGACCATCGCCATGATTGCCACGAACGACTCCATCAGCATGCCGCCGTAGCCGATGTAGCGGGCGTTGGTTTCGTTATCCAGCAGCTTGGGCGTGGTCCCCGAGGAGATCAGCGCGTGGAAGCCGGAGACCGCACCACAGGCGATGGTAATGAACAGGAACGGGAACAGCCCGCCTTTCCACACCGGCCCCGTGCCGTCGACGAACTGGGTCAGCGCCGGCATTTTCAGCTCGGGCATGGTGATCAGGATACCGATCGCCAGGGCGATGATGGTACCGATCTTGAGGAAGGTCGACAGGTAATCGCGCGGCGCCAGGATCAGCCATACCGGCAGAACGGCGGCAACGAAGCCGTAGCCGATCAGCATCCAGGTGATCTGCACGCCGGTGAAGGTGAAGGCCTTGGCCCAGACCGGATCGGCGGCGATCTGCCCACCCAGCCAGATCGAGCCGAGCAGCAGGATCACGCCGAGGATCGAGATTTCACCGATGCGGCCCGGGCGGATGTAGCGCATGTAGACACCCATGAACATCGCGATCGGGATGGTCGCCATCACCGTGAAGATGCCCCATGGGCTCTCGGCCAGGGCCTTGACCACGATCAGCGCCAGCACCGCGAGGATGATGATCATGATCAGGAAGCAGCCGAACAGGGCGATGGTGCCCGGAATCCGGCCCATTTCCTCGCGCACCATGTCGCCCAGCGAGCGACCGTTGCGACGGGTGGACAGGAACAGCACCATGAAGTCCTGAACCGCACCGGCCAGCACCACCCCGGCGATCAGCCAGAGCGTACCGGGCAGGTAGCCCATCTGCGCCGCCAATACCGGGCCGACCAGCGGACCGGCGCCGGCGATCGCCGCGAAATGGTGACCGAAAAGAATGTGTTTGTTGGTCGGCACATAGTCCAGACCATCGTTGTTCAGCACCGCTGGCGTCGCCCGACGGCCGTCGAGCTGCATGACATTATTGGCGATGAACAGACTGTAGTAACGATAGGCAACCAGATAGATCGCCACAGCGGCGACCACGATCCACAAGGCGTTGATCGCCTCGCCGCGGCGCAAGGCCACTACGCCCAGGGCGCACGCTCCCACGATTGCCAGCACCAGCCAGGGTAGATGGCGGAGCGGGCTATTATTATTTTTCATTTTGATATTCCAGCCAGATGGACAGAAAGACAGCCATCTTGAGTTTAGCGCCAAAGTGCGCGATGACCATACCCAACCTTGGTATAGAGCGTTTTTTTATTGCTGCCGGGAATATGGAGGGACATCACGCGCAACAACCAGCAGTCACCTGCCCGCCTTGGCGCTTGCCTGGCACGGCATGAAGGCTATAGTCAGCAGAGTCCGCACAGGAACCTGAACATGAGTGACTCTTCGATCAACCGTCGCCGCTTCAAGCGTATCGCGTTCGATGCCATCACCACCTTGAGCCAGGGCGGCACAGTGTGGTCGGCACAACTGGTAGACCTTTCCCTCAAGGGGCTGCTGGTCCAGCAGCCGGGCAACTGGCCCGCCGGCTTGACGGGCATCTTCCTGGTCGATATCCGCCTGGCGAAAAATGCCCATGTGAAAATGGATGCCGAACTGGTCCATGTGGATCACCACCAGTTGGGCTTCAAATGCCTGCATATCGGCCTGGAATCGATCCAGCACCTGCGCCGCCTGATCGAGCTGAACCTGGGCGACGAAGAGGAACTGGAACGGGAGCTGGACGCGCTGTTCGAGGATTGACCCGCCAAGCGCCACCCCAGCGGCGGCGCCTCGGGTCATTGCATCAGGGAAATGCCGAGCGCTGGGGGAAGTCGCCTTCGGATTCCCAGTAGCTATTTTCTTCCCGTGACGAAAACTGCCAGACATCGCCCTTGAGGCGATAGGTCCGGTAGACCGTCACGAAATCTTCACTCTCATCGTCTGCCGGCGACGACGACACCTGCAGAATTTCCGGCAGCGCATCACTGGCCTGCCAGGCGGCCTTGCCGGTCTGGGCCAGGAACAACGGCTTGAGCGTGCCATCCGCCGCCTGGGACTGCATCGGTTGCAGCTTGTGCAGGGCAGGCATGAGTATCTGGGTCGCAGGGCCACTGTAACTGCCCATCGGCGCAGTCTGATCGACCGTGAGGAAAAATGCCGGGCTCGGCATACCGGCCATCGACGCTTTTTCCAGGGTTGCCAGCGGATAGGCCAAACCGACACTCTCGACCTCCTCCCCAGAGGCCGACAACAGCCGCAGGCGGGCCTCGACAATCGGCCGCTTGGCGACATCCTTCGCCAACGCTTCGTCGTCGAAGGCGTCTTCGTCGAACGCACTGCCATTACCCCAGAGCGACTGATGCAGATCCGCAGTGATCCGCGCATCCTCCAGCAACTCCAACTCGCCGCCATCACCCGTGGACATCTGCTGGGCCAACCGATAGCCCTCCGGCACCTGCGCCGTGGCCGCGCTGGCAGCACCGGCCCAGAGCATCCAACCTGCCAAACACATTGCCGCACCGATTATCCGCATCCCGCTGACTCCTTTATCCCGTTACTCGAACAACGCGTCCAACGCCTGTTCCAGGCGTGTGACCGCAATGATTTTAAGACCGGCCGGCGACTCTTTCGGCGCGTTGCCCTTGGGCACGATAGCGCGTTTGAAACCATGTTTGGCCGCCTCTTTCAGGCGCTCCTGGCCGCTGGGTACCGGGCGCACCTCGCCCGACAGCCCGACCTCGCCAAACACCAGCAGGTCATGGGGCAACGGCCGATTGCGCAGGCTGGACATGACCGCCGCCATCAACGCCAGGTCGGAGGCGGTTTCCAGCACCTTCACGCCGCCAACCACGTTGAGGAAGACATCCTGGTCGTGGGTCGGAATACCGCCATGCCGATGCAGCACCGCCAGCAACATCGCCAGACGGTTCTGGTCCAGGCCCAGGGTCACCCGGCGCGGATTGGCCATGTGGCTGTCGTCGACCAGCGCCTGGACCTCGACGAGCATCGGCCGGGTGCCTTCCCAGGTGGCCATGACCACGCTGCCGGGGACCTCTTCCTGGGCACGGGTGAGAAAAATCGCCGAGGGATTGGAAACCTCCTTGAGGCCGCGGTCGGTCATGCCGAATACACCCAGTTCGTTGACCGCGCCGAAACGGTTCTTCACCGCCCGCAGCAGGCGCAGACGGCCATCGGACTCACCCTCGAAGTACAGGACCGTGTCGACCATGTGCTCCAGCACCCGCGGACCGGCCAGCGCGCCCTCTTTGGTCACGTGACCGACGAGGAAGATCGCCGTGCCGCTCTGCTTGGCATAACGCACCAGCAACGCCGCACTTTCGCGCACTTGGGCCACGCCACCCGGGGCCGATTGCAGTTGTTCGGTGAAAATCGTCTGGATCGAGTCGATGACCATGACCTTGGGCTTTTCCACTCGCGCCGTGGCGATGATGCTCTCGATGCAGGTCTCGGTCATCACCCGCAACTGGTCCTGGGGCAACCCCAGCCGTCGCGCCCGCATCGCCACCTGCTGCTGCGATTCCTCGCCGGTGACATACAGGGCCGACATGCGCGTGGCGATATTGCACAGAGTCTGCAACAGGATGGTCGACTTGCCGATGCCCGGATCACCACCGATCAGCACCACCGAACCATCCACCAGGCCGCCACCGAGCACTCGGTCGAGTTCGGCGGACGCGGTGGAAAAACGCGGAATCTCTTCGACGCTGACTTCGGCCAGGGTCTTGATCTGCGCCTGCTGCCCGGCCCAGCCGGTGCGCCCGCTGGGCGCCGCGGCGCCACCACTCTCCACCAGGGTTTCGGTGAGGGTGTTCCAGGCGCCACACTCGCCGCACTGGCCGGCCCACTTGGGAAAGGTCGCGCCGCACTCGGTGCAGCCGTACATGCGCTTGGCCTTGGCCATCTCGGTCCCCCATGGCAAAACCGCGATGATAGCTCAGCCGGCGCCGATCAGCGCGGTGGCGGTGTACGGATTTCACCCTCGGCCAGACGGGCCGCAGTATTGCCCAAAGGGTCCTGGGCATCGAGATTGGCGCCCTTGGCCGCCAGGGCCTCGAGCAGCGCGGTGCGCTTGAACAACCCGGCGTACATGGCCGCCGTCTGACCGGCAGCATTGCGCTGGTCGGGATTGCAGTCGCTGCTCAACAGGCGCCGGGCGATCCGGACTTCGCCCTTGAAGATCGCTCCCATCAGCGCGGTGTTGCCGCGTTTGTCCTGGGTACAGGCGTTGGCCCCGGCCGCCAGCAGGCGCTCAACCGCCGGTCCCTGGCCGTGGTAGGCAGCCAGGATCAGCGCGGTGTAGCCATTGGCGTCCTGGGTATCGAGCGGATAGCCGGACTCGATGAAGGTCTGCAGCATCTCGACGTCGCCACGGCGGGCGGCATCGAAGTAATAGTCCTGGATCTGCGCCTTGAGGGCTTGCGGGTCGGCGGCAATCGCCGGCTCAGCGGCCGAGGCGTTGCAAGCCCAGGCAAAGAGGAACAACAAGACAGGAATACGCATGGAAAGACTCCGTTGCAATAGGGCCTCGGTTGTCCCAGCCCCCTTCATGGCAGGTGCCACGAAGTGGGCTGGCTTTCACACGGCAGGTCAGTCGGTCAGTTTCGCCGCCAGCGCCTTGACTCGCGCCAGGTCGCCCTTGGCGACCTGGGTCACGCCCGTGCCGTACTCGGGATCGGCCTTGTAGAGGAACGACAGCATGATGTGCTTGCTCTCGTCGTCGGTATCGGCCAGCGAACCACCGAAGTTCTCGATCAGATCCTGTTTCTCCTTCTTGCTGTAGGAGCGATACAGGTCTCCGGCCTGCTTGAAGTTCTGCTCACGCTGGATCTTCGCCTGTTGGGTGCTGCCCGACAGGGCCAACTGGCTGTAGCGCGCCGACTGTTGCTCGTCGCGGGGCATCAGGCGACTCGGCTGGTAGTTCACGCCGCTGCTGCTGTGCCCGCTGTTCATCACGCCATCCTGATTGCCGTTGTTCACTGCCACAAGCGGTGCGTTGATCGGCAGTTGCAAGGCATTCGGGCCCAGGCGGTACATCTGGGTATCGGCATAGGAGAACACCCGTCCCTGCAGCAGACGATCCTCGGACGGTTCGATGCCCGGCACCAGGTTCGCCGGCGCCATGGCCACCTGCTCGGTCTCCTGGAACACGTTGGCCGGGTTGCGATCGAGCACCATCTGGCCGACCTTGCGCTCAGGCACACCGGGCCAGATCTTGGTCGCATCGAGCGGGTCGAAGTCGAACTTGCCCAAGTCCTGCGGCGTCAGCACCTGGACATACAGATCCCACTTGGGAAACTGGCCCTTGTTGATATGGCTGACCAGGTCATGGGTCATGTGGCTGTAGTCACGCCCTTGCACCTCGACGACCTGTTTCGGATCGAGGTTGCGGATGCCCTGCAGGCTCTTCCAGTGGAACTTGACGTAGTGGACTTCGCCCTTGGCGTTGATCAGCTTGTAGGCATGCACGCCGTTGCCGTCCATCTCCCGATAGCTGGCGGGGGTACCGGAGTCCGAATACAGCTCGGTCAGGGTGCGTGTGGCTTCTGGCACATGGGAGAAAAAATCGAAGCGCCGCGAATCGTCGTCCAGGTTGGTGCGTGGGTCCGGTTTGAAGGCATGGACCATGTCCGGGAACTTGATGGCATCACGGATGAAGAAGGTCGGGAAGTTGTTCCCCACCAGGTCCCAGTTGCCGTCGGCGGTATAGAACTTGGTAGCGAAACCCCGCGGGTCGCGCAGGGTTTCCGGAGAGTGGTTACCGTGCACCACGGCCGAGAAGCGCACGAATACCGGGGTCTTCTCGCCAGCGGCAAAGACCTTGGCCTTGGTCAGGTCGCTCAGGTCATCGGTCACGGTGAACGTGCCATGGGCCCCGGTACCGCGGGCATGTACCACCCGCTCGGGGATACGTTCGCGATCGAAACGCTGCAATTTCTGGATCAGTTGCACGTCCTGCAGCAACACCGGCCCGGTGGCGCCGGCGGTCTGCGAATTCTGGTTATCACCTACCGCCGCACCGTTGTCACGGGTCAGCGTAGCGGCATGGACAGAAAGGGAAAGCAGGCTGGCGGTCAAAATACCCAGCACGCGCCGAGTGGGAATAGCTCCCGGAACAGGAGTGATCTGCATGTCGGAATCCTCGAGATTTTGTTATGCGCATCCAGGTGCGCTCGACAAAGGCTAGAGATCGATTCAACAAATTCTAAATAGAAAAGCTCAAAGACCCCGATTGAAAAATTCGACGGGGCAAAACGCTTCAGGAGGCGTATTTCGCGCGATTGGTGGCACTTTGCAAACTTATTGCCGGGCAACAGGTCGATTAAGCAGGAAGTGTAGAGCCCGGCATGGAGCAAGATGCTCGAGGCTGAATTACACTGCGTTCACTCCACTCATCTGTAACAAGGAATAACCTATGGGCGTGCTCAGTGAGTTCAAGGCCTTCGCGGTCAAGGGCAATGTGGTCGACATGGCGGTGGGTATCATCATCGGCGCGGCCTTCGGCAAAATCGTCTCGTCCTTCGTCGGCGACGTGGTGATGCCACCGATTGGCCTGCTGATCGGCGGGGTGGACTTCAGCAACCTGGCGATCACCCTCAAGGCCGCCGAAGGCAATACGCCAGCGGTGGTCATGGCCTATGGCAAGTTCATCCAGACCGGCATCGACTTCCTGATCGTCGCCTTCGCCATTTTCATGGGGGTCAAGGCCATCAACCGTCTGAAGCGCGAGGAAGCCGTGGCGCCAAGCGCGCCGCCGGTACCGAGCCGTGAAGAAACCCTGCTGGGCGAAATCCGTGATCTGCTCAAGGCCCAGAACGAGAAGCCCTGAGCGGCTTCTACCCGCCAACGGCGCCTGCTGGGCGCCGTTTTTCTACCAGTAGTTTTCCACCGCCACCTGGCCCGGGCGACGACTCAGGCTGAGCTGCATATCGCGCTGCTTGAGCACCTGGCGAGTGTCGTCGATCATCTGCGGGTTGCCACAGATCATCACCCGCGAATGCGCGGGGTCCAGTGCCACGCCGGCCGCCTGCTCCAACTGGCCATTTTCGATCAACTGCGGGATACGCCCGGCCAACGCCCCTGGCACCGCCTCACGGGTGACGATGGGCACAAAACACAGCTTGTGAGCCTGCTCGGCCAGGTAATCGCGCTCAGCCAGTCCGGCAATCAGCTCACGGTAGGCCAGTTCGCCTGCGTGCCGCACGCTATAGACCAGCAGAATCCGCTCGAAGCGCTCCCACACCTCGAAGTCCTGCAGAATCGACAGGAACGGCGCGACCCCAGTGCCCGTGGCCAGCAGCCAGAGATCGCGCCCATCGACAAAACGATCGAGGGTCAGATAGCCCACCGACTGGCGCTCGATCAACAGCGAGTCCCCGACCTTCAGGCGACTCAGTTCACTGGTGAACTCCCCTCCCGGGACGACGATGGAAAAGAACTCGAGAAATTCGTCGTGGGGCGAGGACACCATCGAATAGGCCCGCCAGACTACACTGCCATCAGCCTTGGTCACGCCCAGGCGCGCGAACTGACCGGCACGAAAACGGAACCCGGCATCGCGCGTGGTCCGCAGGGTGAACAGGCTCGGAGTCAGCGGACAAACCTCGAGCAAGGTCTGCCGGGTAAATTTTTCGGCACTGGCGGTCATTGCACGCTCCCTCGAAAACAGGTGGCCAGTGTCTCGCAAAGCCGGCGACAGAAACACCGGCGATTTGTAGTGGTATAAGTTTTTTGAAAAAACATATACAAAAAAATAAAAAAATACAGCAACTAAATAAAACATAGAGTTACGAAGATATACCGATCGCAATCCAACAGATCACGCCTCACTTCAGCCACTTTTTCAACTCACATAAAAACACAAAACAACCGCACCGGGCCTAATGATATTAGGCACGACGCGATAACCGCAGCCCTTGAAAGTCGATAAAAATATCAGCGCAATATAAAAAAACCACACCCCACTCAAGAATTTTCCTACACTATCCGAGCACGTTGAGTTCAACGAATATTGCGTCAAGGAAGGGTATCTCAATGGAGAACTGGCAGGATAATCAACTGCACCAGCTCATGAGTGAAAAAGAAGAACAGGCAGTCTTCAATGCGGTTTTCAATCTGGCAGGGCAAATACGCTTCAGCTTCGTATCATTCAGAGTCAGCAGCTTATTAGGAGGCACTCAACCGAACACAGCATCTTTCAATAACTATCCAGCAGAATGGAATGCATGTTATCAACGTAACAACTACCTTGCCGTCGACCCTCTAGTCACGCACTGCCACAACTCGGTATTCCCGATCCTGTGGGTACCTGATACGTTCAGGAACACCCCGGCATTGTGGCGTGACATGCAGGCTCATGGTCTCAACCACGGCTGGTCGCAGTCAGTCCATGATATTCGCGGTATTGTCAGCACCCTGAGTCTTTCCCGAACCTGCGAGCCCATCACGTCCAACGAGTTCTACTCCAAGACAGGTCATGTGTTGTGGCTGTGCAATTGGTTGCATTCGTTCATGGCGCAACGGTTGGCCACTTCCTCCCAGCCGCCCAACAGCCATCCACTTTCGCCCCGGGAAACCGAGATCCTGCAGTGGACGGCAGAAGGCAAGACCGCTGCCGAGATTGCCAATATCCTCAATCTGACCACGCGCACCGTAGGTTTCCACATGAGTACCATCATGAGAAAACTCGGTGTGAGCAACAAGGCCTCGGCGGTACTGCGCGCGGCCAAATCCGGACTGCTGTACTGACTCATAGCTCCTCTCCAGGCAGAAGGATCTGCCACCTAAACACGCAACAGGCAATCTGCTCGAAACCCACGTAAAATCCTTCTCCTGCCATACCGTTGCCCATTGCGCACAGCGCTTCAAGGCAACCGTGAACCGTCCCCCAGAGCCCGTGTCCCATGCCCCTGCTAGAAAGCCCGTTCGCCCATCTCGACCTGATACGCCAGCCTGAACAACAGGGCGAACCCTTGCAGGCGTTCGACGCGGCCGATCAATACCTGCTCGACCACCTGGCCGGACAAGGTGTCTCGCACGACACCCGGGTACTGGTGCTCAATGACAGTTTCGGCGCTCTGGCCGCCAGCCTGGAAGGCCATGTGCAACTCACCAGCAGCGGCGATTCGTTCCTCGCCGCACTCGGCCTGGAAAAGAACCTGGCACGCAACGGCAAGGCCTTCGACGCGGTTCGTCATGTTCCGGCCAGCGAAGCGCTGGTCGGCCCGTTCGACCGGGCACTGATCCGTGTGCCCAAGACCCTCGCACTGCTGGAAGAACAGCTCATTCGCCTGCAGGGACAACTGGCTCCCGGCGCCCAGGTAATCGCCGGCGCCATGATCAAGCACCTGCCCCGGGCGGCAGGCGACCTGCTGGAGCGTTATGTCGGTACCGTGCAGGCCTCGCTGGCGGTGAAGAAGGCCCGTCTGCTGGTGGCAGCCGCCGAGCCCCGCGCCACGCTCCCATCGCCCTACCCGACGCGCTATCGACTCGACCAGCCGGCGATCGAACTGCTCAACCATGCCAACGTGTTCTGCCGTGACGGTCTGGACATCGGCACCCGCGCCTTCCTCCCGCACCTGCCCGAAAACCTCGGCACGGCCCGCGTTGCCGACCTCGGTTGCGGCAACGGCGTGCTGGCGATTGCCAGCGCCCTGCAGAACCCGCAGGCCCAGTACACGCTGGTGGACGAATCGTTCATGGCGGTGCAATCGGCGCGGGAAAACTGGCAGGCCATCCTTGGCGAGCGTGAGGTGATCGTGCGCGCCGGCGACGGCCTGGCCGGGCAGGCGCCGCAGTCGCTGGATGTGGTGCTGTGCAACCCGCCTTTCCATCAGCAGCAGGTGGTCGGCGACTTCCTCGCCTGGCGGATGTTCCAGCAGGCGCGGGAGGCGCTGGTGGTCGGTGGTTCGCTGTACATCGTCGGCAATCGCCACCTGGGCTATCACAGCAAGCTGGCGCGGCTGTTCCGGGGTGTCGAGCAAGTGGCGGCGACGCCGAAATTCGTGGTGCTGAAGGCCCGCAAGTAAACACCGACCATTGCAGGAGCCTGGCTTGCCAGCGAAGCTTTTAGCGCCCTTGAGGTCGCTTTCACTGGCAAGCCAGGCTCCTACAGAAGGTTCCCGCAGAATCAGGTTCCTGCAGAGAAGGCTCGCGCAGAATAAAGCGTCAGCCGGTCAGTGGGTGGTCAGCCCGGCCGCGCTCATGAACAGGCGCATCAGGCTGGCGACCACGAACAACGCCAGCACACTCCCCGCCCAGATCATCGCCAGCCAGCCCAGTCGCTGCCACAGCGGTTTCTTCTCGGCCTGCTCGATTTCCTGCAACGAATGCTTGCCGCTCATATCCGGTTCCTCCTCGTCGAAACGGCGGCCCCCAGAGACGAGGGCCACTGATAACTAGTGATAACCATCCTCGTGGGTCACCTTGCCGCGGAACACGTAGTAGCTCCAGAAGGTGTAGCCCAGGATGAACGGGATGATGAACAGCGTCCCCACCAGCATGAAACCCTGGCTCTGCGGCGGCGCGGCGGCATCCCAGATCGAGATCGACGGCGGAATGATATGCGGCCACAGGCTGATGCCCAGCCCGCTGTAGCCGAGGAAGATCAGCACCAGGGTCAGCAGGAACGGCGTGTAGTGCGCATTGCGCGCCACCGCGCGGATCAGCCCGTACAGCGTGACCAGCACCAGGATCGGCACCGGCAGGAACCAGAACAGGTTCGGCAGGGTGAACCAGCGTGCCGCAATCTCGGCATGGGTCAGCGGGGTCCAGAGACTGACGACACCGATCACCGCCAGCAGCACGAATGCCAGCGGCCGTGCCAGATCGTGCATCCGCTCCTGCAGCTTGCCTTCGGTTTTCATGATCAGCCAGGTGCAGCCGAGCAAGGCGTAAGCTATTACCAGCGCCACACCGCAGAACAGCGTGAACGGGGTCAGCCAGTCCAGCGAACCGCCAGCGAATTGCCGGTCGACCACCTTGATCCCGTCGATGAACGCCCCCAACGCCACGCCCTGAAAGAAGGTCGCGGCGATCGAGCCGCCGATGAACGCCTTGTCCCAGATATGCCGCTTGTCGTCCTTGGCCTTGAAGCGGAACTCGAACGCCACGCCACGAAAGATCAGTCCGATCAGCATGAAGATCAGCGGCAGGTACAACGCCGACAGCACCACCGCATAAGCCAGCGGGAAAGCCCCGAACAGCGCTGCACCGCCGAGCACCAGCCAGGTTTCGTTGCCGTCCCAGACCGGGGCCACGGTGTTCATCATCACATCGCGGTCGCTCTTGCCCTTGATGAAGGGAAAGAGAATGCCGATGCCCAGGTCGAAACCATCCATGACCACGTACATCATGATGCCGAAGATGATGATCACGGCCCAGATCAGCGGAAGATCAATACCCATGATTCAATTCCCCTTGTTCAGGCTGTCGCCTTGGCCGGTTTCACTGTCTTCATCGGCCGCGGAAAGCGGACGGGCCGGAGTCCGTTGCTGGCCAGGACCACCAGGGTTGGATTCGGCACCTTCATGGGTCTTGGGCCCCTTGCGAACCAGGCGCATCATGTAGCCCAGGCCGGCCCCGAACAGTGAGAAATACACTACGACGAACAGCACCAGGGTGATGCTCATCTGCATGACGCTGTGCCCCGAGGAGGCATCCGCCGTGCGCATCAGCCCATAGACCACCCAGGGCTGGCGACCGATTTCCGTGGTGAACCAGCCAGCCAGGATCGCGATCAGTCCCGATGGCCCCATCCACAAGGCCAGGTGGAGGAACATACGGTTTTCGTAGAGGCGATCACGTCTGCGCAACCACAGCGCCCACACACCGGTGAAGATCATCAGGAAACCCAGGCCGACCATGACCCGGAACGACCAGAACACGATGGTCGAATTCGGCCGATCCTCGGGCGGGAACTCCTTGAGGGCCGGCACCTGCTTGTCCAGGGTGTGGGTCAGGATCAGGCTGCCCAGGTAGGGAATCTCCACGGCGAAGCGGGTCTTCTCGGCCTTCATGTCCGACCAGCCGAACAGGATCAGCGGGGTCGGCTCGTTACCGACGTTTTCCCAGTGCCCTTCGATGGCGGCGATTTTCGCCGGCTGGTGCTTGAGCGTATTGAGACCATGGAAGTCACCGATCACCGCCTGGATCGGCGCGACAATCAACGCCATCCACATGGCCATCGACAACATCGTGCGAATCGCCGGGTTATCACGCCCACGCAGCAGGTGCCAGGCGGCTGAGGAACCGACGAAAAAGGCCGTCGCCACGAATGCCGCAGTGGCCATGTGCATCAGCCGATAAGGGAAGGAGGGGTTGAACACCACCGCCAGCCAGTCCACCGGAATCACCCGGCCGTCGATGATTTCGTAGCCCTGGGGAGTCTGCATCCAACTGTTGGAAGAGAGAATCCAGAACGTCGAAATCAGGGTGCCGATCGCCACCATCACGGTGGAAAAGAAGTGCAACCCACGACCAACCTTGTTCCAACCGAACAGCATGACGCCGAGGAAACCGGCCTCAAGGAAGAACGCGGTCAGCACCTCGTAGGTCAGCAGCGGTCCGGTGACCGCGCCGGCGAAGTCCGAGAAACGGCTCCAGTTGGTGCCGAACTGATAGGCCATGACCAGCCCGGAGACCACTCCCATGCCGAAGTTGACGGCAAAGATCTTCGACCAGAAATGGTAGAGATCGCGGTAAGTGTCGTTACGCGTTTTCAGCCACAGGCCCTCGAGCACCGCCAGGTAGCTCGCCAGGCCAATGGTGATGGCCGGGAATAGGATATGGAAGGAAACGGTGAATGCGAACTGGATTCGGGCGAGATCGAGTGCCTCTAAACCGAACATACGTTTTCCTCTGTCAGGTAATACCGGCTGTCGGCCAGCAGGCCCAGCCACTGTCCCCACGGATATGGAGTACGACGGGTTCGGATTCGTTCTTTTTTTTCAACCCATCGCAACGCAGGGAGTCGCAACCCGATCAATACCGCAAGGCAATTGATCTGGATCAATCAACGCTGAAAGAGTAGTCCCATTCCGACGACCGGGTGGCGTGGTCGGTTGCCGCGCGACAGGTTGTCTCAGGAGCAGAGGGCAATGGCTCGGCAAAAATCCGTCGCCAGGGAAAATCAGGCGGGTGCGTCATGAACAGCTCAGCAACCTTTTGTTACATCAGAATGATAATCTGCCCCTTTCATCCGCCCAGGCGAACCCTCCCGATGTCCACCGAGACACCCTTGCTGCTGCGTCATCACCGCCCGTTCCTGGCTTTCTGGCTGGCCCGGATCTTCACCGCCAGCGGCTTCCAGATGCTCACCGTGGCCATTGGCTGGAACCTCTACCAGTTGACCGGCAATGTGCTCGACCTGGGCCTGGTCGGGCTGGTGGAGTTCGCACCGCGGGTCTTGTTCATGCTGCACACCGGGCACGTCGCCGATCGCTACGACCGGCGCAAGGTCGCCGCGCTGTGCCAGACCCTGCAGGCGCTGATCGCGCTGAGCCTGGCAATCGGCAGCCTGACCGATCAGGTCAGCCGCGAGATGATCTTCATCCTCGCGTTCCTGCTCGGCGGCGCCCGCTCCTTCGAAATGCCCACCACCCAGGCGCTGCTGCCATCCATCGTGCCGGCGACGTTATTTCCCCGCGCGGTGGCCGCCGCCCAGTCGGCGCAGCAACTGGCGACCATCGTCGCGCCGGCCGTCGGCGGTCTGCTGTATGCATTCGGCAGTGTCTGGATCTACGGACCGACGGTTGCGCTGTACGTCATTTCCTGCCTGCTGATGCTCAACCTGCCAGCACGGCAGACGCCGTTGAACAAGGCCAAGGCCACTCTCGACTCACTGCTGGCGGGGATTCGTTTCATCCGCAGCCGCCCGGACATACTCGGTGCCATCTCGCTGGATCTGTTCGCGGTCCTGCTCGGCGGTGCCACCGCGCTGTTGCCGGTATTCGCCAAGGACATCCTGCTGACCGGCGCCTGGGGCCTGGGCCTGCTGCGCTCGGCGCCGGCGGTCGGCGCGCTGCTGATGTCACTGTGGCTGGCGCGCTTCCCGGTGGAACGCAAGGTCGGACGCATCATGTTCACCGCCGTCGGGGTGTTCGGTGTCGCGACCATCGCCTTCGGCCTGTCGACCTCGTTCTGGTTCTCGCTGGCCGTGCTGGTGGTACTCGGCGCCGCGGACATGATCAGCATGGTGATCCGCGCCTCGTTCGTGCAGTTGGAAACCCCCGACGAAATGCGCGGCCGGGTCAGCGCGGTGAACGGCCTGTTCATCGGTGCGTCCAATCAACTGGGTGAGTTCGAGTCGGGGCTGACCGCCCACTGGTTCGGCACCGTGCCCGCCGTGGTGCTGGGCGGAATCGGCACCCTGGTGGTGACCGGGACCTGGATGAAGCTGTTCCCGACCCTGGCCAACCGCGACCGCATGCATGAACGCCAGCCCGAAACCGCCTGATACGTGGGTTCCGGACGGCGATCAGTTGATCTCGATGGTCGCCGTCATCGTCCGTACCGGCATCGTCAGTGAGCGGTCGCTGAAACTGAAGGTGCCTTGCTGCAGGCCCTGCAGGTCGTAGATATAGCTATAGCCCACCACCGCGCCGCCGCTGCACGGCACGAACGGCTTGTTGAAATCACACAGGGAATAGCGCTGGCTGTAATTGAGCGGCGTGCCATTGAATGTAGCCCCCGGTGCACGGCCGTAACCAAGCTCAACCACGGTCACCGTGATGTTCGGCCCGCGATGGACGTTCTGTGTACGCTGGCGTCCGTCAGAAACATCCTCGATGATGCCCTGCGACGCCACGGTGTAGATCGCCACGCCTTTCAAGGCCGCCGCCGGCGCCGCCTGCAACGGCCCGATGGCCGCCAGCGAGAGCAGGCCGGCGCAGAACAGCCGACCCATGGCACGGCAATTGCTGACTGATTTCATACTTCTCCCTCTTTCCCTGCCGAGAGTATGCCTCAGCAGGCGGTTTTCGGAGTAGTTCGTGCACAGTCGCGGCGAAATGGGCGGTTCAACACCCGTCCCTATTGCGCCGTTCGGCTGGTATCATAGACGGTTTTTCCCACAGCCAAATTTCATCAGGCCATCAGCGTCTGTACCTGGCTGTCGGGACCGATTCATTCGAGGCGCCGAAAGCGCCATTGGGGAGCAGAGATGCTGGAAAGGCTGTTTCAACTCAAGGCACACAATACGAATGTGCGCACCGAGATTCTCGCGGGCGTCACGACCTTCCTGGCAATGGCCTACATCCTGTTCGTCAACCCGAGCATTCTCGGTGAAACCGGCATGGACAAGGGCGCGGTCTTTGTCGCGACCTGTCTGGCCGCCGCCATCGGCTCGACCGTGATGGGCCTGATCGCCAACTACCCGATCGCCCTCGCCCCGGGCATGGGCCTGAACGCCTTCTTCACCTACACCGTGGTCCTGCACATGGGCCACACCTGGCAGGTGGCGCTGGGCGCGGTGTTCATCTCGGCGGTGTGTTTCTTCCTGCTGTCGATCTTCCGCATCCGCGAGTGGATCATCAACAGCATCCCGCTGCCGCTGCGTTCGGCGATCGCCGCCGGTATCGGCCTGTTTCTGGCGCTGATCGCCCTGCATAACGCCGGTATCGTCGTCGGCAACCCGGCGACCATGGTCGGCCTCGGCGACCTCAAGCAACCGGCACCGATCCTCGCCACCCTGGGCTTTGCCGTGATCGTCGCCCTGGATGCGCTGAAAGTCCGTGGCGCCGTGCTGATCGGTATCCTCGGCGTGACCATCGTCTCGATCCTGATGGGCTTCAGCCCGTTCGGCGGCATTATCTCGGCCCCGCCCTCGCTGGCACCGACCTTCATGCAGCTGGACATCAAGGGCGCCCTGGATATCGGCCTGGTCAGCGTGATCTTCGCCTTCCTGTTCGTCGATCTGTTCGACAACTCCGGCACCCTGATCGGCGTCGCCAAGCGCGCCGGACTGATGGGCAAGGACGGCCACATGCCGAAAATGGGCCGCGCACTGATTGCCGACAGCACCGCCGCCATGGCCGGCTCGCTGCTGGGCACCTCGACCACCACCAGCTACATCGAGTCGGCAGCGGGCGTCAGCGCCGGCGGCCGCACCGGCCTGACCGCCATCGTGGTCGCCATCCTGTTCCTGCTGGCGCTGTTCTTCTCGCCACTAGCCGGTAGCGTACCGGCCTTCGCCACCGCCCCGGCCTTGCTGTTCGTCGCCGTGCTGATGGCCTCGGGCCTGGCGGAAATCAACTGGGAAGACATCACCGAGGCCGCGCCCGTGGTGGTCACTGCCCTGGCGATGCCGTTCACCTACTCCATCGCCAACGGCATCGCCTTCGGTTTCATTGCCTGGACCGCGATCAAGCTGCTGTCCGGTCGTGGCCGCGAGCTGAACCCGGCGCTGGTGATTCTGTCGATTCTGTTTGTGATCAAGTTGGGTTGGTTCAACGCATGACTTTCGATTCCACCACTTACACCGCCCAGCTCAACGACAAGGTCGCGCGCCTGCGCGACCTGCTGGCGCCGTTCGATGCGCCCGAGCCGAAGGTCTTCGACTCGCCGCTGCAACACTTCCGCCTGCGCGCCGAATTCCGCCTGTGGCGCGAAGCCGGCGAGCGCCACTACGCGATGTTTGCCCAGGACGACAAGCGCACGCCGATCCTGATCGAGCAGTTCCCGATCGCCAGCCTGCGCATCAATGAACTGATGCCCAAGCTCAAGGCCGCCTGGCAAGCCAGCGCACCACTGAGCCACAAGCTGTTCCAGGTGGAATTCCTGACCACCCTGGCCGGCGACGCGATGATCACCCTGTGTTATCACCGCCCGCTGGATGAACACTGGCAAACCGCCGCCGAGCAACTGGCCGCCGACCTCGGCGTCAGCATCATCGGCCGTTCCAAGGGCAAACGTGTGGTGATCGGCCACGATTACGTGGTGGAGCAGTTCGAGATCGCCGGGCGCACCTTCAGCTACCGGCAACCGGAAGGCGCCTTCACCCAGCCCAACGGCACGCTGAACCAGAAAATGCTCAACTGGGCCTATGAAGCCCTGGGCCAGCGTTCGGACGACCTGCTGGAGCTGTATTGCGGCAACGGTAACTTCACCCTGCCGCTGGCGACCCGGGTGCGCAAGGTGCTGGCCACCGAGATCAGCAAGACCTCGGTCAACGCCGCCCTGAGCAACCTCGACGAAAATGCCGTGGACAACGTGACCCTGGTGCGGCTGTCGGCCGAGGAACTGACCGAGGCGCTGAACGATGTACGGCCATTCCGCCGCCTGCAGGGCATCGACCTGAAGAGCTACCAGTTCGGCAGCGTCTTCGTCGACCCGCCCCGCGCCGGCATGGACCCGGACACCTGCGAGCTGACCCGGCGCTTCGACAACATCCTGTACATCTCCTGCAATCCCGAGACCCTGGCGGCGAACATCGCGCAACTGCACGACACCCACCGCATCGAACGCTGCGCGCTGTTCGATCAGTTCCCCTGGACCCACCACATGGAATCCGGGGTCCTGCTGACCCGTCGCTGAACTCCACACTGGTGGGAGCCGGCTTGCTGGCGATGGCGCCTTGATCAGTCAGCAGAGATGTAAACTGAGTTACGCCTGAGCAAAACCGAACAACTGCGCCGCCGTATCGCACAGCAGATGCTGGCGCAACGGCGGTGCACAGGCCAGGCGACGCAGGCGCTCGAACTCGCTGGCGAAACTCACCTCCTGCTCATGCTGGGTATGCGGCCAGTCGCTGCCCCACAGCAGACGATCCGGCCCCAGGCTCTGCAGCATCAGCGACAGGGCCTTTTCCGCAAAGTGCAGGTTTTGCTCCGGCGCCCCGCCCAGCCGATAGATACCCGAGACCTTGATCCACAAGCGCCCGCTCTCTCCCAGCTCAAGCAAGCGGGCGAAGGCCGGCTGCTCGGCACCGAGTCGCGCATCGGGCCGGCCGAAGTGATCGACCACCACCTTGCAACCCATCGCCAGCAATGGCTGGACCAATCCCGGCAGATCCTCCAATGGGAGATGCAACTCGACATGCCAGTCCAACTGCCGCAAGTCCTGGAAAAACCGCTGCCACGTCGATTCGGCGAAGTCCGGTAACGGCTGGCTCATCAGGTTAAGGCGCACGCCTGCCACGCCAAGCGCATCCATTCGCTGCAACGCGTCGAAGGCGATATCGCGCTCGACCACCACCACCCCGCGCAGCCGCTGGGGCGCCTGCTGCAACGCGGCCAGCAGGTAACTGTTGTCGGTACCGAGGAAACTCGGCTGCACCAACACGCCGTGGCTCAGGCCGTTTTCTTCCAGCCGCGTCAGATAGTCCGCCAGGGTGGCGTCATAATCCGGCGCATAGCGGCGCACCGCCGCCAGGCCCAGGCCTCGTTCGAAGACATGGGCGTGGGCATCGATGCCGCTGATCGGCAATGGGCAAGTCTCGGACATGGAACTCATCTATAAACTCAAGAGCCCCGCCTTGCAGGGCGGGGCGAATAGGGAATCAATGGGACAGTTGGGCTGCGTCCTTGCCGGACTCGGCCGGCGATGCGCTCTCCTGCAGATTGCGCCCACGGGTTTCCGGCAGCATCAGCGCCGCCAGCACCGCCACGCCATACGCAATGCCGGCATCGATACCGATGGCCGAGCCGAGCGACATCGACTCGCTCATATGCCCGACCATGAACGGGAATACCGCCGACAGCACCCGGCCAAAGTTGTAGCAGAAGCCCACGCCAGCCCCGCGCACGTCCGCCGGGTACAGCTCGTTGAAGAACGAACCCAGGCTGGCCGGGATACCCGCAGCGAAGAAGCCGAGGGGGAAACCGAGGAACAGCATCTGCGCATTGCTCAGCGGCAGGAACAGGTAGCACTGCACCGTGATCACGCAGCAGCAGGCAAAGAGCAGGATATTCTTGCGCCGACCGATGCGGTCCAGCAGCATCCCGCTGACCACGCAGCCGAACCAGAACGCGACGATGATCACCGCCAGATAGCCGCCGGAACTCAATACCGACAGATTGCGCTCGGTCTTGAGGAAGGTCGGCAGCCAGGTCATTACCGCGTGATAACCGCCGTGGGCGCCGAGGCCGAGAAGGCCGCCGAGCAGCGTGACACGTAGCAGCTCAGGACGGAAGATCGCCGCCATCGACGCCAGCAGGCTGCGCTCACGAGCCTTGGCCTGGCGCTGACCGGCATCCGGCTCGACCACGCTGCTCCGTACATAGATCACCAGCAGCGCCGGCAGCAGGCCGACCAGGAACATCACGCGCCAGGCCATGGCCTCGGGCACAAAACTGTAGACCAGGGTGAAGACTCCGACTGCCGCTCCCCAGCCAACCGCCCAGGCGCTCTGCACCGCGCCCATCACCTTGCCGCGATAACGCGACTGGATGGTCTCGGCCATCAGCACCGCACCTGCGGCCCACTCGCCGCCGATGCCGAAGCCCTGCAACGCCTTGACGATCAGCAACTGGTTGAAGCCGGTGACAAAGGCCGAGAGAAAGGTGAACAGCGAGAACCAGAGGATCATCCACTGCAAGGTCCGCACCCGGCCATAACGGTCGGACAAGGTCCCGCCGAGCCAGCCGCCAATGGCCGAGGTGACCAGCGTGACGCCGCTGATCATGCCGGCCTCGCCCTTGCTCAGGGCGAAGGCGGCGATCAGCGCCGGGATCGCCAGGCCGAACATTTGCACTTCCAGTGCATCCAGGGACCAGCCGCCAAAGCAGGCCCAGAACGTCTTGCGTTCCCTTGAAGTGATGTCGCGGTACCAACTGAACATGATTTCTTATCCTTATAGACAAACGGGGAGCCCGATCGGGACTCAGCGAATCTCGACGCTGTAGCGGAAGTGGCTGGCATGGCCACGGGAGCGACGCCATTCCAGCGGCCGGCCGGCGTAATCGCGGGCCAGCCGCTCGATCACCACCACCGGGCTGTCGGGCTCGATCTGTAACAGCCGGGCATGCACCTCGCCCACCGCTTCGGCGGTCAGGCTCTCTTCGGCGCAGGCAACGACCTGGCCGCAAAGTGTTTCGTAGATGGGGTAGAGCAGCGGACCCTGCTGGTCGAGGTCGACGGTCAGCAACGCCTGGAATGGCGCCTTGGGCAGCCAGATTTCCTCGGCCAGCACCGGCGTGCCTTCGAGCAGACGCAGGCGGACCAGGCGGATCACTTCAGCCTCGGGCGGCAGTCCCAGGGCCTGACTGACCGCCGACGGCGCAGGCAACGAATCGATGGTCAGAATCCGGCTTTGGGGCAGTTGGCGCTCACCGGCCAGGTTCTGGAAGCGGAAGAAGCGGAACAGCGAAGACTGGAACTGCGGCCGACGGATGAAGGTGCCACGCCCCTGATGGCGTTCGAGCATGCCCTCCTCCACCAGCTTGTCGATGGCTTTGCGCACGGTACCGATGGACAATTGGTACTCGCCGGCCAGCACCGCCTCGGTGGGAATCGCCTCACCGGGGCGCCAGCGGTTGTTGGCGATCTGCCGGGCGAGTTCGTCGCGCAGGCGTTGATAGAGCGGAAGACGTTCGTCGCTGGAGAGGGCATTCATTTTTATAATCATCCAGTCATCTATATGAATTTTTACCGAGTATTCTCCCTGGATGGAAAAGCGTCAAGTGCATGCTGTGGGTCACCCCCTGTCGGGCTGCGCAATAGCGCTCAGTCCACGCCCACGTCATCAAGAACTGTCCGCTGATCGAACACTAAAACATCACGGTCTTCCCTGACCCCTGTCGTTCATTTGACTTGGATTAACCAGTTAGTACATTTTATTCTTACAGACCCGATTGCCTTTCGGTCCAAGCCAAAAACAACAATGGAGACTTGCCCATGCCCCCTATCGTGCTGGTGCTCAACGGCCCCAATCTGAATCTGCTGGGAACCCGTGAACCGGCGACCTACGGCCATGAAACCCTGGCCGACCTCTCCGCCTTGTGCGGACGCACGGCCGCCGAACTGGGCCTGACCGTGGAGTTCCGCCAGACCAACCATGAGGGCGAACTGCTCGATTGGATTCATGCGGCCCGCGGCCGCTGCGCCGGCATCATCATCAACCCGGCCGGCTGGACCCACACCTCGGTGGCGATTCGTGACGCGCTGGTGGCCAGTGAGCTGCCGGTGATCGAGGTCCACCTGTCCAACGTCCATGCCCGCGAACCGTTCCGTCATCATTCATTCGTTTCCGCTATCGCCAAGGCGGTGATGTGCGGCTTCGGCAGCCACGGCTACCGCCTGGCGCTCGACTATTTCAGCCAGACGCTCAAGGGAGCGAAGCCATGAGCCGCAACACCCCCACCGCCATATTGGCCGGGCTGATCGGCGCCGGTATCCAGGCCTCGCGCACACCCGCCATGCACGAACGCGAAGGCGATGCCCAGGGGCTGCGCTACCTGTATCGACTGATCGACCTGGACCCGCTGCAACTGGACGTCAACGCCCTGCCCGAGCTGCTGCAAGCAGCCGAACGCATGGCCTTCACCGGGTTGAACATCACCTTCCCGTGCAAACAGGCGATCATTCCGCTGCTCGACGAGCTGTCCGCCGAGGCCCGAGGCATTGGCGCGGTCAATACGGTGGTATTCAAGGACGGCAAACGGATCGGCCACAATACCGACTGCCTGGGCTTCGCTGAAGGTTTTCGCCGTGGCCTGAAAGGGGTTGCCGTGGAGCGCGTAGTCCAGATGGGTGCTGGCGGTGCGGGCGCGGCGGTTGCCCACGCGCTGCTCGGCGAAGGCGTGAAACAACTGACTATTTTCGACGTGGACACCGAACGGGCCCGGAGCCTGGCGGACAACCTCAACCAGCATTTCGGCGCCAGCCGGGCCAGCGCCGGCAGCGACCTGCCAAGCGCCATGACGGCGGCCGATGGCCTGGTCAATACCACGCCGATGGGCATGGCCAAGCTACCCGGCATGCCGGTCCCGCTGGAATTGCTGCGGGGGCAATTGTGGGTCGCGGAAATCGTCTACTTCCCGCTGGAAACCGAACTGCTGCGCAACGCCCGAGCCCTGGGCTGCCGGACGCTGGATGGAGGGAACATGGCGGTGTTCCAGGCGGTCAAGGCGTTCGAACTGTTCAGCGGCGTCACGCCGGACTCACAGCGGATGCTGGAGCATTTTCAGAGTTTTTAAAGCTCATTAGGTGAGCCGACCGGAGAAAAGGCCCCGGCATACGCAAAGGTGTCCCGCGCGCAGCCCTGTTATACGGATGAACAGGCACAAAAAAAGCGCCTGCCTCTGGATGGTGGCGCTTGTGCGGCCGTCTAATGGGTCGCCAATCGGAATGCCGGCGCCATATGGTCCTGCTCTCGTTTCGACAGACCCAACGCATCCGCCACCAAAGGCCATTGCCGGACCACGTCCTGAAAGTCACTGATGATGCCTTCGGCATCATCACGCCGTACGCGAAAATACCCGGCTACTTCCCGCGCAAGTTCGAGGTCCAGAGCATTGTCTGCGTCGGTGATATTGAGCTTCAGACCATCAGCGTAGGGAACTGGGTTCAAGTCATAAGCCGGGGACAATCTCCAGCCTCGGCCCGGCTCAAGGATGAAGCCATGGTTGCGAAGGTGATCGTCCGTATTGGAAACCAGGATGTTGAAGACAATCCGCGACCATAACTCACGAAGATCCGCATTCGTTTGCGCCCCCTCCCTGATCAGTACCTCGGCCAATTCCAGATAGCTTGCTCCCACCGCCCCATCATCACCGTCAACCCGATCAGTCAGGGTCATGGCCGAGGCAAAGTGCAGGCGACCTCCCGTGTCAGTTCGATCAAAACGCTTGACCATGAAACAGTGATGATCGCTGGCAAACCTATGTGCCATGCCGCTAGCCATACGCAAACCACAACTGTCACCCAGTGCATTGACCACCATTTCCCAACCGCCGACATCGTGGTCATCGCGTATGCTGGGAAACTTCGCGATCCAGAGATGGCCGTCATCGTCGACGACACTGGCTTTTGGCCTGGCTCCGCCAGGAGCAATCAACATTCTCAGCCAGTCTCCCCCTTCGGCGGCGGTATTGCCCGAGTCCGCTTCCAAGGCACGGCTGGCCCGCTCCAGTGCTCGCAGTTGCACAAAAGGAGGAGCAGCAACACCTTCGCGATCATCCAGAAAACGGCCTTCATCATTGAGCCTGTAGCGAATGGCCCCCACCCGATAGCGGTCATGAACACCGAGCAGGAAATCAGACTCATGAAGTTTGCTCCCCTTGGGGGCCAGGCCTTCACGAATATCCCGCTCCAGACGGCGCTTCATCAACAACTGACCCCAGCGGTCCGGGCTGGAATCGGCAAACATGCCAAACCGGCTCTGGTGCGGACCTGGGTACTGGGGCCCTTCGAAGCAACCAATACGAGGGTCCAGGGGGATGACGTTCAATTCGGGATCGCTCAATGCTCCTCGATCATGCTCGAACTCGAAGACATCGGTAGCCCTCGTTCTCCTGACATGCAACACACCCAGGCGCCTGGGGCCAGCCAACCCTTCCCAATCGGCATACACAGCAATCTCTGTCATTCGTCACCTGTCACAGGTTTGCGTCCTGGCCTTTTCGCCAGAGTGCTGGATAGCTTCTTCGAGACCAATTGGGATAGCGATTGTGTGTTGCTGGAAAATTCAAACGGTTGCGCCTGCAGGTAAGGCGGGGGGGACTCCTGCACTCCCTCCATCTGACTCGCCGAGACGGGCGGTACGTCTGAGCGCATCGGACGAGAAACACTGCGCGGTTTGCCACTCCCCGCGCGCCCTGGCCGGGATAGCTGAGCATCCTGCAGGTGACGACCAACATCGTCCGCTGCCGCAACCTTGCTCAGATCCCTTTCCAACCCAAGTACCTGCATCACCGAAAGGTAGGCCCCGATAGTCACGCCGGGGCCACCAGACTCCAGGGAACGCAAGGTCATCAAGGACATGCCGGCACGCTCGGCAACCTGCTTGGCGGTCAGTTTGCGCCGCAAACGGGCAAGCTTGAGCCGTTCCCCAAGGTCGGAGAGCAGTTGAGCCGTGGCTGGCAGCAACGGCGCAGTTTTTTTGGCCATGGTGCTAATATTCCTTCACTTTCCAGCGATAACAGCCAGAATAATAGCACTCAACGAAAGCAGCAGTCGCCAGACCTGACGATAGGCGCTCAGCCGGTGGCGTAACTCAAGGTAAGGCCCTCAAGCCTGCAAATAGCGCAGCACCGCCTCACAGATCATCTCCCGATGCCGGGCCTTGACCTGCTCGTCCGGCAGGTCGATCTGGAAGAGCACCCCAAGGGTGTGGCGGTTCGAGACCCGGTAGAAACAGAACGAACTCACCAGTATGTGCACGTCCAGCGGGTCCAGGCCGCTACGGAACACACCCTCGCGGGCGCCGCGCTCGAGGATCTCGCTCAGCGCCGTGACGATGGTCACGTTCAACGAGTGGATCGCCCCGGATCGCTTGACGTACTCACCCTTGTGGATGTTCTCGATGCTGACGATACGGACGAAATCGACATTGCGGTCGTGGTGGTCGAAGGTGAACTCGACCATCCGCCGAATCGCTTCACGCGGCTCCAGCGCCGTCAGGTTCAGACGGCTTTCGGTGCTGCGAATCTCACCGTACAGTTTTTCCAGCACCTCGACGTAGAGCTGTTCCTTGCTGCCGAAGTAGTAATAGATCATCCGTTTCGAGGTATGGGTCCGCTCGGCGATCGCGTCGACTCGCGCGCCGGACAGGCCCTGCTGGACAAACTCGACGATAGCCTCCTGGAGGATATTCTCGCGGGTCTTTTCGGGATTGTTCTTGCGACTCTTGCGCAACACGACAGCGGGCGCTTCGGTCGTGGCGGGTAGATCTGAAGTCATGGTCACTCTGGGCTCACAGCCATCTCGGCAGATGCAGGCGATTATGGGACGCATGCCACGCTGAAGGAAGCAGGGAGACCGGCCAATTCATCCCCCTGCGTCAGTCATCGTCACAAGCGGGCCTGACGCCCCGCGCCGCTGCGAGACTTGGCCATCGCGGCCAGGCGCACCGCCACGTTCGCCGCGCCATAGCCGACATAACCGTTGCGCTGTTGCAGGATCTCGAAGAAGAAACGCCCTTCGAAGGGTTCGGTATACACGTGGAACAGCTCGCCGCCCTGGGCATCACGGTCGTACAGCACGTTGTAATAGGCCAGTTCACTGAGGAACTCGTCGTCGAAATCGAAACGCGCGGCCAGGTCATCGTAATAGTTGAGCGGGATATCCAGCAGCGGCACACCGGCTTCCTTGGCCCGACGGACCTCGGCGAAAATATCCTCGCAGTCGAAGGCAATATGGTGCACGCCGGAACCACGATAGCTCGACAAAGCGTGGGAAATCGCCGTATTGCGGTTCTCGGAGATGTTCAGTGGCAGGCGGATCGAGCTGCAGCGGCTGCGCAGCGCCCGGCTCTTGACCAGCCCGTAGGGGTCGGGCAGCACCACCTCATCATCGGCCTCGAAGTCCAGCAGGCTCTTGTAGAACAGCACCCAGCTATCGAGACTGTCGGCGGGCAAGGCCATGGCCATGTGGTCGATACGCTTGAGACCGCCCGTCCCCGCAGGCGTGACGGGCAACAGGTGGAAATCGGTCTCGTAGAGTTTCTGCCCGGCCGTCTCCTGGTCGGTCAGGTAGATCAGGCTGCCGTCCGGTGCACGAACCGCCGCCAACTCCAATTCGTTGGGGCCGACCAGGCCACGATAGGGCTGGCCCCTGTAGGCCACCGCGCGGGCCAGAGCGCTGGCGCTATCCTTGACCCGGATCGCCGTGGCACACAGCGACGGGCCATGGGCCTCGAAAAAGCTGTGGGCAAAGGAATAGGGCTCGGAGTTGAGGATCAGGTTGATATCACCCTGGCGCAGCAGGCTGACGCTTTTCGAGCGGTGCTGCCCGGCCTTGCTGAAACCCAGGCGCTCCAGCCAGTGGCTCAGCTTGGCACCGAGACTTTCATCCACGGCGAACTCAAGGAATTCGATGCCATCGTTTTCACTGACCGAGGGCGGCGCGAACAGCGTGTCGAGGTTGGCCACCGGTGCGGCCTCCTGAGCGAGCCGCTCGCGGGTTTTCTCCTCCAGATACAGCAACGAACGCAGGCCATCGGCGGCATTGGCCCGCGGTGGCGCGGCGCGAAAACCGTCGTTGAAAATTTCCAGCGACAGCGGCCCGGTATAACCACTCTTGATGATCGGCGCGAGAAACCCCGGCAGGTCGAATTCGCCCTGCCCGGGGAAGCAGCGGAAATGCCGACTCCACTCCAGGACATCCATCGCCAGGATCGGCGCGTCGGCCATCTGCACGAAGAAGATCTTGTCACCGGGAATCTGCGCAATGGCACTCGGGTCGCCCTTGAGCGACAGGGTGTGAAAGCTGTCGAGCAATACCCCAAGGTTCGGGTGATCGGCCTGGCGGACGATGTCCCAGACCTGCTGGTAGGTATTGACGTGCCGGCCCCAGGCCAGGGCCTCGTAGCCAATACGCAGGCCCCGGGCGCCAGCGCGCTCGGCGAGCAGACGCAGGTCGTCGACCAGGATCGGCTGATCGCCCAGGCTGTCGGCGGAGGCGTTGCTGCACACCAGCACCAGGTCGGTGCCCAATTCCTGCATCAGATCGAACTTGCGCTCGGCCCGCTCCAGGTTGCGCGCCAGGCGGTCGCGGCGGCAACCTTCGAAATCACGGAAAGGCTGGAACAGAGTGATGGCGATACCCAGGTCCGCGCACCTCTGGCGGATTTCCCGCGGGCTGCCGTCGTAGTACAGCAGATCGTTTTCGAAGATCTCCACACCATCGAAGCCAGCGGCGGCAATGGCATCGAGCTTTTCCGGCAGGGTGCCGCTCAGGGAAACGGTGGCTATGGAACGCTGCATGAATCGACTCCCGGCAGTGGGCTTCTTATTGTGGACACGGACCGAAACCGAGGGCTGTAGAGCCTCGGGAAGTGACCGGATTATTGATGCAGCGAAGCCACGACTTCAATCAAAGTGTACGAACCAGTTAGTTTTGTGTGCGATTATCGACCACAATGGTCCGCAGCGAATTGACGGTTTTTTGCCCGCTGCGCACCATCGTCCGGGCCAAGGCAGTGCTTCAAACGTTCCGCAAACCCAGTCACAATTCCAAAAAACGGGTAATCGCTCATGCTTTCATCCTCACAAAGCTCCCCTGTGACCCAGGGCAGCACCGGCGGCGGCATTGCCGCCAAACTTCGCGGCGCCATGGCCGTCGGCTCGACCCGCTGGGGCATGCTGGCCCTGGTGTTTTTCGCCACCACCCTGAACTACATCGACCGTGCCGCCCTGGGCGTCATGCAGCCCATCCTCGCCAAGGAAATGAGCTGGACGGCGATGGACTACGCCAACATCAACTTCTGGTTCCAGGTCGGCTATGCCGTCGGCTTCGTCCTGCAGGGCCGGATGATCGACCGGCTCGGTGTGAAGAAGGTGTTCTTCTGCGCCGTATTGCTGTGGAGCCTGGCAACCGGCGCCCATGGCCTGGCGACTTCGGCCGTGGGCTTCATGATCTGCCGCTTCATCCTCGGCCTGACCGAAGCCGCCAACTACCCGGCCTGCGTGAAGACCACCCGGTTGTGGTTCCCCGCTGGCGAGCGTGCGGTGGCCACCGGCATCTTCAACGCCGGGACCAACGTCGGGGCAATGTTCACGCCGATGCTGCTGCCGATCGTCCTGCAGGTCTGGGGCTGGCAGGCAGCCTTCCTGTGCATGGCGGCGCTGGGCGGCATCTGGCTGCTGTTCTGGGGCCTGAAATACTTCAACCCGGAAGATCACCCCTCGGTGAAAACCTCGGAGCTGGCGTACATCCAGAAGGACTTTGAGCCGGAACAACCTGGCGTACCGTTTTCGCGCATCCTGCGCATGCGTGGCACCTGGGCCTTCGCCCTGGCCTATTCGCTGACCGCGCCGGTGTTCTGGTTCTACCTGTACTGGTTGCCGCCGTTCCTCAACCAGCAATACAACCTGGGCATCAGCGTGACGCAGATGGGTATCCCGCTGATCATCATCTACCTGACTGCCGACTTCGGTAGCGTCGGGGGCGGCATCCTGTCGTCGTTCATGATCGGTCGTGGCATCAACCCGATCCGCGCCCGCCTGCTGTCGATGCTGCTGTTCGCCTGCTGCATCATCGGCGTGGTCATGGCGGCCGGCTCCAGCCATCTGTGGGTTGCGGTGGGAGCAATCTCCCTGGCAATCGGCGCGCACCAGGCCTGGACCGCGAACATCTGGAGCCTGGTGATGGACTACACGCCCAAGCACATGGTGAGCACGGTGTTCGGTTTTGGTGGCATGTGTGCGGCGATCGGCGGGATGTTCATGACGCAGTTGGTGGGCCATGTCCTGACCATCACCAATAACAACTACACGGTGCTGTTCACCATGATTCCGGCGATGTATTTCCTGGCGCTGACCTGGATGTACTTCATGGCGCCGCGCAAGATCCCGAATCTGGCTGACTGATTCGCGCCGTAGCAAAAAAACGGTGGACGATGCAGGCATCGCCCACCGTTTTTTTCAGAAGTCGAAGAACACCGTCTCGCCCTCACCCTGGATGCGGATATCGAACCGATAGGCCGTCCGTCCATTCACCTCGCAACGCTGGGCAATCAAGGTTTCCCGACGCTGCGGCTGCTCGATCAGGTTGATCACCGGGCATTTGCCGTTGGCTTCAGCCTCGTCGGAGAAGTACAGGCGGGTCTGCAGGTGGATATTGATCCCCCGGGCAAACAGCGAAACGTTGATATGCGGTGCCATCGGCACGCCAGCAGCGTTGTTCACTACCCCCGGCTTGATGGTTTCCAGGGTCCACTCCCCCGCATCGAAGGTGGTCGCGGTACGGCCAAAACTGTTGAAGGGCTTCTCCGAATCGAATTCGCTGTCGTAGACACCTTCATGATTGGCCTGCCAGAACTCCAGGAAGGAGTCGCGCACCAGGTGGCCGTTGCCATCGTAGACATTGCCGAACAGCAGAATATGTTCACCAGGCGCCTCGGGACTGGCCATCCGGTTCCAGATTTCCTCGGGCCGTGGCGGGTTGCCGGCAGCCGCCAGCGCCAGGCCGATATGCACGTAGGGGCCAGCAGTCTGGGACGGGGTTTCCATGAGCAATTGAACAGGCATGGTCGGTCTCCTCAGCAGTTTTCGAAGTGGGTCTTGCGCTGGCCGCGCAGCACGATGTCAAAGCGATAGGCCAGGCAATCCATCGGATTGGCGTTGGCCATGTCGAGCTTCGCCACCAGGCTCTGCACCGCTTCGGGGTTGGCGATCGACTTGACGATCGGGCACATCGGGATCAGCGGGTCGCCTTCGAAATACAACTGGGTGATCAGGCGCGTGGCAATCGACGGGCCGCTGATGGACACGTGGATATGCGCCGGACGCCAGTCGTTCGGGCCGTTGCGCCACGGGTATGGCCCGGGCTTGATGGTGCGGAAGGTGTAATTGCCATCGCGGTCGGTCAGCGCCCGGCCGACACCACCGAAGTTCGGGTCCAGCGGGGCCAGATAGCGGTCGTTCTTGTGGCGGTAGCGGCCACCGGCGTTGGCCTGCCAGATCTCTACCAGAGTATGCGGGATCAGTTTGCCGTACTGGTCGCAGACGCGCCCGGCGAGGATGATGCGCTCGCCCACCGGCAAGCCGCCGTTATTGAAATTGAGCAACAGGTCGTTATCGAAACGGCCGAATTTCAGATGGGAAAAATCCGGGCCGGTGCTTTCGCTGACCGACTGCGGAATGCTCACCAGCGCCTGGCGCGGGGAACGGGCGATGGACGTCTTGTAGTCGGGGGTCAGGGCCTTGGGGTGCCAGTTACGGTCACGAATGACAAAACGACTGCTGTCTGCTTCAGACATGTCGGTCTCCTGTTGTTTTTATGGGTAGAGGTAGCTGCACGCTACACCCTGCAAATCACGCGCTTGCAGCCTGCCCCAACAGGGAACCGTTGAAAACTGAAAAGCCGGGCCCTACCCATAACCATATGGTTATGGGTAGGGCCCTTCTCGATAAGCCTGCCCCACTTCGCGCAACACTTCGACGGCCCATTGCGCAGCCAGCGACAAGGGCAGGCTGGCGTTGCTCGAAATGCCCACCGAACCGCCCGGCTCACGCTGCCCGAGATCGATCTCGCGCAGCTCACCGCACTCCAGGTCCAGGCGCACCGCATCCAGCGGCGCCAACCACAACGCCGTGCTGGACAGCACGTAGCGTCGGCTCAGCGCCACCGACAGGGTCTCCAGGCGCTGCCGCGACGGGCTGAGGCCGCATTGCACGAACAGGCTGTCGGCGAACTTGCGGATAGTGGTGCCCGCCAGCGGCAACACCAGCGGGAAGTTCTCCACCGCCGCGCGATCCAGTGGGCCATCCAGTAGCGGATGATCGGGACGGGCCACCAGAGTCATGGATTCGCTGTACAGATGTTCGAAGGTCAGGCCCTGGATTTCCGGGCTGTCGGTCATCCGCCCGACCACCAGGTCGACATCGCCAACCCGCAATTGCGAGAGCAGATAGGCGCTCGGCCCGGTCACCACGCTGACCACCAACGCAGGATGCCGCTCGTGCAGGCGTCGCACCACTTCCGGGACCAGCAGACTTTCCACGGTCGACAGCACCCCGAGCCGCACCACGCTGTCGGCGTATTCACCCTCACGCAGCGCTTGCACACCTTCACGCAGGGTTTGCACCGAAGGCCCGGCATAACGCAGGAAGGCTACCCCGGCTTCGGTCAGGCTGATGCCACTCTTGCTTCGCACGAACAGGCGGGTCGCCAGCAGTTCCTCCAACTCCTTGAGCGTCTTCGACATCGCCGGCTGGCTCACCGCCAGGGCATCCGCCGCCCGCGCCAGGCTGCCCTGGCGAGCCATTTCGAGAAAGCAGACGAGGTGGCGGAATTTGATGCGGGTATCGATGTTCACGAGACGGCGGGCTCCGGGTACGGATCGGGACTGCGGCAATTGTGTCTGATATTCAGCGCGGGCGGCGATTTCTGAACCCCATCCGCGCTTGAGCGTCTATCTGCATGGCCTGACGATCGGACTGGCGGTAGTGCGTCCCGGCAACAACACTCAATAGGCACAACGACGGGAGGATTCCCACATGCTCTGGAAAAAAGGACGGCGCAGCGACAATGTGGTGGATGCTCGCGACGACAACAATGCTGGCGGTGGTGGTCTACGTTTCGGCGGTGGCAAGGGCTTGAGCCTGACGGCCGTGGTCCTGATCGTCGGCATCGGCCTGCTGACCGGCCAGGACCCGATGCAGATCCTCGGGCAACTCAGCGGCCAGATGAGCCAGCCATCGGCGGTTCCAAGCACTCAACAAACACGCCCGGCGCCTGCGGCAAGTGACCAGCAGGCGGACTTCGTTCGGGCGATTCTCGGCGACACCGAGGACACCTGGGGCCAGATCTTCCAACAGGCCGGACGCCAGTATCAGGACCCGACACTGGTGCTGTTCCGCGGCCAGGTCAAATCGGCCTGCGGCCTGGCTTCGTCGGCCACCGGGCCGTTCTATTGCCCGGCGGACCGGCGGGTCTACCTGGACCTGGATTTCTTCCGCGAAATGTCCCAGCGTTTCAAGGCCGCCGGCGACTTCGCCCAAGCCTATGTGATCGCCCACGAGGTCGGTCATCACGTGCAGACGCTGCTCGGCGTGTCAGCCAAGATCCAGGCGGCGCGCCAGCAGGGACGACGGATGGAGGGGGATGGCGGGCTGCTGGTTCGCCAGGAGCTGCAGGCAGACTGCCTGGCCGGGGTCTGGGCCTGGCATGCGCAGAAACGCCTGAACTGGCTGGAGCCCGGCGATGTGGAAGAAGCCTTGAATGCCGCCAATGCAATCGGTGATGATCGTCTCCAGCAACAGGGTCAGGGCCATGTGGTACCGGACTCCTTCACCCATGGCACCTCCGCACAGCGGGTGCGCTGGTTCAAGATCGGCTTCGCTCAGGGGCAACTCAGTCAATGCGATACCTTTGCCACAAAGAGTTTGTGAATGAACGGGACTACAGCGGGCCGGCGCAAGTGTTTCGGCCACTGACTACCCTGTCGTCTGATGCAACGCTATCGCCAGCAAGCACAACACTGCTCGGCCGCCTCCTGCGGGGGGCGGTGCTGCTCGGGATGTGTGCAATGACGGGGCTGGCAGGAGCGGCGGAACATGGTGTGCGGGAGGTCAGCCCCAACCACCTGAAACTGTCGTCCGGCGAGTTGAGCGTCGGCCTCAACCGCGACTGGCGCGGCCCGATGCCCGATGTGCAACGGGTACTGATCATCGTCCACGGCCGATTGCGCAATGCCATGACCTATCTCCAGAGCGCCGAAACGGCTGCCTCCCAGGCAGGCCAGGAGCGCAACACGCTGATCATCGCGCCGCAGTTCCTCAACGACAGCGATGTGCGGCGCAATCACCTGCCCGACCAGCTACTGCGCTGGCACGGCAACGACTGGATGGCCGGCGACCCCGCTATCGGACCGGCCGGCATGAGTTCCTATGCGGCGCTGGATGAAGTCCTGGCACGCCTGGGGAACCGCAAGAAATTCCCGGCGCTGCGCGAGGTGGTGATCGCCGGGCATTCCGGCGGTGGCCAGGTGGTCCAGCGGTATGCGCTGGTCGGGCACGGCGATGCGCAACTGGCCGGCAGCGGTGTCCGGTTGCGTTATGTGGTCGCCAACCCGTCGTCCTATGCCTATTTCAGCCCACAGCGACCGGCAAAGGGCTTCGATCCGGCCGGTTGCCCGGGTTTCAATGACTGGAAGTATGGCTTGCAGAACCTGCCGGCCTATGTCACGGGGCAATCGGCGACGCAGTTGGAACAAACCTACGTGCAGCGCGACGTCACCTACCTGCTGGGGCAGAAGGACACCAATCCGAACCACCCGGCGCTGGACAAGAGTTGCGCGGCCGAAGCCCAGGGCGCGTATCGGTTGATTCGCGGGCACAACTACTTTGCCTATCTGCAGCAACGGCATCCACAAGGCCTGGCGCAAAGGCTGGTGGAAGTGCCGGGGGTGGGGCATGACGGCAACGGGATGTTCACGTCGCCGCAGGGGCAGCAGGCTCTGTTCAGCCAGTAGTCACCACCGTTCTGGGGCGCTTGGTTTGCGGGCGCCCCAGAGCGGCGGGGCGGCGATCCGACAAGCCCACGCGCCACACAGATCAGCAGCGTAGGCTCTCCTACAGCATCCGCAGCAGTGCCGCACAATCCTCGGCATGCCAGTCCGTCAGTTCCGGCCAAGGGTTATCCGGCAGGTTCACCAGCACCGTGCGAGTGCCGGCCGCACGGCCGCAGTCGAGGTCGAAGCGGTAGTCACCCACCATCACCATCTCGCTCGGCGCCACGTCCCAGGCCTCGGCCAGTTTCAGCAGGCCGCCCGGATGCGGCTTCGGCGGAGCATCGTCGCGCCCCAGCACATCCTCGACCGCAAAGCAGTCGGCGAGGCCAATGGCTTCCAGCGTGACATGGGCCAGCTCGCCGGCATTGCGCGTCAGGATACCCAGGCGATAACCACGCCCGGCCAATTCGCGCACCAGTTCCACCGCACCCACCGCCGGTTGCGAGCCCAGCGCCAGGTCGCGCTCATGCTCCAGCAACCAGGCATGCTTGGCCGCTGCTTCATCAGCCGGCAGCGCCGCCAGGTGAGTGAGGATGTCGTCTTCCGGCGGAATCGACAGTGCCACGCGAATTGCCGCGAAGTCATGCACGGCGACGGTCAGGGTGCCGTCCATGTCGAACACCCAGTGACGCACCTCAGCCAGGCTCATGCCCAATCCTTGCGATGCCGAATCAGCCCTTCCTGGGTCACCGACGCCACCAGCACACCGGCACGGTTGTACACGCTGCCACGGGAGAAACCCCGGGAGTTGCCGGCCCAGGGGCTGTCCATCGCGTACAGCAGCCAGTCGTCGGCGCGCAGGTCAGCGTGGAACCACAAGGCGTGGTCGAGGCTGGCGACCTGCATATCCTTCTGCCACACCGACTTGCCATGGGGCAGCATTGAGGTGGTCAGCAGGCCGAAGTCCGAGGCGTAGGCCAGCAGGTACTTGTGCAGCGCCGGGATATCGGCCAGGGCGCCGTCGGCACGGAACCAGACGTACTTGATCGGATCGGCCGGCTGCGGATTGTAGGGGTCCTTCTCGGTCACCGGGCGCACTTCGATCGGCTTGGGGCACAGCAGCTTGTCGCGCATGTGCTCGGGGATCAGGTGCGCGCGCTGGCGGGTGATCTCCAGCTCCGACGGCAGGTTCTCCGGCCCGACCACCTGCGGCATGCTGCTCTGGTGCTCGAAGCCTTGTTCGTCGTACTGGAACGAGGCGCTGCAGGTGAAGATCGGGTGGCCCTTCTGGATCGCGGTCACGCGCCGGGTGCTGAAGCTGCCACCGTCACGCACGCGGTCGACCGAATACACCACCGGCAGGCCCGCATCGCCAGGGCGCAGGAAATACCCGTGCAACGAATGCACATGTCGCGCGTCCTCGACGGTCTGGCTGGCCGCCGACAACGACTGGCCCAATACCTGGCCGCCGAACAGTTGACGAAAACCCAGGTCCTGGCTGCGCCCACGAAAGAGGTTTTCCTCGATAGATTCCAGGGTCAGCAAGTCGACCAGATCTTCCAACACGTCGCTCATTGAAACGCTCCTCATACAGGGCAATGCCGATCAGCCTTGGCTGCGGCGGTCGAGGTCATTCGCTGTTCGATGACAGCGCTCATGCCGTAAATGATACAGCGTTTGCAAGTGCAGGCGTTGTGCCGCTAGCCGTGCAGGGTTTCCAGCCACTGGTCGCGGCTGATGCGGTAGAGCACATGTTTGCGCAAAGGATGATCGTCGGCCAGATTGGGGTGTTCGAAATCCGCCTCCGGGTCGTAATGCATGCCAATGGCTTGCATGACCTTCTGCGAAGGGGTGTTGGTTTCGGTGGTAAAGGCCACCACCTCTTCCAGTGCCAGGCGGTCAAAGGCTCCCCGCAAGGCGGTCCAGGCAGCCTCGCTGGCGTAGCCCAGCCCCCAGTGTTCGAAGGCCAGACGCCAGCCGATCTCCACCGCCGGGGTGAAGTCGGCGTCGAAATTGACGTGGGCCAGCCCTGTGAGGCCGATGAACGCGCCGGTGTCCTTGCGCTCCAGCGCCCACAGGCCAAAACCGTGCTCGGCGAAATGCCCACGGATGCGCCCGATCAGCGCCGCACTTTCCAGCCGGCTCAACGCCGCCGGGAAGTAGCGCATGACTTGAGGGTCGGCGCACATCCGGGCGAACTCCGGCAAGTCCTCGTCGCGCCACTGACGCAACAGCAGACGCGCGCTCTCAAGTTCCAATATCGGCTCCATCACTCCCCCTCGAGGATTCCCTGTCACGCGGTTCCCTGCCCGCAAGTGTATCGCGCTGATAAGATCCTTCACTCATTCCTATATGAAATCGCCATGCCGCTGCCGCTGATCTATCACGACGACTACAGCCCCGAGTTCCCGCCGGAGCATCGTTTTCCCATGGACAAGTTCCGCCTGCTGCGCGATCACCTGGTCGACAGTGGCCTGACCCGTGACCAGGAACTGCTGCGCCCAGACCTCTGCCCTGTGGATATCCTCGCCCTGGCCCATGACCGTGATTATATCGAGCGCTACAGGGCCGGCGAGCTGTCCCGCGAAGACCAGCGCCGCCTCGGCCTGCCCTGGAGCGAAGCCCTGGCCCGGCGCACCATACGGGCAGTGGGCGGCTCGCTGCTGGCCGCCGAACAGGCGCTGGAACACGGCCTGGCCTGCCATCTGGCCGGCGGTACCCACCATGCCCACTACGATCATCCGGCAGGTTTCTGCATCTTCAACGACTTGGCGGTGATCAGCCGCTATTTCCTTGAAAGCGGACGCGTAGGTCGCGTCCTGATCTTCGACTGCGACGTCCATCAGGGCGACGGCACTGCCCGTATCCTTGAAGACACGCCCGAGGCCATTACGGTTTCCCTGCACTGCGAGAAAAATTTCCCCGCGCGCAAGGCCCAGAGCGACTGGGACATCCCCTTGCCCATGGGCATGGGTGATGCCGACTACCTGCGGGTGGTGGATGACGCGCTCAATTACCTGCTGCCGCTGTATCAGCCGGACCTGGTGCTGTATGACGCCGGCGTCGATGTACACAAGGACGATGCCCTGGGCTACTTGAAACTGACCGACGAAGGCGTTGCGGCCCGCGATGAAAAAGTCCTGCGCCATTGCCTGGGGCGGGACATTCCGGTGGTCGGGGTGATCGGCGGCGGCTACAGCAAGGACCGCCAGGCCTTGGCGCGGCGCCATGGGATCCTGCATCACAGTGCGCAACGGGTGTGGCAGTCATCAGGCTGTCATTGAGTTGTGAAGGCTTACCCACAATGCCTGTGGAACCGCCTGTGGATAACCTGCGGGGAAGGCTCCACAGGCCTTGCGGAGCAAGGCTTACAGACGGCTGTATGTTTTTCGTACACACTGAGCATTGTGTCAGGCTGGAGGGCCTCTTCGCGGCGGTTCGGCGCTCCGACAAGCCCAGCTCCTACCGAGTTTGCGGCGTAGACCATAAATGTGTCTGACGCGGTCACTCTAGGAACAGGCGGTGCGGCGATCCGACTTGCCCACGAAGAGGCCCTACCGTCTTGCCACACCTCTGAAACCGCCCACACCGCACAAGGCTGTGGAAAAAACGTAGAATGCGCGGCCCGTCCAACCGATTCGCAGCCCACCATGACCCGCACAGCCCCCGATACCCCTTCCCGCGTCGCCATTATCGGCGGGGGCCCGGCCGGCCTGATGGCCGCCGAGGTGCTGAGCCAGGCAGGTATCCAGGTCGACCTCTACGACGGCATGCCTTCGGTCGGACGCAAATTCCTGCTGGCCGGCGTCGGCGGCATGAACATCACCCATTCCGAGCCCTACCCGGCTTTTCTCTCGCGTTATGCCGAACGCGCACCACAGATCGCACCGATGCTGCGCGCCTTCGGCGCCGATGAACTGCGCGAGTGGATTCACGGCCTGGGGATAACTACGTTTGTCGGCACTTCCGGCCGGGTCTTCCCCAGCGACATGAAGGCCGCCCCGCTGCTGCGCGCCTGGCTCAAGCGCCTGCGCGATGCCGGAGTAGTTATCCACACCCGTCATCGCTGGACCGGCTGGCAGGACGGCAAGCTGGTTATCCACAGCCCGGACGGCGAAAAACTCGTCAGCGCCGAAGCAACATTGCTCGCGCTGGGCGGCGGCAGTTGGGCCAGGCTGGGCTCCGACGGGGCTTGGCTGCCGCTGCTGAAGCAGCACGATGTCGGTGTGGCGCCGCTGCAACCGAGCAACTGCGGATTCGAGGTCGAGGCCTGGAGCCCACTGCTGCGGGACAAGTTCGCCGGCGCGCCGCTGAAGAACGTCGCCATCGGTCTGCAACACGACGCCATGCGCCTGGGCGAATGTGTGATCACCGCCAGCGGAATCGAAGGCAGCCTGATCTACGCCTTGTCTGCCGGGATTCGTGAACAGATCAACCAGCACGGCTCAGCCGTCATCGAGATCGACCTGCTGCCCGGCAAGACCCGCGAACAATTGCGCACCGCCCTCGCCAAGCCACGCGGCTCACGCTCGATGGCCAAGCATCTGCACAGCCAGGTTGGTATCGACGGGGTCAAGGCGGCGTTGTTGCGTGAGTTGACGGATGCCGCCTGCTTCAGCGATCCCGAGCAACTGGCCGCAGCGATCAAGACCCTGCCATTGAGGCTGGTGGCGACTCGCCCGTTGGACGAAGCCATCAGCAGTGCTGGCGGTGTGACATTCGAAGCGATGGATGAGCAGTTGATGCTCAAGGCGTTGCCGGGGGTGTTCTGCGCCGGCGAAATGCTCGACTGGGAAGCGCCGACCGGCGGCTACCTGCTGACCGCCTGCTTCGCCAGCGGGCGGGTGGCGGGGAAAGGGATTCTGGAGTGGCTGCGGCGCCAGCCCTGAAAACCCCACAGCCTCGGCCAGACACAACATACAAGGAGCAGACGGTGCGGCGATCCGACTTGCCCGCGAAGCTTTTAGCGCTCTTGAGGACGCCTTCGCGGGCAAGTCGCATCGCCTGCTCCTGCTAGTACTCCCTGTACACCACAACACCCCGTGGGAGCCGGCTTGCTGGCGATTGCGATGTATCAGCCAGCAAAGATGTTGACTGGCAGGTCGCTATCGCCAGCAAGCCGGCTCCTACCAGTACGGTGGCGGGTTCAGGGCTTGCGCTTGCGCGGCCCGGTATTGAACGCCGGCACCTTGCGCACCGGTTTGACCGGCGGCGCCACGTCTTCCGGCTTCTCGCCACTGTCCACCCAACGCCCCAGGTTGCGCTTGCCGCCGCCCGACTCCTTGGGTTTCTTCGGCTTCTTCGGTTTCTTCACCACGTTGCCCGCAGCGTCGGTGTCCGGCACCCGGTGATCAGGCTCAAAGCCCGCTTCGTCGTGGCGCTTGAGGGGCTGGCGCGTCAGAGTCTCGATCGCCGACAGCAGGTTCACTTCATCGGCACACACCAGGGAAATCGCCTCGCCCGTGGCACCGGCGCGTCCGGTACGGCCGATCCGGTGCACGTAGTCCTCGGCGACGATCGGCAGGTCGAGGTTGACCACCAACGGCAAGTCTTCGATATCCAGACCCCGGGCCGCGACGTCGGTCGCCACCAGGATCTGCACCTCACCTTGCTTGAAACTGTCCAGCGCGCGCTGGCGAGTGGCTTGCGGCCGGTCGCCATGGATACCGTCGGCGCTGATGCCCAGGCCCTGGAGTTTCTCCACCAACTGGTCGACGCCATTGCGGGTCTTGGCAAACACCAGCACCTGCTTCCACTTGTTCTTGCGCAGCAGGTGCACGAACAGTTCCGACTTGCGCTTCTTGTCGACCGTCACCACCCACTGCTTGACGGTGCTGGCCGCGACGTTGCGCGGGCTGACCTCGATGCTCAGCGGGTTATCCAGGGTCTGCCCGGCCAGGAGGCGGATGGCATCGGAGAAGGTCGCCGAGAACAGCAGGGTCTGGCGCTTTTTCGGCAAGGCCCGGTAGATGTTGCCCAGCTCTTCCTGGAAACCCAGGTCGAGCATGCGGTCGGCTTCGTCGAGTACCAGGGTCTGCAACTGGTTGAACTTGAGGGCGTTCTGCCGGAACAGGTCGAGCAAACGTCCCGGAGTCGCCACCAGCACGTCGACACCGCGACGCAGCTTCATCATCTGCGGGTTGATGCTGACCCCGCCGTACACCGCATAAGTGCTCAGCGGCAGGTGTTCGGCGTACTGGCGAACGCTCTCGTGGACCTGTTCGGCCAGTTCTCGGGTCGGCACCAGAATCAGTGCGCGCAGCGAGTTGGCGGCGACCTTGGGGCCTTCCATGGCCAGCAGTTGCAGCAACGGCAGGGCGAAACCGGCGGTCTTGCCGGTGCCGGTCTGGGCTGCGGCCATCAGGTCGCGGCCAGCCAGTACGGCGGGAATGGCCTGGGCCTGAACCGGCGTCGGCTCCTTGTAGCCAAGGGAGTCCAGGGCGCGGGTCAGGGGTTCGATCAGGCCAAGAGTGGCGAATGTCATGCAAGTACCATAAAAAAGAGCACCGTAAGGAAATTGTCAGCGCAAGCAGCAATGCGCGGCAGTTTACCCTGTCAGGCCTCTTTCGGCTTGCGCCACTGCGGCAAACCGATCAACACCACGGCGCTGATGATCACCGCCATGGCCATGCACTCGGGCCAGCCGATGTGCTCGTCGGCGAACAGGATGCCCAGCAGCACCGCCACCGCCGGGTTGACGTAGGCATAGCTGGTGGCCGCCGCCGGGCGCACATGCTTGAGCAGGTACATGTAGGCGTTGAAGGCGATGATCGAGCCGAAGAACACCAGGTAGGCCATGACCGCCCAACCTTCGACGGACGGCATGTGGGTCAGCCGCTCCCCCCGGGCAAAGCTCGCCAGCAGCAATACGACACCCGCCACCAGCATCTCTGCCGCACTGGCCATGCCTCCGGGTGGCAGCGGCAGGTGCTTGCTCCAGACCGAACCGAACGACCAGGAGGCCGCCGCCAGCAGGATCAGGCCGGCGCCCAACGGGCTGCCCTGCAGGTTGGCCCCCATGTTGAGCAGGCCGATGCCGATCAGCCCGAGCACGATGCCAGCCCATTCCAGGCGGGTCGCGCGCCCGCCCCAGAAGTAGCCACACAGCAGGGTAAACAACGGTACGGTAGCGACCGTCAGCGCGGCGATCCCCGAAGCGACCCCCATGTGCTCGGCGAGGGTGACCGCACCGTTGCCGACGGTCAGCAACAGCACGCCGATCACCGCCGCGGCCTTCCACTGCTGCCAGGTCGGCGCCGGCACGCCGCGCCAGCGCTGGTAGGCATACAGCAGGGCACCGGCGATGACGAAGCGGATACCGGCCATCAGCAGCGGTGGCCACGACTCGACGCCAATTCGGATCGCCAGATAGGTCGAGCCCCAGATGAAATACAACGCGAAAAAAGCACCGATCAACGGTAGCGGAAAGCGGCGAGGGACAGGCATGGGAGGCTCAGGGCAGGACAAGGAAAAGCTATTCTAGAAAGGCTATCGGCAAATAATAAGTTACAAAACCGCGTTATCACGCCCGTACACTTTCTAAACCACGGATATTGTGGGTATAAGCCCTACTTTCGAAAGCTGATCTCGCGCAGGCCTGGTAGATGGATAAATACGACCGTTTGATCCTGAGCGCCCTGCTGGAAAACGGCCGCGCTTCGTTTGCCGAACTGGCGCGCAAGGTCAATCTTTCCGCCCCGGCGGTGGCAGAGCGGGTATCGAAGCTTGAGAGCAGCGGGTGCCATTGGGGCATCTGGACATGAATGGAAAAGCAAAGGGCTGAGCAAGCCCGTCATTTCCGAGGCTTGAAGAAAACAATCATGAGAACCTGAATAGCGTTCTGCCAGAGCGTCCGCGTGTACCGATTCAGGGGCTTCGCCCCCCATCGCGGGCAAGCCTTGCGCCTACAGCTGTGTCATACCCAAAACTTGCCTTGTAAGAACAGGGCTTGCCCACGAAGGCTATCTACCAGACGCCGCCACACCCAACCATCCGATTAAAATTTGCACAGAATCTTACGAGCGGTTCAAATTCGGACTGAATTAAGTTCAGACTAGCCAAGGATCATCCGGCCCTGCCTGATACTCCAGCACACCGCTCGCACCTCGATGGAGACAGTCGCCCATGCGCGTCGAGACAATAAGTTACCTGAAAGCTCATGCATCCGATCTGGACCTTCAAGAACCGATGATCGTTACGCAGAACGGCAAGCCGGCTTATGTCGTCGAGTCTTATGAAGATCGAGTTCGCCGGGATGAAGCCCTGGACCTTGTCAAGTTGCTGGCTATCAGCTCTCGCGAATACTCGGAAGGCAAGTTCCTGACGGCTGGTGAAATGCGGGCTCGTAGAGCCAAAAAATGACCAGAACGGTTTTCACTCGCGCTGCCATCAGCTCGATCGACACCCAAGAGTTCTATCTGGCCGACAAAGTCGGCACTCAAGCCGCCTCGAAGCACTTCGGTGAACTGGAAGACAAGATAGAACACCGATTCAGCGATCAGCCGGAGTCTGGACAACTCTGCCTGCAAGCCGCAGAACTAGGGATAACCCAGTATCGAGAACTGAATTACAACCCCTATCGTGTGATCTACAGCTATGACACTGTTCACGATACAGCCGTTGTGCATCTGGTACTGAACCAAGTGCAGAACGTGAGGGATTGGCTGGTGCATTACTGTCTGGTTAAAGACCTCGATTAGCAAGGCCAGGGGCCCCCAGGTTCGTCTCAGACTCCCCGATACCGCTTCAAATGCTCCCCCACCTTCGCCGCCGGCACCTTCTGCAGCTTGCACAGCAGGTCATGGGACAACGCCCTCAAACCATGCTTTTCACGCAACTCCCCCGCCATATGCGCCAGCAGGTTCGCCGCCATCTCGGCATCGGCCATGGCCCGGTGCGCCTTGCCGGTATTCGGCAGCTGTGCGTAAGTCGTCAGGGTGCCGAGCTTGTGGTTAGGCGCCGACGGCATCAGGCGGCGCGCCAGCAGCAGCGAGCAGGCGAAGTTCTGCAGTCGGGTGCGCTTGATGCGCGACAGTTCGTAGTCCCAGAACTTCTGGTCGAACGCCGCATTGTGCGCCAGCAACGGCGTGATGCCGACAAATTCGTTGACCTCGTTCATCACCTGCTCGGCAGGCGGCGCCGTGCGCAACATGGCGTTGCTGATGCCGGTCAGTTGCTCGATGAACGCCGGCACGCGCACACCGGCATTCATCAGGCTCTGGTAACGGTCGACGATGCGCCCTTCTTCCAGGATGACCACGGCGATTTCCGTCGCCCGGCAACTACCGCTCGGCGAGATCCCGGTGGTTTCAAAGTCGATGACCGCAATACGTTCCAAAAGCCCTGCCCTTTCAATAATCGGTTGTTCAGTTTTTCAGCAGCAACGCGCCTTCGATCGGCACATAGCGGCTCGCCGCGCGAATCAGCGAGTTGGCCGTCAGCCCCGGCACGCCATAGGCCACCGCCTCGACGCCGTGCTTGCCGATGATGCGTTCAAGCAGCAGGTCGAAATCGCCATCGCCGGAAGCCAGCACCACTTCGTCGACGTTCGGCGCGGCGTCCATGATGTCGATGGTGATGCCCACGTCCCAGTCGCCCTTGGCCGAACCGTCGCTGCGCTGGATGTACGGTTTGAGTTTCACCGTGAAGCCCAGGTTGCGCAGGATCTGCTGGAATTGCTGCTGCTTGCTGTCGCCCCGGTCGATCGCATAGGCATACGCCTCGACGATCTCCCCGCGTTGGCGGATATCGGCCCACAGGGCGGCATAGTTGAAGTGACAACCGTAGGCCTGGCGGACGGTGTAGTAGAGGTTCTGCACATCGGCGAACACTGCGATTTTCTTCACCGCGAATCCTCATGGCGCAGACGCGCACTGACGGGCTGACAGACACTCGCGAACGAGCAGGCGCCTAGTATGACAGCATGGGGGAGGAGTCCGCGAACAATCGCCGCCTGACGCGTGTCGGAAACGGTCGGGGCGCAAGGTTTTCGTGCGGTTCAACAGGCAGTCCGGGGCGCATGGGCGCCCCGGAATCGCGAAGGATCAGACGTAGGAATCGTCGTCAGAGAAAGAGCTGTCGTCGCTGTCGAGGAAACCGCCCTGGTCGTTATTGCCCCAGGAGTCGTTGTTGGCCATGCGCGGCTCGTCGTTCCAACCGCCACCGTTATTACCACCCCAGCCATCGTTGTTGCTCATCGGGCTGGGCTCGATGATTTCCTCGATGACTTGCGAGGGTTGCTGGTTGTGGTGGAACAGGCTGCTGATGCCTTCGGCCAACATCACACCACCGGCAACGCCAGCAGCGGTTTTCAACGCGCCACCGAGGAACCCGCTACCGATCGGCGCTGCCGCAGGGGCCTGTTGCGGTGCGTAGTTGGGCTGCGAGTTGTAGTTCTGCTGCGGCTGCGCATTGAAGGCCGGCCGTGCAGGCTCACGCCAACCGCTGCCGGAACTGCTCGGCGCGGGGGCCGGGGCCTGCTCGCGATTACCACCACCGAAGAGGCTCGACAGGAACCCGCCGCTGCTCGCTGCCGGTGCCGAGCCCTGGGAACGGGCCTGTTGCAGTTCAGCCTGAAGTTGCTGGACTTGGGCCTGGAGTTGCTTGTTCTGCTCGTCGAGACTCTTGATCGCGTGCTCTTGCACCAGAATCGATTGAGTCATGTAGTACGGCGCAGCCGGTTGGCGCGTCAGATGCTCCTTGATCCGCGCTTCGGCCAGGGCGTCACGCGGGGCTGAATCCTTTTCGGCTTGTTGCAACCGTGAAAACAGTCCATCGATCAGGGTTTGCTCTTCGCTATTCATGGCGACCTCATCAGATTGCCGGGTAGAAATCGGTCGTCCGGGCCGACGTGGCAGGGACGTACATCAGTTATGGGGTTGTTGCTGGAAGTTTCAATGATCCTTACGCAACGTTTACATTTGAGTATCGGTTAAAGTGTCGCCTTGCTTTGATCTTGATAGCGATCCCATGACTCCGTTCACCGTATTACGCGACTCCTTCTATTTCTTCCGCCGCAACCTGGGGCGGATCGCCCAGCTCTGCCTGCCCCTGGTGGTACTCGAAACGGTGCTCCAGCAACTGCTGGACAATGCCATCGGCCCCGATGCCCCGCCCATCTACGACCTGTTGGCCGGGCTGGTGGTGTACCCGCTGTACACCGCGGCGCTGATCCTGTTCCTGGATGCCCGTACCCGGGGAGAAGCGCCCAGCAACCGCGTGCTGCTGGCCGCCGCCCTGACCCTGTGGCCGCGCATGGCCCTGCTGGCGGCGACCACCACCGTGGCAATCGTGCTGGGCTTGTCGCTGTTCTTTCTGCCCGGTATCTGGCTGACCGTGGTCCTGGCCTTCGCCGAGTACCGGCTGGTGTTAAACCGGAGCGAGCCGCTGCGGGCGTTGAAAGAGAGCTTCATGTTGTGTCGCGGGAATTTCTGGCTAACCTTCACCTGCATTCTCTGCGTCATGGCGCCGCTGTGGCTGCTCAAGGGGATCAGCGCCAACCTCTATCCGGAGCCGCAGAATCCGCTGCTGACCCTGGTCATCGACAGCGCCCACAGTTTTTTACAACTTTTCACCAGCGTCGTACTGTTCCGGCTGTATATGCTGCTCAGCGAAAAAGCTGACCGGCACTAACCGGACAACCCTGAGGACAGGGACTGATCACTGACAAGGCCGTCGGATATGCTCCTACACCAACTGCAACGTCATAAGCCGTGCCCATGATCCGTTTATTACGTTACACCTTGCTGGGCCTGGCCCTTGTCGCCGCCGTGCTCGGCCTTTCCCTCTACAGCCTGACCTGGCGGCCAGCCGCCAAGGAAACCCTGCCGGTCAGTTGCACGGCCCAAGCACCGGTGCTGGTCGCAGGCCAGGCACTCAAGGTGATGACCTGGAACGTCCAGTACCTGGCCGGCAAGCGCTACGTGTTCTGGTACGACATGGCCGACGGCAGCGGCAAGGATGAACGCCCGACCCCGGCCGACATGGCCTTCAGCCTCGATGAGGTGTCCCGGGTGATTCGCGACGAGCAGCCGGATCTCGTACTGCTGCAGGAACTCGATGACAATGCCAAGGCCAGTGCCTACCAGGATCAGCTCAAGCTGCTCCAGGAGAGAGTCGCCGACCTCTATCCGTGCAGCACGCAGGCCTTCGACTGGAAAGCCGACTTCGTGCCCAACTGGCACATCCTCGGCAGCGTCGGCCGTAAACTGGCGATCCTCAGCCGCTACCAGGTCGAACATGCCGAACGCCTGCAACTGCCTCTGGCGCCAGCCAACCTGATCGAGCGCCAGTTCCAGCCTCGCCAGGCGCTGCTGCTCAACTACCTGCCCTTGAGCAATGGCGATCAGTTGGCGGTGATCAATACCCAACTGGCGCCCTTTACCCAGGACGACACCCAGTTGCGCCAGGTCCAGGCAACCACCCGGTTGCTGGACAAACTCGAAAGCCAGGGGACGCCCTGGCTGATCGGCGGGGATTTCAACCTGCTGCCGCTGGGCCAGTACCTGCGCCTGCCGGCCAACTTGCGCGGCGGCTATTCGGCGGACAGCGAACTGCATGTGCTGTGGGACAAGTACCCGATGGTGCCGAGCAACAACGAGGCCAGCGGCATCGACCGTGAACAGTGGCTGACCTTCTACCCGAACAACCCCGCCGTCAGCGCCCCGGATCGGACGCTGGACTACTTCTTCTACAGCGCGAAGATGCGCCGGGTGGAGGCGCAGGTGCGCCAGGACGATACGTTGAAGATCTCCGATCACCTGCCGCTGGTGGCGCGGTTTCTGCTGCCGGCGCCGCATTAACGCAGAACGCCTGCAGGAGCAGAGCTTGCCCGCGAAAAACGATGACGCGGGCTGACTGATCCACCGCGTCGGCCTTCTTCACGGGCAAGCCCTGTTCCTGCAGGGAAGCGCAGTGCCTGCGACTGTTGTCGCGTTTGCCGGGCGTTCGTCTCGACTGCTGGCGCTTTCAATGCCGCTCCAAAGAAGGGCAAGGGTTCTGATTTGGTGCAGGCACGCGTGCTGAAACTCTTCTTTTCGTTCATGCCAGAAACCTGCGGCGCCATGAGCCACAACGTAACCCTTCGGGTCTGAGCAGGATTCGCAGACCTCTTATTGATTGGCATGCTTCTCGCATTGATGTGAGCGTGCAGGAGCAGCCAATGCTGAGCGCACCACAATTTGAAAATGGTTGGCTAGGGTTCCGGCTCACTGAAAAGTGAGCGTCTGGGCCGAGAGCTGACGACCTCTGGTTGAGGTTACACGGCGGGATAAAAGCCCGGGAGACAGACCACCTCGTTGCACAGGTGTTGCGCTGCTCCTTGCCCGTCCACCCTCAACTGGAGTCCTACCATGAGAAATCCTCTTCTCTCCGCCTGCCTTGCAGCAGGTCTTGCCCTGTTGACGAGCACGTCTTCCCACGCCGCTGCGAAGACGGATTTTAATGTGTGCTGGACGATCTATGCGGGCTGGATGCCTTGGGAATACGCACAGGCTCAAGGCGTCGTCGACAAGTGGGCCAAAAAATACGGTATTCACGTCAAGGTCACTCAACTCAACGACTACGTCGAGTCTATCAATCAGTACACCGCAGGCCAGTTCGACGGCTGCACCATGACCAACATGGATGCCCTGACCATCCCCGCTGCCGGTGGTGTCGACAGCACTGCGCTGATAGTCAGCGATTTTTCTAACGGGAATGACGGCATCGTCATCAAAGGCACCGGTAAAACGGTTGCTGATCTCAAGGGCATGGACGTCAATCTCGTTGAGCTGTCGGTATCCCACTACCTACTGGCCCGAGCCCTCGATACTGTCGATCTGCGCGAGAAAGACCTGAAGGTCGTCAACACTTCGGATGCGGATATATCTGCAGCCTTCAACACCGACAACGTGCAAGCCGTCACCACCTGGAACCCCATGCTTGCCGACATCAAGGCCAAGCCAGGTGTCACCGAAGTCTTCGACTCCAGCAAGATTCCCGGCGAAATCTTGGACATGATGGTCGTCAACACCCAAACGCTGAAGGACAACCCTGCCCTGGGGAAAGTGCTGACCGGCGCCTGGTTTGAAGTCATGGCGCTGATGAACAGTAAAAGCGCTGCCGGCGATGCTGCGCTTGAGCATATGGCCAAAGCCTCCGGGACTGATCTGGCCGGCTTCAAATCGCAATTGGCAACGACACAGCTGTTCTACACCCCCAAGGAAACTCTGGATTTTGCGAACAGCCCTGAGCTTCCCAAGACCATGGCCAAGGTGGCTGGCTTTTCCTTCGAGCACGGTCTGCTCGGGGAAGGAGCAAAGGACAGTAGCGCTGTGGGCATGAGCTTCGCTCATGAGGTCATTCGCGGAGACAAGGGCAATATCAAATTGCGCTTCGATCCGGGCTACGTACAGATGGCCGTCGACGGCAGCCTGTGATCAGGAGCTCGCACTATGCAGCTGATTAACCGTCACCCTGATCGCCCTACGCGACTGCTGCTGGTGATCCTTCCGTTCGTATTGTTGCTGGGTGCCTACTTCCTGGGATCAGCGCAAAGGTTTGCGGACAACCCGAATGACAAGCTGCTACCGAGTGCGGTGCAAATGACCGATGCGGTCAAGCGCATGGCCTTTACGGAGGACAAACGCAGCGGGGGATATCTTCTCTGGCAGGACACTGCGTCCAGTCTGCAGCGCTTGGCGATTGGCTTGGCCGTAAGCGCTCTGGTGGGGCTGTGCCTGGGTATAGCATCAGGCACATTACCGCTGTTCGGGGCTACGTTGTCGCCACTCCTGGTTGTGCTGTCCATGGTGCCGCCACTGGCGATTTTGCCGATCCTCTTCATTGTCTTCGGCCTCGGCGAGCTCTCCAAGGTCATGCTGATTGTTATAGGGATAACGCCGATCCTGGCACGGGATCTTGAACAACGTGCGCGGGAAATACCGGTAGAGCTTCTCATCAAGGCTCAGACATTGGGTTCGTCGACCTGGACGCTGATCTTGCGAGTGGTACTTCCTCAATTGCTTCCTCGTCTGCTCATTTCACTGCGTTTGGTGTTGGGCTCTGCATGGCTGTTTCTTATCGCAGCCGAAGCCATCGCTTCGGAAGGCGGGTTGGGATATCGGATTTTTCTCGTGCGCCGTTATATGGCGATGGACGTCATCCTGCCCTACGTGGTCTGGATCACACTCCTGGCCTGGCTAATGGATTGGGCACTCAAGAGCCTCACCCACCGCGCTTTCCCATGGTATGAGGGGGCCCGTTCGTGAGCTTCATTCAAGTGAATAACGTGTGGCAGCAATACGGCGATCACGTCGTGCTGGAAGGCCTGAATCTGAGCATCGCAGAGGGCGAGTTTTGCACCATGGTCGGAACATCTGGCTGTGGCAAATCCACTTTTCTACGCCTACTGCTGGGTCAGGAAAGAGCCAGCAAAGGTGAGATCCTCCTGGAGGGTCGGCCGCTGGCCGCTGACCCCGATCCTAGCCGAGGGGTTGTGTTCCAACGCTACTCCGTGTTCCCCCACCTGAGTGTGCTGGACAACGTGGCTCTGGGGCTGGAGCTTCCCAACGCCCCTTTGACAGGACGCCTGTTCGGACAGCGTAAAAGGCTCGCAAGGGAGGAGGCCGCGCAACTGCTCTCCAAGGTAGGGCTTGGCCACGCGTTGGAAAAATACCCATCGCAACTGTCTGGCGGCATGCAGCAACGGCTTGCCATCGCTCAAGCCTTGATCATGAAGCCCCGCGTGCTCCTGCTGGACGAGCCGTTTGGCGCGCTTGATCCAGGTATCCGCAAAGACATGTACACACTGCTGCTGGAACTCTGGCGTGAGACTCGACTAACCGTGTTCATGGTCACTCATGACCTTCGCGAGGGGTTCAGCCTGGGCACTCGGTTGATGGTGTTCGACAAGGTTCGCGTTGACCCCCATGCCCCAAACGCTTATGGCGCCCGCATTACCTATGATCTGCCGCTAAACGCGAAGCGTAGCGAGGCGCAACTGACCATAGCCTCGGCACGGCCAGGCTCTCACTAACTGATGTTGAGGTATTCCCATGAGTGAAAGTACCGTTTTCTCCAACGAACTATTGCCAGGTGGTGGTCACCTTTCCTTCGTTCTCAAACGCGGTCAACTGCTGCGCCTGACGGACCTGGAAGGCGGCGCTAACGTCAGCGTCATGCTGTTCAACGCGAACGAAAAAAGCGAGCGGCTGAATCTGCCTGACAGCCTCAAGGGTCAGCACACGGCCAAGCTGACTGCGGGCCATTGTAGTGGTCAACTAATCCCGGACACCTCGATAGGTAATTTCAGCACCATCGCCCGCTCGTAAGCAGTCGGTGGTAAATATCCCAGTTTCGAGTGCAGCCGTTCGTTGTTGTAAAAACCAACGATGT